>JAESGK010000002.1_pt1:785000-1228421 | contig 1228421 bp, 1226 predicted proteins | sample 9269681 | NCBI WGS metagenome assembly JAESGK01 (sample SAMN14515347, study PRJNA621673) | algae metagenome | isolation source: Timaviella obliquedivisa GSE-PSE-MK23-08B and co-occurring heterotrophs from... | place: USA: Grand Staircase Escalante National Monument, Utah...
GCTTTCGCCCATTGTCCAATATTCCCCACTGCTGCCTCCCGTAGGAGTCTGGGCCGTGTCTCAGTCCCAGTGTGGCTGATCATCCTCTCAGACCAGCTAAGGATCGTCGCCTTGGTGAGCTTTTACCTCACCAACTAGCTAATCCTACGCGGGCTCATCCTTGGGCGATAAATCTTTGGACTTTCGTCATCATCCGGTATTAGCAGTCATTTCTAACTGTTATTCCGAACCCAAGGGCAGATTCCCACGCGTTACGCACCCGTGCGCCACTAAGGCCGAAGCCTTCGTTCGACTTGCATGTGTTAGGCATGCCGCCAGCGTTCATTCTGAGCCAGGATCAAACTCTCAAGTTTGATGTACCATACTGACGAGCCGGAATGTGCCCGACAGTACAGCTCATTTCTAGGAGCCGTTCCTGCACAAATTCTATTACGTATGGAACGTATTAGGACATGTTTGAACCCGCCGCCGAAACCGAAGTCCCGTCGAGCGAAGTTCATGGAACGGCTTGGCTTTTACCGAGCACCTGACACCTAGAAGCTGTCAGACCCGGGGCCGCCGCCCACATGTCCCTTCATCAAAATCACAATTTCAAAGAGCGACAAAGACCGACGCACCGTCTAACCCCTTTTTCTCGGGGCGACCTGTGCGCCTGGTTTTTGGTGACCGTCGAAGCGTTCCGGTGAGGAGCACCGCGTCGGTGGAGTGGCTTCTATGCTCGGCTTCGGATTCGGTCAACAGCCTTTTTGCATTTTTGTTGCGCTTTCCCTGAAACCCGCAGAAAACTGCGGTTTACGGGGCATCAAGACGTGTCTGGCATAGGGGTTTCATGACCGAATCATCCGCCGAATCGCCGAATCAGGGCCGGGAATCGCTCCGAAATCAGGTCCGCAGCGCGGTGATCTGGCGCTCGGGTACCCAGATTCTGGGGCAGATCATCGCCTGGGGCGCGACCTTCCTCGTGATTCGCCTGCTCGACCCCAGCGATTATGGCCTGTTCGCAATGACTCAGGTTGTTCTGGTGCTGCTCAACCTGCTCAACGGCTATGGGCTGGCGAGCGGGCTGATCCAGAAGGCCGATGTCGACGACCGCGCGATCCGCCAGCTGTTCGGGATGCTGCTGCTGCTCAACCTCGGGCTTGGCGCGCTGCAGTTCGGCCTGGCCCCACTCGCGGCAGCCTATTATCGTCAGCCGGTCGTTGCCGATCTGCTTCGGGTTCAGGCGCTGCTCTATATCGCCACGCCGTTCATCGCCTTTCCCTATGCCCTGCTCGCGCGCGCAATGGACTTTCGCAAACAGGCACAGGTGAATCTCGTCTCGGCAGTGGCCGGCGCGGTTGCTGCGGTCGCGGGTGCCTATGCCGGCCTCGGCGTGTGGACCTTGGTGCTCGCCCCGCTCGTCCTGTTCGGCGTTCGCGCGGTCGGCATGACCTGGGCCGCTGGCTCGCTGATGTGGCCGAGCTTCGATTTTCGCGGCGCGGGCGAGATGGCGCGATTCGGCGGGCTGATCGCGGCGGGCCAATTCTTCTGGTTCGTGCAGAGTCAGTCCGATGTGTTCATCGCCGGGCGCAGCTTCGATCCGCATTGGCTGGGCATCTATACCACCAGCCTGTTCCTGACCCAGATTCTGGTGTCCAAATTCATCCCTGCGCTGAACGAGGTCGCCTTCTCCGCCTATGCGCGAATGCAGGATGATGCGGCGGGTACCGCCATCGCCTTTGCCCGGTCGGTGCGGCTGATCATGGTCGTCGCCATGCCTTTCTATCTCGGGCTGGCCGCGACTGCCGAACCGTTGGTGCATGTTGCGCTGGGGCAGAAGTGGATCGAGGCGGGGCCGATCGTCCATCTGCTCGCGCTCGCCATGCCGTTCATGACGCTGCAGGTGCTATTCGCGCCCGCGACCGATGCGCGCGGCCGGCCCGGCCTCGGCGCGCAGACCGCCGCGATCGGCGCGCTGCTGCTTCCCGCCGCTTTCCTGGTCGGGGTCAAATGGGGAGTCGAGGGACTCGCCTGGGCGTGGATCGCGGTGTGGCCGCTCTTCCTGTTGGTCACCGCCGCGCGCAGCCTGCCGGTGATCGGCCTGTCGTGGCGCGACTGGTTCGCCGCGATTCTGCCGCCGGTCTCAGCTGCGGTGGCGATGGCGCTGATCGTCGGGCTGGTCGACCATCTGCTCCCGCCGCTCGCCCCCCTGCCGCATCTCGCCCTGCTCACCGGGGTTGGGGTTGCCGTTTATGGAGCGTGGCTATGGTTTTTCGCGCGCGCGACGGTGCAGGATGCGATCGCGATGATTCGGAGATAGTTTGGTCAGCTACGCTGACGCGGCACCGGCCCGCTCCCCCACCCGGCCGCCCATTTCAGGATATCCTGCCGATGGGTGGCCGGGTGGGGGAGCGGGCCGGTGCCGCAGACCAATCACGCGGTCTGGATATAGGCCCGCATTTGCTCCGCCTCGGCCTCGATCTTCTCGATCCGGAATTTGACCAGATCGCCGATCGACACGAAGCCGATCAGCGCGCCGCCCTCCACCACCGGCAGATGCCGGATTCGCCGCTGGGTCATCAGCGACAATGCGCCGAGCACCGATTCGGCGCGCGTCACCGTGATCGCAGGGGCGGTCATCACCATCCGCACCCTGGTGTCGAGCGCCGCCGGCCCGTCACGCTTCAGACAGTGGATCACATCGCGTTCGGAAAAAATGCCGGCCACCACACCGCCTTCGACGACCGGCACCGCGCCGATCCGTTTTTCGGCAAGCAGCGCAACCGCCTCACGCACCGTGGCGTCGCCGCCAATGGTTGTGACATCCTGCCCCTTGGTGCCCAGGATTGCTGCGATGGTCATCGCCCGTCTCCTTCATCCCGTTTAGGCGGTTGAGACTCCCACGATTCGTCCCCAAATGGAAGGGTATGGAACCCAATCTCGACAATCCCGACTATGCACGCCTCGCCTGGCAGCGCTATCGCCGCATCTTCGGCTTTGTCGGCGCGCTCGCGCTGGGCGCGGCGATCGTTGCAGTGGTCGCACTCTATATCGCGATCGGCGAATTCCAGCTTCACGCGTCGATCGCAATGGCGATCGGCGTCGGCCTGTCGATCCTGCTCGGCGGAGCGCTGATGGGGCTGGTGTTCCTCAGCTCCGGCACGGGCCATGACGAGCGGTCGCGCGATGCGACGGAGAAGAAGCGGGATTGAGTTGTCTTAGCCACGCTGCCCGGCACCGGCCCGCTCCCCCACCCGGCCACCCATCGGCAGGATATTCTGAAATGGGTGGCCGGGTGGAGGAGCGGGCCGGTGCCGCCATTCAGCGAAGCTGAATGCAGCTGTCAGCGCTGCGGCTTCGGTGGGGGTGGTAGCTGCACCTGATAGGTCAGCGTCTTCGATCCGTTCGCCGGCACCGTCACCGCCCACAGGTTGCGGCCATCCTTCTTGCCCAGCTTCACGCTTGGCCCGCGCATCAGCGGCGGGTCGATGTCGAACTCACCCTCAAACTGCACCGGGAAGGGGTTGGCGTTGCGCACCACCAGCTCGAATTCATAACGCCTTGGCTTGGGCTGCTGCTGTTTGAGCTCGACCGTCACATTCGCCGTCGCCGGAAATTTGACCTCGACCTCCTCGCCCACCGCCTTGTCGTCGGTGCTCGATTCGTCGATCAGCAGCGACCGGTCGCCCTGACGCTCGAACAATGCGACCGGCCCGGCTGGCAGCGGCAGCCCCAGCCCGTCGCTTTCCTTGTTCATCGCGCGAAGCAGGATCTGCGGGGTACCCGCGTCGCCAAATCCGATCTCGGACTGATAGACGATCCGCACGGGCACCGCGTCCTTGGCCAGCATCGCGACCTGCTTCTGCGCCTTGCCCGCGACGGTGGTGCGATCGGGAATACGATAGGCTTTCAGGTCGCCCAGATCCTCCTGAACCGCCATCCGCACCCGTGCGCCCGTCACCACGACTTCCTCGCGCGCCATGGGCGGCGCGGCCATGGCGACCGGCGGGGGAGGGGGTGGTGGCGGCGGCGGCGGTGGCGGCGGAATGCCCCCCGCTCCGTCGGGCAGATAGCATTTGAATTCGAATTCATCGAACGTTTCAAACGGATTGCGCGTGCGGCCCGTGGTGCGATTGACCTTGCCCGCCACCACCATCGTCTCGGCGTCGGCAAAGCTGGTCATGTCGGTGCTCGCCAGCGTCACCCAGGCGAACAGGTCTGCACTGCGCACCCCTGCAGCGGTGCCGCCGCCGTCGCGCAGCGTGGCGACATAGTTCGCCTGCCAGTCGAACCCCCAGGCGAGATAGGACAAGGTGATCGTCGCCGTCCCGCCCTGCGGCGATTCGGTCTCGACCGACAGTGTGGGTTTCGCCGACAGACCTTCCGGTACGCCGTCATAGGAAATCGCATCCTGCGTCGGGCCGCAGTTCAGCACCTCGATCCCGCGCTCGGTCTCGACGATCGCCGCGCCTGCCGGGCCGGAGCGGATGATCGCGCGCTCCTCGACCGTCTTGCCATCGCGGGTGCGGCGCAGCGTCACGGGCCGGGCGAAGCCGCGCCGATACAGGCTCGCCGCCGACAACAGATCGCCGTCGAGATTTTTCTCGCGCACGCCGGTGGGCAGTCCCGTGACGATCGCGCTTTCAGGCAGGATGCCGGACGCCACCCCTTCGAACCGGATCACCGCGCGCCCGGCGGGGATTGTCACCGTCCGCGTCTCGGTAATCAGCGCATAACCGCCCAGATAGCCGAGATCGATCTTCTGATCCGCGTCACGATTGGGCGCGCGATAGATCGTCACCCCGACCGTATCCGGCCCCGCCGACGTCTGCACGCTCTGCGCCCGCACGCCCCCCGTCCCGGCAAGCGCGGTCGCGATCAACAGCAGGGCGGGCAGCCGCATCGGCCGCGCCTTAGTAACGCGTTTCGAAGGTCGCGGTCAGCGTCGCCTCGCCATTGGCGGGGACGCTCACCTTCCACAGCGCCTCGTCTGCGTTGATCCGTTCGCTGACCTGGGTTTCGCTGAGGATCTTGGTATCCTTCCACCAGCTGTCGAGCCCGCCCTGCGACAGCTCGACCACCACCGCGTCGGGCCGCGCATTGGTCAGCGTAAAGACCATCGTCGTGCGCCACTTGTTCGACCCCGCGCGCTCGCGCGTCTGCACCACCGACTTGACCTTCACGTCGAACGCCTCGCCGGTTTTGATCGCCAGCCGCGACCCCATCGGCGTGTGCGGGATCGCATTCTCGCCGATGAACTGCGGCGCCCCGCGCGCGTCGCGCATATAGATGCGCACCGTCCCGGCGGGCAGCGCGTCGCCAAGGCCACCTTCCTTCGAGGACGAGAAGCGCAGCACCGTGTCGACGCTGCGCGGCTGATCCTGCCGCCCGAGCCAGGGGTTGCGATAGGCATAGGCCTTCGCCGCCGGCGCGCCCGCGACATCAAGGAAGCTGACCTGCTTCTGCTGGCGCTGCGCGATCGTGGTGCGGCCGGGGATCGGATAGACATAGAAGTCGCCGATCCGCTCGCGCCCCGCCGTCTCGGTCCCCGGCACCATCACCGAACCCATGCCGCGCCCGCCGCCGCCGACCGCACCCGCGACGAGCAAGGTGTTGGCGTTGGTGTAGGTGACGCCGCTGTTGTTGGTCAGCGTCAGCCAGCCCTGCACGTCGATCTTGCCCGCCTTTTCATCGAACAAAGCGACATAGTCGGACTTCCACCCCATGCCGTAGGTCAGGTAGCTGAGCGTCACCGGCCGCGATCCCGCCGCATCGGCGTCCAGCGTCACCGACAGCGTCGGTCGCGCGCGCAGGCTCGGGGGCAGCGACGGGAAGATCACCCGGTCGTCCTTGCCCAGCACCTCGATCCGCCCGCCGATCTCGACCACGGTGCCGTCATTGTACGCAAGGATCTTGGCCGGCAGATTCTGGCCGCCGCGCACCACAGTGACCGTCTGGCCAACCGCCTTTTCCATCAGCGCTTCGGGCGACAGCAGGTCGAAGTCGAAATTCTGTTCGACGATGGTCGCGCCGGGCGCCGCGATCGTTACCGTCTCCGGCCGGATCTGCCCCGACACATCGGGAAAATCCTGTTTCGACTTGCCCGCGGGCAGGCGCATGTCGCGCTTGTCCTGAACCAGCGCAAGATTGTTGTTGTAGATGGTGACCGCGACCTCGCCCTGCGCGGATTGGGCCAGTGCGGGTGTCGCCAGCATCGCTCCGGAAGCTGCGGCTCCAGCCGCAAGCGCCAACGTCAAATGCCGCATCGCATCCCCTTTCGATCTGGTGTCCGCACCATCGCCAACGGGCGCGCCATGTCAACGGTCAAGGCCGCCGCAAACGAAAAGGCCGGCCCGCAAGTGACGGACCGGCCTTTGCTTTTCTATCGCGGCGAGGGTTGCTTATTCGGCTGCGGCCGGCTCGCCCTCGTCCTTCTTCACGCGGCGGCGGCGCGGCTTGACCTCGACCACCTCACCCTCGACGCCCAGCGCGGGAGGCAGCACTGCCGCGATATCGGCACCATGCCCCACATCGCTGCTCGCCTCTTCGCGGCGCGGACGGCCACGACGGGGGCGACGATCCTCCACCGGAGCCTCGTCCTCGTTCGCAGCGACCGGAGCCACTTCGCCCTCGACGCCACGCGGCTGACGCTCGCGGCGCGCATCGCGCTCTCGATTGTCGCGGCTGCGCCCGTCACGATCACGCGTGTCACGATCACGCGTGTCACGATCGCGCGGCGCGTTATCGCGCGGTGCCTGCTCGCGGGGAGCCTGGTCGCGGCTCGGGCGTCGGTCATTGCGCTCACCCCGCTCGGCGCGCTCGTTGCGGGCCGGGCGCTCCATCTGCTCGTCGCCGTCGTCGGCGAAGTCTCCGTCCTGACCGCGATTGCCGTCGTCGCCGTCGAACTCATCCTCGTCGCCGTCGAACTCGTCGCGCTGGCGGCGCTGTTGCGGGTTCTGTTCCTCGAAGCGCGAGCGCGTCTCGGCCAGCACGCGGAAATAGTGATCGGCGAACTGAAGATAATATTCGGTGTTCACCCGGTCGCCCGCCAATTGCGCGTCGCGAGCCAGATTCTTGTATTTCTCAAGCAGCTGCGCGGCATTGCCACGCGCGCGATTGTCGATGCGGTTGCCCTGGTTGGGATTGCCGCCACCCTGCTGGCGCTGGCCTCCACGACCACGACGGCGACCGTTGTTCGCCTGACGATTGTTGATCAACGTCTGTGTGTCCTGTCCTTACTCAATCCGCCATCGGTCAAACAGCGATCCCGGATGCGTGTTACACCGCACGCCGCCACGATCCTTCGGATCGAAACGGCTCCCGCATGGCTGCCGGACAATCAGCAGCGCACATGCCTTGATTTGGGTCGGCGAACCTTTTCAACGATTTAGGTTGCTGGTGCCTGCCCCGGGGACATCCTTAGCCCGCGCGGCAATAATCTCCAAGCCTTATATTGGATCAGCGCAGCGATAGTTCAATTTCGCGGCATTTTGGCCGCAACTGCGCGCGGACGTCCGCCCAGATCATGATGCAGCACAGGATCCAGCCCCACGTCACGCATCAGCGCCGACACGGCCTCCCCCTGCGTCCAGCCTATCTCCAGCACCGCGATTCCGCCCGGCGCGAGCAAGCGGGGGAGGTCGGGAATGATCCGGCGATAATCGTCAAGGCCGTCCGCGCCCGCAAACAGCGCGGAGGCCGGTTCATGCTCTCGCACCTCCGGCCCCAGCGCCTCGCCCGTGCCGATATAGGGCGGGTTGCACAGGATCAGGTCGAACTGACCGGATATGCCGTCGGCCCAGTCGCCAAATTTGAAACGCGCCCGATCCTCCATCTCAAGGTCGATCGCATTGTCTTTGGCATATTGAAGTGCGCGTTCGGAGGCGTCGATGCCCAGCCCATGCGCCTCTGGCCACTCCGCCAGCGCCGCGAGCAATAGCGTCCCCGGCCCGGTGCCGAGGTCCAGCACCTGCCCCGGCCCCGCCGTCCCGGCAAAATGCGCCACCGCCGCCTCGATCAATGTCTCGCTGTCCGCGCGCGGGACCAGCACGCCGGGACCGACACCGATCTCGATGGTCCAGAACCCGCGCGATCCGGTGATGTAGGCGACCGGTTCGTGGGCGAGGCGCCGCGCGACCAGCGCGTCGAAGCCCTCCGGAGCGGGGTCGCCAAGATGTTTGAGCAGCAAATCCTGATGCGAAACGCCCAGCGCGTGCGCCATGAGCAATTCGGCGTCGAGGCGAGGGGTGGCAGTGGAGATGCGCGCGGCGGCATCGGCAATCGCCGCCGTAACTCCCCTCCCGCTTGCAGGAGGGGTCGGGGGAGGGCCTGTCACCATTGCGGACGGCCCGTGTGGACAGGCCCTCCCCTAGCCCCTCCCGCAAGCGGGAGGGGAACGACAGAAAAGAAACCGTTAGCCACAAACACCCTCGTCACCCCGGACTTGTTCCGGGGTCCACTGATCGTCGAGGCGCGAAGCAAGCGGCTCAAGCGCCGGACGCGCGGCACCGTGGACCCCGGAACAAGTCCGGGGTGACCAGTATTTGGAGCTGCGGCGAGGATCACGAATCCAGCGCCGCCAGCCGCTCGGCCTCGTCCTCTGCCACCAGCGCGCCGATCAGCTCGTCCATCTCGCCCTCGAGGATCTCGGGCAACCGGTGCAGCGTCAAATTGATGCGGTGGTCGGTCACCCGCCCCTGCGGGAAATTATACGTGCGGATCCGCTCCGACCGGTCGCCAGAGCCAACCATCGACTTGCGCGCGCCCGACCGCTCGCTCGCCAGCCGCTCGCGCTCCAGTTCGTATAGCCGCGTGCGCAGCACCTGCATCGCCTTGTCGCGATTCTTGTGCTGCGACCGCTGATCCTGCTGGATCACCACAAGGCCCGTCGGGATATGCGTCAGCCGCACTGCGGAATCGGTCGTATTCACATGCTGACCGCCCGCGCCCGACGCGCGGTAGATGTCGATGCGCAGATCCTCGTTGCGGATCTCGACATCGACTTCCTCGGCCTCAGGCAGCACCGCAACGGTCGCGGCGGAGGTGTGGATGCGCCCGCCGCTCTCGGTTACCGGCACGCGCTGGACGCGGTGAACGCCACTCTCGAACTTGAGCTTTGCGAACACGCCCTTGCCCGCGACGCTGGCGACGACCTCCTTATAGCCCCCGGCTTCCGAGGTGGACGCAGAGATCAGCTCGACCTTCCACCCCTGTCGCTCGGCATAGCGGGTGTACATGCGCAGCAGATCGCCGGCGAACAGCCCGGCCTCGTCCCCGCCGGTCCCGGCCCGGATTTCGAGCATCGCCGCGCGCTCGTCCGCCGCATCGCGCGGGAGCAGCGCCAGCGCGAGGCGGTGGTCGGCCTGCGCCAGCGCCGCCTCATTCGCGCGCAATTCCTCGCCCGCCATTGCGCGCAGCTCGGCATCGGCATCCCGCGTCATCGCCGCCAGGCTCACCGCTTCGGCGCGCAGCCGCCGCACCTCACCCGCCGCCGCCGCGACCGGCTCCAGCTCGGCATATTCCTTGGACACCGCGACGAAGCGGTCCGACGGCAGATCGCCGGTCGCCATCATCGCCGACAGTTCATCCCGCCGCGCCTCGATCTGCGCGATCCGCTCGGGGGAGATGCGGGTCACGGGCGGACTCGTAACTCAAGTGGATTGTTCTCGATTACGTCAAAACCACCGCAGAGCGCCCGCACTATAGCGTCGGTTGCAATCGGCCCTGAAGTGGGAAGAATTTCGGGAAGCCACTTAGGCAGGGCAGCAAATCGGTTAGAGTCGCCGCTACGGTCGGCGAAAATCATAAGGACATTCCCATCACAGCGCTTTTTGGCTCGATTGAACCGCTTGCGAGGTGAGCCGTCTGCGATAACATCCACAGCAATTCCAGCTCGGCGAAGCGCGAAAGCCACGCGCCAAATGTTGGTTTCCTGCCCCTCGTCTTCAGACGTCACGACAAGAGAGCGATCTTCTTTACGCTCCTCCAGCAACATACCCAACCGCTCGATCCCGGCAGCCCAGCCCACGCCCGGCGTCTCCGGCCCGCCCAGATTGCCGATCAGCCCGTCATAGCGCCCACCGGCCAACACGGTGCCCTGCGCGCCCAACCGGTCAGTGACAAACTCGAACGCGGTGTGGCGGTAATAGTCGAGCCCGCGCACCAGCCGCGCGTTGCGCGTCCAGGCCACACCCGCCGCGTTCAGCCCACCGGTCACCGCCTCGAAAAACGCACGCGCTTCATCGGTCAGATAGGCGTCGATATCCGGCGCCGAATCCGCGATCGGCCGGTCGCGCGGGTCTTTCGAATCCAGAATCCGCATCGGGTTCTTGTCGAGCCGCGTCAGGCTGTCCTCGCTCAACTCGCCGCGATGCGCCTCGAAATGCGCGACCAGCGCCGCGCGCCATGCCTCACGCGTCTCGGCGTCGCCCAGCGTGTTGAGCTGCAACGTCACGCCCTCGGAAATCCCCAGCTCGCGCAGCAGCTGGTCGGCCATTGTCAGCAGTTCGACATCCGCCTGCGGTTCCGCAGCCCCAATGATCTCGGCGTCGATCTGGTGGAACTGGCGATAGCGCCCCTTTTGCGGGCGTTCGTAGCGGAACACCGGGCCGTGCGTGGTCAGCTTGAGCGGCGCATATTGCTGCCACCCCTCGGTGATATACGCGCGGCAAATCCCCGCAGTGAATTCGGGCCGCAGCGTCAGCAAATCGTCGCCGCGATCGGGAAAGGTGTACATTTCCTTCGACACCACGTCCGACGTCTCGCCCATCGAGCGGGCGAACACGGCGGTGGATTCGAACACCGGCACCTGCACCTGCTGGAAGCAATAGAGCCGCCGCACATGCTCGAACGCCTCGACCACGCGCGCAAAGCGGCGCTGCTCGTCGCCAAAAATATCCTGCGTGCCGCGCACGCGCCTGGGGGTTTCGATCCGTGCCATTTGGAGCGGGTCTCTATTGGCTAGGGGGCCGGAAGGGAAGATTGTTCACGCACCGCCCCCTTTCGACTATAGGCCCGCCCCATGAGCGCCACCCCCAAGACCTATCACGTCAAATCCTTCGGCTGTCAGATGAACGTCTATGACGGCGAGCGCATGGCCGAGCTGATGGCGGCGCAGGGCATGACCGCCGCGGCGGACGCCGACAGCGCCGATCTGGTCGTGCTCAACACCTGCCACATCCGCGAAAAGGCGACCGAGAAAGTCTATTCGGACATCGGCCGGTTGCGGAAGAACGCCCGCCTTGCCGACCGCGCCAATCCGATGATCGCGGTCGCCGGCTGCGTCGCGCAGGCCGAGGGCGAGGAGATCGCGAACCGCGCGAAGGTCGACATCGTCGTCGGCCCCCAAGCCTATCACAACCTGCCCGACCTCGTCGCTCAGGCCTCGGCACAGGGCCGCGCGATCGACACCGACATGCCCGCCATCGCCAAGTTCGGCGCGCTCCCCGCCCGCCGCAAGACCGGCCCGACCGCGTTCCTGACGGTGCAGGAAGGGTGCGACAAATTCTGCACCTATTGCGTCGTCCCCTATACGCGCGGTGCCGAGGTCAGCCGCCCGTTCGATGCGATCGTCGATGAGGCGAAGTCGCTGGTCGATGCCGGCGCGCGGGAAATCACGCTGCTCGGCCAGAACGTCAACGCATGGGACGATGCCGAGGGCACCGGCCTGCACGGCCTGATCGCCGCACTCGACCGGATTCCGGGGCTGGCGCGCATCCGCTACACCACCAGCCATCCCAACGACATGAAGGAAGGGCTGATCCGCGCCCATGCGGAAGTCGAAAAGCTGATGCCCTTCCTCCATCTGCCGGTTCAGGCGGGCAATGACCGCATCCTGAAGGCGATGAACCGCTCGCACAGCCGCGATTCATACTTGGCGATCCTCGACCGCGTCCGCGCCGCGCGGCCCGATATCGCGCTGTCGGGCGACTTCATCGTCGGCTTCCCCGGCGAGACCGAGGCGGAGTTCCGCGATACGCTGAGCCTCGTCGATGCGGTCGGCTATGCCCAGTGTTTCAGCTTCAAATATTCCCCCCGCCCAGGCACCCCGGCGGCGGAGATGGATGGCGCCGTGCCGGAGGAGGTGATGGACGACCGCCTCCAGCGCCTGCAGGCCGCACTCAACCGCGATCAGGCCGCGTTCAACGCCGCCAGCGTCGGCAAGACCTGTGCGGTGCTGATCGAACGCAAGGGCAAGCTGCCGGGGCAGATGCTCGGGAAATCGCCCTGGCTGCAATCGGTGCATCTGATGACCGATGCGGCGATCGGCGATCTGGTGACGGTGCGGATCGACAGCGCCGGGCCGAACTCGCTGGCGGGGGTGGTGGTCTAACCCATGTTCGTCACCCCGGCCTTGTGCCGGGGTCCACCGGGAAGCGAGGCGCGAAGCAAGAGGCCAGAGCGTCGGAGGTGCGGCACAGTGGACCCCGGCACAAGGCCGGGGTGACAAGCAAGAGTGGCAGGTGCTGGACTTGGCTTCCTCACTCCGCCACGTTCCGCCAATGCAACTCACCCCGACCGCGCGCCTGTTCGCGCTCGCCACCCCGCTCCTCCTCGCCACCACCGCGCTCGCACAGCAGGCCACAGATCCCGGCCCGAACGCGCCCGTCTCCTACGAACTCAGCTTCGATAACGCCGCACATCGTGAGGCGCGGATTGCGGTCACCTATCGCGACCTCAAGCCCGGCGCGGTCGAGTTCCGCATGGCCCGGTCCTCCCCCGGCCGCTACGCGATCCATGAATTTGCCAAGAACGTCTACTCGGTCTCGGCCAAGGACGGCGCGGGCCGCGACCTGAAGATCGACCGCAGCGATCCGTATAGCTGGCGGGTCAGCGGCCATGACGGCACGGTCACCTTCGCCTACACGCTCTACGGCGATCGCGGCGACGGCACCTATAGCCAGATCGACCAGACCCACGCGCACCTCAACATGCCCGCGACGCTGATCTGGGCGGCGGGCTATGACGAGCGCCCGATCCGCGTCGCCTTCCGCCCCGCCGACCCGAAATGGAAGATCGCGACCCAGCTCGCGCCGGTGAGCGGCAGCGCCACGACCTTCTGGGCGCCGCACCTCCAATATCTGCTCGACAGCCCGACCGAGCTGTCCGACCATCATTTGCGCGAATGGACGATCAATTCAGGGGGCAAGACCCAGACGATCCGCCTCGCCGTGCACAGCGCCGACACGCCCGAAACAATCGACGCCTATGCCGAAAAGGCGAAGAAGGTCGTCGCCGAACAGATCCGCATCTTCGGTACCGCGCCGGAGTTCGATTTCGGCACCTACACCTTCATCGCCGACTATGTGCCGCAGATCAGCGGCGACGGGATGGAGCACCGCAACTCGACCATCATCAGCCAGCCGCGCACGCTGGCGGCGGGGAAGTTCGCCCAGCTCGGCACGCTCAGCCACGAATTCATCCACGCCTGGAATGTCGAGCGGCTGCGTCCGGCCGAGCTGGAACCGTTCGACTTCACCCAAGCCGATCCCTCGCCGTCCTTGTGGTTCGCGGAAGGCTTCACCCAATATTACGGCCCGCTGGCGATCCTGCGGGCGAAGGAGGCGACGCTGGACGCCACGCTCGCAGGGCTGGGTGGCACGCTCGACTTCATCGTCAACAATTCCGCCCGCCGCTATGGCTCGCCACAGGAAATGAGCCTGCGCGCGCCGTTCGTCGATGCCGCCGCGTCGATCGACCCGGTGAATGAGCGGATCTTCGCGTCTTACTATCCCTACGGCGCGGTGGTCGCGCTCGCGCTCGACCTGACATTGCGGCAGCGTTTCGGCACCGATCTCGACGCCTATATGCGCCATCTTTGGCAGCGGCACGGCGCGGCCCAACGCAACTTCGCGCCGGTCAAACCCTACACCCCCGCCGATCTCGAAGCGGGCCTCGCCGAACTGACCCGCGACGCGGCCTTCGCCAAGCAGTTCTTCGATGCACATATCCGCGGCAGCGACCTCCCCGATTTCGCGCCCCTGCTCGCCGAGGCCGGCCTCGTGCTGCGTCCAGCTGACGCGAGCCGCGCATGGATCGGTACCGCCAATGTCACCGGCGGAGGCGACGAACCGGTCCGCCTCGCCGAAATCCCCGTCCCCGGCAGCCCGCTCTACCACGCCGGGCTAACGCGCGGCGACACGATCATCGCGCTCGACGGCAAGGTGATCGCCACCCCGGCCGACTTCCGCACCGCGCTCGCCGCGCTCAAGCCCGGCCAGCCCGCCGCGATCACCTTCACCACCCGCGCCGGCCCGGCCAGCGCGACGATTACCCCGGTCGCCGACCCGCGACTGACCATCGTCACGCTCGAAAAGACCGGCGGCACGCTGACGCCGCAGCAGATCGCCTTCCGCCGCGCATGGCTCGGCACGGAGTAGCGTTTGATTCAGCAAAGCTGAAACGGTGGCGGCACCAGCCCACTCCCCCACCGACTGTTGCGCCACTGCGTCACCCCCGGTGCCAATCGGCATCGGGGAAGGATTTCGCTGTCCTACATGCCGCGCCTCTGCCATCCTTGCGGCACGACATGCGAAACGGAACATCCGCTCTGCACACCGGTTCGGCCCATCATGGCCCGCTGTCGCCCTTACACGCGCATTTTTGTCAGTTTCGTAAGCCACCGCGCGCGACGATAACCGCGCGTCATCCAGACTTTTGTGACCTTCCAGCCCCCGAAAGGACCGCATGAGCCGCAAGCCAGTCCCCGCCCAGCATGGTCAGCGCGCCCGCGTCGAGGTCAATTTCGACCGCCCCCAGCTGCTCCCCCAATTGTTCGGCGAATATGACAGCAACATCCTCGCACTTGAGGAGCGATTGGGCATCTATATCCATGCCCGCGGCCAGCGGGTGGTGATCGAGGGCAGCGCCGAGGCGGTCGCCCATGCCCGCGAAGTGCTGATCGAGCTGCACAGCCGCGTGATCCGCGGCGAGGCGATCGACACCGGACTGATCGACGCGGTGATCGCCATGTCGACCGAACCGATGCTGACCGGCATCGTCCGCGCCGAAAATGACGAGGGCACCGCGCCCCCCATCATGATCCGCACGCGCAACAAGACGATCGTCCCGCGCTCGTTGACCCAGACCAGCTATATGCGCGCGCTCGCCTCGCACGACATCATCTTCGCGCTCGGCCCGGCGGGCACCGGCAAGACCTATCTCGCGGTGGCGCAGGCGGTGGCACAGCTCATCACCGGATCGGTCAAGCGCCTGATCCTGTCGCGCCCTGCGGTCGAGGCGGGCGAGCGGCTGGGCTTCCTGCCCGGCGACATGAAGGACAAGGTTGATCCCTATTTGCGCCCGCTCTACGACGCGCTGTACGACTGTTTGCCCGCCGAACAGGTCGAGCGGCGGATCGCGAGCGGCGAGATCGAGATCGCCCCGATCGCCTTCATGCGCGGTCGAACCCTTGCCGATGCCTTCGTGATCCTCGACGAGGCGCAGAATACCACGCCGATGCAGATGAAGATGTTCCTCACCCGCTTCGGCCAGAACAGCCGCATGGTGGTGTGCGGCGACCCCAAACAGACCGACCTGCCCGGCGGCCCGTCCGCCAGCGGCCTCAACGACGCGGTGAGCAAGCTGGAGGGAATTGAGGGCATGGCGTTCGTCCGCTTCGGCATCGGCGACGTCGTCCGCCACCCGATCGTGGGGCGGATCGTCGAGGCCTATGAGGGCGGCGACGATTGAAGGCGGGATATCCCCGTACTATATAAGGGATATCCTTCGGAGGATTGAAATGGGCGCGCTCTATATCAAGGACGGCAAGACGGCGTTCCTGGCGGAGCGGGTCGCGAAAAAACTGGGCACGACCAAGACCGAGGCTGTACGTCAGGCGCTGGAAGCGATTGACGCCAAGCTACCCCCCGAGCCGAAGGATCGGCGCCCGATGCGCGACCGGATGCTTGAGTATTGGAAGCAGCATCCGCTGCCGCCCGAGACCGGTCTTAAGGCCGACAAGGCATTTTTCGACGAGCTGTCGGGCGACCTGTGAGCTGGTTCATGGATGCGTCCGCCATTATCGCGATCGTCGGACGGGAAGCCGACTGGCAAACCTATGCCGATCAGGCGGATGAGGAAGCCGAATTGCTTTGGTCAGCAATGTCGCAATGGGAAAGCATCTTCGGTCTGCGACGGTTACGCGGCTTGACGCTTGCGCAAGCGCGTCACGAGGTCGAACATTTCGGTCAAGAGCATGGTTTAGTCATCGTCAACATCGGCGAGCGGGAAGCGCAATTGGCGATTGAGGCGGCCAGCCGTTACGGTCGTGGCTCCGGCCACCCCGCCAGGCTCAACATGGGCGACTGTTTCGCCTATGCCTGTGCCAAGGCCAACAACGCCCGGCTGCTCTACAAGGGCGATGATTTCGCCAGAACGGACCTCGCCTGATGCTTGATGTCGCCGTCCAGGCCGAACCCGGCTGGCCCGAACTCGACTGGGGCACGATCGGCGCGCGGGCAGCGGAGGCCGCGGTCGCGCAGACGCCCTATGGCTATCTCGCCACCAGCGACGCGGTGATCGAGGTCGCGGTGCGGCTGACCGACGATGCCGAGGTGCATCAGCTCAACGCGCAATATCGGCAGAAGGACAAGCCCACCAACGTCCTGTCCTTCCCGATGATCGAACCTGACCTGATCGAATCGCTCACCCAGAACAGCGACGATGGCGAGGTGATCCTGGGCGATATCATCCTCGCTTATAGCGTTTGCGCCAGCGAGGCGGAGGAAAAGGGCATTTCGGTCTCCGATCATGCCACGCACCTGATTGTCCATGGGGTGCTGCATTTGCTAGGCTATGACCATCAGGGGGATTCCGAAGCCGAGGCGATGGAGTCGATGGAGCGCGCGGCGCTCGCAACCTTGGGGATCCCTGACCCCTATCTGATACGCGAGGATTGAACTCCAAGATGGCGGACGGCCCCAGTAGCAACGGGAACGGCGACAGTAGCGGCGACGGCGGAATATGGCGCGGCCTTCGCTCTTTGCTCTTTGGCGAGGAGCAGAATGAAACGTTGCGCGAACGCATCGAGGACGCGATCGACGAGGCGGAAGACGGCAAGGACCGCAAGTCCGCCAAGGGCGACCTCTCCCCGCTGGAGCGCAAGATGCTCCGCAACCTCCTCCATTTCGGTGAGCGCGACGCGGGCGATGTCGGCGTGCCGCGCGCGGATATCATCGCGGTGGACGAAGCCACGAGCTTCGCCGAGCTGGTCCAGATCTTTGCCGAAGCAGGGCATAGCCGCCTGCCGGTCTATCGCGAGAAGCTCGACCGCGTCATCGGCATGATCCATATCAAGGACGTGTTCGCCGTCCTCGCCGCCGGCGCAGGGCCACCGTCGAAGATCACCGATCTGATGCGCCAGCCGCTCTACGTCCCGCAATCGATGGGGACGCTCGATCTGCTCGCCCAGATGCAGGCGAGCCGCACGCACCTTGCCATCGTGCTCGACGAATATTCGGGGACCGAAGGGCTGATCACGATCGAGGATCTGGTCGAGGAAATCGTCGGCGAGATCGACGACGAGCATGACGACGCGCCCGAGGCGCTGTGGGTGCCGCTCGACGGCGGCGGCTGGGACGCTGACGCCCGCGCCGAGCTTGAGGATGTCGCAGCCGCTATCGACCCGCGCCTTGGCGAGGTCGAGGAAGATATCGAGACGCTTGGCGGACTCGCCTTCATCCTTGCAGGCCATGTACCCGAAGCCGGCGAATGCCTGAAGCATCCCAGCGGCTGGACGCTCGAAGTGCTGGAGGCCGACGCGACCCGCGTCCGTCGCCTGCGCCTCCACCCGCCCGAAGAACTCGTCGAAGCTGAGGATTGATCCATTGCGCCGCAAACTCCTGATCGCCACCGCAGTGGTCGTCGCCCTGGGCGGCGGCATCTACTGGTATGTCTCGCGCCCCGATGTCGCGCAGCTCAGCGTGGAAGCGGCGAGCGGGGTGCGGCCCAAGCTGATCGACCCGCGCCAGCAGACGATCCCGACGGTCAAGATCGCCGATGCGGTGGGCTGGCCTGCGGGTGCCAAGCCCGTCGCGGCCAAGGGGCTGGCGGTCAACGCCTTTGCCACCGGCCTTGACCATCCGCGCTGGCTCTATCGTCTGCCCAATGGCGATGTACTGGTCGCCGAAAGCAACTCGCCACCGCGTGAGGGGGGCGGCATCACGGGCTGGGTAATGAAGCATCTGATGGGCCGCGCCGGTGCCGGGGGCAGCTCTGCCAACCGCATCACCCTGCTCCGCGACGCGAATGGCGATGGCGTGGCCGAGGCGCGCTCGGTGCTGCTCTCCGCCGACAACGGGATCGAGTCGCCCTTCGGCATGGTGCTGGTCGGCGAGACGCTCTACGTCGCCAACCACAATGCGCTGATCCGCTTCCCCTTCAAACCGGGCGAGACCAAGATCACCGGCAAAGGCGAGAAGGTGGTCGATCTGCCCGGCGGCGGCAACCACTGGACCCGCGATGTCATCGCCGGGCCTGAGGGCACGCTGCTAGTCAGCGTCGGCTCTGCATCGAACATCGCCGAAAACGGACTTGAGGTGGAAAAGAACCGCGCGACGATCCTAGAGGTCGATCCGAAGACCAGGCGATTCCGGGTCTTCGCTGCGGGTCTGCGCAACCCGGTCGGCCTCGCGCTCCACCCTGATACGCAGCGGCTATGGACCGTGGTCAATGAACGCGACATGCTCGGCTCGGACGGCCCGCCCGACTATCTGACCCAGGTGACACTGGGACAGTTCTTTGGCTGGCCGTGGAATTACTGGGGCGGCTATGTCGACAAGCGCGTTCAGCCGGAACGCCCGGACCTGCGAGAATATAGCGCGCGGCCGAGCTATTCGATGGGCCCGCATACCGCCCCGCTGGGCCTGACCTTCGCCACCGACACCAAGCTGGGCGGCGGGTTTGCCAAGGGTGCGTTCGTCGGACTGCACGGCTCGTGGAACCGCGTCCCGGCATCGGGCTACAAGGTGGTATTCGTGCCGTTCGGTGAGCGCGGCCTGCCGGTTCCCGATGCCAAGCCAGTCGATGTCCTCACCGGGTTCCTCGATACCAAGGGCAAGGCACAGGGGCGTCCGGTCGGCGTGACCGCAGACCGCACCGGCGCGCTGCTGGTCGCGGACGACGTCGGCAATGTGATCTGGCGGGTCAGCGCCCCGGCTCAGTAATCGGTGGCGGTGTAGGACAGGTCGGAATAGCCCGCCTGCTCGCTCCAACTGGTGCGGGCCGGCGCGACCGCATCGCTGGCGCGCAGCTCAGCCTGATACTCGGGTACTCCGCCTGACGGGGCAAGCGGGAGCATCCCGGTGACGGTGTAATGGGCGGCCACCGTGCCAGCACAACTGCCAAGCCCGCCAGTGGCGAGCAGGGCTATGGCAATCATCGGCCAGGGGCGGGGCGATCGGTTCATCGCGTGTCTCCTCGCCGCAAAAAACTGCGGAGCGGGGACCTGGTTCCTTATTTCAGTAGCTTGGGCGCTTCCTGCATCAGCTTCTCGCGGATCTTGCCCGCGAACAGCGCCAGCATCGGCGGCAGATCGACCTCGGCATGGACATGGCTGTCATGGATTTCGAGGCGGCTGGCGACGCTTTGGCCCAACGCAGACACGGTGAAGTGCAGCGTGTCACCCTCCCAGCGCTCGACGACATTGCCGCCGCCGGGGAACATCGACCCGATCTTGCCGATCCCGCCCGCAATTCGCGCCCGCGCGACATCGCGGCCAAGCTTGTGGGGGATATCGACGATCACGGGTTCGGGCATGACTATTCCTCTGGTGTGCTGAACGCATAATACGCACGGTGCTTGTATCTGTCACCGTCCGGCCCGATAGCGTGGCCCTCATGTCCGCACTGCCCCGCCCCCGCCTGATCGCGCTGTTGACCGGCGCTGTGTCCGCCACCGCCTTCGCCCCGCTCGACTGGTGGGTCGCGGGGCTGGTGTGTTTTGCCATTCTGTTGCGGCTGACCCATGAGGCACCAACGCTCAAGCAGGCGCTCCTGCGCGGCTGGCTGTTTGGCCTTGGCCACTTCACCGTCGGCAATAACTGGATCCAGCACGCCTTCACCTATCAGGACAAGATGCCCGCCGAGCTTGGCTATGTCGCGGTGATCCTGCTCGCGCTCTATCTCGCGACCTATCCGGCGCTGGCGATGGGGTTGGCGTGGCGGTTCGGACAGGGCCGCAAGCTCGACCTGCCGTTCGTGCTGGTCGCGGGCGCTGCATGGATCATCGCCGAATATCTGCGCGCGGTGCTGTTCACCGGCTATCCGTGGAATCCGCTCGGCGTGATCTGGCTCCCGGTGCCGGGCGTCGCCCAGCTAGCAAGCTGGATCGGCACCTATGCGCTCTCCGGCCTCACGATTCTTGTCGCGGGCGCACTGCTGCTTGCGAGCCAGCGGCACTGGCGATTGCCAGCTGGAGTTGCAGTCGCGGTCGCACTTCTCACGCTGAGCCCGATCCTGTTCCGCCCGACCCCGCCTGATGTCCAGTCAGCCCGCCCCATCGTCCGCGTGCTCCAGCCCAATGTCGGGCAGGAAACCGTCCTCGACGGAACCTATGCGCAAAAGGCGCTGAGCGAGCTGATCCGCCTGTCCAACGACACCGCGACCATCCTGCCCGGCGGCCCGGTCCCGCGCCTGATCGTCTGGCCCGAAGGGACCGTCGATTACTGGCTGGAGGAGGGCTATCCCGCCGCCTGGTACGCGAAAAACGATCCGCGCACCGTCCGCGCGATGATCGCCCAGACTTTGGGGCCGAAGGATATCGCGCTGGTTGGCGGCAACGGCCTGTTGTTCAAGGGCGACGACAAGCTGGACGCGGCAACCAACTCGGTGTTCGCGATCGATGCCAGCGGAACGATCCTCGGTCGCTACGACAAGGCGCATCTGGTCCCCTATGGCGAATATCTGCCGATGCGCCCGATCCTCGAGCCGCTCGGCCTGTCGCGGCTGGTGGCGGGCGAGATTGATTTCGAACCCGGTCCCGGCCCGAAGACGATGGCCGTCCCCGGCTTCGGCGATATCGGGATGCAGATCTGTTACGAGATCATCTTCTCGGGCCAGACCGTCGACCCGGCCAACCGCCCGGCGATCCTGTTCAACCCCTCGAACGATGCGTGGTTCGGCGCATGGGGCCCGCCCCAGCATCTTGCGCAGGCGCGGATGCGTGCGATCGAGGAAGGGCTGCCGATCCTGCGCGCCACCCCCACCGGCATCTCTGCGATCATCGACTCGCGCGGCAAGATCATCGCGGCGGCGGGAATGGGCGAAGCGACGGCGATCGAGGCTCCGATGCCCGAAGCCCTGCCCCCAACCCTGTTCGCCCGGCTCGGCAACCTCGCGGCGGCACTCGTGGCGGCATTGTTGCTTGCCATCGCCATTGCCTTCCGCCGCTTCGCCCGCTAGGGCGGCGCGATATAAGGAAAGCTTTATATCTCTCCTTACCCCCAGCCGGGCATGGCAACGGCCCGGCCTTTTTTGAGGAAAACCATGCGTTCCAGCTATCTCTTCACGTCCGAATCGGTTTCCGAAGGCCATCCGGACAAGGTTTCCGACCAGATTTCCGACGCCATCGTCGACCTGTTCCTGTCCAAGGACCCCGAAGCGCGCATCGCGTGCGAGACGCTGACCACCACCCAGCTGGTCGTGCTTGCCGGTGAAATCCGCGGTAAGGGCATCATGGACGAGGCCGGCAACTGGGCGCCCGGCGTCAAGGACGAGGTCGAAAAGGCCGTCCGCGATACCGTCAAGCGGATCGGCTACGAGCAGGAGGGCTTTCACTGGGAGACGCTGCGCTTCGAGAACAACCTGCACCCGCAATCGGCGCATATCGCACAGGGCGTGGACGCCAGCGGCAACAAGGACGAGGGCGCGGGCGATCAGGGCATCATGTTCGGCTATGCCGCGAACGACACCCCGGACCTGATGCCGGCGACGCTCGACTATAGCCACAAGATCCTCGAGCGTATGGCCGCCGACCGTCATTCGCGCGCGGCCCCGTTCCTGGAGCCGGACGCCAAGAGCCAGGTCACGCTGCGCTATGAAGGCAGCAAGGCCGTCGCGTGCACCGCGATCGTCGTCTCGACCCAGCACGCCAAGGGCTATGACCAGGGCGAGAAGGAAGCCGAGCTGAAGGCCTATGTGAAGTCGGTCGTTGCCGACGTGATCCCGGCCGAGCTGCTCAGCGACGCGACCGAATATCACATCAACCCGACCGGCAGCTTCGAGATCGGCGGTCCTGACGGCGACGCCGGCCTGACCGGCCGCAAGATCATCGTCGACACCTATGGCGGCGCGGCTCCGCATGGCGGCGGCGCGTTCAGCGGCAAGGATCCGACCAAGGTCGATCGCTCGGCGGCGTACATCACCCGCTACCTCGCCAAGAACATCGTTGCCGCCGGCCTCGCCCAGCGCTGCACGATCCAGCTGGCGTACGCGATCGGGGTCAGCAAGCCGCTGTCGCTCTATGTCGACACGCACGGCACCGGCACGGTGGGCGACGACAAGATCGAGGAAGCGATCCAGGGTATCGAGAAGCTGGGCGGCCTCACCCCGCGCGGCATCCGCACGCACCTCCAGCTGAACAAGCCGATCTATGGCCCGACTGCGGCCTATGGTCATTTCGGCCGCAAGCCTGAGGGCGATTTCTTCCCATGGGAGCGCACCGACCTGGTCGAGGATCTCAAGGCCGCTCTGGCCTGATCCGGCGCGCCGGACGATATCAAGAGGGCGGCGGTCTGCGGATCGCCGCCCTTTTTCGTGTTTGTCCGCATCGAATTTCAGCTTGCGATCCAGCAATTTACCGCCATGCTGGCACACATAGTCCCCGGGGAGTTGCACCATGGTCGCCCGACTGCTCGTGATCCCGATGGTGCTGCTCGCCAGCCCGACCTCGGCCCAGCAGCAACCCGCGCCCCTCGCTGCGCGCGACGGGGCGGCGTTCAAGCACAAGCATAGTGGCTTCAGCTTCCCGCCGGCGCTGATCGGCCTCACGCGGGCGCGCGGTGCGGAGGTCGTCGGCCCGCAACTCGACCTCTATTTCAACTACCGCGCGGCGGACGAGAGCGAGGAAGTTTCGATTTACCTCTACCGGATGACGTCGGGGGCGCTGCCGCTCTGGTTCGACGTGTCCCAGCGGGTCGTCGAAACCCGCCAGGAGACGGGTCGCAAGACGGCGTATGGCACGCCGACCTCCTTCATACCGCCGAGCCAGACCAACCCCTCCGCGCTGCGACTCGGCTGGACGATCACAGGCAGCCCGTTGCGCAGCACGACGTTGACACTGATCCCGATGGGCGAATGGCTGGTCAAGATCCGCCACTCCTCCCTGACCCATGAGGTCGCCTCGCTCCAGCGACGGACGTCCGAGGTCATCGCCGCGCTCGGCTGGCCGAAACGAATCGTGCCGTCACCCGATGCGACTGCGATTGCGGATTGCCCAGACGCATTGGCGCTGAACGGCGAGGCGAAGCCGATCGCCGACAATGGCGCGGGCGCGCTGGTGGAGGCGCTGCTGGCGCAGATGGCAGGGAGCAGCGCGAAGAAGAAAGCGAAGGACGCCGACGACGTACCGCTGGTCTGGTGCGCAGACCGCACGACCGAAAGCCCGGTCGGCCTCTATCGCCCGGTCGGCACGCGCGACAGCTACCTCCTGTCGCTGTCCGATTCGGGAATCGCGGTGCGCGTGTATCCGTCTCCCGCCGCGGCGCTGCTCGGCGACAAGGGCAAGCCGGGCTGGTCGATCAGTCTGCTGACGGCGCGCGAGACCTATAACTTCGTCGCGCGCGACCGCCTGCCTGCGCCAACGCAGATCGACGCGATCCTCAAGGAGCCCCCCGCATCGAGCGCCGCGACCTGGGGCGAGCGCCGGATCAGCATCGACACAGGCGCGATGAAATAGTCGGTCCACCGCGGCTGGCACAAGAATCCTGACCCCGGTTAACCATCCACCCTTCGCCCATCCTAATATGATTGGGTGGAGATGCTGATGCACACTGTTTCGACCCTGTCGGCCGTCAAGGCCGAGCCCGATTTCAACCTGACCATGGCGTTCCAGCCCGTCTGGGATGCGCGGTTGGGCGAAGTCTATGCCTATGAGGCGCTGGTACGCGGGCCGCATGGTGAACCCGCGCGCGAGGTGATCGACGCAGTCGGGCCACAGGACCGCTATGCCTTTGACCAGCAATGCCGCGTCGCCGCGATCAAGCAGGCGGTCAAGGCCGGCATCCTCAAGACGACGGCGCTGCTGTCGATCAACTTCTTCCCCGACGTGATCACCGATCCGTTCGCGGACAGCGAGCGAACGATGCGCGTGGCCAAGGAAACCGGTCTGCCGCCCGAACGTCTGATGTTCGAATTTGCCGAACATGACCGGCTCGACGGATGCCGCATGGCGGAGACGATCGAGGCGCATCGCAAGATGCACATGCAGACCGCGTTCGACGATTTCGGGTCGGGCGATGTCGGCCTTGCGCTGCTGTCGCGCTTCACCCCCGATGCGATCAAGCTCGACCCGGCGTTGATCCGCGGTCTGTCGAGCAGCTGGTCGCGGCGGTTGCTGGTCGAGAAGATGATCGAGATGACGCGGCTGCGCGCGGTCCGCCTGATCGCCGAAGGGGTCGAGACCCGCGCCGATTATGACAAGCTGCTGGCGCTCGGCGTACGCTACTTCCAGGGCTATTACATCGCCCACCCGCGCATCGGCGTTCTCGAACAGCCGCGACTGCGCCCCGCCGCCTGATCCTCCGCCCCTTGCCCTGCGGGCCATGTCCCGCCAAGGGGCTGGCGATGAACGATCCCAGCACGATCCGCCGCCTCTATGGCCGCGCCAAGGGGCATAAGCTGCGCCTGGGCCAGCAGGCACTGGTGGACGAGACTCTTCCGAATTTCGCGGTGCCGACCGAGGGGCCGCTCGACGCGATGCGGCTGTTTGGCGATGATCGCCCACTGGAGGTCGAGATCGGCTTCGGCGCAGGCGAGCATCTGGCGGGACAGGCGGCGATGCGCCCCGATCACGGGTTCATCGGCTGCGAGCCGTTTCTCAACGGCGTAGTCGGTGCGCTTGGTCATATCCGCGACGGCGACCTCAAGAATGTCCGGCTGCACATGGGCGATGCGCTCGACGTGATCGAGCGTCTGCCCGACGCCAGCCTCGACCGGGTCTATCTGCTCCACCCCGATCCGTGGCGGAAGGCGCGCCACGCCAAGCGGCGGATGGTCAATCACGGCCCGCTCGACCTGATAGCGGCGAAGCTGAAGCGCGGCGCCGAGTTTCGGCTTGGGACCGACGATCCCACTTACTGCCGATGGTCGATGATGGTGATGAACCAGCGCCGCGATTTCGCGTGGCAGGCGAAGGAGGCGAAAGACTTTCTGACCCGGCCCGACGAGTGGCCCGAGACGCGCTACGAGCGCAAGGCACGGCGGCAGGGGCATGAAGTTTGGTATTTCCGCTATCTGCGGGTGTAACCACCCCGCTTGACCGGCGGCGCTCACTCGTGGCAGGGCGCAGTCACGCTTCGACGGTGGCCATGTAGCCAGAGCGGGCGGGTATAGCACAATGGTAGTGCAGCAGCCTTCCAAGCTGAATACGCGGGTTCGATTCCCGCTACCCGCTCCAACCGCCCACCATTCAGTATATGTGCGGATTTACGCTTAATATTCAGCGAGATAAACCCCCTTCCGATTCGGGGGAATCTCAAATATGTCAAATTTTGCGGGCTTTATATCGTCCTATGGCTGGACTCTGGCGCTGGCAGCGGCGGCGGTGCTGACACTGGTCGTGCTCACACTGCGCGCGCGGGCACGGCGGGAGCGGCGCGATCGACAGCGGGTACGCAGGCTCGCGCGGCAGCGGATGTGGGACTGGCTGATGATGCGCCAGAATGTCCGGCGGCTAACCCACCAGCCCGACGAAGATCAGATCTGAAGCCATGTGCAGTTAGCCGGCACCTGCCCGCTCCCCCACCCGGCCACCCGGCGGTAGCATCATATGGGTGGCCGGGTGGGGGAGCGGGCCGGTGCCGTTCAGCGAAGCTGAAAAACAACTCTCAAGAGAGGTGGTGGAAGGGACTGGATTCGAACCAGTGTACGCTCACGCGGGCAGATTTACAGTCTGCTGCCTTTAACCACTCGGCCACCCTTCCATGCGGCACGCCGAAGCGAGTGCGGGCCAATGCCGAAGCGATGCGGCGCTGTCAACGCCTTGCGCGCGCAGGTTGCCCGGCCTAGCGTTATTTCGTGAGTCAAAGGCCAAGACGCGGGCATCGCCCCCAAACCGGATCGAACAGCAACCGTCCTCGTTTCTGGGGCCGCCACGCCGTGACTGCGGCGCTGGCCAATCCTGAGCGGCGGGTGCGCAAGATCTGGGGGACGCGCGAGGCGCTGGGCGCGCTGGACCTGCCCCCGATCCTGCCGATCACCTATGCTGATGTCGCCGACCTTGCACGTATGGTGCCGTCCGACGCGCCGCATCAGGGCATCGTGATCGAGGTCGATCCGCTGGAGGACGTGTGGCTGGGCGACTTGCTGGAGCAGGGCGCGGCCGATCGCCGCCCGCTGCTGGTGCTCGACCATGTCACCGACCCGCACAATGTCGGCGCGATCCTGCGCTCGGCGGCGGCGTTCGACGCGCTCGGCATTGTGACGCAGGACCGCCACGCCCCGCCCGAATCCGGATCACTCGCCCGCGCTGCGTCGGGCGCGCTGGAGCTGGTGCCATGGGCGCGGGTGGTCAACCTTGCCCGCGCGCTCGACGAGATTGGCGAGGCCGGGTTCTGGCGTATCGGCCTGACTGGCGAGGCCAAGGGTACGCTGGGCGAGGTGATGGGCGACACCCGCCCTGCATTGGTGCTGGGTGCCGAGGGCGAAGGGATGCGGCAAAACACTGCGGCGCATTGTGACGAACTGGCGCGGCTGCCGATCTCGCCGCGGGTCGAGAGCCTTAACGTATCCAACGCTGCGGCGATTGCGCTATACGCAGCCATCTCGCGCTGACCCGACGGGGCTGCGCCAACGGGGGAGTAACGCCATGTTCGATCGGTTCAAGGGGATCGCCCTCGCGATCCTGGCCCCCGTGCTGCTGGTCGGATGCGCGTTCAGCCCCGGCAAGTTCGTCTCGACGCTCACCATCCTCGCCGATCGCAGCTTCACCTTCAGCTATCAGGGCGAGGTGATCGCGGTCGATATCGCGGGCGAGATGGCCAAGGGCATGGGCGACGCGTTCAAGGGAATGGGCGACGCCGACGACAAGAAAAAGACCACGACGAGCCTGCTCCGCGACGCCGCCTGGCAGGAGGATGAGGACGCGCCCGCGACCGAAGAGGAAGACTCGGCCAAGGACGATGCCGAGGAAGCCGCCAAGAAGGAAGCCAAGTTCAAGGCGATCGCCGAGGCGCTGACCAAGGAGGCGGGCTATCGCTCGGTCACCTATAAGGGCGATGGCGTGTTCGTGGTCGATTACCAGATCAGCGGCAAGCTGACCCACAATTTCCTATGGCCGTTCAACGTCGACGCAGAGGTAATCTTCCCCTTCGTTGTCGTCGAACTGCGTGGGACGGACGTGGTGCGCGTCAAGGCACCGGCGTTCGGCGACAGTGATTCGCCGGGCAAGGGCAAGTCGGACAACGCGAATGCCAAGCTCGACGGCACCTTCACGCTCATCACCGACGGCGAGATTGTCAGCCAGAACAACGAGGATGGGGCCAAGAGCGACGGCACGCGCCGCACGGTCACCTGGAAGGCGACCCCGCTGAGCAAGGATGCGCCGATGGCGGTGGTGAAGGTCGCGCCGCGGACCTGAAATTCGCTCTCCCGCTGGGAGAGGGGGTTAATCCTCGGCGGCGATCGTCACCTTCAGCCCGTCGAGCGCGGCGGTGAACTGGAGCTGGCAGGACAGGCGCGACATCGCGTTACGGTCGGACGAGCTGTCGAGCAGGTCATTCTCGTCCTCGCTCATCGGCGGCAGTTTGGCCGCAAATTCCGGGTCGACATGGATATGGCAGGTCGCGCACGAGCAGCAGCCGCCGCACAGAGCGAGCAGTTCGTCGAACCCGTTGTCCCGGATCACTTCCATGACGCTGAGGCCCACTTCGCCCTCCACTTCGCGTTCTTCTCCTGCGCGCGTGACGACGATAAGCTTGGGCATGATGTTCTCCTCCGTGTGTTGCGCCCATGCCGGGGAACGCCGCCGCTTTCAAGGATTCGAAATATGGGACTGACCGCCGAACAGCTACGCGAATCGCTCGATGCGATTGCGGCGGGCGAGCCGCTGATGGCAGCAGCGGTCGCGCGCGTCGGTTATCCCGAACCGCGCATCCGCGCGCGGGGCTATGAAACATTGCTGCGCACCATCGTCGGCCAGCAGGTCAGCGTTGCGGCGGCGGCGTCGATCTGGAACAAGCTGGCGGCGGGGGTCGGCGACCTGACCCAGCCTGACATCGTCGCGTCGGCCCCCGACGAGGCACTGCGCGCCGCCGGACTGTCGCGGCAAAAGGCGAGCTATGCGCGCAGCCTGGCCGAGGAGGTGTCGAGCGGGCGGCTCGACCTGTCGGCGTTGCCCGAGGATGACGAGGCGGCGATTGCGCAGCTCGTTCGGGTCAAGGGGATCGGGCGCTGGTCGGCGGAAATCTATCTGCTGTTCGCCGAAGGCCGCCGCGACATCTGGCCTGCCGGCGACCTGGCGGTGCAGATCGAGATCGGCCGGATCATGGGCCATGCCGAGCGACCGTCGGAAAAGCAGACCCGCGACATCGCCGAAGCCTGGCGGCCACATCGCGGGGCTGCCGCCATTCTGGCGTGGCACCATTACAAGGCGGATATGGCCGCGATCTAAACCAGTCTCCCGCCCTCAACGCGGATCACCCTCGGGCAGCGCGAAAGCGTTTCCATGCGATGCGCGACGATCAGGATCGCCGGGCGCGGCTCCAGCGCGGCGAGGCGGTCGAGGATCCCCGCCTCGCTGGCGGGATCGAGCGCGGCGGTCGCTTCGTCGAGGATCAACAGCCGCGGGCGGCGCAGGATCGCGCGGGCGATGGCGAGCCGCTGGCGCTCACCACCCGAGAGCAGCCCGCCGCGCTCCCCGATCACGGTGTCGAGGCCATGCTCCATGCGGGCGACGCGTTCCTCGGCACCGGCAACCCGGAGCGCACCCAGCAGGTCATCGTCGCTGACCGAAGCGTCGCCCCAGCTGAGGTTACGGCGCACGCTGTCGTGGAACAGGAACGCGTCCTGCGGGACATAGCCGATTGCACTGCCCCAGCCGCCCGGCGGTAGTGGCGTGCCGCCGACGCTGATGCTGCCCGATTGCGGCGCAAGCAGCCCGGCAATCAGGTCGATCAGCGTCGTCTTGCCGCCGCCCGAGGGTCCGGCGATCCCGATCAGTTCGCCCGGCGCGATGGTCAGCGACGCGTCGCCGATCCCGGCTCCGGAGGGATAGCGATAGGTCGCGCGGTCGAGCACCACCGCGCCGTTGGGCATGTCCACATGGCGGGCGCGCGCCGCCGACGCCCCGCCCAGCTCGGCCAGCGCGGCCTGCACCGCGGCATAGCTGGCGCTGAGGTGAAGCAGCTGCTGCCCCGCCTGTTGCAGCTGCATCGCCAGTGGGGCCATGCGGGAGAAGATCAGCGCGAGCACCACCAGCACCGGCGCAGGGACATTCGCTAGCACCCCGCCGACCAGCACTGCTGCCGCCGCCAGCGCGGTGCCGATGCCGAACCAGGTGCGGGCATTGGCCTGGGTCACGGTAAAGCTGCGTTGCTCCGCCGCCGCCGCGCGCTGTGCCGCATCGAACTCGGCAGCGAAACCGATGCTGGCGTCCTGCGCCGCCGATGCCTTGAGCCCGCCGAGGAACGAAGTCGAGCTGCCCATCAATGCGCGGTGCGCGACGACCATGCGATCACCCAGCCTGGCGGTGTTGCCGCTGCCGCGATTGACCAGTAGCGCCAACGTCGCCAGTCCCAGCAGCGCGGCAAGTGCGAAGAGCGGGGCGAGCGTCAGGGCCACGACGAGCTGAATGCCGATCATCGCGATCGACACCAGCGACTGGATGAGAAAATGCGTGGCGCTGCCGATCCTTCCGATATCGTTGGTGAGCAGGCTGGTGATCCGCGCGTGCTCGACCCCCGCCAGTCGCTCCCATGGCGCGGCGGCGAGCGTGTCGACCAGCCGACGGCGCATATCGAGCGAATAGGCGATTTGAAGGTCGAACAGGGTCAGATCGCGGCGGCGCAGCACCAGGGTCCGCACGACCATCACCGCGACGAACGCGCCGACCAGCACCGCAAGCCGCAGCCGGACATCATCGCCCAGCCACGCCGCGACCCACGCCATCGACTCGCCCGGCGCGACGATCAGACCGATCAATGGCACCAGCAGTGCAAGGCCCAGCCCCTCCAGGACTGCGCCCGCAGCGACCCATGCCACCGCCACCACGCCGCGCCGACCCGATTGCGTAGCGAGGTTCATTGCAAAAGCGATGGCGGTCGATCGCGCGGAAGCGGCGGTGGGCGGCGGTGCGGCGTTCATGCCGGTGCTTGTGCAGCGCTTTTCGCAAAGGGCAAAGACTTTGCGCGTCGCGGGGTGGAATCGCGCGCTCCGCTGCGCCATGAGGGGGCCAACCAAGGGAGACGAGAACCCATGAAGACCCGTGCCGCCGTTGCGTTCGAGGCGAAGAAGCCGCTCGAGATCGTCGAGCTGGACCTGGAGGGGCCGAAGCCCGGCGAAGTGCTGGTCGAGATCATGGCGACGGGCATCTGCCATACCGACGCCTATACGCTCGACGGGTTCGACAGCGAGGGCATCTTCCCGAGCGTGCTGGGGCATGAAGGCGCAGGGATTGTGCGCGAAGTCGGCGCGGGCGTGACCAGCGTGGTGCCGGGCGATCATGTCATCCCGCTCTACACGCCGGAATGCCGCCAGTGTAAGTCGTGCCTGAGCGGCAAGACCAATTTGTGCACCGCGATTCGCGCAACGCAGGGCAAGGGGCTGATGCCCGACGGCACCACGCGCTTCAGCTACAAGGGTCAGCCGATCTTCCATTATATGGGCTGTTCGACCTTCTCGAATTTTACCGTCTTGCCCGAGATCGCGGTGGCAAAGATCCGCGAGGACGCGCCGTTCCAGAGCAGCTGCTACATCGGATGCGGTGTTACCACCGGGGTCGGCGCGGTCATCAACACCGCCAAGGTGCAGGTCGGCGACACTGTCGTGGTGTTCGGGCTCGGCGGAATCGGGCTCAACGTGATCCAGGGCGCGCGGCTGGCCGGCGCGAAGCAGATCATCGGCGTCGACATCAACCCCGACCGTGAGGAATGGGGCCGCCGCTTCGGCATGACCGAGTTCCTGAACTCGAAGGGCATGAGCCGCGAGGATGTCGTGGCGCGGATCGTGGCGATGACCGATGGCGGCGCCGACTACACCTTCGACGCGACCGGGAACACCGAGGTGATGCGCATCGCGCTGGAGGCGTGCCATCGCGGCTGGGGTACCAGCATCATCATCGGCGTGGCCGAGGCGGGCAAGGAGATCGCCACCCGCCCGTTCCAGCTGGTCACCGGCCGCAACTGGCGCGGCACCGCGTTCGGCGGGGCCAAGGGACGCACCGATGTTCCCAAGATCGTCGACATGTACATGACCGGCAAGATCGAGATCGACCCGATGATCACCCATGTCATGGGGCTGGAAGACATCAACAAGGGGTTCGACCTGATGCACGAGGGCAAGTCGATCCGCAGTGTCGTCGTATTCTGATAACAAGCGAGGGAAGAGGACCACCATGTTCAGCCACATCATGCTCGGTGCCAACGACGTTGCTGAGTCCAAGGCATTTTATGACGCCACGCTCGGCGCGCTGGGTGCCCGGGGCGGGAGCGTCGATCCCAAGGGGCGTGCCTTTTACATGCACAATGGCGGCATCTTCATGCTGAGCAAGCCGCTCGACGGCCAGCCCGCGTGCCACGCCAATGGCGGCACGGTCGGCTTTGCTGCAGACAGCCCCGAGATGGTCGATGCCTGGCACGCGGCTGGCCTCGCCCATGGCGGCACCGCGATCGAGGATCCGCCGGGCATCCGCGAAAATGCGTTCGGCGCGCTCTACCTCGCTTATCTGCGCGATCCGGCGGGGAACAAGGTCTGCGCGATGTACCGCGTGCCCAAGGCGGGCTGACGGCGCATGGGGATGGAGACGGTTTCGACCAATTGCGCGCATGGCGGGGTACAGGGCGTGTATCGCCACGCATCGACCGCTACCGGCACGCCGATGACCTTTTCAGTCTTCATCCCCAACCATGCGGAGGGGGCCAAGCTGCCGGTGCTGTGGTATCTCTCCGGCCTCACCTGCACCCATGCCAATGTCACCGAAAAGGGCGAGTATCGCGCGGCCTGTGCCGAACACGGCGTGATCTTCATCGCCCCGGATACCTCGCCGCGCGGTGATGATGTGCCGGATGACGAAGCTTATGATGTTGGCAAGGGCGCAGGTTTCTATGTCGATGCGACGGAGGAACCCTGGGCCGCGAACTACCGGATGCGGTCCTATATCGAGGACGAACTGCCCGGGCTGATTCTGCGCGCATTTCCGATGGCGGACATGGGGCGGCAGGGGATTACCGGCCATTCGATGGGTGGCCATGGCGCGCTGACGATCGGGTTGCGCAACCCGGATCGCTTCCGCTCGGTCAGCGCCTTCGCGCCGATCGTTGCGCCGTCGCAATGCCCGTGGGGTGAGAAGGCGCTGGGCGGTTATCTGGGGCAGGATCGGGCGGCGTGGCGGCAGCATGATGCGGTTGCACTGATCGAGGACGGGGCGCGACTGCCCGAATTGCTGGTCGATCAGGGGGATGCTGATGCGTTCCTGACCGAGCAGTTGAAGCCCGAGCTGCTCGCGGCGGCGTGCCGCGACGCCGGGATTGACCTCACGCTGCGGATGCAGCCGGGGTACGACCATAGCTATTACTTCATCTCCAGCTTCATGGCCGACCATGTCGCCTGGCACGCCGAGCGGCTGAACCGGTGACGCAGCGGTTCGACGCGGTCGTCATCGGGGCGGGGCATAATGGGCTGACTTGCGCCTTCTACCTCGCACGTGCCGGCCTGAAGGTCTGCGTGGTCGAGCGGCGCGATGTGGCCGGCGGAGCGGCGGTGACCGAGGAATTTCATCCCGGTTTTCGCAACTCAGCAGCGAGCTACACCGTCAGCCTGCTCCAGCCCAAGGTCATCGCTGACATGAGGCTGGTCGAGCGCGGCTATCGGGTGATCGAGCGGCCGGTGTCGAACTTCTTTCCGCTGGACGGCGATTATCTGAAGCTCGGCGGCGGGGCTGAGCGGACTCGGGCTGAATTTGCCCGCTTCTCGGCAAAGGATGCTGCGGCGCTCGACGGTTATGAGGCGGCGCTGGAGCGGGTCGCGGACCTGTTGCGGAGCATGGCGCTGAAGACGCCGCCCAATGCCGGGGGCGGCATTGCGGCGCTGCTGGCGGCGGCGGCGCAGGGTCGGGCGGTGGCATCCTTGCCGATCGAGGGGCAGCGGGATGCTCTCGCCCTGTTCGTCCAGTCGGCTCGCGAATTTCTCGACGGGTGGTTCGAGAATGAGCATGTCAAGGCGGCGTTCGCATTCGATGCGGTGGTCGGCAATTATGCCGGGCCGTCGGCAGCGGGGTCGGCCTATGTCCTGCTGCACCACGTCTTTGGCGAGGTGAACGGCAAGAAGGGGGCGTGGGGCCATCCGGTCGGGGGGATGGGCAGCATCACCCGGATGATGGCCGAGGCGGCGACCCAGGCCGGGGCGGTGATCCGGCTGGAGGCACCGGTCGACCGGGTGCTCATCGACAAGGGTCGCGCCGTTGGGGTGCTCCTGTCGAGCGGCGAGGAGATTGCGGCGAAGACGGTCGTCGCCAATGTCGGCCCTGCCCTCCTCTTCCGCCAGATGGTCGATCCCGCCGAGTTGCCGGAGGATTTCAACCGCCGGATTGCGGGGTTCAAGACCGGGTCGGGCAGTTTCCGGATGAATGTCGCGCTCTCCCAACTCCCTGATTTCACGGTCCTTCCCGGCAGCGATGCCGAGCATCATCGCAGCGGCATCATCATCGCGCCGACCATGGACTATATGGACAAGGCGCATGAGGACGCGGTCCGCTATGGCTGGTCCAACGCGCCGGTGGTGGAGATGACCATCCCCTCCACCGTCGATGACAGCCTCGCCCCGCCGGGCTGCCATGTCGCCAGCCTGTTCTGCCAGCATTTCGCCCCCACTTTGCCCAATGGCCGCAGCTGGGACGATGAACGCGAGGCGGCGGCGGACGACATTATCGACACGGTGACGCAGTACGCCCCCAATTTCCGCGACACGATCATCGCCCGGCAAATCCACTCCCCCACCGACCTCGAACGCAAGTTCGGGCTGGTCGATGGCGACATTTTCCACGGCCGCATGTCGCTCGATCAGCTCTGGGCGGCGCGGCCGGTGCTGGGGCATGGCGATTATCGCAGCCCGATCAGCGGCCTGTACCTATGCGGCGCGGGCACCCATCCAGGCGGCGGGGTGACCGGTGCGCCGGGACATAATGCGGCGCGGGAAATCCTGAAGGACCGCAGCGTGTTAAGCAGGCTGCTGCGGAGGTAAGCCCGCGTCAGTCGAACACAGCCTCATACCTGACCGCGCCGGTGCGGGGTTCGCGGCTGCGCGGGACGAGGAACAGGCACATGCGCCCGAAACTGGGGTGCGAAATCCAGTAGAGCCCCTGCGGCAGCGACGCCCCGGCGGCACCGCGCAGATACATCGAATAGGGCATCCGCCACGCGGTCGAGGCGGCGCGCGGACGCTCGGCCTTGACCTCTTCCAGTGTCAATTCGTGCGCCGGGCCGACGATGCCGCCGACCAGAAACACGTCGCCGATTGCCGCGCAGGCATCCTGCGAACTGGGCAGCGAAAGCGAGGGGCGCGTGTGCGGCATCAGGGACGGTGTCCCGAGCCGACAGGGCGTGAGGCGGGCGCGCAGGGCATCACCGGAAGGCTCCGTTAGAAGTGGAAGCCCGGACTCACCCCTCCGGACGTAACCAAGACTATGCGTGAACGGGGCAGCTGCGCAAGCCGGGGCTTTTGCGGATCGGCAGATTAACCATGCGGCCCGTCGCAGGTCCGGGGCGGGTCGTGGATCTCCGCGCGCACCATATTGTATTACAGGCGAAAGGAAGCCGCGTTCCGTAACGTCATACGCCATAACCGATCGAGCCGCTTCACAAATGCGTGGCCCGGCGGGATCGCGCAAAGGTGAATGACTGTTCGACTTGGATGTTGGGAGCTGTCGGACGATGCTGACAAAAATGGGGGTATGCACGGGGGAAACGACCGGTTCAGTACCGGAAGCGGGCGGGTTCGCGACACGCTGACACCTGGGGGACGACGGCGACGCGACACCGACGCGACAGGTGCGCGACGGCGGCGCGACTGGCTGACACCGGGTTTGGAATGCGAGGCGACCGAGTGGCGTCACGGACGCGACTCCGGGCGGACGGGTGCGCGACTGGGGGTGGCGGGATCGCTCGCGGCGAGCGGATCGGCCGCGAAGGGATCGGCGAGCCGCGCGGCATTGAGCCTGAGCGCGTGGTTCCAGTGATGGTCGAACGGCGTGCCGGTGAGGCGGTTGCGCAGCGCATGGGCGCTGGAGCGCGACATGCCGGCGGCGCGGGCGGCACAGGTGATGCTGCCGGTTTCGACGAGCGCGGTGAGGAAGATGCGCTGGCGCGCGGGGGTCCAGTGGTTGCGCGGGGGTGGCGCGGCGGGGGTGGGTTGGTCGTGCATCGACTCGACTCCGGTTGGTTGGGGTCGATTCAGTTGACCTATTTGGTTCGTGTAGGAAAGGGGCTGTTATCGCTTTACAGCGATGATGATCGCGGCATCATATGCCCAATGCGTCGCATCCCCTCCATCGTCATTTCTGGGCACCCCGACTATGAGGAGTTGCGCAGAATCGAGCGCATAATCGCAGCGAAAGCCGGAGGTTTGGGTCGGCTGATCGTAGAATTTCCACCAGCTATACGTCGTGTGATTGACGGAATCATCGACCCGGTGAGCACGGGACGAACGCGCTTTCAGCATTTGGACAATGTAGAGAAGACATTCATCGGGTTGAAGATTGAGCATGTTCTCCGCGACATGCTGGACGTACCGAAGGGGCTGCGCGACCTCATCGTCGACGGGATGGATGTGGATGTTAAAAACACCGTTCGCGACACTTGGATGATCCCGCCTGAGACCTTCAAAAAAGAAGAACCGTGCATTTTGATCGCCTCGGAGGAGGCAACCAATCTTTGCTGGCTCGGACTCTTCTTTGCGCGTGACGCATATCTCAGCCCAGGCGCGAACCGGGATGGAAAGCGGTCGGTATCGGCAGCCGGATTCCGCAACATCTGGTGGATTATTGAAGCGGGAAGCTATCCGAGGAGTCGGTGGCTCGACATCGATATGGAACGTTTCCGTGTCCTCCGTAAGGTCAAGGGAGGCACGAAGCGCGCCTGCCTCTTCTTCTCAGAGAACCCGAATCGGGTGGTGGACCGTTCGGTGATCCAAGCGCTTTTACATGACCAAAAGGACTATATGAAACGGCTCCGGAGCAATGGGGGAGCACGCGACGTCCTCATGCACACGGGCATCGCGCTATTGTCTGGCGCCTATGACTCCGCTCTTCTGCAGAGCCTAGGCTTTGTAAATGTTCAATCCGATGAATGGGTTGCAGTGAATCCGACGACTGCGACGCAAAAGGCGATACTAAGGTCCGCAGGCGCCATCAAATAGGTGGGCCGAACTCCTTCAGGCCGCAAATTGGAGCCGTCTGCCTGCCTCCAAGGCAATTCTCAAACGGTTCGCAACCGCTTGAGCGACAGGCGGCGGAAAGGCATTTCCGACCTGCTGATATGCCGTCGTCTTGCGTCCGAAGAACTGCCAGTGGTCGGGAAACCCCTGAATACGGGCCACCATCCGGACAGTCAGGCGCGGCATACCCACATAATCGGAACCCGGCGCTTCTTCCGCGATGGTGCGACCTTCGACACCTAGCGATGCCCATGCCTTCCGCGCGCGGGTAGGCCCAAGGTCTGGACCGCCATGCTTCTTCGAGCCGCCGACCACGGTAGGTGCAATGTCGTTCGCGCGCGCCGCCCAATCCTCTGCGCCCGGCCACCCATTGGCGGCCATAAGATCCTTCAGCGTTTCGCCAACAGTCGGAGGATTATGAGGATGCACCTCCGGCCAATCAAACATGTCCGTCAGATCGCGGCGCAGCGCCACAATGACCACACGCGGTCGCAACTGCGGCACGCCAAAATCGGAAGCATTGAGGAGTCTCCAATCGACTTCATAGCCGAGTTTACGAAGCTGCTCCTTCAGATGCTTGCGATAATCCTCGAATACAGCGGACAGGAAACCTCGGACATTCTCGATCATCACAGCCTTCGGCTGAATCTCGTCGATCAGTCGCAAAGCGGCCGGAAACAGGTTGCGCTCATCCTTGTCGCCCAGTTGCTTACCCGCCACCGAAAATGGCGGACAAGGCAACCCGGCGGTGAGCAAATCCACTCCCTTGTAAGGCGTCCCATCGAACAGGTTCATGTCACCGGTGATGACGTTCCAGTTCGGTCGATTGAGTTCGAGCGTCTTTGCGAAATTTCGGTCGATCTCAACCAAAGCGGCGTGACGAAAACCGGCTTGCTCAAGGCCAATTGCCTGACCTCCGGCACCCGCACAAAACTCAATCGACTGCATCGTCACCGCTCCCTTGGCGTTTCGATGTTCTTTAAATGTTCAAACGCCTAGGTCAACGCATTGGCACCGAAATGGAGACACTTGCCTCCATTTCGGTGGGTCGCCCTCACTCCGCCGCGACCCCAGCCCCATCGAACAACCCGCCCTCAGCGGCATCCTCGTTCGCTGCCGGCCCGGCCTTGGCCTTCTGGCGCTTGTCGAACGAATCCCACACTTCGTTCCAATTGCCCTTGGTCGCGCCCTTTGAATACTCCGTCGCGCGCTGTTCGAAGAAGTTGGCGTGCTCGACGCCATTGAGCAACGGCGCGAGCCATGGCAGCGGGTGTTCGTCGATCATGTAGATCGGCTTCAGCCCCAGCTGGTTGAGGCGCCAGTCGGCGATGTAGCGGATGTACTTCTTGATTTCCTTGGGCGTCATGCCGGGGACCGGGCCCTGTTCGAACGCCAGGTCGATGAACGCATCCTCCAGCCGGACGGTCGTCTGGCAGACGTCCATGATGTCGTCCTTCACCGCCTTTGTCAGGCAGTCGCGTTCCTTGCAGAAGGCGTGGAACAGGCGGGTGATGCCTTCGCAGTGCAGCGATTCGTCGCGCACCGACCAGCTGACGATCTGGCCCATGCCCTTCATCTTGTTGAAGCGCGGGAAGTTCATCAGCATCGCGAACGACGCGAACAGCTGAAGCCCCTCAGTAAACCCGCCGAACATGGCGAGGGTGCGCGCGATATCCTCATCGGTGTCGACGGTGAAGCGCTGAAGATAGTCGTGCTTGTCCTTCATCTCGCTATATTCGAGGAACATGCCGTACTCGCTTTCGGGCATCCCGATCGTGTCGAGCAGGTGGCTGTACGCCGCGATGTGCACCGTCTCCATGTTCGAGAAGGACGCGAGCATCATCTTGATCTCCGTCGGCTTGAACACGCGGCCGTATTTTTCGTGGTAGCAATCCTGCACCTCGACATCCGCCTGGGTGAAGAAGCGGAAGATTTGCGTGAGCAGATTGCGTTCGTGGTCGGTGAGCTTTTGCGCCCAGTCGCGGCAATCCTCACCCAGCGGCACCTCTTCGGGGAGCCAGTGGATCTGCTGCTGACGCTTCCAGAATTCGAACGCCCAGGGATATTCGAACGGCTTGTAGGTCTTGCGGGCTTCGAGAAGAGGCATGGGGTTACTCCGGGAAGAACAGATGCTGAATTGAAACTGTGAAGGCGACCGTGTTGGCGATGAGCGCCAATGCCGCGTGGAGGCGGACGGTTCGCAGGCTCCGCCCCGACTCCGCGTCTTTTCGCGCGTGTCGAGGGTCGACGATCGTACGCACCAGCTGGATGATCCAAAGCCCGCTCGCCGCAGCGAGCGTACCATATATAGCCATGCCTGCACCCAGCACGCGCTGGAAGGAGAGTTGCAGCAAGACAGCTACCAATGCGAGGCCGACAAGTGTCAGGACAAACTGTCTTTTGCCGGTAGCCCGATAACGATTGACGGATTCGATCTCGCTCATGCCCCACCCACCATGCTGGCGACCAGCGCGAAGCCGGTGAGGAAGAGGCAGAGCGCGACCAGCATCGTGCCGGCGATACGCTGGGCGTAGATTGCTTCGCGGGACGCGGCGCGGCGGCGCAGCAGGGTGAGGCCCGCTACGCCCGACGCGATGCCGATGCCGGCCTGAATGGCGAGCGCGCGGGTCATGCGGCGTCGCGGTCGCGCACGACGACGCGCTCCTTGATCACGACCTTTTTGCCGCGATGCGCGCCGACGCCGAACACGCAGATGCCGAGGAAATAGCCGAAATCATACCAGCCGCCGCTGTTGGGGACGGCATAGACCGCGACGTCGGGGACGAAGAGCGACAGCACCCACGCGACCGGGAAGATGAAGCCGTGCCACAGGCCGAGCAGGAAGCCGGGCGCGCCGGGCTCGACCGCCGTGCCGACCTGTTGTGCGCAGGCGGCGAGGAGGGGGATCAGGGCGAGCGCGGCGAGGGTGCGGGTGCGGATCATGGGCGGTGCTCCTTCATCCCCTCTCCCAGCGGGAGAGGGGCAAGCCGCGCAGCGGCGCGGGGTGAGGGTGAGCGGGATGGCGCTTGAGGCTTGGCGTGGTCACCCTCACCCTTCCGCGCCTGCGGCGCTCCCTCCCTCTCCCAATGGGAGAGGGAATTTGCGATCGTTGCGATGACGCCATCGGTGTTTTCCAGCACGTCGTTGTTCCAGAAGCGGATCACGCGATAGCCTTCGGATTCGATGAAGCGGGTGCGGCGGGCATCGTAGTCGGCGTCTTCCGCGTGCTGACCGCCGTCGACTTCGATCACCAGCCGCGCCGCGAAGCACAGGAAATCGACGCGGAACGGGCCGACCGGTGCCTGGAAGCGCCATTTGGCGTCGGGAAAGGCTTCGCGCAGCGCGCGGCGGAGGCGCTTCTCCGCTTCGGTCGCGTGGCGGCGCAGTTCCCTGAGTTGCGACACCGTTCCGGCAGGTTGATCCTGATACAGGCGCATCACCCTCACCCCTCCCACGCGCTGACGCGCGCGGGCCCCTCCCCTCTCCCAAAGGGAGAGGGTGTTTGAGGATCGAGGCGCGCTAGCTCCGCCACCTCACTGACACGCCAGGCATTCGTCGTAATCGGTCGATTCGCCGAGATTGAACTCCGGCTTTTCGATCGTGTTGTCGGCTTCGACGCCGCCCGCAAAGCCGGCGCGCTGCACCGACTTGGAGCGGAGATAATAGAGCGACTTGATGCCGAGTTCCCATGCGCGGAAGTGGAGCATCAGCAGGTCCCATTTCTCGACATCGGCCGGGATGAACAGGTTCAGCGACTGGGCCTGATCGATATAGGGCGCGCGGTCGCCGGCGAGTTCGAGCAGCCAGCGCTGGTCGATCTCGAAGCTGGTCTTGTAGCAGTCCTTTTCCTCCTGACTGAGGAAGTCGAGATGCTGGACGCTGCCGCCGCGCTCGAGGATCGAGTTCCACACCGCTTCGCTGTTCTTCGACTTTTCGATCAGGATCTTTTCAAGATACGGATTCTTGACCGAGAAGCTGCCCGACAGCGTCTTGTGGGTGTAGATGTTCGCCGGGATCGGTTCGATGCACGCGCTGGTGCCGCCGCAGATGATGCTGATCGACGCGGTCGGGGCGATCGCCATCTTGCAGGAAAAGCGCTCCATCACGCCCATGTCGGCAGCGTCGGGGCACGGGCCACGCTCGACCGCGAGCTGCATCGAGGCTTCGTCGACCTGACCCTTGATGTGCTTGAAGATCTTGCTGTTCCAGGTCTTGGCCATCGCGCCTTCGAACGGGAGGCCGCGCGCCTGAAGGAAGCTGTGGAAGCCCATCACGCCAAGGCCGACGCTGCGTTCGCGGGCGGCCGAATAGGCGGCCTTTTCCATGCCCGGCTCGGCGCGGTCGATGTAATCCTGAAGGACGTTGTCGAGGAAGCGCATCACGTCCTCGATGAACCCCTTTTCGTCCTTCCACTGATCCCAGGTTTCAAGGTTGAGCGAGGAGAGGCAGCAGACCGCGGTGCGCTCGTTACCCAGATGATCCTTGCCGGTGGGCAAAGTGATCTCGCTGCACAGGTTCGAGGTCGAGACCTTGAGGCCCAGATCGCGGTGATGCTTGGGCATGTTGTTGTTCACGTGATCGGCGAACACGATGTACGGCTCACCGGTCGCGAGGCGGGTCTCGACCAGCTTCTGGAACAAGGCGCGCGCGTTGACCGTCGCGCGGACGCTGCCGTCCTTGGGCGATTTGAGGTCCCAGTCCTCGCCGTTGCGCACCGCTTCCATGAAGGCGTCGGGGATGAGGACGCCGTGGTGGAGGTTCAGCGCCTTGCGGTTGAAGTCGCCGCTGGGTTTACGGATTTCGAGGAACTCCTCGATCTCCGGGTGGCTGATGTCGAGATAGCAGGCGGCCGACCCGCGACGGAGACTCCCCTGGCTGATCGCAAGGGTCAGCGAATCCATCACGCGGACGAACGGGATGATGCCCGACGTCTTGCCGTTGAGGCCGACCGGTTCGCCGATGCCGCGCACATTGCCCCAATAGGTGCCGATGCCGCCGCCGCGCGAGGCGAGCCAGACATTCTCGTTCCAGGTGTCGACGATGCCGTTGAGGCTGTCCGGCACGGAATTGAGAAAGCAGCTGATCGGCAGGCCGCGCCCGGTGCCGCCGTTCGACAGCACGGGGGTGGCGGGCATGAACCACAGGCGCGAGATATAGTCGTAGATGCGCTGGGCGTGCGCGGCGTCATCCGCGTACGCCGAGGCGACACGGACGAACAAATCCTGGAAATTCTCGCCGGGCAGCAGATAGCGGTCGCGCAGCGTGTCCTTGCCAAACTCGGTCAGCAGCGCGTCGCGCGAATGATCGACCTCGACCGGGTAGATGCGCGGGGCGACCGACTTGGTGTCGATCTTCTTCTTTGCCTTCACAGCCTTTTCGGGCGTTGCGGATTTGGGCTCGACGAGCGGTTCGGCGGTATCGGTCACGGTTTCACTCACGCTCGTTTCCTGGCTTTCTCTGAAGTCCATCGGTCGTCCCCTGCACGTCCATCGTCACGACTCGGGGGCGGCACCGATCCTAGCACCATAGCATCCGATACGGAGAGAACAAAACGTGTCCATCCGCGTCGCGCCAAGCGACAGAAAAGCCCCCGCGATATAGGATCGCGAGCGACGCTCCACCAGTGCTTGGGCTTGTCCCCCTGTGTGACCACTAGAGATTGTGCCAATCCGGCCCGGGAGGCAATAGCGTAAATGACAGTTAAGGGACTCGGTTCGTCGCTGATATGACTCGGTTCATGGCACGTTTACTAGGGCCGATGCGGCGCGACGCGCGGACCTTCCTCGGCTTTTCAGAATGCAAGAGAACGACGCGCGAACACCGGATTTTTTTCGCGGGCCGATTCATCCACAGCTTTCTGAAATTCGAGGGGTCCAGATATAGCGATCCCCGCCCGGCACGCCGGACGGGGATACTGAAGAAAGAAGAAGAAGAAGAAGACCCTCCCCAACCCCTCCCGCGAAAGCGGGAGGGGCTTATATTGGCGATCGTCAGAAGCGACCGGTCAGTTCGATGCCGTAGAAGCGCGGCTCGGCCGGGATGAAGGTCGGGATACCGAACGCGCCGCCGGTGTTGCCGGCGTCGAGCAGATAATCCTCGTTCGACAGGTTGCGACCGAACACCGCCACTTCGTAGCGATCGTCGGCGAAGGACACGCCGGCGCGCGCGTTGAACAGGGTGACGCCCGGCTGGCTGATCAGCGGATTGTTCGGGATCTCAAAGAAGATCTGCGAACGATAGGTCACGGTCGGGGTGGCAAAGACGCGCACGCCGCCCAATTCGGTGTTGAGTGTGAAGCCACCCGCCGCCTGCACTTCGGGCTGGAGACGGAAGCGCGCGCCGGAGAAAGCGGGAGCGACCGAGTTGCCCTCCTCGATCTTCGCATCAATGTACGCACCGTTCGCGAACAGCGTCAGCCACGGCGTGGCGCGGACGCTGACCTCGGCCTCGACGCCGAAGTTGCTCGCCTTGCCCGCGCTCTGGGTGACGGTCGTGCCGTTCGACTGGATCACGCTGACCTGGAAGCCGTCATATTTCTGGTAGTAGACGCCGAGCGTACCCGAGACGGGGCCGACGCGGCCCTTGAGCCCGGCTTCATAGTTCCAGACCTTTTCCTCGTCGACCAGGCTGAGATTTTCCACCGGGCCGCCCGCCGTGGAGCGGGCCGAGAGCTGGACGACCGGCGAGCGGCGGCCCTTTGACACCGTCGCGAACAGGTTGATCGTGTCGGTCGCGCGATAGAGGATGTTGAAGCGCGGCAGCACGGCGGTGAAGCTGTCTTCGGCGTGGAAGGTGCGGCCAGCGGTATCGACCTGACCCGGGATCAGCGACGCGCCGCCCGACAGCACCGAACGCGGCACGCGGGCGAAATAGCCCGAACGGCGGGTTTCGGTGAGCCAGCGCACGCCGGCGGTCAGCTCAAGCGCCTCGACCGGGATCCAGGTGCCGTCGGCGAACAGCGAATAGCTGTCGTTGCGCCCCTGATTCTCGAACACCGAGCTGTAGGGAAGCGTGGTGACGAGGCCGCCGGTGGCGAGCGCGGTCGCCTGTGCCGCGGTCACGACGCCGGCCGAATTGACGCAGCCGAGGCCCGGAATGATGTTCGCCGCGCACTGGAGGAAAATGCCTTCTTCCGACGAGAAGGGGACGTTCTGGAAATTGTCCTCGACGAACACGTTGAAGCCGAACGAGCCGCGGAACTTGGCACCGGTATAGGCAAAACGGCTTTCCTGGCTCGCCTGCCAGCCCTTCGAAAACTCGGCAAATTCGAGATACCAGGCGGCCGAGCCGTCGGCGTCGAACACTTCGAGACTGTCGAATTCGCGATAGCCATTGACCAGGGTCAGCGACCAGCGATCGGTGATGTCCCAGGCGAGCGTCAGGTTGGCGTCATAGACTTCGCGGTCGAGGCCGAGCTTTTCCTTGCCCAGTGCCTGAAGCGACACGGGCGAGCCGCCGAGATGCGCCTTGCCGAACGGGTTGCCGGGGCCGGCCGTGGTCGGCAGCGCGCGCGAGATGAACGGGGTGCCGCTGTTGCGCTGTTGATCATAGGTCAGGATCAGGTCGGCGCGGAAGGAGTCGCTGGGTTCGAAGCGGAGCGACCCGCGCACGCCGAGCTGGTCCTGTGCATAGAGATCGTCCTGATTGGCCGCGAGATTTTCGACATAGCCGTCGCGCTTCTTGATCTCGAACGCGATGCGGCCGGCGAGCACATCGTTGCCGGCATTGACAAAGCCGGCGACGCGCCATGCGTCGAAATTGCCGTAGCTTGCGCTGAGTTCACCCGAGAAACCGGCGCGCGGGCGAGCGGAAATGAGGCTGATCGCGCCGATTGTCGAGGCAGTGCCGAACAGGGTCGCCTGCGGTCCCTTGATGACCTCGACACGCTCCAGATCGTAGATTGCCTGGTACGAGCCGCGCGAGCGCGAGATGTCGACGCCGTTGTAATAGAGCGAAACGCGCGGCCCCTGCTGCGCCGAGCCCGAGTCCGAGGTGATGCCGCGGATCACGATGCCGGGGTTGTTCGCGCTCTGCTCCTGTACATTGAGGCCAGGGACATAGTTGGACAGCTCGTCCAGATCCTGCACGCCCAGCTCACGCATCCGCTCCCCGCTGTTCGCGCTGATCGTGATCGGCACGTCGACGGCGCGCTGCTCGGTCTTCTGCGCGGTGACGATGATCTCGCCATCGTCCTCTTGCGCGGCGGCGCGCGGCGCAGGCGCCTCCTGTGCAAGCGCGGTGCCGGACACGGTGGTGAGCAGCGCCGCGAATGCGACGCCGGAAAGGCGCAATGCCATGATCGGATTCCCCTGAATGTTGTTGGTTTATTGGTGACCGCCCCCTGCGCCCGATCTGTTGCAGTGCAACGTGATTTCGATGACGAAGCGGAGAGATTTTGGTGACGGTTTGGCGACGCCGGGGGCGCTGCCTCAATGCCGTATCACGGAGCGGGCTTACGGTTCAGGGGCCAGGGGGACGTCGGCACAGCCGCAACGCCCCCCGGGCGGATCTGTTATCGGCCGCCGGCCATTGGCGGCGACGGACGCGCCGTCATTCCAGTCGATAGCCCTTTGACGCGGCCACCACACCATCGGCATCCACCGCGCGCACGGCAGCCTTCAGCGTCGCGATTGGCGCATCCGTGGTGTTGCTGCTGACCAGCATCCGCCGGTCGAACGTCTCGGTATATTCGAGCAGCTTGGCCGGGCATTCAAACCGCTCCTGCGACCGACGCCCATCGACCGGCCGGACCTTTTCGTAACTGCATCCGTCCTTCGCGTCATAGGGACCGATTTCGGCCTTTTTCGCCGGAAGGCCGCCATCGGCGATCAACAAATCGAAGCAATGGCGCGGCCCGCAATAGCGCGCCATAACACCGCCCTTGCGGAATTCCCGCGGATACGATTTGCGGGCACCGTCGATCTCCTCAGGCAAGAATGCGAGCAGCTTGCTGGAGGGCACGAGATTGTCAGAACGCGGGCGGTTTGCCGCAGCCATCCCCTGATACGACAGGAAAAGGCCGAGCACGACGCATCCGATCGCCGCGACCATGGGAGCGATACCAGACGGCGGCGTATCGTCGGCGGGTGGCGCAACCGGCACGCTGTCGCCCCGTTCCTCAGCAATCGCGCGGTCGATCGCCGCGTTGAGCGCACGCTTTACGGCGTTGGCGATCCAGGTGGCCCGCACATTGCTGCGCATCAGGAAATACACCAGCGGCGCGACACCGATCGCGGCCCCGCCCAGCAGGAAAAACAGCCCGCCCTCGGCATCGAAAAACCCGTCGGTCGACCCCGAGGACAGGTCGAGCAACAGCGATCCGATCAACATCGCGCCCAAGCCTGCGGCGACGAGCGCGACGATCGCCAGCGCGCAGCCGCCAAGGGAGGCGTTGAGGCGACGGACCTCCCGATCCATGATAAGCCGCTCGCCGGTGGCAAGGTTGTGGAGACCCATCAGATGGCCGCGCTTGCTGTGAACGTCGCCACCCCAGGCCGCGATCACCCGCTGGCCATCGCGCACGCCGAACAGCGAGTGGATTTCATGTTCGGAGCCATTGTCCTGGCACAGAAAGAACTTGCCGCGCTGGACAACATTGGAATGGACCTGCGCCGATTCGACACGCCCGCCATGGGGTCCGACCCAGCCGCCGCCGCCGGAGCTGGACACATGGGTGTCGCTCCAACGCTGCGCGCCCCTGACCTCTCCGGTCTTGGTGAATATGTGGATCTCGCTTGGCTTTTTGACGGTGTTGACGCGGTCGCTGTTCGCCATGGCATGTCCCTTCCACCGCAAGACCGACGCCAGGTTCGGCCTGCAGTGAATAATCTGACGCAGGTCGAGGCGATTGTGCAACAGATAAGCGCGCGCGCGCAGATCGTTACGCGCATGAGTCAGCAATCCGACAGCCGGGCGGGACTATCTTGGAACGATTGACCTTTGTTCGCAGATCCAGAGGAACCACGATGCGCCAGCTGTTGATCGCCGCTCTTGTGACCGCCGCGCCGGCTGCTGCGCAGATCCGCGATCCAGCGGGGAGCAATGTCGGCTGGCCCGCGCCGCGCCCTGCCCTGCCCGGAGTGGCGCGCGCGCTGCATCAAGTGGACCGGTCGATCCGCGATGCACGCGATGCGGACCAGCTGTCGCGCAAGGAGGCGCGGGCGTTGCGCCGTGAGGGCCGCCGCATCGCCGCGCTGGAGGAGCGCTATGCCCGCGACGGGCTGAGCGAATCCGAGCGCGCGGGGTTGCAGGCGCGGATCGAGGCGCTGCGCAGCATTGCCAGCGCGCGGCGCAAGCCGTGATTGGCGATCAGGTCTGGCCGCACCACCCCATGCGGCGACCGCGATAGGGGCGTGCCAGCCCTTCGGCGATCAGCGTATCGCCGACGCCGCGCCCGTCCACGTCGACGCGGCGCAGCTTGCGGCCATAGCGGTCGGTGTCGCGGTCGATCGGGTGGAGGGTGACCGCGCCGCTGTTGAGCAGCGCCTGCAGCCGCTGCGTCGCGGCTGCGCCGAGCCGGGCTTCTTCCGGGCAGCGTGCGGGGTGGGTTTCGGGGGTGTCGATATCGGCGATGCGGATCTTGACCCCCGCCATCCAGAAGGTGTCGCCATCGACCACGCAATTGGTGCCGCCGCCGCTATGGCACAGGTCGAACGCTGCGCGGATCGGGGCGGCGGAACCCGGAATTGGCTCAGCGGCGGGCAGCATCGTCCAGGCGAGTCCGCCGACGATCCCCGCGAGCAGCATCCCGGCCAGCTCGTTGCGACCGAAGCGAAATGCGGTGCGGCGGCGGCGCAACAATGCGCGCTCTTCGTGCCAGCCGTGCCATGTGCGGCGGCTGCGGTGCAGGTCCAGGGGGTGCTTCACGCCAGCGCTTCCATCGGAGGCGAGGGTAAAAGGCGTGGCTCACCAAATCCTTAAGCGATGCCTCCACTGTGGCGGGGAGCCCCGCCATTATGGCGCGATGCGGGTCAGGCGTTGGCCAGCCCCAGCTGCCACAGGATGAAGGCGTTTTCGTCCGCGGCTTCGCGGAGACTCTCCCAGCGGCCCGATTTGCCGCCATGGCCCGCGCCCATATTGGTCTTGAGGACCAGCACATTGTCGTCGGTCTTGGTCGCGCGCAGCTTGGCCGCCCATTTGGCGGGTTCCCAATAGGTGACGCGCGGGTCGTTGAGGCCGCCGGAGATGAACAGCGGCGGGTAATCCTGTGGCTTGACGTTGTCGTAGGGGCTGTAGCTGCGGATCAGGTCGAACGCCGCCTTGTCGGTGATCGGATTGCCCCATTCGGGCCATTCGCCGGGGGTGAGCGGCAAGCTGTCGTCGAGCATCGTGTTGAGCACATCGACGAACGGCACATCGGCGACGACCACGCCCCACAGATCGGGGTCGGAGTTGATCACTGCGCCCATCAGTTCGCCGCCCGCGCTGCGCCCGGCGATGGCGATGCCGCCCTTGTGCGTATAGCCGCGATCAATCAGCCCTTTCGCCACATCGACGAAATCGTTGAAGGTATTGGCGCGCTTCTCCAGCTTGCCGTCGAGATACCATTGCTGGCCGAGATCGTCTCCGCCGCGGATATGCGCGATGGCGAAGGCGACGCCGCGGTCGAGGAACGACATGCGCGCGGTCGAGAAGCCGGGCGGGATGGCGTAGCCATAGGCGCCATAGGCGTAGAGATAGAGCTTGCCCGTCCCGTCGCGCGGGAAGTCCTTGGGATAGACGATCGAGCAGGGAATGTCGGTGCCGTCACGCGCGGTGATGTGCAGCCGTTCGGTCGCGTATTTCGACGCGTCATAGCCCGAGGGGATGATCTGAACCTTGAGCGTTTCGAGTTCACCGGTGGCGACGTCGTAATCATAGACGGTGCCGGGGGTGACCATCGATTCATAGCCGATGCGCAGCTTTGCCATCGCATATTCGGGATTGTCGCCGAGGCTGGCGACATAGCTTGCCTCCGGGAAGGCGATGCGCTGGCCGGGACCTCCGCCATACTGGTGGATCTCGATCTGATCGAGGCCGGCTTCGCGGCCCTCGACTACGAAATAGTCGGCGAAGGTGGTGACGCCGGTCATGTAGAAGGTTTCGGATGGGGCGATCCGCTCGTGCCACTCGCCCGGTGCATCGAGGCTGGCGGTGACGAGCCGCCAGTTGGTGTGGGTGTCGTTGGTGTGGATGAAGAGCGTGCCGTCATGCTCCTCGACATCATATTCGCGGCCGGTCTGGCGCGGGGCAACGAGGATCGGTTCGGCGAGCGGGTTGTCGGCGGGCAGCAGGCGGATTTCGCTGGTGACATGATCGCCGGTCGAGATGACGAGGAAGCGGCGCGACTGGGTCTCGCCGACGCCGACGCGATAGCCCTCGTCATCCTCGTGATAGAGTTCGATATCGCTCTCGACCGGCTCGCCCAGCTTGTGCCAGCGGGCATTGTCGGTGCGCCACTGGTCGTTGGCGACGCCGTAGAGAAAGCCTTTTGAATCCGAGGTCCACACGAGGTCGGAGAGGACGCCGGGGATCATGTCGGGGAGGAGGTCGCCGGTGGTCAGATCCTTGACCCGCACCTCGAACCGTTCCGAGCCATTGTCGTCAAAGGCGTAGGCGAGGTAGCGGTCGTCGGGGCTGACCGAGAAGCCGCCGAGGACGAAATATTCCTTGCCCTCGGCCAGCTTGGGTTCGTCGAGGATCAGTTCGTCGGGGCCACCCGCAACGGGCCTCCGCCACCAGCGGCGATATTCGCCGCCGGTCTCGTGATCGGTCCAGTAGAGGTACGCGCCGTCCTTTTGCGGGACCGTCGCGTCGTCTTCCTTGATCCGCCCGCGCATCTCCTGAAACAGCGTTTCGGAGAGCAGCTTGAGCGGCTCGATCACGCCTTCGTAATAGGCGTTTTCCGCTTCGAGATAGGCGAGGACGTCCTTGTCCTTGACCTCCGGGTAGCCCGGGTCGCGCAGCCAGTGCCACGGATCGTCGATGGTCACGCCGTGGCGTTCGAAGCTGTAGGGACGGGTGGCGGCGACGGGGGGCTTGGTCTGGCTCATCGCGCCCGTCTAGCGCAGCGGCGGGTTGGCGCAAACGGTTGCCGTGAACGGAAGCGGCGCTAGGCTGCTCCGAAACACGGGAGGATCGGATGGGCAAGGCGATGCTGGTGGCGGCTGCGGGGGTGGCGCTGCTGTGGGGCGGGGCGGCGGAGGCGAAATACCGCTATGCCGCGACGATCACCCGGACGACGCATGGCGTGCCGCATATCGTGGCGCAGGACTGGCGCGGGGCGGGCTATGGCGTGGGATATGCCTATGCGCAGGATAACCTCTGCATGATCGCCGAGGAGTTCGCGACAGTGGCGGGCGAGCGCTCGCTGCATTTCGGGGCGAAGGGCAGCGCGACGTTGGGATTCCAGAACGTCGACAATCTGTCGTCGGACCTGTTCTTCCGCTCCGCCATCGACCTGCCCGCGTTGCGGCGCGGGGCGAAGGCGCAGGGGGCGGCGGCGCTGGCGCTGACTGCGGGATGGGTGGCGGGGTATAATCGCTATCTCAAGGATCTGGGGCCGGACAAGGTACCCGCCGAATGCCGCGGCAAGGCGTGGGTGCGGCCGATCACGGCAGACGACATGTTGCGGCTGAACGAGAAGCAGATGCTGCTCGCCAGCTCGCTCAACTTTGCACCAGCGATTGCGAATGCCGTGCCGCCGGGGGCCGAACCGCCCACGAAAACGAGCGCGGCGCTGCCCGATCCGGCGCAGTTCGAGATTGCCAGCAATGGCTGGGCGTTCGGGGGCGATGTCACCGCCAATGGCAAGGGGATGGTGATCGGGAACCCGCACTTCCCGTGGCAGGGGCCAAGCCGCTTCTGGCAGATGCATGTCACGATTCCGGGCAAGATGGACACGGCGGGGGTCGGGATTGCGGGATCGCCCTTCCCTACTTTGGGCTTCAACAAGGATATTGCCTGGACGCATACGGTGACCGCCGCGCGGCACTTTACGCTGTATCAGCTGGCGCTCGATCCGAATGATCCGACCGCCTATCTGGTCGATGGCAAGTCGGAGAAGATGGTCGCCAAGACCGTGACCGTGCCGATGCCCGATGGCGCGGCTCCGGTGACGCGGACGCTCTATTCGACACGGTTCGGGGCGGTGATCGTGATCCCGCAGGCGATGGCGACGTGGAGCAAGACGACCGCCTTCACGATGCGCGACGCCAATGCCGCAAACCAGCGCGGGATCGGCACCTGGGTGCGGATCGCGACGGCGAAGACCGTCGGCGACGTGCGCGCAGCGGTAAGCGAGACGCTCGGCATTCCGTGGGTCAATACGATCGTCGCCGACCGGCATGGCGATGCGCTGCACGCCGATGTGACCGCGGTGCCGAACGTGTCGGCGGAGAAGGCCAAGGCGTGCGCGACGCCGCTGTCGCCGGTGGTCGCGCGCACCGCGATCCTGCTCGACGGGTCGAAATCGGCCTGCGCGTGGGATGTGGTTGCGGGGACGCCAGTGCCGGGGCTGATGCCCGCCGGCGATCAGGCGGTGCAGGCGCGGCGCGACTATGTGGCGAACATGAATGACAGCTATTGGCTGAGCAATGCCGACCATCCGCACCCTGTGCTCTCGCCGATTCTGGGCGAGGCGGAGAAGCCGGTTTCCTTGCGCACCCGGTCGGGGTTTATCGAGACCCGCGCGCTGATCGCGGGCGGCAAGGTCGATCACGAGCGCGCCAAGGCGATGACCTTTGCCAATAAGAGCCATGCGGGCGAGCTGGCGCTGAAGCCTTTGCTGGCCCTGTGCGCGGGCAAGGAAGAGGTGGCAGAGGCGTGCGCGGCGCTGGCGAAGTGGGATGGGCGGTTCGAGCTCGACAGCCGGGCGGCGTGGTTGTTCGACCGGTTCTGGATGAAGGCGCGCAGCGTGCCGGGGATCTGGGCGGTGCCGTTCGATGCGAAGGATCCGATCCACACACCCCGCGATCTTGTCACCAGCGGCGAGACTGGCGACAAGCTGATCGCGGCGCTCAAGGCAGCGGCGGAGGAGGTGACCAAGGGGGGAATTGCGCTCGACGCGCGTTGGGGCGATGTCGCCTTTGCCCGGCGGATTACCGATCGCATCCCGGTGCATGGCGGCGACGGGGTGCTCGGCGTGCTCAACGTGCAGATCATGGTGTCGACGCCGGGCGGAGTCACGCCGCGCCACGGGTCGAGCTATGTGCAGGTGGTCGGGTTCGACGACGCCGGGCCGGTCGCGGACACGATCCTGTCCTATTCGCAGTCACCTGACCCGCAATCGCCCTGGTATGCCGATCAGACGCGGATGTATTCGGCGAAGCAATGGGTGCGGTTTCCGTTCACCCCGGCGCAGATCGCGGCGGCGAAGGTCGGGGAGGCGGTGACGATTCGGGAGTAGCGCAGCGACCGGGCGCTCGCCGCGTTCGCTTCGGCGCAAGCCGATTGCATACTAAATCAGTGGGAATATATTGGACAGCAAGGGAGCCGCCTTCGCTGGAGACTATGCATGTCCATTTTCTCACCGCACGACGCGCGATCGCCCGTCGTCCTTACCGTTCCCGGCCTTGGCGGGTCGGGGCCGTCGCACTGGCAGAGCCTGTGGGAAGTGTCGCGCCCCGATACTCGCCGGGTCGAGCTGGGGATGTGGAATACGCCGCACCGCAATGCCTGGGTCACCAAACTGGATCAGGCGATCCGCGCGGTGCAGGGACCGGTGGTATTGGCCGCGCACAGCCTGGGCTGTCTGGCCGTTGCGTGGTGGACGGAGCTGGCCGGGCAGACCTATGGCACGCCGGTGGCGGGCGCGCTGCTGGTCGCGCCGGCGGATGTCGATGGCGGGACGCATGGCGCGCTGAGCGCCTTTGCGCCGTCGCCGTCCAAGCCCCTGCCCTTCCCCTCGATCCTGGTCGCGAGCAGTGACGATCCCTGGGCGCATATCGACCATTCGCGCAATCTCGCCGCCAATTGGGGCAGCGTGTTCGTCGATGCGGGGCCGCAGGGGCATCTCAACGCCGACAGCGATCTGGGCTGGTGGAGCGAGGGACAGGCGATGCTCGACCGGGTGCTGGACGCGGCGAGCGACCGGCATGGGCGGCCGCGACCGGTGGAGCGGCACGCGCTACTCGCGGTGAATGCGTCAGACGCGGCCCAGCGGCATTATCTGGGGCGGGAGTAAGACCCGAGCGGCGGCGCATCACTCCGGCGTGACGACGCCGCCCAGCCCCAGCCGCTTGCCGCGGGTGATGATCACCTTGTCGCCGAGCTTGGCCTGCGCGAACACCAGCTTGGCGAACGCGGTGGGGACGCCGATGCAGCCATGGGTGGCGCGGCCTTCCTCCACCTCTGACCCGTGGATCGCGACGCCGTCCCAGGTCAGGCGCATCATGTACGGCATCGGTGCGCCGTAGAGGTTCGAGATGTGGTGGACCTTCTTCTGCTTGATCTCATGCACGCCGAGCGGGGTCGGCTTTTCGTCCATGCCGTAGAGGATCGCAGTCGCGCCGATCTCGTACCCGTCGCGGAACACCGACATGGTCTGCGCTTCCAGATCGACGGTGATCACCAGCGGGCCGTCGGACGGGACGCCGTCGGTGTTCCAGTAATAGGTGCCGAAGCTGATCGGGCCGGGGATGTCGAGGATGCGCTTGACCACCATCGCCTCCAGCGCCGGGGCGGCGGGCGGGAGCGCGGCGGCTGGCGCGATGGGAGGCGCGACAACCGGCTTCGGCGCCGGAGCGACGGGCGCGGCTTTGACCGGTGCAGCACTACGTGCGGGTTCAGGCGCGGGGATCAGCGCAGCGGCAGCCATCGCGCCGACGCCGAGCGCCGCCACGATCCCCGTCCGCACCATCCATCCGCCTGCGCGCATCAATCTCCTCCAGTTCATCAACGCCAGATCGTGCATCGGGCTGCGTCTGACCACCCCCCGATTTGGGCGCGTATCGCTGTGGGACAGGGGGGCGTGGCATTAACCTGACGGTCTCCCCCCCTTTTCAACCCGCGTCGCTTGGGCCACCAGAGCGGCTTAACGGCGCGGCATCCGCTTCCCATATTGGGGCTAACGCCGCCGACCCGCAATTCGAGGACCGATCCCATGTCGACCCATGCCGCCCGCCTTCAGGCCCTGCGCGAGCAGCTCAGCCGCGATCAGCTCGACGGGTTCGTCGTGCCGCTGACCGATGAGCATATGAGCGAATATGTCGGTGCCTATGCCCAACGGCTGGCGTGGCTGACCGGGTTTCAGGGGAGCGCGGGGAGCGCGGTGGTGCTGCCCGAGGCCGCCGCGATCTTCACCGACGGGCGCTACACGATTCAGGTGCGCCAGCAGGTCGACGGGGCGCATTGGGACTATGTGCCCGTGCCGCAGGTGAGCATCGCCGACTGGCTGCGCGACCATGCGCCGCAGGGCGGGCGGATTGGATACGACCCGTGGCTGCACACGCGCGGCTGGGTCGAGGAGGCGAAGAAGGCGCTGGCCGAGCGCAGCGCGGAGCTGGTCGCGGTCAGCCGCAATCCGATCGACGCGGTGTGGGACGACCAGCCCGCGCCGTCGGACGCCAAACTGATCGTGCAGCGCGACGATGCCGCCGGGCGGACCAGCGCGTCCAAGCGTGCCGAGATCGCCGACTGGCTGGCCGAGCGCAAGGCGGATGCGGTGGTGCTGTCCGCGCTCGATTCGATTGCGTGGGTGTTCAACGTGCGCGGGGCCGATGTCAGCCACACGCCGGTCGCGCTCGCCTATGCCATCGTCAACGCCGACGGCACCGCCGATCTGTTCGTCGCGAAGGACAAGGTGGGTGACGACGTCGCCCAGCATCTGGGCAATGCGGTGCGGGTGCATGACCGCACGGCCTTTGCCCCGGCGCTGGAGCAGTTTGCGGGCAAGCGGGTTGCCGCCGATCCGGCCGGGTCGGTCGCAGCGATCTTTGACGCGCTCGACGTGGGCGGGGCGACGATCCTGGCGACGCGCGATCCGGTGGTACTGGCCAAGGCGATCAAGAACGAGGTCGAGATTTCCGGACACAAGGCGGCGCAGGCGCGCGACGGCGCGGCACTCGCCCGCTTCCTGAAATGGGCCGAGGCGGAGATGCCCAAGGGCGGAGTGACCGAATGGTCCGCCGCCGCACGGCTGCAGGCGTTTCGCGAGGAAACCGGCGTGCTGCGCGACCTGAGCTTCGATACGATTTCGGGCACCGGCCCCAATGGCGCGATCCCGCATTACAAGGTTACTGAAGAGTCCAGTCTGCCGATCGAGCAGGGTCATCTGTACCTGGTCGATTCGGGCGGGCAGTATGAGGATGGCACCACCGACGTCACCCGCGTGATCCCCGTGGGTGAGCCGACGCAGGAGATGCGCGACCGCTTCACCCGTGTGCTCAAGGGCCATATCGCGATTGCCACGGCGGTGTTCCCGGCGGGGACGACCGGGGGGCAGATCGACGCATTCGCGCGCCGCCCGCTCTGGGAAGTCGGCTGCGACTATGGCCATGGCACGGGACATGGCGTCGGCGCGTATCTGTCGGTGCATGAAGGGCCGCAGCGCATTGCCGCGCCCAACTATCCCGGCGGCGGCCCGGCCGAACCTTTGCGCGCGGGCATGTTCCTGTCGAACGAGCCGGGATATTATAAAGCGGGCGAGTTCGGCATCCGCATCGAGAATCTGGTGCTGGTGGTCGAGAAGAACATTCCCGGCGCCGAATCGGTGATGCTCGGCTTCGAGACGCTGACCTTCTGCCCGATCGAGCGGACGCTGATCGAGCCGGGGCTGCTGACCGAGGAGGAGCGCCGCTGGCTCGACGCCTATCATGCGAAGGTGCTGGAGATCCTCGGCCCGCAGCTGTCGCCCGAGGAGCGGGCGTGGCTCGACGCGAAGTGCCGGCCGATCGCCGCGCGCTGACTGCGGCTTGCTCCACTTGAATGTTCACTATACGTTCCGTGAGAAACGACTCGGGAGGACGACATGATCGGCTATGTGACCTTGGGAACCAACGACCTCGCGCGCGGGGCGGCATTTTATGACGCGATCGCCGCAGAGCTGGGTACCGCACGAATGATGGAGTGGGATGGCACGATCGCCTGGGGAACGCCGGGCGGCGCTGCCGGCGTCGCGCTGACCAAGCCCTTTGACGGCAATCCGGCAAGCGTCGGAAATGGCGTGATGGTCGCGCTGGAGGCGAAGGACGAAGCGCAGGTCGACCGGCTCCACGCGGTGGCGCTGGAGCATGGCGGCAGCTGCGAAGGCCCGCCGGGACCGCGCGGCGACAGCTTCTACGCCGCCTATTTCCGCGATCCGGACGGGAACAAGCTCAACGCCTTCATCATGAAGCGGTGAGCGCCGCGCCGTCAGTCGTTGGAGTGGGACGATTGCGGCATCGCGACCGGCGGTACGGGCTGCTCCGCCACTTCCCGCGCCTGTGCCTTGCGCTTGCGCAGGTTTTCGCGGAGCGCGGCGGCGAGGCGGGCCTTTTTGTCGGCGTCGGTCATCGCGCGGCGATAAACCGGGTCGCTGCGCCTTGACAATGGCCCGCTCCCGCGCGAAAGGGCCGCCTCCCAGCGTGGAACGGACCTTCCGCCCGCGCCGAGTGCTGCCGTAGCTCAGTGGTAGAGCGCATCCTTGGTAAGGCTGAGGTCGTGAGTTCAATCCTCACCGGCAGCACCATTTTTTCCAATCCGAACTGAAGGTTGCGGGGTCGCGTCTGCGCCCCGCCGGGAACCGCTTTGCCCTCCACTCATTGATGCGCGGCATCAACAGGAGGAAAATCGAATGAAATCCATCTTCAAGGCAGCGCTGGCTGGGGCCGGGCTGTTTGCGCTGGCGGCGTGCGGCGGCGATGCCGACGACCGGGCGGCGGACAATGTCGAGGCCAATGCCGAGGCGATGGCCGACAATCTCGAGGAGCAGGCCGATATGGCCCCCAACGAGACAATGGAGGATGCGCTGGAGCAGCAGGCCGACAATGTCGAGGACGCGGGTGAGGCCAAGGCCGACGCGATCGACGACGCCGACGACGCGCGGATCGAGAACCAGCGCTGATCCGACCATCGCGCCGACGCCGCCATCACGGTTGCGTTGGCGCACGTCCCGGCGCACGATGACACCGGTATCCCGAACCGGAGTCCTGCGATGCGCTTCCTTGCCCTGCTTCTGCCCCTCGCCGCCTGTTCGCCTAGCGGAAACGACACGGCTCCGGTCAATGGCACGCTGCCCGAAGGGCCAGAGGCGGTGATCAGCAATGTCGCGGCGGCGGAGCTGCCCGCTGGCGTTGCCGAGCTCGCCGAGGCGACGGTGCCGGGGATGAAGATCGAGGAGGCCGAACGCAAGGACCGCGACGGGCGGACCTATTATGATGTCGAGGGTACGCGACCGGACGGTTCAGAGGTCGAGATCGACATGCTGGTCCAGCCCGACGGGTCGCTGAAGGCGGTCGAGGTGCAGCGCGACATCGCTTGGGCCGACACCCCCGGCCCGGTCCGCGCCGCCGCCGCCGCGACCGCCGACGCCTTTACCCCCGAGCGGGTGATCGAGAGTCGACAGGTTGAAGACGGACGCACGATCTATGAGCTGTTCGCACCGGGCAAGCCCGGGGAGCCCGCGATGGAGATTGCGTGGCAGGACGGCAAGGCGCGCTTGCTGACCGAACGCGCGATCCACTGATCGCGCGTCACTTCCCCCCGGCGGCCTTGTCCAGATCGCCGGCGATACTACGCTTGATTTCGCCCCTTTGGGTCGCCGCACCGCGCATCGGGGCAGCGGCGTAAAGGCCGCGCAGATAGCCCAGATCCCACTTGGTCAGCGTTACTGGCACTTCGGCATCGTCGGGGGCGTCGAGGATGGTGAGGATCGTTGGCGCAGACAGCCCCTTGACCTTGGCCGGATCGGTCTGCGCCAGGGTGCGCATCGCGGCATAGTCGGCGATCTGGGTCGGACTGAGCCCGACCACCGAGTCGAGCTGGATCACCACCACGGCGGCGATAAAGATCGGGCGCATCGTGCTGCTGGTTCGCGACGGCGGCAGCGGCGAGTTGAGTTCATATTGGCTGGTGTCGGCATTATAGCCGACCGGCGTTCCGCTGCGGTCCAGGCGCCCCTCGAGATGCCAGGCGGTCGCCGGACCGGCCTGTTTCGGGGTGCGGATCGGCATGCCATAGGCGTCGCGGAAATAGACGGGGTGCGCCTTTTCGAGCGCGGCGACCATCGCCTCCTTGTCAGTGGCAAAGATGACCAGCGCGTTGGGCTTGCAATCCGCCTTGTCCGACACCGCGATCCCGGCCGCCTTGGCGACGACGCGCATCCGCGCCGCAATCTCCGCATTACGCGCCGCGCTCAGTCCCACGGCACCGGGGCAGACCGTGGTGCGATCGAACCGCGCCATTGGGTCGCGACCCGGGACATTGGACAGCGCGCGGACATAGTCCTGAATCTGCTTGTCGCGCTCCTGACTACCGGTGATGACGACCTCGGGCGTACCATTGCCTTCATCTTCCTGCGCAACAGCGGGGGTGGCGACTGCGAGCAGAGCAGCAGAAAACAGAAATATTCTACGCATCGTGAATACTCGATTGTGACCTCAACGGTGTATCACTCGTGCAAGACACTTTCAAGGCGGCGCTGCTGCGGCGCAACCGGCAGTTTCCGAAAAACAGAAAACGCGCCTACACCGGCTCCGGGCGCAATGCCCGCAAAGGAACAGGTCATGGCCAAGAGCCAGAAGAAGTCGAACCGCGAAGTCCGAAAGCCCAAGGCGGAAAAGCCGCCCAAGCAAAACGCCTCCAACCCGACGACCAAGGACAAGCCGGTCGCGATGGTGACGATCAAGAGCTGACACCCGGAACCGGGGAGCATTGGGGATAGCGAGCCATCGCCCCCCGCCCCCGGATCGCCGCGCTTAAGGGTAGCGGGCGACGAGCGCGCGGCCGAGCGTCTCTGCGTCCTTGCGGTTGCGTGCGCTGGGCATGTCGACGGTCACGATCGACTGCGCGCGCCCGCCCTGATGCCAGATGATCAATTGCCCCGTCCCACCGACCCATAATGCGGCATCGCCGATCGCGACCTCCTCCGCCTCTGGCCCGTTGGGAAAGGAATAGAGTTCCTTGTTGTCGAAGCTGGCGCGCATCGTCACCCGCTGCTCGGTCGCGGGGCGCGGCGCGCCCTTGTCATAGCGCAGCTGAAGGCTCGCGGTGCGGCTCCCGGCCTGGGCGATGCATTGCGACAGCGCGGTTTGGGGATTGTCGATGTTGGTTTGTTCGGTGAGCGTAGCCGCGCCGCCAAGCAACGTCGCGAGGTCGAGCTGTTCCAGCACCTTACACGCCTGAGGCGGCGGCGTCGCGGCGGGCGCGGCCGGGCTGCTGGAATTGCCCGCCTGTCCGCCCTCGCCACCGCATCCGGCCAGCGCCAGCGCCGCCACGATCCCGATTCCCCGCATGTGAATCCCCCCATTCGGCCTGCGCAGAGGATGCCATAGCGCGCGCCGAGTCGCCACGGAATTGCGTGCCGGACGTGCCGCGCCCGCGCCCGGGGAGGATGTCCCGGGACGCGGGTGGCCCGATGCGCGGTGTCCGTCGAAGCTGACGAAAAGGCGGGGTGTGCGGGCCGAACGGACGGGTTCGCGACAGGAAGCGGACCGCGACGCGACTGGGACGCGACACCGGGGCGACAGTGGCGCTGCACCGGGGCGATAGCGACGCGACAGGCAAACGACCGGTTTTGACGCGGAGGCGACGGCGGGGTGTCATGCGCGCGACACCGGGGCGACGGGTGCGGGACGGGTCGCGCGCGGAATCAGGGGATCGGGGGCGAAGGGATCTGCGAGCCGCGCGGCGTGCAGCCTGAGCGCGTGGGTCCAGGCATGGTCGAACGGCGTGCCGGCGAGGTGGTTGCGCAGCGCATGGGCGCTCGACCGCGACATGCCCGCAGCGCGGGCGATGCTGCCGGTTTCGACAAGGGCGGCGAGAAAGACGCGCTGTCTGGCCGGGGTCCAGTGCGCGCGGACGGGTGGGGCTTGCTGAGTCATCCGACAGGATGAAGCGGATTACGCGCGTGTAGGACAGGGGTGCGCGGGGCGTGTTGGATGGATTTTGGGTGGTGTGTGGCGCGGGGGCATCCGTCATGTGGATGCAGCTATCCACATTATCCACTAGTGGATTCCATCGGAATCCGTTAGATTCGTGTGATGAGCAGGCCAAAGCTGATCGTATCAGGGCTACTGGAAGATGATCTGCTTGAATTCGACGCGCTCGTGAGCGCAGTTCGCAAGGTTGTCGATCCGACGCTGCACAGAGTGATTGATAGATCCGTTTTGGCGCGGTTTGCGGTCAAATCGGTGGTTCGAGAGTATAAGTCTGAGCCTGAAAATTTGGCGCGGGCACTGGGGTTTGAGGTGCGGCAATGAATAGCTTTTCGGCCCTGCGCCTCCAGACAGGCTATGAACTCGACGAGCTGGCTTCGGATTTTGGGGCGACACTGTCCGACGTGCGCAGTTGGGAAAGCGGCGAAGTCGGGCCACCAGCGGCAATCTTGCAGACCTTGAAGGTCCTTTCGCGTATCGCTGATGAGGATCGGGCGACCGCCCCCGCAGCGGTTGAGGCGAATGAACCAAGCGGCGACCTTTATGAAGGTGACTGTCTGAAGATTTTGCCAACAATCCCGTCCGGGAGCGTGAACCTGATTTTGTGCGATTTGCCTTATGGCACCACACAAAATCGCTGGGATTCAGTCATTGATCTTGACCGACTTTGGGCCGAGTACCGGCGTGTGTTAAAGCCGAACGGTGCTGTCGTACTGACAGCCCAAGGCATTTTCACCGCCAAACTTATTTTATCCAATGAGGCTTGGTTTAAGTACAAGATTGTTTGGGAAAAATCTAAGCCAACAAATTTCTTGAACGCAAAGAAGCAGCCACTGCGGAAACATGAGGATATTTGCGTATTCTATCCGAAGCCGCCGACTTATAACCCTCAAATGCGCGCGGGCAGACCTTACGACAAAGGCGTGCGGAAGAACCAATTGTCAGGATCCTATGGGGATTTCCAGCCTTCTCACGTTCGCAGCGACGGCGAGCGCTACCCAGCAGACATAGTGTATTTCAAGACCGCGGAAAGCGAGTTCGAACGAACGGTTTGGCACCCAACCCAAAAGCCCATCGAACTCGGTCGCTATCTGATCCGGACCTACTCCAATGAAGGCGATGTCGTGCTCGATAATGCGTTTGGCAGCGGCAGCTTCCTCGTGGCAGCGGCACTTGAAAATCGGCGCTTCATCGGAATTGAACGCAATGAGGAGGTTCACCTCTTCAAAGAACAGCGCATCGACTATGTTGAACTTGCGGCCCAGCGCCTTGCTAACGCGGGGGCTTCGCCCCGCATCATTCGCGGCTAGTAATAGCCGTAGTATCGGCCTCCAGGGTTCCTTGTTCGCTCTAAAATCCCTACCGCCCGTGAGCGGGCAAGCAATGCCGCATGTGCGGGACTGCCAATGACGATAAGGTCGACATCGTAGTCGGCATCACCGACAGTTCTAGAAAAGACGATCGCAAGGTCCGAACGGTTACTATTACCTAAAACAGGTCGCAAGCTTTGGCGGCCAATCGCAGCAAATATGGAATCTCGACTAAACAGTAGTCGCCACATTTGATTGTCCGTCCGCATTGTGAATGTTAGGGGGAAAATCTGCCCATTCTTCATCCGAAATCGCTTCGTGGTGGGCGAGTGAGTCAGGTGGAAAAACGACATCATAGGGCGAGGAAACTCCAAATCCCTTCCGCCAGCGCTTGGTGATGCTCCTTCCGTCCACGCAACGGAAGCGCGTGCTGGGTCTCCATCGAGAACAGGGAGGCCACCCATCTCCTCCTCGCCCTCGGGGTCTGCCGGGACGGCACCAATCTTCGCCATCCGCTTGCGCGCCTTCCTAGCTCGGGCGTGTGCCTCACGGTAGTCGTCGAGGTTCCAGTCGTTCAAATCACGGCCGAGCGCATTCATTTGCCCCCATGAAGCTTTAAGCATTTCCGCCTCAGCGAAACTCTCTGCCACTAGAATCGCTCCGACCTCACCATTTTTGTTCAGGCCGTGCAGTGTCATATTGGCTGATCCGATGACCGCCAGACAAACGGCGGGATCGGTCGAAGACCAGAGGCAATATAGCTTCGGATGGAAGCGTCGTCCTTCCGGCGCGAGGGAAGCGAGGCGGAGTGTACCTCCGGGCAGAGCGGTGAGTTCATCTATCGCCTCGGGTTGCGTGATCGCGTCATCGAGGCCGACCACCCAGCGTGTTACGATAGGCCAGCCACCGATCGCTACGCGCAACGCCTCCAGACCCGCGCGTGTCGCATACGCGACAGCCACATCGAGCCGGTCGAACGCAATCTGCGCAATGGCGGCCTGCATTGCGGCAGCAATAGTGGTACCGCCAAGATGCCCCTGAGCCACAAGCTGCCGCACAATCATATACTTATCCCGATGCGAATGCGGAGCGTACATATTGCAGCTGGAACGGTCTAGCGGGTAAGGATCAATCCCGCTCCCGCCCGCCAGCCCCCATATACAACTCGCTCCCCGTTTCCTTGAACACCCGGCTCATCTCTTCCATGCCCTTGAGCGCGGCGGCCTTGCTCGCGGCTGCTGTCTCTGCGCCGGTGGGGCCGGTGGCGAGGAAGCCTTCGACGCCTTGATTCTGCTTTGACGCGAAGTCGCGGACCTCTTGCGAAATCTGCATCGAGCAGAACTTCGGCCCGCACATCGAGCAGAAATGCGCGGTCTTGGCGCCTTCGGCCGGAAGGGTCTGGTCGTGATATTCCTCGGCCGTGTCGGGGTCGAGTGACAGGTTGAACTGATCGCGCCAGCGGAATTCGAAGCGCGCCTTTGACAGCGCGTTGTCGCGCATCTGCGCGGCGGGGTGGCCTTTCGCCAGATCGGCGGCGTGGGCGGCGAGCTTGTAGGTCACCACGCCGACCTTGACGTCGTCGCGGTCGGGCAGGCCGAGATGCTCCTTGGGCGTGACGTAGCAAAGCATCGCGGTGCCGTACCAGCCGATCATCGCGGCGCCGATGCCGCTGGTGATATGGTCATAGCCGGGCGCGATGTCGGTGGTGAGCGGGCCGAGCGTGTAGAAGGGGGCTTCGCCGCACACCTCGAGCTGCTTGTCCATATTCTCCTTGATCTTGTGCATCGGCACATGGCCGGGGCCTTCGATCATCACCTGGACGTCGCTCTTCCACGCGCGGTGGGTGAGTTCGCCGAGCGTGTAGAGTTCGGCGAACTGCGCTTCGTCATTCGCATCAGCGATGCTGCCGGGGCGCAGGCCGTCGCCCAAGGAGTAGGCGATGTCATACGCCTTCATGATCTCGGTAATCTCGTCGAACTTCTCGTAGAGGAAGCTCTCCCGGTGGTGGGCGAGGCACCATTTGGCCATGATGGAGCCGCCGCGGCTGACGATGCCGGTGACGCGCTTGGCCGCCATCGGGATATAGGCGAGGCGGACGCCGGCATGGATGGTGAAATAGTCGACGCCCTGTTCGGCCTGTTCGATCAGCGTGTCGCGGAAGATTTCCCAGGTCAGCTCTTCGGCGATGCCGCCGACCTTTTCCAGCGCCTGATAGATCGGGACGGTGCCGACCGGAACGGGGCTGTTGCGCAGGATCCATTCGCGGGTGTCGTGGATGTTGCGGCCGGTGGACAGATCCATGATCGTGTCGGCGCCCCAGCGGATCGCCCACACCATCTTGTCGACCTCGGCCGCGACGTCGCTGGCGACGGCGGAGTTGCCGATATTGGCGTTGATCTTGACCAGGAAGTTGCGGCCGATCGCCATCGGTTCGGATTCGGGGTGGTTGATGTTGCTGGGGATGATTGCGCGGCCGCGGGCGACCTCGTCACGGACGAATTCGGGCGTGACGTAATCGGGGATCGACGCGCCGAAGCTTTCACCGTCGCGGGTATATTCGCGCATCTGCTGGCGACCGAGATTTTCGCGGGTGGCGACATATTCCATCTCGGGCGTGATGATGCCGCGGCGGGCATAGTGCATCTGGCTGACGTTCATGCCGGGCTTGGCGCGCAGCACCTTTTTGCGCACGTTGGGGAAGGGCTGAACGCCGCCGCTGCGGTCGGGGCCGAGCTGGCCGTTATCCTCCGGCTTTACCTCGCGCTGGGCGACTTCCTCGACATCGCCGCGTTCGCGGATCCAATCGCGGCGCAGTTCCTGCAAGCCGGCCATGATGTCGATGCGGGCGTTGACGTCGGTGTACGGGCCGCTGGTGTCGTAGACGCGGACCGGCGGTTCGCCGCTGGAGGGTTCCAGATGGATTTCGCGCATCGCGACCTTGCGCGGGCCGACATGGATCTTGGTCGATCCGCGGATCGCGCCGGTGGTGACCTTCAGTTCGGGATGCGTGGGATTGTCGGCCATGATGCGCTCCAAATTCGCGGAGAGCGCACGGTTTTCGGGTGAAAGCCGCCCACTCCCTACGCCGGTGTCAACCGGATCAGGTTCAGCGGGTCGAAGGCTCCTGCCCTCCTCTCAAGCGCGGATCGGCGCTCCCCCGGGGATAGCGGGGTTGTAGGGCGACAGGGCAGGAAGGTCCAGCGCGCTATTCGAAGACCGCCGTCAGTTCCTCGGGCGCATCCTCGCGCGGATAGGTGTTGGCGACGCGGGTCGAGCGGAGGAGATAGGTCGTCCATACTGTCGTGTAGATGATCGGCTTGACGAGATCGCCGAGCACGGCAGGCATCAGCACATTGAGGTCGACCCCGCCCAGAACGTAAACGATTGCAACCTCCAGCATCGGAGCGGGAACGACGGCAATCCACATTACACCGATCGCCAGCCGCACCGTCTTCCAGTTTCTGCGGAAGAAGAACCGCCAAACGACGTAAAAGACCGCTGCGTAGAGCAAGAAATTGATGGCAAATGTGGCTGCCTGAATGGCGGGCCAGCGTTCGCCATAGAATTGGCCAACCGCTGGATCCCCGTACAAATTGGAATAGAGGTTGATGCCGGTCACCAGCGGCGAGATGATACCCAGCGTAACCAGAAAAAATGCCAGCCAGCCGCCGATACCGCTGGGTCCGTCGCGAAATGCCATCAATGCCCCCTGCCCGATGCGTTCAGGCTAAAGCCTGGCGGGGGGATGGCAAGGGGGATGTCAGAAGGACAGTGCCAGCCCCGCACCCGCGGTCCACTGGTGCCGCGTTCCGGCGATCGAGACGAGCGGCGAGTCGGCGACGTCGCCGATCAGCTTCTTGTAGGTGCCGCCCGCGACCAGCGCGAGCCCCTTGGTCAGGTTGCCGGTGATCGCATGGGTTACCATGCCGCCAACGGTGATGTCCTTTTGCCCGCCCTGCGGCGTGTAGGCGGGAAGGCCGCTCAGCACGCTGCCCGTGGGGGTGACGCCGAAATAGGTGCGGGCATAGCGGTCCTCGACAATCTCCGCCGATGCGAAAACCGACACCAGCGCCTTGGTGCTGAGCGGGGTCATATAGGTGACCGAAGGGGTGAAGATGCCGCTCTTGTGGATCTTGGTCACGTCGTGGCGGTAGCTAAGGCTGACCGACAGCGTGTCGAAATCATGGATGATCCCGGTCTTGCCGATGCCGACATAGCCGCCGACCTCGACCGCCGTGTCGATCTCCCCCAGTGCGCGTACGCGCGGGTCGGCGATCGCGTCGCGGTTGGTGCGGTTGAGGTTGATGACCGCGACCGGGCCAAGCTGAAAATTCCAGTCCTTGCCCGCGATATCGGGGATGACGTCGAGGCTGGCGCGATTGCCGAGCACCGTGAAGCTCATCCCCGCGACGGTGCCGTTGGCGGCGGGGGCCGGGATCCAGCGATTGTCGTCAGACCCTTCATAATCCGGCAGCCACACCCCGCCTGCGGCGATGGTGAGGCGCGCGCGGCCCTCCTGCGCGGCCTCCGCACGCTCGGCGGCGGGCGCTTCATCCTGGGCGAAAGCGGGGGTGGCAAAGGCGGCGGCAAGGAGGGCGGGGAAAAGGAGACGCATACAAATTATATCCTGAACCTGTTTCAGGGGCGCAACGCTGCACTGCGGAAATAGATGCATCCCCAGATCAAAGCGAAGGGGCTGAAGCTGGCCCTAAAGCATATACCGCATCTTCACCTGCTGCGTCGCGCCGTCGAGCGGGAAGCAGGCTGCCCTGAACTTGGGCGGGCCGAAGGTGATGGTGGGGTTGCGGCTGAAGCCGAAGCCTTCTTTCGGGATGCCCATCATCGTGTCGAGCTTTTTGTTGCTGTTCGCGTCGTGGATCACCGCGACGGCGTAGGTGCCGGCCGCCAGCCCTTCAAACCGGGTCGCGGGGTGATTTGCGGGAATCGTGCGCGAGACGGCGCGGGGGTCGTCCTTGCAATCGGGGAAGCTGTCGGGGCGCGCGGTCAGGCAGATCTGGAGCACGCCCTTGGCATTGCGCAGCCCGGTGACTTCAAGGTCGAAGCTGCCCACCGGCGAGGCCGCCGGGAGGGTCAGCGCGGCCAGCGCCACCAGTGCGAGCCGCCGCGCGCGCATGTGCTTTTCCAAAATCACCAATCCCCCGGTCGGTGCCGCAGACCCGGTCCCAGAAACGGAAATAGAGACCATAGTTGCATCCATATTGCTCGTGGTGTCGCTGATGATGGCTCGCGGTGATCAGCCACGCCCCCAGTGGCCCCCGCCACATCACCCGCGGAAACACTTCCCATCCCATGTGATTGGTCACACCCATAACCGTCATGATTCCAAGCACCAAGCCCAATGCGCCGACATGGATCGGAATTGCGAAGACCAGTGACGGGATGACCACAGCGCCGGTCAGCGCCTCGATCGGATGGAAGCTCATTGCCGCCCAGGCGGTAGGCGGGCGGCTGTCGTGATGGACGGCGTGGGCAATGCGGAAGAGGCGCGGCCGGTGCATCCAGCGATGCGTCCAGTAGAACCAGGTGTCGTGCGCGAAGAGGTAGAGGAACACCGACAGCGGCAGATACCAGAGCGGATAGTCGGCGATGTCGGTGTAGATCCGCGTCCAGCCGAGATTCTGCCAGCCCCAGGCGACCACGCCGGCCGGGATGCCATAGATGGCGGCGCTAGCGAGGCTCCACATCAGTTCGCGCCGCATCTGGCGGTCGAGCCCGGCATAAAGGCCGGGATGCCGCACGCGCGTGGCCCAGGCAAAGGCACCCGAGACGATCAGATAACGCACCCCGACGATCAGCGTCATCGCGAGTGCCGACAAGAGGATGGCGAGCCACATGCACCCGCTCTACATGAAAGCGGTGCCCGCCAACAAACGGAGAAACCCGTAATTTCGACCGTCATCACCCGTTTTGCGCCCAGTCCCACGGGAAGGCTGCACATGGGCCATGCGTTTTCGGCTGTCGCGGCGCATGATTTTGCGCGGGCGCGGGGTGGTCGCTTCCTGCTGCGGATCGAGGATATCGACGGGACACGCAGTCGGGCCGAGCATGTCGAAACGATTCTGGCGGATTTGCGCTGGCTGGGGCTGGACTGGGATGGCGAGGTGCTGTTCCAGTCGGCGCGGCTTGAGGCGTATCAGGCTGCGCTGGACGATCTGCGGGCACGCGGGCTGATTTATCCGTGCTTCTGCACCCGTGCCGATATCGCCGCGAGTGCGAGTGCGCCGCATGGGCCGGAGGGATTGGTGTATCCGGGGACGTGTCGGGGGTTGGTCGCGCCGGATCTGAGTGCGCCGCATTGCTGGCGGTTGGATGTGGGGCTGGCCTTATCGATCCTCCCCCGCAAGGGGGAGGTGGCAGCGCATAGCGCTGACGGAGGGGGAGGACGCACGACGGCAGGAGCCGACGGGACACAGCCGTCCTCCCCCTCCGTCGCCTTCGGCGCCACCTCCCCCTGGCGGGGGAGGATTGAGGCGCTGTCCTTCACCGACTCGCTCCACGGCACGATTCCCGCCGACCCGCACGCGCATGGCGATGTCGTCCTCGCGCGCAAGGATGCGCCGGCGTCCTATCACCTCGCCGTCACCATCGACGATGCGGCGCAGGGGGTGAGCGATGTGGTGCGGGGCGAGGATTTGCTGCCCGCGACGCATGTCCATCGGCTGTTGCAGGCTTTGCTCGACCTGCCGGTGCCGCGCTACCATCATCACCAGCTGCTGACCGGGCTGGACGGCGAGCGGCTGGCCAAGCGGCATGGTGCGCCGACGCTGGCGGCCTTGCGCGAAACCGGGGTCGATGGGCGCGCGCTGGCCGATGCGTTGCGGCGGGGCGAGGTTCCGGTTGGAATCGGCGCGGCGAAGGACTAGATTGGGGCCATGCAGCTCTTCCTGGTCCTCCTGCTCGTCGCCGCTATGCTGGCCACCGTCTTCGCCCTGATCAAGGGGATCGTCGCGTTTCTGCGCACGACCGAAGCGGAACTCAAATCGGGCGAAGGGCCGAGCGCATCGGCGCTGAAATCGAACAAGGCGATGCAGCAGCGTATCCTGTTTCAGGGGATCGCGATTGCGATCGTCGCGCTGTTGCTGTTGATGGCGAGCGGGAAATAAGGGGGAGACCCCGCCCGATGGTAAAACTCAACAAGATTTACACGCGCACCGGCGATGACGGCACCACCGGCCTTGTCGACGGATCGCGCGTGGCCAAGCATGACGCGCGGCTCGCGGCGATGGGCGATGTCGATGAGGCGAATAGCGCGATCGGCGTGGCGATTGCCGCGATCGGGGTGGACTATCCCGCGCGGCTGCTGACCACGATTCAAAACGACTTGTTCGATCTGGGCGCGGATCTGGCCACGCCGGGTGACGATTTCGAGCCGGGCGAGATGGCCCTGCGCATCGTGCCGGCGCAGGTCGCACGGCTGGAAGTGGCGATCGACGCCGCCAATGAGTCGCTCGCTCCCCTCACCAGCTTCATCCTGCCCGGCGGAACACCGGGCGCGGCGGCGGTGCATCTGGCGCGCGCGATCGTGCGCCGGGCGGAGCGCAGCGCGACCGTGGCAGCGACGCAGATGGCGATCAATCCGCAGGCGATTGCGTATCTCAACCGACTGTCCGACCTGCTTTTTGTGCTCGCGCGCGAAATGAACCAAAACGCAGGTGGCGACGTTCTGTGGACGCCGGGGGCGCACCGCTGAGCTGAGGATTTGACCCTCGCCGCGTTTCGGGTTAGGAGAACGAAATGCGAACGAAGGCGATGCCCGCCGCGTGCTGCACAACGCTTGAAGCGCGGTTTCGCGCAGTGCGGGGGCTTTCCGCCGATCTGGTCGCGCCGCTGTCCGACGCCGATGCGAGCGTCCAGTCGATGGACGATGCATCCCCCGCCAAATGGCATCTGGCGCATACCAGCTGGTTCTTTGAGACGTTCGTGTTGCGCGATTTCGTGGCCGGCTATCGGCTGCACGACGACCGATTTCCGTTTCTGTTCAACAGCTATTACGAAGCCGAAGGGCAGCGTCATGCGCGGTCGCGGCGGGGCATGGTGACGCGGCCGTCGCTGGCCGAGGTGCTGGACTATCGCGCAGCGGTGGATGCGGCGCTGGTCGCGGCGTTGCCTGACCTTCCGCAGGCGGCGTTGGCGCTGGTGGCGCTGGGCTGTCACCATGAGGAGCAGCATCAGGAATTGCTGCTGACCGACATTCTCCACCTGTTTTCGTGCAACCCGGTCGAGCCGGCGATGTGGCCGGGTGAGCGCAAGATTCCGGTCGAAATGCCGGGGCCGATCAGGTGGATCGAAGGTCCGGAAGGCCTTGCCGAGATTGGCGCGCAGGGCGATGGATTCGCATTCGACTGCGAGGGGCCGCGGCATCGCGTGCTGCTGCACCGCCACGCGATTGCCGACCGCACGGTGACCAATGGCGAATGGGCGGCGTTCATCGCCGATGGCGGCTATCGCGATCCGCGCCACTGGCTGTCCGATGGCTGGGCGTGGGTGCAGGCGCAGGGCATCGACGCGCCGCTTTATTGGGAGCAGCACGACGGCGGGTGGACGCGGCTCGGGCTGGACGGGCGGCGCGCGATCGACCCCGCCGCGCCGGTGACGCATGTGAGTTTCTTTGAGGCCGATGCCTATGCCAGCTGGGCCGGCGCGCGGCTGCCAACCGAAGCGGAATGGGAGGTTGCGGCGAGCGGGCATGATCCGGCGGGCGGCAATCAGCTCGATCGCGCCGGGCCGGTCGAACCGCGCCCCTGCCCCACCGGCCCCGGTTTCTTCGGCGATGTGTGGGAATGGACCGGCAGCGCGTACCGCCCCTATCCGGGGTTCGCCGCTGCCGAGGGCGCGGTCGGCGAATATAATGGCAAGTTCATGAGCGGGCAGTTCGTCCTGCGCGGCGGGAGCTGCGCGACGCCGCGCGGCCATGCGCGGGCCAGCTACCGCAACTTCTTTTATCCGCACCAGCGCTGGCAGTTCACCGGCGTGCGCCTGGCGAAGGATCTGTAATGCTCAAACAGGAAATCGAGGATGGTCAGGCGGGTCTGGCCGACCCGGCATTTCGCGCCGATGTGCTGAACGGCCTCGCTGCGCGACCACGCGCGATCCCGGCGCGCTGGTTCTATGACCGGCGTGGGTCGGAACTGTTCGAGGCGATCACGCGCCTTCCCGAATATTATCCGACGCGGACCGAGACGGCGTTGCTCGAGCGCGTTTGCCCGGAGGTGGCGCGCGAAACCGGCACCGGCGGGGCGGTGGTCGAGTTCGGGTCGGGATCGTCGGCGAAAACCCCGTTGCTGCTGCGCGCGGTGCGGCCGGCGGCCTATGTGCCGATCGACATTTCGGGCGCGTTTCTGCGCGATTCGGCGCGGGAGATTGCGGCGCAGTTTCCCGGGCTCGCGGTCGAGCCGGTGGAGGGGGATTTCCTCAAGCCGCTCAAGCTGCCCGCCGGGATTGGGGGGCTGGCGCGGCTGGGATTTTTTCCCGGATCGACCATCGGCAATATGGCGCCGGTCGCGGCGGTGGACCTGCTGCGCGCGATGCGCGCGTCGCTGGGCGAGGGATCTTCGCTGCTGATCGGGATCGACCGGATCAAGAGCGCGGACGTGCTGGTCCCGGCCTATGACGATGCCCAGGGGGTGACGGCGGCGTTCAATTTGAACCTGCTGGAGCGGATCAATGCCGAGCTTTCGGGGACGATCCCGGTGGACTCGTTCGCGCATGTCGCGCGGTGGAACGAGGATCGCGCGCGGATCGAGATGCATCTGGAGGCGCGGCGCGCAGTGGCGTTCGAGGTTGACGGGCGCGGCTTTGCGATGGCGGCGGGTGAGACGATCCACACCGAGAATAGCCACAAATATGGCGATCGCGATGCACGGTTGCTGCTCGCGGCGGGCGGATGGACCGTCACGCGCGCATGGATCGACGATGCGGGACTGTTCGCGCTGTATCTGGCAGAGGCGCACGCGGTGGAGATGGCACCCTAGCCATTCTCTATCGTCACCCCGGGCTTGACCCGGGGCCCGGCTTCTTCGGGCGGTCAAGGCAGCTGGGCCCCGGCTCAAGGCCGGGGTGACGAAGAAGGTCAGGCTGGCTTCGGCTCGACATTCCCGCTTGCCCGCCAACGGCCACGCAGCAGCTTTGCAGCAAGGCCGGTGAGTCCCGGACGCACGAACAGCCAGTCGCGGATCGCAGGACCGGCGTCAGCGCCGATCACCCGCTTGTAACCGCTGTCGCCCGCGCCCCAATCGACGGTGGTGATGCCATCTTCGAGCGCGCGGACGAGGTTGCGGTAATAGAGCAGTTTACCCGGCGAATGCTTGGCGACGCGCGGGTCATAGCTGTTGGCGATGGCGTATTTGAGCGACCCGGCGTTGAGGTCGAACGAGAAGGCGGTGGGTTCGCCGTCGATGCGCAGCACCGCCGCCCAGAGCATCTGTGCGATGACCGGGTCAGTTGCCGCAGTGCGCCAGAACGCGCCGTGGCCGGTGTCGGTGAACTTGGCGTCGCGCCCGTCGGTGCGGTCGGCGATCCAGCTTTTGTGCTCAATCTCTGCCAGCGCGTCGAACGCCTGCGGGGTCCAGTGCGCGCCGGACACGAAGCGCCAGTCGGGTTCGCCATGTTCAGCGAGATGCTTTTCGTGGAAGCGGTTCTTGCGCAATGTCGAGTTGCGCGGCCACGTCCCCTCGGCCTGCAACGCAGCCATGTCGAGCAGGAAGCTTTCGGCGACGAAGCGGTCGAGCGCGACCCAGCCGCGCGTGGCGGCGGCGGCGCGCAATCCTTCGAGCGCAGGGTCGCCATCATAGACCGGGCCGATGCGCAGTGCGTTGGCGTGGCGGGCAAGCAGGTCGAGTGCGACTTCGAACGCCTCGGTCCCGGCATCCTGCGCTACGGGCACGCTGCGGAACGGCCAGTAGCAGCCGGGTACTTGCGTGATCCGCAGCAGCGCGGGGCCGGTGGCGACCAGCGGCAGTGCGAGTAAAGGCACGCCTTCGCGCGCGACGATCAGCGTGCGCGCTTCTCCGCCATAAGCGTGGAGCGCGGCGGCGAACCAGCCATAGCGCAGGAAACGATGCGTCGGCGCGGCGGACGCGGCGACGCTGTCGATCGCGCTCGCCAACCCGTCGCCGATGCTGACGGTCAACAGCGGCGGCAGGCGCGTGAAGTCGGCAAGCGGCATCGGCTTCGTCATACGCCCGCTCTATCGGCAAGTCGTTACGAATGGGTTGGCGGTGGCCGGTTAGCGCCATAAGCTAAGCCGATGCAGGCTCCCATGATCTCCACCGTTGCCGCGACGATCCAGATTTCGATCGCGCCCGTGTTCCTGCTGGCGGGCATCGCCGGCATCCTCAACGTGCTGGTCGGGCGGATGGCGCGGGTGGTGGATCGTGCGCGCAAGATCGAGCAGTTGCACCCGGTATCCACCGGCGCGGAGCATGAGCGGCACGTGTGGGAATTGCGGCTGATTGACCGGCGGCTGTCGATCATCAACACGTCGATCTGGCTGTGCGTGGCGAGCGCGATTGCGATCTGCCTGGTCGTCGCGTTGCTGTTCGGTGCGGAGATCGTCCATCTCGACATCGGCGTGGTGGTGGCCGCCGCGTTCATCGCGTCGATGCTGTTGCTGACTGCGGGGCTGGTCGCGTTTCTGGTCGAGGTGCGGTTGTCGGTACAGGCGGTACATGTCCGCGAGGAATTGCTGGAACGCGACCGGGGGATTTGAAGGTTAGCGGCCTTCGCGGGCGCGGGCGACCGCGCGCTTGAGCGTCGGCAGGTCGATCATACCGGGCACGATCTGCTGGCCGACCAGCATTCCCGGCGTGCCCGACAGGCCCATCATTCGGGCATAGTCGTTGGTGCGCGCGAGCAGCGCGTCGATCTCCGCCTTGCGCTTGACCTGATCGCGTTCGAGCCGCTTCCAGTCCACGCCCGACGCATCGGCGGCGGCGCGAATCTTGGCCGCGTCGATCCGGCCCGACTGGGCGATCAGCGCACGGTGAAAGGCGAGATGCTTTTTCTGGAAACTGGCGGCGATCGCTGCGCGCGCGGCGGGGCCGGAACCGCCCCCCAGGATTGGCCAGTCGCGATAGACGACGCGCACCTTCGGGTCGGCGGCCATCAGCGCGTCGAGCGTCGGGTTGAAGCGGCGGCAATAACCGCACTGATAGTCGGAGAACACGACGAGCGTGACGTCATAACCGCGCGGCGCGATCGTCGGCGCGAGCACGTCATTGCGGATCCGTTCCCGGATCGCCTCGGCCGCGTCGCGGCGGCGGGTGTCGCCCGATTCGGACACGCCCGCATCCTGCGCGGCGGTCGAGAGCGGAAGGGCGAGCGCGAGCGCGGCAAGGGCCAGATAGCGAATCATTACGCGTGCTTAGCGCAAGCGTGCGGTCATCAGGAAGCGTTCGCGGCTTTCGGCCGATTTGCGGCGCAATTCGCTGATCTCGCGCTCTTCGGTCGCATCCAGCATCGCTTCGAGCAGGCGGTTGAAATGTTGGCGCATCGCAATGCGCGCGGCACCAGAGTCGCCAACGCGCAGCGCATCGACGATCGCGGCATGTTCGCGCTGCCGCGTGCGGCCATCATGCTGGCACACGCTGGCATAGGTGGTGCGCACTTCGGGCATTTCAGTGCGCATCCGCCACAGCTGCTTGATGACGTGAATCACCGCCTGATTGCCCGAGGCGGACGCGATCAGCAGGTGAAACTCCTGATCCGCTGCGGTCGACGCCGCGTCATCGCTGTCGTCGCGGCCCATGATTTCGAGCAGTTCGTCCAAACGCGCCAGCATTTCCGGCGTGACGGTCGAGGCGGCAAGCGCGGCCGCCTCACTCTCGAACAGCGAGCGCGCCTCGGTCAATTCAAACGCGCTGACCTTCGGCGGTGCGTCGGTCGGGGCCGACTTGCTATCGGTGACATAGACACCCGATCCGGTCTTGATGACGATGCGACCGAGCGCCTGGAGCGCAATTTCCGCCTCACGGATTGTCACGCGGCTGACCCCGAACCGCTCGGCCAGCTCACGCTCGCCGGGCAACCGGGTACCGGGGGGAAACACCCCCTGGTCGATCAGCGCGGTGATCTGATCGGCGATCCCCTGGTATAGCCGGTCAGCCATTGCGCTCCTCACCAATTCGCATGGCCCGATCCTTATTGCCTTCACACCAAAGCGCAAGCGCAGAGGGTTCTTTGCATCGCTTCGCGATGCGTGCGGCACCGGCCCGCTCCCCCACCCGGCCACCCATCTAGGATACTCTGCTTGGGTGGTCGGGTGGGGGAGCGGGCGGAGCAGCCCAAGGCTCCGGCGATGCGAAGCATCGACGGACAGGCTGCGGAGGGCGGTGCCGCACATGCGCCGTCAGGCGCATCCGAAAACACCTAAATCCGGAACCGCGCGCCGATGAAGTAGCGCGGGCCGTAATAATGATACTGCCGGATGCTGCCGACCACCGGCATGTCGGTGACCTTGGGCGAGTCAGTGATATTGGTCGCTTCGGCGCGCAGCGAGATGTTGCGGTTGACGTTGAACGATGCGCGCAGGTCGAACGTCTCGTTGCCGCGGACGTAGCGCAGCTGCGTGTTGCCGCCGACAAAGTCCTGATAATAGCTCGACCGGTAATTGTAGATGCCCTGAAGCGAGAAACCGCCGATCTCATAATAGAGCTGCGCCGAGACGACGTGCTTTGAGAAGCCGCTGAGGCCGGCGGGCGGGATGATCCCTTCGCTGACAGTGCCGGTCAGCGGATCGAGGATATCGCCGAGCGCGATATCCTCATTCTCGAAATCGGTATCGGCATAATTGTAGCTGAGCTTGCCGCCGAACCCGTCGAGCGGCTTGGGCAGCCAGGAGAAGCGGTTGGCGAGCGTCACCTCGACGCCCCACAGCTGGCTCTTGCGGTCGCTGTTCGCAGTCTGGATCACCGGAACGCTAACGCTCTGGCCGCCGATCGTGAAATTCTCATTGGTGACGAACGGGGTGAAGCCGCCGCTGAACTCCTTGAAGTACAGCGTCGCGGAGAAGAGCGAGTCGCGGTTCGGATAATATTCGAGCGCGATGTCGCCGTTCCACGACATCAGCGGCTTCAAGGCCGGGCTGCCATTCGCGCGGATTTCATTGATTGCGTCGGCGACACTGGTGCCGCTGGCGTCGAGCACGAAGGTGCGCCCGGCACCCAGCGCGCTCGGCGCGGGACGCGACATCGCGCGATAGGCGGCGGCACGCAGCAGCAGCCGATTGGGCTGAAGCTCAAAGATCGCATTGACGCTGGGCAGGATGCGGGTGGTCTGTGCCTCCAGCGTCACGGTTTCGAAGGTGCCGGGCGTCGGGGTCAGCGTGACGGTGCTGTCAGGGTTGTTGACCACGGTGAAGGCGCTGCGCAGACCGACCGAGGTCAGCTGGGTATTGACCACGCGCACGCCGACATTGCCGCGTACCGGCATGTCACCAAGGTCGCCCGCATAATCGGCCATCAAATAGCCGGCGAGCGTGGTTTCGGTGACGTCGCGATTGGCGGGCGAGCGCAGCTCCGCAGGAAGGCCGGGGTCCTCGGTCCCGATATATTCGCGCATCAGGCACAACGGGTCGAAGGTCGCCCAGCTGGTGATGCTGTTGCCCTCGGCGCGTTCGAGAAAACCGGTCTGGGGGAAGGCGGTGCGGCACAAGGTGTTGATCCGCGCATCCTCACGCCCCGCAGCAGGCGGCCCCGAGGGGTTGAGGTTAAATTCGTTGCGGACATCGTAATCGGTGAAGGTCTGCTGTGCCCAGCGACCGCCGACTGCGATGTTGGTGATGAACCCGTCGAGCTTGTAATCGAGGTCGAGGCGCGCGCCCCAGATCTCGTTCTGACGGCGGCTTTCATCGCGGCGGATACGGGCGTCGTCCCAGAACAGCGCGTGGTTGTTGGGATCGAAGCGCGGGTCGAAGGTGACCGTCGGCGCGAAGTTCCCCGGCAGCACTTCATAGGTGTAGGGGACGCGAATGCTGCTGGTGCTGAACGGCGCGGTCGCGAAGAAGTTGCGATTGCCGTTCATATCGAACGGGTCGGTGCGCAGCCGGACCTGACGCTCGATTTCGGTGCGGATGGTGCGCGAATAGGCACCGTCGAGCACGACGGTGAGGCGATCCCCGCTCCACCGCAAATTCGCACCGGCGCCCAGATATTCCTCGGCGCGCGACAGGTTGGACGCGGTCGATTCAACCGCGCTGAGGCCGTTCATGCGCTGAATCACGCCATTGTCGTCATAGACGACATTGGTCAGGCCGTAGCGCATTTCGGAAATATTGAGGTCGCGGCGGTTCTCGACAAAGGTGCGGTCAGACCATTGCGCGTCGAGGTTGAGTTCGAGCCGGTCCGAGAATTGCCATTGCAGCGCGCCGAACACCGAATCGCGGACATCGACTTCGCTGATCTGACGCCACGCCATCGAATTGGGGGCGAGGTAGAAGGGCGTGCCGGCAGCGGCTTGCGCGCGGGTGACTGCGGTGCAGTTGTTGTTGGCGACGACGATGGTCGCATTGCACGCGGTCCAGGTCGAGCTGCCCGCGACGGTTTCCTCGGGGTTGTTGGTGTCGTTGCGCTGGACGCCGATCGCGATGCCGACCTCGCCAAGGCCGCCCAGCTTGAACTGGTCAACATAGGACAAGGTACCGCGCCAGCCCCAGGCGGACGATCCGGTGACCTTGTCCTGATAGGGGCTGTAATTGGCCTTGACCTCACCCTGAATGCGCATCTTGCCGAAATCGAGCGGGCGCAGCGTGCCGATGTCGATCGTGCCGGCGACGCCACCTTCGACCAGATCGGCCTGCTGGCTTTTGTAAATCTTGATATTGTTCACCAGCTCCGCCGGGAACTGGTTGAAATTGACCGCACGGTCGCCCGACCCGTTGGTCGCGTCGCGGCCGTTGAAAGTCGTATTGCTGAGGAACGGGCCAAGGCCGCGCAGCGCGATTTCGGACGCGCCGCCCTTTTCGCGATGCGTCGTTGCGCCGGTGATCGTCTGAATCGCCTCACCCACCGACAGCGCAGGCAGGTCGCCGATCTCGTCGGTCGACAGCGCATCGACGATCGCGGTTTCGCGCTTTTTGACGTCGATCGAGGTGCGCAATGTTTCGCGGATGCCGGTGACGACAACCTCGTCCTCTTCGGTCGCATCCTGCGCGAAGGCTGGCATGGCGAGCAGCGGAAGCGCGGCCCCGGCCAGCAGGAAATTACGAAATGCGCACGGCGTGCGCGCGGCTCGATCGAGCATGGCCATCAGCCCTCTCCCCAAAGTTTATCTTATGGCTGCTTTGGTCGCCGGTCAGGGCGATTTTGTCAACCGGTTATTTAGTCCTATTTTGACAATTGGTCCTACCAGTTGGTCAGGGCACCAATTGCGATGCGAGCGCCGGAACCGCGCGGGCGAGGTCGTCGGCCATCAGCCGGGCAAACACCCCCGCCCCGGTTTCGCCAAGATGGGTGTAGTCGAATTTGCGCGTGTGCTGGCCGCGTGCGCCGCCGGGGCGGGTCGGCAGATCGGGTTCGCGTGCTTCTTCGGTCGCGCGCTGCCTGAGCGTGGTGCCGGCCTTGGCGGCCGCACGCTCTTCTGCCGTCGGCTCGGCCTGGGCGAGCGCCATCGAGTCCTCGGCCCCCAGCTTCTGCACCACCGCGGCGCTGCGGCGGTTGAGGTCGACCAACGGCGTCTTGGTCGCAGTGGCGACCTTGCGCACCTCTTCCGACCATTCCTCGAGGTTATTGTCGAGCTTGCCGTTCTTGAACACGCGGCGGGTCAGCGGGGTGACGAGCACGGGGATCGCGCCGGCCGCGCGGACCTCCTCGACCATCTTGGTCAGATTCGCCGGGAATTCGGTGGTGCGGTCGGTCCAGCGCTCGGGCGCGCTCGACTGGTCGTTATGGCCGAACTGGATCAGCACATAGGTCGCCTTGTAGCCCGGCACCTTGGCCTCGGCGAGTGCGATGGCCCAGCCACCCTCCTGCCGATAGCTTCGGGTCGAGCGCCCGCCACGCCCGGCATTGAGGCAGGCGACCGAGGATTTGACGTGGCGCGCGCAGAAGATCGACGCCCAGCCGCTCGCCACCGCCATCGTCGAATCGCCGACCAGCACCAGCTTATAGGGCTGAAGCGGCGGCGCGTCGGTGCGCTCTTTCGTCTGCGCCTGGGCGGCAGCAGGAAGCAAAGCGAGCGCGGCGACGGTGGTGGCGAGTGTGCGGATCATGAGAAAGCGAGACCCCCGTTGATGTCCATGTTGAGCCCGGTGAGGAACGATGCCTCGTCGGACGCGAGGAACGCGACCGCCGCTGCGACCTCATCCGGATGGCCTTCGCGGCGCAGCGGGGTGTTGTTGGCGACGGCGGCGCGACCCTCGGGCTTCGAGAAAATGTCGTGGAAGCTGGTGCCGATCAGGCCCGGGCAGAGCGCGTTGACGCGGATGCCCTGCGGACCCAGTTCCTTCGCCCAGCCGCGCGTCAGCGTGGTCAGCGCGCCCTTCGATGCGGCATAGATGCTCGCACCCGGCCCGCCACCGTCGCGCGCGGCGAGCGACGACAGGTTGACGATCGCCGACCCCCTGGCGAGGTGCGGGAGCGCGGCCTTGGTGACGAGGAAGGCGGACTTGAAGTTGAGGTCCATGACCGTGTCGAAGAAATCTTCGTCCATGTCGGCCAACGTCTTGCGCGCGACCATGCCGCCGGCGCAGTTGACGAGGATGTCGATCGTGCCGGTGCCGAATGCGGCGGCGGCGGCGATCAGGCCGGCGACCTCATCGGACTTGGTCACGTCGGCGCGGTGGAGCAACGCGGTGCCGCCTGCCGCCTCGACCGCCGCCAGCGTGTCCTGCGCCGCTGCTTCGTCGCTGCGATAGTTGATGACGACCTTTGCGCCCTCTGCTGCGAAGCGCAGCGAGATCGAGCGGCCGATGTCGCGTCCACCGCCGGTGACGATGACGAGCTTGTCCTTGAAACGCATTTATGCCCCTTGGTCTTGAGTGTTTGATTGAACGGGCTCGATGCGCCCGCCGATGAAGATGCAGATCAGCGACAGCGGCACGAGCGCGGCGCCGAGGATGAAGATCGGTGCGAAGCTGACCTTGGTCATCGCCGGGACGAGCCAGGTGGTGATCAGCGTGCCGGCAACCGCCGCCGTGCCGCTGATCCCGGCAAGCGAGCCGACCGCGCCGCCGCCGAACCAGTCGGACGGAAGCGTCTGGATATTGTTGATCGCGACCTGGAAGCCGAACAGGATCGCGGCGATCAGCAGCACGGCATAGAGCGGCGTCGCGGCGGTGGCGGTGAGCAGCAGGGCGGGCAGCATGATGACGCAGCCCAGGGCGATGACGCTCTTGCGCGCCCGGTCGGTGCTCCAGCCGCGCTGAATCAGCTTGCCCGACAGCCAGCCGCCCGACAGCGACCCCGCCATCGCGCCGACGAACGGCACCCAGGCGAACATGCCGATCTGCTTCACGTCGAAGCCGAAACTTTCGTTGAGGTAGATTGGCAGCCACGAAACGAACAGCCACCAGATCGGATCGAGGAAGAAGCGGCCCGACATCACCGCCCATGCCTGACGATGGCGCAGCAGCTGGCCCATCGAGGGGGCGTAGCCCGCCGCCTTGGGGCCGCCCGCCGCCTCGTTCGCGCCGAGGATATGTTCACGCTCCGCCTTGCTGAGCCAGGGGTGGGCGTCGGGGTCGGATTTATAGACCCAGACCCATGGCAGCAGCCACAGAAAGCCGAAGATGCCGATGATGACAAAGGTGGTACGCCAGCCGACGAACCCGAACAGGATCGCGATCAGCGGTGCCGAGACGATCGCACCGAGCGAGGCGCCGGCGTTGAAAATCCCCTGCGCAAAGGCGCGCTCCGAACGCGGGAACCAGGTGGCGTTGGCCTTGGCCGCACCGGGCCAGTTACCGGCCTCGCTGACCCCGAGCGCGGCGCGCAATATACCCAGCACGAGCATCGAGCGGACGAGGCTGTGCGCCGCGATCGACAGCGACCAGACCACGATCGAGATGGCGAAGCCCATGCGGGTGCCGACCACGTCGAAAATCTTGCCGAAGATCGATTGGCCGAGCGCGTAGAAGACCATGAAGATGGTCACCAGCAGCGCGTAATCTTCCTTGTCGGCGCCGATGTCCTTGGCGACTTCGGGCCACATCACCGCGAGCGCGTTGCGGTCGATGTAATTGATGACCGTCGCGATCGCGATCAGGCCGATGATCCACCAGCGGAAGCCCGATTTCATTTGCTCTCTCCGTCGAAGCGCCCGACCGGGCCGCTCCAGTCGAGCTTGCGCCCGTTCACGGTGACGCTGTGCGCCTTGCCCGTGGTGGTATCAGTGGCGATGGCGATCAGGATCGTCTTGCCGCCGGTGAGGGTGATCGTGGCGACGCGCCCGGCGGCGGTTTCGGTGAGGGTGAGGCCGGCCACGCCGCTGCGGCTGCCGGTCGTCGTCTCGGTCGCGGCGTCGTAGCGACCATGCGGTTCGAGCAGGCTGAGGAAGGCGGCGTCCCCTGCCCCGCTCAAGCGCTGGATCAGCACCGGTTCGCGGCGCAGGTTGAAGCGCGGATCGTTGGCGCCGCTCTCTGCGACGATCAGCTGCGCGCCCGGCGTCGCCATGCGATAGCTGTAGAAACGGCCCTGATTGATCCAGGTCACGCGGCCCTGCCCGTTCGCGAGCGGCCCGGTCGCATCGACCCAAAGGTGCTGATAGCCATTGGCGACGCCCAGCACCGGGCGGGTCGCGACGTTCGCGGCAAGCTTGACGTCGGTGTCGATGATGTGACCGGCAAAGTGCAGCGGCAGGTCGTAGGTCGCCTTGCCCGCATTCTTCACCGTCATCAGGTCGAGGACGAGCGGGGCGTTCTTGCCCAGATCGACCTGTACCAGCGCGCGGCGGAAGGTGATGCCGGGATAGGCGCCCGCCATCTCCCCGATGCTGAAGCGCAGCGGGCCTTCGCCGACAAACGCCAGTTGGGTCGGCGATGCGGCTTCGGCGGGTTTCAGCTTGGCGTCGAAATGGCTGGTTTCGTTGACCACCAGCGTGTTGTGCGCGACGGTCTGCTTCGCCCAGCTTTCATTTTCGGGAAGGTAGCGGCCGCCGTCCTTCGCCTCGATATTGAGGAAGCGCGCGGCACCGTAATCGGTCACCACTGCCTGGCCATTGTCGTAGAGCAGCCAGTTGAGCTTATCGAAATGGCCATGGCCCATGCCCTGCGCAGTATTCTTGGCGACCACCACCTGCGCAGTTTCCTGCGGGCCGGAGCGCAGGATGGCGAGCGCGCCGTCCGTGCCCTGTGGCCCGTCGCGCAGCAGCGTGGAGGCGAACGCGAACGGCTTGGCCTTGCCGCCGGCGATGTCGCGCGCGACGGCGAACCCCTCGGGCGAGAGTGCGACCTTGTTCTGCCACTCCGCGATGCCGAGCAGGCCGGGATCGCGGGTGGCGGCGTAGCCGATCGCGACGCCCTGATAGAGTTCCTCGGTCTTGAGGCTCTTGTCCGGCATCGCGTCGTTGATCGGGAAGAAATAGCCGCCGTAACTGGTCTGGATCGCAGTGCGGATCGCCTTCAGCACGATGCCGTCGCGATAGGCGAAGATCTTGCGGCCCGGCTCATTCGCCTGAATCGCTTGCGCGAACACGACGAAGGGCTGGAGGGCGTAGCGCTGATAATAAGGCCCTTCGGCATAATAGCCGTCGGGGGAGAAGAGCAGGTCGAGCTGGCGCAGGAAGCCGACCTTGCCGCTGCGGTCGCTGCCCTTCAGCGCCTGTTCGACCAGCACGGGATCGCGCAGGACGTAACCGGTCATGCCGACACCGGCATTGGCCCAGGTCGAATGATTGTGGATGCGATCGAACGTCCGCGTCTCGCTGGTCAGGAACGCGGCCATGCGGCGGAAGACCTGTTCGTCGATCGTCTTGCGCTCGGCGGGCGTCAGGTCGGCGCGGACGGCGTCGTAACCCTGGATTGCGTGGACCAGCCAGACGCTGTCGTTCAGGCTCTGCCAGAACAGCCGGCCGGGCACCTGATCCGACGCGGCGGGGTGGTTGGCGAGCGTGGGATAGAGTTTGGCATAAGCGAGCAGCAGGTCGCGGACATAGTCGGCATATTTGCGCTCACCGGTCAGGCGATAGAGCGTGCCCGCCTGCTGGATCAGCTTGTAGTTCGCCTTGTGCCGCTCATGCGTCGGCCCGCCGCCGCGATCCTGGGGCACCGGCACGTCGATCCCGGCGCGGATGCCGGCATCGACCGATTTGCGGGCAGCGGCGAGTTCGCGGGCGAAGAGCGGGGCGCTCTGCGCTCCGGCGGCCATCGCGCGATAGGATTCGAGACTGGTCAGGACCGGTGCGGCGTCCTGCGCATAGGCGGGCGCGGCGCTGGCGAGCAGCAAGGCGGCGAGGGTCGTGCGGATCATCGCAGCGCCTCCATCTGATTGTCGGCCAGCACGATGTCGGGCGTCCCCTGCGGATAAAGGCGGGTGATCGCCGGTTCGGGGGTCGCGGCGAAGACATTGGCGGTGATGCGGATCACCGGCGCGCCGACGCTGTTGGCGATGGCGATGGCCTGCGCACGGTCGAAGCGGTTGCCCGTGATCGCGACATTCTGGACGCCCGAGAGGCGCACCGCGCCGCCGCCGGTGACGCGGTTGCCGGTCATCGCGAACCACGGGCCAAAGGTGCTTTCATCGGTGCCGAGCCGCGCGACATCGGCAACCGTGGCGACATCGGTGAAGTCGCTATCGGCGACGATGATCCGCTCGGCGCTGTACAGCCCCTTGCTGCCGGTCTCGGCGGCGGCTGCGACCACCGCGCCGGACACATTGGCGAAGCTCGAGCGGCGGATCTCGATATTCTCGGCGAAGGTGCCGGGGGTCGTCGCGATCACGTCCCGGGTGTCGCGCACCGCGACATCGGACAGCGTCACGCGATAGTTCAAAATGCTCACCGACTGCGGTGCGCGGATGAGGGCGACGCGCTCCGCAGTCGGTGAGGCAGCGGCGCCGGAGAGGGTGACGCCGCTGAGGTGAAGGCTGCCGCCGGGGGTGAGCTGGAACAGGGTCGGCGATGCGCTTTCGATGATCGCGGCGCGCGGGCCGGTGAGCGTGAGGCTGTGGCCGACCGCGATCGGCGCGGTGACACGGTGCGTGCCGGGCGCGACGCGGATCGTGTCGCCGGGGCCGGACGCCGCCACCGCCTGTGCCAGCGCGCCCGGCGCCGCGTCGAGGGTACGGCCGGTGGCGGCAGCAGCATCCTTGGGATACCAGGACGGGCCGACCTCTTCGCGCTTGAGCATGACGAGGTCGCGCGGCGCGCCGGTCGCGGCGAGCGCGGGATCGGTGGGATAGAGCAGGCCGTTGGCGGCACGGACGAGCTTGAGGTCGCTTTGGGCAAAGCCGGTCAGCCCCTGGGGCGGCGGACCCGACTGGACGTTACCGGTCATGGCGATGCCCGACGCGTCGCCCTCGACCCGGACGATGTCCTTGGCCGATGCGGTGTAGATCAGGTTGTTGGTGAAGCGACTGGAGACCGGCGGCGCGCTGCGTTCGGCGTCGGCACCCGCGCCGAAGGTGATGCGCGCGGCGTCGATAATGCTGTTCCCCTCGATCACCGCATTGGCGACCTGATGATAGCGATTGACCGCCGAGTTCGGCACGCCGTTCATCACCGCGATCGCGCTGAGGAATGAGGTGCCGGTGACGTTCTCAAGATAATTGTGGCGCACGACCTGATCGCGGTTGATCACCCGGATGCCCCCGGTCGAGGCCTTGCCGCGCCCGAGGAAGATGTTGCGCTCGACCAGATTGCCGTTGCCGTGACGCAGCACGATCGCGCCCTGCGATTCGACGACCATGTTGCCGCGAATGATGTTGCCGCCCGATTTGACCGAGACGATCTCGACCTCACCGTCGCAGCCCTCAAACCAGTTGTTCTCGACGATCGACTTCGAATCGCTCAGCGATTCGTCGCTCGTGCCGATGCGGATCGTCTCGCCGCCGTTCGAGCCGAGCGGGGGACGGGGTCCGAAAAAGTTGTGGTCGATGCGTGCGCGGTTTTCGCCGGGCTGGCCTTTCGGACGGATCACCGCGAGCGTGACGCCGCCATTGCCCTTGCCCGCGAACCAGCTGTGGTCGACCCGATTGTCGGTGCCATAGATCGCGACCCAGATATCCTCGGCGCGGCGATCGGGGTTGGTGAAGCGATCGACGACGATGCCGGTAAGACGGGTGTGGATCGCGGGCGTCTTTGAATCGCGGCGGAGCGCAATCAGTTCCTTGGTCGGGGAATAACCGTCGCGGAAAACAAGGTCGGAGACGACCAGATGCGCGCCGCCGATGCGCAAGTTCGACTGGCCGGACAGGATCACCCCGCCGGGCGTCTGTGCGGTCAGCGTGATCGGCTTGTCCGCGGTGCCCGTGCCAGTGAACACGATCTGGAAATCGCGCCACACTCCGTCGCGCAGGATGATGCGGTCGCCGGCTTTGGCTTTCTTGACCGCAGCAGCATAGGCGGCGGGGTCGGCGACGAGATGGTCGGCGGCGAGGGCGGGCACTGGCGCGGCCATGACCGCACAGGCAACAAGCGCCACAATCCGCATCCCGATCCCCTCATCTTGTTCTCTATACCCATTGGACTAACCAATTGGTCAGAACACTTCAAGAGGTCTTCATACCATTTTGCCGCAAAGTGCTGCGCTGCGCATCGACGCAGAACGGCCCGGACATCCTGCGATGTCCGGGCCGCTATTGCCGGCTCGTTCGGGTTTGGCGCGGATCAGAATTTCACGCGCGCGCCCAGCGAGAAATAGGTGCCGACCGCGTCGTAGAAAATCGGGCCGACCGGGCTGAGCGGCGGCTTTTGGTCAAGGACGTTGTTGATGTTGAGCGACAGGGTCAGGCGATCCATCACCTTCGCCCGCGCGCCAAGGTCGAGATAGGTATAGGCACCGATATCGTTGTTCACCAGATAGCCGGTCGGGTTGACCGACTGGTCGAGCTGGCTGTTGAACTTGCCCGCGCCGACATAGCGGATACGCGCGTCGAGCCCGAGCACGTCATTCTGGTAAGCAAAGCTGAGCACGCCGCGCCAGCTGGGGATCGCATTGCCGGTCCCCGCGCCGACATCGCCCGCCGTATCGACCCGCGACACGCCGGTATCGACCACGAAGTCGCGGACATGCGTCGCCAGCGCGCGGATGCGCATCGTCCCCGGGATGTTGCCGATCGCCGACATCGGGAAAACATAGGACGCCTCGATATCGAAGCCGCTGGTTTCGAACACCGCAATATTCTGGGAGTTCGAGCGCACTTCGGTCACCGTGCCGGTCGCGTCGCGGGTGATGCGGGCGCAGGCTGCGGTGTTGCCGTTGCGGCAGGCAAGCGTCAGGTTGGACCCCGACAGGGTGGAGATCGCGCCGTCGATCTTGATGTCGTAGAAATCGACCGACAGGTTGAAGCCGGGCAGGAATTTGGGCGAGAAGGTTGCCCCCAGCGTCGTCGTGTGGCTGATTTCCGGGACGAGGTCCGGGTTCCCGCCGCTAAACGTGGTCACAGCTGCCGGGGTCGGGTTATAGGCCGCATTGGCCGCCGCCCGTCCGTCGGTATCGCGATCGACCAGCGGGCCGACATTGATCGCCCTGCTTGAGAACAACTCGGTGATGGTTGGCGCGCGGATATCGCGCGAGCGTGTGCCGCGCAGCAGCAGCGAATCGAACAGGTTCGCTGTCGCGCCGCCCTTCCACGACCAGATTCCACCACTGCGGCTATAGTCCGAGTAACGCACCGCGCCGTTGAGGTCGATCTTGGCCGTTCCCTCGGCGTTGAACAGCGGGAATGCGATTTCGCCGAACCCCTCCTGCACGTCATAGCCGCCGCTGACCGGTGCGCCATAGAGGTTGAGCGGGCCATAAGCACCGGCCAGATCGAGCGCGCCGCTGACCGAACGCTGCTCTTCCCAGCGCCCCTCCGCGCCGAGCACCACCGTCACCGGCCCGGCCCAGAGCGTGAACAGATCGCCCTGCACCTCGACCGCGGCCGCATCGAGCTTGTTCACCGTGTCGTTCTGCTGCGTGCCGCGAATATAGGCGAGCGCCTCGGGCGAGGCGGCGTTGAGGCCGAACAGGTTGAGCGGACGGCACGCCGCATCGTCATTTGCAGTGCTGGCATCGGCATTGATCCCGCACACGATCTGGCCGCCGCTCGACACCGCGTTGATCGCGTTGTTGAAGCGCGAGACAATGCGCGCGTTGCGGATGCGCTGGGCATTATCGACCTCGCCATGGCTGAAATGCGCGCTGGCCTTCCATGTGCCGCCGAGATCGACATTGACACCGATTGCACCCTCTTTCTGCTCGCGCGTCCCGTCATAGATCAGGCTGTACGGGCCAGTGAAAAAGCGACCGAGGGTGAAGCTGGTCTCGCCCGCATTGGCCAGTGTGGTGCGGATTGATTGCGACAGAAACGGATTGGTCGCCGAGATCGTGAGTGCCGGCGACACGCCGATATCGGGGAGAAAGGCATAGGTCGATCTGGACCGGCCATAGGTGACATCGGCCCACAGCTTGACCGCGCCGAAATCATAGGTCGCGCGGCCATAGGTGCTGATCCGTTCGACCGGGGTCGTGACGGCAACGACATCGTACAGCCCGATCGCGCTGGTCCCGCCCAGTACCTGAGATGGAAAGCGGATCGCCGGATTGGGGTTGAGCGAAGTGCCCGCGCCATAGGTGCTGAGCGTGCCATCGCTGTTGAACATCTGGCCCGCGAGTACACCGGTGGTGATCAGGCCGCCCGCCGTCTGGTTGCCGTAGTTCACGTCAGGAACCAGGATCTGGCGCAGATCCGTGGTCGAGGTCGGATTCAGCCGGACGATCCCTGCACTGCCCAGCCGCTCGCGCGAATTGCGGTCGGGGATCGATTCGTCCTTCACATATTCGGCGCTGAACATGATCTGGCCGCGCCCATCGGCAAAGGAGGTGCCGGCGGTGATGTCGCCGCCATAGCGCGCGCCGTCGCCGCGCGACGAGATGCCGCTGACCCCGCCGACGGTGATGCCTGTGACGCTGTCCTTGAGGATGATGTTGGCGACGCCAGCGACCGCGTCGGAGCCCCAGGCGGCCGATGCGCCACCAGTCACCACCTCGACCCGGTCGACAATCCCCATCGGGACATAGTTGAGGTTGTTGTTGCCAACGAAGCGACGCTTGTTGACCAGGGTCAGCGTGCGGTTGGTGCCAAGGCCGCGCAGATCGACCGGCGCGGTACCGCTTGACGTATTGCCGACCGACACCTGCGGGGTGACGCTGGGTCGGAAGGAGGGTGAGTCGTTGAGCACTTGCGCGAGGTTCTGGCGCTGGCCCTGACGCAGCTCGGCCTCCCCCAGCACCGTGGTCGGGGTCGGCTGCTCGAACCCGTCGCGGGCGATGCGCGATCCGGTGACGACGACGACATCGTCGTCGGCAGTCTCCCCCGAACCGGCTGGCGCGGTCTGTGCCAGCGCCGGCGCGGTCGCCAGCAGCGCAGCCGCGAGTGCCACGGGGCTACTCCCCCGAACGATGCCGAATTTCCGATTCGATACGACCTTGCGCATGTCTTCTCCCCTTTGTTGGCCTGCCTCTCGGGCGACCATCCGCTCCCAGGGAAAGAAAAGTGACACATTGTCCGGATCAGGACAATATATTTCCTTTCGTGCGCCAGTATCGCAATTATCTCACTGATTATCCGGACCATTTGCACCTTGCTCCCGCATCCACGAACCAAAGCCGCCTCGAAACGGCACCCGATCCGGTGCGAGTCGGTTGACCTTCTCCGTTCGGGACGATAGCGTCCTTATCAGAAAAATTGGGGAGATGGGGCAATGCGGGTTTCTCGTCGTCAGGCCATCGGCGGTCTGGGAGTCGCCGCAATCGCCGCGCCGCACATCGCGCGCGCCAGCTTCCAGGTCGATCCGGTCACCGGGCGCAGCTATTCGAAGCGCGCGATCGAACTGGTCCGCCAGTCGGTGGTGGTCGACATGCTCGCCCCGATCAAGATCGACTTCAGCCCCGAATTCTATGCCGTGCCGATGAGCGACCAGATGGTGGCCGATTTCCGCGCGAGCGGGATCACCGCGATCCATCACGCGGTCGGGCTGGGTGGCCCGAACGCCAAGGAAGCGGCGTTCAACTTCTTCGCGATCTGGGGCAATTATGTCGCGCGCAACAGCCATGTCCTGACCGGGATCGGCAAGTTTGCCGACATCCTGCGCGCCAAGCGCGACGGCAAGGTTGCGGTCATCATGGGGCTGCAGAATGCCGACCATTTCCTGCGCCCCGCCGACGTCAAGACCTTCTACGACTTGGGCCAGCGCTGTGCGCAGCTGACCTATAATTCCCAGAACCGGATCGGATCGGGATCGACCGACCGCGTCGATGGCGGGGTCAGTGATTTCGGCGCGGAGATCATCAAGGCGATGAACGATGTCGGGATGCTGGTCGATGTGTCGCATTGCGGCGACCGCACCACGCTCGACGCCATCGCCATCTCGACCAAGCCGCTGTCGATCACCCATAGCAATTGCCGTGCGCTGGTCGATCATCCGCGCGTCAAGACTGACGAGGCGATCAAGGCGATGGCGGCGAAGGGCGGGGTGATGGGCATCACCGGGGTCCGCAACTTCATCAGCAAGACCGACCCGACCACCATCCGTCACTATGCCGACCATATCGACCATGTCGTGAAGCTGACCGGCATCGAGCATGTCGGGATCGGCACCGATTCCGACCTGTATGGCTATGACGACACCTCGCCGGAGATGAACAAGATGCTGCGCGGCGCTTACAAGGACAGTTACGCCTTTCGCGAAAAGATCGACGTCGACGGGTTCGACCACCCGCTCAAAATGTACGCGCTGGCCGATGAACTGATCCGGCGGAACTATTCCGATGCGAATATCAAGGCGGTGCTGGGCGGCAATTTCCAGCGGCTGCTGACCGCGACCTGGGGCGGCTGATCATGGGCAATGTCACCACCCTGACCGTCCCCGCCGACGGACCCGATTTCGACGCGCTGGCGCTGCCGCAACCCTATCTGCTGTTTCTGGGCGATACGACCGAGCAGGGCTTTGCCAAGACCGCCTTTGGCCTGCGCGACTGGGCGCCCGAGCGGTGCATCGGCGAATATGCGCTGCCCGAGGCGGACGTTACCACCGGGCTCGCGCGGATGACCCCGGTCGAGGCACAGGCGCGTGGCGCGCGGGCGATGGTGATCGGCGTCGCCAATCCGGGCGGGGTGATCCCCGACAGCTGGCGCGCGGCATTGCTCGATGCGCTTGAGGCGGGGCTGGATATCATCAGCGGGATGCATATGCGCCTTGCCGAGATTCCCGGCCTTGCCCATGTCGCGCAGACCTTGGGTCGCCGCCTGATCGACGTGCGCGTGCCCCCCGCCGATATCCCCGTTGGCACGGGTCGCAAGCGCAGCGGCAAGCGACTGCTGACTGTCGGCACCGATTGCGCGCTGGGCAAGAAATATACCGCGCTGGCGCTGTGGCGCGCGTTCGAGGCACGCGGCATCGCGACCGATTTCCGCGCGACCGGCCAGACGGGGATCATGATCGCGGGCGGCGGCGTGCCGATGGACGCGGTCGTTTCGGACTTCGAGGCGGGAGCCGCCGAAATGCTGTCGCCCGACGCCGCGCCCGACCATTGGGACGTGATCGAGGGTCAGGGCGCGCTCACCCACCCCGCTTATGCCGCAGTGTCGCTGGGGCTGCTCCACGGTAGCCAGCCCGACGTGTTCGTGGTGTGCCACGAGCCCGGACGCCGCGAGATGCTGGGCACCGCGGGCTATCAACTGACCTCGATCGAGGAGATCGTCGAACTGACGATCCGCCTCGGCAGCCGCACCAATCCCGCGATCCGCTGCGGCGGGTTCGCGTTCAACACATCGGCGTTCAGTGCCGAAGAGGCCGCCGAACTGATGGCGCGCGAGAGCGAACGGCTGGGACTTCCGGTCGCGGACCCGATTCGCGGCGGACCCGCGTTCGACGCACTCGTTTCGAGCTGCCTCGCATGATCGGCGCGCGGCGCACCGGGAACCATCCGGGCGCCGCGCCGCCGCTGAAATTTTCAAGGGGAGAGAATGATGCCGCACGCTTCGTCATGGCTGCGCGCCACCGCTGCGCTTGCGCTGATCGCCACGGCGCTGCCCGCTGCCGCCAATAGCCGCGCACCCGCGCCCGCCGCGACCTACACCATCCCCCCTGCCCGCATCGCCGGCCTTGCCGATTTCGTCGACGGGGTGATGGCACAGCAGATCGCAACGCGCGAAGTGGCGGGCGCGGTGGTCACCGTGGTCTATCAGGGCAAGATCCTGTTCTCGCGCGGCTATGGCTTTGCCGATGTGGACAAGGGCGTTCCGGTCGACGGGATGCGGACGCTGTTCCGCCCCGGATCGACCGGGAAGATGTTCACCTGGTCCGCCCTGCTGCAACAGGTCGAGGCGGGGAAGGTCGATCTCGACGCCGATGTGAATCTCTATCTCGACTTCAAAATTCCGCCGTTCGAGGGCAAGCCGATCCGCGTGCGCGACCTGTTCTCGCACGCGCTCGGCATGAGCGATGTCGGCAATCTGACCGCGCCCACGGTCGACAAGCTGATCCCCTATCAGCAGTGGATGAAGGGGCGGATCCCCGAGCGGCTATGGCCCGCAGGAACCGAGATTTCCTATTCCAACTACGGATCGGTGATCGCCGGGTACATTGTCGAGCGGGTGTCGGGCATTCCGTTCCCCGATTATGTCGAACAGCGCATCTTTGCGCCGCTCGGCATGGCCTCCACCACCTTCCGCGAGCCGCTCCCGGCCGCGCTCGAACCCCGGATGGCGACGGGCTATGTCGTCAAGGACGGCAAGCTGGTCGCCGAACCGTTCGAGCTGTTCAGCCCGGTGATGCCAGCCGGATCGGCGAGCAGCAGCGGGGCGGACATGAGCCGCTTCATGCTGGCGATGCTGAATGGCGGTGCGCTGAACGGCAAGCGCATCCTGAAGCCCGAATCGGTCGCATTGCTGATGCGCGATTCGCGGGCCAATGCGCCCGACCTGCAGGGAATGGCGCATGGCTTCATGGTGGTGCGCAAGGCCGGGCCGCGGCTGGTCGGCCATGGCGGCAACACCGGCGATTTCCACTCGAACATGATCCTCGCGCCCGAAGCGGGGCTGGGCTTCTTCGTCTCCGAAACCGGCGGCCAGGGCAGCTATGGCGGGCGTACCGAGCTGGTCGAGGCGCTGATCGGGCGGTTGTTTCCGGTCGATCCGGCGCCGCGTGTCGCCACCCCGGCGGACGAGAGCGTGCCGGTCGGCGCGTACCGCATGAACCGCCGCGACTATTCCCGCCCAGCCAACCCCGATCGCGACTGGAAGGTCGTCGCCGCCGGGCCGGATGCGATCACCCTGATCGTCGAAGGCGCGAAGACGCATTGGGAGCGGATCGGGCCGCAGCTGTATGAGCGCCGCACTGGCGCGCGCGCGGGCGGGCCGTTCGAGCGGCTGCAATTCTATGGCGGCGAGGGGAAATGGCGGCTTGGCTTCAGCTCGCTTCCGCATGTCGCATTCCACCAGGTAAAGCCGTGATCGAACACAGGAGACGTCGCATGAAGTTCCTGACAGCCATCGCCCTGATGACCCTCCCCACCGCCGCGTTCGCGCAGGCGGTGGCGGCGGACACGCCGGGCAAAACCCAGAGCGGCGTACAGTTCGTCCAGCCCAAGGACTGGACCGCCGCACGCGCAGGGCAAGCGGTGACCTTCACCGCACCCGAGGGCGATCTCAAGATTTCGGTGATCGACATCGGCGCGGCGAACGACGGCAAGGATGCGGCGGCGAAGGCCTGGGCCGCCGTGCGCGGTGCCGCCGGGCCGGAGCCGCGGCTCGCCACCCCGGTGCCTGCGGGCGATGGCTGGGACGAGCGGCTGAGCCTCGCCTATGAAGTCGCGCCGACCGAGCGTGCGGTGCGATCGGCGCTGGCGCTGCGCAAGGGCACGGCGTGGACGGTGCTGATCGTCGATGGCGGCGCGGGAACGGCCGCCAAGCGCTCCGCCGCGATGTCGGTGGTGCAATCCGGCCTCAAACCCGCCGGGTTTCAGGCCGAGAGCTTCGCGGGCAAGACCGCGCACGAGCTGACCCCCGAGCGGATCAAATTGCTCACCGATTTCGTCGAGAAGGCGCGCCAGACGCTCGAGGTGCCGGGGATCGGCTTTGCGCTGATCGATGACGGCAAGATACTGTGGCAGGGCGGCTTTGGCGTCCGCGCGCTGGGGTCGCCCGAAAAGGTCGACCAGAATACCAAGTTCATGATCGCGTCGAATACCAAGGGGATGACGACGCTGCTGCTCTCGGTGCTGGCCGACGAGGGCAAGCTCGACTGGAACCAGAAGGTCGTCGATCTCTATCCCAAGTTCCGGCTCGGTAATGACGAAGTGACCCAGTCGGTGCTGGTCAAGCATCTGGTGTGCGCCTGCACCGGCCTGCCGCGCAAGGACTACGCCTTCATCCTCGCCGACAAGGGTCAGCCCGCGTCCGACACCTTCGCGCAGCTCGCCGCGACGATGCCGACCAGCAAGTTCGGCGACCTGTTCCAGTATAACAACCAGCTGGCATCGGCGGCGGGGTACGTCGCCGGGTACGTACTGCATCCGAAGATGGAGTTCGGCGCGGGCTATGACCGGGCGATGGAAGAGAAGATCTTCAAGCCGCTGGGCATGAAGGACGCGACCTTCGATTATGCCGAGGGGATGGCAGGCAATTGGGCGGCACCGCACGGGCTCGACATCGACGGTAAGGTCACGCTGATGTCGAACGACTTCAACTGGTCGCCCTATCCCTATCGCCCCGCAGGCGCGGCGTTCGCCACCACCGCCGACATGATCCGCTACGTCCAGCTCGAGCTGGGCAAGGGCGTGCTCGACGGCAAGCGCATCGTCAGCGAGGCGAACCTGGTCGAACGGCGCAAGAAGGGCGTGCAGGTCGGTCCCGACAGCTGGTATGGCATGGGCCTGTTCCAGACCAATGCGAAGGGCGTCAACGTCGTCACCCATGGCGGCACGCTGCTCGGCTATCACAGTAACTGGTATGCGCTGCCCGAAAGCGGGGTCGGCATGGTGATCCTGACCAACAGCGATCCGGGTGCGGCGTTGCTCGCCCCGACGCTGCGCCGCCTGCTCGAAATCCTCTATGACGGCCAGCCCGAGGCGGAGCGCGACGTCGCTGCGGCGGCGGCGCGAATCAAGGCGGGCGCGGCGGCGCGGCGCGGGCGGCTGACCTATCCGGGCGATCCGGCGGTGCTGGGCAATCTGGCGGGCCATTATGCCGATCCGGCGGTGGGCCAGATCACGATCAGCGAGAAGAATGGCGCGAAGTGGATCAAGGCCGGCTTCGTCGAAGGGCCGATCGCGACGCGCAAGAATGCCGATGGTACCGTCTCGATCGTCTCGGTCGGACCGGGCAGCATCGGCGTTGATGCGCTGGTCGGCGTCAAGGACGGCAAGCGCACGCTGACCATCAATGACGGCCAGCAGAACCAATATGTGTATGTGGAGGACTGACCCCCGATGAAGCTCACGGTCCAGCGCGAGAGCCTGCCGCTCAACGCCCCGTTCCGCATCTCGGGCCATGTGTTCGAGACGTCGGACATCATCGTCGTGACGCTGGAGGATGGCGGCGCGCGCGGGCGTGGCGAGGCGGCGGGGGTCTATTATCTCGGCGATGACGTCGATCACATGCTCGCCGCGATCGAAACCGCGCGCAGCGGGATTGAGGCAGGGATCGACCGCGCGGGCCTGCGCGAGCTGATGCCCGCAGGCGGGGCGCGCAACGCGGTCGACGCGGCCTTGTGGGAGCTGGAGGCCGACCGCGCAGGGGTACCGGTGTGGCAGGTCGCCGGGATCGACGCGCCGCATCCGGTCGTCACCACCTTCACGCTCGGTGCCGACGACCCCGAAGCGATGGCTGCGGCGGCACGCGGATGGGCGGAAGCCCGCGCGATCAAGGTGAAGCTGACCGGCGAAGACGATCTCGACGCCGCCCGCGTGCGCGCGATCCGCTCTGCGCGGCCCGATGTGTGGCTCGGCGTCGATGCCAATCAGGGCTATACGATCGACCGGCTCGACGCGCTGGTCGCGGTGCTGGTCGAGGCCAAGGTCGCGTTGCTCGAACAGCCATTGAAGCGCGGGCGCGAGGCCGATCTCGACGGCTATACCGCGCCGATCCCGCTCGCCGGAGACGAGAGCATCCTGACGCTGGGTGATGTCGAAAGCGCCAAGGGGCGGTTCGACGTCATCAACATCAAGCTCGACAAATGCGGCGGGCTGACCGAGGCGCTGATGATGGCCGAACGGGCCGAGCAGATAGGCCTGGGCGTGATGGTCGGCAATATGGTCGGCACCAGCCTGTCGATGGCGCCCGCCTTTGTGCTGGCACAGCGCTGCAATATCGTCGATCTCGACGGACCGACCTTTCTGAAACAGGATCGCACCCCGTCGATCGTCTATCACGACGGCAAAGTCTCGTGCGACGAAAGCGTATGGGGACCAAAAGCATGATCCGACCGCTCGCCCTGCTCGCAGCGCCGTTGCTGATGGGGGCAACCGCCCCCGCCGACCCGGCGTACGACATCGTGATCCGCGGCGGGCGCGTGCTCGACGGGGCGGGCAATCCCTGGGTGAGCGGCGACGTGGCGATCAAGGACGGCAAGATCGTCGCGATCGGAACCGTTACCGGGACCGGCAAGCAGGAAGTGGACGCACGCGGCCGCTATGTCGCACCGGGCTTTATCGACATGCTCGACCACTCGCAGCGTGCGCTGCTCAATGACGGGTCGGCGGTCAACAAATTGCGGATGGGCGTCACCACGCTGATCGCGGGCGAAGGCGGAACCGCGGTTCCCGCCGCCGAGCTTCCGGCCTATTTCGACACGCTCGAACGCCAGGGCATCGCGGTCAATTTCGGCACTTACTATGGCGCGGTGCAGGCGCGGGTGAAGGTCATGGGCGACGCTGCGGGCACGCCTTCAGAAGACCAGCTCAAGGCGATGGAGGCCGAAGTCCGCACCGCGATGCGCGCGGGGGTGTTCGGCATCTCGACCGCGCTGATCTATCACCCCGCATCCTTCCAGTCGGCGAGCGATCTGGCACGGCTGGCGGCGATTCCGGGCAAGTGCGGTGGTTTCTACGCCACCCATATGCGCGACGAGAGCGACAAGCTGCTCACCGCGATCGACGAGGCGGTGAGCATCGGCGAGCGCAGCGGAGCGAAAGTCGAGATCTACCACATCAAGGCCGCCTATGCGCCTTTGTGGGGCAAGCTGATGCCGCAGGCGATCGCGCGGATCGAGGCGGCACGGGCGCGCGGCGTCGATGTCGGCGCGAACATCTATCCCTATCGCGCGGGCGGCACCGGGCTCGACGTCACGATCCCGACCCATGTCTTCGCCAAGGGGCGCGAAGCGGCGCACGCCGCGCTGCGCGACCCGGCGGTGCGCGCGCAGCTGAAGAAGGAACTGGCGGCGGGGCCGCAGGCCAACTGGTCGAACCTGGTCCATGCGTCGGGCGGGTGGAGCAATGTCGTGCTCGCCAATGCGCAGAACGAGAAATATGCCCGCTTCCACGGCAAGAATTTCGCCGAGATCGGCAAGGCGCTGGGCAAGGATCCCGCCGATGCCGCCTGGGACATCTGGCTCGACGCGCTGCCCGCCCGCGCCGGTGCGCTCTATTTCATGATGGACGAGGCCGATATCGCGCTGGCGATGAAACAGCCCTGGGTCAGCGTCGGGACCGACGCGTCCGCGACGGATTCGACGGTCGATCCGGAAAAGCAGGGTCGCCCGCATCCGCGCGCCAACGGCACCTTCCCGCGCATCATCGCCGAATATGTGAAGGCGCGAAAGGTGCTGACCCTACCCGATGCGATCCGCAAGATGAGCGGATGGCCCGCGCATCGGCTGGGCCTGTCCGACCGCGGGCTGCTGCGCCCCGGAATGCGTGCGGACGTGGTCGTGTTCGACCTGGACACGATCAAGGACGGCGCGACCTTCGAGGCGCCGACCACCCCACCCACCGGCATCGACACGGTGATCGTCAACGGCGCGCTGGCGCTGGCCAAGGGACAGCCGACCGCCGCGCGCGCGGGACGCGTGCTGCGCCATCCCTGCCCCGGGGTTTAGGTCCGTAACGGGATTGTCTGGCGGCGCGGGGCTGCTATCACCAAAGGGGGCCGATCGGGATTAGTCGTCCTGATCGGAAACTTTGAGGTGACCGCCGTCTATGTCTGATGCCCCCACTCTTGGCAGTTTCCTGCGCCGCCTGCGCGGTCAGGAGGGCTGGACGCTCAAGCAGATGAGCGAGCGCACCGGCATCCCGGTGTCGACCCTGTCGAAGATCGAGCATAACCGGCTGACGCTCAGCTATGACAAGCTGCTTCAGCTCGCGCAAAAGCTGGGGCTACGCATGTCGGAGCTGTTCGCCGAAAGCAGCGAGCCCGCCGATCCGCAGCAGCAGCCGGTGACCGCGCGCCGCAGCGTCGGCAAGCTCGACCGCGCGGTGCGGGTCGAGACCGCGAACTACGACTATTTCTACATGAATACCGAACTGCGCCGGAAGCGGATGATCCCGATCGTCACCAAGATCCGCGCGCGCACCGTCGAGGAATTCGGCGAGCTGGTCCGCCATTCGGGCGAGGAGTTCATCTACGTCCTGCAGGGCGCGGTCGAGGTGCATACCGAATTCTACGACCCCGTGGTGCTGCACGAGGGGGAGTCGATCTACATCGATTCGAACATGGGCCACGCCTATATCGCCGCCGAAGGGTGCGCCGAGGCGACGGTGCTGGGCGTGTGTTCCAGCGCCGAGGAAAAGCTGATGGAATCGCTGATGAACCTGCAGGGGCATGAGGTGGTCGAAGCGGGGGGCCAGCGGCGGTCGAAGTCGGCATTGTAGGTTTCGATACCCGAACTTCCGTTTGCCCTGAGCTTGTCGAAGGGCGACCCCCGAACCTCAAGGTGCGCGCTCTGGCGCTTCGACAAGCTCAGCGCAAACGGCCGTTGGGTGTTCTGCAGTCGCGTGCCACGCTCCCCTCCCTTTCAGGGAGGGGAAGATTGCTGGAGGTCGGTCAGCCCCCCGCCTTTGCCTGTGCCGCCTCGACGATCCGCAGGATGTTCCCGCCCCACATCTTCGCCAGATCCTCGTCGGAATAGCCTGCCTTCTTCAACCGCGCGGTGACCAGGGGCAGCGCCGAGATATCCTCGAACCCCTTGACCCCGCCGCCGCCGTCCCAGTCGCCGCTGAAGCAGACATGGTCGGGCCCGGCGACCTTCACGACGTGCAGCACCATCGCCATGTATTTCTCGAAATCGGCGTCCCACAGCGGCTGGGTCTTGTCGAGTTCGCGCCATTTCTTCGCCAGCGCGACCTGTTCCTCGGGGGGTAGCGTCGCAATCTGTTCGTACTTCGCGAACAGTGCGCCGCGCTCGCCGGCCAGGTTGAGTTCGGACAGGAAGATCGTGCTGATGCACATCGCCCCGCCCTTAGCCGCGAGCGCGCGGATGCGGGCGTCGTCGAGGTTGCGGGGATGGTCATAAGCGTGGCGGCCGGTGGTGTGCGACAGGATGATCGGCGCGCGCGACAATTCCAGCATCTGGTCGAACGCGGCGTCTGAGGAATGGCTGGCGTCGATCACCATGCCGAGCCGGTTCATTTCCGCCACCCATTGCCGGCCGAGCGGACTGAGGCCGTTCCATTTCGGCTTGTCGCCCGAGCTGTCAGCGAACTGGTTGTTCTTGCCGTGCACCGGCCCGGCCATGCGCACGCCGCGCTTGTGGAACTCGGCGAGCAGCGAGAGGTCTTCGCCCAGCGGGTAGCTGTTTTCCATCGACTTGAACGCGATCAGCTTGCCTGCGGCGTTGAAGCGGCGCGCTTCGTCGGCGGTGGTGGCGGGCATGATCCGGTCGCGGAATTGCGCGATGGTGGTGTCGATCGTATCGGAGCGTCCGCGCGCAAAGGCGAGCGCGTCGGCATAACCCTTCGCCGTCAGCGGCCCCTGATCGGTGTAGATGACGAAAAAGCCGCCATCGAGCGCGCCATCCTCCATCCGGCCCATATCGACCTGCGCGATGTCGGTCGCGGGGTCGTGCTTGTCGCCAAAGCTCCACCCCGGACGTCCGAAATGGAGTGGCGTGTCGAGATGCGTGTCGAGCACGAGCAGCCGCTTGTGCAGCGCCGCCGTGTCCTCGACGGGTGCTGGCGGCATGGCGGTGGTGCAAGCGCCGAGCAGCAGCAGAGCGAGCGTCGAAAAACGCTTCACTTGGTCGCTCCCACCGGACGCAGGTCCAGATCCTGATAGTTATAGCTGAAGTCGGCGATCGGACTTTCCGCCTTCATCGACACGCGCGAGACCTTGCCGTCCGCGTCGAGCGCGAAGGTGACATAGGCCGGCTCCAATGACTTGTCGTCGAAGCGGGTGACGAACGAGTCATATTGCCAATGGACGAGCTTGCCCTTCATCGCCGGGGTGGTGGTGAAGTCGATGGTCAGGCCGCCATCCGCGCCCTTGGCCACCACGACATCGCCATACCAGGCGTCGCGATAGGTGCCGACATAGCGGTCCAGCGCCAGCGAGGGACCGATCTTGGCGGGCGCGGCGCGGGTGGTCGACAGCGCCGCCTTGGCTCCGGTGATGCGCGCTTCGATGAAGCTGTTGAACCGCGCCGGCCAGTCCTGATCGGGCGCGCCGAGATAGTGATCAACCAGCGTCTGGACCACGCCGCGCAGCAGCGCCGTCTCCTCGGCATTGACCACCCCGGCGATTCCGACCTCCTGATCGGGCAGCAGGATGACATAGGCGATCGCCCCGAACACCGCGCCGCCATGCGCGATCACGCGCACCCCACGATAGTCGGTCACGCTCCAGCCGAGCGCATAGGAGCTGAAATTGGGGGTGAGCGGCGCAAGCTGGCCGGGCATTTGCGAGATCGGCTGAAGCGTCACGCCCTTCCACATCTCCGCCGATTGCGCCGCGCTGAACAAGCGCCCGCCGCCGGGCAGCGCGCCCTTGCCGAGCTGGATCTGGAGCCAGCGGGCAAGGTCGTTGGCGCTGAGGGCAAGCCCGCCCGCGGGCAGCGCCGCACGGCCGAGTTCCGCCGCGCGCTCGTCGAGCATCGACACCGGCCCGTCGCCGCGCACCGCGCCGCCGATCCGGGCATGGGGATGCGCGCGATTGGGGTTGGCGAGGCGGGATTCGTAATTCGCCGTCGCGCTGGTCATGCCGCCCGCGGCGAACACGTCCTGCGCCATGAAGTCTTCCCAAGACTTGCCGCTGACTTCCTCGATCAACTGTCCGGCGACCGAGTAGAGGATATTGTCATAGGCATAGCCCGAGCGGAAGCTGCGCGCGGGCTGGATATGGGCGAGGCGCTTGACCGTCTCCTTGCGCGACAGGCTGCCGCGCGGGACGTAGAGCAAATCGCCCGCGCCAAGGCCCAGACCGCTGCGATGGACCAGCAGGTCGCGGATCGTGATCTCGCGCGTGACCCACGGATCGTACATGCGGAACCACGGCATATGGTCGATCACGCGGTCGTCCCATTTGATCTTGCCGCGATCGACCAGGATCGCGAGCGCGGCGGCGGTGAACGCCTTGCCGGTCGATCCGGTCTGGAAGATCGTGTCGGCATCGACCTTTTGCGTGCCGCCCAATTTGGTCGTGCCCCAGCCCTGCGCGAGTTGGACCTTGCCCTTGTGCACGACCGCGATGGCGATGCCGGGGGCGCCGCTTTTCGCGCGGAGTGTCTCGACCTTTTCTGCAAAGCCCTTGGGCAGTTCGGCGGCAGCGGGGAGGGCGAGCAGCAGCGCAGGGAGCGCGAGCAGGGCGCGGATCATGCAACAATCTCCACTTCGGGCCGTGCGCGCAGGATACGCACGACGCCCAGGGTCATCACGGGAAGGACGAAGACGGCGAGCATGGCGAAGGCGAGCAGCCGATAGCCGCTGCCAATCAGGTCGATGAGGCCAATGGCGGTGGCGACGAACACGCAGCCAAGCAGCAGTGCGAGCGCGATGCCCGCACGCGGACCCGCGCCGAGCGGTGCGCCGCGCTTTGCCTGCCACACGCCCGACACGCGCTCATTGACCGCATGGACGATGCCGACCCCGGTTTCGAGCAGCGCGGCGAAGATCATCGCCTGGAACGCGATGGTGAAGACGGGGATGTGCATCTGCCCCAGCAGGAATGCGGAAGGCAACGTCTCGTCGGCAATCGCGGGGTAGAAGGCGATCATGCACAGGAAGAAGCCGAGCGCGGGCAGCATCGCCAGCGGCCCGGCGATTGTCCCGGCGATGACGGCATCGCGGCGGCTGGTGAAATGCGCGGTGAGCGGCAGCACGGCGGCGGCGGCGATCAGGTTATAGGCGGCATAGGAAACGCCCCCCATCACCCAGCCGGTGGTCGGTGCCGGGGTGGAAAGGTTCGCGCCGATACGGTCGCCGAACAGCCACAGGCCGAGGATCAGGAACAGCGCATAGACGAGGTAGAGCAGCATCGAAGCATATTTGAACAAGCGCTCGACCGACGCGGCGCCCAGACCAGTCACCACCGCGATCGTCGCGGTGAGCAGCAAGGTGCCGAGGATCGCGGGCGCGCCAAAGCTCGCCCCGATCTCCCCCGCCGCCGCGCCGACCACCGCGAGGATCAGGACGAGGAGCAGGACATAGACGATCTCGAACGCGATCCAGCCAGGGCCGAGCAGCTTCTGGAAAAAGCTGCGATAGTCATAGCTGCGGGTGAGGTGCGCGAAGGCGAAGGTCGCCGCGCACACCGCGCTCCAGATCAGCATGGCGAGGATCATCGCCATCAACCCGCCCTGCGGCCCGCTGGGGATGAAGAATTCCGCCAGTTCGCGCCCGGTGGCGTAACCGCCGCCGATCACCACCCCCTTGAACGCGAGACCGGGGAGCAGGAAGCGCTGGAACCAGGTCGCTTTGGTCATCGTCATGCGCCCTTCAGGATATTGTCGACGAGCGCGTCAAATGCCGCGCCGCCCCGGATCGGATCGGCGACGGGCAGGCCCAGCCGTTCGCTCTCCGCCGCCATGAACGCGGCCGCCGCGTCGGCATCCATCGCGGCGGTATTGTATGAATAGCCGCCACAGCGAATCGCGGGATTGGTACGACGGCCGAGCGCGATGGCGAGGCTCGCAATCTCCTCGACACCGACCACGCCATAGCCTGCCGTGCCCAGCATTTCGGTGCGCCCTGGCTCATGGCACACGACGAACACGTCGGGCTGGCTGCCATGCAGTAGCCCGAGCGAGACGGCGGCATAGGCCGGATGCGCCAGCGATCCCTGCCCCTCGATCACGTCCCAATGGTCGGGCGCGGCGTCGGGCGACAGGATTTCGGCGGCACCCGCCTCGAAATCGGAAACGACCGCGTCCATCGGAATGCCGCGCCCCGCGATCATGATCCCGGTCTGGCCGGTCGCACGGAAATCGCTCGGCACGCCGCGTGTCGCAAAGGCGTGTGCGAGCGCGAGCGCGGTGTATTTCTTGCCCAGCGCACAATCAGTGCCGACGGTCAGCAGCCGTTTGCCGCTGCGCTTGCGTCCGGTGGCGACCGGAATGTCAGCGGGCGGCACGCGCACATCGAACAGCGTCCGCCCCAGCCGCGCCGCCGTCGCCGCAACCTCAGGCAAATCGGCAAGGCGCATGTGCATCCCCGCAATCAGGTCCAGCCCCGCCTCCAGCGCCTCGACCAGCGATGCGCGCCACGCCAGCGGGATGATCCCGCCCTGATTGGCGACCCCGATCACCATCGCGCGCGCGCCCTGTGCCCGGGCCTGTGCCGGGGTCAGTCCGGGCAGGCCGGTGGAGACGGTCGCGTCGGTCAGCCGCAGCTCTCCCACGCATTTGTCCGCCGCCCAGTCACGCAGCCCCAGCGCGGTCTTCGCAAAGCCGCGCTCGGTCGTATCGCCCAGAAAGAGCAGATAGGGGTGGGGCAGCGTCGCGTCCGACCCCGGCGCGTTGAACAGAGCGTTCATCCCCGGCGCGATCAGAAGGACAGGTCGATGGCAAGCCCCAGCGTACGCGGCTGCAGCGGCACGGTCGACAGGAAGCCGGGATTGGTGGTCGCGACGTTGCTGGTGATCCGCCCCTCGGCATCGGTGAGGTTGCGGGCATAGGCACGCAGCGTCCATTTGTCGTTGAAGGTGACGGCGGCGTTGAGATCGAGCGCGGCATAGCCGTCGATCGGCACCGCCAGCGCCGAACTCTCGACCGCTGAGATGCGATCCCCGACGATGCGCACCGAACCACCCAGTCGGCCCTGCGCCGAGCTGCCCAGGGCAAAGCGATAGTCCGCCGTCACCGCCGCCGCGATCTTCGGCACGCTCGGCAACTGGTCGCCATCGGTGCAGGCGGCAGTCGTCTCGGTGCATTTCGCGTCGGTATAGGCGAAGTTCGCCCCGACATTGAACCCCGCGATCGGGTTGATCGACAGCGACGCCTCGACGCCCTGGCTGCGCGCGGTGCCGGCGTTGACCAGCCCGTTGATGCCCGCGGCAAAGGCGGCAGCGGTCTGGAGGTCGGTCCAGTCGAGCATGAACACGGCCGCATCGAAGCTGACCGCGCGGTCGAGGAAGCTGGCCTTCACGCCGACTTCATAGCTGGTGACCTTCTCGGCATCGACCGTGGCGGGAAAGCCCGGCAGCGCGACGTTCGGTCCGCCCGGCTTGTAGCCGCTGGCGACGCGGGCATAGATCATCGCGTCGCGGCTGAGATTGAGCTGCGGGCTGACGCTGTAGGTGACGATCTCTTCCGACGATTCGCCATCGCCGCTGGCGTTGAGCCCCAGCAGCGGGATCGCGGTCGATTGGGTAAAGGTCTGGTCGTTGCGCGCCCAGCGCAGCCCGCCGGTCAAATGGAACTTCTCGCTGATCTTCCAGGTCGCGTTTCCGAAGACCGCATATTCCTTGTAGGTGTTGGGCAGGCCGACCACCGCGAACGGATCGAAACCGGGGATCGGCGTTCCGCTGGCGTCGAGCGCGCGAACCACCTGGCTGTGGGTGTTGTCCTCATCGGTGTAGAAGAAGCCGACCATCCATTCAAAGCTGGTGCTCGGTGCCGAGGTCAGGCGCAGCTCTTCGGTCCATTTCTTCTGCTCCAGCGTCGCCGGATAGGGCGCGAAGCCGCCGAAGATGCCGCCGAACACGCGGGTCGCATCGGTCACTTCGAGGATTTCGAGCTTGCTGTACGAGGTGGTCGAGCTCAGCTCGGCAAAGCCCAGATCATAGCCGATCGACGCCGAGTAGAATTGAAAGTCGCTGGTGAAGGGCTCAGCCAACTGGGTGTTGGTGCTGAAGAAGGGCACGCCGGGCGCGATCGGGGTGTTGCCCATGCCTTCATAGACCAGGCTGACCGCATCCGAATCCACCGACTGCCACACACCGCTCAGCTTGATGGTGAGCGCGGGATCGGGCTGCCACAGCAGCGCGACACGGCCACCCTGCTGGACCGCGTCGTTGACGTCCTCCTCGCCGGTCTGGACATTATCGACATAGCCCGGCGTCTCGCGACGGGCATAGCTGGCGCTGACCGCGAGCTTGTCCGTCATCAGCGGCACATTGACCATCGCATTCGCCGCCCAGCCCACGCCGTCGCCATGCGCCACGGTGAAGACCTCGCCGCCGCCGCGGACCGTGAGAGCGTTCAGATCGGGCTGGATGGTGACATATTTGAGCAGGCCGCCGATCGAGCTGGCCCCATAGAGCGTCCCCTGCGGACCGCGCAGCACCTCCAGCCGCTCGATATCATAGGGCATCAGGTCGAGCGTGAAGACCTGTGAGCGGTTGTAGATGCCGCTCGATCCGATCGGCGCATCGTCGAGGTACATGCCGACCGTGGCGCTCGGCCCGATCGGCGCGACGCCGCGCAGTGACAAAGTGGAGCGACCGGGCGATCCGGCATTGTCGACCTGAAGCCCCGGGATCGACGCGGCATAGTCCGACAGCTGCGACGCGCCGCTTTGCTGCATCGCCTCGCCGCTGACCACGGTGATCGAGATCGGCACGTCCTGCACGCGCTCGGTGCGCTTCTGCGCGGTCACGACAATCTCGTCGCGCTCCATGGTGACGCCGGTGCCGTCATCCTGCGCGAACGCCGATGCCGGGAGCATCAGCGCGGCGGCGGCGGTTGAGAGGGACAGAACGATACGCGTGGGAATGGCATGGCGTGTCATGTGAAATCTCCCTGAGCCTGCCTGTCACGCGGGTCCAATCCGGCGCGCAGCTTTTCTGATTGGGATAGTGTTGTCTCAAACGGACAATTGTCAATCTGGATTCGGTACCGGCCGGGTCCGGGCCATGCGACCCGAACCCGACCCGCGGGGAACCTCAGTAACCGGCACCAAAGCTGACCAGCTTGAACACCAGCGCCACCCACAGAAGTAAGAAGGCACCGAGCACAAGTGCCACCGACCAAAGCTTTGAGAACCAGCTGCGCTTGCCCTTGAACGCCAGCAGCAGGTTCCAGACCGAGGCAGCGAACAGGCCGAGATAGGCGAGCGTGCCGACCAGCTGAAGCGTCAGGATCAGCCAGTCATTCTTGCCATGGGATTCGAAATTCTCGATCCCCATGACGACGACGAGCCAGCCGACCAGCACCAGCACGACGAGCCAGGCCAGTCCGCGCGTAGCGCGATAGGCGGTGCGCGCCGGGCCCGTCAGAGCGAGCTGCGCGCCATAGCGACGGCGCGCGATCCAGCCAATTGGCCAGCCAAGCGCGGTGATCAGGATCACGGCGAGTGCGAACAGCAAGGCCGGGATCAGCCACGCACCGGTCGCGTACCAGGGGGTGCGGTCCCACACCATGAAGGGCGAGACCATGCCGAACGTCCAGCGGACAATTTGCCCGTCGCGGACCTCGGCAACGAGGCGTTCCTTGCCATAGGCGTCCTGCCACACGAACGGTTCGACCTCGATCCACTTGCGCGGCGCGCCGCCGAGCGAGGGGATGCCGCTGACCAGCGGGCGACCATCTTCGTCGAGGCCGATCTTTTCCTCGCCGAGCAGATAGACGAACGAGGCGAAGCTTGATGCGACGCGGCGACTGTTGGTCCAGCTGCCGACGAGCAGCTTGGCGTGCTCCTTTGCCGTAGCCAGCTCGACCGGCGGCTTGGGGTTGGCGGCGGGGAGGTAGCGATCGGCGAATCCGTCGACCAATGCGCCGCGCACCGCGCCCGGCGCGCCACCCGCACCCTGGCTGTTGACCGAGATGAAGATGCCGACCTTCTCCGCCGGGAAGATTTTCAGATCGGTGTGGAAATAGACGGTATCGCCGCCATGCCCGAGTGCGCGACGCCCGTTGATCCACTGTTCGTAGAAGCCCAGCGCCATCTGGTTGCTGCCCTTGACGCTCAGATTCTGCGCGGTCAGCATCTGGGTCGTGGTCGCTGGCTTGAGCAGCGGGCCGCCCTCGTTGAGGAAGGCGAGCATGAATTTGCCCATGTCCGCACCGCTTGCCGACATTGCGCCGGCCGGGGCCATGCCGATCAGCTCGAAGCGCTGCGCCTTGCCCGATCCGCCCTCATAGCCCTGCGACATGAACGGCTTGAGCCTGGCAGGCAACGGCTGACGGAAGCTGGCATATTGCATACCCAGGCGGCCGAAGATGTTGCGCTCGACATAATCGTCGAACGACTGGCCCGACACGCGCTCTACGACATAGCCAGCCAGTGCCGTCGCATAGTTGGAATAGGCCGGCGTCGTGCCGGGGGCGTAGATTCGTTCGGGGATGCGCTCTTTCAGGATGTCGCCCAGGGGTTTCAGCTGGATGTCGAACGCCAGCAGACCCTTGATGATCTCCTCAAACCCCGCCGTATGCGTCATCACCTGACGCATCGTGATCGGCTTGCCGTCATAGGGCGGAATCGTGAAATCGAGATATTTGTTGATGTCAGCGTCGAGGTCGATCTTGCCCGCCTCGACCTGCTGCATCACCGCAGTCCAGGTAAACAGTTTCGAGGTCGAACCCGGGCGGAACAGGGTCTTTTCGGGATCGACCGGGCTGCGCTTGGCGACATCGGAATAGCCGAAGCCGCGCTGCGTCAGCACTGCGCCGTCCTTGACCACCACGACCACCGCACCCGCGATATCTCCGCGCGCGAGGGCGTAGGGCATATAGCCGTCGAGCCAGGTGTCGATATCGCTCTTGGTCAGGCGGTCGAGCCCGGCGGGCGCGGTTGGCGATGCGGTCTCGCCGGCCGAGACCGCTACCGGTTTGGGCACCAGCGGCGCTTGTTGGGTTGAAGCGGGTATCGCGACGGTAAGCGCGAGCAGTGCCGCCACCGCCAGTTTGACCTTGTGCGTCCACACGAACATCGTGTTCCCCTTCCCTGGGCTATGCGATCCTTGCCCGGTCGATTGACGTTGCGCGGGTGAATCGTCCTGATCCGACGATGATGATCCTATTTAGAGAATTGTCAAATCGGTATCGTCGGAAACTTAGCCAAGGCGCAGCTTGACCGTGCGCACGCTGACGATCGCGCGCATCTTGTGTTCGATGATCTCGGCCCGCTGCCCGTCGATCCCGGCGATGGTGATCGCGGCGTGATAACCGCGCGGGCGCGCCTCGACCGCCAAGCTTTGGATCACCCGGTCCTGTTGCGCGAACAGGCCGAGCAGGCGGCACAACAATTGCGGGCAGCGCGCGGCGGTCACGATGAAGGTCGCGGTACCCATCCTGTCGCTGAAGGACATGTCAGGCCGCAAGCCCCGGCTGGCGATGCGCGCGGGCAATTACAGCGCGGGCGAGCCGGTCGGCGGCGCGGTGCGGCGCGATCCGCTCAGCCGCTGCATGGTCGAGCACTGCCGCCAGCCGCGCACCGGTCGCCTCGACCCGCGCGCGCGCTTCCTCGACGCTCCAGCCGAGATGCTCGGCGGCGACGTTGATGATCCCGCCCGCATTCACGACATAATCGGGCGCATAAAGGATGCCGCGTGCCAGCAGCGCATCGCCCTGCGCCGGGGTAGACAGCTGGTTGTTCGCCGCGCCGCAAACCACCGCAGCGCCCAGCTTCCGCACCGAAGCCGCGTCGAGCACGCCGCCCAGCGCACACGGGGCGAAGACCTCGGCCTTGGCGACTAGCAGTTCGTCCGACTCCATCACGCGCGCGCCGAACCGCCGCGCCGCCTCGGCCGCGACCGCGATCCGCGGCTCCGCGACGAACAGCCGCGCTCCCGCCTCGTGCAGCAGCTCGCACAGCGCAAAGCCGACATGGCCCAGCCCCTGTACCGCAACCGTTACATCGGCGAGCGACGCGCCGAGATGCCGCTCCACTGCCACCTCCATCGACCGCAGGACACCCAGCGCAGTCCAGGGCGAGGGGTCGCCCCCGGGCGCACCGGCCAATGCGGGCAGGCCGGCCACGTGCCGTGTGGTGTCGGCAACGCATTGCATATCGGCGACACTCGTCCCGACGTCCTCGGCTGTCACATAGCGCCCGCCGAGCGAGGCGACGGCACGCCCGAATGCGTGGAACAGCGCCGCCCGGTCGAACGGCCCGTCAGGCATCCGGATCACCGCCTTGCCCCCGCCGAGTGGAAGCCCGGCAAGCGCGTTCTTGTAGCTCATGCCCTCGGCCAGCCGCAGCGCGTCGGTCACCGCATCGGCATCGCTGGCGTAGCGATGGAACCGGCATCCGCCCGCTGCCGGACCGAGTGCGGTCGAATGGATCGCGATCACCCCCGATAGCCCCGAGTGCGGGTCGTCGAGGCGCAGCACCTCTTCGGGCGGAACGGGAGCGGCGGAATCGGGCATCACGGGTCACCTTGATCGCAAGACCCCGATCGTAACCGCTGAGACAGGTAATTTCTGACCTATTTGTTCGCCTTTTGACGATAATCGGATAAACTTTGACCAGCTATCTCCGCAATACAGGTCAAATCATGCCGGAACCGCTCGACTCGCACGATCGCCGTATCCTCCGCGTGCTGCAGGACGACGCTTCGCTCTCGACCGCAGCGGTCGCCGAGGCGGTCGGCCTGTCCGCCTCGCCCTGCTGGCGGCGGATCGACCGGCTGGAACGCGAAGGCTATATCAAACGCCGCGTCGCATTGCTCGACCGCCGCAAGATTGGACTGCGCGCGCAGGTGTTCGCGCTGGTCAAACTGAACGCACACGGCCGCGCCAATCTCGACGAATTTGCCGCGTCGATCCACGAACTGCCCGAAGTGCTCGAATGCTATGTCCTGATGGGCACGGTCGACTTCATGCTGCGCGTGGTCGCGGCGGATATCGAGGCGTATGAACAATTCTTCTTTGAGAAGCTCTCACGCCTCCCCGGCGTTCAGGAAATCAACTCCACCGTCGCGCTGTCGGAAATCAAATCGACCACAGCGCTGCCGGTGTAAATCTTACCGCTGCTTCCTGGTGATGGTCGCGGTGAAGTCGGGATCCTTGTTCGCCACCCAATCCACGAATTTGCGCATATTGGGATTGTCGAGCAGGCCAGCCACCTCCATCCCGTGGCGTTGCAGCTCGGAATTGGTGAAGTTGGCGATCACCGTCTGCTGACAGATCGAATGCATTGGCACGACATCGCGGCCGCCGCGGCTCTTGGGCACGGGATGGTGCCACACGATCGTCTTGCCGGTCGGTCGCCCGCACAGCCAGCACAGCACCGGCTCAGGCGCAGCCTCGTCTTCCTGTGGAAGATGATCATAGGGATCGTGTTTTGCGCGCCTGCGGGCCATAGCGCGATGCCGCTACCATGAAGTTGCCGCGAAACGAACCGGAACCTGCCATGACGACCCCATCCAAATCCTGGGATGCCGCGCTGGTCCGCATTTGGCTCGACCGACGGATCGCGGCGTCGCGGCTGGATCAGGCGGCGGCGGATCGGCGCGGCTATGCGTATCGTGACGAATTCGACCAGGCCGCTGCCGAGGAATATGCGTGCCGCGGGCTGGGCAACGACCCAAGCATCGACGATCAGGCGGCGTTCGCGAAGCGCATCAAGGAGTTGATCGCACAGGACGAGTATCGCGCAACGGGCCTGTACGACGACGCCCGGTTCGAACGCCATGTGCGCGCCTGGCTGCGGAAGCTGGCGAAGATGACCAAGGCGAATGAGGGGTTCGACAAGACGCTCCGCCACCAGTGAGGCTATACCAGACGCGCGGCGTGCGCGCCGCGTTGGACCCCGGCTCGCGCGGCAAGACGTTGGCCTTCATCGTCGATGCCGAGGGGGGATTATGGGTTTTGGGAAAATGGTGCCCGGAGACGGATTCGAACCGCCGACACTGCGATTTTCAGTCGCATGCTCTACCAACTGAGCTATCCGGGCACGGGATGAAGGCGCGCTCTTAGTCGCGGGGTTGACCGCTGTCCAGCCCGCTTTGAATTTCTTCAGGGTCGGCGGCGCGGCCGGGGATGCGATAGCCTTCGCCCAGCCATTGCAGCAGATCGCGGTCCTTGCAGCCGCGGCTGCAAAAGGGCTTGAACTCGGGGACGGGGCGGGTGCCACAGATCGGGCAGTCGGTCTTCATGTTGCTTCCACAAAACGGGTGGTGCCGCCGGTGCGGCGGTGAAGCTGCGCGATCCAGTCGGGCTCGCGCTCGATCCGGCGCAGCAGCGGCGTCGGCAAGATATAGGTGTCGGGAGCGGGCGGGGGAAGGCGTTCGAGCCGGCGCAGCTCAGCCCGCAGCGCCGCGCCGACCGGATCGGCGGCGATCAATTCGGGCAGCGACATGCGTGTCTTGCGCCGGACGATCTGAAGAAAGCCGAAACCGTTCATCGCGGTGCGCTCGAACGGCTGGGGCAAGGCGGCGTCGATCGCCTCCCCCACCGCGTTGCGTTCATGCTTGTTGGCGAGCGTCGGGAAATCCACGCCGACCGATCCGGTGATGTCGAGCCGCTCCATCGCCGCAGCGACGGCATGTGCAGCGTCGATCGACAGCGGTCCCAGCGGCGGCCCGCCATCGACATCGAACAGGTTCATCGCCGGGGTCAGCGAGAGCAGCAGCGCGCCGCTGGCGAAGCGGATCTCGCCGGTGCCCGCTTCCTCCAGCACCTCCGACCAGCCCGCTTCCTCGAATGCATCGGGCTGATGCGATTGGCAGTGGCGCACGGGAAGCCCGCTCGCGGTGATGCGTGCGAGCAGGTCAGGGCCGGCTGAAAGCGCGGTATCAGATGCGGGGACGGCCTTGGGCAGCTTGACCCGCCCGCGCTCGGCGACCGATTCGCGGACGATGCGGACGGGGAAGGACGCGCCTTGCGTCACCCCCTTGGGCAGCGGGTCGCACAGCGCCTCGCCCCCACCGGGCAGCGCGACCTTGCCAGTGCTGCGGTCGATCAGCTTGGCGATGGCGATGGTGTCGGCGCGCAGCCCGGGCAGTTCGATCCGCGCCTTGCGGATGGTGCCGCGCGCCACCAGCGCCGCGCGGTTTTCGCCGATCCCGGCTTCGTAGAGCCACTCAGCCAAGATCGTAGCCTGCGCTCTCCAGCAATGCGCGCGTGTCGTAGAGCGGCAGCCCGACCACGCCCGAATAGGTGCCAGAAATGAACCGCACGAACGCCTCGGCGCGGCCCTGAATGGCATAGCCGCCGGCTTTGCCCAGCCCTTCGCCGCACGCGATATAGCGGTCGATCTCGGCCTCGCTCAGCCGCTTGAACACGACCACCGTGTCGGACAGCCGCACGCGCGCGCGGCCGTCGAGGCCGATCAGGCACACCGCCGAAAGCGCATGGTGACGGCGGCCGGACAATTTGGTGAGCAAGTCGCGCTGCACCGTTTCGGTTTCGGCGGGCGGGAGGATGCGGCGGCCGAGTGCGATGGTGGTGTCGCCCGCCAGCACGATCTCGTCGTCGGCCCGCGCCACCGCGCGCGCCTTCGCCTCGGCCAGCCGCAGCGCATAGACGCGCGGCAGCTCGGCCTTGAGCGGATTCTCGTCAATATCGGGAGCCGCCACGCGATCCGGCACGACGCCGATCCGCGCCAGCAGATCGCGGCGGCGCGGCGAGGTGGAGGCAAGCACGAGCCGCACAGGCCCGCCCTTATTTGAAGCGATAGGTGATGCGGCCCTTGGTCAGGTCATAGGGCGTCAGTTCGACGAGCACTTCGTCGCCCACCAGCACGCGGATGCGGTTCTTGCGCATCTTGCCGGCGGTATGGCCGAGAATCTCATGGTCATTCTCAAGCTTCACACGGAACATCGCGTTGGGGAGGAGCTCCACAACGCGGCCGCGCATTTCAAGCAGTTCTTCCTTGGCCAAACAAACCTCTTGGTACGGATCAGAAAAAGTCGCGGAGCCTTACTCTCCCTGCGCACAAAAGAAAAGCGCGCCGATGACGCGGCGGAGCATCGCGCAACAAATGGTTTCCCGTTGCTCGCTTGATGCGGGGCGCGTTCGTCGCCAAATGGGGATCATGCTGATCGAAACCGAACTGACGCCCAACCCGGCGACACTCAAATTCCTGCCCGGCCGCACCGTCATGGACAGCGGCACGCGCGATTTCGCCACCCCCGAAGAGGCAGAGGTGTCGCCGCTTGCCGATGCGCTGTTCCGGCTGGGCGATGTGACGGGCGTGTTCTTTGGGCGCGACTTCATTTCGGTCACCGCCGCGCCGGGCGTCGACTGGTCGGGGCTGAAGCCCGACGTGCTCGGCATCCTGCTCGACCATTTCAGCGCCGACATGCCGCTGTTCCGTCAGGGCAGCGCGGGCTTCAGCGTACCGCCGCCCGAATCCGATTTCGCCGATGATCCGGAAGACGCCGACATCGTCGCGCAGATCAAAGATTTGCTCGAAACCCGCGTGCGCCCGGCCGTTGCCAATGACGGCGGCGACATCGTCTATCGCGGCTTCGACAAGGGCAAGGTGTTCCTGCAGATGCAGGGCGCGTGCGCCGGTTGCCCCTCCTCAACCGCCACGCTCAAGAACGGGATCGAACAATTGCTCAAATATTATGTCCCCGAAGTCACCGAAGTGCGGGCCGTCTGATGGGAACGCCGCTCGACGACGCCGCGCTCGACACGCTGTTCCGCACCGCGCGCACCTATAATGGCTATCTGCCCGGCGAAGTGACGCAGGCGGATGTCGAAGCGATCTACGAGCTGGTGAAGATGGGGCCGACGTCCGCCAACCAGCAGCCGGCGCGCTTCCATTGGTGCCTGTCGCAGGAGGCCAAGGACAAGCTTGCCGATTGCGCGACGGGGACCAATCCGGACAAGATCCGCAAGGCACCGGCCGCCGTGGTGATCGGCATGGACCTCGATTTCCACGCAGAGCTGCCCTGGCTGTTCCCGCATACCGACGCCAAGAGCTGGTTCGAGGGGCCACAGGAAAAGCGCCGCGACAGCGCGTTCCGCAACGGCACGCTGCAAGGCGGCTATTTCATCATGGCGGCGCGCGCGCTGGGCTGGGACACCGGGCCGATGTCGGGCTTCGATCCGGCCAAGGTCGAGGCGGCGTTCTTCGCCGACCAGCCGTCGGTGCGGGTCAACTTCATCTCGACCTTCGGCAAGGGCGATCCCGCGAGCATCTTCGGCCGTTCGCCGCGCCCGGACTTCGGGAAGTTCAACAAGATTGGCTAGACTGCTCGTCATCGAGACTGCCACCGCCGCCTGCTCGGTCGCATTGATCGACGGCGGCGCGCTAATCGCCGAGCAGCATGTCGAAGTCGGGCGCGGCCATGCCGAGCAGCTGGTGCCGATGATCGCACAGCTGCCCGATGGCGGCCGCGCCGATGCGATCCTGGTCGATTGCGGGCCGGGCAGCTTCACCGGCATCCGCGTCGGCGTTGCGGCCGCACGCGGGCTGGCATTTGGCTGGGGCGTACCCGTGCATGGCTTTTCCTCACTGCCATTGGTCGCTGCCGGGGCGTTCGCTGCCGATCCGGGTATCGACGCACTGGCAGTCGTGCTCGAAGGCGGGCATGGTGAGGTGTTCATGGCCGCCTTTGACCGCCAGTTCGCGCAGCTTGCGCCCTTTGCGTCGCTCAAGCCCGATGCGGCGCTGGCGCAGCTTGGCGGGCGCGTCGCGGTCGGCAACGGCGTCCGCCACCTCGCTGCCCTCAACGACAGCCTCGACCTGCGCGATGCGCTGCCGCGCGCCGCCGACGCGCGGCTGCTCCCGCCCATGTTGACCGCGCTGCCGCCGCGCCCGATCTATGGCCGCGCGCCGGATGCCAAACCGATCGCAGGATGAGCACCGCGCCCTGTCCGATCGAGATCGTCCACGGCCAGCCGGGCGATCTGCGCGCCGTTTATGCGATCATGGCCGAGGCTTTCGACCCCCGGTTCGGCGAAGCCTGGACCCCCAGCCAGTGCATGGGGATGCTGGCGTTGCCCGGTGTCTGGTTCACCCTGGCCTGTGTCGATGGCCGACCGGTCGGCTTCGCACTTGCGCGGACGATCCTGGACGAGGGTGAGTTGCTGCTGCTCGCCCTTCATCCGGCGATGCGTCGCCGCGGCATCGGGGGAACATTGTTGCGGTCGATCATGGCCGATGCGCGCGATCGCGGGGCGACAACGCTGCATCTGGAAGTGCGCGCGAACAACGATGCGGTTCAACTCTACCGCAATGCTGGCTTCCGAAAGATTGGTGAACGTCGCGATTACTATCGAGGAAATGACGGCAAGGTGTTCGACGCACACACATTTTCGAGATCACTCGACTGAACACCCCAAAAATCGGATAGAATGGCTTGCAAAGCATGTCTCATGGCGTGATAGCGCGTTGGACGGCCCGTAAATCTTATCGCTGTCGCGTTATGTGAAAGGACGAAAATGGACACGCAGAATGACATGCAGGAAACGCTGATTACACTGACCGCAGATATTGTTGCGGCGCATGTCAGCAATAATAGCGTGGCGGTGTCTGATCTTCCGCTTCTCATTGCCAACGTTCACGGCGCGCTCGCCAATTTGGGTAGCGCGAAGCCGGAACCCGAAGTGAAGAAGCAGGAACCGGCAGTGTCGATCCGCTCTTCGATCAAGCCGGACTTCATTGTCTGTCTGGAAGACGGCAAGAAGCTCAAGATGCTCAAGCGTCATCTGATGACCCATTACCAGATGACCCCGGACGATTATCGCGCCAAGTGGAACCTGCCCGCCGATTATCCGATGGTCGCGCCCAACTATGCCGAGCAGCGCCGCACCCTGGCCAAGAAGATCGGTCTCGGCACCAAGCGCCGCAAGCGCTGAGTTTGCCGGATCGAGATTGCAGACGCCGGAGCGGGCTAGCCCCGCTCCGGCGTTTTGCGTTCCGCGCGTGCGACGCAGCCCTTTTCCCCTGCGCTGCTTGACGCTACATCATCACCATGAGCCGCAAGATCGATCTCGAAGCGCTGTGCCACGAAAAGGGCCTGCGCATTACCGAACAGCGCAAGGTGATCGCGCGCGTCCTGTCCGAAGCGGACGACCATCCCGACGTCGAGAAGGTCTATGCCCGCGCATCGGCGATTGATCCGGGCATCTCGATCGCGACCGTCTATCGCACGGTTCGCCTGTTCGAAGAGGCGGGAATCCTCGACCGTCACGATTTCGGCGACGGCCGCGCGCGCTACGAACCCTCACCCGAGGCGCATCACGACCATCTGATTGATGTCGAGACTGGCAAGGTGATCGAGTTCGTCGATCCTGAACTTGAGCTGCTGCAAAAGCAGATCGCCGAGCGGCTCGGCTTCCGCCTGGTCGATCACCGCATGGAGCTCTACGGCGTCGCGCTCGACCGCAAGAGCTGAGGCGATGGCCGACGGCGTCGATCCGCGGCGCCGCGACGCCGCCCTTGGGCTGCCTACGAAGCTGACCCCGGCGGAGAGCTTCCGCTTCTGGCGGCGCGTCGCGCTGCTGCTGCTCGCGGTGCTGACGCATGTGCCGATGCATTATCTGTGGCGGCTGTTGCGCATCCCCTCCCCCTGGCCGCGCTGGTTCCTGTGGCGCGCGGGGCGGATCGCCGGCGCGCGGATCGAGGTCGTCGGCACGCCATTGCGGCGCGATGTCTTCTACGTGTCGAACCACCTGTCCTGGATCGACATCCTGGCGCTGGGCGGATCGAGCGGCACCGCGTTCGTCGCCAAGGCAGAGATCGGCGCGTCGCCGGTGGTGGGCTGGCTCGCCGGACTCAACCGCACCGTTTACGTAAAGCGCGAAAATCGCATGGGCGTGGCCGAGCAAATCAACGCGCTGCGCGACGCACTGGCCGAAAACTGGGCGATCACGGTGTTTCCGGAGGGGACGACGACCGACGGCAAGTCGCTGCTGCCCTTCAAGACGCCGATGCTGCGCGTGCTGGAGCCGCCGCCGCCCGGCGTGATGGTGCAGCCGGTGCTGCTCGATTACGGCGCGGTGGGCGAGGAGATTGGCTGGGTCGGCGAAGAGGGCGGGATCAACAACGCCCGCCGCATTCTGTCGCGCAAGGGGAGCTTCCCGCTGCGCATCCAGTATCTCGACCCGTTCGACCCGCATGACTTTCCCGGCCGCAAGGCAATCGCGGCGGAGAGCCGGCGGCGGATCGAGGATGCGCTGGTTGCCGCGCTGGGCGGGCCGCTGCGGCCGTTTGCCTGGACGGTCGCACCGGTGAACTACACCGGCCCTTCCGAAAGCGCCTAGCCGCTTAGCGTCTGCGGCGGGTTTTCTGCACTACAGGTTCCATCGGCGCGAACACGACGCCTTCGGGAGAGACTGACTGGCCGCCGGTCGATGCCGGGATGATGACATCGTTGCTCGACGTCACCACGTCATAATCGCCCGTCCGGAACGCGGCGAGATCGGCGCGCAGAAACGGCGGATCTGCGCGCTTCGCCATCTGCGTCGGCGGCAAACGCGGGGCACCGCGCCGCACGCGCGGATCGACGATCTCGTAATCCACCACCGACACCGATGTGCCGAGCGCGGTGATCGCGAACAGGCGCTTCGCAAACTCCATCGGGAACCGGATACAGCCATGCGAGGCGGGATAGCCGGGTAGCTTCCCCGCGTGCAGCGCGATCCCGTCCCAGGTCAAACGCTGCATGAACGGCATCGGTGCGTTACTGTAGAGGTTCGAGCGGTGGTGCACCCGCTTTTGCAGGATGGTGAACTCGCCCGCCGGAGTGCGCTTGCCGGGTTTGCCGGTCGACACCGTCGAGGCCGCGATCAGCACCCCGTCGCGATAGACATAGGCGACCTGCCCCGGGATGCTGATGAGGATGGTGACGCCCGACGGCCCGCCCGCAGGCTGATACGCCGCGTCCTCGATCCAGGTCCATTGGCCGTTGCGCAGGAGCACTTCCTCGACGCCATCGGCCGACACCTGTTGCGCCACGGCTGGAACCGCCACGCACAGCGCCCAGCCGATCGCCACCGCCCGCATCGTCCGCGCCACCGCAGACCCCATTCGCTACACTCCATCGTTACGCGGGCGACCGCATCCATTATCTATGGTTAACGCGGGTAAGGGCAAGGTGGTGCCACGCAGTTTTCGCGCGCGCAAAGCGAAAAGCCTCTGGAAACGAAAACCCGCCCATTTCGGGACAAGGCTCGACAGAGCGCTCCGACTCTGCGGCGAACCGACGCGCAACTGTGGAGTCCCTTAGGACGAATCGGTCGCGACCTGCGCTATAGTCATTGTCCGATAGGCGGAGTTTGTGGGGGCACAGAGGACGCATGACCAAGATGATCGACGCTGTGGCCTCGCGCCGCGCTTTCCTGAAGACCGCCGGCATGGTTGCCGGCACGGGCCTGCTCGCCGGTTGCGCCGCGCGCAGCGTGACCACGGCGGCACTGCCCGCCGCACCGGTTCCGGTGCCGCTGCCTCCGGTCGCTACGCCGCTTCCCGCAGCACCGCGCAGCGTCGCCAGCGCCCCGCGCGGCATTCGCCCGGAGCTGTTCGAGCGCGCGGTCGCCGCGCTCCAGCGCCATTCTGGCCGTATCCGCCAGCAGGACCGGATCGCGATCGCCGATTTCTCGCTCCCCTCCTCGCGGCTGCGCTTCCACTTTGTCGATCTGCACGGCGGCGCGACGCGGCAGATGCTGGTGTCGCACGGGATCGGCTCCGACCCGGAACATACCGGCGTGCTTCAGCGCTTTTCGAACGAAGTCGGGTCCGAAGCGACGAGCGAGGGCGCGTTCCTCGCCGCCAACTATTATGTCGGCAAGCACCAGCTCTCACAGCGGCTGATCGGACTCGATCCGACCAATTACAATGCACTCGACCGCGCGATCGTGATTCACGGCGCGTGGTATTCAAACCCCGACATGATCGCCAAGCACGGCAAGCTCGGCCGCAGCCAGGGCTGTTTCGCGGTGGGTGAGCGCGATCTCGACACGCTGTTCGCAATGCTTGGCGAAGGCCGGATGATCTACGCCACCAAGGTGTAAGTGGCGCCGGGCGCAGGGCTGCGCTACCACCGCCTCATGAAGGACAAACAGCGGTTCCTGTCGATCCACGCGCATGGGCTGGTGCGCGTCGGTGCCTGTACCCCGTCGGCCAGCGCAGGCGATATCGCCGCGAACACCGCGTCGCACATCGCGCTGGCGAAACAGGGGGATGCGGCGGGGGCCGACCTGCTGCTGTTCCCCGAACTCGGCATCACCGGCTATGCAATCGACGACCTGCATCTGCAGGACGCGGTGCTGCGCGCCACGGCGCAGGGGCTGGCGGACCTGATCACGGCGAGCGCGAAGCTCAAGCCCGTTCTGCTGGTCGGCGCGGCGCTGGAGCGCAACGGGCGGCTGTATAATTGCGCGGTTGCGATCGCGCGCGGGCGGGTGCTGGGCGTGGTGCCCAAAAGCTATTTCCCCAATTACCGCGAATATTATGAGAAGCGCTGGTTCGCGTCGGGCATCGGCCTTTCGGGCACGATTCAGGTCGCGGGACAGGACGCGCCGTTCGGCACCGACCTGATCTTTGCCGCCAGCGACCTGCCCGATTTCGTGTTCCATGCCGAGATTTGCGAGGATTTCTGGGGTCCGCTGCCGCCCTCCACCTTTGGCGCGCTCGCCGGGGCGACGATCCTGTGCAATTTGTCGGCCAGCAACATCGTCATCGGCAAGGCGCGCGAGCGGGCGATGCTGTGCGCCGCGCAATCGGCGCGGACGGCATCGGCTTATGTGTTTTCAGCCTCCGGGCCGGGGGAAAGCACGACCGACCTCGCCTGGGACGGGCAGAGCCTGATCCATGAGCTGGGCGAACTGCTCGCGCAATCGGGCCGCTTCGACCTCGAGGACGAGCTGATCACCGCCGATATCGACGTCGCGCGGCTGCGGCAGGAGCGGATGCGCTTCGGGACGTTCAACGACAGTGCCGCCGCCGCCGACCATCCCGAACAGCGGTTTCGCCGGATCGCGTTCGACCACGAACCCGCGATGGCCGATATCGGTCTGCACCGCGCGATCCATCGCTTCCCCTTCGTCCCCGACACGGCGGAGCGGCTCGACGAGGATTGCTACGAAGCCTTCAACATCCAGGTCGAGGGGCTGCGCAAGCGGATCGCCTCCACCGGTCTCACCAAGCTGGTCATCGGGATTTCGGGCGGGCTCGATTCGACCCATGCGCTGATCGTCGCGGCCAAGGCGATGGACCGGCTCGGCCTGCCGCGCGCCAATATCCTGGGCTTCACCATGCCGGGCTTTGCCACCGGCGAGGGCAGCAAGGCCAATGCCTGGGCGCTGATGAAGGCGCTGGGCATTACCGCCGAAGAACTCGATATCCGCCCCGCCGCGCGGCAGATGCTGACCGACATGGGCCACCCCTATGCCGATGGCGAGCCGGTCTATGACGTGACGTTCGAGAATGTTCAGGCCGGACTCCGCACTGACTATCTCTTCCGCCTCGCCAATCAGCGCGGCGGGTTCGTGGTCGGGACCGGCGACCTGTCAGAGCTGGCGCTCGGCTGGTGCACCTATGGCGTCGGCGACCACATGTCGCATTATGCGGTCAACGCCGGCGTGCCCAAGACGCTGATCCAGTTCCTGATCCGCTGGTGCATCGCGACCAGCCAGTTCGATGCCGATACCGACGCCGTTCTCGACGCGATCCTGGCGCAGGAAATCTCGCCGGAGCTGGTTCCTGCCGACGCCAGCGGCGCGATGCAGAGCACCGAGGCGAAGATCGGGCCGTATGCGCTCAACGATTTCTTCGTGCATTATGTCGTGCGCCACGGGCTGGCGCCGTCGAAGATCGCATTCCTCGCCTGGCACGCGTGGCGTGATGCCGATGCGGGCGAATGGCCGCTCGGCGTCCCGCCGCATCAGCGCGTGGCCTATGACCTGCCGACGATCCGCCACTGGTTGGAGAAATTCCTGATCCGCTTCTTCGCGCAGAGCCAGTTCAAGCGCAGCGCAATCCCCAATGGACCAAAGGTATCGGCGGGCGGCGCGCTGTCCCCACGCGGCGACTGGCGCGCGCCGTCGGACGGGGTGGCCGGGCCGTGGCTCGACGAGCTTGAGGCCAACGTGCCGAAGGGGTGAGTGCTGCGCTCCTGCGCAGGCAGGAGCCCAGAGCCACACGCGACTCACTCAGCCACTCTGGGCTCCTGCCTGCGCAGGAGCGCAGTTACGTCACCAGCCGCTCCAGCCCCGCGATTGTATCCGCCTCAGCGGCAGGCTTGTCGGTGCGGATGCGCGAAATCCGGGGGAAGCGCATGGCCAGCCCCGATTTGTGCCGCTTCGACGCGTGGATCGAATCGAACGCGACCTCCAGCACCAGCGTCTTTTCCACCTCGCGCACCGGGCCGAAGCGCGCGGTGGTGTGGTTGCGCACGAAGCGATCGAGCCATTTCAGTTCTTCGTCCGTAAACCCGAAATAGGCCTTCCCAACCGGCAGCAATTCGCCGTCTTCGGTCCACGCGCCGAACGTGTAGTCGGAGTAAAAGGACGACCGCTTCCCGCTCCCGCGCTGCGCATACATCAGCACGCAATCGGCGGTCAGCGGATCGCGCTTCCATTTATACCAGAGGCCAACGCGCCGCCCGGCGACATAGGGCGCATCGCGCCGCTTGAGCATCACCCCCTCGATCGCCGCGTCGCGCGCACCCGCGCGAAGCTCTTCCAGCGCGGCGAAATCCGCGGCCTCGATCAGTGCGGAGACATCGAACCGCCCCGGGTCGAGCGGCGCAGCGAACGCCTCCAGCCTGGTACGGCGGGCGTGCCAGGGCAGCGCGCGCAGATCCTCCGTGCCATCGAACAACAGGTCGTAGAGGCGCACGAACGCGGGAAACTCGGCCAGCGTCTTCGCCGACACGACCTTGCGCCCCAGCCGCTGCTGCAGCGCGTTGAAGCTGCCCGCCTCCCCGCCCTGCGCCTCACCCCGCACCAGCAATTCGCCGTCGAGCACGCCCGGCGTGGCAAACGCCGACGCGACGTCGGGAAAGCTTGCAGTAATGTCGTCGCCCGCGCGGCTGTAGAGCCGTGTCTCGCCCGCGACATGGACGATCTGGACGCGGATGCCGTCCCATTTCCACTCCGCCGCATAGTCGGCGAGGTCGACCTGCGTCTCCTCCAGCGGGTGGGCGAGCATGAACGGCCGGAACACCGGCACATCGGTCGTGGTCGGCTGCGGCCCGCGCCCCTCACCCCAGGCGAACAGCGGCGCATAAGGCGGGGTGAGGCCGTGCCACACTTCCTCCACCGCATCGACATCGACCCCGAACGCTTCGGCGAACGCGGTCTTGGCCAGCCGCGCCGACACGCCGACGCGCAGCCCCCCGGTGGCGAGCTTGAGCAACGCATAACGCTCGTCCGCCGCCAGCCGGTCGAGCATCGCGCCCAGCGCGGCGGGCGCATCGGATCGCGTCAGGCTGGCGAGGCGATCGACCACAACGCCCAGCGTCAGCGGCTCCGCCTCAGGCGGCGGCACCGCCGGCTCGGGCCAGATCAGCGCGACCGTCTCAGCCGTATCGCCGACAAAATCGCGGCTCAGCTGAAACAGCACCGGATCGACCCGCTCGCCCACCAGTGTGCGGATCGTCGCCGGCTTCACCGCCGGCAGGTCGAGCGTGTCGGTCAGCGCCGCCAGCCCCCAGCCGCGATCGGGATCGGGCGTCTCCCGCAGCCACGCGCCGATCAGCCGCAGCTTCGCATTGCGCGATCGCGTGTAGATCAGTCGGTCGAGCAGGTCGGCAAAGGCGCGCATGGGCGCTCAACATGGCGTGATGCGACCGGTTCCACCAGAGCCGCGCCAATCCCCCTCGCGAAGCTTCTGACTTCACGCTAGCGTCAACCCACCGGAAAGGTCGGTGCGCGATTCGCGCGCGCCGTGGGAGGGATATACCCGATGAAGATCATGTTGCTTGCCGTCGCGCTGTCGGCCCTGCCGCTCGCCCCCGCATCGCTCGCGCAGGACGCGCCCGCGACTGCCGTGACCGCCGCCAAGTTCAACCTCGACACGCCGATCCAGGACATCGTCGCGAACGAAAAGGCCAAGGCCGCGCTCGAAGCAGCCGTTCCCGGCGTTTCGACGCATGAGAGCTATGAAATGTTCAAGGGCATGAGCCTCAACCAGCTCAAGGCCTATGCCGCCGACCGGCTCACCCCCGAAGTGCTCGCCAAGGTCGAGAAGGATCTCGCCGCAGTGAAGTGACCTTGTGATCCTCCCCCGCGAGGGGGAGGATTTTCCCGACCCTCAATCCTCACGCGTGATGTTGAGCGATCGGGTCAAGCGATAGTCGAGCACACCGACGACAAAATAGACCGTCGCCTGCATGATTCGCGTCCAGAAGCCGGTGCGCTCGCGGTGCAGCGCCCGCGTCACCTCCAGCGACCGCGCGACCTCCGCATCGACATAGGCGCGCACATGCGCCGCGAACGCCGCATCGTCGATCCGCAGCATCACCTCAAGATTGAGGAACAGGCTGCGCATGTCGAAATTGGCCGACCCGATCTGTACCTTATCGTCGATCACGAACAACTTCGTGTGCAGCTTGGTCGGCAGATATTCGAATACCCTGACCCCGCGCCTGAGTAGCCCGCGATAGGTGAAGCGCGCGGCGTGCAACGTCAGGTGATTGTCGGTGATCGACGGCACCACCACGCGCACCTCACCCCCACGCCGCGCCGCACGGCCGAGGCGCAGCAGCATCGCCGGGCTGGGGAAGAAATAGGCGGCAAGAATGTCGATCGTGCGCGCGCCCTTGAGATCGCGCCGCACCGCGCGCGCCCAGGGCGACAACCGCCGCGTCGGTCCGCCGAGCAGCCAGCGCAGCTGCCCCTCGGGCTCGCTCCATTGCTTGAGCGCGCGGCGCAGCACCCGCAGCGGCGCGCGCGGCCGCACGGTCCAGCGCCACAGCGCATCGAAATAGCCCGTCAGCCGCGCCGCCGCCGGCCCCTCGACCAGCAAACCGAGGTCGCGCCACCCGGCGCTGCCCGGCGCACCGAAATAATCGTCCTGGATGTTGAAGCCGCCGATGATGATCCGCGCATGATCGGTCTCGCCATCGGCGAGCGCGAGCTTCTGATGGTTACGCAACAGATAGCGCCGTCCCAGCCGCGGCACGAAGAAGCACACCCGCCCGCCCGCCTCACGGAGCGGGGCGAAGAAGTCGCCATCATAGGCCGGGTCGCTGCCGAGGCCATCGACGATCAGCGTCACCTCCACCCCGCGCCGCACGGCCGCGATCAGCGCGTCGCGCACCCGCGCCCCGACCGCATCGTCGGTGTAAATATAATAGAGCAGCCGCAGCGAGCTGAGCGCCTGGTCTATCAGGCCGATCAGCGCGTCGATCCGGCGGGGGCCGGTATCCAGCAACTGCAGACGGCTGCCCTCAATCGTGAAAACCGGCTGAGGCGGTGGTTCGGGCGGCAGACCGGGCGCGACGGCGTGCGGTGGATCGGTGGCCAGCTCCATCGCATGGCGATTTGCACGCTTTCGGTGTGCGGCGCCAGCCCCGTGCCGTGTGTATCTGGCGATTTCCTTGACTCGCCGCCACGCACGGCCTAGATGCCCCGCTCTCCTGTATCTCTGCCCAAAGGAAGCGTTTCATGGCGCGCGTCACTGTCGAGGATTGCGTCGACAAGGTTTCCAACCGTTTTGATCTCGTGCTGCTCGCGGCCCAGCGCGCGCGCCAGATTTCCGGCGGCGCGGAGCTGACCATTGATCGCGACCGCGACAAGAACCCGGTCGTCGCGCTGCGCGAGATCGCGGAAGAAACCGTGCGTCCCGATCATCTCGCCGAATCGCTGGTTGGCAGCCTGCAGCGCGTGCAGATCGACGATGAGGAAGCGCCCGATGACGTCGGCAGCCTCGCCGCATCGGCCGAGGCACTGCGCCTCACCGCCGCAGCCCCGCCGCGCAACCAGAATCTGGGCGCCGATTACGACGGCTAAGCCCAGCGTTACTGTCGTCTGACGAAAGGCCGCTGCCCTACCGGGCGGCGGCCTTTTCGTAGTTCGGGGCAGAGCCTTACTCCACTTTGGTGCAAGCCACTGAATTTACACTTGCTCCCCGTCGATCTGAATCGGACAGTATCGTGTCCGAATCGGGGGGAGTCGGCATGGAAGCGAGCGCGACGATCCTGTTCGTCATCGACGGAATCGCGCGCGAAGCGATGCTATTCGCGGCGATTGGCTTCCTGATCGGCGGCATCGACGACCTGCTGGTCGATCTGGCCTATGGCATCGCGCGTATTCGCACCTGGTTGCGACGCGACGCGCCCCGCAGCCTCTCCGCGTCGCCCATGCCAATGGCACTGTTCATTCCCGCATGGGACGAAGCCGCAGTAATCGGTCCGATGCTGCGCGCGACGCTCGCCCGCTATGCCTCGGCCGATTATCGCATCTATGTCGGCACCTATCCCAATGACCCGGCGACGATCGCGGCGGTGGCGGAGCTGGCGGCCACCGATCCGCGCGTGCGACTGGTGGTCGGGCCGGTGCCGGGGCCGACGACCAAGGCCGATTGCCTCAACGCATTGTGGCGCGCGCTGCTGCGCGATGAAGCCGCGGGCGAGCCGTGCGCGGCGGTGGTGCTGCATGATGCCGAGGATCTGGTTCACCCCGATGAACTGCGCGTGTTCGCCGCCTGGCTTGCCGACCATGACGCGGTGCAATTGCCGGTCCAGCCGCTGGCCGATGCGCGCTCGCCCTTGGTCGCCGGCCACTATCTCGACGAATTCGCCGAGAGCCACGGCAAAAATCTTGTCGTGCGCGAGATGCTGGGCGCGGCGATCCCCTTTGCCGGGGTGGGCTGCGCGATCCGCCGCGACATGCTGGGCCGGATCGCCGACAGCCGCGGCGGCCAGCCCTTCGACGCGGCCAGCCTGACCGAGGATTATGAGCTGGGCCTCACCGTCGCCGCGCTGGGCGGGCGCACACGGTTCGTGCGCACCCGCGACGCGGACGGAAAGCTGGTGGCGGTGCGCGCCTATTTCCCCGCCAGCCTGTCCGCAGCGGTGCGGCAAAAGGCACGCTGGCTGACCGGCATTGCGCTCTCTGGCTGGGATCGGGTCGGGTGGCAGCGCGGCGGATCGCTCGGCGAGCATTGGATGCGGATGCGCGACCGCCGCGCAACGCTGGCGATTCCGGTGCTCGCCATCGCCTATCTGGCGCTGGTCGCTTGGGGCCTGTCGCTCGTTGGGCATAGGCTGGCCGGGACGCCGACCCCGACACCCGATGGACCGGTCGGCTGGCTGCTGACAATCAACGCCGGCCTGCTCGGCTGGCGGGTCGTGATGCGAGTGGCGTTCACCGGTTCAGCGCACGGTGCGATTCAGGCCGCGCTGGCGGTGCCGCGGGTGCTGGTGGCGAACCTGATCGCACTGCTCGCCGCGCGGCGAGCGATCGCGATCTACTGGCCGACGCTGCGCGGCGATCCCGCGCGCTGGGACAAAACGGCGCACAATTTTCCCGAATCCGGGGACACGGTGGCGTGATCGCGATCGAAGCATCCGGGCGCGGCCGTCCGTTGCGCTTCGTGGCGTTGGTCGCGGTCGGATGGGTGGCGATGCGCGTCGTGCTGCTCTGGCCCGAAGGTGGCAGCCTGCCCGAGGCAATCGAGGCAGCGATGCCGCTGCGCCCGGCCCAGGCCGCCGCGCCACCGCCGCGCATCGGCGCGATACCGCGCGCGCGCATCGCCACCACAGGCGCGCTGCCCCGCCCCCGCGTGGCGCTGGCAAGCGTCGCCGCACCATCCACCACGTCGCCATCGACTCCGTCGTCGCCGACAGCAAGCATGGCACTGCTCAACCTCGTCGCATTTGGACCCGAGCAGGCGCGCGGCGACGATGCCCGGTCGCTGGCCCGCATCCCCGCCCCGCCCGCAATGCTCGCGCCACGCGCCGCGCCCGACCGCTGGCAGGCAAGCGCATGGTTCGTCACCAGGCGCGGCGCGGGCGCGGGCGGAACGATGCTGGGCGGCGATCAGGCCGGCCTGCGCGTCGCGCGCACGCTCGACCAGCGCGGGCGGCTGGCACTCTATGCGCGGGCCAGCGCGCCGCTGACAGGCACCGGGCGCGAACTGGCGCTTGGGGTCGAATGGCGGCCGTGGCGCGCGCCGATGCGTTTTCTCGCCGAACAGCGGATTGCGCTCGACGGGGGCAAATCCGGCCCTGCCGCCGCAGTCGTCGCTGGCGTCACCGGGATCAACCTTCCCTTCGCCTTCGAGCTCGAAGCCTATGGTCAGGCCGGCGCGGTCAAGCGCGCGCGGATCGAGCCGTTCGCCGACGGCGCGCTGCGCGTGACACGCGAGGTCGCCGCGGCGGGCAATGCACGCCTTGCGCTGGGGACCGGGGCATGGGGCGCGGCACAGCGTGAGGCGGCACGCCTGGATATCGGCCCCACTGCGGTCACCACGCTACCGCTATCCGGGCAAACCCTGCGCATCGCGCTGGACTGGCGCGAGCGGGTTGCTGGCAATGCGCGGCCCGGATCGGGTCCGGCACTCACACTCGGCGCGGATTTCTGACGCGCACCGCCTTCCGAACCGGCGCCTGAAGGGCTAGGGTCACTTCAACACGCCACCGGTTCAGCGCCGCTGAAATCCAACCAAGGCACCCATGGACCTTTACCTCCCCATCGCCAGTCTTTCGGTCAACGCGCTCGTCATCGTGTTGCTGGGGCTGGGCGTCGGCTTGCTGTCGGGGATGTTCGGGGTCGGCGGCGGGTTTCTGACGACGCCGCTGCTGATCGTCTATGGCATCCCGCCCACGGTCGCTGCGGCATCGGCGGCGAGCCAGGTGACCGGTGCCAGCGTCTCCGGCGTGTTCGCGCATTTCCGCCGCAACGGCGTCGATGTGCACATGGCCTATGTGCTGATCGGCGGCGGCGTGCTTGGGTCAGGCGCGGGGGCGTTGCTGTTCCGCCTGCTCCAGGCGAGCGGGCAGATCGATACGGTGATCGCGTTGCTCTATGTCGTGATGCTCGGGTCGATCGGCTGGCTGATGCTGTCGGAATCGCTTGGCGCGATCCGCTCCGCGCGCACCGGCACCGCACCGCGGCCCCGACGGCGGCGGCATCATCCGATGGTCGCCGCGCTCCCCTTGCGCTGGCGCTTCTACCGCTCGGGCCTCTACATCTCGCCGCTCGCGCCGCTGCTGCTCGGCTTTGCGACCGGAATCCTGACGATGCTGCTCGGCGTTGGTGGCGGGTTCATCCTGATCCCGGCGATGCTGTACCTGCTCGGGATGCCGGCGCAGGTCGTGGTCGGCACTTCGTTGTTCCAGATTTTGTTCGTCAGCGCATCGGCGACGATGGTGCATTCGGTGACCACCAAGGCGGTCGATATCGTGCTGGCGGCGCTGCTGCTGCTCGGCTCGGTAGTCGGAGCACAGCTTGGCGCGCGCTTTGCCGCGCGGGCGCGCCCGGAATATCTGCGCCTCGCGCTCGGGGTCATGGTGCTGCTCGTCGCGCTGCAGATGGTGGCGGGGCTCGCCTGGCGCCCCGACGAAATCTACTCGGTGGAACCGGGATGAAGTGGCCCCCACTCCTCCTCGCACTCGCCGCGCCGCTGCTGCTCGGACAGGCCAAGCCGATGCTCGTCCCCGATGTGTCGCAGCGCGAGATCGAGATCATCTACTCCTTCACCGGGGCCGAGCTGCTGCTGTTCGGCGCGATCATTCAGCCGGGGAACACCGCGCCGCGCCCCGGCGACCCGCCGACCGACATCGTGGTGGTGGTCAAGGGGCCGACCGAATCGGTACTGGTACGCGAGAAACAGCGGGTTGCCGGCATCTGGGTCAATGCCGACCGCACCCGCTATCGCTCGGCCCCGTCCTTTTATGCGATCGCCTCGTCGCGCCCGATCGACCGGATCGTCGATGCGCGCACCCGCGCCATTTACGAGCTCGGGCTCGACAGCCTTCAGCTGTCCCCCGCATCGGGCGATGCACCGGCGGTCCAGTCGCGCTTCGACGCCGGGCTGGTCGATCTCAAGCGGCGCGCGGGCCTCTATTATGAGGCACCCGGCACGGTCGAGATCACCGATAACGTCCTGTATCGCGGGCGCATCCAGATCCCCGCGCGTGTGCCCGTCGGGCGCTTCACTGCCGAGACCTTCCTGATCCGCGACGGCCGCGTGCTGGCGGCGGCGGTGCGCGAGATCGACATCCGCAAATCCGGCTTCGAACGCTGGGTCGCGCGCGCCGCAGAAAATCATTCAATTCTCTACGGCATCGCTGCGGTGCTGCTGTCGATCGGCTTTGGCTGGGCTGCGGGCGCAATCTGGCGCAGATTCTGAGCTCTTGATTGGCGCGGCACCGGCCCGCTCCCCCACCCGGCCACCCAACGACAGTGTATTCTATGGGTGGCCGGGTGGGGGAGCGGGCCGGTGCCGCGTTCAGCGCAGCTGAACACAAAACCGGCGCACCAACCACTTCTTTACTCACACTCAGTAGAAACACCCTGTTTTGCAGGGGAGCAGCACCGCGTGATGAGTGAAGACATGGGCGGACAGCGATTCGACCGTATCCGTCCAGCCTCCGAGGCCAGCGACATGTCGGATGCCGCGGCGGCGCACGGCATCGGCGCGGTGTCGGCCATCGGTGGCGCGTCGAGCGAGGTCGTATTCGACATCGCCGCGCTCGAAACGCTCGCCACCAGCGCCGATCCGGCGGTCGCCGGTGCCGGCACGGTCGGCAGCCAGATCAAGCTGCGCGCGGGAAGCAGCTGGCTGATCGCCAATGTCCGCGCGTTGCGGCTCGACGAGCGCAGCGGCGCGGTGGTGGCACAGGTCGATTTCCTCGGCGAAGGCGATGAAGAAAAGCTGACCGGCAAGCTGTACAGCTTCCGGCGCGGCGTCACCCGCTATCCGGTCCCCGGCACCCCGGTCTTCCCGGTCTCGACCGCCGACCTCAAACAAATCTACGCCGCCGATGACCGCGCGCATATCGAAGTCGGCAATGTCTATCCGACCAGGGACATTCGCGCCGCGCTCTACATCGACGCGATGCTGGGCAAGCATTTCGCGCTGCTCGGATCGACCGGTACCGGCAAATCGACCGCCGCCGCGCTGATCCTCCACCGCATCTGCGAGCTCGCGCCGCAGGGCCATATCGTGATGATCGACCCGCACGGCGAATATTCCGCCGCGTTCAAGACCAATGGCGCGCTGTTCGACGTGTCGAACCTCGCCATGCCGTACTGGCTGATGAACTTCGAGGAACATTGCGAGGTGTTCGTCACCTCCGAAGGATCGGACCGCCAGGTCGATGCCGACATCCTCGCGCGCTGTATCCTGATGGCCAAGCAGAAGAACCGGCTCGCCGCCGAGTTTGGCAAGCTGACCGTCGACGCACCGATCCCCTATCTGCTGTCGGACCTCACCCAGATCATCCAGCTCGAAATGGGCAAGATGGACAAGGCGACCGACGCCGCCCCCTATCTGCGGCTCAAGGGCAAGATCGACGAGATCAAGGCCGATCCGCGCTACACCTTCATGTTCAGCGGGATGCTGGTGTCGGACACGATGGCCAGTTTCATCAGCCGCATCTTCCGCCTGCCCGGCGACGGCAAGCCGATTTCGATCATCGACGTGTCGGGCGTGCCGAGCGAGATCACCAGCGTCGTCGTCGCGGTGCTCAGCCGGATGGTGTTCGACTATGCGATCTGGTCGCGCGGCGAGGCGCAGCGCCCGATCCTCCTGGTGTGCGAAGAGGCGCATCGCTACGTCCCCAATGAGCGCAACGCCGACGGATCATCGGTCGGGCGCATCCTCAGCCGCATCGCCAAGGAAGGCCGTAAATACGGCGTGTCGCTGGGCCTGATCACCCAGCGCCCGTCGGACCTGGCCGAAGGCGTGCTGTCGCAGTGCGGCACGATCATTTCGATGCGCCTCAACAACGACCGCGATCAGGCGTTCGTGCGCGCAGCGATGCCCGAAGGCGCACGCGGCTTCCTCGACGCGATCCCCGCGCTGCGCAACCGCGAATGCATCATGGTCGGCGAAGGCGTCGCCACCCCGGTCCGCGTCGCGTTCGACGCGCTGGAAGAAAACAAGCGCCCGGCATCCGGCGACCCACTCTTCTCCGAACTGTGGCGGCACATGGGCGGCGAGGACCAGATCCTCGACCGCACGATCCGCCGCTGGCGCGCGCAGGGGCGGTAAGGCAGACGGCAAGTTTCCGCGTCACACTCCCCTCCCTGAAAGGGAGGGGTCGGGGGTGGGTGCGCGCGTCTGCGCGCTCCAAAGACTCTCACCTCCGCGGTCGAAAAGCGCCGCGCGAGGCATCGAGCCTCGCCCGACGCTAAACCCACCCCTAGCCCCTCCCTTTCAGGGAGGGGAATCGGATGTCGATGCCGCTAGGTTAACTTCAGCACATACCGCTCCGGCTCCAGCGCCACCCCCCGCGTAAACGCCGCGCTCCGCACCGCGCCCTTGAACGGGCTCACCCCGTTCATCCGCATCCCCACCGACGCCACACCCAGTGCCTGCGGCACGAACGCTAACTCGGCGCGCGCCTGCTCCACGCCGTTGACGAAGGCGCGATAGACCCGCCCGTCATAGCTTTGCGCGACATGGTGCCAGCGCCCGATCGGCCAGCGCTTCCCCGCGTCGATCAGCGGCGCGCGATAGCCCGGACCGAGCAGGAAGGTATCGAGCCACCACTCGCCTCCCTCGGTGCGGATCTCGAACAGCATCCGCTGTCCGTCCTTCGCCGTGGATGCCGAACCGTCGCCGCTCTCGAGGTGAAACCAGCGCTGCTCGAACGCCCCGCCGTCGGGCCGGAACAGCGCCTCAAAGGTGAAGCGCGGCGTCCCGGCAAGCGGGTGGCGCGGGATCAGCAACCGGTCGCGGACGCCGTCGAACAGCACCGCCTTGCCCAACGGGCTGTCGATCAATCGCGGTGCACCCTCGACCCGAGGCGTCAGCCCGCCGATGCGCTTGAGCGAGTCGAATTTCCAGATTTCAGCACGGCGCTTCGCAAGCGCCGGCGCTGCCGCCGCGAAGGCCGCGCCGGCGATCAGCGCGCGGCGCGCGATCACTCCGCGTCGTCGGTCTTGGCTGGCTTGTTGCGCGTGCCGCCGACCGGCACCGCGAGCAACTGCGACAGCTTCGACTTGAACGCGCGCAGGTCGTTGCCGCCCAATTGCTGGACGACCGAGAAGGACACCGAACGCGGGTTGATCGCGACGCCATTGCGATAGAGTTCGTAATGCAGATGCGGCCCGGTCGAGATGCCGGTCGATCCGACATAACCGATCACCTGACCCCGGCTGACCCGCTGCCCGCCGCGCACCGCGATCCGGCTCATATGACCGTAACCGGTGCCCATGCCGCCGCTATGGTTGAGCCGCACGAAATTGCCATAGCCGCCATTGCGCCCGGCGAACGCGACCACACCGTCATTCGCGGCGCGGATCGGCGCACCATAGCCCGCGGCGATGTCGAGCCCCTTGTGCATCCGCGTGAAGCGCAGCACCGGGTGACGGCGCAGGCCAAAGCCCGAGCTGATCCGGCCCGATGCGGGCATCGCCATCTGGCCCTTGCGCTCGCCCTTGCCGGCGCCGTCATACCAGCTGACCTTGCCATCCTCTTCCCAGCGGACCAGCTGAAGCTTGCCCGAGCCGCCGCCATTGAGGCCAGCGTAGAGCAGATTGCCCAGTTGCACTTCGCCAGTCGCGGCGCGCGCCTGCTCGACGATGATGTCGAACTCTGCGTCCGACCCGACCCGACCGATCGGCACGCGCGTCGCGATCGAGCGGATATAGGCCTCGACCGCGCGCGACGGCGCACCGGCGGCGCGGGCCGAGCGGTACAGGCTCTCGCCCACCCGGCCGCGGATGCGCAGCGGGGTATGATCGACCGCGATCGGGATTTCGTTGAGCGCCAGCCCGTTCGACGTGCGGATCAGCTCCAGGCTGAGATCGAACCGCGCGCGAAAGGCAAGCTTTTCCAGCGGGCGCGGGGCAGATTTGTCGATGCGGCGACCGAGCGTCAGGTCAAGCTGGGTGCCGGACTTGAGGTCGCCCAGCGCCATGACGCCGGCGATCAGATCGGCGGCCTGCGCCGCCTCATTCCTGCCGACCCCCGAGCGGGCGAGCGCGGCCTGCAGCCCGCTTCCCGAACCCAGCGTCACATTGTGCTGAATGATCGGGCGTTCGGGCGTGTCGGTCAGGGGCGTGACGAGCCGGTTGGCGGCAAGCCGCGTTCCGGTGGCCCCGCCCTTGTCGAGCGGCGCGATCGACTGGGCGCGCATCAGATCGACGCTCGCCGCATGGGCCGACGGAACGCCGCCATAGATTGGGCGCTCAAACCCCGGCGAAAGCAGGAACACGAATGCGCACAGCCCGCCACAGGTCGCTGCGCCGCGAAACCATTCACGGCTGCCGATGCGCGACCCCAGATCGGGAATCAGCTCGAAATCAGGATAACGCTCGCGGAATCGCTCGATCATTCCGGGCTTGCGCACATCGACGCCGCGCCCGAACGACAGCGCCGCCGCGCCGCCCGCTTGTTCCAACCCATGATCGCTGCGCAGAAACAAGGCGCGCTGCCCCCACCCAAAATCGTTTGAACGAAACGCCGTTCCCCCGGCTACAGCCCGAACGGTTGTGGATAGTATATGCTAAAGTCAAATTAAGCAGGTCGCGGCGACCAAGTTCTTGCGATGAGTCGTTCCGGCGCGGGGACGGGTCGTGTTGTTAACCGAAAACGCTAAGGAAACCGCCGCGCGACGCCTTGCGCCGCCGACGAGTCGGCGCAATCTTGGCGCGACATGACGCGTTCCTCCACCAGCCCGGTCACTGCGGTGCTCGGCCCGACCAATACCGGCAAGACGCATCTGGCGATCGAGCGGATGGCCGCGCATTCGAGCGGCATCATCGGCTTCCCGCTGCGCCTGCTCGCGCGCGAAGTCTATGACCGGCTGGTCGCGATCAAAGGGCCGAAGGAAGTGGCGCTGGTGACCGGCGAGGAGCGGATCGTCCCGCCCGGCGCGCGCTGGTTCCTGTGCACCGCCGAATCCATGCCGCTCGACCGCGAAGTCTCGTTCGTCGCGCTCGACGAAGGCCAGCTTGGCGCGGACCCGGAGCGCGGCCATGTCTTCACCGACCGCATCCTGCGCGCGCGCGGCCGCGACGAGACGATGATCCTCGGGTCTGACTCGCTCCGCCCGGTATTGCGCAAGCTGGTGCCGGAGGCGGAGATCGTCACGCGCCCGCGCTTCTCGACACTCAGCTATGCCGGGGCGAAGAAGCTCTCGCGCCTGCCCAAACGCTCCGCCATCGTCGCGTTCAGCGCCGAGGAAGTCTATGCCGTCGCCGAAGCGCTGCGGCGATTGCGCGGCGGCGCGGCGGTGGTGATGGGCGCGCTGTCCCCCCGCACCCGCAACGCACAGGTCGCGATGTTCCAGGCGGGCGAGGTCGATTATCTTGTCGCCACCGACGCGATCGGGATGGGCCTCAACCTCGACGTCCATCACGTCGCCTTTGCCAGCCTCAACAAGTTCGACGGCCGCCGCCAGCGCCGCCTGACCGTCGCCGAAATGGCGCAGATCGCCGGACGCGCCGGCCGGCACCAGCGCGACGGCACCTTCGGCGCGCTGGTCGAGGAAGGGCCGGGCGCGTTCACGCCGGAGGAGATCGCCGCGATCGAGGGGCATCGCGTCCCCCCGCTCGAGCATCTCTACTGGCGCGAGGGCGAACCCGACCTCACCAGCATCGACGTGCTGATTGCCAGTCTAGAGGCCAAGCCCCACCTCCCCATGCTGCGCGCCGCGCCCGAGGCGACCGACCTGATGGTGCTTAAGCGCATGGCCGCCGAGGATTGGGTGCGCGACCGCGTCCGCTCACCCCGCGCGGTCGCGCGGCTGTGGGCTACGTGCGGCCTGCCCGATTTCCGCAAGCTCGGGCTCGATCCGCACACCCGCTTCGTGTCGCGCGTGTTCCGGCATCTGAGCGAGGGGCGCGGCCATATCCCGCACATCTGGTTCGCCGACGAGATTGCGCGGCTCGACCGTGTCGATGGCGATGTCGAGAGCATTGCCGGGCGCATCGCCGCCGCGCGCAGCTGGGCCTATATCGCGCACCGCGCCGACTGGCTCGACGACCCCGCGCATTGGGCCGACCGCACCCGCGCGCTGGAGGAGAAATTGTCCGACGCGCTCCACGCCAGCCTGACCCAGCGCTTCGTCGACAAGCGCACCACCGTCCTGCTGCGCCAGATCGGTGCCGACGCCTCGCACCTTCCCGTGGTGATCGGGCCGGAGGGTGAAGTGACGGTCGAGGACCACACACTCGGCCAGCTGCGCGGCTTCCATTTCGAAGTGTCACCCGATGCGCGCGCCGCCGACAAGCGGATGCTGCTCGCCGCTGCGGAAAAAGGGCTCGCGCCCGAATTGCGCCGCCGCGCCGCCGCGCTCGCCGATGCCCCCGACGATGCGCTGATCCGGGTCGATGCGGAGATGCATTGGCGCGGCACGCGCGTTGCGCATCTTGACGCCACCGCCAACCCGCTGCGCCCGACGCTTCGCCTGTGCCGCACGCTCGACCACCTCGATCCGCCTGCGCGCAACGCCGTCCGCGCGCGCATCGCCGCGTGGCTCGATGCGCGGATCGCCGCCGACCTGCCCGACCTCGCCACGCTCGACGCGCTCAGCCGCGATGCCGCAGCGGGCAGCCGGGTGCGCGCACTCGCCGGGCTGCTGGTCCAGACCGGCGGACTGATGCCACGCCGCGCCGCAGGCGCATTGGTCGAGGCGCTCGACCCCGATGATCGCAAGCGGCTGCGCAAGGCGGGGCTGGTGATCGGCACGCTCGACCTGTTCATGCCCGGCCTGCTCAAGCCCCGCGCCGCTGCCGCGCGCCGCGCGCTGCTCGGCCTTGGCGACGGCCCGACCGAGGGGGCCAGCGTGCTCGCGCGCGGCGCACCGGGCGCAGCGCTCGACCATGGCTATCGCCCGCTGGGGCAACAGGCGGTGCGCATCGACCTGGCCGAGCGCATCGCCCGCGCCGCGCATGACGCGCGCAAGGGGCGCACCCCGTTCGCCCCCGACCCGGCGCTTGCCACCTCGATGGGCCTCACCGCCGACACGCTCGCCCGGCTGATGGCGCAGCTCGGCTTTCAGGGGCTGCGCGGGCGCGAGGGCCAGCCGCAACGCTGGGTATGGAAGGGGCTGACCCCGCTCGCCAAGCCCAAACCGGCCCCGCGCGACAACGCGTTCGCGGGGCTGGCGGACCTGATCCATGGATGACGCGATGCGCCTTGACCGCTTCCTGTGGTGGTCGCGCATCTCTGCGTCGCGCAATTTCGCCCGCGCGCTCGCCGAATCAGGCCATTTCCGTATCGACGGCCGCCGGGTCGAACGCGCCCATTTGCCGGTGCGCCCCGGCAACATCCTTGCCTTTGTCACCCATGGCGGGAAGGTGCGCGTGGTGCGCGTCGATACCCTGCCGCACCGCCGCGGCCCGCCCGCCGAAGCGCAGGGCTGTTACACCGAACTGACCCCCGGCACAGCTTCCGGCAAAGATTGAGAATGTCTCGCAGAAAGCGCGTCTTGATTGACGTTGCAAAAAGCCGGGCATAGCAGAAGACGATAGAACACCGCCCACCGGGCGCATGAGGGGCCGAACCTGCCATGACCTATGTCGTCACCGACGCCTGCATCCGCTGCAAATATATGGACTGCGTGGAGGTCTGCCCGGTCGACTGCTTCTATGAGGGCGAGAATATGCTCGTCATCAACCCGAGCGAGTGCATCGATTGCGGCGTGTGTGAGCCGGAATGCCCGGCCGAAGCGATCCTGCCCGATACCGAGAGCGGCCTTGAGCAATGGCTGGAACTCAACAACACTTTTTCCGCGCAATGGCCCAACGTCACGCGCAACGCGGGCCAAACCCCCGAAGACGCCGACGCGCACAAGGGCGAAGAGGGCAAGTACGAGAAGTATTTCTCGCCCGAACCCGGCAAGGGCGACTAAAGGTTTCCAGTCCGGCCGGTTCAACGACCGGCCGCGAGACCAGCGCTTTATTCCACGCGGCGTGATATCGCGCGCCGTCCCCCACACGCGCGTGAATCCGGGGTGGTAATTTTATTGCAACTGTGTTAAATAGCGCATCGGACGCGAGGAATCGCGTTTCGGTACTGGAGACCGTTGTTGATTTGCCCCGAACCGGCTTCACCCGCCCGGTAACCGCACCGGGCCTGTGGCGCAATCCCTTAAGGGGCGCGAGTTCATTAGAAAGGCTTCCCACACATGGCTGCCAAGGCGCTGTCCTTCGATGTCGGCGATTATGTCGTATACCCCAAGCACGGCGTGGGCCGTGTAATCGAGCTCCAGAAACAGGAAATCGCGGGCATGCAGCTTGAGCTGTATGTGCTCCGCTTCGAAAAAGAGAAAATGACCCTGCGCGTTCCGACCAACAAGGCGGAAAGCGTCGGTATGCGCAAGCTGTCGAGCGACAAGACGCTGCGTGAGGCGCTCGACACGCTCAAGGGCAAGCCCAAGGTCAAGCGCACCATGTGGTCGCGCCGCGCGCAGGAATATGAAGCGAAGATCAATTCGGGCGACCTGGTGTCGATCGCCGAAGTGGTCCGCGACCTGTTCCGCGCCGACGATCAGCCCGAGCAGAGCTATTCCGAACGCCAGATCTTCGAAGCCGCCGCCTCGCGCCTCGCGCGCGAGCTCGCCGCGATGGAGCAGATCGACGAAAAGGCGGCGCTCGAAAAGCTGCTTGAGATCCTGCGCGCCTCGGCCGCGATCTACAACAAGGACAAGGCGACCGCCTGACCACGCGGCGCCGATCCGATAACGAAGAGGGCGGTCCTGCGGGGCCGCCCTTTTCATTTGCACCATCCGCCCCCAGCGTGTATTATCTGACCAATACACATGGGAGAAACTCCGATGAACCGCTTGCACATCGCACTTGTCGCCACTGCCGCGCTGTCGCTGTCCGCCTGCAACTTCGCCAACGGCATGTCAGGCGACGTCGTTCAGCCGAGCGGCCAGGGTGCCACGCGCAGCTTCCAGGTCGCCGACTTCACCGGCGTGTCGCTGCGCGGCGCCGACGATGTCGAAGTGCGCACCGGCGCCTTCTCGGTCACCGCGCAGGGTGACAGCGCGCTGCTCGACCGGCTCGAAATCCGCAAGGACGGCAACACGCTGCGCATCGGGCGCAAGGACGGCGAGTGGAACTGGGGCGGCGACAAGGGCGCGAAGATCATCGTCACCCTCCCCGCACTCGCCAGCGCCGATATCGCCGGGTCGGGCGATATGACGATCGACGCGGCCAAGGGCGATTTTTCGGGCGCGGTCGCGGGGTCGGGCAACATGACGCTTGCGAGCCTGGCGGGCGGCAAGGCCGACCTGTCGATTGCCGGAGCGGGCGACATCAACATCGGTGGCGGCACTGCCAGCGCGCTCGACGTGTCGATCGCCGGATCGGGCAATGTCGGTGCGACCGGCCTGAAAGCCAGCAGTGCCGATATCTCGATCGCAGGCTCCGGCAATGTCCGGGCGCAGGTGAACGGCAGCGCCAGCATTTCGCTGGTCGGGTCGGGCGATGTCGAGCTGACTGGCGGCGCCAAATGCTCGGTCTCGTCGATGGGATCGGGCGAGGCACGCTGTAGCTGAGCGACTTCTCTTGCAAGGAGCGGGTCATCGGTGCGATGCCCGCTCCATGCGTAGCTTTCTGATCCTTGTCCCGTTTCTGGCTGTCGGCGCAGCGCCGGCCCCACAAGCGGCGGAGAGCACCACCGTTATGCTCACCGGGTTCGAGCGGCTGCGCGTCGATGGCCCGTTCCTCGTCAAGCTGATCGACGGCCAGCCGCCCAAGGCGACGATCACCGGCGACCGCCGCGCAATCGACCGCGTCAGTGTCCGCAACATGGGCGGCCAGCTGGTGATCGGCCCGCGCAACCAGACCTTCGAAGGCTGGAGCGAAGCGAGCGGCCCGCTGACCATCACCGTCGGCGCGCGCGGGCTGCGCGGGATCAACATCAATGGCGGCGGATCGGTCGATATCGACCGAATCGCGGGGCAGCGCATCGACCTGGGCGTCAATGGCGCGGGGTCGCTCAACATCGCCCGGCTCGACGCCGACCAGCTCGCGGTCACGCTGACCGGCACCGGCGCGGTGCGAATCAAGGGCGGCATGACGCGCACTGCCCGCTTCGGCAGCTATGGCGCAGGGTCGATCGACGCGACCGGAATGAACATCAACGACCTCACCGTCCAGTCGCAAAGCGCCGGGGACAGCCGCTTCACCGCCCGCTACACCGCACAAATCGCGTCGCTTGGCACCGGCACCGTCCGCGTGGCGGGCAACGCCGCCTGCCTGATCAGCGGCCCCGGACCGGCCAGCTGCACAGGCAAGACCGAACGGCGGAAATAGTTAGGTTGAGCGAACCCAGCCCGCTCTAATCGTGAATCGGTTCAATCCCGTTTGTGCTGAGCTTGTCGAAGCACCGCTCCTGCGCTCTGTGACCACGGAGTACCGCCCTTCGACAAGCTCAGGGCAAACGGCTGTGGGGCGATTCAACGCCGCAAACTACGCCGCAATCGGAAAGCGCAGCAGCCGGTCCTCCAGCGCCACCAGCGCCTGCGCACCGCGCCCCACCGCGCGGACGATCTCCGGGTGATCGACGTCCAGCCCCCCGGTCAGCGCGCCGAATGCGGGGAGGATCAGCTTGGTGCCCGTTGCCACGAAGCAGCGCCGCGCCACCTGACGCCCGCGCGTCCGCACTCGCAACTTGGGGTGGAAATGCCCCGACAATTCGGGCCGCAGCTCGCCCGGTTCGGCTTCGTGCCGCAGCAACAGGCCATCGACCTCGGCTTCGATCATCACGCGCCCGCCGATATGGTCGATCGCCGCCTGTTCGGCCAGCGCCGCGTCATGGTTTCCAGTGACCCACGTCCACTCCAGCGCATCGGTGAGCGCACGCAGCTTCACCCGCGCCGCCTCCGGCAAGCGCGCGCACCCGGCCGAATCGTGGAAGCTGTCGCCGAGGCACCACAGCTCGCGCGCCTGTGTCCGCGCGACCAGCGCCGCCAGCGCATCGAGCGTCGCCAGGCTGTCATAGGGCGGCAGCAGCTGCCCCCAGCGCGCGAACCAGCTCGCCTTCTCGAAATGCAGATCGGCGACGATCAGCGCGCGCCGCGCCGGCCAGTACAGCGCCGCCTCCGGCAGCGCGCACAGCTCATGACCAGCGAACGAAAAGGGAACCATGACCCCGCTATCGCGCGCCCGGCGCGGCGCGTCAACCGATCCGCGAACCGGTCGATGGCGTGCTGCTGCGCGGCATCAGAAAGCGCACGCGGCGCGCCGGGAAATCGATCTCGACCCGGCGAAAGGCACGCAGCGCGTCCATGCCGAGCATCAGCGCTGGCTCGTCCGACAGCCCGAAATGGTCGAACGGCGGCACATCGGCAAAGGCGACCGGCAGGTTGCGCATCACCACGCCACCCATCCGGACCTGCCCGGCTATGTGATAATTGACCGTCAGCTTCTCGCCGGTCACGCTGCTCAGCTCAATCGGTCCCTTCAGCGCGATCCGCTTGAGCCGGCGTTGCAGCGCCAGATTGCCCATGCTGATCTGCGACCCGGTATCAAGGACCACGGTGACGCGATGCCCTTCAAACTGCGCTTCGGTTACGATCAGCTGGCCCATGCGGTTGCGTGCAATCACGACGATCTCGTCCGCGTCGCGACCGAATTTCGGTGTGCGCGCCGCGCTCCGCGATGGCCGCACCGCCATTTCCCGCCGGTCGAAGTCGATCGCCACCATATGACCGCGCAGCTGCTCGACCCCCAACAGCCCCTGTGCACCCAGATGCGCCGCCTCCAGCGCGGGGGCGTTGAATGCGCGCGCATCGCGCACCGGGCCGACCGACAGCGACGGGACCACCACGGTCTGCACCTGCGCGCTTCCGGTCATCGTCGTCAGCCGCACCTGCGGCCCGGCAGTCAGCCGTAACTGCCCCGCCAGCTGGCGTGACACGACCGATCGCTCGGCACCGGTGTCGATGATGAAAGGCTGGGGCGCAGCGCCGCCGATCGACACCGGGACCGTCATCCGCGTCGCAATGGCACCCAGCGCAACCGTTTCGCTACCCGCCTCGGCTGCAGGGCGCGTCGGCGACGTCTCATCGGGCGCGGGTTGCGCGCCAAACGCTGCAAACAGCGGAATGAGGAAGAGCGACCGCATTGCGTGATCCTATACCTCCCCATGCTGCGCAGCAAATGCGGTTGGTCGAAAAGGAACCGCGTTCAATCGACCCGCATCGCCTCGACCGCCAGCGCCTCGGCCTCGATCAGCATCGCGTCCTCCGCCGCGCCCTGCGCCACCGTCTCGCGCCCGATCATGATCAGCACCGGCACCGCCATCGGGCTGACGCGATCCAGATCGACATGCACCATCCGCTCCGCCGCCGTCTCCAGCAGGTTAGCGAGCCGACCGACATCGGTCATCCGCGCCCGCGCATCGGCCCAGGCCGCCTTGAGCAACAGATGATCGGGCTCATATTTGCGCAGCACGTCATAAATCAGGTCGGTGGAGAAGGTGACCTGTCGCCCGGTCTTCTTCTTCCCCGGCTGCTGCCGCTCGACCAGCCCGCCAATGATCGCCACCTCGCGGAATGCGCGCTTGAGCAACGCCGACCCCTGCACCCAGTCGACGAACTCATCCTCAAGGATATCGGGTGAGAACAGCGCTGCCGGATTCTCGATCCTCTCCAGCCCATACACCGCCAGCGCATAATCGTTCGCGACGAAGCCGATCGGCTTCAGCCCCATCGCCTCCATCCGCCGCGTCACCAGCATCCCCAGCGACTGGTGCGCGTTCCACCCTTCGAAACTATACACCACCATGTGATGCCGCCCCTCATGCGGGAAGGTTTCGACCAGCAGCCGCCCCGGCGCGGGCAGCTGCGAGCGGCGCTGCTGCACCTCCAGCCATTCGCGCACATCATCGGGAAAGCGCGCCCATTCGCTCGGGTCCGCCAGAAACCGCCGCACCCGCTCCGCCAGTGTCGAGCTGATCGACAGGCGCAAGCCCATATAGGACACGATCCGCGCCGGTTTCGCGGTCGCGCGCACGATCACATCGGTCAGCTCGACCCGCTCGACCTCGACCGCCATCCCGGCGAAGAAGAAGCTGTCACCGGGCGACAGCTGCGACCCGAAATTCTCCTCGACCTTGCCCAGCCGCCGCCCATTTTTGAACCGCACGTCGAGCATCGGTGACTCAACGATGATCCCGGCGTTCAACCGATGCTGCGCAACAAAAGCCGGCTTGGTCACCCGCCACAGCCCGTCGGGCGTGCGCGTCAGCCGCTTGAACTTGTCATAGGCGCGCAGCGCATAGCCGCCATCGGCGATGAAGTTCAGCACGCGGTCGAACGTCTCGGCATCCAGCGCGGAGTAAGGCAGCGCCCCCTGCACCTCGCGCAGCAATACCCCGGCCTCGAACGGCGCGGCGCACGCCACCCCCATCACATGCTGCGCCAACACGTCGAGCGCGCCGGGGCGGAACATGTCATTGTCCAGCTCCCCCGCCTCGACCGCATCGAGCGCCGCGCGCGCCTCCAGATACTCGAAGCGATTGCCCGGCACGAGCACCGCCTCGCTCGGTTCGTCGAGCCGGTGATTGGCGCGCCCGATGCGCTGCAACAGCCGCGACGATCCCTTGGGCGCGCCCATCTGGATCACGCAATCGACATCGCCCCAATCGACCCCCAGATCGAGGCTGGCGGTCGCGACCAGTGCGCGCAGCTTGCCGTCCGCCATCGCCTGCTCGGCCTTGCGCCGCGCCTCCAGGCTCAAACTGCCGTGATGCACCCCGATCGGCAGCTGCAGGTCGTTCGCCTTCCACAGATTCTGGAACACCAGCTCGCACAGGCCGCGCGTGTTGCAGAAGACGATCGTCGTCTTGTGCGTCTCGATCTCCGCCATCACCTGCGGGATCGCATAGATGCCGCTATGCCCCGACCATGGCACGCGCCCTTCGGGCAGCAGAATCGCGATATCGGGGTCCGCGCCCTTCTCGCCCACGACCAGTTCGACGGAGTCGATATCGCCATGCGGGGCGAGCCAGGCGCGATAGCCATCGGGGTCCGCCACCGTCGCCGACAGCGCCACCCGCCGCATGTCCGGCGCGATCGTCTGCAACCGCGCCAGCGCCAGCGCCAGCAAATCGCCGCGCTTGCCGGTGGCAAAGGCATGAACCTCGTCCACCACCAAAGTCCTCAGTCCCGCGAACATCAGGAAACTATCCTCATAGGACAGCAACAGGCTGAGCGATTCGGGCGTGGTCAGCAGGATCTGCGGCGGCCGCGCGCGCTGGCGCACCTTCTTCTCATGCGACGTATCGCCGGTCCGCGTCTCGACGCGGATGTTCAGCCCCATCTCCTCGATCGGGGTGAGCAGATTGCGCTGCACATCCACCGCCAGCGCCTTCAACGGCGAGATGTAGAGGGTGTGCAATCCTTCGCCCGGCGCCTCGATTAGCTCGGCCAGCGTCGGCAGAAACCCCGCCAGCGTCTTCCCGGCCCCGGTCGCCGCAACCAGCAGCGCGTGCTTCCCTGCCCGCCCGGCCGCCAGCATCTCAAGCTGATGCCGCCGGGGCGTCCACCCACGCGCGGCGAACCAGTTACCAAGAATGTCGGGAAGATTATCGGGCGGCACTTGCCCCCTATAGTCGAGTCCGTCGCCCCGGCGAAGGCCGGGGCCGCCAGATTTGACTCGCTTTCTCCGCCACATGGCGGCCCCGGCCTGCGCCGGGGCGACGATTAGGCTGGAACCTCTCGCGCCGCCAACACATATCCTCTGCATGGCAAAGCTCGGCGACTGGCTCGAACCGCATCCGGAGGGGATTTACGTCCCCGCCGCCGATCTGTGGATCGACCCGTCCCAGCCCAAGGCGCGCGCCTTCGTCACCCACGGCCATGCCGATCACGCACGCGGCGGGCATGGCGCGGTGTGGGCGACCCCCGAAACGCTGGCGATCATGGACGCGCGTTACGGCCCCCAGACCGCCCATCCGGTCGCCTATGGCGAGACGGTGAAGGCCGGGGATGTCGAGATCGGCTTCGTCCCCGCCGGCCATGTCCTCGGCTCGGCCCAGATCGTGCTGGATCATCGCGGCGAGCGCATCGTCGTCTCGGGCGACTACAAGCGCCGTCCCGACCCGACCTGCGCCCCCTTTCGCCCGGTCAAATGCGACGTGTTCGTGACCGAAGCGACCTTCGGCCTCCCGGTCTTCCGCCATCCCGAAACCACCGACGAGATCGACAAGCTCCTCGCCGCCCTGCGCGCCGAGCCCGAACGCTGCGTCCTGGTCGGCGCCTATGCGCTGGGCAAGGCGCAGCGGGTGATCGCCGAACTGCGCGGCATGGGCTTCGACGATCCGATCTACATCCATGGCGCGCTGCAGCGGCTGTGCGACCTCTATATCGACCATGGCGTCGCGCTCGGCGAACTGCGCCCCGCCACCGGCGTTCCGAAAAAGGAGCTGCAGGGCCGCATCATCCTCGCCCCGCCCGGCGCGCTCAACGACCGCTGGTCGCGCCGCCTGCCCGATCCCGTCACCGCCATGGCCAGCGGCTGGATGACCGTCCGCCAGCGCGCCCGCCAACGCAATGTCGAACTCCCGCTGATCCTCTCCGACCATGCCGACTGGGACGAACTCACCGCAACGCTACGCGAAATCGCGCCCAAGGAAGTCTGGGTCACCCATGGCCGCGAAGACGCGCTGGTCCACTGGTGCCGCCAGCACCAGATCAAGGCCCGCGCGCTGGAACTGGCGGGCTATGAGGATGAGGACGACTAACCGTCGCCCCGGCGCAGGCCGGGGCCGCCATGTTACGCGCGAAACCCTCGCCACATGGCGGCCCCGGCCTTCGCCGGGGCGACGAATGATGTAAAGCGAACCCATGACCCACCCCCGCACCATCGTCATCCTCACCGGCGCAGGCATCTCCGCCGAGTCCGGCGTCGCGACCTTTCGCGGCCCCGGCGGGTTGTGGGAGGGTCATCGCGTCGAGGATGTCTGCACGCCGCAAGCACTCGCGCACGACCCCGATCTGGTCCACCGCTTCTACGACGAACGCCGCGCGAACCTCGCCAGGGTCGAACCCAACGCAGCGCACCACGCGCTCGCCCGGCTCGACGCGGAGTGGCCCGGCGAACTGCTGCTCGTCACCCAGAATGTCGACGATCTGCACGAACGCGCCGGGTCGAAGCGGATGCTCCACATGCATGGCGAGCTGAAATCCGCCCTCTGCGCGCTGTGCGGCATCCAGAGCGAATGGGCCGATCCGCTCCCACCCGGCACGGTCTGCCCCTCGTGCGACGCGCCGGCGCTGCGCCCCGACATCGTGTTCTTTGGCGAAATGCCCTACCATATGGAGGCGATCGACGCCGCGATCGCCCGCGCCGACCTGTTCGTGTCGATCGGCACCTCGGGCGCGGTCTATCCCGCCGCCGGCTTCGTCCGCACCGCGAAGTACCACGGTGCCGACACGCTCGAACTCAACCTCGACCGGTCTGAGGGCAGTGCGTGGTTTGCGCAGAGCCGCCTCGGCCCGGCGGGGATATTGGTGCCCAAATGGGTCGAGTCGCTTCTCAGCTAGTCACCCTCACCCTTTCGGCGCTTCGCGCCTCCCTCCCTCTCCCATTGGGAGAGGGAAGGGGCCCGCCGCCGAAGGCGGTGGGAAGGGTGAGGGTGACTGCCGACTAGCCAACGCTGCTCAATCCACCCAATCCAGCCCGATCTCACGATACAGCGACCGATCCTCTTCCCAGCCCGGCCGCACCTTCACATGCAGGAACAGCTGGACCTTGACCCCCAGCAACTCCATCAGCTCGGCCCGCGCGCGCGACCCGATTTCCTTGATCTTGGACCCGCCCTGCCCCAGCACGATCGCGCGCTGCGTCGGCCGTTCCACCAGGATCTGCTGGTAGATCTCGACCGACCCGTCGGGCTTTTCGGTATAGCGCTCGGTCTCGATCGCCGTCGCATAGGGCAGTTCGGCGTGGAGCAGATGGTAAAGCTGCTCGCGCGTAATTTCCGACGCAAGCATCCGGTCGGTCGCGTCCGACACCTGATCCGCCGGGAAGTGCCACGGCCCCTCCGGCATCCGCTTGGCCAGCTCCGCCTTCAGCTCCGCCACGCCGTCCCCGGTCGTCGCCGAGACGAAAAACGTATCCTCGAACTCGGCCAGCTCATTCAGGCTCGCGGCATGGCCCAGCAGGCGCGGCTTGTCGGCGATATCGACCTTGTTGAGGATCAGGATCTTGCGCTCGCGCCGATCCTTCAGCCCCGCGACGACGCTGCGCACCTTCGGCCCGATCCCGCCCTTGCCGTCCACGACCAGCGCGATCAGGTCCGCGCCCTGCGACCCTTCCCACGCGGCGGCGACCATCGCGCGGTCCAGCCGCCGCGCCGGATCGAAAATCCCCGGCGTATCGACCAGCAACAGCTGGGTATCGCCCTCAATCGCGATCCCCATCAGCCGCGCGCGCGTCGTCTGCGCCTTGGGGCTGACGATCGCCACCTTCTGCCCGACCAGCGCGTTCACCAATGTCGACTTGCCCGCATTGGGCGCGCCGACCACGGCGATCAGGCCGCAGCGTTGTTCATTCTCGCTCATCATCACTCCGTCGCGGCGTTCAGCCGCTCAATTTCGCCAGCAACGCCGCCGCTGCCGCGGTCTCGGCTTCCTGCTTGCTCGACCCTTCGCCTTCGGCTTCGGCCAGCTTGCCGATCTCTGCCTTTACGCGAAAGCGCGGCGCATGGCCCGGCCCTGAACGGTCGACCAGCACATAGTCCGGCGCGCGGCGGTTGTTCGCCGCGGCCCATTCCTGCAACGCCGATTTGGGATGCTTGGGGGCGGATTCCTGCGCGTCGATCCGGCTGTCCCACAGCCGCCGCACCAGCGCGCGCGCCGCGTCGAACCCCTGGTCGAGGAACGTCGCGCCGATCAGCGCCTCCATCACATCGCCCAGCACATTGTCGCTGTCCGACGCGCCATCGTCGCGCGCCTGCTTGCCGAGCTTCAGATGCTGCGACACGCCGATCTCGCGCGCCACCTGCGCGCACATCTGCCCGGTCACCAGCGCGTTGAAGCGCCGCGACAGCTTGCCTTCCGGCTCGCCCGGAAACCGCTCATACAGCCATTCGGCCAGCGTCAGCCCGAGCACCCGGTCGCCCAGAAACTCCAGCCGCTCGTAATTGACCGCACCCTGGCTGCCATGCGTCAACGCGCGGCTGTAGAGCGCCATGTCGCCCGGAGCCGCGCCGAGCACCCCGGCCAGCCAGCCGGGCAAGCTGTCACTCAAAAGCCATCCCCGATCCGCTCGAACCGCGCCGCGCTGAACCAGGTCCACGGCAGCACCCAGCTCGCACTGCCATCGGTCGACCAGAAGCTGACCACCGCCTTGCCCTGAATATTCTCGATCGGGACAAAGCGGATGCCGCGCTTGTTCTCGCCATCGATCATCACCGGCTCGAACCGGCTATCGCTCGAATTGTCGCGATTGTCCCCCATCAGGAAGACATGGCCGGCGGGCACGGTGAATAGCTCGGTATTGTCGCCCTCGCTTTGTCCGGCATCAAGCACGTCATAGCTCTTTCCACCGGGCAGTGTCTCGCGATAGCGCGGGATGCGGCACACCGGCGTGCCGTCCGCCGCCGCCTCGATCGCCGCATCGCAATCGGCATTGGGCGTCATCGGCAGCACGAAGTCGGCAACCCGCTGCTTGGGGATCGCCTTGCCGTTCAGGATCAGCTGCCCGTCGCGCATCTGCACCGTATCGCCCGGCACGCCGATCACACGCTTGATCCAGTCGGTCTTGGCGTCCGGCGGCGCCTTGAACACCACGACATCGCCGCGCGCCGGATCCTTGGCGAACACACGCCCGGGGATCAGCGGCAGGCTCCACGGCAGCGAATGCTTCGAATATCCGTAGTTCCACTTGGTAATGAACAGATAGTCGCCGACCAGCAGCCGCGGCAGCATCGACCCCGACGGGATGCTGAACGGCGCGAACACGAAACTGCGCACGATGAACACCAGGATCGCGAGCTTCAAAAGGAAGCTCAACGTATCCCGCAGCTCGGAGCGCGGCTTGAGGGTCTCGGCGGGGGCGGCGGTCTGCGCCGTGGCGGAATCGTCCATAGTGCTGCTGTGCTTTGGGTGTGTGGCATCGTCAAGGCACTCTGTTGGAGCGATGGCAGCGACCAGCGCGTCTCCCCTCCCTGCAAGGGAGGGGTCGGGGGTGGGTGCAGCGGCGGGCGGGGCTCGATGCCCCGTCAGTCGCTTCGACCCGGGCGAGCAGGTCTTTTGAGCGCGCAGACGCGCGCACCCACCCCCAGCCCCTCCCTTGCAGGGAGGGGAGTTCCAACTGGCGAAGCCCCACCCATCACGCTACACGCGCCGCGACCCAAAAGGAGACAGGCACATGGCGACCCCCGACTGGAGCGCGATCGAATCGCTGCCGCGCACCCCGCTCAACGACCTGTTCGCCGCCGATGCGAACCGGCTGGCAGCGCTCACCACCGATGTCGCGGGCATCCATTTCGACTTCTCCAAGACGCATCTCGACGCCGCCGCGCTCGACGCCTTCGCCGCGCTCGCCAAGGCGACCGACTTCGCCGCCAAGCGCGAAGCGCTGTTCGCGGGCGAAGCGGTCAACGTGACCGAGGGCCGCGCCGCCACACACACCGCCGAACGCGGTGAGGGCAGCGAGGACAGCGTCGCCCGCGCCGCCGCCTATCACGCCCGGATGCGCGGCCTGATCGACGCGATCGAGGCCGAAGCGCTCGGCCCGGTCCGCCACATCCTGCACATCGGCATCGGCGGCTCCGCACTGGGGCCGGAGCTGCTGATCGACGCGCTCGGCCGTGACATGGACCGCTATGACGTCGCCATCGTCTCAAACATCGACGGCTGCGCGCTGGAAGAGGCGATCGACGCCTTCGATCCCCACGCCACGCTGATCGCCGTCGCGTCGAAGACCTTCACCACCACCGAAACCCTGCTCAACGCCACCAGCGCGCTCGACTGGATGCGCGAACATGGGGTCGAGGATCCCTATGGCCGCGTCATCGCGCTCACCGCCGCGCCGGACAAGGCGGTCGAATGGGGCGTGGACGAAACCCGCATCCTGCCGTTCGGCGAGAGTGTCGGCGGGCGCTATTCGCTCTGGTCGTCGATCGGCTTCCCCGCCGCGATCGCGCTGGGCTGGGATGCGTTCGAGGAACTGCTCGACGGCGCGGCTGAAATGGACCGCCATTTCCGCCTGACCGATCTGCGCAGCAACGCGCCCGTCCTAGCCGCCTTCGCCGACCTTTATTACACCCAGAATCGCGGCGCGCAGACGCGCGGCGTCTTCGCCTATGACGAGCGGCTGCGCCTCTTGCCCAGCTACCTCCAGCAGCTCGAGATGGAATCGAACGGCAAGTCGGTGACGGCGGACGGCCAGCCGGTCGGCCGCGCGACCGCACCGATCACCTGGGGCGGCGTCGGCACCGATGCCCAGCACGCCGTGTTTCAGCTGCTGCATCAGGGCACGCACCTGATCCCGCTCGAATTCCTCGCCGTGATCGAGGGCGGCGACACGCTGGCCGAGGATCATCACCGCGCCCTACTGCTCAACTGCTTCGCACAGGGCGCGGCGCTGATGGCCGGGCGCGCCAATGACGATCCCGCCCGCGCCTATGCCGGCGACCGCCCGTCGATGACGCTGTTGCTCGACGAACTCGACCCGCGCACGCTCGGCGCGCTGATCGCCTTCTACGAACATCGCACCTTCGTCAGCGCCGCTTTGCTCGGCATCAACCCGTTCGACCAGTTCGGCGTCGAGCTCGGCAAGGAAATGGCCAAGGCCGCCGAGCGCGGCGGACAGGAATTCGACCCCTCCACCGACGACCTGATCCGGCGCGCGTTCGGATGAGCGGCGACGAATACGTCTATGACGAGGCGAGTGGCGAGTGGGTTCCCGCGTCGCAAGTCGCTGCGGTGTCGTCTCAGGAGACCGTCGAAGTCCGCGACTCGGTCGGCAACCTCCTCGCCGATGGCGATCAGGTGACGCTGATCAAGGACCTGACCGTCAAAGGCGCCGGCCAGACCCTCAAGCGCGGCACCCTGATCAAATCGATCCGCCTCACCGGCGACCCACAGGAAATCGACTGCAAGTTCGACGGCATCAAGGGTCTGGTGCTGCGCGCGGAGTTTGTGCGGAAACGGTGAGGCGCGCGCTCCTGCGTCTGATCAAGCATAGTGTATTCTCAGTCACTGCTGATCTGCTATCGATCGCTTATGACCACTGATCCTGGCCTTGCTCCGTTGTCTGCACCTCCATCGCTTGATGACTTGGAAGGCGAAGCTCGCGTCGAAGCGATGGTCAATTGGTTCTATGAGAACTTCGAGGACCCCGCGCAGGAGACGCCATACAATGGGCGTGAGGGCGGGTATCTCTACATCCATGGGGGACCTTACGAGGCTGCGGATTATATTCCCGACGCATTCCCGGATGCGACCGAGGAAGAACATATCGAAGCGATCGATCAGATCGATGCGGAGGGTCCTGAGTTCGCACCAGCCGGTCATCGTATCCAACCGCCTGACGAAGATTATGACGATCGAGAACCGCCCCCGCCGCTCGATTATCGGCTGGACCTGTTGGCATTGCAGATGGACACGATTGGTCGGCACGTCGACGAGATCATGGCCATTCAGCGTCGTGAGCAGGCTGGAGAGGTTGGCATCGGGCACAACCACCCGCCCGAGCCGATGGAGGGTCAGCCCGACCTTCGCGAAATTCTGGACAGCATCCGCGAAGTAAAAGCTGAACTCGCCAAACCAGACCGGAAAAACACTGCCAATCCTGAAGTGGTGGTGCGCGCGGAAGGGCGCTTCACCCGCTTCATGGCTTGGCTTATCGAGTTAAGGGATAAGGCACCAATGGCACTTGCGCTTGGCGCTGTCGGCGGCGCGGGAAAGATGCTGTTCGATTACGCCGTGGCCCATCATGTCGAAATTCAGTCGGTCGTCGTGGGCGCGACGCAAACGATGGCAGCTTGGCTCAGTAACTTAACTTCGATAATTTAGCGGCCCTATCTGGTTGCCCCTGCGCGTGTGACCATAGTGCTGACAAGCTACGTCGAGTCACGCGTAGCAAGCCGCTTGACGGCGGGACGTGCCGCACCGTGGATCCCGGAACAAGTCCGGGGTGATAATCGGGAGGTGCGAACACCACCCCCCTCCGTTGGCAATCCCACCCCAGCCCCCTATCTCCCGCTCCGACGACCCAACAGGAGCCCGACATGGCCGATTACGACTACGACCTCTTCGTCATCGGCGCAGGCTCCGGCGGCGTCCGCGCTTCCCGCGTCGCCGCCGCGCATGGCGCAAAGGTCGCGATCGCCGAGGAATATCGCGTCGGCGGCACCTGTGTCATCCGTGGCTGCGTGCCCAAGAAGCTGCTCGTCTATGGCGCGCATTTCGCCGAGGATCTGAAGGACGCGCGCCGCTTTGGCTGGAACGTCCCCGATTGCGATTTCGACTGGGCGGTGCTGCGCGACAATGTGCTGTCGGAAGTCGACCGGCTCAACGGCGCGTACACCAACACGCTCGACAATCACGGGGTCGAGATCGTCCACGAACGCGCCACCGTCTCCGGCCCCAACGAAGTCACGCTGGCGAGCGGCCGCACGATCAGCGCGGCCAAGATCCTGATCGCGGTCGGCGCGCGCCCGCTGGTCCCGTCCTGCCCCGGCCACGAACATGGCATCACCTCGAACGAAGTGTTCCACCTCGACGCGCTGCCCAAGCGCGTGCTGATCGCGGGCGCGGGCTATATCGCCAATGAATTCGCCGGCATCTTCAACGAATTCGGCAGCAAGGTGACGCTGATCAACCGCTCCGACGTGATCCTGCGCGGCTATGACGAGCAGATCCGCGACCGGCTGCTGCAGATTTCGATGACCAAGGGCATCGATTTCCGCTTCCACGCCGAATTCCGCGGGATCGAGAAGCAGGCCGACGGCACCCTCAAGGTCAGCATGACCAACCATGACGATATGGAGGTCGACTGCGTCCTCTTCGCCACCGGCCGCGTCCCCAACACCGATGGCCTGGGCCTGGCCGAAGCCGGGGTCGAGTTGGACGCGAAGGGGGCAATCGTGGTGGGCGCGGACAACAAGTCGTCGGTCGACTCGATCTACGCGGTCGGCGACGTCACCAACCGCGTTCAACTGACGCCGGTCGCGATCCGCGAGGGACAGGCGTTCGCCGACACCATCTTCGGCAACAAGCCCACCACCGTCGATTACAACTGCATCCCCGCCGCCGTATTCAGCCACCCGCCGATCGCCGGCGTCGGCATGACCGAGAGCGAGGCAAAGCAGAAATACGGCGCGGTGAAGGTCTATACCTCAGACTTCCGCGCGATGAAGAACGTGCTGGCGAACCGCAACGAACGCGCGCTGTACAAGATGATCTGCGAGCCGACCTCCGGCAAGGTCCTCGGCCTCCACATGATCGGCCCCGACGCCCCGGAAATTCTTCAGGCAGCGGCGGTGGCGGTCAAGGCAGGCCTGACCAAGGACGATTTCGACCAGACCGTCGCGCTGCATCCGAGCATGGCGGAAGAACTTGTTCTGATGAAGTGATCGGGTGGTCCCCGCGTAAGCGGGGGCGGCTCAGAATCCAGACAGCAGCATGTCGATCGCGTTGCCGATCGTCAGCGCCTCATCCTGTAGCGATGCGACCCGCTCGCGGCACAGCGACGCCGGGACCGCTGCCATGAACTGCGTCGCCATCACATGCGGCACACCCGCAATCTCGAAAACCGGGTTTAGCCTAGCCGCCGGTCGGGGCGCGGCGGAAAGCGGCAGCAGCGGCACAACTAGCCGCGTGTTCAGCCCCGACAACAAGTCGGTCTGGCAATCGAGCAGATAGGTGTCGGCCTCCGGCCCGGCATAGACGTCGAACCGCGCCATCAGAACTGGCGATAGCGCGCCAGTGGCAGGCCGTGGGCCTCGACATGCCGGTTCGACGCCGCGATTGCCTCAGCATTTTCGGCCAACCAGCGCTGCGCCCGAGTCTCCGCGATCTGCTCTGTCAGCCCACGCTCGCACGCCCGCGACACGTTGATGTCCAACGCGCGCGCGGTTTCGAGCAGCTCGGAATCGAGCGAGATATTGGTTGCCTTGCGGCGGGTCGCCTGTCGTGTCATATGCGCATTATATGTGCGCATAAGCCTAGCCTCAAGCCCCCTCACGCAACAACGCATCCGCCTCGCTATCCGCCTCGCCCTCACCGGCAATCGCCCGTGTCGCGCCGACATCCATCGCGACATTGCCCAACGTGCGGAAGATATCCGGGATCGTCTCCACCGCCACCAGCAGCCCGAGCGGCGCGATCGGCACCCCCATCGCGATCGCGATCGGCGCGATTGACGAGACGAAGCTGATCGTCCCGGGCAGCCCCACCGCGCCCATCGTTGTGATCGCCGCCGCCGCCCAGCCTGCCGCGATCTGCCCCGCGGTCAGCTCCATCCCGAACCAGTGCGCGACATAGATCGCGACCGCAAAGTTCATCGCGGGCCCGGTCCAGCGGAACAGCGCCACCGCCAGCGGCAGCACCACCCCCGCGCGCGCCACCGGCACGCCGAGCGATTCGGTCGAGCGCAGCATCGCGGGCAGGCTGGCGAGCGATGACTGGGTCGACGCCGCCACCACCTGGCTTGGCAGGATCGCGCGGATGAAGCGCCCCGGCGCCACCTTCGCCACGCCCCAGGCGAACGGCACCGCGAGCAACCACAGCACGACACCGACGGCGCACAGGATCGCGACATAATGGAGCAACGCCCCGAACGCCGACGTCCCCGCCCGCGCGCCGACGACATAGGCGAGCGCCCCGACCCCGATCGGCCCCAGCCACAGCACCCAGTTGATCACCACCAGCATCGCATTGCCGATCGCCTGGAAAAACCCGGTCAGCCGCTCGCGCTCCTCGACCGGCAACCGCGTGATCGCGAAGGCGAACACGGTGGTGAACAGGATCATCGGCAGGAACGCGTCATTGACCGCCGACGCGATCGGGTTGGACGGCACCAGCGCGACGAGAAAGGCGGAGAAGGGCGGAATCTCCCCGGTCGGCGGGGCGGTGCCCAGTGCCGCGCTCAACGCGGTGCCAAGCTCAGCCCCCAGCGGAAACGCCGACAACAGCCCTAGCGCAATCGCCCCGCCCAATGCCGAGGAAATCCACAACAATATGATGAAGGTAATGAACGCCCGCGTCGCCAACGTGCTCGCCCGCGCCGCCTCCGCCGTCGCGGCGATGCCGGTGATCAGCAGCGACACCACCAAAGGCACGATCGTCATCTGCAACGCGTGCAGCCACATCGTGCCGATCGGCTGAACCCAGTCGGCCGCGACCAGCGCGCGCTCCGGCGCAATGGCGGCGGCGATAACCCCGATGGCCAGCGCCAGAATGAGGGCAACAAAGATACGGGTTGCTTGCGACATGCTCGCCCTTGCGAAAAAGGGGCGCTATCACGCCTCCACGAAACCAGCACAACCTTGCAAAGCGGGCGAATATGGCAAGAAAATATTTCGGCACCGATGGAATCCGCGGCAAGACCAATGCCGGGTACATGACCGCAGCGATGGCGATGAAGGTCGGCATGGCGGCCGGCAAGCATTTCGTGCGCGGCGATCACCGCCACCGCGTGGTGATCGGCAAGGATACCCGCCTTTCGGGCTATATGATCGAAAGCGCGCTGGTCGCGGGGTTCGCCAGCGTCGGGATGGACGTGACATTGGTCGGCCCGATGCCCACGCCCGCCGTCGCGATGCTGACCCATTCGATGCGCGCGGACCTCGGCGTGATGATCTCGGCCAGCCATAACCCTTACGCCGACAATGGCATCAAGCTGTTCGGCCCGGATGGCTACAAGCTGTCGGACGCGGACGAAGCGGCGATCGAGGCGCTGATCGACGCCGAGATTGACCTTGCCCCCTCGTCCGACATCGGCCGCGTCCGCCGCGTCGACGACGTCAAGGGCCGCTACATCCACTTCGCCAAGGCGACCTTCCCCGCCGATTTGAGCCTCGACGGACTCAAGATCGTGGTCGATTGCGCCAATGGTGCCGCCTATCAGGTCGCGCCCTCCGCCCTGTGGGAACTGGGTGCCGAAGTTGTCGCGATCGGCGTCTCGCCCAATGGCAAGAATATCAACGACCAGGTCGGCTCCACCGCCCCGCTCACCCTGTGCGAGACGGTGGTCGCATCGGGCGCGCATATCGGCATCGCGCTCGACGGCGACGCTGACCGGCTGATCGTCGCGGACGAGCGCGGCCAGGTGGTCGATGGCGATCAGCTGATGGCGGCGATCGCCGGCGGCTGGGCGCGGCAGGGACGGCTCGCCGGCGGCGGGCTCGTCGCCACCGTCATGTCCAACCTCGGCCTCGAACGCCATCTCGCCGCGCAAGGCCTCGGCCTCGTCCGCACCAAGGTCGGCGACCGGCACGTCCTCGAAAAGATGCGCGCCTCGGGCTATAATGTCGGCGGCGAGCAGTCGGGCCACATCATCCTGTCCGACTATGCCACCACCGGCGACGGCCTGATCGCCGCGCTGCAGGTGCTCGCCGAAATCGTCCGCGCCGGCGCACCCGCCAGCGAAGTGCTACACCGCTTCGATCCCCTGCCGCAATTGCTCAAAAATGTCCGCTTCTCGGGCGGCAAGCCGCTCGAACATGGCGCGGTGCAGGACGTGATCGCCGCCGCCGAGGCCGAGCTGGCTGGAACCGGCCGCCTCGTCATCCGCCCGTCCGGCACCGAACCGGTGATCCGCGTGATGGCCGAGGGCGAAGACATGGCGCAGGTCGAGGCCGTCGTGGACCGCATCTGCGACGCGGTGCGGGCGGCAGCGGCCTGAGCGCGATGGCCGATCCCATCGCATCCGGCACGGTGCATTCGGTATCGGACGATGTCGCGGCGGTGTTGCGCGCCGATGCCGACCTGCTGGCGCGTTGGGATGGCCTGACTCCACTCGGTCGAAACGAATTTCTCTGCTGGGTCGAGGATGCCAAACAGGCGGCGACGCGCGCGCGGCGGATCAAGCGGATGGGCGACGAGCTGCGCGCGGGCAAGCGCCGCCCGTGCTGCTGGGCCGGTTGCATTCATCGCACCGACAAGGCACCGGGCGCATGGCAGCAGGCCGTGCTGATCGACGGCAAGGCGGCAAAGCGGTAGCTTGAAGCCACGGGGGAACATCGTGGAACCAGACTGGCAGCCCTTCCACACGCTCGACCTCGCCGCAGCGGGCTTGCTGCCCGATGGCTGGGCGGATCAGGTCGCGGCGCTGGCCGATGCGCCGGAGCGGATTGCGATCATCGACACGCCGGGCTGGAGCTTCGCCATCGTCGAGGGCGATGTCCTGCGCGCGCGCCTCCCCTGGTTCTGGCAACTCTATCACGGCGTCTTGCGCGACTTCGCCAGCGCCAGCTGTGGCCAGCCGGTGTTCGCCAGCAACCGGCTGAGTTCGGCGACCACGCTCAACATTCTGCGCGGCGGCGGCGCAACCAATGACTGGCACTGTGACGCCAACATCGTCACCGGGGTTTTCTACGCGGTCGTGCCGGAGGGTGCAGGCACGCTGTCCTTCCGCGACGCCGACGGACGCACCGCCAGTCTCACCCCAAGCCCCGGCCTGTTCACCTGCTTCCCCGGCGCGGTCGAACATCGCGTCGATCCGCTACCCGAAGGCGGCGAACGCCTCGCCATCGCCATGGTCTATCACGCCAGCCCGACCGACCAGCCCCCCGCCTTCGGGCGGGACGTGTACACCCTCTAAATCCCCCTCCCGCAAGCGGGGGGGGAGAAGGAACCCGAAATGCTCGAAATGCGCCCCGACTGCGAACGCTGCGGCACCGATCTTCCCGCTGACCGGGGCGGGGCGTTCATCTGTTCGTTCGAATGCAGCTTCTGCGCTGACTGCGCCGATGCGCTCGACGAGACCTGCCCCAATTGCGGCGGCGAACTGCTCGACCGCCCGGCCCGCGTCGGCGATGCGCTCAAGAAATTCCCGGCCAGCACCGCGCGGCGCTTCAGCGGCAACGACAATTGACTCGCATTGCCGTCGTCGGAACCGGTGCGGTCGGCGCCAGCGTCGCCGCCTGGCTGATCGCCGCGCCGGAGCATTACGTCACCCTGTGCGCGCGCACCCCGTTCGCCACGCTGCGCGTCGAAACGCCCGAGGGCGTGCTCGAAAGCACCCCGCACCTCCTCACCGACCCAGCCGATGCCAGCCCGGTCGACTGGGTGCTGGTGGTGACCAAGACCTATGACGCCCCCGGCGCGCGGGTGTGGCTCGACCGGCTGGTCGGCCCCGACACCCATGTCGCGATCCTCCAGAACGGGGTCGAGCATCGCACCCGCTTCCCCGCCCTCGACCCCGCCCGCGTCGTGCCCGTCATCGTCGACATCCCCGCCGAACGCCGCGCCCCCGGCAACGTCCTCCAGCGCCGCAACGGCAGCCTCACCGTCCCAGACGACTCCGCCGGCCGCGCTTTCGCCGCGCTGTTCGCGCACAGTCCGATCGACACGATCCTCACCGACGACTGGCTGAGCGCGGCCTGGCGCAAGCTCGCGGTCAACTGCGCGGGTGCCGTCAACGCGCTCACCCTCCAGCCCGCCGGCATCGCCCGCGACGATGAAGCCGCAGAGCTGATGCGCGCGCTGATCCGCGAATGCGTCGCCGTGGGCCGCGGGGAGGGGGCGAGCCTCCCCGACGACCTGGCCCAGCAAGTGCTCGAAGGCTATCGCAGCGGCCCGGCGGACTCGATCAACTCGATCCACGCCGACCGCCTCGCCGGCCGCCCGACCGAAGCCGACGCCCGCAACGGCGTGATCGCGCGGCTGGGCACGAAACACGGCATCGACGCCCCGCTCAACCGCATGGCGGATGTGGTGCTGCGCCTATCTGCCCTCTCCCCTTGATAGGGGAGAGGGTTACCGCAGCTTGGCAGCTTGCTGCCTAGCGAAGGTTGGGAGAGGGGTAGATCGGCGCGCAGCGCCGACCGCGCGGGCCAACCCACCCTTTCCTACAGCCCCCCGCCTGTGCCATGGCATGGCATGGCCGCACCCGTCGCCACCCCCCGCATCCCCCCAGCCTACCGCTCCGACGCGCGCCTGGCGCGTCCGCGTCGCGCACTTATCGCGCCGGTGTCGCGTCGCTGTCGCGTCCGAGGCGCAAATCCGGCGCAAACCCGCCGCTTCCCGGTCGCCTCACCCGGACACACCCCCTTTTTCGTCAGCATCGTCCGGACAGTCGCGCCATGAGCATCCCCCGCATCCTCATCATCGCCGGCTCCGACTCCGGCGGCGGGGCCGGAATTCAGGCCGATATCCGCACCGTGACCATGCTCGGCGGCCATGCCACCACCGCGATCACCGCGATCACCGCGCAGAACACACTCGGCGTCACCGCCATCCACCCGGTTCCGGTCGAGATCGTGCTGGCGCAGATCGACGCCGTCACCTCTGACATCGGCTGTGACGCGGTGAAGATCGGGATGATCGGATCGGCGGAGATCGCCCATGCCGTCGCCGACCGGCTGGAGGCGCTCGACTGCCCGATCGTGTTCGACCCCGTCATGATCGCCACCAGCGGATCGGTGCTGGCCGACCCCGAAACCATCGCCGCGTTCGAACGGCTGATGACGATCGCGTCGGTCGTCACCCCAAACCTGCCCGAACTGACCGCGCTCGGCGGGCGTCAGGCGGTCCTCGCCTATGGCTGCCACCTCGCCGAAAAGGGCGGGCACAAGGAGGGGCCGACGATCCTCGACCAGCTCTACGCCCCCAAGGACCGGCTGGTGATGGAGATCGAGGCGGAGCGGATCGACACCCCCGACACGCACGGCACCGGCTGCACCTTCGCCGCCGCGCTCGCCACGGGCCTCGGCTCGGGCCTGTCGATCGGCGAGGCGTTCATTCAGGCGGTGCGCTTCGTCCGCCTCGCGATCCTCAACGCCCCCGGATTGGGCGAAGGCCATGGCCCGGTCGGCCATGCGCTCGGCATGGTCCCGTTCGACATCGTCGATGGCGAGGGTGAGGACGACGATGCCTGACCTGACGTTCGAGTTGCGCCACGCCGCCCGAGGCCCGGTGGCGGGGGTGGATGAGGCCGGCCGCGGCCCGCTCGCGGGACCCGTGGTCGCCGCTGCCGTCATCCTCGACCCGGCCTGCATCCCCGAAGGCATCGACGATTCCAAGGCACTGACCGCCGCCAAGCGCGCCGCTTTGTGCGACGCGATCCTCGGCTGTGCCCGCGTGGGCATCGGCATCGCCAGTGTCGAGGAGATCGACCGCCTCAACATCCTGTGGGCAACGATGCTGGCGATGACCCGCGCCGTCGCCGCACTCGACCTGCCCCCCGCCTATGTCCTGGTCGACGGCAACCGCTGCCCCGACTGGCCCCATGCTAGCGAGCCCGTGATCGGCGGCGACGCCCGCTGCCTGTCGATCGCCGCCGCCTCGATCGTCGCCAAACACCGCCGCGACTGCATCATGGCCGAACTCGACGTTGCGTTCCCCGGCTATGGCTGGGCCAGCAACAAGGGCTACGCCGCAAAGGTCCATCAGGAAGCGCTGAGAACGCTCGGCCCCACCCCCCACCACCGCCGCAGCTTCGCGCCGGTGGCGCAGGCGGAACTGGATTTCGGACCGGTAATGGTCCCCGCTCTTTGACATGAGGGAAAAGGCCCGCCGCCGCACCTGAGCGCAACGACGGGCCTCCTTTCCTCCCCAGGAAACTGTTTGGCTGACAAGTCTAGCCGCTTGTCGCCCTCACCCTTCCGGCGCTTCGCGCCTCCCTCCCTCTCCCGTTGGGAGAGGGAAGGGGCCCGCCGCCGCAGGCGGTGGGAAGGGTGAGGGTGACTGCGCTGAACTCAGATCACGCCGCGAACTGGTTCATCGTATTGTGAGCCCCGCCGGCCTTCAGCGCGGCCTCACCGGCGAAATATTCCTTGTGGTCATCGCCAATGTCGCTGCCCGACATGTTCTGGTGCTTCACACAGGCAATGCCCTGCCGGATCTCCTGCCGCTGCACGCCCTTGACGTAGCCGAGCATCCCCATCTCGCCGAAATACTCCTTGGCGAGATTGTCGGTCGACAGCGCCGCAGTGTGGTAGGTCGGCAAAGTGATGAGGTGATGGAAGATGCCGGCCCGCGCCGCCGCATCCTTCTGGAAGGTGCGGATCTTTTCGTCGGCCTCCTCCGCAAGCGGCGTGCCGTCATACTCGACGCTCATCAGCTTGGCCCGGTCATAGGCCGACACGTCGAGACCCTGCTCGGCCCAGCGATCGAACACCTGCTGACGGAAATTGAGCGTCCAGTTGAAGCTCGGCGAATTGTTGTAGACCAGCTTGGCGTTCGGAACGACTTCGCGGATCCGGTCCACCATCGACGCGATCTGTTCGATATGGGGCTTTTCGGTTTCGATCCACAGCAGGTCGGCACCGTGCTGCAGGCTGGTGATGCAATCGAGCACACAGCGATCCGCCCCGGTCCCCTCACGGAACTGGAACAGGTTCGATGGCAGCCGCTTGGGCTTCATCAGCTTGCCGCCGCGGTTGATGACGACATCGCCATTGACGCTAGACAGGTCGGTGACCTCTTCGCAATCGAGGAAGGCGTTATACTGGTCGCCCAGATCGCCCGGCTCCTTGGAGTAAGCGATCTGCTTGGTCAGCCCGGCGCCGAGCGAATCGGTCCGCGTGACGATGATCCCGTCATCGACCCCCAGCTCCATGAAGGCGTAGCGGCAGGCGCGGACCTTCGCCAGGAAGTCCTCATGCGGCACCGTGACCTTGCCGTCCTGATGCCCGCACTGCTTCTCGTCGCTGACCTGATTCTCGATCTGGAGCGCACAGGCCCCGGACTCGATCATCTTCTTGGCGAGCAGATAGGTCGCCTCGGCATTGCCGAAGCCGGCGTCGATATCGGCGATGATCGGCACGACGTGCGTCTCGTAATTATCGATTGCATTCTGGATCCGCGCCGCCTCGACCGCATTGCCGGCATCCCGCGCCGCATCGAGATCGCGGAACATCATCCCCAGCTCGCGGGCATCGGCCTGCTTCAGGAAGGTGTAGAGCTCTTCGATCAGCGCCGGGACGCTGGTCTTTTCATGCATCGACTGGTCGGGCAGCGGGCCGAAATCGCTGCGCAACGCCGCGACCATCCAGCCGGAGAGATAAAGGTAGCGCCGCTTGGTGCTGCCGAAATGCTTCTTGATCGCGATCATCTTCTGCTGCGCGATGAAGCCATGCCAGCAGCCGAGCGACTGGGTGTAGGCCGCCGGATCGGCGTCATACGCCGCCATGTCGCGGCGCATGATCCCGGCGGTGTACTTCGCAATGTCGAGCCCGGTGCGGAACCGGTTCTGCAACCGCATCCGCGCCACCGATTCGGCATCGATGCCGTCCCAGCGGCCCTGCTGCGCGTCGATGGGCTTGGCGGCCCGGGCGATCTCGTCTTGGTAGGTCATTACGTCACCTCACTGTGTTGCGAGTGTGACTATTCACTTCTCCGTTCGATTTCCGGCGAAATCGCGCGCCAACCCGGTCTGCCAGTCGTCGGACAGCGATCAATGGCGTGTTGTTTTGTAAATTTATTACTGGTTTGGGATCAGCGGAATCGGCCCCGGCGAGTCTTTTTCGTCACACCCCAAACCTAGTGCCTGTGGATAACTTCCGGACTCAACATGTGGACAAGTCCCGAAATGTTCCGTCAAGTTAACGGAATCCCAAGCCTTTTCGTTAACCAATGTTCGCTTGACGGAGTCCTGAGTTCGTGGCGTTTCACCGGTTCAACGGGGTTTGGAGTGGTTAATGGGGGTCATCGAAAAGGTCGCTAGGGCGGCGGAACCAGCGGTCGAGGTGCGCACCCGCAGCTGGGTCGACGTGCTCCCGCTCGATTCGATCATCCAGCAGGATTGTATCGAAGCGATGCGCGCCCTGCCCGCCGCGTCGGTCGACATGATCTTCGCCGATCCGCCCTATAACCTCCAGCTCGGCGGCGACCTCAACCGCCCGGATGGCAGCCATGTCGACGCCGTCACCGACGATTGGGACAAGTTTGATTCGCTGTCCGCCTATGATGCCTTCACCCGCGCCTGGCTGGCCGAAGCGCGCCGTGTGCTCAAGCCCAACGGCACGATCTGGGTGATCGGCAGCTACCACAACATCTTCAAGGTCGGCTCGGCGATCCAGGATCTGGGCTTCTGGATCCTCAACGACATCATCTGGCGCAAGGCCAACCCGATGCCCAATTTCAAGGGCACGCGCTTCACCAACGCGCATGAAACGCTGATCTGGGCGTCGATGGGCGAGAAGTCGAAATACACCTTCAACTACCGCAGCATGAAGACGCTCAACGACGAGCTTCAGATGCGCAGCGACTGGGAATTCCCGATCTGCGGCGGGCTGGAGCGGCTGAAGAAGAACGGCACCAAGGTCCACCCGACCCAGAAGCCCGAAGCCTTGCTCTACCGCGTCATGCTTGCCTGCACCAAGCCGGGCGACATCATCCTCGACCCGTTTTTCGGCACCGGCACTACCGGCGCGGTGGCCAAGCGGCTGCGCCGTCACTGGATCGGGATCGAGCGCGAGGGCAATTATGTCGAGGCGGCGCAGGAGCGCATCGCCGCCGCGCTGCCGCTCGACGAAAGCGCCGTCACCACGATGATGGCGCCGCGCCAGGCGCCGCGCGTCGCATTCGGCACGCTGATCGAGACCGGCTATCTCAAGCCCGGCACGGTGCTGAGCGATGCCAAGCGCCGCTGGCGCGCGGTGGTGAAGGCCGACGGATCACTGCTCACCGATTGCGGCGTGGCAGGCTCGATCCACAAGGTTGGTGCGACGCTGCAGGGTGCGCCGTCGTGCAATGGCTGGACCTTCTGGCATCATAAGGGTGCCGAGCGACTGGAGCCGATCGACACGCTGCGCCAGACCTATCTGCTCGCGACGCAGCCCTGATCCGCGCTAGAGGGGGTGCATGACCTTCTCCCCCTCAGCCCGCCTCTATCTCCGCCCCGTTGCGCCGGTCGACAGCCCGATCGGCTATGACGGTCAGGTCGCCAGGCTAGCCGGGGGTCTCAGCTGGTTCGCCGCGTACGAGTTGATCGCGATCGACGGCGGTCGCCGCGTCGCGCAGCAGCTGGTCCCCGTCGAACGCCTGCCCGGTCTGCTAACCCAGTTGCCCGAGGCGCAAGCCGAACAGGTACGCGCCCTCGCCGCCGCCATCTCCGCACCGCGCCCGGTAATCCGGGCGGGCGAGCGCACGCTGCGACTCGATCAGCCTCTGGTTGCGGGTATCCTCAACGTCACCCCCGACAGCTTCTCCGACGGCGGCAAGCATGGCGGCGACCCGGAGGCGATCGCGCAGGCGGGGTTCGATATGGGCGTAGCGGGCGCGTCGCTGGTCGATGTCGGCGGCGAATCGACGCGACCGGGCGCAGAAGCCGTGTGGGAGGGCGATGAGATTGAGCGCGTCGTCCCGGTGATCGAGCGGCTGGCTAAGTCCGGCGTCCCCGTGTCGATCGACACGCGCAAGGCATCCGTGATGGAGGCCGCGCTGGCGGCAGGCGCGCATATCGTCAACGACGTCGCAGCGCTGGCCTATGACCCGCGCACGATCGAGGTCGTCGCCCGCGCTGGCTGCCCGGTAATCCTGATGCACTCACCGGATCCGGCGCAGTCGCCCCATGGCGGCAGCGGTTATCGCGACCCGCTGATCGAAGTGTTCGACTGGCTGGAGGCACGGATCGCGGCGGTGGTCGCCGGCGGCGTCCAGCGCAGCAACATTCTGGTCGATCCGGGCATCGGCTTCGGCAAGTCGCTCGCCGACAATCTCGCGCTGATGAACGGGCTCACCCTGTTCCACGGCCTCGGCCTGCCGATCATGCTGGGTGCCAGCCGCAAGCGGATGATCGGCGCGCTGGATCACGAGGCGCCTGTCGAACGGCGGCTTGGCGGCTCGATTACGCTGGCGATCAAAGGCGCGGAAGCGGGTTGCCAGCTGCTCCGCGTCCATGACGTCGCGGAAACCGTGCAGGCGGTGCGGGTGTGGCGCGGCATGAAGGACCACGGGCTTTCCGGCCCGCCGCGCTGACCCCTCAGTTCAGCGGGCCGGGCCGTGTGCGCTGGTCGACATAGGTGCGCTGAACGTTGAACGGGCTGACCCGCCCGTCGCGGAACCGATCGCGGCGGCGCTCGGCCTCTGCGCCGATCTTCTCAAGGCTGTCGACCAGATCGTCGAGGTTGCGGCGGCGCTCGATCGGGGTCGCGTCGCGGCTTTCCGCCATGCACGCCGCGACCAGATCGGGCACGCGGCGGCGGATCACATTGGCCCAATCGACCGCGTCGGTGGCCAGCGGATCGGCATCGGCAATGGCGAGCAGCCGCGCGCAGCTGGTCCGCGCTGCGGCAACCCGACTGACCGCCCAATCGGCCTCGGCGGCAGCAAGCGTCCACGCCGCCTCCAGCGGGTCACCAGGATCAGACGCCTGTCCGCGCCGCAGCCGATAGCGGTCGAACTTCGCGCGCAGCCGGCGGATACCGAACCACGCACCGAACGCCGCAGCACCGGCGGTGACGAGCAGCACGGCAATCACCACCAGGGCGAGGAAAGCGAGCACAAAGAGCAGGAGTCGAAGCATCGTCCGACTATATGGGATGCCCTGCCCGCTTCGCCAGAGTTACAACGTATAGCCACCATCGGCGAGCAACGTCGTGCCGGTAATCAGCGCCCCCTGATCGCCCAGCAGAAAGGCGATCTGCGCCGCCACCTCCTCTGCCTTGGCGTAGCGACCGAGCGGCGTGTCCATCGCCGCCAGCTCGGCAAAGGCGGCGTCGCGGCCGATCTGCGCGACGCGGTCGGCGAACATCGGCACCGCGTCCCACACCGGTGTCTCGACCCCGGCCGGGGCAATCGCGTTGACCCGGATGCTGTCGCCCGCCCCCTCCTTTGCCGCAACCTTGGCGAGATGGATCAGCGCCGCCTTGGAACAGCCATAGGCGGCAACGCCGGGCTCCGCCTTGATCCCCGCCGCCGATGCGGTCAGCACGATGCTGCCCCCGCGCCCGATCATCGCCCGCATCGCCGCGCGCAGCGTCAGGAACGCGCCGTCGAGATTGACCGACAGGATGCGTCGCCACTCGGCGAAATCGAGTGACGCAATCGGCCCCGCGCCGGCGATCCCGGCATTGATCACGGCATGATCGAGCCCGGACAGGTCGAGATCGTCCCACAGCCGCTCATCCGCGACATCGCCCATGACGCATTGTGTCTCTGCCGCAAGATCCAGCGCGCCCAGCGCTGCCGCATCGCGATCGACCAGGATGAGTCGTGCGGCCCCCTCCGCCGCCAGCAATCGCGCCACGGCCAGGCCGATGCCGGACGCGGCACCCGTTATAAGTATAGTACGCGCTTCAAACCGGTCTGCCATCACGGTAGCATAACGATGTTGAGCCCCGACGCGAAGCGGGCGCGACGCGGAGAAAACCTATGCATGAACCCGCCGATCGATACGCGTCCGTTGCAATCCTGCTCCACTGGCTGATCGCCGGACTGCTGATCGCCAACATCGTCATCGCGCTGACGATGGACAGCGCCGCGCTGTTTCAGACGCACAAGTCGATCGGCATCCTTGTCCTGCTGCTGACCGGGGTGCGCCTGGTCTGGCGGCTGACCCATCGCTGGCCCGCGCTCGCGGCGAGCCTTGGCGCATGGGAGCGTATGGCGGCGCGGTTCACCCATTTCGCCTTTTATGTGCTGTTGCTGGCGGTGCCGCTGCTCGGCTGGGCGGCGGCGTCGACCGGACGGCGCGGGACTGGCGACCTGTTCGGGGTCATCCCGTGGTTCGACCTGCCGCTGGGCAAATCGGGCGACCTTCACGACCTGACCGGTGAGGCGCATGAGTTGGCCGTCTATCTGACGATCGCACTTGTCGTCCTGCACATCGCGGGCGCGCTCAAGCACCAGTTTGTTGATCGCGACGGCACGCTCCGCCGGATGCTGCCAGGGCGCTAAACCTTACGCCGCGTTCTGGTCGATCCCCAATTCGCCAAGCTTGCGGTAGAGCGTCGAGCGGCCGATGCCGAGGCGGCGGGCGACTTCGGTCATGCGTCCGCGATAATGGCCGATCGCCAGGCGGATGACATCGGCCTCGATCTCTTCGAGCGCGCGCAAGTTTCCGTCAGGCTTGAACAACGTCACCCCCGCCCCTTGCGCAGCGCCGCCATGCGCTTGCGCACTGCCCGCCGGACGTCCGCCGGCAAGCTGCGCGATTTGCGGGAAATCGGCGCGGGTCAGCGCGTCGCCGTCGCACAGCACTGCGGCGCGGAACAGCGCATTCTGCAGCTGGCGCACATTGCCCGGCCAGTCATAGCCGCCGAGCAGCGCCAGCGCGTCGTCGGTAATCCCCAGCGGGCGCAGCCCCGGCTGTTCCGCGATACGCGCGAGCAGATGGCGGGCGAGCGGCGCGACATCGCCGGCGCGGTCCCGCAGCGGCGGGATCGTCACCTGCACGACGTTGAGCCGGTAATAAAGGTCTTCACGGAAGCGGCCTTCTTCGACCTCGGTCAGCAGCGTCTTGTTGGTTGCCGCGATCACGCGGACATCGACCTGGCTCGCATGGCGCGCGCCGATCGGCTGGACCTCGCCCGACTGGACCACGCGCAGCAACTTGACCTGCGCCTCCAGCGGCATCTCGCCAATCTCGTCGAGGAAGATGGTGCCGCCATCGGCCTCCTGAAAGCGGCCGATCTTGCGTTCGAACGCGCCGGTGAACGCGCCCTTTTCGTGGCCGAACAGCTCGGATTCGACGAGGTTGGCGGGGATTGCGCCGCAATTGACGCGGACGATTGCTTTGGTGTGGCGCGGCGATGCGGCGTGGATCGCCTCGGCCACCACTTCCTTGCCGACGCCGCTTTCACCTTCGATCAGCACCGGCACACGCGCCCGCGCCGCCTTGGCCGCAATCGCCAGCGCGGCGCGGAATTGCGGCGCGGAGCCGACGATCTCGTCAAAGGCGAGGTGCGCGGACATTTTCTCGGTCAGCGGGCGCAGCTCGCCCGCGACCTTTGCCCCCACCGCGCAGTCGAGTGCGGCAAGCAGGCGTTCGGCGGCGAGCGGCTTGACCAGGAAATCGGTCGCCCCCGCGCGCATCGCACTGACCGCTGCGGCGACCGATCCATTGGCGGTCAGCAACAGGATCGGGAGCATCGGGCGGTTGAGGCGCAATTCGGCGATCAGCGACGCCGCGTCGAAATCGGGCGCCCAGTGATCGAGGATGATCGCATCGAGCGCCATCCCGTCCGGCGTGCCCAGGGTCGCGACCGCGGTTTCATGGTCGCTGGCAAAGATCGTGCGCCACCCACGCCGCGCGGCAATCGCGGCGATCAGCCGGCGCTGGGCCGGTTCCTCGTCGATCAGCATCAGCTGGCGCTGTCCGTTGCGCGTCATCTCAAATCCCCCAACCTGTCTCGGTTGTCCCTAATTCGGTCACCCTGCATAAGACGGTCGGGTAAAGACGGGCTTAAGCCTGACTAAAGCGCACAGGGGTTGAGGGGCGCGCGACCGCTGTCTAAGACAGGAAGCATAACAGCGTTACGAGGGGAAGACGCATGGCCCAGAGCGGCAACATGAAGGCACATGAAGCGACCTATGGCGGGTTCATGCGCATGTTGAAGGTCGGCACGGTCATTACCGTGATCGTCACCGCGATCGTCGTCTGGCTGATCGCAGCCTGACGTGAAGATCGCCGTCCTCAAGGAGACCGCCGCTGGAGAGCGGCGCGTCTCCGCGACGCCGGAAACCGTCAAGAAATTCGTCTCGCTGGGTGCTGCTGTGGCAGTCGAACGCGGCGCGGGTGACACCGGTTTCCTATCCGACGCAAGCTATGAAGCTGCTGGCGCGACCATCGGCTCGCGCGCCGATGTTCTGGCCGATGCCGATATCGTGCTGGGCGTGCAGGGTCCCGACCCCGCGACGCTGGCGGGCATCAAGCCCGGTGCCTGGCTAGCAGCTGGTCTCAACCCGTTCGGTGAGCGCGCCCGCGTTGATGCCTATGCCGCGCTAGGCATCGAGGCGCTGGCGATGGAGTTCATGCCGCGTATCACCCGTGCGCAGTCGATGGACATCCTGTCGTCGCAGTCGAACCTGGCGGGATACAAGGCAGTGCTCGACGCCGCGTCCGAATATGGCCGCGTGTTTCCGATGATGATGACCGCAGCGGGTACCGTGTCCGCAGCCAAGGTCTTCGTCATGGGCGTCGGCGTTGCCGGGCTTCAGGCCATCGCCACCGCCCGCCGCCTTGGCGCGCAGGTCTCGGCGACCGATGTGCGCAGCGCGACCAAGGAGCAGATCCAGTCGCTCGGTGCCAAGCCGATCTTCGTCGAAAATGTCGCGGGGATCGAAGGCGAAGGCTCGGGCGGCTATGCCACCGAGATGAGCGACGAATACAAGGCCGCACAGGCCGAGCTGGTCTCGTCGCACATCGCCAAGCAGGACATCGTCATCACCACCGCACTGATCCCGGGCCGCCCCGCGCCCCGGCTGATCAGCGACGCACAGATCGCGTCGATGCGTCCGGGCAGTGTCATCGTCGATCTTGCGGTCGAAGCCGGCGGCAATGTCGAGGGCGCGGTCGCGGGTGAAGTGGTCGAACGCCATGGCGTGAAGATCGTCGGCCACCGCAACGTGTCGTCGCGACTGGCGAGCGACGCCTCGGCGCTGTTCGCGCGCAACCTCTACAACTTCCTCTCGGCCTTCTGGGACAAGGAAGCGGGGAAGCCGGTGCTGGACGAGGAAATCGGCGACGCGATCCGGCTGACGCAAGGCGGCAAGGTGGTGAATCCGAGGTTGCTCGGGTGAGAGCGCTGGGGGCAGCGATGGCAGCGGCTGCCTGCTGCGTTGGCGCGGCAACCGCGCAACCGAGCGCGCCGCAAGCCGCTTCCGGCAGCGCCATTGGGCGCGAATGGCGCGGCGACGAGGATTTCTATGCCGTGGTGGTCGCCTATGATCGCGCCGAACTGGCATGGCGCCATTTCCGCAATCGCTTGTGTGCCATGCCAGAGCCGCGACGGACCTCGCTCTCGCACGTCGTAAGAGAAACGCGCGAGCGACTGGATACGATGCGGTCCAGAATGGACGTGCTTTGGCCGAACGCGCCGATCGATCGGTTTCGCTACATGGCCAGAACCGATCCCGAACCGAAGATGCTGTGCGATGATCGGGCAGCCGCCGAGGAAGCCTTCCAGGCTGCACTCGCCGGACACGACGGGACCCAGAATTTGATCCGGTTGATCGAACGCGCGCGCCAACCAAAGGACACTCGCTGACATGGGCTTTCTCAACGCCACGGTCCACGATCCGGTCGATGCCGAGAAGGATTATCGCCACATCATGGCGACAGGCGAAACCGTACGCTTTGCGTTCAAGCTGATCCGCGACGCGATTCTGTTCACCGATATGCGCATCGTCACCATCGACGTGCAGGGGCTGACCGGATCCAAGAAGCGCTTCGTTTCGATCCCATATCGCGCGATCACCACCTTCTCGGTCGAGAGCGCCGGGCATTTCGACCTCGACACCGAACTCACACTGACCGTGTCCGGCGCGCCCCCGATTGAGCTGATGCTCAGCCGGGGCACGGACGTACACGGCCTGATCTCGCTGCTCACCGAACGGCTGGCTCGATAACGCAGGAAAAGGACTGACCCGATGGACTTCATCTCGATCCTGTCGATCTTCGTGCTGGCGTGTTTCGTCGGCTATTATGTCGTGTGGTCGGTGACCCCGGCGCTGCATACGCCGCTGATGGCGGTGACCAATGCGATTTCCAGCGTCATCGTCGTGGGAGCGCTGGTCGCTTCGGCGGCGGCGGGCAGCCCGACCGCAAAATGGCTGGGGCTGATCGCGGTGGCGCTGGCCAGCGTCAATATCTTCGGCGGGTTCGCCGTGACCGAGCGGATGCTCGCCATGTACAAGAAGAAGGGCTGAGCCGATGCATGAAGCTGCTCCGCTGAACCCCTGGGTCGCGCTCGCCTATCTGATCGCAGGCGTGTGTTTCATCGTCGCGTTGCGCGGCCTGTCCTCGCCCGCGACCAGCCGTCGCGGCAACCGCTTTGGCATGGCGGGGATGCTGATCGCCGTCGTGACGACGCTCGTCACGCATGAGATCGCGTCGCTGCCCGAGATCATCGGCGCAATCGCCATCGGTGGCGGGTTCGGCTGGATCGTCGCGCGCAAGATCAAGATGACCGACATGCCGCAGCTGGTGGCGGGCTTCCACTCGCTCGTCGGCCTCGCTGCGGTGCTGGTCGGCGTCGCCGCCTATCTCAATCCCGAGGCGTTCGGCATCGTCTTTCCCGAAGGATCGCCCAACGCGGGCCTGATCCTGCCAGTCAGCCGGATCGAGCTGGGCCTGGGCGTCGCCATCGGTGCGATCACCTTCTCCGGATCGGTCATCGCCTTCCTCAAGCTCAACGGCAACATGGGCGGCGCGCCGATCATGCTGCCGGGACGCCATGTCATCAACCTTGGCACGCTGGCCGCGATCCTTGGCCTGATCGCATTCCTGACGGTCGAGCTGCGCGCACCCGACTGGGTGTTCTGGACCGTGCTGGTCCTGTCCTTCGTCATCGGCTTCCTGCTGATCATCCCGATCGGCGGCGCGGACATGCCGGTGGTGGTGTCGATGCTCAACAGCTATTCGGGCTGGGCCGCCGCCGCGATGGGCTTCACGCTCGGCAACACCGCGATGATCATCACCGGCGCACTGGTCGGCAGTTCGGGCGCGATCCTGAGCTACATCATGTGCAAGGCGATGAACCGCAGCTTCATCAGCGTGATCGCCGGCGGCTTTGGTGGCGACAGCGGCGGCCCGGCAGGCGCGGCGGCGACGGATCGCCCGTGGAAGCGCGGCTCCGCCGAGGACGCGGCCTTCCTGATGAGCCAGGCCGAACAGATCATCATCGTGCCCGGATACGGCATGGCGGTCGCGCAGGCGCAGCACGCGCTGCGCGAGATGGGCGACAAGCTGAAAGAACATGGCGTGCGCGTCAAATACGCGATCCACCCGGTCGCGGGGCGGATGCCGGGGCATATGAACGTGCTGCTGGCCGAGGCCAATGTCCCCTATGACGAGGTGTTCGAGCTGGAGGACATCAACAGCGAGTTCGCCCAGACCGACGTAGCCTTCATCATCGGCGCGAACGACGTGGTCAATCCGGCGGCGAAGACCGACAAGAGCTCGCCCATCTACGGGATGCCGGTGTTCGACGTGAACAAGGCCAAGACGGTGTTGTTCATCAAGCGCAGCATGGGCGGGGTCGGTTATGCGGGCGTCGACAATGACGTCTTCTACCAGGACAACACCATGATGCTGCTCGCCGACGCCAAGAAGATGGTCGAGGAGATCGTCAAGTCGCTCGACTGACTCGAACCGACCCGCGCGTAATCGCTTGATATCGCAGCGCGCGCGGGTCAGCATCTCGCTGCGATCGGGGAATGAGCGATGCTGAGTGTCGGACGGATTCTGGAGGGTGCGTTCGGGCTGGTGCGCGAGCGGTTCGTGGCGGTCGCGATCTGGGCCGGCGTCTATCTGTTGCTCCACATCGCGATGCTGTTGACGATGCAGCCGCTGTTTCAGGCAATGGCCGATGGTGCGACCGGCGTCCCGGTCGGTGCCGACAGCAGCTTTGGCGATCGGGCGGGTGTGCTCAATTTCCTTGCGCCAATCTATGGTTTGAACCTGTTGATGGCGCTGATTGGCATCGTCCTCTACGCCGCCGCGATGCGGGCGGTGCTGCGCCCGCAGACCGACGCTTTCGGATTTCTGCGCGTCGGTGCAGACGAACTGCGGCTTCTTGTTTTGCTGCTGATCTTCGGGGTCGGCAGCTTTGCCCTGTTGATGGCCTGGGCCGTTATCATAGGGCTGGCCACTGCAGGCGTTGCGGCGGGCACCGATTCAATCGGTACCACGCTTATCGTTGCGGTTCTCGGGTTTCTGGCGGTGGCCCTGGTCTGGATATTCCTGGTTGTCCGCTTCTCGCTTGCCTTTCCGCTGACCCTGTATCGCCGCAGCCTCGCGCTTGGTGAAGCATGGCGCTTGAGCCGGGGGCGGTTCTGGACGCTGTTTGGCGCGGCGCTCGTCATAACCTTGATCGGCGGCGTGATGACGATGGCGGTCGGCATATTTTCCTCGGCGAGCTACTTGGCCGATCTCGCAGGCGCTTCAGGCGATTCCGAAGCCATCGCCGCAGCAGCACAAGCGCAGATGGCGCGTGCCGCGACGTTGACCCCCGCGACGATCGCCCAGGCAATCGGGGCCGCGCTTGCCGCCGCGATCTGGGTCGCGCTTAGCGGAGGCAGCATTGCCACGGCGGCAAAGCTGTTGCTGGCCGACGAGATGGACGATGCCGAGGAGGTATTCGGCTAACAGGCTTGCGTTCTTGATCCGTTCTGGAGATAACAGGCGGCAGACCGGTTGAAATCGGAGCCGCCTTGTGCTGACGCGCCGCCCCATCCCGCGATTACATCCGCATTGCAGCGCAAAGCGGAGGGATTGCGATGAGTGACGCCATGCCGGTTGCCGAGCCTGCCACCGATGCCGCCCGCGTCCTGATCATCGCAGCGGCACCGGAGCAGGAGCGGCATATCGCCGCCGTCACCGCGAGCGGCGCCCGCCTGCTGGGCGCGGTCGCTCCAGATGCGGTCGAGGCGGCGCTCGACAGCCTGATCGCCGCCGAGCTGATCGTGATCGACGGCACCGGCATCGACCCTGATCGGATGGCGGCAAGCTCGGTACGAATTGCCGGCTGGACGCGCGACGGTGACTGCCGGATTGTCGCGTTGCTCGACGTCGCGGCGCTCGATCTCGCCGCCCCATTGCTGATGGATGCTGGTGCGACCCTGCTCTGTGAACCGAGCGCGTCCGACTATGCCGCGGCGCTGGCCCAGGCCACCGCTCCGCCCGGTGCGCGGCTGCACGATGCGACACGGGAGCGGGAGAGCGAGCGGCTGCGCCTGCTCAACGAAGAGGTGGCGCGGCTCGCCGCCGTGCTGTCCGACTTTGCTGCCGATCCCGTTCGCCGCGAGCTGCGCGAACCTGGGCGTGGTTTCCGCGCCGAGCCCGGCGCTGACCCTGATCCGGCACCACGCACCGTCCGCGCCGCGATCCGCGCGCGGCGGCTGCGCGACCAGCATTTTCACGCCGAACTCTTTGCCGATCCCGCCTGGGACATGCTGCTCGACCTCTATGCCGCGCAGCTCGAGCGGAGCAGGGTGTCGGTGTCGAGCCTGTGCATCGCTGCATCGGTCCCGCCGACCACGGCGCTGCGCTGGATCGGGACGATGCATGATGCCGGACTGTTCGAACGCGAGGCCGATCCCGGGGACCGACGGCGGGCGCACATCACCCTGTCGGGGCGGGCGGCAGATGCGATGCGGGGCTATTTCGCGGCGGTCGCACGGTTGGGACTGATGCCGGCCTGAAGCCTATTGGTCGCCGAAGCGAAGGACGTGAAGCGGCTTGCCCACCTCGCCAAACTGGACCTCGCTCGGCGTCTTGTTGAGGAAGATACGGGCCGAGAGAATAGGCGTCACGTCCTGATGCAATCCGAACCCGGAATGGCTGCCGGCATCGACATCGACCTTGCGAACGACTCTCGCGTCGAGATAGCGTTCGCTACGCGGCGCGACGCTTACCGAATTCAAGAGCGCGCGCTCGGCCACTGGGACCACGACGACGAAGGGCGACCAGACCCCCGATAACGGCCAAACCTCGACCTCCAGCGCCGATTCGCGCGGATAAAGTTCATAGCCAAACGACGAGGACGCGCTGGACTGGACGAACGGCTGATCGGACATGGGTTTCTCCGGTGGTGAGCCCTGATGGATTCGAACCATCGACCTACTGATTAAAAGTCAGTTGCTCTACCGACTGAGCTAAGGGCCCCCATGCTGGGACAGGCGCTGCACCTAGGCGGCGATGCGCGGCGGGTCAACCGGGGAGGCGCGCCGCGCGCTGGCGGCCAATTGCCGAATCGTTCGCCCGGTCAGCGGATCGCGCCAGTCCGGGACGATGCTGACCAGCGGGCGCAGGACGAAGTCGCGCTGGCGGAACAGCGGGTGCGGAATGGTGAGGCCGGGGCTGCTCCATGGGCCCCCCGACCACAGGACGAGGTCGAGGTCGATCACCCGCGCGTCCCAGCGGCGGCCGCGGCGACGGCCGAAATCGCGTTCGATCTGCTTGAGGCGAGCGAGCAGCTCCGGCGGGGTTTCGGCGGTATTCACGAGAATCGCGGCATTGGTGAAGCGGCGGCGCGAGGGGCCGAGCGGGGCGGTTTCTATGGCTCGCGATTGGACGACCACCCCGCCGATTGCCGCGACCGCCGCCGCCAGCTCCTGTCGCGGCGAACCGTGGCGACCGCGCCGGTTCGATCCCAGCGCGATGACATAATGGTGGGTTGAGGCGCTCACCCGCCCCGCCTATCCCGGCGGCATGATCCCGCCAAGTCCGTTGCCCGATACTGAACCGCCGCGCGATTGCCCGCGCTGTCCCCGGCTGGTGGCGCTGCGGCAGGAGCTGCGCGCCGAATACCCCGACTGGTGGAACGCGCCCGTGCCGGCGTTCGGCGATCCCGATGGCTGGCTGGGCATCATCGGGCTGGCACCGGGGAAGCATGGGGCAAACCGGACGGGGCGGCCGTTTACCGGGGATTTTGCGGGCGACCTGATGTTCGCGACGCTGGCCAAGTTCGGCTTCACGCAGGGACAGTATGAGAGTCGCGCCGATGACGGGTTGCAGCTGAGCGGCGCAATCATCGTCAATTCGGTCAGATGCCTGCCACCCGAGAACAAGCCGACGCCGGAGGAGGCGCGGACCTGTCGCCCGTTTGCCGAGGCTCAGGTCGACGCGCTGCCCAATGCCCGCATCTTCATCGCGCTGGGCCAGATCGCGCATAAGAGCGCGGTCAAGATCCTGGGCGGCAAGCTGCCCAAATGCCGCTTCGGCCACCTCGCCGAGCATCGGATGCCCGACGGGCGGGTGCTGATCGATAGCTATCACTGCTCGCGCTACAACCAGAATACCGGGCGGTTGACTGCGGAGATGTTCGAGGCGGTGTTTGTCCGGACGATCGAGCTGCGCGGGACGGTGTGAGCGTCCGACGAAGCTGACGTTCTCGAGGGGGTTTCGGGGTGAGGCGACCGCGACGCGACGGGTTTGCGCCTGCGACGCGACACCGACGCGACAGTGTCGCGGCGCCGGGTGGCGGGGTGTCAGGCTGGGTGCGAAGGGCATGGTGGCTGTCCCGATCGGTTGAGGGGACAGATGAGATATGCCTGATCGGGGTCTGTAGGAAAGCGGATTTTGGGGGCGAACTATCCTCCCCCGCAAGGGGGAGGTGGCGCCGAAGGCGACGGAGGGGGAGGAAGCACTTCGGCAAGAGGCGAGAGGACATCGCCGTCCTCCCCCTCCGTCAGGCTGCGCCTGCCACCTCCCCCTGGCGGGGGAGGATTATTGTCAGATGTCCTCGACCATGCGCCGGTACAGCTCAGGCCGGCGGTCGCGGAAGAAGCCCATGCCGGCGCGGTGCTTGCGCGCGCGGTCGAGGTCGAGGGTCGCGGTGAGGACGCCGGTTTCCTCTGCACCGAACTCGGCGATGATGTCGCCCCATTCGTCGCAGATGAAGCTGTGGCCGTAGAAGCGCTGGTCGCCCTCGGTCCCGATGCGGTTCGAGGCGATCACGGGGACGACGTTGGACACCGCATGGCCGATCATCGCGCGGCGCCACATGCGGCTGGTGTCGAGATCGGCGTCATAGGGCTCCGACCCGATCGCGGTGGGGTAGAACAGCAATTGCGCGCCCATCAGCATCATCGTGCGCGCGGTTTCGGGATACCATTGGTCCCAGCAGATGCCGACGCCGAGCGCGGCATCGTCCGCCGGGCCGTCCCACACCTTGAACCCGGTATTGCCGGGGCGGAAATAATATTTCTCTTCATAGCCGGGGCCGTCGGGAATGTGGCTCTTGCGATAGACCCCCGCGACCTTGCCGTCGGGGCCGATCATCGCGAGGCTGTTATAGAAATGCGGGCCGTCCGCCTCGAAGAAGCTGGTGGGGATGTGAATTTGCAGCTCCGCCGCGAGGCATTGCATCGCGGTGACGGCTGGGTGGGTCGCGAGCGGCCTGGCGGTCGCGAACAGCGCCTCATCCTCGACCCGGCAGAAATATTCGCCTTCGAACAATTCGGGGGGGAGGACGACCTGCGCGCCCTTGCTGGCCGCCTCGCGCACGAGGTCGGTGACGTTGGCGATGTTCTGCGCCATGTCGGTGGTGAAGGCGAGCTGGAGCGCGGCGACGGTGATCTGGGTCATGTGGGGGTATTTAGGGGGTGGGCCGAAGTTCGTCACCCCGGACCGTTGATCGCCGTCACCATAGCCGTCACCCCAGCGAAAGCTGGGGTCTCTTGTGGCGGCGGTGGGCGATTGCCTCATGAGGCCCCAGCTTTCGCTGGGGCGACGGAGGTGGGCAAGTCACGCGATCTGGTCGAACAGATCGTCCCAGTCCGGGTTCGTCCGCTCGATCAGTTCGATCTTCCAGTCGCGCTTCCATGCCTTCAGCGCTTTCTCCCGGCGGATCGCGTCGTCGACGCTCTCATGCCTTTCGGCGAGGACCAGCATCTTGATGCCGTATTTGCGGCAATAGGCCGATCCCTTGTCGCGCCGATGCTGGTCGATCCGCTCAGCGAGATAGGCAGTGACGCCGACATAGAGCATTCCGCGTGGTTTGCTGGCCATGATGGAGGTCCAGCCGCCGGGCATGGCGTCAGCGTTGGGCTTGCCGGGGGAGACCCCAGCTTTCGCTGGGGTGACGGTTGCGGGGACGCTGTGCCATCTTCACTTCGGAATCTGCTGGGAGATGCAGTGGAAACTCCCGCCACCCGTCAGGATATGGTCCGCGCGCAGGCCCACTGCCTCACGGCCGGGGAAGAGCGCGCCGATCGTCTCCACGGCCTTGCGGTCATTGGGCTGGCCGTACACCGGCACGACCACCGCGGCGTTGCCGATGTAGAAGTTCATGTAGCTTGCCGGCACGACCTCATCGCCATGGATCACGCGGCCGGGTGAGGGGATGGGCACGACTTCGACCCCGAAGGCTTCGGCGCGGCGCTTGGCGTCGGCATAGACCAACCAGTTGGGGTCATTCTCCTCCGGCACCGGGATCGCCAGCCGGTTCTCGCCAACGAAGCGGGCGAGGTTGTCGACATGGCCGTCGGTGTGATCGTGCGCGAGGCCGTTGCCGAGCCATAGCACGCGATCGAAGCCGAGGTCGTCACGCAGCCGCCGCTCCGCCTCACCCTGCGACAGGCCAGGATTGCGATTGCGGTTGAGCAGGCATTGTTCGGTGGTGACGACCAGGCCCGTGCCGTCCCAGTCGATCGATCCGCCCTCGAGGATCCAGTCATGCTCGACCGTGTCGATCCGCTTCTTCGCGGCGAGGCGGCGGCCGATATCCTCGTCGCCATCATATTCATATTTGCCGCCCCAGCCGTTGAAGCCGAACGCGTGGCCGATCCCGGCGCTGTCGAGGATGACGCCGGTGTCGCGCAGCCAGATGTCGCCGAACGGGGCGACCACTACCTTCGCTGTATCGCCGACGAGCAGCGACGCGGCACCCGCCGCCTCGTCATCCGCAGCGACCAGCAGCACCTGTTCGCCCGCGCCCCCGGCATGGACCGCGCGGGCGAACGCCGCCACCTCCGTCCGCGCGGCGGCGAGCGAGTCCCACAGATCGGGATGGCTGGGGAAACCGATCCAGACGGCCTTGTGCGGCGCCCATTCGGGGGGAAGGTGCGGGGTGGTCACGGTGTTACTTGGCTCCTGCGCGGGATTTATCGCGGGCGGCGCGGAATTCGTCGCCCTCGACCCAGTTGGGCCATTGCGCGCTCATCGCGAGCATCCGGCCGACGGCGTAATAGATCTGGAGATCCTGTTCCGCCCCCGCCCAGTTCCACGCCGGGTCATATTCGTCCTTCGGGCCGTGGTAGCGGTTCTTCTCATAATTCGCCGCAGCGGCCTTGCCCGCTTGCTTGCCACCCTCGACCAGATCATCGCCCGCGTCGAAATACAGCATCGGCACGCCGTGCTTCGCCAGCATGAAATGGTCGGAGCGGTAGTAGAAGCCCTTTTCCGGGGTCGGCTCGGCATTGGCCATGCGGTTCTGTTTGGCGAGCGCGGCCTTGAGGTAAGTGTCGAGTTCCGACTTGCCCATGCCGATCACGACGACGTTCTTGGCCGGCGGCGTCAGGTTCATCGCGTCGATGTTGACCCCGCCGACCGTCTTCGCCAGCGGATAGACCGGGTTGTCGCCATAATATTTGGAGCCGAGCAGGCCCGATTCCTCGGCGGTGACGGCGAGGAAGACGAGGCTGCGGTCCGGAGCGCCGGCGTCCTTGTTCGCCTTGGCGATCGCGATCAACGCGGCGGTGCCGGTGGCGTTGTCGACCGCGCCGTTGCAGATGTCATCGCCATCGGGCGCGGCTTCGCAGCGGCCGAGATGGTCCCAGTGCGCGGTGTAGAGGACATATTCGTCGGGGCGCTTGGCACCGGGGAGGATGCCGATGACATTCTTCGACGCGTGCTTGCGGATCACATTGTCGAAGCTGACCGATGCCTTGACGTCACCGAGCGGCACGGCCTTGAAGCCCTTGACCTTGGCGGCGGCGGAGAGCTTGTCGAAATCCTGTCCGGCGCTGGCGAACAGCGCCTTGGCCTTGTCGAGCTGAATCCAGCCATTGGCGGCGGTCTGGTCAGCATGGCCGTTGGCGGCGTCGGCGACCTGCTGCTCGCCGGTCCAACTCGACTGGACGACGTTCCAGCCATAGGCGGCGGGTTGGGTGTCGTGGACGATCAGTGCGGCGGCGGCGCCCTGACGCGCGGCCTCCTCGAACTTGTAGGTCCAGCGGCCATAATAGGTCATCGCCTGCCCGCCGAAATCGCCCTGAAGCCCCGCAGTCTCCCAGTCGGGATCGTTGACGAGGATGACGACGGTCTTCCCCTTCACGTCCACCCCGGCATAGTCGTTCCAGCCCTTTTCAGGCGCGTTGATGCCGTATCCGACGAACACCACCGGGCTGTCCTTGACCGCGATGTTCGGGGTCACGCGATAGGTGCCGGCGACGAATTCGGGGCCGTATTTGAGGCGCATTGCCTGCGTGCCGCCGGTGAAGGTCAGCGGCGAGACATTCTGCGCGGTGATCGCGACGAGCGGGACATCCTGGAACCAGCTGCCGTTGTTACCCGGCTGAAGCCCCGCCTTCTGGAACTGATCGACCAGATAGGCGAGCGTCTTTTCCTCACCCGGCGTGCCTGGCGCGCGACCTTCGAACGCGTCTGACGACAGCGTTTGCGTCGCAGCCTTCATCACGTCCATCGGCATGGCGGGGAGCGCGACGTCCGGCACCGCGGCGGTGTCGGAAGCGGTCGAACAGGCGGCAAGGCCCAGCAGGGCGAGCAGCGCAAGGCGCATGGGGCATCTCTCCAAAGATGTGATGCCGCGACTATTGGCAGGGGGCGGCGGCGCGGGCAAGCCGCGCACGCGCGCTCCGGGGTTGCCCGCCCGCCCGAACACGCGGTAGGATCGGACGCAGGGGGACAGATATATGCTGCGATTGTCGTTAGTTATCGCGCTGACTTGCTATAGCGCGCAGGCGCAGGCGCCGGCGCAGCAGCTGGATGCCGCTGCCGCCTTTGGCGCGCGCGAATATATCGAGCAGGCGAGCCTCTCCCCCGATGGTCTGCGCCTGGCCTTTGTCACCCCGACCCGGGGGCAGGCGTCGGCGGTTTACGTCTTGCCGGTCGACGGGTCCGCGCCACCGAAAGCGATCGCCGCAGCGGACGGCAAGCCCGAACGCATCGCCGGATGCAATTGGGCGAGCAACACCCGGCTGCTGTGCACCGTATTCGGCGTGATCAGCATCGACGGAACGCTGGCCGTGTCGACGCGCATCGCGGCGATGGACCATGACGGCGCGAATATGAAGGTGCTCAGTCATACGCGCGGGACGGGCGACCTGCTGGGCTATGACACGTTCGGCGGATCGGTGATCGACTGGAACCCCGGTGTCGACGGCAAGGTGCTGATGATGCGCCAATATGTGCCTGAATCGAGCACCGGAACGCGGCTGGCCCAGACCGCGCAGGGAATCGGTGTCGACCTGGTCGACATATCGACGCTGAAGGTCAGCGCGGTCGAACCGCCGAGCCGCGATGCGAGCGAATATATTACCGACGGCAAGGGCATTGTGCGCCTGATCGGGCGCAGGGCGTCCAAAGACTATTACACGACGGGGGTAAGCCATTATTCCTATCGCCGCGCGGGCAGCACGGCATGGCAGGCGCTGAGCAGCGTCGGCCCCGATCGCGCTGGCTTCGATCCCTATGGCGTCGATCCGACGCTCGACATTGCCTATGGCCTTAAGCGGGTCGATGGCAAATTGGCCGCCTTCTCGCTCGCGCTCGACGGCACGCTGAGCGAAAAGCTGGTTTTTGCGCATCCCAGCGTCGATGTCAGCGGCTTTGCGCGGATCGGGCGCAACCGGCGCATCGTCGGCGTCACCTATTCCACCGACGTGCCGTCGGTCGAATATATCGATAGCGGCATCGCGCGGCTGATCCAGTCGCTGCAAAAGGCGATGCCGCATTTGCCGCTGGTGCGGGTCATCGATTCGAGCGAGGACGAGAACCGGTTGCTGATCTGGGCCGGCAGCGATGTCGATCCCGGCCGCTTCTTTCTGTTCGATCGCAAGGGCAAGGCGCTTCAGGAGCTGGCGCTGGCGCGGCCGCAGCTGGAGAAGGTCAAGCTCGCGCCGATGCGGCACATCACCTATCCCGCCGCCGACGGCACGATGATCCCGGCCTATCTGACGCTCCCTGCCGATGGCGGCGCCAAGAATGTCCGCGCCATCGTCCTGCCCCATGGTGGCCCGGGTGCGCGGGACGATTGGGGGTTCGACTGGTTGACCCAATTCTACGCCAATCAGGGCTTTGCGGTGCTCCAGCCGAATTTTCGCGGGTCGGCCGGCTATGGCGACGCCTGGTTCGAGAAGAACGGGTTTCAGAGCTGGCGGACCGCCATTGGTGACGTGAACGATGCCGGGCGCTGGCTGATCAAGGAAGGCATCGCCGACCCGGCGAAGCTGTCGATCCTGGGCTGGTCCTATGGTGGCTATGCTGCCCTTCAATCGGCGGTGTCCGAACCCGGACTGTTCAAGCGCGTCGTGGCGATCGCGCCGGTCACCGATCTCGACCGGCTGAAGAGCGAGAACCAGAATTACAGCAACTATCAGGAGGTCGTGCGGTTCGTGGGAAGCGGGCCGCATATCGACGAGGGATCACCGGCGCGGCACGCCGCGAAGATCAAGGCACCGGTGCTGATGTTCCACGGAACGATGGACCGCAATGTCTCGGTCTTTCACGCCGAATTGATGCAGAACCGGCTGAAAGCCGCGGGCGCACAGAGCGAGTTGGTCGTGTTCGAGGGTCTCGACCATTATCTCGAAGACAGCGACGCGCGCACGCAGATGCTGCGCAAGAGCGCGGAGTTTCTGACAGCCCCCTGATCGCCGCCCGACCTGCGGGTTGGGCATTGCGCCATCATCCATTCAACGAAAAAGGGCGGCCCCAGTGGGACCGCCCTGTTCTGTTTCGTCGCGATGGCTTCGATCAGCGCGAGTAGAACTCGACGACCAGATTCGGTTCCATCTTCACCGGATACGGCACCTCGTCGAGGGTCGGCACGCGGGTGAAGGTGATCTTCGACGCGCCGTCCGGAGCGATGTAGTCGGGGATATCGCGCTCGGCCAGGCTCTGCGCTTCCATCACCAGCGCCATCTCGCGCGCCTTGGCACCCAGCTCGACGGTTTCGCCGACCTTGATGCGGCGCGAACCGATGTTGCACTTCTCGCCATTGACCTTGACATGGCCGTGGTTGACCAGCTGGCGCGCGGCGAAGATCGTCGGCGCGAATTTGGCGCGATAGACGATCATGTCGAGGCGCATTTCGAGCAGGCCGATCAGGTTCTGACCGGTGTCGCCCTTCATCTTCGACGCGTCTTCATAGGCGCGCTTGAACTGCTTCTCGGTCACGTCGCCATAATAGCCCTTGAGCTTCTGCTTGGCGCGCAGCTGGATGCCGAAGTCCGACATCTTGCCCTTGCGGCGCTGACCGTGCTGACCGGGGCCATATTCGCGCTTGTTGACAGGCGACTTGGGACGACCCCAGATGTTCTCGCCCATCCGGCGGTCGAGCTTGTACTTGGCGCTGGAGCGCTTCGACATGGATAATTCCTAACAATTGCAACGACGTTGACCCGGCCAGATGGCCTGATCGCGATTCCGGTATCGCCTGTGCGTACGCACAGGGCCGCTGCTTCACCGGAGTGCAGGGCCGATTGCGAAGGCGGGCGCCTAGCCGGGTGGGCCAGGCGAGTCAAGTCGAAGGGTCAGCCGCCGCCGGGCTGGGCATAGGGCGTCCAGGCATCGCGGCCCTCACGCTCGGCGCTGTCGATCACGCGATCCTTCTCGGTCCGTGCCGTCTCTTCACGCGACTCCCACTGGGCCCGCGTCAGACAGGTATATTTGGCGAGGCGGGTGCCGACCGCGCTGTCGCGGCGGCAAATCTTCTTTTCCTTGGCTGGCTTGGCCGCTGCAGGCTTGGCATCCTGCGCGACCGCAGGGGTTACTGGAGCGGCGAGCAGCAGCGCGCCAAGAGCAAGACCGATTTTCATATATGTTACCCCTGAGAAAGGTGGCGGACAGGATGCCGCAGCAACCCAATATGAACAAGGGATATATTGCCGTTAGCTACGACTGCGCTTTTTGCCCTCCAGCGCCGACAGCACGCCGCGCATCGTGCGCAGTTCCTGTTCGGTCCAGCCCGGTTTGGTCAGCAGGTTGCGCAGCGTCAGACGCGTCACCCCGACGCGCTCGGGCGGATAATAATAGCCGCTATCGGCGAGCAGCCGCTCGAAATGGCCGATCAGCCCCTCCAGCTCGGCCTGCGGTGCCGGCACGTCCAGCTCGGTGCGCGGTGGCTGGGCAAGCCCTTGCGCCTTTGACCATTCATAGGCGACGAGGATCACCGCCTGAGCAAGGTTGAGCGAGCCGAATTGCGGGTTGATCGGCACGGTCAGGATCGTGCGCGCGAGGTTGACGTCTTCGGTCGCAAGGCCCGAGCGTTCGGCACCGAACAGGATCGCCGACCGGCCCGGCGCGGCATGGATTTCCGCTGCTGCCTCGGCCGGGTTGACGACCGGCTTGGTCACGCCGCGCTTGCGCACCGTGGTGGCATAGACATGCGGGCAATCGGCAACCGCCTCGGCCACGCTCTCAAACACCTGCGCGCGTTCGAGCACCACGTCGGCACCGCTCGCCGCCGGACCCGCCGACGGGTTGGGCCAGCCGTCGCGCGGCGTTACCAGCCGCATTTCAGTCAGTCCGAAATTGAGCATCGCGCGCGCCGCCTTGCCGATATTCTCGCCAAGCTGGGGCCGCACCAGAACGATGACCGGGTTCACTGCTTCCCGACCTCGCTCACATTGCTGGCGAATTCCTCGAAATCGCGCGCCTCGCGAAAGTCGCGATAGACGCTGGCGAAGCGGATATAGGCGACCGAATCGAGGTGCTTGAGCCCCTCCATCACCATTTCGCCGATCCGCTTGGTCGGCACCTCAGTCTCGCCCAGCGTTTCGAGCTGGCGCTGGATGCCCGAGACGAGCTTTTCGACCTGATTGGCGTCAATCGGGCGCTTGCGACACGCCAGCGAGACCGAGCGGATCAGCTTGTCGCGGTCGAACGGCTCGCGCTTGTCCTCGGATTTGAGGACGGTCAGCTCGCGCAGCTGGATGCGCTCAAAGGTGGTGAAGCGCGCGGCACACGCCTCGCACTGGCGACGGCGACGGATCGCAGCGCCGTCTTCGGTGGGGCGGCTGTCTTTGACCTGACTGGCCTCATGGCCGCAGAACGGGCAGCGCATTTAGCGCTCTCCCCGCAGGGGTGAGGATTGGGAGAGGGGCTGAAGGAGAGCGCATCGTACATGCCCCTCTCCCCGGCCCTCTCCCCTGACGGGGAGAGGGAGAAGGTACATCAACCCTCCGGGTAGATCGGGAAGCGTTCGCACAGCGCGCGGACGCGCAGCTTGACGGCGGCCTCAACCTCGGGGTCGCCCGCTTCGCCCTTGGTGCGCAGCCCGTCGAGGACGTCGGCGATCATGTTGCCGATCTCGCGGAACTCGGCGACGCCGAAGCCGCGCGTGGTGCCGGCGGGCGAGCCGACGCGGATGCCGCTGGTCTTGGTCGGGGGCAGCGGATCATTGGGGATGCCGTTCTTGTTGCAGGTGATGCCGGCGCGCTCCAGCGCCTCGTCCGCATCCTTGCCGGTGACGCCCAGCGGGGTCAGGTCGATCAGCGCGAGGTGGGTGTCGGTGCCGCCCGAGACCACCGCCGCGCCGCGTTCCTTGAGCGTGGCGGCCAGCACCTTCGCATTCTCGACCACCGCCGAGATATAGCCCTTATAATCCGGCTGCAGCGCTTCGCCGAACGCGACCGCCTTGGCCGCGATCACGTGCATCAGCGGGCCACCCTGCATCCCGGGGAACACCGCCGAGTTGAACTTCTTGGCCAGCGCCTCGTCATTGGTGAGGATCATGCCGCCGCGCGGGCCGCGCAGCGTCTTGTGCGTCGTGGTCGTCGCGACATGCGCGTGCGGGAAGGGAGAGGGATGCTGGCCCGCCGCAACGATGCCGCTGAAATGCGCCATGTCGACCATGAAGAACGCATCGACCTTGTCCGCGATCGCGCGGAAGCGGGCGAAGTCGATGACGCGCGGATAGGCCGAACCGCCCGCGATGATCAGGCGCGGCTTATGCTCCAGCGCCAGCGCCTCAACCGCGTCATAGTCGATCAGATGGGTGACCGGATCGACGCCGTACTGGATCGCGTTGAACCATTTGCCGCTCATCGCCGCCTTGGCACCGTGCGTCAGATGGCCACCGGCATCGAGGCTCATGCCCAGGATCGTATCGCCCGGCTTGACCAAAGCCAGCATGACCGCGCCATTGGCCTGTGCGCCCGAATGCGGCTGGACGTTGGCGAAGCCGCAGCCGAACAGCTGCTTGGCGCGCTCGATCGCCAGCGTTTCGACCGTGTCGGACGGGTGGCAGCCCTGATAATAGCGCTTGCCGGGATAGCCCTCGGCATATTTGTTGGTGAACACGCTGCCCTGCGCTTCGAGCACCGCCTTCGACACGATGTTTTCCGACGCGATCAGTTCGATCTGATATTGCTCGCGCTCCAGCTCCTCGGCGACGCCAGCGAACACCGCCGGGTCGGCATCGGCGAGGTTGCGGGTGAAAAAGCCGTCGGGCTGAACCTGGGCGAGCGTCTGGGGGTTGGTGCTCATCGCGCGGATCCTTTATCAAGTGGCCGCCGACGGGCAGGTGCGGGCGACCTGTCGGCCACGCCCTTATGCGCTTGGCCGCGATTAGACCAGATGCGATTGTTGCACGCGCCCCCAAGAAGCTGTTGAAAGCGGACATGGCCGATCCCGAGTCCCCCGCCCGACCGCCTGTTGCCGCCCGACTGCTGGGACTGGCCGGGTTGCTGCCGCAGCTTGCCGCGCTCGGGGCGGTGCTGGTCGGGCCGGAGGCGTGGTTCTTTCCGGCGCTGGCGAGCGGCTATCTCTACGCCGTCCTGATTTTCAGCTTTCTGGGCGGCAGCTGGTGGGGGCTGGCGGCACGGACCGCGCAACCGCCGGTCTGGTGCTATGTGCTCGCCGTGCTGCCCTCGCTGATCGCGCTGGCGAGCGCGGTGCCGTGGATGACCGGCGATCCCTGGCCGCAGCCGTCGCTGATGCTGATCGGCACGCTGATCCTGCTCTCGCCGCTGGTCGATCGCGCGCTGACGCGGGCGGGGATGGCGCCCCCGTGGTGGCTGGGGCTGCGCGTGCAGCTGTCGCTCGGGCTGGGCCTGACGACGCTGGCGCTGGGGATGATCCCCGCGCCTTATTGATGGTTCAGCTGCGCTGAACGCGGCACCGGCCCGCTCCCCCACCCGGCCACCCATAGAATGCACTGGCGTTGGGTGGCCGGGTGGGGGAGCGGGCCGGTGCCGTCTGACTCAAAGCTAAATCTGCGGCGAGTTCAGCTTGTCGACGCGGCGCTGGTGGCGGTCGCCGCCGAATTCGGTGGCGAGGAAGGCGGTGACGCACGCTTTTGCCATTTCCACCCCGATCAGCCGCGCGCCCATGGCAATGACATTGGCGTCATTATGTTCGCGCGCGAGGGCGGCGGAGAGCGGTTCGGACACCAAAGCACAGCGCGCGGTGGGGTTACGATTGACCGCGATCGAGATGCCGATGCCGCTGCCGCACAGGGCGATGCCGCGCTCGGCGCTGCCATCGGCGATCGCGGCGGCGAGCTTGTAGCCATAATCGGGATAGTCGACGCTAGTGCCGCTGTCCGGGCCGAGATCGGCAACATCGTGACCGGCATCGCGCAGCCAGTGGGCAAGCGCCGCCTTGAGGTCGATCGCGGCGTGATCGGAGGCGATGGCGATGCGCATGAGGAGCGGTTCCGGCGTTGAGGCGAAGTGATGGCGCTCTCTATTGCAGCTGCGGTGGAATGGCTACACCATAGGTCGAACTTGGCTTGGGTGGAGTATCGGCGTGCGCGTGATGATGGTGGTTGGTGCGGCGGCATTGCTGGCCGGATGCGGCGCTGAATTGAGCAACGAACAGGAGGCCGCGCTGGTCGAGAACGCCATCGCCAATGCCGAAGCGGTGGCCGAAAATGTGACGCGCGAGGCGCGGCGCGACCGGCTGGCCGAACGCGCGCCGGTACGCGACGCCTGGGTTGGCAAATGGATCGGGGTCGAGGGGATGGTGCTGGAGATCGCCAAGGGCGACGCGCCGGGCCGCTATCGCATCACCAACACATGGAGCGTCGATGCGGGCGACACCGGGACATTCAACGGGCGCGCAAGCGAGGACGGGATCGTGTTCCGTCGCGGCGAGACGCGGGTCGAGCTCGTTGCCGGCAATGGCGACGCCACCGGCCTCAAATGGCTGGCGGGCAAGAAGGATTGCCTGATCGTCGGGCCAGCCGAGGGCTATTGCCGCGACTGATCCATGACGATTACGTGACGGTGATGGTCACGCAGCTGACACGTAACCGCCATAAGCGCGCCTCGGGGAGCATGTTCCCCCGGGAGCCGATTTGATGGGTTCGAATGCCAGCCAGCCGCGCAACGGGGCTGTCCGCAACGCCGTCCACCGCCATGAGCATCTGAGCAAGGAGGGGTTGCTCGAACGCGCCTTTACCTTTGCGTTCCGTGGCCTGGTCTATGCCCAGATCTGGGAAGATCCCGAGGTCGATATGGAGGCGCTGGCGATCACGCCCGATTGCCATATCGTCACGATCGCGAGCGGCGGGTGTAACGTCCTGTCCTATCTGACCGCCAACCCGGCCAAGATCACCGCAGTTGACCTCAACACCGCGCATATTGCGCTGAACAAATTGAAGCGCGCGGCGGCGATCCATTTGCCCGACCATGCCGCGTTCCACCGCTTCTTCGCGCAGGCGAACCGGCCGGAGAATGTCGCGGCGTACAAGGAGTGGCTGCGCCCGCATCTCGACGACGCCACCCGGCGGTACTGGGAGGGGCGCGACCTTGCCGGGCGGCGGCGGATTCGCGGCTTTGCCGGGGGCTTCTACAAGCGCGGGCTGCTCGGCGGGTTCATCGGCGCGGCGCATCTGCTGGCCAAACTCTATCGCATCGACCCGCGCGAGCTCCTCGCGGCGAAGAGCGTCGAGGAGCAGCGCGAGATTTTCGAGACGCGCCTCGCCCCGGTGTTCGACAAGAAGTTCGTCCGCTGGCTGATCGACCAGCCGGCGTCGCTGTTCGGCCTCGGCATCCCGCCCGCGCAATATGAGGCGCTGGCTGGCGATGATCCGCGCGGGATTGGCGCGGTGCTGCGCGGGCGGCTGGAGAAGCTCGCCTGCGATTTCGATCTGTCGGACAATTATTTTGCGTGGCAGGCGTTCGGGCGCGGCTATGGCGAAGGGGCCGACGCGCCGTTGCCGCCGTATCTGCGCGCGGCGAACTACGCGATGGTCCGCGACCGCGCCGAGCGGGTTGAGGTGCGGCACCAGAATTTCGTCGAGTATCTGGACTCGATGCCGGACGGGTCGCTCGACCGCTATATCCTGCTCGATGCACAGGACTGGATGACCGATGCGCAGCTGACGCGGCTGTGGACCGCGATCACGCGGACTGCGAAGCCGGGTGCGCGGGTGCTGTTCCGCACCGCCGCCGCGCCGACGCTGTTGCCGGGGCGGGTGCCGGACGCGATTCTCGATCGCTGGGACTATGCCGAGGCGGAGTCGCTTGGCTTTACCGCGCGCGACCGTTCGGCCATTTATGGCGGCGTGCATCTTTACCGCCTCAAGCCGTGACAGCGGAGTCCGGTCACGCCGGCCGTATGGACGCAGTCTATGCGGCGCAGCGGCACATCTATGACGTAACGCGCAAATATTATCTGCTGGGACGCGATCGGCTGATCGAGCAACTGGCACCGCCGCCGGGCGGGACGGTGCTGGAGGTCGGATGCGGGACCGCGCGCAACTTGATCCTTGCCGCGCGGCGCTGGCCGCAGGCGCGTTTCTATGGCGTCGATATTTCCGAGGCGATGCTGGAGACGGCGCGCGCCAAGGTGGCGAAAGCGGGGCTGTCCGACCGGATCGTGCTGGCGCAGGGCGATGCCACGGCGTTCGATCCGCAGACTTTGTTCGGGGTCGCCGCGTTCGACCGTGTGTTCGCGAGCTACACGCTGTCGATGATCCCCGATTGGGTCGGCGCGATCGAACAGGGTGCGCGGGTGCTGGCTCCCGGTGGCGCGCTGCACATCGTCGATTTCGGGCAGCAGGAGCGGATGCCGCACTGGTGGCGCCGGATGTTGTTCGGCTGGCTCGACCGGTTCCACGTCACGCCGCGCCGCGAGCTGCCGGTCGCGGTCAAACATGTGGCGCACAACCATGGCTATGATTTCGGGTTCGAGACGCTGCTGCGCGGCTATGCCTGGGCAGCGATGGTGCGCGCCTGACTTATCCTGACGCGCCTTGTCGGGATCGCGCCGCTCTGTAACATCGGTGCGACGGACGGTGGGAGCAGGACATGGACCGACGAACGATGTTGAGCGTGCCGCTGGCATTGGCAGCGGGTGGCGTGGCACCGGCGTGGGGGCAGGATCCGTCGCTCAAATCCAACCAGACACCTGAAGCCAATCGCGCGATCGATGCGGCGCTGTCCGGCTGGCCGATGGTGCTGCACGGACCGGGCAAGCGGCCCGACATCGTGATCCTGACCCTGAAGAGTTGCGGCCATTGCCGCGCGCTGCATCGCGACTTCCCCCAGCCGTCGCGCGGGCGCACCTATGGCTATCTGATCGGCACCTTTGTCACCGACACAAAGGCGGTGGTGCTGGCGCTGCTCAAGAGCCCAACGGTTGCCAATTTCCAGGCCTATATGGCCGGAACGCTGGAGCCGCAGGCGGGAACGCCGACCGCTGCGGACAATGCGCTGTATCTGGGCGTACGCGACAAGCTGTTGGCGCTGCAGGCGCTGGGTCTGCGTGGCACTCCGCTGGTGATGATCCGGCGGCCCGATGGCTGGTTCACCTGGGCCGGATATGGGACGACGGGGAAAGAGCGGATGACCCGCTACGGCTAGACTTAATTGCAGCTTGGCTGAACCGGCACCCGGATTCTAATCCGCCCAGCCCCACGGCATTGGCGGTGGCGCGACCGGCGTGGTCAGATCAAATTCGACCCGGAAATGGCGGCCGGGTCGGCGCAGTTCGTATGCGAAGCGGGTCGGCGTCACCTCCATCGCCCAGACATTGGTGACCGACACCGCGCGATCATTGGCGCGGAACAGCGCGATCGACTCCGCATCGACCGGAAAGTCCTGCCGCTCCGCGGTGCCGGGCGTGACGGAGTCGCCGCCATACATGGTCAGGACATCGCTGGTGCCATCCTGATGCCGGTGGTCGTGCTTCAGGCGTACCCCGGTCGCGGTACGGGTGAGCACCCAGGTGCGCGAGCGATCTTCGCCGACATGGAAGGGGATGCGGACGCGGTCGGAACCACAGGCGGCGACATGCATCACGAGCGGCTTGCCCGCGAAGGCCGCATCGGCGGGGTCGGTGGTGACGACGCGCCCGGCATAGGCCTTGCCGCAATGCGCCGCGATCGCGCGCATGAACCCGTCCTGCGGATCGGACGCCCGCCCCTGCCCCGCGCACCCGGTCAGCGCGAGCGCGGCGGGTGCAAAGAAGAACGCCCTCATTTCGCACCCCGCGCCTGTTTGCGCATCGACCCGCGCATGAAGCGCGCCGCGAACCACATGCGGCGCGCGGTCTTGCCGACCAATGTGTGCAGCTGGTCGCCATGCACGGCTTCCCAAGCGAGGCGCGCCGCCTCTTCCACTGGCGTGAATTCCAGCCGCGCCGCCTTGACCCGTTCACGCATCGTCGAATTGCTGCCCACCGGCAGCCCGTCGAGGATCGCGGTGTCGATGAAGCTGGGCAGCAATGCCCGCACGCGGATGCCATCGGCAACCCATTCGGCGTCGAGCGATTCGGTAAAGCCGCGCACCGCGAATTTGGTCGCCGAATAGATCGCGACCCCGCCGGTGCCATAAATGCCCGCCGCCGAGGCGGTGTTGAGCAGGCAGCCGCCGCTGGCTTTCAGATATTTATGCCCGGCATGAGCGCCCCACACGACGCCCATCAGGTTGATGTCGACGCATCGCTGCAGCTCCTCCACCGGCGTCGCGGCGAACACCCCGCCAACGCCGATCCCGGCATTGTTGAACAGCACGTCGAGCCGCCCGCCGCTCGCCGCAGTAAAGTCCGCCAGCGCGCCGTCCCACGCCGCGCGGTCGCGCACGTCGAGCTTGTGGCAAGTCACCGGCGCGTCGCCGAGCAACGCCGCTGTTTCCGCCATCCCCGCGTCGCTGATATCGGCGAGGCCGATGCGCCAGCCGCGCTCGGCGAAATAGCGGGCGACGGCGCGTCCGATGCCCGAGCCGCCCCCGGTGATGAAAATCGCCTGCATGGCGCCCTCCCCTATGTTTTGACCTTATGTGGATCATTCCCCATCATGCGCGCCGATGCCAGCGCAAACCGGCCCGTCGATCGCCCTGGAAGGCGTGTCCAAGTCGTTCGGGGCCGTCCGCGCGCTCGATTCGGTGTCGCTGGGAATTGCGGCGGGCAGCTTTGTCGCGCTGGTCGGGCAATCGGGGTCGGGAAAATCGACCCTGCTCAAGACCATCAATCGTTTGATCGAGCCGGATTCGGGTATCGTGCGGATCGGTGAGACCGATGTGCGCGATGGTCCGGCCCATCGTCTGCGCCGCCATATCGGTTATGTCTTTCAGGGCATCGGCCTGTTTCCACATATGACGGTCGCCGAGAATATCGCCATCGGCCTGCGCATCGCGGGGGAGCGCGACACCGGCACGCGGGTGGCGGAGCTGCTGGCGCTGGTCGATCTGCCGGGCGATATCGGCACGCGGATGCCGGACCAATTGTCGGGCGGGCAGCGGCAGCGCGTCGGCGTAGCGCGCGCGCTGGCGACCGCGCCGGGCTGCATGTTGATGGACGAGCCGTTTGGCGCGCTCGATCCGGTGACCCGCGACGAACTGGGCCGTGCGGTGCGGACTTTGCACGATCGGCTCGGCCTCACCACGCTGATGGTCACGCATGACATGGCCGAGGCGCTGCTGCTCGCCGACCGCGTGCTGGTGATGCAGGACGGACAAATCGTCGCCGACGCGACTCCCGTAGAGCTGGCGCGCGGTGGCGGCGGGGCGACGGCGCAGGCGCTGATCGCCGTCCCGATGCGTCAGGCCGACGCGCTCGAGGCACTGAAGGCATGAGCACCGCCTTTGCCCGCGTGCCCGAATTGATGGCGAGCCATTTGCTGTTGGCGATGGCGGCGATGGCGCTGGGGATCGCGATCAGCCTGCCGCTGGCCGTCGCGGCGGCGCGGCATCCACGGCTGGGGCGTGTCGTGCTGGGCGCGGCGAGCCTGATCCAGACGATCCCGTCGCTGGCGTTGCTCGCGTTGTTCTATCCCGTGCTGCTCGCGCTGCGCGGGTTGGTCGGCGCGTGGGTGCCGGCGCTCGGCTTTCTTCCTGCCCTGCTCGCGCTGACGCTCTATGCGATTCTGCCAGTGTTGCGGAATGCGACGACGGCGCTGGTGACGCTCGACCCGGCGCTGCGCGAGGCGGCGGACGGTGTGGGCATGACCGGATGGCAGAAACTGATGCTGGTCGAGGCGCCGCTGGCCGCGCCGGTGGTGATGGCGGGCATCCGCACCGCCGCCACCTGGACGATCGGCGCGGCGACGCTCTCCACCACCGTCGGCCAGCCTAGCCTGGGTGACCTGATCTTTGCGGGCCTACAGACCCAGAATTGGGCGCTGGTGCTGGCCGGGTGCATCGGGGCGGCCGCACTGGCGCTGGGGGTGGACCTGATCCTAAGCGTGGCCGAGGGCGGCATCCGCAACCGGATGCCGATGCTGGTGCGGATGAGTGCGGGGACGCTGCTTGCCGCAATCTGTGCCGCCGCCTTTGCGCTCGCCCCGGTGACGGGCGGGCAGACGGTGGTAGTGGGCGCAAAGGGATTTTCGGAGCAGTTCATCCTGGCCCGGCTGATCGGCCAAAGGCTGGAGGCGGCGGGGTATCGCGTCGAGTATCGCGAGGGGCTGGGGTCGGCGGTGGCGTTCGGCGCGCTGACCGGGGGCGATATCGACGTGTCGGTCGATTATTCGGGGACGATCTGGACCAACCAGATGCGGCGCAGCGACGTGCCGCCGCGTGACGCGATCGTGGCGGGTGTCGGCGACTGGGTGAAGGCCGAACATGGCGTGACGATGCTGGGTTCGCTCGGGTTCGAGAATGCCTATGCCTTTGCGATGCGGGGCGAGGATGCGAAGCGGCGCGGGATTGCGACGTTGGCCGATCTGGCCGCGCAGGCACCGGGGCTGGACCTTGCCACCGATGTCGAATTTCTGGAGCGGCCCGAATGGCGCGCGGTGCGCGACGCCTATGGGCTGAAGTTCAAGTCCGCGCGGCCCTATCAGCCGACCTTCATGTACCGCGCGCTGGCGAGCGGAACGGCGGATGTAATCCCCGCCTTTTCCTCCGACGGGCGGATTGCGGCGGACAGGCTGGCCGTGTTGAGCGATCCCAAGGGCGCGATCCCCGGCTATGACGCGATCCTGATGATCGCGCCGGACCGGGCGGGGGATGCGCGGTTTGCGGCGGCGCTGCGTCCGCTGGTCGGCAAGATCCCGGTCGCGGCGATGCGTGAGGCCAATCTGATGGTCGACCGGGACGTGGACAAGCGGACGCCGGATGAAGCGGCGCGGTGGCTGGCGCAGCGGGTCGGGTTGGCCCCTTAGAGCGCTCCTGCGAAGGCAGGAGCCCAGAGCCGCACGGAATTCCCTTCGACACCCTGGGCTCCTGCCTGCGCAGGAGCACTGAACATCAATCCACCAGCGCGTCGATCGCCCTCGCCATGTCGATATCGCGGCCCGACAGGCCGCCGGCGTCGTGGGTGGTCAGCAAGATGTCCACGCGGTTCCACACGTTCGACCATTCGGGGTGGTGGTCGGCCTTTTCGGCGAGCAAAGCGACCTGGGTCATGAACGCGAAGGCCTGGCTGAAATCGTCGAAGGTGAAGCTGCGCGTGATCGCGTCGCGGCCCGTGTCATGATCCCATTCGGGCAGCCCTTCGAGCGCGTCGTCGCGTTCCGCCTGGCTCAGTTGTTCGACCATTCTTCCCCTCCGTTGCTGGGTGCGGCATAGCGCGGGTTGATGGTAGACAAAACCGAGACTTTCGCGCCGAGCGCGGAGACGATGGAAGCGCTCGCGCGTGCGGCGCTGGCGCGGATTCCCGAGCCGTTCGCCAGCCATCTGCCCGACATCGTGCTGATCGTCGAAGATTTCGCGGATGACGACACGTTGCGCGAGATGGGGATGGAGGATCCGTTCGAGCTGACCGGCCTCTATTCGGGGCGGCCGGTGGGCGAGAAAGAGGGGTTCGCGATCGGCGAAATCCCGCAGCCCGACACGATCCACCTCTATCGCGTCCCGCTGCTCGCCGAATGGGTCGAGACCGGGGTGAGCCTGGAGGCGCTGGTGACGCATGTCGTGGTGCATGAGGTGGGGCATCATTTCGGGCTGTCGGACGAGGATATGCACGCGCTGGAAGACAGCGTCGCGTGAGCGATTACGGCATCCGGCTGGAGGGCGTGGCGTGCGCGCGCGGCGGGCGGATGCTGTTCGAGGGGCTCGGTCTGGCGCTGGAGCCGGGTGGCGGGGTGCTGGTGACCGGGCCGAATGGCGCGGGCAAGTCGAGCTTGATTCGGATCATCGCAGGGCTGTTGCGGGCGAGCGCGGGGCGGGTTTCGGTAGCTGGCGAGCGCGCGTTGCTGGCCGAGGCGGCGGGGCTGGACCCGGAACTGCCGGTTGGCGACGCGCTGCGCTTCTGGGCCGGGCTGGATGGACGACGCGATGCGGTTGAGGGGGCGCTGGAGGCGGTCGGTCTGCTGCATTTGTATCCGGTGCCAGTGCGGATGCTGTCGACCGGGCAGCGCAAGCGCGTCGGGATTGCGCGGGTGGTGGCGAGCGGCGCGCCGATCTGGCTGCTCGATGAGCCCGCCAATGGCCTGGACCATGGCGCGATCGGGGTGCTGGGCGGCCTGATCGCGGCGCACCGCGCGGCAGGCGGGATTGCGGTGGTGGCGACGCATTTGCCGATCCGGATGCAGGGCGCGCGGGAGATTGTGATCGGGGGTGGAGGGTGAGCGGTTCGACCCCGAGCCATGTGGACCACCATGTTCTCCTGCGAAAGCAGGAGCCCAGAGTTATCAGCGCCTTCCCTGATTGGCTCTGGACCCCTGCTTTCGCAGGGGAACGTGAGGGCTTTCCAACATGAGCGGGTTCGCGGCGTTGGTGGCGCGTGAGCTGCGCCGGGCCTGGGCGGCGGGGGGTCTGACGCTACCGATCGCCTTTTTCCTGTTGGTGGCCGTGTTGTTTCCGTTCGCGGTGGGGCCGGAGCCGAAATTGCTGGCGCGGATCGGCGGCGGGGTGATCTGGGCAGCGGCGTTGCTCGCGGCGCTGCTGCCGGTCGAGCGGCTGGTCGCGCCTGATCTGGAATCCGGGGTGCTCGATCAGCTGGCGGTGCGCGGCTGGAATGACGCGAGCGTCGCGGCGGCGAAGATCGTCGGGCATTGGCTGGGCTTTGCGCCGGCCCTGCTTCTGGCGTGCGCGGTGGCGAGCGGGCTCTTAAACCTGTCGCTGGAACAGGCGCTGGCGGCGGGGCTGAGCCTGTTGATCGGCACGCCGGGGTTGGCGGCACTGGGCGTCGCGACTGCGGCACTGACCGCCGGGCTACGCGGCGCGGGCGCGGTGGCGGGGCTGGTGATGCTGCCCTTCGCGGTGCCGCTGCTGATCTTTGGCGCGGGGGCGATGGGGAATGATCCGAGCGCGGTGAAGCTGCTGGGGGCGGTCAGCTTGCTGCTGGTGGCGGGGTGCCCGTTCGTCGCGGGCGCGGCTATGCGGATGGGGCGGGGTTAGAGCTATGAACGATTTCACGAATGAAACTTGGATCGTCGACGTTGGTGACGAGGTTATCGAGAAAAAGGCCGCGAATGGCATGGATTCGCTGACGCCTCGTGAGCGCCTGATCTACTGCTTGTGGGTCGCCGACTATGGAATGCGAAACGCAGGTGATTTGGAAACGGCGAGCGATCTGTATGAGCCGTTTCAGTCTCAGGGTAGTGGGGCTGCTATGGCGCTAAACTTACCGCAGACGCTTTCTCTTTTCTCCCTGCCCCGTGACGAGATGGAGCAGCGCTACTTCGATCTCTTCGACGGAGTCTGCGAGGAGATTCGAGGTCGGTGATTTAGGAAGCGAACTTAGTCCCTGCTCCACCGAGCAAAAATCGCTGTCGGCAGCACCAGCCCCCGCGCCTCTTCACGGACACCGAGTTCGCCGCACTCCACCTTGCCGCCCAAATCCGCGAAATGCTGGTTGAGCAGCTCCCCGATCGCCAGCGCGGACATGCGGATTGCGTAGACGGTAAGGAACAGGAAGCGCGACTCACAGTCGAGCAGCTGGCGGCAATCGGCGATCAGGCCGGGGAGGTCGCGTTCGAGTTGCCACACTTCGCCGGTCGGGCCGCGGCCATATTTGGGCGGGTCGAGCAGGATGCCGCCATAGCGGCGGCCGCGGCGCACTTCGCGCGCGACGAACTTGGCGGCGTCGTCGATGATCCAGCGCACCGGCTTGTCGGTCATGTTCGACAGCGCGGCGTTGCCCTTGGCCGCCTCGACCGATTTCTTGGACGCGTCGACATGGACGAGTTTGGCGCCCGTTGCCGCCATCGCCAGCGTGCCGACGCCGGTATAGCCGAACAGGTTCATGACCTCGGGCGCCTCGACCCCGGCGGTCTGGTCGCGCATCCAGCTCCACACCGGTGCCATGTCGGGGAAGAAGCCGAGATGGCGGAACGGGGTGGTTTGCGCGGTGAACTTCGCCTCGTTCCACGCGAGCGGCCAGCCTTCGCGCGGGACCGGTTTGGTGAACACCCAGCGGCCGCCGCCTTCGTCATCGGGTGCGGGCATGAATTCGCCATGCGCGTCCCAGTCGGGCGAGGCGGGCGCCCACATTGCCTGGGGCTCGGGGCGGATGAAGCTATAGTCGCCATAGCGTTCGAGCTTGCGACCGTTGCCTGAGTCGACGAGGCCGTAATCGGCCCAGGGCTCGCCGGTGAGGGTGATGAGGTTCATGGCCTATCCCTTAGGCGGACATGTGCTCCTGCGAAAGCAGGAGCACAGGGTGGCGAGCGGAGTCCTTTGTGGCTCTGGGCTCCTGCTTTCGCAGGAGCACGGTTACGCTTTCGGCGTCGCCCGCTCCGCCACATAGCCGGTGATCGCCTCGAACGTCGCGGGGAGGACGTCGTAGCGTTCCTCGCGGTCGAACAGGTCGCCGACTCGCGCTGGCAGGGTCGGGCGGATGCCGGTGGCGCGCTCGACTGCGTCGTCGAACTTGGCCGGGTGGGCGGTGGCGAGGGTGACGATCGGCACATGCGGGGGCAGCGACACGCGCTGTGCGGCGGCGAGGCCGATCGCGGTGTGGGGGTCGAGAATCTCGTCGGCGCGGGCGTGCGCCCAGGCCATGGCGCGCGACATAGCGTCCGCCTCGATCCGGTCGCTGGCGAAGAGTGCCGCCGCGCCCTGTTGCTGGGCGTTGGTCAGGCGCATCGCCTTGCTCGATTCGAACCCGGTCATTTGCGCCGCGAGCGCCGGGCCATCGCGTCCGGCGAGGTCGAACAACAGGCGTTCGAAGTTCGAGCTGACCTGAATGTCCATGCTCGGCGCGGCGGTGGGGGTGACGGTGCCGGCCGAATAGTCGCCGCTGGAGAGCGCGCGGTGGAGGATGTCGTTGACGTTGGTCGCGACGATCAGCTTGGCGACCGGAAGGCCCATCTTCGCCGCGACATAGCCGGCGAACACGTCGCCGAAATTGCCGGTGGGGACGCTGAACGCCACTTCGCGTGCAGGCGCGCCAAGACGGACGGCGGCGTAGAAATAATAGACCACCTGCGCCATCAGTCGCGCCCAGTTGATCGAATTGACCGCGGTGACGTGGAAGCGGCCCGAAAAACCGGGGTCGTTGAACATCGCTTTCACGAGGGCCTGTGCGTCGTCGAAGCTGCCCTCGATCGCGATGTTGTGAACGTTCGGCGCGAGCACCGTGGTCATCTGGCGGCGCTGGACGTCGCTCACCCGCCCCCGGGGGTGGAGCATGAAGATGTCGATCCCCTCACGCCCCGCCACCGCGTCGATCGCGGCCGAGCCGGTGTCGCCACTGGTCGCGCCGACGATGGTGAGGTGCCGGTTGGTGCCGGTCAGGAACTTTTCGAACAACAGCCCGAGCAGCTGGAGCGCGACATCCTTGAACGCCAGCGTGGGGCCGTGGAACAGTTCGAGCAGGAAATGGCGGTGGTCGAGCTGAACCAGCGGGGTCACCGCGTCATGGCTGAACCGGCCATAGGCGCGGGTGCAGAGGTCGCGCAGCTCGTCTTGCGTCAGGCTGCCCGCGACGAACGGGGCCATGACGCGCACCGCAGTTTCGACATAGGACAGGCCCGCCATGTCGGCGAGCTGGTCGGGCGTGAAGCGCGGCCATTCGACGGGGATGTAAAGCCCTCCGTCGCTTGCAAGGCCAGCGAGGGTGACTTCACGGAAATCGAGTTCGGGCGCGGTGCCGCGCGTGCTCTGGTAGCGCATGGCGGGGGAACTAGCCCCCGCATCGGCACGCGGCAAGAAAGACTAGCTTTGCGGGCGCGCGGGTGGCGATGCGGTGCGACGCGCGCGGACGCGCAGCGCGAGCAGGTAGATCACCACCGCAATCCCAGCGAACAGGAACCACTGCACCGCATAGGCCAGGTGATTGTTCGGCACGCTGGACGGGTCGGGAGGGGCGCTTGCCGACAGACCCGCAGCGGGGGTGTCGGCGACGAGCATCAGGTTGCGGGGTGGACGCTTGGCGAACAGCGAGGCGAGCAGTGGCGTCGAATCGGGGGCGTGCGTGATGGTGCCGGTGACCGTTCCGCCCGTCCACGCGGGCATCACGCCGGGGGCGCTGCTGACTCCCATGTCGACCTTAACCGACATGCCCTCCGCCCCGGTGCGGCAATCGGCGAGGTGGCGCCAGCCCTTCCCGCCCTTGGCGTCGCGCCCGGCCTGTTCGCTCCAGCCGGCGACTTCGAGGCACATGAACCCGGCGCGGCGGAACAGATGATCGTCGCCGACCGGGGGGCTGGGGAAGGCCATCGTCGGCAGATCGCGGTTCGCGGCGAGACGCGCGATCAGCGCCTCTTTCTCGCCGCGCCGGTCGAGCTGCCAGATGCCAAGGCCGATCATCGCGGCGACGGCGAGGCCGACCAGGATCGTCGGGAACAAGGGAAGTCTCACGCCTCGGGATCCTTCAACCGGCCTTCACGCGCGGCGTTGCGATATTCGAGCGCGAGCAGCGCGCCCTTGGCCCAGCGCAGGCTGAAGATCACGAGGAGCAGGGTGAGCGGCGGCCAGATCAGCAGGTGCAGCCACAAGGGCGGTTCGGCGGCCAGCTCCAGCCACACGGACAGGACGACGATGATCGTGCCAACGATCAGGGTCAGAAACGCCGCCGGGCCGTCGCCGACGTTGAACGCGGCATAGTCCAGCCCGCACTTCGGACAGCGATCGGCAAACTTCACCCAGCCCGCAAACAGAGAGGGCGCGCCGCATTGCGGACACGCCCCCCTGAATGCCGACTCCGTGACCGGAGGTGCGGTATGGCTCATCCGCCGTGGACCGGCGCGCCCCAACCGCCCCACACATAGACGGCGACGAAGAGGAACAGCCACACCACGTCGACGAAGTGCCAGTACCAGGCGGCGGCTTCGAAGCCGAAATGCTGGCGCGGGGTGAAATCGCCCTGATAGGTGCGCAGCAGGCAGACCATCAGGAAGATCGTGCCGACGATCACGTGGAAGCCGTGGAAGCCGGTCGCCATGTAGAAGGCCGAGGAATAGTTGGTCTTGCCGAACACGAACGGGGCGTGGGCATATTCGTAATATTGGATGTAGCTGAAGATCAGGCCGAGGATGATCGTCAGCCACAGCCCCTTCTTGACCACGTCATTCTCGCCGACGCCGATCGCGCCCCACAGGCCACGCATCGCGCCGCCGCGCTGATTGTGGATCAGGCCGTGATGCGCCCAGGTGATGGTGGTGCCCGACAGGAGCAAGATGAAGGTGTTGAGCAGTGGCAGCTGGAACGCGTCGAGCACTTCCAGACCCTTGGCCGGGAACACCGCCGGGGCATTTGCTGCCAGATCGACAACGCTGCCGTGATCGCTGACGGTCATCGCCACCGGGAACAGTGCGAAGTCGAACCACGCCCAGAACCAGCCGACGAAGAACATGACTTCCGATGCGATGAACAGGATCATGCCATAGCGCAGGTGCAGCTGAACGACCGGGGTATGGTCGCCGGCCTTTGCCTCGCGAACCACTTCGACCCACCACGACGCCATACAGAACAGGACGGCGGCGAGGCCCGAAAGCATCACCCACAGACCGGTCTGGTTTTCCGCAAAGTTCATTTTCATGAACATGAGTCCGCCGACGGCCAGCCACAGGGCAGCAAGCGACGTGAGCATCGGCCACGGGCTGGGCGGGAGAATGTGATAGTCGTGGTTCTTGGCGCCTGCCATCGTCCGTCCCTGTTCGTTTCTGGCGTTGTTGCGATTCCCCTAGCCCTTGGGCTTGGCGGAATCCACTGGGTAAAATGTGTAGGAGAGGGTGATCTTCTGGATATCCTTCGTATCCGGATCGGTCATGATCTTCGGATCGACGAAATAGATCACCGGCATCCGCACCGTCTCACCGGGCTGGAGCGTCTGTTCGGTGAAGCAGAAACACTGGATCTTGCTGAAATATTTCCCCGCCGCCTCGGGCGTGACATTGTAGGTCGCGGTGCCGGTGATCGGCACCGTGCCGGTGTTGGTCGCGGTGTAGAAGGCCATGTCGCGCGCGCCGATCGCGATCTGGTCGGACGCGAGTTCCGGCTTAAACTTCCAGGTCAGCGCAGGGCTGACATTGGAATCGAACGCGACGGTGATCTTGCCATCGACCGCGCCGGGAGCGGCCTCTGCGCGCATCGTCGTGCCGCCGAACCCGGTGACCTGACAGAACAGGCGGTAGAGCGGCACGCTGGCAAAGGCGAGGCCGGTCATGAAGAGAACACCAAGCACCGCGAGCATCGCGGTACGCAGCTTGCGGTCCTGCGGCAGCGCGACGATCATGTCGCCCTCAGCGGCATACCGGCCTGGATCTTCACGATGCTGATCGCGAAGACGAGGATCACAAAGGCAAACAACAGGATGGCGAGGATGCGCGCACGCGATTTCTGGCGGGCCTGGATCAGCTCTTGGTCGTCGGGGGTCATGCCATCATCCTATCGGCGGCAACCGCGCCGAACAATATGAAGAGGTAGGAGATCGAATAGGCGAACAGGCGCTTTTCGGGCTTCATCGTGTCGTTCTCGACAGCCATGCGGGTCGCGACGTGCAGCGCGAGCAGGCCGAACAGGGCGGTCGTGGCGATCGAGACGATACCATAGAGGCTGCCGGTCAGGCCAAGCGGCCAGGGCGCGATCGCGGCGACCGCCATCGGGATGGTGTAGAGGCCGATCTGCACCCGTGTGACTTTTTCGCCAGCAACCACGGGAAGCATCGGCACCCCGGCATTGGCGTAATCGGTCTTCACGAACAGCGCGAGCGCCCAGAAATGCGGCGGGGTCCACAGGAAGACGAGGCCAAACAGCAGCACCGGCAACAGCGCGACATCGCCGGTCGCCGCCGCCCAGCCGATCAGCGGCGGAAACGCGCCAGCCGCGCCGCCGATCACGATATTCTGCGGCGTGCGGCGCTTGAGCCACACGGTGTAGACCAGCACGTAGAACAGGATCGACAGCAGCAGGATGCCGGCGGCGACATAGTTGACCGCCAGCCCCATCAGGATGACCGACAGCGCCGCAACGCCGACCCCGAAATGCAGCGCCGACTGGCGGTCCATGCGCCCGGCGGGGAGCGGGCGGCTCTGCGTCCGCTTCATCTTGCCGTCGAGGTCCGCCTCATACCATTGGTTGAGCGCGCCCGCAGCACCGGCGCCCAGCGCGATGCACAGGATCGCGGTGAAGCCGAGCACCGGATGGATTGATGCGGGGGCGGCGAGCATCCCGCACAGGCCGGTGAACACGACGAGGCTCATCACGCGCGGCTTGGTCAGCGCAAGGAAATCGCGCCAGTCGGCGGGAATGGTCAAGGCGTGGTTGGCGACGGACATTTGACGGGGGCTATAGGCGCGCGGCGCGGCGAGGGAAAGAGCGGCAGGCTACCGCCGGTCGCACAGCTTTCCGGTTTCCTTGCAGAAGGCGGCGGCGAGGTCCTTCTTGAAGTCGATCTGCCCGATCGCGGTCATCGCCTCGACCAGTGCCGGTACCTCGACCGCGCGGCGGCGGGCGGCGGCGGGGTGCTCGGCCTGAGCGACAAGGGTTCGCAGATCGTCGAGCGACAGCTTGGTCGCATAGGCGCTGCCGATCGCGGCGACGATCCGCTCGACACCCTTCGCGCCGAGGTCACGGCTGAGCGCCTGGAGCTTCGCCTTTTGCGTATCGGTGAGCGTGCCGGCCTCGGTCGCGAGTTCGGCGGTATCCTTTTCGATCAGCATCGGGGCGAGGGTCGCGAGCGTGCCGCGCGCGGCGAGGCGGCGGCCGAGGTCCTGAGCTTCGGTCGAAGGCGCCGCTGTCTGCATTGCAACCAGCACCAAAGTGGCAAGCATTGTCTTGATCCTCTCTCAAGCCAAAACGCCCCGGAAGTCTCCTCCCGGGGCGTCTCATGTTTCAGCCGTTCGACAACTTAGTGATGCTTGTCGTCGTCGATCACCGGCAGCGTTTCGAACTGGTGGAACGGCGGCGGGCTGGACAGGGTCCATTCCAGCGTCGTTGCGCCCTCACCCCAGGGGTTGTCCGGAGCCTTCTTACCGGCGGCGAGCGACCAGAACAGGTTGACGAAGAAGATCGCCATGCCCGCCAGCATGATCACATAGCCCCAGCTCGAAATCTCGTTCCAGTACGCATAGGCGTCCGGATAGTCCGGATAGCGACGCGGCATACCCTGAAGGCCCAGGAAGTGCTGCGGGAAGAACAGCACGTTCACGCCGACAAAGAACACCCAGAAGTGCAGCTGGCCGAGCAGCTCGCTGTACATCCGGCCCGACATTTTCGGGAACCAGTAATAGAAGCCGGCGAACAGACCGAACACCGCGCCAAGCGAGAGCACATAGTGGAAGTGCGCGACGACATAATAGGTGTCGTGCATGTAATCGTCGACGCCGCCATTCGCGAGCACGACGCCGGTGACGCCGCCCACGGTGAACAGGAAGATGAAGCCGATCGCCCAGACCATCGGGGTCTTGAAGCTCATCGACCCGCCCCACATCGTCGCGATCCACGAGAAGATCTTGATGCCGGTCGGCACCGCGATGATCATCGTCGCGGCGGTGAAGTACATCTTCACGTTCACGCTCATGCCCGTCGTGAACATGTGGTGCGCCCACACGACGAAGCCGACCACGCCGATCGCGACCATGGCATAGGCCATGCCGAGATAGCCGAACACCGGCTTGCGGCTGAAGGTCGACACGATCTGGCTGACGATGCCGAAGCCCGGCAGGATCATGATGTACACTTCGGGGTGGCCGAAGAACCAGAACAGATGCTGGTACAGCACCGGATCACCGCCGCCGGCAGGATCGTAGAAGGTGGTGCCGAAGTTGCGGTCGGTCAGCAGCATCGTGATCGCCGCAGCCAGCACCGGCAGCGCGAGCAGCAGCAGGAAGGCGGTGATCAGCACCGACCACACGAACAGCGGCATCTTGTGCAGGGTCATGCCCGGCGCGCGCATGTTGAAGATGGTGGTGATGAAGTTGATCGCACCCAGGATCGAGCTGGCACCGGCAAGGTGGAGCGACAGGATCGCCATGTCCACCGCCGGCCCCGGCTCGCCATAGGTCGAGAGCGGGGCATAGACCGTCCAGCCCACGCCAGCGCCACCGCCGAAGAAGGGCGAGGCGAGCAGCAGCAGGAAGGCCGGAACGAGCAGCCAGAAGGACAGGTTGTTCATGCGCGGAAACGCCATGTCCGGCGCACCGATCATGATCGGAACGAACCAGTTACCGAACCCGCCGATCATCGCGGGCATGACCATGAAGAACACCATGATCAGGCCGTGCGCGGTGATCAGCACGTTCCAGAAGTGGAGCGATTCATCGAACGTCTTGGGTCCGCCATGCACCCATTCGGCGATATAGCCGAGATGCTGGATGCCCGGTTCGGCCAGTTCGAGGCGCATCACGCCCGAAATCGCGCCGCCGATGATCCCCGCGATGATCGCGAAGATCAGGTACAGCGTGCCGATGTCCTTGTGGTTGGTCGACAGGAACCAGCGCGCAAAGAATGCGGGCTTGTGATCCGCGTCGTGATGGTGGTCGTCATGCGCCTGAAAGGCGTGCGCGTCGCGTGCTGCGTCGGTCATGCTCAATTGTCCGTGTTGCCGGTGGCGGCTTGATTGGTGGTCGCGCCCGCTTCGGTCGCATCGACGGTGGCGTTGCCGGCCGGGACGATACCATTGGCCGGAGTCGCGGTGTCGTCGGCGGCGTCGCTGCCCGGCTGGGCCGGGGCGGCGGCGGACGGCTTGTTCGCGGCGGGCATGGTGCCGCCCTTGGCCGCAATCCACTGCGCGAACACGGCCGGCTCAACCGCCTCGACCACGATCGGCATGAAGGCGTGGCGCGCACCGCACAGTTCGCTGCACTGGCCGAAATAGACGCCGGGCTTGTCGACGGTGAAGCTGGTTTCGTTAAGGCGGCCCGGGATTGCATCCATCTTGATCCAGAACGCCGGGACCGCCCAGCTATGGATCACGTCATTGGCGGTGGCGATCAGGCGAACGGGCACGCCGACCGGCACAACGATGCGGTTATCCGTGGCAAGAAGGCGGGGGCCGTCGGCATCCGTGCGGTAGCGCTCGCCAGCCTTAACCTGATCCTTTTCCTTGAGCATGTTGGCGGTAATCGAAATGCCGCCATGATCGGGATATTCGTAGGACCAATACCATTGGTTGCCGATCGCCTTGATGGTCACGGCATTGTCGGGCGCGGGCTTGAACTGCTTGGCGAGCAGCGCGATCGACGGCCAGGCGATGAAGGCGAGGATCAGCACCGGAACCGCCGTCCACACGATTTCGATCATCGTGTTGTGGCTGGTCTTTGACGGTACCGGGTTCGCCTTGCGGCGATAGCGGACGATCGTCCACGCCAGCAGGATCAGCACGAAGATCGAGATCGCAGTGATGATCGGCAGCAGAATGTGATCGTGGAAGCTCGCCGCGCTGGCGCCGAGCGCCGTCACCTGCGGCTGGACGCCCAGTTTCTTGTCGACCGGCATACCGATGCCGGGAACCGGCGCAGTCTTGGGCGTGCCGTCGGCATTGAGGGTGGGGTCGGCAACCTTGGCCGCCGCCGGAGCTGCCGTATCGGCCGGGGCCGTCGCAGCGGGCGCAGCCGCCGGAGTCGCCACCGTCACCGGCGCGGGCACCTCTGGCGCCGTCTGTGCCTGGGCCATGCCCCCGGCGAGCATCAGGCCCGCCGCCAGCACGATCGCCTTCAATCCATGCATCCGCATCGTCTCAATCAACCCCTGTCCTTCATGCCCCTGTCCGGGGGCGCCGGCTCTGCCGGTCGCGCGGACGCAATTCGCCCGTCGAGGCTGGCCTATAGCACCTCGCGCGTCGGCCTCAAGCGTGTCGAATCCTCTTTTTGCCTGCGGTGTTGCGGGGCGGGGGTCCGAACCCTAGATGCTCGGGCAACAAAAGAGCGGGGATGGACGCGTGACCGACGAAGAAGTGCTGGGCGAATTCCGGGCTGCAGAGGCGTTGCTGGAGGGGCATTTCATCCTGTCGTCGGGGCTGCGCAGCCCGCGTTACCTGCAATGCGCGCGGGTGTTGATGAACCCCGCGCGCGCCGCCCGGCTGGCACAGGCGGTGGTGGCGAATATCCCGGCGGAACTGCGCGCACGGATCACGGCCGTCGTTTCGCCAGCGATGGGCGGCGTGATTGCCGGACAGGAAGTCGCGCGCGCACTGAATGTCGACGCGATGTTCGTCGAGCGCCCCACCGGCACCTTCGAACTGCGCCGCGGTTTCCGGCTGGAGCCGGGGCAGCAGGTGCTGATGATGGAGGATGTCGTCACCACCGGCCTGTCGTCGCGCGAGGCGATGAAGGCGATTGCCGAAGCTGGCGGCGAAGTGATCGCGGCGGCCTCGCTGGTCGACCGCTCGAACGGCACCGCCGATCTGGGCGTCCCCTTCTTCCCGCTGATCCGGCTCGACGTGCCGAGCTATGAAGCCGACTCGCTTCCCCCGGAGCTGGTGGCGATCCCGGCGATCAAGCCGGGCAGCCGGGCCGCCGCCTGATGCAGCACCTTCGCCTTGGCGTGAACATCGACCATGTCGCGACCGTGCGCAATGCGCGCGGCAGCGGCTATCCCGATCCGGTACGCGCGGCGCTGCTGGCAGCGGAGGCCGGGGCGGACGGGATCACCGCGCATCTGCGCGAGGACCGGCGGCACATCACCGATGACGACATCGCCCGGCTGGCGGCGGAACTGACGATCCCGCTCAATCTGGAGATGGCGGCGACCGACGAAATGCTCGCCATCGCGCTGCGCCATCGCCCGCACGCCGCGTGCATCGTGCCCGAACGGCGCGAGGAGCGCACGACCGAGGGCGGGCTCGACGCGGCGGGGCTGCATAATCTGCTCGCGCCGATGGTCAGCGCGCTCAAGGGCGCGAACATCCGTGTCTCGCTGTTCATCGAGCCCGATCCGGCACAGATCGACGCGGCAATCCGGCTGGGCGCGCCAGTAATCGAGCTGCACACCGGGCGTTATTGCGAGCTTGAGGGCGCGGCGCAGACCGCCGAGCTGCGCCGCATCGCCGACGCCGCCGCACTGGCCGCGAAAAACGGCATCGAGGTCCATGCCGGGCATGGCCTGACGTTCGACAATGTCGTCCCGATCGCGGCGATCCCGCAGCTGGCCGAACTCAATATCGGGCATTTTCTGATCGGAGAGGCGATTTTCGACGGGCTGGCACCGGTGGTGCGGCGGATGCGCGACCTGATGGATGCGGCCCGGTGACAGACCGATGCAAGCTTCTTGGCTGGGTCGTGGCCGGGTCGGTTATCATCTATGTAGCTTGGATAGGCACCGAGCTTGTTACCTCCTGGTCGATTAGGCCGTGGTCGAATCTGCTGGCGACAGTAAGCGCCGCTTTGCTTTCTGCAGGGTGTGCCGTGTTGTTCCTGATCCGTGGTTTCGCTGTGCTGCGGCGTGGTCAGTGGTCCTCAGCATCCTTTGGCTTCCTAATCGCCTTGGTTTTTGTCGCCGTTCCCACCGCCGGCATCTGGATCGCCCCCCAGTATGAGTCCGAGCCGTGATCATCGGCATCGGATCCGACCTGTGCAATATCGAGCGGATCCAGTCGTCGCTCGACCGGTTCGGGATGCGCTTCGAGCAGCGCGTGTTCACCGATGTCGAGCTGCGCAAGGCGGCGCGGCGGCCGATGAACTATGCCGCAACGCTCGCGAAACGTTTTGCTGCCAAAGAGGCTTTTTCAAAAGCGGTCGGGACCGGTTTCAAGTCTGGCGTGTTCATGCGCGATATCGGCGTGGTCAATGCGCCGTCGGGCGCACCGACCCTGGCGCTGACCGGGGGAGCCAAGGCCCGGCTTGACGCGATGACGCCAGCGGGTCACGCCGTGAAGGTGCATCTGACGCTGACCGACGACCATCCCTGGGCACAGGCGCTGGTGGTGATCGAGGCGCTGCCCGTCACGGGCGAGTAGAGGGACGAGCATGGCCAAGGAGCTGGCGTTGACGGGTGAGGAAGATCAGGCACGCAGCGGCACCGACTGGTGGGGCGAGGCGCGCGGCATCTTCTGGCTGGTCCTCGCCGTGCTCGGCTTTCACAGCCTGATCGCCAAGCCCTTTTACATTCCGTCGGAATCGATGATGCCAACCTTGCTGGTCGGCGACCGGCTGGTGGTGACCAAATATCCCTATGGCTACAGCTATGTCACGCCGACCTTCCACGTCCTGCCCTTTATACCGGGGCGGCTGCTGGGCAGCCTGCCCGAGCGCGGCGACATCGTCATCGTCACCCCGACCGATGCGCGCACCGACTATATCAAGCGGGTGATCGGCCTGCCCGGCGACACGATCGAGATGCATGGCGGCATCCTCTACCTCAACGGTCGCGCGGTACTGCGCGAGAAATTGGGCACTCGCGCGCTGAAGGTCGATGGCAATCTGACGTGCGACAAGGACCATTATCCCGGCGCGCTGGGCCGCGATGCGGCGGGCGAGGCGGTGTGCAACGTCCAGATCGTGCGCGAGACGTTACCCAATGGCAAAAGCTATGACACGATCGACATCGGCCCGACCCGCGCCGACAATTTCCCGGCGCTGCGCATTCCCGCCGGCCATGTCTGGTTGATGGGGGACAATCGCGACAATAGCGCCGACAGCCGGATGACCCAGGCGCAGCAGGGGCTGGGCGGCGCGGTGCCGATCGAGAATATCGGCGGGCGCGCCGAGTTCATCACCTTCAGCCTCGACGGCAGCGCAAGCTGGAACCCGCTCTCCTGGGCGGGGTCATTCCGTTCGGGCCGCGCGGGCAATTCGCTGCATCCCGACCGCGCAGGAGAGTGAGCTGATGGCCAGTTCCGCTGACGATCATGTGAACGTCACTCAAGCTCCCGGCCCCAACGAGATGCGCGATCCGGTGATGCGCGCCGAATTGCGCCGCGCGTCGGTGTGGTTCGGACTCGCCATCGCGGTGGCCTTGGTGGTGCTGTTGATCCAGCCGTTGCTGCTGATCTTTGCGGGCCTTGTCGTCGCGTCGATGCTGGATGGCGGGGCGCGGCTGATCCGCCGCTATGTGCCCATCCCGCGCGGGCTGGCGCTGACGATCGTCGTGCTGGGGGTGGTCGCGTTCATCGGCGGGGTGATCTATCTGACCGGGGTCGAGATCGCGGCGCAGGCCGAACAGTTGCGCCAGACATTGGAGGCGCAAGCGCTGCGGATCAGCGCCTGGCTAAGCGAGCTGGGCGTCATGCCCGCCGCGTCCGACCTGACCGGCCTTGCGCAACAGGCATTGGGATCGGTCGGGCGCGTGACATCGTTCATCGGCGGCGCAATCGGGGCGATCGGAAGCTTTTTCCTTGTCCTCGTCATCGGCCTGTTCGTCGCGATGGAACCGCGCATCTATGAGCGCGGGCTGCAATGGATGGTGCCGATGACGGCCCGCGACCAGTTCGCGATCACGCTGGCGCGGATGGGTCGAACGATGCGCGTCCTGCTCGCCGGTCGCCTGCTCGGCATGGTGTTTGAGGGGTTCATCACCTGGATTTTGCTCGAAGTCGCCGGGGTGCCGATGGCGCTGCTGCTCGGCATCCTCACCGGGATGCTCGCCTTCATCCCCAATATCGGCGCGTTCATTTCCGGCGTGCTGATGGTCGCGGTGGGGTTCAGTGCGGGACCAACTGAAGGGCTTTGGGCGATCGCGATCTATTTCGGGGTGCAGACGTTCGACGGCTATGTGCTGTTGCCGCTGGTCGCCAAGCGGACGGTGGACATGCCCCCCGCGCTGACCGTGTCGTCGCAGATCCTGATGAGCACGCTGTTCGGCTTTCTCGGCCTTGCGCTTGCCGACCCGATCGTGGCGATGATCAAGGTCGCGCTGGAGCGGCGGTCGGAACAGGCGATCGCGGCGGGTTATGGATCCGATGACGACGGACCGCCGCCCGATCCCGAGGGCAAAGGCGACGCGGTATGATCCTGTATGATTATTTCAGGTCGAGCGCCGCCTATCGCGTGCGCATCGCACTCAACCTGAAAGCTGTGCCGCACGAGCGGCGCGAGGTGCATCTGGTCGAGGGGGCGCAGCGCAGCGACGCGCATTTGGCGCGCAATCCGCAGGGCTTTGTTCCGGCGCTCGACATTGGTGGCGGGCGCATCCTGACGCAGAGTCTCGCGATCATCGAATGGCTCGACGCGACCTATCCGCAGCCGCGACTGATTCCGGTCGATCCGCTGGCCCGCGCCGATGCGATGGCGCAGGCGCTGCTGATCGCCGCCGACATCCACCCGCTCAACAATCTGCGCGTGCTCAAGGCGCTGGAATCGCGGTTCGGGGCGGATGAGGCGATGAAAGCCGACTGGTATCGCCACTGGATTATCGCGGGCTTCACCGCGCTGGAGGCGATGGCGGTGGCCAAGGCCAGCGCCGGGCCGTTCCTCGGCGGCACTGCGCCGGGGATCGCCGATGTGATGCTGGTGCCGCAGATGTATAATGCGCGGCGGTTCGATGTACCGCTCGATGCCTTTCCGACCTTGCTGGCGGCCGATGCAGCCGCCTGTGCGCTCGATCCGTTCATCGCGGCCAGCCCGGAGCGGGCCAAGCCGGCATGAGGGGCGCTGCCCCGCTGCTCCTCCTTGCCCTGCCCTTCCCGGTCGCCGCGCAGGAGATCGTGATCATCGGGCAGGGACTCGACGCGCCGCCGGGCGAGGCCGCGCTGGCGACCGTGGAGATCGACCGCGACCGGCTGACCGACAGCGCCAGCGGACGTCTCGAGGATGTGCTGCGCGATGTCGCCGGAGTGGCGCAGTTCCGCCGCGCCGATTCGCGCTCATCGCATCCGACCGCGCAGGGGATCAGCCTGCGCGGGCTGGGCGGCAATGCTTCGAGCCGCGCGCTGTTGCTGCTCGACGGCGTGCCGCAGGCCGATCCGTTTGGTGGCTGGGTGCCGTTTCCCGCAACGCTGCCGCAACGGCTTGCGCGGGTGCGCGTGACGCGCGGCGGCGGGAGTGGTTATCACGGCGCGGGTGCGCTCGCCGGGACCGTCGAGCTGTTCAGCACTGATGCGCGGACGCTCGGGCCGGTGGCGCTCACCGGCTTTTACGGCAGCCGCGAGTCGCTCGATCTGGTCGCGACCGGTGGCGCGACGCTGGGCAGCGGCGAGGTGACGGCGGCAGTACAGTTCGCGCGTGGCGATGGGTTCGTGCCGATCGTCGAGGGGCAGCGGGGCGCAGCGGATCGCGCCGCACCCTATGAACAAGGGAGCATCGCGCTGCGCGGCGTCGCGCCGCTGACCGCAGAGATCGAGCTGCAGGCCAATCTGTCCGCGTTCACCGATCAACGCGACCGGGGTACCGATTTTACCCCAGTGAAGAGCCGCGGGGCCGATGCTAGCCTGCGCCTCCTCGGCACCGGCGCCTGGCGCTGGGCGGCGACGGGCTGGCTGCAGCATCGCGACTTCACCAGCGGCTTTGCCAGCGTCAACGCGACGCGCGACGCGGCAAGCCCGACGCTCGACCAGCACGTCCCCGCCACCGGCAGCGGGCTGCGGATCGAGATCGAGCCGCCGGTGGGAAACGGCTGGACGCTGCGCGCGGGCGGCGACCTACGCATGGTCAGCGGACGGACGAACGAACTGTACAGCTTCGTCGCGGGCAGCCCGACGCGCCGGCGTGTTGCCGGCGGGGAAAGCACGACCGCCGGGCTGTTCGCCGACCTGAGCCTTGAGCGCGGCACCCTGACACTGACCGCTGGCGGGCGCGCGGACCGCTGGACGATCCGCAACGGCGCATTGTTCGAGGTGCCACTGGCAGGCGGCGCGCCCTTCAACGACGTGCGCTACGCCGACCGTTCCGGCTGGGAGGGCAGCGCCCGGATCGGTGCGGCGGTGCGGCCAGTCCATGGGATCGGCCTGCGCGCCGCGGCCTATAGCGGGTGGCGGCTGCCGACCCTCAACGAGCTGTACCGCCCGTTCCGCGCCGGGGCAGATGCCACGGCGGCCAACCCGCTGCTGTCGCCCGAACGGCTGCGGGGCGCGGAGATCGGGATCGACCTGATCCCGGCACCCAATTTGGCCCTGCGCGCGACCGGCTTTCTCAACCGGCTCGACGGTGCGATCGGCAATGTCACGCTGGGCAATGGGCCGGGCAATTTCCCCGGCGTCGGCTTTGTTGCCGCAGGCGGAGCGTATCGCGCGCGGCAGAATTTCGACGCGATCGACGCGCGCGGGGTGGAAGTGGATCTTGGCTGGCAGAGTGGACCGTGGCGCGCGGGGGCATCCTGGGCCTTTACCGATGCGCGGGTAAAGGCATCGGGCGTCGCCGCGCCACTCAACGGACGCCGCCCCGCCCAGACCGCGCCGCATCAGCTGTCGGCGCATCTTGGCTATTCGGGCGAGCGGATCAGCCTGTCGGCAACCGCGCGCTATGTCGCCGCACAGTTCGAGGACGACCTGAACGCCCGCGCGCTGGCGGATGCGCTGACCTTCGACGCGGTGCTGCGCGTACCCGTGACAAAGGGCTTCGCGATCGAGGCGCGGGGCGAGAACCTGACCGATGCGCAGATCGAAACTGCGGTCAGCGGCACCGGCGTGGTCGAACGGGCGAACCCACGCACGCTGTGGATCGGGTTCAGCTACCGCCCGCGCTGAGCAACCAGCCGGTCGAACAGCTCCAGATACGCACCGATCGGCTCCGGCCCGCTCTCGACCAACGGTTCGGGGCGCACCCGACCGGGCATCAGCCAGTGGTTGAGCGCGCCGACGAGGCGCGCGCGATCGCCGGGCGGGACCACCGAGCCGCGCGATGCGCAGTCGATCAGTTCGTGAATCGCGATGCTCGAATCGGTCGCGACGACGGGCGTGCCGGCGGCTAACGCTTCGCGCACCACGCCGGGTACGCCCTCGAACTCCGAGGTCAACGCGACGACATCGGCGCGAGCGATTACCGGGAGCGGATCGGGCGCATGGCCCGGCATCGACACGCGATCTGACAGGCCGAGCCGCTCGACCAGCCGTTCGAGCTGTTCGCGCTCCTCACCTTCGCCCAGGATCAGCAGCTTGACGTCGGCGTCGGCAAGGCGCGGCATCGCGGCAATCAGCCGTTCCCATTTCTTCTGCGGAGCGAGCCGTCCGACGCCGAGGATGAAGCGCCCCTCCGGCAACGGTGGCAGCGGCGCGCCGGGGATCGGCACGGCCGGCGGGTTGGGGATGACGACAACGCGCGCGGGATCGATGCGCATCTCGCGCACCGCCTCTTCGCCCGTGGCCGGGGTCATGGCGACGATCGCATCCAGGAAGGACGGATGCATCCGCAGCCACAACGCATAGCCAAAGCCGACCGCGCGCGGCAGATCGGGGCGGATCAGCGTATTGGATACCTGCGCCGCCATGGGCGGGCACGCCTTGCCCAAGCGCCGCTTCAGCCAGAAGGCGGCCGCCGTATAGTGGTTGCCGGGGCAGAAGATCGCATCGGGACGGACTTCGCGCACGATATCGGCGATGCCGAACATGGCACGATACCGCGCATCGCCCAGTTCGCGCACCTCGACATTGGGCGGAATTTCATGCGCCAGCGCGCCGCGTGCATCGCCGATCACCAGCGTCACGCGCCGCCCAGCTTCGGCCCAGCCGTTCGCCATGCGCATCATCGCACGCTCGACCCCGCCCCCTTTCAGGGTCTGGGCAAAGCTCAATATATGGGTGGCGGAGTGATTTGGTTGGGGCATGGGCTTGCAGCGTGCCTTGTTAAAGCCCAAATCACCCCGCGTTGAAACCATAATCTCGGGTCATTTCGCCCCCACTTGCATAGCGGCCACCTTTCCGAGACATGTTGCACCTTCAACGGGGCTAGAGCAGGGGTTGCCTGATTGGCTGATGTGGAACCGCCAGGAGCGCAATCCTTGACGACCGATACGCTTCCCGGTGCCGCGCCCAAGCCGGTCGTCGCGGAACTCGCCGAACTCGAACCGATCGCCAAGATCCGGCGGCGCTGGCCGACCTGGCTGGGCGCGGCGCTGTCGATCCTGATGGTCGTCGGGATCGGGTATGAGCTGCTGGACAAGGGGCTGGCCGGGCTGACCCGCACCGCACCGGCAAGCTGGCTGTTCTACCTGATCTTCGTCCTGCGCTACATGGTCGGACCCACGTTCGACTTCATCATCTATCGCAAGCTGTGGAATATTCCGTGGTCGGGCATGATCGCGCTCAACCGCAAGCGGATCGCGAACGACGTCGTGCTCGGCTATTCGGGCGAGGCCTATTTCTACGCCTGGGCGCGGCAGCGGACCAAGATGGTGGCGGCCCCCTTTGGTGCAGTGAAGGACGTGTCGATCCTGTCCGCGCTGGCGGGCAATGCGATCACCCTGCTGCTGGTGGCCATCGCGCTGCCGCTGGCGACCGACATGCTGAGCCCGGCAGAGTTCAAGACCGGCCTGATCTCGGCGGCGGTGGTGCTTGGCATGTCGCTGCCCTTTCTACTGCTGTCGCGCCGGGTCTTTTCGCTCGGTCACAAGGAGCTGTGGGAGGTGTTCGGCATCCATATTGCGCGCCTGCTTGCCGATTCGCTGTTGATCGCAGTGGCCTGGGCCGTCGCGCTGCCCGGCGTGGGCTTTGGCACCTGGGTTCTGCTCGCCGCCGCGCGGATGCTCGTATCGCGCCTGCCGCTGATCCCCAGCCAGGAATTGGTGTTTGTCAGCTTTGCCATTTTGCTGATCGGACGCGGCGACGCACTGACCGAGATGCTGTCGTTCATGGCAGCGCTCACTTTGCTGTTCCATGCTATCCTGATCGCAGGATTCGGCCTGCTTGGTTTGTTTAGGAAGGATCTATGACCATCCCCCGTTTCGCCCGCCGCGCCGCCCCGCTTTCGCTTGCCCTGATCGCTGCAGCCGCCTGGCCCAATGCCGCATCGGCGCAGGCCGCGATCGGTGAGGATGCCGCCGCCTGCGCCGCGGGCGACGTGCCCGCGCTGCGCGTCAATGTGCAGGGGATCAAGGACCGCACCGGGCGGCTCAAGCTGGAACTCTACCCCGCGGTCGAGGGCGATTATCTGCGCGACGACCATGTGCTGGTGAAGGAAGGCAAGCTGTTCCACCGCAGCTTTGCCACCACGCCCAAGTCGGGCAACATCGTGCTGTGCATCAAGGCGCCGCGCCCGGGCCGCTATGCGCTGTTCCTGACCCATGACCGCGATGGCGCGAACAAGTTCAACATCTGGAAGGACGGGGCCGGCGTGCCCAGCAACCGCAAGCTGGGGCGCAGCAAGCCCAAGCTGGCCGATGGCATCGTCACGGTCGGCGCCAGCGCGACGCCGATCACGATCAAGCTGCAATATGTGCGGGGCCTGTCCGGCTTTTCACCCAGCGGAAGCTGAACACCGGTGCGGATCGTCGACGTCAACGAATATTATTCGCCGACCGGCGGCGGCGTCCGCACCTATCTCGACCGCAAGGTCCGGATCATGGCGGAACTCGGCCATGAGCTGATCGTCATCGCGCCGTTCCACGAAGACCGGATCGAGGATCGGGCGGATGGCGGGCGCATCTATTGGGTCAAATCGCCCCCGCTGATCCTCGACCGCAACTACTGGCTGTTCAACGAGCCGGAAGCAGTCACAAGGCTGCTCGACCAGATCAAGCCGGACGTCGTCGAGAACAGCTCACCGTGGCGCCCGGCCTGGTTCATCGGCGACTGGCAGGGTGACGCGCTCAAGATCTTTTTCGCGCATAACGACAATATGGGTGCCTATCCGCACCGCTGGCTGGAGGGACTTGCCAGCCCCGCGCGGATCGAGCGGATTTTCGGCTGGTACACCCGCTATATGGACAAGTTCCTGGGCAAATATGACGCGTTCGTGACCAACGGGCCGGCGCTGGCCAAACGGTACAGCGCGCGCGGGCTGCGCGTCGATGCCGCGATGCCGCTGGGGATCGACCGCAACCATTTCTCGCCCAGTCTGCGCGACGAAGCGCTGCGCGCATCGATGCTGGCGCAGCTCGATCTGCCGCCCGAGGGGCATTTGCTGATCGGCCTGGGCCGCCATCACAAGGAAAAGCGCTGGCCGCTGGTGATCGACGCGGTGCAGGCGGCGGGGGCGGAGGTGCCGGTTGGCCTGATGCTGCTGGGTCAGGGGCCGCAGAGCGAGGCGCTGGAGCGGCAGATCGGCGGCAACCGCCATATCCGCCTGTTCCGTCCGGTCTATGACCGCGACCGGTTCAGCCGCATCCTCGCCAGCGCCGACGCCTTCATCCACGGGTCGGATCAGGAGCCGTTCGGACTGGTGGCGAGCGAGGCGCTGGCGAGCGGGCTTCCGCTGATCGTGCCGGACGAAGGTGGCTGTGCAGAAGTCGCCGACCTGGCCTTTGCCGAAACCTATCGCGCGCGTGACGCCCGATCCTGCGCCGATGCGATCCAGCGGCTGTTCGCGCGTGATCCCGTGGCGCTGCGCGCGGCGGCGCGGCAGGCGGCCGGCGAAGTGCTGTCTGATCGCGATCATGCGATCGCCTTGGTCGAGCTCTATTCGCGCTGGCTGGCCGAGCCGCCGCGCGGCGTCAGGGTTTGACGGGCGCGAACACCTCCGGGCGGCACGCGCGGAGATCGACCGGCCAGGCTTCGCGCTTCTGGCGATAGATCACGCGCGTGCGGTCGCGCGTCGCGACGCACAGCACCGGGCGGTAACGCTCTGCGATGACCCGATGCAGCAGCGCGCGGGTCTCGCGATTGCCGAGCGCATAAGGCGGGAAGGTATCGACGATCGCATCCGGCCCGGCATCGAGAATCCTTCGCGTTTCGACCAGCGGATCGACGCCCAGCGCACGCGGATTATTCTCGTCCTGCGCGTTGAAATGCCCGGGGAAGGACCAGCGCGACGGCATCGGCGATCCGGTCATCATGTAAAGGCCGGGATAGCCATTATAGACGAAGATGAAGCTGTCCTTCGGCTTCGCCGCCGCAGCGACCGCGCGCATGGCGTCGTTGCCGCCCTTGATCGCGATCAGGTGGATCTGGACGACCTGTCCGGCGACCAGCACGATCAGCGCAATCGCGGTGCCCAGCCAGCGTCGCGCATCGAGCGCCGGGGCGAGCAGCAGGCAGAAGGGCAGCAGCAGGGGAATCGCATAATGCGGACTGTTGAAGCGCCAATAAGCGAGGACACCGAACGCGGCGGCCACCAGCCACAGCCGTAGCATCCGCGAGTCCGGGCGCAGCATATCCTCGCGAAGGGCATTGCGCCCAAACCAGGCGATTACGCCGAGCGGCAGGAACAGCGCACTGACCTCCGCCAGCTTGGGCAGCTGCACCGCCATCGGTCCCTTGCCCTGACCGAAGATCGACAGGAAATTGGCGAAGATGAAGGCATCCGCCTCTCCCACGCCCCAGTAATAGAGCAGGACGAGCGCGGTCGGGAGCAGCGCCAGCGCGACCATGGCAGCGGCAAAGGCGACCAGTCGGCCCCACGCCATGCGCCGCGTCCATGCCAGCCACAGAAAGGCGAGGCCGAAGAACATGCCTTCAAACACCACGGTATATTTGATCTGGATCGCCACGCCGATCAGCAGCAGCGCCAGCGTGCCGCGCGGGATCACCCGGTCGGGTGCGCGCATCGCGGCGAACAGCTGCCACGCCGCACCGATCACCAGCAGATTGTAGAAAACCGGGGTTTGCCCGCCCTCCCCCTCCATCAGGTTGAGCCAGAGGATGTAGAGCGCGGCAGCAAGGCCCGCGCCCCAGCGGTCCGCCCGCTGGCGGCCAAGCAGATAGATCAGCCACGCCGTCGCGATCACGAACAGCGTGGCGACCAACTTGTACTGGACGAACCCCTCCCCGCCGAGCCAGCGGACGCCGGCATAGATCAGGAAGATGCCGAGCGGCTTGCGATCGAAAATATCGACATAGGGCAGCTCGCCCTGCGCCATGCGGTCCCCAACCAGCAAATAGAATTGCTCGTCAAAACCCAGCGCGGGATTGCCATAGGTGACGAACCGCACCGCGACCGCAAGGATCGCGAGCAGCGCCAGCACCATCCGGTCCGACTGCATGAACCCACCCGGCGCGGTCGCCGCGCGCGAAACCTGGCTGACCGCCACCCTGAACCTTTCCCGACCTGCCGCGACTGGCGGCGCTTGCCCCTCCCCGATTGCCACCCGCCTGACAAGAGGCGGGCGGCTGAGCGCTACACCGCGTCGGGGTAGACCGGGCGGATATCGACGGGGATCGCGGACATCGACGCGATCACGCGCTTCGCCGGATCGTCCAGCACCGCCCATTTGGCCATGAACGCCTTGGTCCCGGCATAATCGCCATTGTGCTGCAGCACGATCATCTCGCGCAGCAGGTCACGCAGCGCGGCTTCGAACCTGGCATTGTCGATGCGGTAGCGGCCAGCGCGCTCGTCCCAGACGAACGCGCCCTTCGCTTTCATATAGCCATATTGCATCGCCGCGCCGCGCCCGTGCGCCTCCTCGATCCCGAAGCGCATCGAACGGAAGGTGCCGGCGAGATAGGTGGCGAACAGCTGGGGCTTTTCCGCCGCCGGGATCTCGCCCTTGTCCATCATGAACAGGATGTTCCACGCGCCCATCACATCGGCCTTGGCTTCTTCGATTGCCGAGGCCTGATCCTTCAGCGCCTCGCTCACCGTCGTCTTCTTGCCCGCAACGGTGATCGTCCCCGGCCCCAGGCTGTGCGACAGTTCGTGAAACAGCGTGCCGAGCTGCATATATTTCTTCACCACCAGCTTCGACTGGTCGGGGACCAGCACCAGCGGGGCCATCGGCGCGAGGATGCGGTCATATTTCGCACCGAGCACGTTCGACAGGATCACCTTCTTCGCGCCCTTTGCCTCGCGCACCCGCTCGTCATTGGGCAGATTAAAGGCGATGGTCTGGACGCCGGGGACATTGTCGCCGCCGCCGCGAATCTGTTCCGCCACGGCGATCGGCGATTCAAAGCCGCGCTGGAAGTTCTTCATCGCCTCCGCGACGGGAAGGTTCGCCTCCATGTCGCGCAGATAGCGCTTGTACTTGTCGAGCGCGGCGGATGCCTTGGGGTCCTTCAGCGTCACGAAGCTTTCGAAGGCGGTCTTCTGGCCGTGGAGCCGGTCGGTATAGACTTCGTACGGCCCGATCGCGACTTCGATGGGCGTGTCCTTGAGGTCCATCCAGGCGAGTTCCGAATCGTAATAATCGTCGGTCAGGAACGCCTTGGCGCGCAGCGACAGGAATTTCTTGAGGCTGGGATTGGTGGTGATCGCCGCGGCTTCTTCGAGCAACCGCGCCGCCTTGGTCAGTTCGGGCTTGTAGGCGACCGAATAGGGGATCGCCTTGAGCTTCGCGCCGTCGCGCACCACCACGGTATAGGGGCTGGTGAGCGCGGCTTTCTCACCCGGATTGGCGGCAAGATAGGCGTCGAACGCCTCGCGCGTCAGGTCGGTGGGATAGAAGCCTGCCCCCTCGGGCATCGATCCGCTGCCCCAAAAGGCGCGCTTGTCGGCGAGTTCGTCCCACGGGCCGAAATAGCGATCGACCATCTCCAGCTTCAGCGCATCGCCCTCCGCCGCGATCTTAGCGCGGGTTTCGCGCCAATTGGCGTCACGCTGGGCGCGGTAGATGTCGGACATGACGTTCGATGCCTGGATCAGCAGATTGACCACCTGCCGCTCCTCGGCGGTGAGGAAGCTGGTGTCGGGCTTCATGTCGATGACCGCGAGCTTGGCCTTCTGCGCGGCAAGGTCATAGCCCTCGCCCTGCGCGACACTCTGATTGCCCTCTGGCGTACCGCCGCAGGCGGTGGTGGCGAGAAGCAGGGCGGCGAGAGCGATTGTGCGCATCGGGTGACTCCAGATACCATCGGGTCGGTCTGTCTAGACCGCGCCGATCCGAGTGTCACGAACCAGCCACATCGCCGCGCCAAGGGCAGGACGATCAGGGAGACCCGCCATGACGTTTCGCATCGACCGCCGCTCGCTCATCCTCACCGGCACGCTTGGATTGAGCGCCTTCGCGATCCCCGGCTTTGCGGCGCAAGGGCCGAACTGGATTGCCGATTTTGGCTTCACCCATAATGTCGCGAGCGGCGAACCGTCGGCAACGTCGATGCTGCTCTGGACGCGCTATGTCGCCAAGGGCGATTCGGCGAAGCTACGGGTCGAGGTGTCGGCCAGCGCGGATTTCGCCAAGGTCGTGGCGGGGGGCGAGGCGATTACCGGCCCGTGGCGCGACTGGACGAGCAAGATCACGGTGACTGGCCTCAAGCCCGGGACGCGCTATTTTTACCGCTTCGTCGCCCCTGACGGGAGCTTCTCGCCGGTCGGGCGGACCAAGACGCTGCCGATCGGCAATGCCGCGCGGTTCGGTGTGGCGGTGTTCTCCTGCTCCAACCTCGGCTTTGGCCATTTCAACGCCTATGGCCATGCCGCAGCGCGCGACGATATCGACCTCGCGGTCCATCTCGGCGACTATATCTACGAATATAAGCACGGCACCTATCCGGCGCTGGCACAGGTGATCGACAACCGCCTGCCGCTGCCCGCGCATGAGATCGTCGCGCTTACCGATTATCGCCTGCGTTATGCCAGCTATCGCCGCGACCCCGATCTTCAGGCGCTGCACGCTGCGATGCCGATGATCGTGTCGCAGGACGACCATGAATCGACTAACAACAGCTGGGAAGGCGGCGCGCAGAACCACCAGAAGGACGAGGGCGAATGGAGCGTCCGCAAGGCTGCGGCGTTCCAGGCGTGGCGCGAATGGATGCCGGTGTCCGACGAGCCGTACAAAGCCTATGCGATCGGCACGCTCGCGACCCTGTTCCGCACCGAAACCCGACTGGTCGGCCGCACCGCACCCTATGAGGCCGCGCCCTTCTTTGCGACGCCCGACCCGGTCGCGGCGCTCAAGGCGTTCCGCGATGGCGCGTGGCAGGATCCGGCGATGACGATGATGGGCTGGGAACAGGAAGCGTGGCTGGCGGACGCGATGGCGCAATCGGTACGCAGCGGCACGCGCTGGCAGATCGCCGGGTTCGGGACGATCATGGGTCGGCAGGTCGCGCCGAAGGAGGCGACCGGCTGGCTCAAGCCCGACGCGCCCGAAAGCTCCAAACGCTATGTCCAGGCCGGGGTGACGCTGGCGGCGCTTGGGATGCCGAGCAATCTCGACGCCTGGGGCGGCTATCCCGCGGCGCGCGCGCGGTTCCTGAAATCGGCGCAGGGGATGGGCGCGAACCTGATCGTGCTGGCCGGCGACAGCCACAATGCCTGGGCGTTCGACCTGGCGCAGGACGGCAAGCCCGCCGGGGTCGAATTTGCCGGGCATTCGGTGACCTCGCCGGGCTATGAAGGATCGACTGCGACCGATCCCGCCACAATCGCCCGCGCGCTGGTCGCGGCCAACCCCGAACTAAAATGGGCGGACACCTCGAACCGCGGTTATATGGCGATGACGCTGACCCCGACCCAGGTGCGCAACGACTGGATGTTCGTCGACACAGTGCTGAAACCGAGCAAGTCCGCGCGCGTCGGCCACAGCGCCACCGTGGCGCGCGGCCGCAACGTGATGACCTGATCCGGCCAATGCTGAACGGCGACGAACTGTTGCAGCCAGTTGCCGTTCATTCGTGCTAAGCAATAAGCACCGCACCGACCCAGTGGCGTTTCCCGGCCGGCCTTAGCAGAAGGAGGGAATTGCCATGATTCGTTCGACGCTGACGCTTGCCGCTACCGCCGCCGCAATCGCGCTTGGGGGCGCTGCCTCAAGCCAGGTTACCGGGCCGCAGATCAAGGACAAGGCGAAGGTACTGCCGACCCCGCGCATCACCCCGACACCCCGTTTCACCGTTACCCCGGCGTGCCAGGTCGATCCGGCGATCACGGCAGTCACGCTGACCAAATCCGGCGGGATCAAGGAGAAGATCATCGTCGGGTTCGAGGTGCGAAATCTCGGGCGCAGCGCGTGGAGCTCGGGCGCGAACCAGCAGAATGTCACGCTGACCGTCAAGAACGGCAACACCGGGCGCGAGTATCGCGTTACCCGCCCGCTGCCCGCCCGCGCGGCACCGGGTGCGCGGATGCTCGCCTTCACCAGCCCGGTGATCGCAAACGCCTTCGACACATTCGAGTTCAGCGGCACGGTGTCGCTGCAGATCGCTTATGATCCCGATATCCGTCTCGACGGCAACCGCTGCAACGACGATTCGAATGCGGCGAACAACCTCAAGCAGATCACCGACCGTCAGGTCAGCGCATTCCTCAACGGGACGCCCGCGACCCAGCGCTTCTGACCGATGCCCCGCCCCCGGGAGGGGGCGGGGCCATGATGTGGAGGCTAACCCTCGAGGCTCTTGCTGACCTGTTCGGTCATGTCCTTGCTCAGCCCCGGTTGGGCAAGGATGCGTTCCAGCTCGGCGCGCATTTTTGCGGCGCGCATCGCGTCGAAGCGACGCCAGCGACCAAGCGGGGGCACCAGCTTCGCTGCGGTCTGCGGGTTGAGCTTGTCCAGCGCGATCAGCTGGTCGGCGACGAAGCGATAGCCGTCGCCGTCAGCGCCGTGGAACGCGCGCTGGTTGACCGCGAACGCCCCGACCAGCGCGCGCGCGCGATTGGGGTTGGCGAGGCTGAAATCGGGGTGCCGCGCCAGTTCCTGAACCGCCGCCAGCGTATCGGAGCGGCTCGACAGCGCCTGGGTCTGGAACCATTTGTCGAGGACGAGCGGATTGTCGCTATAGCGATGGTAGAAAATGTCGAGCGCTGCCACGCGCCGCGCATCGGCGGTGTCGGCGGCGAGATTGGCGAGTGCGGTCAGCCCGCCCTGCCGGTCGGTCATGTTGTCAGCAGTCTCAAACTGCGCGAACGCCAGCTCCGGGCCGTCCGCGGCGCCGCTGGCATTGATATAGCCGAGCGCAACCGACTTGATCCGCCGCGCGCCCTTACCCGCCGGGGAGTATTCGAAGCGGTTGGCGCGGACGCCCTCATACAGGCTGCGCCACTGCTGTTCGAGCGCACGGCCAAGGTCGCGGCGCAGCGCCTCACGCTTCTGGAAGATCAGTTCGGGATCGACCACCGCCAGCTGATCGCCGATGAAGCTGTCCGACGGGAGCAGCACCGCTTCGGCGACAAAAGCCGGGTCGAGCGACGGATCGGCCAGCGTGTTCGCCACCGCCGCGATCACCGGGGCATGGTCGACATGCCCCTTGGTCACCGCGCCGACCAGCGTGTCGAGCATCAGCTGCTGCATCGCCTCGTAGCGGGCGAAGGGATCGTCGTCATGCGCCGAGAGAAAGGCGAGGTCGGCCGCGCTGCGGTTGGTGTCGACGATCACGGGCGCGGAAAAGCCGCGATTGACCGACAGCACCGGGCGTTCGGTCACGCCGTCGAACGTGATCGACGTCTCCGGGTCGCCGAGCAGCACCAGCCGCTCGTCGGCGAGCGGCGCGGCGGTTTCGCTGCCGAACAGCTTGATCCGCAGCGGGAGCAGCATCGCGTCCTTGCGCGGCTGGCCGGGCGTGGGCGGCACGGTCTGGCGCAGCGTCAGCGTGGCGCGCGCGCCGTCCGCTTCATGCTCCAGCGTAGCCGAAACACGCGGGGTACCCGCCTGTGAGTACCACAGGCGGAACTGGGTCAGGTCGACGCCGCTCGCCTCCTCCATGCACGCGACGAAATCCTCGCACGTGGCGGCGGTGCCATCGAACCGGTCGAAATACAGGTCGCTGCCGGCACGAAACTTCTGCGGCCCCAGGATCGTGGCGATCATGCGGATCACCTCGGCCCCCTTGTTGTAGATCGTCGCGGTGTAGAAGTTGCTGATCTCGATATAGTCGTCCGGGCGTACCGGGTGTGCGAGCGGCCCTGCATCCTCCGGGAATTGCGCGGCGCGAAGTCCCCGGACATCCTCGATCCGCTTGACCGCTTCGCTGCCCTGATCGGCCGAGAAACACTGGTCGCGATAGACGGTGAAGCCTTCCTTCAGTGAGAGCTGGAACCAGTCGCGACAGGTGACGCGGTTGCCCGACCAGTTGTGGAAATATTCGTGCGCGACCACTGCGGCGACCGCGTCATAGTCGTAATCGGTCGCGGTATCGGGGTCGGCGAGGATGTAGCGGCTGTTGAAGATGTTCAGCCCCTTATTCTCCATCGCGCCGAAGTTGAAATCGTCCACGGCGACGATGTTGAAGACATCGAGGTCGTACTCGCGGCCATAGACGCGCTCGTCCCACGCCATGCTGAGCTTGAGCGCGTGGAGCGCGTGGTCGGTCTTGGGCAGATCCTTCTCACGCACCCAGATGGCGAGCTGAACGTCGCGTCCGCTGGCGGTGGTGAAGGTCGCGCGGTTGGCCGCGAGGTCGCCGGCGACCAGCGCGAACAGGTAGCAGGGCTTTGGAAAGGGGTCGTGCCATTCGGCCCAATGCTTGCCGTCCGGGCCGTCGCCCGACGCCACAGGATCACCATTGGCGAGCAGGACCGGGTAGCGCGCCTTGTCCGCCGTCATCCTGACCCGGTACCGGGACAGCACGTCGGGGCGGTCGGGGAAGAAGGTAATGCGGCGGAAGCCCTCCGCCTCGCATTGCGTGCAGAGGTTGCCGCCGGAGGCGTAGAGGCCCATCAGCTGGCTGTTGCGTTCGGGGACGATCTCGACCTGCGTCTCGACCACATGCGCGTCGCCGGGCAGGTCGATTACCAGCGTCGGGCCGTCCATCCGCCAATCCGCTTCACCGCCATCGACCCGCACTGCCAGCGCGGTCAGCGCATCGCCGTCGAGCCGCAGCGGGCGATCATGCGCGCCGTTGCGGGTCACCGACAGGCGCGCCCGGACACGGGTGCCGCCCGGCGCCAGGTCGAAATCGAGCTCGATATCGGGCACCAGCCAGTCGGGCTGCGCATAGTCTGTACGGCGGATCACGCGGGGTTGCAGAGCGGGCGTGGCGTCTAGAGCGTCGATCATGGTGTGGCCTTTACGCGCGGGCGCGCAAAGCGGCACGCGAAGAAATTCGATTGCGGTGTATCGCCGGAATGCTACGCCTCACCGCATCTTTGGTTCAACCGGAAGTTCTCAGCCTTGTTCAAAACCCGCTTGCTGCGCTCGACGATCGCCTTCTCGCTGATCACTTTGTCCCCCGCCGTATTCGCGCAGGACGCCAAGCCACCCGCCGACACCACGGCCGAGGATAATGCCCGGGTCAATGCGCCGCTGCCGCCCGCCGAAGCGGCGATGAAGGCGCATGTCATGTTCCTCGCCTCAAACGCGATGAAGGGCCGCGATGCCGGATCCCCCGAATATGACATCGCCGCCGAATATGTGGCTTCGCAATATTATGCGGCAGGGCTGCGTCCCGCCGGCGACAAGGGCAGCTACCTCCAGGCCGTCCCGCTGCTGAGCTATCGCCCGGCGGACAAGGGCACGCTGACCGTGACGCGCGGCGGCACGCCGATAACGCTGGAGTTCGGCAAGGATTACATCCCCGGCGGCGACCCCGAAAAGCTGAGCACCGTGATCGACGCGGGTGTGGTGTTCGCCGGTTATGGCATCGTCGCGCCGCACCTCAAGCGCGACGATTACAAGGGCGTCGATGTGAAGGGGAAGATCGTCGCGATTTTCGGCGGCGCCCCCGGCAACTTCGATGGCGAGGAACGCGCGCATTTCGGCAGCAATGCCAACAAGGCGGCGATCGCGGCGAAGAAAGGGGCGGCGGGGGTCATTCTGCTTGAGACTCCAGGATCGCGCCGTCCCTTCGCCCAGCTTGCCGAGCAATGGCAGGAATGGCGGATGACCTGGGCCGATGCGCAGGGCAATGGCCATCTCCCCGCCAAGGGAACGCCGTCGCTCGCCGTGCTCAGCCTCGCCGGTGCGGCCAAGCTGTTTGGCGACGACAAGGGCTGGGCAGCGGCGACCAAGGCAGTCGAAGCGAACAAGCCGCAGCTCAAGGCGTTCGCGGCGCGCGCGACGCTCGCCGCTGCACTCAAGACCGAGCGCAAGATGGTGATGAGCAGCAACGTCGCCGGGATCATTCCGGGCAGCGACCCCGCGCTGAAGGACGAGGTGGTCGTGCTGACCGCGCATCTCGACCATGTCGGCGTCGGCCGCCCGGATGCGAAGGGCGACACCATCTATAACGGCGCGATGGACAATGCGATGGGCATCGCGTCGCTGATCGAGGAGGCCAAGCGTTTCCGCGATTCGGGTAAAGCCCCGCGCCGCAGCGTGATGTTCCTGGCCGTCACCGCGGAGGAAAAGGGGCTGATCGGCGCCGATTATTTCGCGCACAACCCGACCGTGCCGAAGGACAAGATCGTCGCCAACGTCAATCTCGACATGCCGGTCATCACCTACAAGTTCGAGGATATGATCGCGTTCGGCGCGGCGCGTTCGACGCTGGGCGAGATCGTCGCGCGCGCGACCGCCACGGTTGGCGTCGGCGTCGGCGTCGATCCAATGCCCGAACAGGGCTTTTTCGTCCGCTCCGACCATTATCGCTTCGTGCAGCAGGGCGTGCCGTCGGTATTCCTGTGGCCGGGCATGGCAGGCGTGGGCCGCGAGGCGTTCGACCGCTTCCTGTCGACCCGCTACCACCGCGCGTCGGACGAGATCACCAACCCCGAAATCCTGTGGGATCAGGGCGTGCGCTTCATCGAGGCGAATTACGTGATCGCGCGCGAAATCGCCGATGCCGACCAGCGTCCGGCGTGGAAGAAGGGCGATTTCTTTGGGACGCTGTACAACGGTTATGGCGCGAAGTGAGCTGAACCGGATCGGGGAGGCGTGATGCGCCTCCTCATTTTCGGCCTTGGCTATAGCGCGCGGCACATCGCTGCGGCGCTGCCCGCCGCGCGGATCATGGCGACGGGGAGCGCAGGGAACCTCGCCTTTGACGAGTCCGACCGGGTGCGTTTCGAGATCGCCCAGGCGACGCATATCCTCTCCTCGGTCCCGCCGGGGGAGGCCGATCCGGTGCTGGCGAGCTATGGCGCGGACCTGGCCGCGAGCGGGGCGTGGCTCGGCTATTTGTCCTCGACCGGCGTCTATGGCGACGCGCAGGGCGGCTGGGTGGATGAGAGCGCGCCGACCGGCACCGGGCGGCGCACCGCGCGCGCGGCGGCGGATGCGGCGTGGCTGGAGCTGGGCGCGCGGGTGTTCCGCCTGCCCGGTATCTATGGCCCGGGTCGCTCGCCGCTCGATCGCATCCGTGCCGGTGAGGCGCGGCGGATCGACGTTCCGGGACAGGTGTTCAGCCGCATCCATGTCACCGACCTCGCCGCCGGGGTCATTGCCGGGTTCGACGCGCCCCCCGGAGCCTACAACCTGTCCGATGACGAGCCGGCGCCGCAGTCGGACGTGATCGCATTCGGGTGCCGCGTGCTCGGGCTACCCGTCCCGCCGCTCGTCCCGCTGGCCGAGGCGCAGCTGTCGCCACAAGCGCGCGCCTTCTATGCCGAGAACCGCCGCGTCGCGAACGGCAAGGCGAAGCGCGTGCTGAACTGGCAGCCGCGCTTCCCCGATTACCGCGCCGGCCTGCGCGCCTTGAGCGCCACCACCAGCCCGACCCCCGCCAGCGCTGCCCCCGCCCCGGCGAGCAGCGACCAGCGATACCCTTCAAACACCGTCGAGAGCAGCATGGCGATTACCGGGATCAGCACGCTCGAATAAGCTGCCTTGGCCGGTCCGATCACGCGGATGATCCCGAAATAGAGCGGAAAGGCAACCGCCGATGCGACCACGCCGAGATACAGCACCCCGGCGATATAGGTCGCGGTCCATTCGAACACCGGTGGGCCGGTCGTGGCCCAGGCAAAGGCCCCGTCCATCGTCGCGCCGAGCAGCATCGCCCAGGCGATCATCGTCGCCATCGGATAATGTTTCGAGGTCTCGGTCGCCTGCATGATATTGGCGACCGATGCGCACAGGACGCCCATCAGGGTGATGCCGATGCCATAATAGACTTCGTCAGCCGCCAGCGGATCGCGGCGGATTTCGTGGATAAACAGCAAGGCAACGCCCGCCATCGCCACGACCGATCCGACCAGCAGCTGCCGCCCCATGCGCTGGCCGAGGAAGATGCGCGACAGGATCGCGTTGGGCACGAGCAACAGCGCGAACACCACGGCGACCAGGCCCGAGGTGACGTGCATCTCCGCGCGATAGACGAAGTTGAAGTTGAGCACGAACTGCATCAGGCCCAGCAGCGCGGCGAACGCCATGCCGCGCGCGTCTAACCATAAAGGCTGGCGCGACCATGCCGCCCAGGCGAGCATCGCGATGCCGCCAACGAGAAAGCGATAGGTGACCGACCAGGTCGGCGGGACCACCCCGAGCTGGCCGGTGATCACCAGCCAGGTCGATCCCCAGATCAGCGTGACGATGCCGAACGGGATCAGCACCGCGAGCTTAGTTGAATTGGGCGGCGGGGCCGCTGGTGCGCCCGCGTTCACAGCGCGGCGAGCGCGGTGGCGAGCGGTGCCACCTTAGCTGCGTCCTGATCCCAGGCGACAACGAAGCGCGCCTCGCCCGGCCCCCAGTCGTAAAAATCGAAGCCCTGCGCGCGCAGCGATGCGGCCTCGGCGGGGGTGAGGCGGACGAAGACCTCATTCGCCTCGACCGGGTGGACCAGCCGGTTCGGCACAGTCTGCGCCAGCGCTGCCGCCCCGGCATTGGCCGCACGCGCGTTGCGCAGCCAGACATCATCGTCGAGCATCGCGATCAACTGCGCGGCGAGATAGCGACCCTTGGACTGGAGATGGCCGGCGCGCTTGCGCCGAATGCGGCACGCCACAGCCAAATCGGGGCGGAAAAAGACCAGCGCCTCGGCGCTCATGCCGCCGTTCTTGACGAAGCCGAAGCTCAGCGCATCGACCCCGGCGCGCCAGGTGACATCGGCGGGAGCACAGCCAAGATGTACCAGCGCATTTGCGAAGCGCGCGCCGTCCATGTGGAGCCCCAACCCTCGGCTGCGCGCGAGATCGCCGATCGCCGCGACCTCGTCGGGCGTGTAGGCCAGCCCATATTCGGTGGCGTTGGTAATCGAGATGGCGTGCGGCTGGACCTGATGGACGTCGGGCCGGATCGGATCGATCACCGCGCGGATCGCGTCCGGAGTCAGCTTCCCGCCCGGCCCGTCGCCCAGCAGGAGCTTGGCACCATGGGTGTAGAATTCGGGCGCGCCTGCCTCGTCCATCTGGATATGCGCCTCGCGATGGCACACCACGCCGCCATAGGGTGGGCAGAGCGCGGCGAGCGCGAGGCAGTTGGCGGCAGTGCCGGTCGGCACCCACAGCACCGCGACCTGAGTCCCGAACAGATCGGAGAAGCGCGCGTCGAGCGCCGTGCTCCACTGGTCGCCGTCATAGGCGGTGTCCTGCACATTGGCGGCGGTCAGCGCCGCAATGACTTCGGGACAGGCAGGGGCGGCGTTGTCGGAGAAGAAGCGCATGGCCGCCCAGATGCGCTGCGCAGTTACCGGCGTCAATCGGCGGACGCGCAGGTGGAGTGGCTAGGATCAATTGGAACGATCCGGAGGGTCCTGGGCGATCGGTGGATCAGCGACTTCAGACCGGGACGGCGCTATCGTCGGTTGGTTCAGGGCGCGGCCCGCGTGAAGCGGGGGCGCACCCCGCCGGTCAGGCGATGAAGCCTGCCGACTGGGGTGCGATGGTGGTGGCGACCATGGCGGCGGTGAGGCCGAGCGACACGAGCGCGACAAAAAGCTGACGAGCCATTTTATTTACTCCCTGTGTGACTGCGGCGGGTCAGGCGACCGGGCCGAGGCTGACGGTGTTGGCGACCATCATCAGGGTGAAAGCAGCAGCGCCGACAAGGGCGACAGCGGTGCGGGCGAGCGATTCGAAACGGAGTGCCATGATATTTTCCCTCTTGGTTTCCCGTCGGATCATTCCGCTGGGGATGCCAGGAAGACTGCACACAGCGTGCCAACTTCGCTAAACCACTGATATATTGACAATTATAATTTTATTGCTGCGATTAGTAGCAAAATACGCGAAGCGATCTGGCAATTTTCACCAGATATCAGCCACCGACGATACGGTTGCGCCCGGCGTTCTTGGCTTCGTAAAGCTTCACATCGGCGCGGTTGAAGCTGTCAGCGAGCGACTCACCGATATGAACGCGGGTAAGGCCGGCGGAGAAGGTGATTTCACCAATCGGCATGTCCGATTCCCGCAGCCGATAGCGTTTCGACGCCACCATCGACCGTGCGTTCTCCATGATATCCCGCGCCTTGGCGATGCCGATGCCAGAGAACAGGATGGCAAATTCCTCGCCACCATGCCGCGCGACGAGATGACCGACGCAGACTTCGCTCAGTGCCTGGGCGATGGTGCGGAGCACGCGATCGCCGACCGCGTGGCCGAACCGGTCATTGACCGACTTGAAGTGATCGACATCGCACACCGCTACGCACAGCCGCGCGCCGGTCGCCTGTTGCGCGCTGAACGCCTCTTCAAAGGCGCGCCGGTTGGGCAGCTGGGTCAGTGCATCGCGCCGGGCGTTGTCGCGCGCTTCTTCGAGCGCGCTGCGCAATTCGCTCGCCTCCCGCGTCGCGCTTTCCAGCTGCGATTCAGCGCGGTGGACCCGTTCGAGCATGGCCCCGGTGATCCGCGAAACTTCCTCGAGCACGCCGTTATGCGGCCCCTCACCCGAACGGCGAATCGCATCGGCACTGGCGGCGAGGTCGCGGCCGAACCCGGCGGTCTCGGCGCGCATCGCCTGGACCATGTCCTGAAAGCCCTCAACCTGCATCTGTGTCTTGGCGACAAGCCCGTCGACCTTTTCGCGCGCTTTGGCGGCACTGGCGGGCGGTTCGCAGCCAAGCGATTCGATATCGCGCTGGGTCAGCCGCACGCCGCCCTCGGTCAGATTTTCCACGGCACGCGCCAGCGGCCCTTCGGGATCGTGAAGCAGGTGCCAGGCAAAGGCAAAGTTGGCCGGGCTCGGTTCGAGCCGCTGGTCGAACAGGAATGTGCCGATGCGCTCGTACAGCTGACGCGCCGGATCAACGGCACCGTCTGCACGTGACGCCCTCGCCAGCCTCACCAACGCCTTCCTCCGAGTCCCATGGTGCGCACCCGATGCGCGCCAATCCGTTTCGCGACCGGACCTAATCCCAAAACTGCTAATATCCGGTGAAACGGGCTACCCGTTCCGGGGCTCAGCGCGTCCGTTTCGCCCGCCAATCCCGCACCGCAGCAAGCGTGTTGCGGACATGGTCGGCTGGGCTGAGGTCGCTGTGCGCGTAGATGATCTTGCCATTGGGCGCGATCACATAGCTGGTCCGGTTGGTCGCATCGCGGCCCTGAATCTGGCGGCCCAGCGCAACGTCATAGCCACGGATCACCGCCGGGCTGGCGCTGGCAACCGCGAACTTGCCAGCGCAATCCTTGGCCGAGAACTCACGCAGCTTGTCCACCGGGTCAGCCGACATGCCGATCACCGTCGCGCCAGCCGCCTTGAAATCATCGACCGCCGCCGCGAACGCCGCCGCCTCTGCGCTGCACCCGGGCGTGAACGCGGCGGGGAAGAAATAGAGCACGACCGGCCCTTTCTTCAGCTGCTGGGCGAGATGGACGGTGAAGTCGCGCCCGGCGATCGCACCCTGCGCCTTGAAGTCGGGCGCCCTTGCGCCCGGCGCGAGCGCGGCGCTGGCGGGCATGGTCAGCGGCAGGATCAGGGCGGCAAGAGCGAGCTTCAGGCGCATGGGTCTCTCCAACAAGGTCACCCGGGTGTAACTTAGCGGGTCAGGGCGATCCCGATCCGGGCATGGGTGGCACGGCGACGATGATCGTCCAGTGCCTCGCCATAGCCTGTAAAGCCCTGAGCGAAGAGATAGAAGCCAAGATCGCCGTCGAGCCGCGCGAGCGGGTATGAGGCGAACAGCTCGGCCGCGCCACGTCCGCTATCGGGGCTGCCGCGCACGGTGAGCGCCAGCTTGAGGCTGTCGGGCTTGACCAGAGCAAGGCCCAGCGCGCCATTGCCCCAATAACGGTCGAGATCGGGGGCAACGCCCTGTTTGCCGACATAGGCCCACACCTGCGGCGTTACCTCGGCACGCCAGCCATCGCCAAGGTCGAAGCTTTTGGTCGCGCGGAGGAAGATGCGGTTCGAATCGATCGAGGTCGCCGGCCCCTCACCGTTCGAATCATGCCGCCAGCCAAGGCCGATCGTCGCGCTGGGATCGACCGCGCGCTCGACATAGACCTCAGGCGAATAGGTGGTGTGGGTGAACGGGCCGGACGGCAGATCGAGCCGCCAGAACATCGTCTGGGTGTAGGCGAAACGCAGATGGCTGAACGGCCCCTCCCCGCCGATCGGCTGGAAGGCGAAGCTGAGCTGGAGCTTGCCTCCCGAATCGCCGAGGCCAAAGATCCCATAGACCGGCTCGTGCGGGCTGAAGCGGTCGAGAAAGCCCGCGCGCGTGCCGGAAGCCGTGGGCAGTTCGCGCTCGCCAGCCTCGGCGCTCTGTGCAGCGGCAGCGGGCGCATCGCCGGGCCAGGGTGCCCCGACCCCGTCCGGCAAGGGCGCGCCCGGCAGCGGCCTGCGCGCCGGTCGTGCCGCATAACCGGTGGGTACGTAGCGCGCCTTGGCAAAGCCGCCTGGCTGAATCGTCGCGGCGGGGGCGGGCAGACGTTCGAGCACCAGCCGGGTTCCGTCGGCGGCCGTCACTTCGATCGACCGTGGCCCCTCTGCCGCCAGCGGGGTGCTGCCTTCGTTGATCAGGATCACCTCAACCCCGCGCAGCGCCGCAGCCTCCGACTCAGGCTGGGTGGGTACGGCGCGCAACTGCGCCGCAGCGGGCAGCGCCAGCGTGACGGTGGCGAGGAGGATCAGGCTTCGCATCGCGCACCCGGATGCCAGCGGACGGTGACGTTTGCGAGTCGGAAACGCACGATCGGCGCGCATTGGCATCGGGCGTTCCAAAGCGAGGTACGGTATTACCACGGCGGATTGCCGCCGCACCGACAGCGATCAGATCGTTTGCGGGCGAATTCCGGTTGCACGCTTGCTACCATCCGGCGGTACAGCGCGTTACGCTGCCATATGCGCACAATGAAGGACCGTGGACCGATGCACGACCGGGACTTGCTCAACCTATCCCGCCGTGGTGTGCTGGCAGCGGGGGCAGCTGGCGTGGCCGCAAGTCAGGTCCGGGCCGCAACAGCGGCCCATACTCCCGCAGCGGAGAAGACCATGCACGTCAGGCTTACCGTCAACGGCACGCTGCAGGAGGTCGATCTCGACGTCCGCACCACCCTGCTCGACCTGCTGCGCGAACATCTCAAGCTGACCGGCACCAAGAAGGGCTGCGACCATGGCCAGTGCGGCGCGTGCACGGTCATCGTCAATGGTGAGCGGATCAACAGCTGCCTGACACTGGCGGCGATGCACGATGGCGATAGGGTGACGACGATTGAAGGGCTGGGCACGCCCGACAATCTGCACCCGATGCAGGCGGCCTTCATCAAGCATGACGGCTATCAGTGCGGCTATTGCACGCCGGGGCAGATCTGCTCGGCGGTCGCGGTGCTCGATGAGATCAAGCGCGGCATTCCGAGCCATGTTCAGGAGGATGTGGCCGGCAAACCGCGCGCCACGAACATCGAAATGCGCGAGCGGATGAGCGGCAATCTGTGCCGCTGCGGCGCTTATTCGAACATCGCCGAGGCAATGGCGGACGTTGCAGGAGCCAAGGCATGAAGGCGTTCAGCTATGCCCGCGCCAGCTCGCCCGCTGAGGCCGCGGCGATGGCCTCGCGCGTTCAGGGCGCACGCTTCATCGCGGGCGGCACCAATTTGCTCGACCTGATGAAGCTGGAGATCGAGACGCCGACGCACCTGATCGACGTCAACCATCTGGGTCTCGACACGATCGCGGCGACCGACGAGGGCGGGCTGCGCATTGGCGCGATGGTGCGCAACACCGCGCTGGCCGCCGACACGCGCGTGCGGCGCGACTATGCGGTGCTGACCCGCGCGATCGTGTCCGGCGCGTCGGGCCAGCTGCGCAACAAGGCGACCACCGGCGGCAACCTGCTCCAGCGCACGCGCTGCCCCTATTTCTACGACCCCAATCTGCCGTGCAACAAGCGCAAGCCGGGCAGCGGCTGCGCGGCGATCGGCGGGTTTTCGCGGCAATTGGGTGTGATCGGCACGTCGGATGCGTGCATCGCCACCTATCCCGGCGACATGGCGGTGGCGCTGCGTGTGCTCGACGCGGTGGTCGAAACGGTGAAGCCCGACGGCACGACCCGCGCGATCCCGATCGCCGACTTCCACCGGCTGTGGGGCGACACGCCGCATATCGAAACCGCACTCGACCCCGGCGAGCTGATCACGGCGGTGACGCTGCCCAAACCGCTTGGCGGCCGGCACATCTATCACAAGGTCCGCGACCGCAGCTCCTATGCCTTTGCGCTGCTGTCGGTGGCGGCGGTGCTGCACAAGGATGGCACCGGTCGGGTCGCGTTCGGCGGCGTCGCGCCCAGGCCATGGCGGGTCGAGGAGGCGGAAAGCCTGTTGCCAAAGGGCGCGCGCGCGGTTGTCGCCCGCGCCTTTGCCGATGCCCGCCCGACCGAAGAAAACAAGTTCAAGATCACCCTCGCCGAGCGCACGCTCGCGGGCGTGCTTGCCGACGCGAGGAGCTGACCGATGGAGTTCAACGCCCCGGCCGGGACCAATTTGTTCGACAAGGCCAAGATCGTCGGCAAGTCGACGCCGCGCATCGACGGCCCGCTCAAGACCACCGGCACCGCCCCCTATGCCGCCGAGCGCCAAGATGTCGCCGCTAATCAGGCCTATGGCTTCATCGTCGGGTCGGCGATCGCCAAGGGCCGGATCATTTCGATGGACACCTCCGCCGCCAAAAGCGCGCCGGGTGTCCTCGCAATCGTCGCCGCGCCAGAGACCAAGCCAGTGGGCAAGCCGCAGTTCAACAATGCGCCCCTGTTCGGTGGCAGCGAGATTTCGCACTATCATCAGGCCATTGCCTGCGTGGTCGCTGAAACGTTCGAGCAGGCGCGCGCCGCCGCAGCACTGATCCAGACCCGCTATGACCGGGTCGAGGGCGCATTCGACCTTGCCAAGGCAGCACCGGACGCGCCGCTTGCCAAGGGTAGCGGCGACAGGCCCGACCGCAGGACACAAGGTGATTTCGACGCCGCGTTCGCCGCAGCCCCGGTCAAGCTCGACGCGCGCTATCACACCGCCGACGAAAGCCATGCGATGATGGAGCCGTTCGCGACCATCGCGGCATGGGAGGGCGACCGGCTGACGATCTGGACGTCCAACCAGATGATCAACTGGGCCAAGCGGTCGATGAGCCAGATCCTCGGCATCCCGGCCGAGAACATCCGCGTCGATTCGCCCTATGTCGGCGGCGGCTTTGGCGGAAAGCTGTTCATCCGTGCCGACGCCGTGCTCGCGGCGCTGGGTGCGAAGGCAGCCGGGCGACCGGTCAAGATCGCGATGCAGCGCCCGCTGATGGCGAACAACGCCACCCACCGCCACGCGACGATCCAGCGGCTGCGGATCGGTGCAGAACAGGACGGGCGCATCACCGCGATTGCGCATGAAAACTGGTCGGGCAATTTGAATGGCGAGGATGGCGAGAACGGGACGCTGCAGACGCCCAAGCTCTACGCCGGCGCCAACCGCCTGACCGCCAACTATATCGCCACGCTCGACCTCCCCGAGGGGAATGCGATGCGCGCGCCGGGCGAGGCGCCGGGGCATATGGCGCTGGAAGTCGCGATGGACGAACTCGCCGAAAAGCTCGGCATCGACCCGGTCGAACTGCGCATCCGCAACGAGCCGGAGACGGTGCCGAGCAATCCGCAGCGCCGCTTTTCCGACCGTCACCTCACCCGCTGCCTGCGCGAAGGCGCCGACCGCTTCGGCTGGAGCAAGCGCAATGCCAAGCCGGGTGTGACCCGCGAGGGACGCTGGCTGTTCGGGATGGGCGTCGCCGCGGGCTATCGCGGCGCACCGACGATGAAGTCGGCCGCGCGGATCAAGCTGGGCGCGGACGGACGCATCACCGTCCAGACCGACATGACCGATATCGGCACCGGCAGCTACACGATCATTGCGCAGACCGCGGCGGAGACGATGGGCGTGCCGCTCGATCACGTGTCGGTCGAGCTGGGCGATTCCGATTTCCCCGTCGCTGCGGGTTCGGGCGGGCAATGGGGCGCGGCGAGTTCGACCGCTGGCGTCTATGCCGCCTGCCTCGTGCTGCGCCGCGCGATAGGAGAAAAGCTCGGCTTCGATGGCGATGCGGCAGTGTTCGAGGATGGCAAGATCAAGCTTGGCAATCGCACCATCGCGCTCACCGATGCCGGGGCGATGTCGGCCGAAGGCGAGATAAGCTTTGGCGCATTCAAGCGCGACTATGACGTGGGCACTTATGCCGGGCACTTCGCGGAGGTCGCGGTCGATGCCTATACCGGCGAGACACGCATCCGACGGATGCTCGCGGTGTGCGACGCGGGTCGCATCCTCAACCCGCTCTCGGCACGCAGCCAGGTGATCGGGGCGATGGTGATGTCGGCGGGCGCGGCACTGATGGAGGAGCTGGCGGTCGACAAGCGCTTTGGCCTCTTCGTCAACCACGACCTTGCCGGCTATGAAGTCCCGGTCCATGCCGATATCCCGCATCAGGAATGCATCTTCCTCGACACGCTCGACCCCGTGATCGGGCCGCTCAAGGCCAAGGGCGTCGGCGAACTCGGCATTTGCGGCCCCGGCGCGGCGGTCGCCAATGCGGTGTATAACGCGACCGGCATCCGCGTGCGCGAGTATCCGCTGACGCTCGACAAATATCTACACCGGCTGCCGGCGATCACCTGAAGCGGGTACACTGTCGCGCGGTTGCTAGCGCTGCGCTTTGGGTTCCCATCGCACCGTAAGCGAGGCCGCAGGCAGTGATCGGAACCTGTCGCAGCGCGCGTTGCGCAGGTCGCTGCATGGTCGCCGATTTCCCGGAAGAACCGCCCTTATCCGTCACATCGGCAGCTGCCAGCCCGCCTTCCGGCGCGTCGCGCGCTAGCGAGACATGCGGATGAGTCTTCGGTCTCCGACAATCGGAACCGTGACGGCTGTCATTGCCTGGACCAGATGTGAAAGCCCGAGTGGTGCGCACCGTGGCAGCGCGCTAGACATCAGTGATACGGGTATCTGCACCCGTGACGGGGGTAGATGATGTTTGGGTTCGCGACATGGGCCAGGGAAAGTGAGGAAGCCCCCCTGCCCGACGTCTCGCCAGAGCTGCGCTACGTCTTTGCAGCGGCGCGGATGATTGGCGGGAGCGATGTTGCGAACACGCAATTGCATCGTACGATGATGCAAGTCCGCGACTGGAACATCGTGCATTATGGTCTTGCGCATCATGGTCTGGTTGGACTCGCCGTTCCAATGCTGCTGCGAAATAACGCAGCGCCTTCGGCAATACTCCAGGGCTTTGAATTGGAGCATAAGGCGCATGTCGTCGGGGTGATGAACCGGCTGCGTGAACTGGTGCGGATCGCCCGCGCGCTCGACGCGGCGGGGATCCGTCATTTGTTCATCAAGGGGATTGTGCTGTCGATCCAGTTGCATCGCGATCCGGTCGCGCGGGGCGGGCGCGACATTGATGTCATGGTCGAGCGCGCGCGGACCCGCGATGCCGAGGCGATCCTGCGGGAGCTGGGCTATGAACTGCCGATCCATGCGTCGCCCGCCGAAACGTTCGCCGGCGAACCGCCCAAGGAAAGCGGTTGGGTACATCGCGATAGCCGCATTCTGGTCGAGCTGCACGATCGGCTATGCGACAATCACGCGCTGCTGCCGTGGGATTTCGAGACGCTTTGGGCGGAACGCGAGATGGTGACGGTCGCCGGGATGGCGGTACCGGCGATGGCGCGACGGCGCCTGCCCGTCTATCTCGCGGTGCACGGCATCCGGCATGGGTGGCAGCGGCTGTTGTGGCTGGTCGATCTGGCGGCGGTGCTGGACCGACGCGCCGCTTGGGACAAGGCGCTCGACGATGCCGCGCCGCTGGGCCTTGAAGGCATGATGCTGCATGTCGGCTGGGTGATGGATGACTGGCTGGCGCGACAGGTTCCCGCTGAAGTGCTGGCGCGGGGGAAACGGCGCATCGACGTGCGGCTGCTCAACCGGCTGGTCGCGCGCTTCCATGACGGGCCGCATTGGTACGAGACGCAACCGCGCAACTCGGTGCGCCGCTTCATCGCGGGGAGCGTATGGAGCCGGGCGATCACCTATACGATGAAGCCGACGCGGCATTTTTGGGGACAGCAGCTTGCCTGGGATCTGAGCTCGCCGCAGGACCGCGCGGCATTTGCGCTACCCGATCGGCTCGACTGGATGTATCCGCTGATCCGTCCGTTCGGCTGGGCGATCCGGCGCTTGCGCCCTTGAGTTAAAGACCGGCAATCGTGACTTATTTTTACAGCTTTGGTGGTCTTCGGGTTCGCTCCTCGATCGAGCTGCCCAGCCTGGTGCCAGCTGACGAAGCTGGAGACGACTGGGCCGGTGACCTCAACTTGCGCGTCGAAACCGGGACGCCCGTCGAGCATGACGCGGTCGATTACGAATGGCGTAATGGCTATCGTATGCGGATCGGCGAGAAGGACGGGCGCTGGCTGATCCGATCGCGCTTCGACGGCAGCTTCCTGATCGACCGCGATGGACGCGCCATGACGCTGATCGTCGATGCGCTGCCCCCCGCACCGGCAGCGATCGAGGTGCTGTTGCGTCGCGTGCTGACCCGCGTGCCGATGCTGCAGGGGGCGATCGCGGTCCATGCCGCGTCGCTGGTGCAGGACGGCGGCGGGATGCTGCTGATCGGGCGGTCGGGCGCGGGCAAATCGACGCTGTGCGCCGCGCTGACGGTACAAAGCGGCTGGCAGATCTTGGGCGACGACACGGCGTTGCTGTGGAACCCCGACGCACCGATGCTGGGCGCGGGGGCGAAGAGCGTCTGCCTGTGGCCTGAATCGCGCGACGGGCTGGCGCTCTCGCCGGATGACAGCATCCCGCTTGCCAGCGCGACCGGCAAGGGGCGCTCGCCGGTCGTTGCGGGCGATCCACCGCCGTTGGTGCCGCTGCGTGCGCTGGTATTCCTGGATCGTCGCGCGGACGTGGTCGAACCGCGCCTCGAACGGCTGGAGATCGCCGAGGCGATGGCGCTGATCGTGCCGCAGATCATCCATTTCAATCCAAGCGGCGCGCGCGTTCAGGAGCGCGTCCACGCCGTTTCGGGACTGCGCGACGTGCTTCGCAATCGCCCCGCCTGGCGGCTGGTCTATCCCAGCGACTATAGCGCGCTGCCCCTGGTCGAGGCGCGGCTCCGTCCGCTGCTGGCGCAAGACGCGGTTGCGCGCGCGCCATAGTCGGCTAACTGTCTGGCGATGACCGATCGCCTGGCACTGCTGTCCGCCCTGTTGCCCAAGGCATCAGACGATCCCCGCGCGCTGATCGCGATCGCGCGTCAGATGATCGCCGCAGGAGACCGACTGCGCGCACTGGACCTGGCGAAACAGGTTTACGCGATGACCGGGGGGAAGGGCGATGCCGGCGTCCTCGCCGCCGAGATTTTGAGCGAGGGCGTCTATAGCTGGCACTTCCTGATCCCGCGCGACCGGGGCCGCAACGACGCCTATGAACAGGCGTTGCTCCGCGCCATCCGGCCCGGCTGCCGGGTGCTGGAAATCGGCACCGGCACCGGTTTGCTCGCGATGATGGCGGCGCGCGCAGGCGCGACCGTCGTGACGTGCGAGGCCGATCCTGCCATCGCCGCCGCCGCGTGCGACGTGATCGCCGCGAACGGCTATGCCGACAAGATCACGGTGGTGAACAAGCATTCGACCGCGCTCGACCCCGAGCGCGACATGGGTGGGCTGGCCGACATTCTGGTGTCGGAGATCGTCAGCAACGACTTGCTGAGTGAAGGCGTGCTTCCCGCACATGAGGATGCGGTCGCTCGGCTGCTCGCACCCGATGGCGTGGTCATTCCGCCGCGCGGAACCATCCGGATCGGTCTGGCGCGCGATCTGCGTGACCGTGCGCAGCGGCTGGGCGAGGCGAGCGGGTTCGATCTCAGCGCGTTCAACCGCCTCGCCGCGCCGAACGAATCGGTCCGCGTCGGCATGGATCAGGTGGCATTGTGCAGCGACGCGACCGACCTGTTCAGCTTCGACTTTGCCACCGCCGAACCGCGCAAGCCTGAGCGGCGAGAATTGGCGCTCGCGTCGACGGGCGGACGGGTTGATGGGGTCGTGCAGTGGATCGCGCTCGAGATGGACGCCGTCGGCCGCTATGAGAACAAGCCCGAACCAGGTGCCGTATCGTGCTGGGGTGCGCTGCTGTGGCGCTTCCCGTCGCCGATCGACACTGCACCCGGCGACCGCATCACCGTGGGCGGCGCCCACGAACGCGACCGGGTTCGCATGTGGGTATCCGATTGATTTGCGATGCCTTCGCTGATAGGTCAGCGTCGAGTTACAAAAGGCGGGTGTTATGGAACAGGATCCGAATACCGAACGGCAGGTGACTGAGGCCAGCGCTCCTGAGTGGGTGAAGCCTGAGATTGTCTCGTTCCTCCCGGCAAAGGCCGCAGAGGGCATCCGCTACCGTCCGACCGACGGGATCAGCAACCTGACCTGAAATCGGTCTGTGCATGTCCGGTCGTTTCGCGAAAACAATGCGACCGGCCTGATTGCGGCGATCCAACCGGAGAATGACCATGACGGAACAGACGCCTCAGCAGCAGGAAATCACCCCGGAAGAGCGCGGCGAATGGGTGAAGCCCGAAATCGTGTCGTTCCTCCCCGCAAAGGCTGCCGAGGGTATCCAGTATCGCCCGACCGACGGTATCAGCAACCTGACGCCCTGATCGGTGTCGCCCCGCGCTGATGCGGTGCGGGGTAACAAAGGTTCCGCCGTTGACTGACTGCATTGCGTGATGACGGAGACTTCCGATCGCGCCTCCGCCGTTGCACCCTATGATCTGGCATCGGCAGCCCATGACTATCCCGCATGGAATGGGCCGCCACAGCGCACGGTCCTACTCTGCTCCCATCCGCGATCGGGCAGCACGCTGCTTGGCGAGGCGCTGTATTTCGCGGGTGGGCTCGGCTGTCCGCTGGAGTATTTCCATGCCGGGTTTCGCCCGTCCTTCGCCCGGCGCTGGGACGCGCCCGATTACGCCACATTGAGCGATGCGGTCCGCCGCCACCGCACCACGCCCGACGGGACGCTGGGGGTGAAGCTGTTCTGGCGCGATATCGAGGAGATCGCGCGCGACGCGGACCCCGAGCTTGAGCGCTTCGCCAATGTGCCGCCCGCCGATGCACCCGCAGACTATTATGCGGCGCTGGCCGACCATGTCAGGCGGCTGTTTCCAAACCCCGAGTTCGTCCATCTGTGGCGCGAGGACCGGTTGCGGCAAGCGGTCTCGGCGGTGCTCGCGGTCGAGACCGGGCGCTGGCGGCTGATCCCGGGCGCAACGCACGACGACCCAGCCCCCGCCGTGCCATTCGATATTGAACAGATCGAGCGGATCATGGCCTATTCGGATTTCTGTCACGGTCATTTCCGCAACCTGTTCGCGGCGATGCGCGCGCGCCCGCACAGCCTGACCTATGAGGCGCTGACCGCCGATTATACCGCCAGCGTGCGCGCGGTGCTGCGCCATCTGGGCAGCGATGCCGAGCCGCAGATGCCGCGGATGCGGCGGCAGGCGGATAGCGCGAGCGAGGCGATGGTGCTGCGCTATTTGCGCGAACGGGCAACGCCGGTGCGGCTCGCATAATGGCTGCCCCGATCCTTCCCTATCTGCGCTTCGACGCGTTTCTGGACGCGCCGACGCGTGCCGCGCTGCTCGATTGGACGCTGGCAAATTCCGCGCGGTTCGTGCCCGCGCAGCTGATCCGCGGAGTGGTCAATCCCGATATCCGGCGGTCGCTGACCCTGCGCGACCTTGGCCCGCTGGCGGCGGTGCTCGATGCCCGGCTACGCGAAGCGGCGCCGCACTGGTCGGCTGCGCTACGCGCGACGCCCTTCGTCACGAGCGAGGTCGAGCTGGAATTGGCCGCGCATAATGACGGCGCGCATTTCACGCTCCACACCGATACCTATGCGAGCAACGAGGTCGCGCGGGGTGACCGGATGCTCAGCGCGGTCTATTATTTCCACCGCCAGCCGCGCGGGTTCGACGGGGGTGCGCTGCGCCTGCACCGCCTTGGTGCCAAGGCCGGTGACGCCGGGCTCGACATCGCGCCGGACGACAACAGCCTGGTCGTGTTCCCGTCCTGGGGTCCGCATGAGGTGATGCCGGTGCGCTGCCCATCCGGCGACTTCGCGGATTCGCGGTTCGCCGTGAATTGCTGGATCTATCGCGCCCGACTCTAGGCTGCGATCTCCAGCATGCCGCGTTCGATCAGGTCCGCGACAAACTCGGTCACATCGCTGCGACAGATTTCGGCATCGACCTTGTAGCTGGCCGCCATATGCTCGGTGAGCGCGCCCAGCGTCTGCGGCACCTCAACGAATGCCCAGATCTTGGCAGCGGTGCGGTTGAGCTGAAAGAAATAACCCGAATCGATGTCGAGCAGGATCGCGTCATCGGCAACATCCGCGCCGACCACCGCCGCCTTGCGGCGCAGCATTGTGGTGTCGTCAATCATCACCGCGTCCGCCATCTCGTCACCCTACGCCTTCAGCCCGAAGACATGCTCCAGCCACATGTCGGTGGCAAGCGTGAACCAGACCGGACCCCATGCCCCGTCGGGAATCGGCCCCTGCCCGCCGTTCCGCCGCCACGCCTCGAACGGCGCGTGCATCGCCGCGATCTTCTCCGGCACGATCCAGCCAAGTTTGACCGCAGTCAGCTCATGCACCGGCTTTTGCCGCAGCAATTCGCCGATCGCATCCACCTGATGCGACACGAAATAGGATTTGGTGCGCCGCTGGCGAATCTTCTCGGGCAACGTGCCCTTCATCGCTTCGCGCAGCAGGAATTTGCGCGTGTTGAACTTGCGCAGATGCTCGCCACCCGCGCCCATGAAGAAACGGGTGAGCCGCAGATCGTGCAGCGGGTGGCGCACCTCGACCCCGTGGTTCTCGGCAAATGCGAGGACGCTGTCGATCATCGTGTAGCGCCGCCCGAGCGAGAAGACGCTGTAGCGCGATTGTTGAGTCATGCCGCGCAGACCCGTCCGCTCGATCCGTTGGTGCCAGCGATCGACCAGCCCGATCCGCTCCATCCACTCCGGCCGCACCCAGTCGGGCCGGTCAAGGCGGAAGTCGAGATGCGGGGTGAGTAACGCCTCGCGATGCTTGCGGCTGACAATCGGGAGCAACGTGCTGTGCAGCGTCCGTCGCGCCTGAACATGCCGGGGGGAATCGGGCCACAGCTCCGCGCCATGGCGGAACAGCTTGCCCCAGCGCCCGGCCAGGAAGCGGTCGGGCCAATGCTCCAGCGACCCGTTGAGCCAGTCGTCGCCGCCCTCGCCGGTCCACAATACGCGCCGTCCATCGGCCTGGAGCGCCTTCAACACCCCGCCCATCGAATCAAGGACGTTGGGCCGCACCGGCAGCTGGTAGGAATCGGCGCACCATTGCCGCGCGACATCGGGGTCAAAGCGCCGCGCGCCAACGACCTCGGCAGTGATGCCGAGATGATCCTCGACCGCGCTGCTCCATTCAGTTTCGTCATGCGGCTCGCCGGGGAAGCGCGCGGAGATCGCGCCGACCTGATGGTCGAGCCTGCCCGCGCGAAACAGCTCGGTCGCGCGGCACACGACCGACGAGGAATCGAGCCCGCCCGACAGCTGCGCCGTCACCGGCCCAATGCTGCGGCTGGTTGCGATCAGCGACTGGTTGAACAGATGGTTGAAGCGCTCGACATGCTCCGCAAGCGATACGTTCGACAGATCCTCGAACGGCCCACCATGCCAGTTCCAGCGCGATACTATGCCATTCTCGAACGCAATCGCCCCACCCTGCGGCACGCGCTCGATCCCGGCCCACAGAGTATCGGTTTCCGACACGAAGCGCGCCGAGAGATATTCGCCGATCGCGCCCTCGTTCAGCTTGCGCTCGAACCCCAGCCCCAGGATCAGCGCGCGCGGCTCGGTCGCAAAGCCAAAGGTCGTGCCGTCATACGCCCAGAGAAACGGTCGCCAGCCCATCGGCGAGCGGAACAGGTCCAGCCGGCGTTTGCGCGGCTGCCACGCGGCGATCGCATAATCGCCCGTCAGTCGATGGACGAAATCGCGCCCCTCGCGCTCGAACAGTTTGAGTGCGATCAGCCCGTCGGGTGCGTCGGCCAGCCGATCGCCCTCGGTTCCGAGCAGCGCGAGCAGTTCGCCACGATTGTCGAGCCGTCCGTCGAGCAGCAACGCGATCTGTGACTCTGCGCCGATAAAGGGCTGGCTCTCGCCGCGCGCTTGCGGCGTCGTGGCATGGGCAAAGCGGACAAAGCCCGCGCGGTCGTCATGCCAGGTCTGGACCCCGTCGGCCCCACGGCTGAACGTCGATCCGGCGACGCGGTCCAGCAATTTTTGCTCAATCGGTCTGCCGTCGGTGAAGACGGCACCGGCAATCCCGCTCATGCTGCAACCTTATGCATCGATCAGCAGCCGAAGCTGGAGCGCGTCGGTGATGAAGGCATCGACGTCGGCCTGCATCGCGTCAACCGCAATGTCATACCGCGCGGCCAGATCCGTCGCGATGTCCGCCGCCGGCGTTCCCGCCGCGATTGCCGTCCAGATCGCCGCGGCCGACGGGTTCAACACATGATATTGCCCGTCGCGCGCGTCATAAATGGCCAGCTCACCCGCAACGGGGGGCCAGGACAGTTCGGGAGCGGGTCGGATCATTCCGCTTGCTCGCACGAGTAAGCCGCCCCCTTCAAGTGCTTCCGCTACAGAGCAGGCTGTGTCACAGCTTGGTCGGACAGGGAGGCGAAACAAGCATGGCAAGCGGTGAAGACGACCGGACCGACCTGTGCCTGGTCATTCCGCCCTTCGCGTCGGTCAGCTTTCCCCAGCTCGGCCCCGCAGTGCTCAAGGCGGCATGTCAGCAACGCGGGATCGCGACCCGGATCATCCATGGCAATCTCGCGCTCGCCGCGCGGATCGGGCTCGATGCCTATGAGGCGGTGGAAGGGACGGCGATGCGCGCGATGGTGGCCGACCATCTCTTCCGCGACTATGCCTATCCCGCTGAAATCGCCGCAGACGTCCCCGCGCCGCCGCCGCTGACAGCCGAAGACCAGCGGGTGTTCGACGCCGCAGCGCCCGCAATCGAACCGATGATCGCCGAAACCGTCGACGCGATCCTCGCGCTCCGCCCCCGCATCCTCGGCCTGTCCTCGACCTTTCAGCAGAATATGGCGTGTTCGGCGATTGCGCTACGGGTGAAGGCGCTCGCCCCCGATATCCGCATCGTACTGGGCGGCGCCAATGCGGCCTGGCCACTGTGCCTCGGCGTGTCGCGCGCCTTTCCGTGGATCGACCATGTCTTTGCCGGCGAATCCGACATCGACTTCCCCAATTTCTGCGAGAAGCTGATTCGCGAGGGTGTCGCCCCGCGCGAACGGGTGATCCGCAGCGAACCGATCCGCGACATGGGCGTGGTCGCGACGCCGGATTTCGCCGACTATTTCGCGACACTGCGCCCGTTGCAGGCCGCAGGATCGTTGCCCGACACGCTACCGCGCTACATCACGGCGGAAAGCTCGCGCGGCTGCTGGTGGGGCGCGAAAAGCCATTGCACCTTTTGCGGCCTGAATGGCGAGGAGGGGATGGCGTTCCGCCACAAGCCCGCGGACCGGATGCGCGCCGAGCTCGATACACTGGCGCAGGATGGCGTGCCCGCAGTCTATATGACCGATAACATCATGCCGCGCCCTTATCTCACCGAACTGCTCCCCGGCCTGGCGGAGCGCGAGCCGCGGCTGAACCTGTTCTACGAAGTCAAATCGAATATGACTCGCGCCGAGGTGGAGACGATGGCACGCGGCGGAGTGGCGATGATTCAGCCGGGGATCGAATCGCTCTCGACCCCGGTGCTCAAATTGATGCGCAAGGGCGTGTCGGCGCAGCAGAACATCGCGTTGCTGCGCGACTGTGCCGCGACCGGGATCCGAGTCGCCTGGGGCATCATCTATGGATTTCCCGGTGAGACGGCGGCGGATTATGCGGCGATGGCAAAGCTGATGCCGCTGCTCGCGCATCTCGACCCGCCCAATGCGATGCATCGCATCGTCATCGACCGGTTCAGCCCGTTGTATCGCGGGCACAAGTCGAATGGTATCGTTACAGTGGCGCCTTTTACAGGCTATCGCGCGCTCTATCCGCCCACGATCGACACGGCGGACATCGCCTACCATTTCGACGGCGATTATTCGACCGAACTGTTGGCCGACGACGATCTGCTCAAGCGGATGGGCGCGGCAATCGCGGACTGGCGCGCAGCGTCGGCCCGACCCCAGCCGCCCGTGTTGCAGCTGTTCGATCGGGACGGCGGCGCGGTGGTGCTCGACACCCGCCCCGTCGCGCTCCGCCCGATGACCCCGCTCACCCCGGCACAGCGCGACCTCCTCATTGCACTTGACCGCCCCCGCACGCGCGATGCGATTCCGCCGGAACAGCGCGCCGACGCCGACTGGCTCGTCAGCCGCGGCTTCGTGATCGACTATGAGGACAAGCTGGTCGGCATCGTCGTCCGCCCGGCACAGGTCACGACCGCGCAACCTATGCGTAAGCCAGCGGACGCCTTCGCGTAGGCGGGCAGTTCCACCGCAGCCTGGCGCGTGACACTCAACGCGATCGTTGTCGGCATATCCTTCGTTGCTGCCGCTGCACATGGCGACAATCAATCGCGTCGCGATGCTGGGCGTTGTGCTGGTCGGCGTTCCGTTACTCGCGCGCGTCTTCAGCCGGGAAAGCGCCGCAACCGGCTGGCCGGGCCACCCAACGCTCCCAGGCCGATTGCCGAATGGACCAAGGCATCCTGAGAATTCAGACGAGCAAGGCTGTCCGGCCGCAGGCGCGGGTGGGAATTGAACGTACGCTGGCCGCCAAGCTCCTCAAAAACAAGGAGATTAGCTGCGGTGGCGGAGACGGAGGGATTCGAACCCTCGGTACGGTTCCCCGTACGACGCTTTAGCAAAGCGTTGGTTTCAGCCACTCACCCACGTCTCCGGATGCCTGCGGCGAGCGGGCGCTATAGCGAGCGTCTGCCACGCGATCAATGGGCGGATTTGCGGCGGCTGGGCGCGAAATCGACTCAAGTCATCGTTGGTTCATTGCCGCCCGGCCACCAGAACGCCTAAATGGCACGCTGCGGGAGGGATTTATGCGACGGTTGATGCTCTGGATCGGAATGGCGCTTGCGTTGCCCTCGCTGATGGCCGCGCCTGCGCTCGCGCAGAGCATCCAGAAGGTCGATCCCGATACCGCGATCGACGCCGATCTCGACCGGCCCCAGACCGCGATCCCCGCCCAGCCCGCGCCGCAGGACGAGCCGGTCGATCCCGGCGCGCCTTATGAAGCGCCACCCGCCGAGGACCAGCAACCCGCAGCCCCCGCTGGCCAGACCCCGGCCCAGAGCCGCGCCCAAGCCGGCGGCCTGACCAAGCCCGAAGCACCGCTGACCTTCGACCGCGGCCGACTGGTGTCGGAAGCCGAGGGCGTGTTCGGCAAGGGCGCGACCGGGCTTGCCGCGCTGATCGAGGATATCCTGAAGGATCAGGGCGAGCCCAACGCCTATATCGCCGGGTCGGAAGGATCGGGCGCGGTCGTCGTCGGGCTGCGCTACGGATCGGGCAAGATGGTTCATGCGGTCGAGGGCGAACGCGACGTGTACTGGACGGGACCATCGGTCGGCTTCGACATCGGCGGCGACGCCAACAAGGTGTTCGTGCTGGTCTATAATCTTTACGACAGCGAGGAGCTCTACAAGCGCTTCCCGGCGGGCGAGGGGCGGCTGTATTTCGTCGGCGGCTTTTCGGCCAGCTATCTGCGCCGCGGCGATGTGGTTCTGATCCCGGTGCGGCTGGGTGTCGGCTGGCGTGCGGGCGCCAATGTCGGTTACATGAAGTTCAGCGAAAAGCGCCGCTGGCTGCCATTCTGATCGGCCTTCTAATCCGGGCCGTGCCCCGCTAGGCGGAGCAGATGCCAGTCAGCCAAGCCGATATCGATCTCGCCCAGCGCCTTGCCGACGCCGCAGGCGCGGCGATCCGCCCCTATTTCCGCGCCGAATATGGGCTGGAGGCGAAGGATGATGCGTCACCGGTGACGCTGGCGGACAAGGCGGCCGAAGCGGCGATGCGCCGCCTGATCATCGCCGAGCGGCCGATGGACGCGATCATCGGTGAGGAAGAAGAGAATCGCGAGGGATCGAGTGGCCGTACCTGGGTGCTCGATCCGATCGACGGAACGCGCAGCTTTATCGTCGGGCGGCCGATCTTTGGCACATTGATCGCGTTGCTGGAGGATGGCTGGCCGGTTCTCGGCATTATCGACCAGCCGATCATCGCCGAACGCTGGCTGGGCGTGACCGGGCGCACGACCTTGTTCAACGGCCAGCCAGCGCAGGCGCGCACCTGTCGCGAGCTGTCCAAAGCGCTGCTCGCCACCACCTCCCCCGCCCTGTTCACCGACGGCCAGCTCCACGCGTTCGAGCATGTCGATGCGGCGGTGCTGAGCACGGTGCTGGGCGGCGATTGCTATAATTACGGGCTGGTCGCGTCGGGGCATCTCGACCTGGTGATCGAGGCCGGGCTGAAGCTGCACGATTTCGCCGCCTTGGTGCCGGTGGTCGAGGGCGCGGGCGGACGGATGTGCGACTGGCAGGGCGACCCGCTGCACGCCGGGAGCAATGGCGAGGTGATCGCGGCGGGCGATCCTGCGCGGATCGAGGAACTGGTCGAGGCGCTGGCCTGTCGCGGGCATTGAGGTTGGCCGCTCGCGCGACTGCGGCGCTAACCACAACAGAAGCGCTTAGAAGATCCCCAGGAACTTCTTGCGCTGTTCCTTGCGCTCACCCTTTGAGCGGCTGCCATCCTCGGACTTGGCTGTCGTGCCCTTGCCAACATCCTCGCGCCGTTCGCCCGTGGTGGTGCGCTGGCCTTTCGCAGACGCCGCGCCAAGGACCGGGCCGCAATCGGTTGCCTTGGCATCCCCGACATCGACAAAGGCGAGAACACCGGCGAGCGGCGTTGCCACCAGCGCAAGGCCCAGCCCTGCGCCAGCGCGCGCCAGCAGCTGATCGCTGACCACGTCATAGCCCGGATTGGCGAACGTCCCGTTGATCCCGACCGGCGACTGGCCGGCAAACACGCTGAACTTCTTCGAATCCGCGCGGAACGCCAGGTCGAGCGTCTCGTTGCGGAAGGAAAAGCCGCCGCGCCCGATCATCACGCTCTTTTCCGTGTCGATCAGGATCGGGTCGGCTGCGGCGATCCCGCGGCGGACGCTGAACGCGACGAGCCCGCAATTGATCTGCACGGGCTCCTTCAGTTTCCCCTCGAACATCTTCTGCGCGAAGGTGCCGATATCGAGTTCGGCGAGCTGGATATTGCGGGTCCAGAAACTGCCCTTGGGCAGGACGAAGGCGATGCGCCCCCCGGAATTTGCGAGCGAATCGTGCAGCGTGTCGCCGCGCCCCTTGAGCTGGATGCGGCCCTTGATGGTGCCGGTGGTCCCCGATTCCTCGACTCCCCAGCCCTTGAGCAAGGTGCCGAGCGGGGTTGGTGCCAGCCGCACGTCGTAGGAGACGGCGCTGGGCCGCTGGCGTGTGTCGAAGATCAGGTCGGACGCGACATTGCCGCGCGCCATCGAAAAGGTGAAGGGAGAGAGCGAGAGGCGGCCGCGATTGAGATCGACCGTCACCGCGACATTGGAGATCGGCACGCTGCGCGAGCGCACCGTGGCGATCCGCCACTTCGCCTTGGCATCGAACGGCTGCATCGATTCGACCGGGAAGCGCGCGTCGGGGAGCAACCGGGCGGGGCCGGCCCCGGTCGCCGCCGCCGCCGCCATCGCGCCGCGCGATGCGACGATATCGGGGTTGAACCCGATGAACGGCGCGGCGTCGACGATATCGAGCGATTTCGTGGCGAGGTCGGCGGTCATCAGCAGCCGCTCGCCCCGCCCGTCCGCCGCGAATTTGCCTGAAAGATCGCTGTTCCCGAATCGGCCCTGCAACCCGGTGAAACTGTAGAGGTCGCCCGATTTCACCAGCGTAGCGGTCGCGCGATAGGTGCGCGTATCGGGCAGCACGACACCGATGATATTGAGCAGGCTGGCAAGATTCGCGCCCCGCGCGCTGGTGCGCAGCGGGACATTCTCGATATCCGCAAGGCTGGGCAAGGTACCCGCGACAGTGATGTCGTTGCCCGCCGCGCGCGCCTGCAATTCCAGCTCGTTCTTGCCGCGCCCCGCCGTCTCATTGGGGCTGAGCAGCGCGCCGGTCACGGTGAACGGCGTCTTGCGCGCGACCCCCTCGCCCGAAAAGCGCACCGCATCGCCGATCCGGGTGCCGGTCGAACGAACCGTCTCGAACTCAAGGTCGGCGAGCAGCTGGAGTCGCGGATCGCGATAGCGCAGCGTGGTCCCTGCCAGCGTCGCCCGGTCGATCGTCGGGAATTCGACCGGTTTCCCCGCGCCATCGCCAAAGGTCCAGGTGTTGGCGCGCGCCGCGTTCCACTCAAGGTCGATCGCACCGTTCTGAAGATCAAGAAACCGGGCATGATAGCGCCCGAAAATCAGCGACAGCGGTGCGATTCGCGCGCTGACCGAATCGGCCGCGAACAGATGCGGCTTCGACGCCCAGTCCGGGTTGGCGATCGTCATCTTCTGCGCGACGAATTTGAGGTCGAACGGATCGAAATAGAATTGAAAGTCGCCCCCGACCGCGACCGCACGCCCGGTCGCACTGGTGGTGACCCGCTCGAACGTCCCTTTTAGGAACCGCCCCTTGGTGATGTAGAGAATCGCCCAGGCGAGGAAGATCGCGAGCAGCACGCCGCCGACCACGCGCAGCGCGATGACGACCGGGCGCGGCAAGGGCTTGCGCTCGACGCGCGCTTCCGCGACCGGCGGGTCGACCGGGCTCGCATCCTCAGTAATATTCGGCGAACTCGGGACATCCATCACTGGCATAAGACTCGGGGGCGTAACATGTTCCGGAGCGCCTGCCGTTCGCGGTTGCAAAATCGTCCGTCACCCGCTAATGGCCCGCCTTTCCGCGATTCAGGAACCGCCCGGCTAACAAGGGCTGCCGTGGCTGTTCGAGAATTCGTCGCGCGTAAAAGGAGACGAAAATGCCCAAGATGAAGACCAAGAGCGGTGTGAAGAAGCGCTTCAAATTCACCGCAACGGGCAAGGTGAAGCACGGCGTCGCCGGCAAGCGTCACCGCCTGAGCAGCCATAACGCGAAGTATATTCGCACCAACCGCGGCACGTCGGTTCTGTCCGAAGCTGATGCCGGCCATGTGCGCCTCTGGGCGCCCTACGGCCTCAAGTAAGGAGTAGCAGACCATGGCACGTGTCAAACGTGGTGTAACCACCAAGGCGAAGCATAAGCGGATTTTGGATCAGGCGAAGGGCTATTATGGCCGTCGCAAGAACACCATCCGCATCGCGCGCCAGGCCGTCGAAAAGGCCGGGCAATACGCCTATCGCGACCGCAAGGTGAAAAAGCGCAGCTTCCGCGCCCTGTGGATCCAGCGCATCAACGCCGGCGTCCGCGCCGAAGGCCTGACCTATTCGCAGTTCATGCACGGGCTGAAGCTCGCCGGCATCGAACTGGACCGGAAGGTCCTGGCCGACATCGCGATGCACGAAGGTGATGCGTTTACCGCCATCATCGCGCAGGCGAAGGCGGCTCTGCCCCAGGCCGCCTGAGGCAGCCTGCAGCGACCGAAAAACGGGGCGCCGGTGGACCATCCACCGGCGCCCTTTTTCTTGACCGAGAGGCAAACGAGCGATGACGCTCCAGACCTGGTGGCTTTATGTCACCGCCGTGTTTCTGATCTCCGCGACGCCGGGGCCGAACATGCTCCACGTCATGGTGCAGAGCATCCATCATGGCGCGCGCCGGTCGGTCGCGTCGATGCTGGGGCTGATGACCGCGAATCTGGTCTGCCTGCTTGCGTCGGCGGCGGGCCTTGGGGCGTTGCTCAAGGCCTCGCCGATGCTGTTCGATGCGCTGCGCTATGCCGGGGTCGGCTATCTCGTCTGGCTGGGGATCAAGGCGTGGCGGGCGCCGGTGGGCGGCGATGGCGAGGCGGAGAAGCCCGCCCCGCCCTCACTGGTCGCGATGTTCGGCGCGGGACTCGGTACGGGCTTCTCCAATCCCAAGCTGATCATCTTCGCCGCCGCGCTGTTCCCGCAGTTCATCAATACCAGCGCGCCGTTCGCGCCCCAGCTCGCGATCCTGATCGCCAGCTTTGCCGTGATCGAGGCATTCTGGTTCAGCATGTATACGCTGGGCGGCCGGTCGCTCGCCACCTGGCTCGCGCCCGCCAACCGCCAGCGCCTGTTCAACCGCGTGACCGGCGGCGTGTTCATCGCGTTCGGCGTCGCTTTGCTGGGCAGCCGGGCTTGACCTTCGCGCTTGACTGCGGTTCGGGCCACTAGACCAATGAACGGGAATTCCATGACCGATCTCGACCAATTGAAGGCCGACCTGCTCGCCGCGATCGACGCGGCCACCGGCGTCGACGCGCTGGAGGCGGTGCGCGTCCATGCGCTGGGCAAGCAAGGGGCGGTGACCGGCCTGCTCAAGACGCTGGGCGGCATGTCGCCCGAGGAGCGGCAGGAGACCGGCCCGCGCATCCACGGACTGCGCGAAGCGGTGACCGAGGCGATTGCTACCCGCAAGGCGGCATTGGAGGGCGCGGCGCTTGAGGCAAAGCTCGCCAGCGAGACGCTCGACATGACCCTGCCGGTCGATGGCGTGCCCACTGGCACGGTCCATCCGATCAGCCAGGTCATGGATGAGCTCGCCGAAATCTTCGCCGATATGGGCTTCGCGGTCGCGACGGGTCCGGAGATCGAGGACGACTGGCACAATTTCACCGCGCTCAACATTCCCGAGACGCATCCGGCGCGCGCGATGCACGACACGTTCTACCTTGCCGGCGAGCATGAGCGGCCGATGGTGCTGCGCACGCACACCAGCCCCGTGCAGATCCGCACGATGACGAGCCAGCAGCCGCCGATCCGCATCATCGCGCCCGGCCGCGTCTATCGCAGCGACAGCGACGCGACCCATACGCCGATGTTCCACCAGATCGAGGGGCTGGTGATCGACAAGGGGATCACGCTCGGCCACCTCAAATGGACGCTCGAGACCTTCCTCAAGGCCTATTTCGAGCGCGACGACATCGTGCTGCGGCTGCGTCCCAGCTATTTCCCGTTCACCGAACCGAGCGCCGAAGTGGACGTCGGTTTCACGTGGATCAATGGCAAGCGCGTGATCGGCGGGTCGGGCGATGCCGAGGGCGGCGGATGGATGGAGGTGCTGGGCAGCGGCATGGTCCACCGCCGGGTGATCGAGGCGTGCGGGCTCGACCCCGATGAGTGGCAGGGCTTTGCCTTTGGCACCGGGGTCGATCGGCTGGCGATGCTCAAATATGGGATGGATGACTTGCGTGCATTCTTCGACGGCGATCTGCGCTGGCTGAAGCATTACGGCTTCTCGGCGCTCGACGTGCCCACGCTGTCGGGGGGAGTGGGCGCATGAAGTTCACGCTGAACTGGCTCAAGGAGCATCTCGACACCGACGCGGACCTGACCACGATCCTCGATGCCCTGAACCGCATCGGGCATGAGGTTGAGGGCGTCGAAAATCCCGGCGCGGCACTCGCGGCGTTCAAGGTCGCGCGCGTGCTGACCGCCGAGCGGCATCCGCAGGCGGACAAGCTGCAGGTGCTGACCGTCGATGCTGGCGACGGCGAACCGTTGCAGATCGTGTGCGGCGCGCCCAATGCCCGCGCGGGGCTGGTCGGCGTGCTGGGCCTGCCCGGCGCGACCGTCCCCGCCAATGGCATGGTGCTGAAGGTCGCGGCAGTGCGCGGCGTCGAATCCAACGGCATGATGTGTTCCAGCCGCGAGCTTGAGCTGGGCGATGATCATGAAGGCATCATCGAATTGCCCGAGGACGCGCCGATCGGCACGCCCTTCCCCGATTATGCCGGGCTGGACGATCCGGTGATCGACGTGTCGATTACGCCCAACCGTCAGGATTGCATGGGCGTCCGCGGCATCGCCCGCGATCTGGCTGCTGCGGGTCTTGGCACGTTGAAGCCGCTCGACGCGACCCCGGTGGCGGCCAGCGGCGCGGGTCCGGAGGTGCGGATCGACGCGCCCGAGGGCTGCCCCGCCTATTTCGGCCAGACCGTCTGCGGCGTCACCAATGGCGCGGCCCCGGAGTGGATGCAGCGCCGGTTGAAGGCGATCGGCCAGCGTCCGATCAGCGCGCTGGTCGACATCACCAACTATGTGATGATCGACCTGGGCCGCCCGCTCCACGTCTATGACGAGGCCAAGCTCAGCGGCGCGCTGACCGTCCGCAAGGCGAAGCCCGGCGAGCAGGTGCTGGCGCTCAACGAAAAGACCTACACGCTCGACGAGACGATCACCGTGATCGCGGACGAGAATGGCGTCCATGACATCGGCGGGATCATGGGCGGCGAGGATACCGGCGTGTCGGAAACGACGACCGATGTCGTCATCGAATGCGCCTATTTCGAGCCAGAGGCGATTGCCCGCGCCGGACAGAAATTGCTGCTCACCAGTGACGCGCGCACCCGCTTCGAGCGCGGCGTGGACCCCGAGTTTCTTGAGGACGGCATCGCGATCGCGGCGCGGCTGGTGACGCAGCTTTGCGGCGGGGCCGCGAGCGAGGTGACGCGCGCGGGCGCGGTGCCGAAGGTCGGCATCACCACCGGTTATGACCCGCGTCTCGCCGAGACGCTGGGTGGCCTGGCGATTCCGGCGGAGCGCCAGCGCGACATCCTCGAATCGCTCGGCTTCACCGTCCAGCCGCTCGACGCCAATGGCGACCCGTGCGACTTGGACGATGCGTGCGACGGCTTCCGCGTTACCGCGCCCAGCTGGCGGCGCGATGTCGACGGTCCCGCCGATCTGGTCGAGGAAGTGATCCGCATCGAGGGGATCGACAAGGTTCCTTCCACCCCGCTGCCCCGCGCGCCCGGCGTGGCGAAGCCGACCGCGACGCCCGAGCAGAAGCTGGAACGCCGCATCCGCCGCACCGCCGCCGCGCGCGGCCTCAACGAAGCGGTGACGTGGAGCTTCATCTCCGAGAGCGAGGCGCAAGCCGTCGGAGGCGGCGCGTGGAGCCTCGCCAACCCGATCAGCGAAGACCTCAAGATCATGCGCCCCTCGCTGCTGCCCGGCCTGATGATGGCGGCGGCGCGCAATGTGAAACGCGGCGCGACGAGCGTGCGCCTGTTCGAACTCGGCCGCCGCTATCTGGCGGATGGCGAGAAGCTGACCCTCACCGTCCTGCTCGCCGGCGACCGCAGTCCGCGCGGCTGGGCGAACGGCAAGGCACAGCCCTTCGGCGCATTCGACGCCAAAAGTGAGGCGCTGGCGCTGCTTGAAGCCGCCGGTGCGCCGGTCGCCAATTTGCAGGTGATGGGTGAGGCTGGCGCAGCCTGGCATCCCGGCCAGTCGGCGACGCTGCGGCTGGGGCCGAAGACCGTACTCGCCGCCTTCGGGATGCTCCATCCGAGCCTGACGAAGACATTCGACCTCGACTGCCCGGTCGCCGCGGTCGAACTGTTCCTTGATGCGATCCCCGCCAAGCGCGCGACTGGCTTCGCCCGCCCCGCCTACACGCCCCCGGCGCTGCAGGCGGTGACGCGCGACTTCGCGTTCATCGTGCCGAGCACGCTGGCGGCGGGCGATCTGGTCCGCGCGGTCAAGGGCGCGGACAAGGCGGCGATCACCGATGCGCGGCTGTTCGACCTGTTCACCGGCGCAGGGGTCGAGGACGGCAAGAAGAGCCTCGCGGTCGAAGTGACGCTGCAACCGGGCGAGAAGAGCTTCACCGACGCCGAGATCAAGGCAGTGGCGGACAAGGTGGTCGCGGCGGCAGCAAAGCTGGGCGCTGCGTTGCGTGGCTGACCCGTCGCCTATGTGGCGGGTGGTCGGCATCGACACCTTCGCGCGTGAGGAATATGGCCTTGGCCGTTTCCCGACCCGCGCGGAGGCGATGGCCGCCGCCCATGCGCATCTTGCCCGAATCGCCCGTGATCAGGCCGGCGCGGGCGCGTTACAGGACAGCGTCGCTGTCATCGATCCGAATGACGTGCAAGTACCGCTCGACCCCGCGTGACCCGCATTCGAAGGAGCCGAACCCATGCCCACCGTACTCATCACCGGCGCCACTGCAGGGATCGGCGAAGCGGCGGTCCATGCCTTTGCCGACTCGGGCTGGCATGTTGTCGCGACTGGACGGCGTGCTGACCGGCTGGCGGCGCTCAAGAGCGACACCGTCCACACGCTCGAATTCGACATTCGCGACGAAGCCGCGCGCGATGCGGCCCTCGCCTCGCTACCCGAGCCCTTCGCCGCCATCGACCTGCTCATCAACAATGCCGGGCTCGCGCGCGGGCTGGAGAAGGCGCAGGACGCCGATCTCGATAGCTGGAAGACGATGGTCGACACCAACGTCACCGCGATGATGTCGATCACGCACAAACTGCTGCCGATGCTGATCGAGCGGAAGGGTGCGATCATCAACCTCGGCTCGGTCGCGGGCAGTTATGTGTATCCGGCGGGCAATGTCTATGCCGGGACCAAGGCGTTCGTGAATCACTTCAGCCTCGCGCTGCGGGCTGATCTGCATGGCACCGGCGTGCGCGTCACCTCGATCGAGCCGGGCATGGTCGAGACCGAGTTCATGACGGTGCGCACGGGCGGCGACAAGGATGCGTCGAATCGCCTTTATGCCGGCGTGCATCCCATGACGGCGGAGGATATTGCCGAAACGCTGTTGTGGGTCGCGACGCTGCCGCCGCATCTCAATATCAACCGGCTGGAACTGATGCCGGTAAACCAGGATTTCGCCGGGTTCGCGGTGCATCGCGAAGGCTAAGCAGCGTCCCGCCACGGGACCATCCCCGCCATTCCCCTTGCCATCGCCGCGTTAACCAATAGCCTGTCTGCGGGGGGACAGGTGGTTGGATTCGATTGATCCCGGCAATGCGTGCGCGGCATTCGGCGAGGATGATCTTGTCGAGCTGCTCGCCATTGCCGAATATCATGAGGACGCCGGCAGCGTGCTGATGAACCTCGCCAAACAGGCGGGGAAACAGGCTGACAACATCATCGAATGGCTGCCCGATGACTGGGAAGCGAAACTGCAGGGAATGCTCGATCTGGCGCTGCGCCAGAGCTACGCCTTTGCCTTCCGCACCAACAAGTCCAACCGCCGCGCACCGGGCGACACGCGGCCGGTGAAGAACAACGAGGGGTTTCACCGTTTCGCCGCCGGGTTCACGGGCGCACTCGGTGGGCTGGGCGGGGTCGGCACGACGCTTGCCGACCTTGCCGTCACTACGACGCTGATCCTGCGGTCGATCCAGCAGATCGCGACGCATTATGGCGAGGATATCGACGATCCTGACGTGCGTGCGCAGTGTATCGCGGTATTCGGGCTGGGCGGCCCACTCAGCGACGACGATGCCACCGACACTGGTCTCTGGGCCGGTCGCATCGCGCTCAGCCATCAGTCGGTGTCGGGCGTGATCGGCGCGGTCGTGCCGCAGATGGGGCGGACGATGGGCCAGACGCTCGCCGCGCGCGCCGCCCCGGTGGTCAGCGCAGCGGCGGCGGCGGCGATCAACACCGTCTTCACCCGCTATTACCAGAAGATGGCGCACGTCCATTTCCGCCTGCGCCGGATCGAACGCCGCCACCCGCGCGATCAGGTGATGGCGTGCTTCGAGCGGATCGTGCTGCTCGAGCGCGAACGCCGCAAATCGCGCAAGCGCCGGGCGTAACGTTGGATTCGCCGCCACTTGCCGCTAGAGGGCCGCGATGCCCGAAAACTCGATTCCGGATCGCCGCACCTTTGCGATCATCTCCCACCCCGACGCCGGCAAGACCACGCTGACCGAAAAGCTGCTGCTGTTCGGCGGCGCGATCCATCTTGCCGGCGAGGTCAAGGCGCGCGGCCAGGCGCGGCGCGCGCGATCGGACTGGATGAAGATCGAGCAGCAGCGCGGGATTTCGGTCACCTCGTCGGTGATGACGTTCGAGCGCGACGGCATCACCTTCAACCTGCTCGACACGCCGGGGCATGAGGATTTCAGCGAGGATACCTATCGCACGCTGACCGCGGTCGATTCCGCCGTGATGGTGATCGACGCGGCCAAGGGCATCGAGAGCCAGACGCGCAAGCTGTTCGAAGTGTGCCGGCTGCGCAACGTGCCGATCATCACCTTCGTCAACAAGGTCGACCGCGAAGGCCGCGAGATGTTCGAGATTCTCGACGAGATCGCCGATCTGCTCGCGCTCGATGTTGCGCCGATGACCTGGCCGGTCGGCATGGGCGGGCAGTTTGAGGGGATTTACGACCTGGTCGATCATCGCCTGCTGCTGCCCGAGGGCGACAGCCGCGAATTTCAGGGCAAGGTCGTCCAGACCAGCGGGCTCGACGATCCGCAACTCGACACGCTGATCTCGGCGCAGACGCTGGCCAAGGTGCGCGAAGAGGCCGAGCTGGGATTGGCGGGCTATGCGACGTTCGACGGCGACGCCTATCGCAATGGCGATCTGACCCCGGTCTATTTCGGCTCGGCGCTCAAGGAATTCGGCGTCGATTCGCTGATCGACGCGCTCGCCCTGCACGCGCCACCGCCCCACACCTTGCCTGCCGAACCCGCGCCGGTGTCACCCGACTATCCCGAAGTCACCGGGTTCGTGTTCAAGGTTCAGGCGAACATGGACCCCAATCATCGCGACCGCATCGCATTCATGCGGCTGGTGTCGGGCACCTTCAAGCGCGGCATGAAGCTGACCCCCAGCGGGCATGGCAAGCCGATCGCGATCCATTCGCCGATCATGTTCTTCGCCCAGCAGCGCGAGCTGGCCGATGAGGCGTTTCCCGGCGACATTATCGGCATCCCCAACCACGGCACGCTGCGCGTCGGCGACACGCTGTCGGAAAAGGCCGGAGTGCGTTTCACCGGGCTCCCCAACTTCGCGCCCGAAATCCTGCGCCGCGTCGTGCTGAAGGACCCGACCAAGACCAAGCAGCTGCGCAAGGCGCTCGACGATCTGTCCGAAGAGGGCGTGATCCAGGTTTTCTACCCCGAAATCGGGTCGAACTGGATCATCGGTGTAGTCGGCCAACTCCAGCTCGAAGTGCTGCTCAGCCGCCTCGATGCCGAGTACAAGGTCGGCGCGGTGCTTGAACCCGCGCCGTTCGACACCGCGCGCTGGGTCGGCGGCGAGGCAGGTGATGTGAAAGAATTCATGGACCTCAACCGCACCGCCATGGCGAAGGACCGCGACGGCAACCCGGTGTTCCTCGCCAAATCGGCGTGGGAAGTCGGCTATATCGCCGACCGCTATTCCCGCGTGAAGTTCATGGCGACCCGCGAGCGGTAGTTATTCGGGCCGCGCCCGCGCCTGGGGATAGGTGCCGAGCACGCGCATCGACTTGGTGTGGAACTTCAGCTCCTCCAGCGCGCGGTCGACCGGCGCATCGCCGGGGCGGCCGACGATGTCGCAGTAAAACTCCGTCGCCGCGAAGCTGCCGCCGCGCTGGTAGCTTTCGAGCTTGGTCATGTTGACGCCATTGGTCGCGAAGCCGCCCAGCGCCTTGTAGAGCGCTGCGGGGATATTCTTCACCTCGAACACGAAGGTGGTCATGTACGGCCCATGGTCGCGCAGCGGCGGTGCGCTGCGCGCCAGCATCACGAAGCGGGTCATATTATGGTCGGCGTCGGCGACGTCGTTGTCGAAGATCGTGAGGCCATAGAGCGGCGCGGCGCCCGGCGGGGCGAGCGCCGCGACCTGTGGATCGCCCGCCTCTGCCACGACCGCAGCGGCCCCGGCGGTATCGGGATAGGACAAGGGCGCGATCCCCTGAGCCTTCAGCCAGTGGCGGCACTGGCCCAGCGCCTGCGGGTGGCTCATCGCCTGACGCACGCCGGCGCGGCTGCCGAGACCCATCAGCGCGTAGCGAATGGGGAGGAAATGCTCACCGATGATCACCAGCCCCGATTCGGGCAGCAGGAAATGAATGTCGGCAACCCGGCCGTGCAGCGAATTTTCGATCGGGATCATCGCGCAATCGGCGCGCCCGTCGCGCACCGCGTCGATCGCATCCTCAAAGCTGAAACAGGGCAAAGGGAGCCCCGTGGGAAAGGCTTCAAGCGCCGCCATGTGCGAATTTGCACCCGGCGCGCCCTGAAACGCGACCGCGCGTTTCGGCTCGGCCAGAGCGGCCTGCGTCATCCGTTCGACGATCGGGCGGGCGGGGGCGGCGAAATTGTCCATCGGCGCGTGCGCGTAACCGCCCGATCAACTTGCGGCAAGCCCGGGTTGCGGCAAACAAAAGGCCCGACTAAAGAACCCGGCCAAGATCAACACGGGGCAGAACGGGCGCACATGGACAATCGCATGAACACGATCGCAGGCTGGGTCCTGTTCGGCTGTGCCTCCGCGCTCGGCCTGTCGATCGCCAGCGGCATGATCTACCACAACGGAAAGCCCGAAAAGGAAGGCTATCCGGTCGAGAGCGCGGATGGCCCGGATGACGTCGCTACTGTGGTCGAGCCGATCGCCAATCGCCTGGCCAAGGCCGATGTCGCCAAGGGGCAGGCATCGTTCGCCAAATGCGCCGCGTGCCACAGCATTACTCAGGGCGGCGCGAACGGCGTCGGCCCGAACCTTTGGGCGTCGATGGGCAAGCCGCATGGCCATGTCGCCGGATTCGCCTATTCGGACGCGCTCAAGGCGGTTCCGGGCAACTGGACGTTCGAGGCGATGGATTCGTGGCTCGCTTCCCCACGCAAATATGCCGCTGGCACCAAAATGACCTTCGCCGGCCTGTCGGACCCGCAGGAGCGCGCCAACGTCATTGCCTATATGAACGCGCAGGGTTCCAACCTGCCGCTCCCTGCCCCCGAAGCCGCGCCGGCCGAGGGCGAGGCCGCGCCAGGCAACGAAGTGACCCCGACCGAGCTGGGCAATGCCGGCACCCCGGCACCGGGCGCGCCGTCAGTCGATCCGGCAGCCGCTGCGGAAGCTGCGAAGAAGGAATAATCTGGCCCTTACAGCGGCCTGACGCAAAAAGGGCGGCCCGTCGAGGCCGCCCTTTTTCTTAGCTCTTCCGGTCTTCCCAGAATTTCTGGACGATTTCCCAGCCCTCTTCCGCAGTCTCGCAGAAGTGGAACAGCTTGAGGTCGCGCGGGCTGATGACGCCCTCCTCGACCAGCGCCTCGAAATTGACGACGCGGGTCCAGAATTCCTTGCCGTAGAACAGCACCGGGATCGGCGCGATCTTGCCGGTCTGGATCAGCGTCAGCAGCTCGAACGACTCGTCGAACGTGCCGAACCCGCCGGGGAACACCGCCACGGCGCGCGCGCGGAGCAGGAAGTGCATCTTGCGCAGCGCGAAATAGTGGAACTGGAAGCTGAGCGACGGGGTCACATATTCGTTGGGTGCCTGCTCATGCGGCAGCACGATGTTGAGCCCGACCGATTCGCAGCCCTTTTCGGTCGCGCCGCGATTCGCCGCTTCCATGATCGACGGCCCGCCGCCCGAGGTGACCACGAAATGGCGGTCGCCATTCGCGTCGAGCGGGTAGCAGCTGGCGAGCCCGGCCAGCTCGCGCGCGACGTCATAATATTTCGACTTCTCGATCAGCCGCTCCGCGATCCGCCGCGACTGATCGTCGGTTGCGAGGTCAAGCAACGCCTGGGCCTTGGCCGGTTCGGGAATCCGCGCCGAGCCATAGATGACGAACAGCGACGCGATCTTCGCCTCGTCCATCAGCACGCTGGGCTTCAGCAGCTCCAGCTGGAAGCGCACCGGGCGCAGATCCTCACGTAACAGGAACTCCATGTCCTGAAAAGCGAGGCGGTAGGCCGGGTGTTCGGTCTGGGGGGTGGAGACGGCGGTGCGCGCAGTCTCCGCATCCTGGCTCGCGCGGGCAAAGACGCGCGACGGCACTTTCTTGTCTGTCATTAGCGCGGGATTAGCGGGTTTCGGTGCCGAGGCAAAGCACCGAGCGTCAGCGGCAGAACGGCTTGCCGCCCAGGTCGAAATGGAAATGATTGGCGTGCGCGCTGTTATACTCTGGCCCCAGCACCGTGGTGAAGCGGCGACAGGCAGAACGATGGACCGCGCGAAGGAACGCCCGCTCCTCATCGGTCCCGCCGCTCCAGTCGCCCAACACCGTGATCTTCCGGCCGTCAGCGAGCACGAAGGCGGCGACGTCGACGGCGTTGCCCAGGCCATGTTCGGACACCTTGAGCGACGACGCCGCGCTGCCGCCGACGATGCCGCGACAAGAATAGGTGCCATAGGTTTCGACCCGCACCAGCTCGCCATTCAGGATTTCACGCGCAGCGGGAACGGCGGCGTGGCGCATCCACGCGATGAAATTGCGCGCGAGCGGACAGCGCATCGCCTTCAGCCCCGAAACGGGAATGCCGACATCGATCAGCTGCACCGCGCCGATCACCTGACATCCGCCGCCATAATCGCGGTCGGGTAAAGGACTGAACCGCACCTGCGCGCGTGACAGGTCGGCGTAACATTGCTGCGTCTCACGGCTGGTCGGCAGGTCCAGCGTCACCGGCCCGCGCGGATCGGGCCGCACCGGTGCGCGCGGCGGCGCACGATCCTCACTCCCGCCGAACAGGCATCCGGCGAGCAGAAGCGGCAAGCATAGGGCCAGGAGAACACGCGTGACCATGCCGACCGCCCTAACCCATTATGGTTAACCTTCGCTTATCTGCTCCGCCCGGGATCACCCCGTTTCATCCGATACCGCTCTTTGCTTGACTTACCGCCCGCCGCCGTTAGGGCCGCCGACGGGCCACGCGGTCCCAACGCCGCGCGTGCTCTCTGCGAGGAGAGACTGACATGACTGATTTGACTGCCGCCGACGCCGGAATTGCGTCCGCTCCGAAGCCCGCCACCAAGCCGGCTCGCCCCCATTTCTCTTCGGGTCCCTGCGCCAAGCCTCCGGGCTGGGATGCTGCCAAGCTCGCGACCGAGGTTCTCGGACGCTCGCACCGCTCGAAGCTCGGCAAGACCCGTCTTCAGTATTGCATCGACCTGATGCGTGAGATGCTGCGCCTGCCCGACACGCACCGCATCGGCATCGTCCCCGGCTCCGACACCGGCGCGTTCGAAATGGCGATGTGGACGATGCTGGGCGCGCGCGGCGTCACCACGCTGGCGTGGGAAAGCTTCGGCGAAGGCTGGGTCACCGACGCGGTCAAGCAGCTCAAGCTCGATCCGACCATCATCCGCGCGGACTATGGCCAGCTGCCCGACCTCACCGCGATCGACTGGTCGACCGACGTGCTGTTCACCTGGAACGGCACCACCAGCGGCGTGCGTGTGCCGAACGGCGACTGGATCCCCGACGACCGCGCAGGCCTGACCTTCGCCGATTCGACCAGCGCGGTGTTCGCTTACGACCTGCCGTGGGACAAGATCGACGTCGCGACCTTCAGCTGGCAGAAGGTGCTGGGCGGCGAAGGCGGCCATGGCGTCCTCATCCTCGGCCCGCGCGCGGTTGAGCGGTTGGAGACCTACACCCCCGCCTGGCCGCTGCCCAAGGTGTTCCGCCTGATGGCCAAGGGCAAGCTGGCCGAGGGCGTGTTCAAGGGCGAGACGATCAACACCCCGTCGATGCTGGCGGTCGAGGACGCGATCTTCGCGCTCGAATGGGCCAAGTCGCTCGGCGGGCTTGAGGGGCTGATCGCGCGCAGCGACGCCAATGCCGCCGCGCTGCAAAAGCTGGTCGCGGAGCGTGACTGGCTGGGCAATCTGGCTCCGGACGAAGCGATCCGCTCGACCACCAGCGTGTGCCTGACGGTCGAGGGTGCCGACGAAGCCTTCATCAAGAAGTTCGCGTCGCTGCTCGAGGCCGAAGACGCCGCCTATGACATCGCCGGTTACCGCGACGCCCCGGCGGGGCTGCGCATCTGGTGCGGCGCGACGGTCGATACCGCCGATATCGTGGCGCTCGGTCCATGGCTCGACTGGGCCTACGCCACCGCAAAGGCCGCGTAATCGTCGCCCCGGCGCAGGCCGGGGCCGCCCTGTTGCATTCCCAAACTTATCGGCCCCGGCCTTCGCCGGGGCGACGGAGACATCCCATGCCCAAAGTACTCATCAGCGACAAAATGGACCCCAAGGCCGCCCAGATCTTCCGCGAACGCGGGGTCGAGGTGGACGAGATCACCGGCAAGACGCCGGAAGAGCTGAAGGCGATCATCGGCCAGTATGACGGCCTCGCCATCCGCAGCTCGACCAAGGCGACCAAGGAAATCATCGACGCCGCGACCAATTTGAAGGTCATCGGCCGCGCCGGCATCGGCGTCGACAATGTCGACATCCCCTATGCCTCGTCCAAGGGCGTGGTGGTGATGAATACCCCGTTCGGCAATTCGATCACCACCGCCGAACACGCCATTGCTCTCATGTTCGCGCTCGCGCGCCAGCTGCCCGAGGCGAATGCCCAGACCCAGGCGGGGCTGTGGCCGAAGAACGGCTTCATGGGCGTCGAAGTGACCGGCAAGACTTTGGGCCTGATCGGGGCGGGTAATATCGGGTCGATTGTCGCCGATCGCGCGCATGGCCTGCGGATGAAGGTGGTCGCGTTCGATCCGTTCCTGAGCCCGGAGCGCGCGGTGGAAATGGGCGTGGAGAAGGTCGAGCTCGACACGTTGCTCGCCCGCGCCGACTTCATCACGCTGCACACGCCGCTGACCGACCAGACCCGCAACATCCTGAGCCGCGAGAATCTGCTCAAGACGCGCAAGGGCGTGCGCATCATCAACTGCGCGCGCGGCGGGCTGGTCGATGAGGCGGCACTCAAGGAACTGCTCGACAGCGGCCATGTCGCGGGCGCGGCGCTCGACGTGTTCGTCACCGAACCGGCCAAGGAACACGACCTGTTCGGCACCCCGAACTTCGTCGCCACCCCGCATCTGGGTGCATCGACCAGCGAGGCGCAGGTCAATGTCGCGATCCAGGTCGCCGAGCAGATGGCCGATTACCTGGTCAATGGCGGCGTCACCAACGCGCTCAACGTCCCCAGCCTGACCGCCGAGGAAGCACCGCGGGTCAAGCCGTACATGGCGCTCGCCGAGAAGCTCGGCAGCCTGGTCGGCCAGCTCACCCATGGCGATATCCCGCGCGTGTCGGTCCATAGCGAGGGTGCGGCAACCGAGGTCAACCAGAAGCCGATCGTCAGCGCGGTGCTCGCCGGGTTCCTGCGCACCCAGACCGACACGGTCAACATGGTCAATGCCCCGTTCCTCGCCAAGGAGCGCGGGATCGAGGTGCGTGAAGTCAAGACCGAGAAGGAAGGCGATTACCACACGCTGATCCGCGTCGCGGTCAAGACCGACTCGGGCGAGCGCTCGGTCGCGGGCACGCTGTTCAACAACCGCGAACCGCGCCTGGTCGAGCTGTTCGGGATCAAGGTGGAAGCCGATCTGGCAGGCCACATGCTCTATGTCGTCAATGAGGACGCGCCGGGCTTTATCGGCCGCATCGGCACCGCGCTGGGCGATGCCGGCGTCAACATCGGCACCTTCCACCTTGGCCGCCGCGACGCTGGTGGCGAAGCGGTGCTGCTGCTGTCGGTCGACGAAGCGGTCACGCCCGAGCTGGTCGCCAGCGTCCGCGCGCTCCCCGGCGTCAAGACCGCCATGGCGCTCAAGTTCTGACGCGCTTATGGGGGCGGGCATGAACGGACTACTTCCCGAAGGATTCCACGACCGCCTGCCCCCGCTTGCCGACGCGGCGGCAACCCTCGAATCGCGCGTGCTCGATGTCGCGCGACTGCATGGCTATGAGCGCGTCGATCCCCCGCTGGCCGAGTTCGAGGAATCGCTCGGCCAGCGGCTCAAGGCGGCGAGCGGCAAGGATGCGGTGCGCTTCACCGATCCCGTGTCGCGCCGCACTCTGGCCATTCGTCCTGACATCACGGCGCAGGTCGGGCGTATTGCCGCGACGCGCATGGCGCACCACCCGCGCCCCGTCCGCCTGTCCTATGCCGGACCGGTGCTCAAGCTGCGCGCGAGCGAGCTGCGGCCCGAGCGGGCGATGCGCCAGATCGGCTGCGAACTGATCGGGCGCGACAGCATCGCAGCGGTGCGCGAAATCGTGACCGTGGCGGTCGCGGCGCTGGAAGCAGCGGGCGTACCCGGGCTCGCGATCGACTTCACTTTGCCCGATCTGGTCGAGCAGCTCGCACCGACCATGGCGGCCGAACAGCTGACCGCGCTGCGCGCCGCGCTCGATGCCAAGGATGCCGCCGCCGTCGCCGCGATCGACCCGGCCTTCCTGCCGCTGATCGAGGCGGCGGGGCCGTTCGATGCGGCGATCGCCCGCCTGCGCGCGCACGATACGAGCGGCGCGCTGACCACCCGACTCGACGGGCTGGAGGCGGTTGCACAGGCCGTGGCGGGGAAGGCCGCGCTGACGCTCGACCCGACCGAACGCCATGGCTTTGAATATCAAAGCTGGATCGGCTTCTCGCTGTTCGCGCGCGGCGTACGCGGTGAGATCGGGCGGGGCGGCAGCTATTCGGTGCTGGGCGCGCAGGGCGAGGAACCAGCGGTCGGCTTTTCGCTCTACGCCGGTCCGCTGCTCGACGCGGGGCTTGCCCCAGCGGAGCGGCGGCGCCTGTTCCTGCCGTTCGGGACGGATGCCGCAACGGCGGCACATTGGCGCAGCGAGGGCTGGGTCGCGGTCGCCGCGCTTGATGCGGATGACAGCGCGCAGGCGCAGCTGTGCACCCACGCTTTGAACAACGGCGAGCCCTGCCCGGTTTAATCCAGCGGTTCGACCAGCAGGTCCGCCCATTCGGGATGCTTGCGGATATAGGCGGCGACGAACGGGCATTGCGGTACCACCCTCATCTTCCGCGCGCGCGCTTCGGACAGGCCATGGCGGATCAGCCGGCTGGCAATCCCTCGGCCCTCCAGCGCGGGCGGGACGATCGTGTGGGTGAAGGTGATGACGTCGCCGTCGATCCGGTAATCGGCGTGCGCCAGATGGCCGTCCACCGTCACCTCGAACCGGTGCCGCTCCGCATTGTCACGAATCGCGTCAGAATCCATCACCCGTCTCCCGATTGCCGTGCTTCCGGGCCGATGGTAGCGATCCGGGTACGGAGGACAATCGCTTGAAACTACGTCTGTTCAGCCTGATCGCGATGGCCCTGATGCTGGCTGGCGCAGCCTCGCCCGGCCAACCTGTGCGCGAGGGGCAGAAGATCAGCTGGACGATGGGTGACGGGCGCAAAGCCTATCGGCTCGGCGATCTCACCGCGGTGTTCGACCGGGTGCAGTGCGCGCCGCTGGGTGAAGATTGCGAGGAAGGCGATGTCGATCCGGTCCTGACGATCACCCGTGCCGACGGGGCGAGCGTGCGGCTGGAAGGATCGCCGATGCAGAATATCCTGATGCTCGGTCGTCTCAGCAAGGATGGTCCGGTCGGCGCCTTCTTCCAGGACTATACCGGCGGGATGCATTGCTGCCAGCGGATGCGCGTCGTCACACCTGCGGGCACCACGCTCAAGGTCGCCGAGCTGGGCGGTTATGACGGAGCCGAGATCGGCTGGCCCAAGGATGTGGATGGCGACGGGACGCGCGACTTCGTCGTGAGCGATGACCGCTTCCTCTATGCCTTTGAAAGCTATGCCGCGAGCGTCGCGCCGCCCAAGGTGCTGAACATCATCGACGGCGTAACCCGCGACGTTTCGGCCGAGCCGCGCTTCGCCAAGATCTTCGCAAAGGCCGCTGCAAGCGCGCGCAAGGCGTGCATCGGTGAGGCGTATCCCAACGGTGCCTGCGCGGCCTGGGCCGCAGCCGCCGCGCGGCTCGGCACGCTCGACGCGGTGTGGCCGGTGATCCTCGCCGAATATCGCAGGGAAACGACGATCTGGCCCGACCGGTGCAAGGTCGAACGCAGCGAAGATGGCGAATGCCCCGACGGGCAGCTGATCGAATATCCCGATTACCCGACCGGACTACGCGCATTCCTCGTGGAGACTGGCTATATCCCCGCCGCATGAGTGACCCGCGCGACGTTTTACACACTGTTTTCGGCTTTCCAGAGTTTCGCGGCGTCCAGCGGCAGGTGGTCGATCGCGTGCTGGCGGGGCAGCGCACGCTGGCGGTCATGCCGACGGGTGCGGGCAAGTCGCTGACCTATCAGCTGCCCGCGACAATGCTCGACGGCACCTGCGTCGTGATCTCCCCGCTGATCGCGCTGATGCACGACCAGTTGCGCGCTGCCGAAGCGGTCGGCATCCGCGCGGCGACGCTGACCAGCGTGGACGAGAACCGCGCAGAAACGATCGAGCGCTTTCGCAACGGCGACCTCGACCTGCTCTATGTCGCGCCCGAACGCGCATCGGGCAGCGGCTTCCGCGACCTACTGCGCTCCGCCCCGCTCGCCTTGTTCGCGATCGACGAGGCGCATTGCGTGAGTGAGTGGGGGCATGACTTCCGCCCCGATTACCGCTTGCTGCGCCCGTTGATGGACGCGTTTCCGGACGTCCCCCGCCTCGCGCTGACCGCCACCGCCGACGCACACACCCGCGCCGACATCCTCAATCAGCTCGGCATCGCCGAGGACGGGCTGATCGTCGCCGGGTTCGACCGGCCCAATATCCGCTACAATATCGCGCCGCGCGACAATGTGCCGCGCCAGGTCGCCGACTTCATCGCCGCCCAGTCCGGCCCCGGCATCGTCTATGCCCAGACGCGCAAGGGCGTCGAGCAGCTGGCGGAAAAGCTCGCCGCGACCGGGCGCCCGACCCTGCCCTATCACGCCGGACTCGACCCGGCAGTGCGCCGCCGCAACCAGGCGGCGTTCGTGTCGAGCGAGGATATGGTGATCGTCGCCACGGTTGCGTTCGGCATGGGGATCGACAAGCCCGATGTCCGCTTCGTCGTCCATGCCGGCCTGCCCAAGTCGATCGAGGCTTATTATCAGGAGACCGGCCGCGCGGGCCGCGACGGCGACCCGGCGCTCGCCCAACTCTATTGGGGTGCCGATGATTTCGCCCGCGCGCGCCAGCGGATGGCCGAGGTCGAACCCGAGCGGCAGCCGGGCGAACGCGCGCGACTCAACGCATTGGGCGCATTGGTCGAGACCGCCGGATGCCGCCGCGCGATCCTGCTGCGCCATTTCGGCGAGGAGCCCGCAGCAACCTGCGGCAATTGCGACAATTGCCTCGAAGCACCCAAGGCCATCGACGCCAGCGTGACTGCACAGAAATACCTCTCCGCCGTGTTCCGCACCGGCCAGAGCTTTGGCGCGACCTATATCGAGCAGGTGCTAACCGGTCAGTCGAGCGAGCGCAGCCTGATGAACGGGCATGAATCGCTGTCGGTGTGGGGGATCGTCGAGGGCGACGAGGCGGCGCTGATCAAGCCGGTCGGCCGCGCGCTGCTGCTGCGCGACGCGTTGCGCACCAATCCGCATGGGGGCCTCGAGTTCGGCCCCGGGGCGCGGCCGATCCTGAAGGGTGAGGCCAAGCTCGACCTCGTCGTCCAGCCCAAGCGCGAGCGGCGCCGCAAGGGCGCGAGCAGCGGCGGCGTGCCCAACCCGGTCGGCGATCCGCTGTTCGAGGCGCTGCGCGACAAGCGCCGCACGCTGGCACAGGCCGCCGCAGTGCCGCCCTATGTCATCTTCCATGATTCGGTGCTGCGCGAGATGGCAGCGAAGCGCCCCGCCACGCTCGCCGATCTGTCGCGCATTCCGGGCATTGGCGCGCGCAAGCTGGCGGATTATGGCGATGCCTTCCTGAACGTGATCCGCGAGGCCGACTGAATGCGCACGATCGACGAGACCATCTCCGTCTCCCCCCAGATCAGCCCCGCCGATGTGACCGAGCTGGCCAATGCCGGGTTCAAGGCGATCGTCAACAACCGCCCCGACGAGGAAGAACCCGGCCAGCCATCTGGCGACGCGATCCGCGCGGTCGCGGAAACGCTGGGCCTGTCCTATCACGCCATTCCCGTGACCCATGCCGGCTTTTCGATGCCGCAGGTTGAGGCGATGCGCGCGGCGATCGACGGCGCGGATGGCCCGGTCTTCGCCTATTGCCGGTCGGGTACGCGTTCGACCAATTTATGGGCGCTGGCCGAGGCGAGCCGGGGCGGCGATCCCGAAACGTTGATCGGCAAGGCGGCGCAGGCTGGATACGATATCAGCGGCCTGCGACCGATGCTCGACGCGCTGGCGGGCAAGGCATAACGGCATGAACTGGTGGCTGGTCGGCGGATCGCTCGCCGCAGTGCTGGCGCTGGCCGGGATCGCCCGGCTGCTCGGTCTGGGCGGCGCGCAGCGACTCGTTACTGGCAATGACGCGATCCAACTCGCCGAAGCGCTCGTATCCGGCTTTGAGGGCAAGGCCGGTATCGTCGCGACGAACGGCGAACTGGCCGCTGTAGCGGGCGGGCCGAGCGATCTGGTGGTGATCGAGCCGCTCGGCGCGCGCCACCGGGCAACCCGGTATAAGCACGCGCGCGTCGTGATGTCCCACCCCGCAGCCGACGGCTGCAAAGTCACAGTGGAGCTTCAGCCCGGCGCGTTGTTCCGCATCACTGTCGCCGATGCCGAGGCCGCGCGCACCTTCACCGATATGCTCGGCTGACCGTCCCCATTGCAAAGGTGTCTCCGACACGCTTATTTACACGCGTGTAAGGAGAGCGAATGCCCAATCTGCCGGACCCGGTCGATCTAGCCGTCCCGGCCTTCGTCCTGCTGGTGCTGGCGGAGATGGTGGTCGCGCGGATCAAGGACCGCAGCCGTTACTGCCCGCGCGACACGCTGACCTCGCTCATGCTCGGCTTTGGCAGCACGATTGCGGGCGTGCTGGCGGGCGGGTTCGTCTTTGCGATGGCGGTGTGGGTCCACCAATATCGCCTCTTCGACATCGGCTATGCCTGGTACTGGTTCGCGCTCGCCTTCGTGCTCGACGATCTGGCCTATTATGTCTTTCACCGCTCCGCCCACCGCGTCCGCTGGTTCTGGGCGAGCCATGTCATCCACCACAGTTCGCAGCATTATAACCTGTCGACCGCGCTGCGGCAGACCTGGACCGGCTTTTTCAGCCTCGGCTTCCTCTTCCGCCTGCCGCTGTTCCTGATCGGCTTTCCGCCGGCGATGATCTTCTTCGTCGCCGGGGTGAACCTCGTCTATCAATTCTGGATCCATACCGAGGTGATCGGGCGGATGCCGCGCTGGTTCGAGGCGGTGATGAACACGCCGTCGCACCACCGCGTCCACCACGCGACCAACCCGCGCTATCTCGACAAGAATTATGCCGGGGTGTTCATCATCTGGGACCGCATGTTCGGAACGTTCGAGGCGGAGCGCGACGATGATCGTCCGCGCTATGGCATCGTCAAGAACCTGCCCGACTTCAACCTGGTCCGCGCCGCGTTCCACGAATGGTGGGGCATCGCGCAGGACGTGTGGGCTGCCCCGAACTGGCACGCGCGCCTGATGTACATGATCGCCCCGCCGGGGTGGAGCCATGACGGCAGCCGCGATACATCCGAGACGATCAAGGCGCGCTGGAAAGAGCGGGAAGGGGCGGGGAAATTATGGAAGAAGCCGATATCGTCGTCATCGGAGCCGGATCCGGAGGGAGCGCCGCAGCAGGCCGGCTGAGCGAGGACGGGAAGTACAGCGTTGCGGTTCTGGAGGCGGGCGGACGCAACACCAGCTTCCGCACGCTGATGCCCGGCGGCATTGCGATGCAGACCCCCGCGACCAACTATGCTTATGAAACGGTGCCGCAGCCCGGGCTTAACGGTCGTCGCGGATACCAGCCGCGCGGGCGTGGGCTTGGCGGGTCGAGCGCGATCAATGCGATGCTCTACATCCGCGGGGTGCCGTGGGATTACGACAATTGGGAACGGCTCGGCTGTCCCGGCTGGGGCTGGGACGATGTCCTGCCCGTGTTCAAGCGGAGCGAAGCCAACCAACACGGCGCGGACGATTTCCACGGCGGTGACGGCCCGCTCCACGTCAGCGACCAGAGCTTCGTCCACCCCGGCACCCGCGCCTTTATCGAGGCGGGTGCGGCGCTGCAGATCCCGCGCAACGATGATTTCAACGGGCCGCGCCAGGAGGGGATCGGCGTCTATCAGGTGACGCAGAAGGATGGCGAGCGCTGGACCGCCGCGCGCGGCTATCTGAAGGAGCGGCCGAACCTCAACATCATCTGCGACGCGACGGTCGAGCGCGTGCTGTTCGAGGAGGGGCGCGTGTGGGGCGTCGCCTATTCACGCGGCGGCCAGACCAGGATGATCCGCGCGCGCCGCGCCGTGGTGATGGCGGGCGGCGTGTTCGGCACGCCGCAGACGCTGATGCTGTCGGGCATCGGCCCGGCGGCGCACCTCAAGGACATGGGGCTTCAGGTCCGCATCGACCGGCCGGAGGTGGGCGGCAATTTGCAGGACCATCTCGACTATGTCGCGGCGTTCGAGACGCCGGGATACGACTTTCTCGGCCGCTCGCTGCGCGGGTCGCTGGCCGGGCTGGGTGGCATGTGGCGCTGGTTTCGCAGTCGCAGCGGTGTGATGACCTCACCCTTTGCCGAGGGCGGGGCGTTTCTGAAGAGCGATCCGGCGCTGGAAGTCCCTGACATCCAGCTCCATTTCCTGATCGCGATTGTCGAGGATCATGGCCGGGCGAAGGTGAAGGCGCATGGCTTTAGCTGCCACGCCTGTGTCCTGCGTCCCGAAAGCCGGGGGACGGTGCGGCTCAAATCGCCCGATCCGCGCGCCGCGCCGCTGATCGACCCGCAATTCCTGTCCGATCCGCGCGATCTGGCCGGGCTGATTCAGGGAACGCGGATGATGTACCGGATTCTGGAGCAGCAACCGCTCGCCGCGTTCGGGGGCAAGGACCGCTACCCGTTCGACGATGATGCGACGCTGGAGCGGCTGATCCGCGCGCGGGCCGACACGATCTATCACCCGGTGGGCACCGCGCGGATGGGATCGGATGAGGAGGCGGTGTGCGACCCGCAGCTGCGCGTGCGCGGGGTAGAGGGACTGTACGTCGCCGACGCCTCGATCATGCCGCGCCTGATCGGCGGGAATACCAATGCGCCGAGCATCATGATTGGCGAACGCTGCGCCGACTTCGTGCGGGCCGATCTCGCATAAAAAAAGGGCCGGCGCTTTCGCACCGGCCCAGTTGTCCGCAGGAGGAACCCCGGTGGGGCCGCACCGCAAAGGGTACGGCCCGATCTTGTCAGTAGTTGTAGGCGCGCTCGCCATGGGCGTTGAGATCGAGACCCTCGACCTCGACTTCCGCCGTCGGGCGCAGGCCGATCGTGTATTTGAGTGCCAGGAACAGCACCAGGCTGACCACGCCGGTCCATGCGATCGTCCAGCCGACCGCCCAGAGCTGGGTCATGACCTGGCTGACCATGTCATAGGCACCTGCCTTGGCGACTGGCTCCGAATAGTCGATCCAGCCCTGGCCACCGATTGCCGGGTCGGCGACGATGCCGGTGCCGATGGCACCGATGATGCCGCCCACCGCATGGATGCCGAATACATCGAGCGTGTCGTCATATTTCAGCGCGTTCTTCACCGTGGTAACGAAGAAGAAGCAGACCAGCGAGGCGACGGCACCCAGAATGATCGCCGTGCCGGGATGGGCAAAGCCCGCCGCCGGAGTGATCGCGACGAGACCCGCGACGACACCCGATGCAGCACCCAGCAGCGACGGCTTCTTGTGCACGATCTGCTCGATCACTGCCCAGGCAACGCCCGCCGCCGCAGTGGCGACGAAAGTGTTGACGAAGGCAAGCGCACCGAACGCGTTGGCTTCGAGACCCGATCCGGCGTTGAACCCGAACCAGCCGATCCACAGCAGCGACGCGCCGATCATGGTCATCACCAGATTGTGCGGAGGCATCGGTTCGCTCTTGTAGCCGATACGCGGACCGATCACGAGGCAGCCGACGAGGCCAGCGATGCCCGCATTGATGTGAACCACGGTGCCGCCCGCGAAGTCGAGCGCGCCCCAGCTCCACAGCAGGCCGGTGTCGTCCGGCGCGGCGTGCAGGAAGTCCGGGCCAGCCCAGTACCAGACCTGATGCGCGATCGGGAAATAGGCGAGCGTCAGCCACGCGACCACGAAGATGATCAGCGGGGTGAACTTCACGCGCTCCGCGAACGCACCGACGATCAGCGCCGGCGTGATGCAGGCGAAGGTCATCTGGAACATTACGAAGACGAGTTCGGGGAGATAGACCCCGTTCGAGAAGGTCGCTGCAAAGGTCGTCGGATCGACGCCCGCGAGGAATACCTTCGAGAAGCCACCGACATATTTGTTGAGGTCACCGCCATTGGTGAAGGCCATCGAATAGCCCCAGGCGAACCACACCAACGCCGCGACACAGACGATGGTCAGCACCTGCATCAGCACCGACAGCATGTTCTTGGTGCGCACCAGGCCGCCATAGAACAGTGCAAGCGCGGGGACGGACATCATCAGCACCAGCGCGGTGGCGACGATCATCCACGCGACGTCGCCCTTGTTGACCATCTCGGCCGTGGGCGTGAACGGTGCGGCGGGCGCTGCGGCGGCCGCGTCCTGTGCCCAGGCGGGCAGCGCCGCGAACAGCGCGACGCCCGCGCCTGCAGCCAGTTTGAGTGCAGTTTTCATCGTTACCCCCTTCACAGCGCGGTCTGGTCGGTCTCGCCGGTGCGAATCCGCACCGCCTGACCGACGTCGAGCACGAAAATCTTGCCGTCACCGATCGCGCCGGTGTTCGCTGCGGCCTGAACCGCCTCGACCACCCGGCCCGCCAGATCGCTGGCACAGACCACTTCGACTTTGAGTTTGGGCACCATGTTGGTGCTGTATTCCGCGCCGCGGTAGATTTCGGTCTGGCCCTTTTGCCGCCCGAACCCCTTCACCTCGGTCACGGTCATGCCGGCAACGCCCAATTCGGTGAGCGCCTCCCGGACGTCATCAAGCTTGAACGGCTTGATGATGGCGATGACGAGTTTCATTCCGCCCCCTTTCGCGTTTTGACCCGGGAAGCATTCAGCAAGGGGCGTGCCAGAGTCGAAAAAGGCAGGATTCCGCGGATTCCGCGTGCGACGTTCGTTACCAAAAGGTAAAAAATTGTGCAGGCGCGAACAACTGCCTAATTTTTAGGCGAAGAAGCGGGCTGCCTGCGCAATAAGCAGTTGCTCAGAGTCGGTGGCCGGTGCGGTCGCGCTTGGTCGCCAGATAAGCCGCATTGTGCGGGTTGGCGGGCAGCTGGTGCGCGACCCGCTCCGCCACCGCGACCCCGGCAGCCTCCAGCCCCGCGACCTTGGCGGGGTTGTTGGTCAGCAACCGCACCTCGGTCTGTCCCAACTGCATCAGCATCCGCGCCGCCACGCCGAAATCGCGCGCATCGACCGCAAAGCCCAGCCGGGTATTTGCATCGACCGTATCGAATCCCTGATCCTGCAGTGCATAGGCGCGCAGCTTGTTGATCAGGCCGATGCCGCGCCCCTCCTGGCGCAGATAGAGCAGGATGCCCCAGCCGCTGGCCGCAATTGCGCGGATCGCCGCGTGCAGCTGCGGCCCGCAATCGCATTTCAGACTGCCCAGCACGTCGCCAGTCAGGCATTCGCTGTGCAGTCGCACCAGCGGCGGACTGCCGTCGGGCTGGCCGATCAGCAGCGCAATATGCTCGTCGGGCGATTCGGGGGTGCGGAAGGCGACGATCTCGGAATCCTCGGCCCCGACCACGGGGAGCCGGGCGCGCGTGACCAGCCGCAGCCGCGCCGGATCCTCATGCGCGTTGATGTCATCCGGGGTGACTGCCTCGTCAATCCGATGCCCCGGCCCCTCCCCACGGACGAAGAAGGCCGGGAGCAGTCCCGCAATGCGCGCCAGCCGCAATGCCGCCGCTGCGGCATCGGGTGCCATCGCCGGCACCGCGCGATACGGACCCTTGAGCGGGACGCGCAGATCGAGCTGCGGATCGGACAGTGCGACCGCTGCGTCGAAATCGAGCCACGGGCGGCGCGCGATCATGACCGGCGAGTCGGGGACGGCGGCTGCCGCCTGATTGGCGAGCTTGAGCGTCACAGCGCGACCCGACGTGATCAGCAGCGGCGCGGCGATGCCCGGATCGAACTCGGCGAGCCTTCCTGTATCCGCCGTCTCGACCGCAAGCAGCGACAGCGCGCCGGTGCTTCCGCGAATCGCGAACGGCCAGCCGCGCCGCATCGCGTCAATCGCACGTGCGGCGGCGCGGGGATCGGGCGCCGTTGTGTTCAAAAGGCGAACTCGGTGACGATCGGAACATGGTCCGACGGCTTGAGCCAGCCGCGGCACGGCTCGCACACGCGGTGCGCGGTCGCCTGCGCCGCAACCTCGCCGCTCGCCCACATATGGTCGAGCCGCCGCCCGCGATCCGACGCCGCCCAGTCCTTGGCGCGGTAGCTCCACCAGGTGAAGCAACGCTCGGGCGCAGGAATGAAGCGGCGGCCAAGATCGACCCAGTCGTTCGCCGCCTGCAACCGGCCCAACGCCGCGACCTCTACGGGCGTGTGGCTGACCACATCGAGCAACTGCTTGTGGCTCCACACATCGCATTCGAGCGGGGCGATGTTGAAGTCGCCGGTGACGATCACGGGCAGATTGCCCAGCCCCTCCGACCAGCGCGTCATCCGCTCGACAAAATCGAGCTTCTGGCCAAATTTGGGGTTTTTCTCGCGGTCGGGGATGTCGCCGCCAGCCGGGACATAGACATTCTCAAGCCGCACGCCATTGGGCAGCCGGACGCCGACATGCCGCGCCTCGCCATTCGCCTGCCAGTCGAGCCGGTCATCCTCGACCAGCGGCACCTTGCTGATAATCGCGACGCCGTGATGCATCCGCTGGCCGTGGATGGCGATATGGTCGTACCCGAGCGCGCGCAGGGGGCCATGCGGAAAATCGCCGTCGATGACCTTGGTCTCCTGAAGACACAGCACATCGGGCGCTTCTTCACGCAGAAACTTCTCGACGATCTCCATGCGGAAGCGGACGGAGTTGATGTTCCAGGAGGCGATCTTCATCGCGCGTGATCTAGGGGCGATCCCCCGCCGATGCCAGCGTGACATTGAGATTTCGGCACCGGCCCGCTCCCCTACCCCGCCACCCACTTCAAGGTATCTTCGATGGGTGGCGGGGTAGGGGAGCGGGCCGGTGCCGCCTGCGCCGTCAGGCGCACAACCACAAACGCCAAAAGGCCCCCGCTCCGGGGGCATGGAGCGAGGGCCGACCTGGCGTTCGTCACGCAGGCGGGACGGGATGTGCCTCGGGCAACAGGGGGAAAAATCCCGAAGCCCCGTCCGCAGGATCCGGTTTAGCGACTCAAAGCTGTCACCAACATGAACGCGAATGTCAGCGGCGGCCGCCGGTTTTCCGTGGGTCGTTCCAGCGGAACGCACCGTCGCTGACCGGCGCGTTGAACCGCTGGTTGGACAGGCGGACGGTGGTGCGGTTGTTCTGCGAATCCAGCGCGACCCATCCCTGCAACATCAGCCCGCCGGGGGCCGAGGCGTTGCGCGCGAAGACCATCGTGATCCGGCCATATTCAGGGCGTTTGGGGTCATTCGCCTCGACGCTCACCACGTTTGGATTGCCGGTCGGAACCACCTTGGCATAGCGCGTGACATTGCCGTCGGGGTTCATCAGGATACCGAGCGGCGAATCCTTGACCGGCCAGCGCTGCACCTGTCGCACCGAATAATCGATGAACCACAAGGCGCTGCCATCGGCGACGATCAGCAGCGGCACGCCCTTTTCATACTGAAACCGGATCTTGCCCGGCTTTTTGAGGGTCATCGTGCCGTTAAGCGTCTTGCCCGACCGGTCGGTCTGGCTGAACGCGGCGGTCATCGTCTGGGTCGCGCGCAGATGCTGTTGCACCTGCGCGAGTGTCCCCTGCTGCGCGGCAGCAGGCACGGCGAGCGGGAGGGTGAGCGCGGCTACGGCCGCGAGGGGGCGAAACATCATGCTAGTGCCAAACATGTCCCGCCCCTGCCGGTTCCGCGTTGAACTTGGTCTGAACGCTTAGATTGCAGCACCGGCCCGCTCCCCACCCGGCCACCCAAAGACAGAGTATTCTATGGTGGCAGGGTGCGGGAGCGAGCCTGCGCCGCTTCGGCGTGAGCCGAAAAAACTACGCTTCGCTGCGCGCCTTGACGATCTTGCCCGGCTCGCGCGGCGGTTCGCCCTTGGGCAGCGCGTCGACATGCTCCATGCCCTCGGTCACCATGCCCCACACGGTGTACTGACCGTCAAGGAAGGTCGCGTCGTCAAGGCAGATGAAAAATTGCGAATTGGCGGTGTTGGGATCGTTGGTGCGCGCCATCGAGCACGCGCCACGGACATGCGGTTCGCGGCTGAATTCGGCGGGCAGGTTTGGCTCCTTCGATCCGCCCATGCCGGTGCCGCTGGGATCGCCGCCCTGCGCCATGAACCCGTCGATCACGCGGTGGAACACCACGCCGTCGTAAAAACCGCTGTCGGCAAGCTTGACGATCCGCTCGACATGCTTGGGCGCAAGATCGGGGCGCAGCTGGATATGCACGTCGCCGGCGTCGAGCGTCATGATGAGGCGCGTCGGAAGATCGGACATCGAAAGGGATACTCCAGAAGGGAAACAAACGAAAACACGACTCCCCTAGGGCGCTGAAGGGCGGGTTGCAAATCGCGCCGCGGCGACGGCGGATTGGCAGCACGATTCGAGCGCGTTAGAGGGGGCATCAGGCACCGCAGTCGGGGAGGCTCGATGAACGACGAGACCGTTACCGCGACCGCAGCATCCGAATCGCCGCCGCGCGAGACACCGGACCATCTGTCGCCCGAATTCGTGCGCACCGTGCTCGATCTGGTCGAGGCGGGCGATGTCGAGGCAGCGCGCGAGAAGGTCGAGCCGCTCCACCCCGCTGACATCGCCGACCTGGTCGAGCTGACCCCCGCCGACCAGCGCCACGCGCTCGCCGCCGCGATTGTCGGCCTGATCGACGGCGACGTGCTCGCCGAGATGAACGACTGGGTGCGTGAGGCGCTGATCGAGGCGCTCGAACCGCACGAAGTCGCCGACATCGCCGCCGAGCTCGACACCGACGACGCCGTCGCGATCATCGAGGACATGGAGGAGGAGGACCAGCGCGCAGTCCTCCGCGCGCTCGATCCCGACGATCGCGCTGCGATCGAGGAGGCGCTGTCCTATCCCGAGGAATCGGCTGGCCGCCTGATGCAGCGCGAGCTGATCGCGGTGCCCGAGCATTGGACGGTTGGCGATGTGCTCGACTATCTGCGCGGCGAGGAAGAACTGGCGACCGATTTCTGGGAAATCTTCGTCGTCGATCCCGCGCATCACCCGGTCGGCACCTGCGCGCTGTCGTGGATCCTGCGCACCCCGCGATCGGTGTCGATGGCCGATGTGATGAAGCGCGAACAGACGCTGATCCCGGTCGATATGGACCAGGAGGAAGTCGCGCTGATCTTTCAGAAATACGCGCTGATCTCCGCCGCCGTGACCGACGATGCCGGACGACTCGTCGGGATGATCACGGTGGACGATATCGTCCATATCATTTCCGAAGAAGCGGGCGAGGACGCGCTGCTGCTGTCAGGCGCAGGCGATGGCGACATCAACGAGCCGATTCGCGACACCTATATCGCGCGCGTGCGCTGGCTGATCGCCAATCTGTTCACCGCACTGGTGGCGTCGTCGATCATCGCGCTGTTCGGCGGCGCGATCGAACAGATGGTGGCGCTCGCGGTGCTGATGCCGATTGTCGCCTCGGTCGGCGGCAATGCCGGAACGCAGACGATGGCGGTCATCGTCCGCGCGATCGCCACCAATCAGCTGACCCAGTCGAACACCGTGCGAATGGTCAAGCGCGAGATCAAGGTCGCGCTGCTCAACGGCGGAACGATCGCGGTGCTGCTGGGGCTGGGCGCCGGGCTGCTCTTCTCGAACCCCGCGCTGGGTGGGGTGATCGCGGCGGCGATCGTCATCAACATCCTGGTCGCGGGTCTTGCCGGGGTTCTGGTCCCGGTCGCATTCGACCGGATGGATCAGGACCCGGCGGTCGCGTCATCGGTGTTCGTGACGATGGTGACCGATTCGATGGGATTCCTCGCCTTTCTCGGCCTTGCCGTCGCGTCGGGGCTGGTCGGCTGATAGCTTGACCGGCGCGCGCGCGGCCCCCAGATCGCCGCGATGGCCCTGCATCTGACCAAAGTCGCGTTCGGCGCGGCGAGTTTCGAGCATTTGCGCGAGCGCCTTGCGCTGCGCGGGCTGGACGGGCCGGTTGCGCTGACCACCCGCTATCTGCCCAAGCGGCACGCGGAGATTGCGGGACAGGGATCGTTGTTCTGGATCCTCAAGCACCAGCTCGTCGCGCGTTCCCCCATCTTGGGCTTTGCCGAGGCGGAGGGCGGGCGCACCGCGATCCTGCTCGATCCCGCGCTGGTCCAAGTCGTCCCGCACCCCAAGCGCGCGCATCAGGGCTGGCGCTATCTGGAAGCGGCCGACGCGCCTGCCGATCTGGGCAGCGGCGACATGGCGTCACTTCCGCCCGAACTGGCGGGAAAGCTTGCGGAATTGGGGCTTTGAGCGCGCAGCGCTTTTAGTTTTCTCGCACAAAGGCACAAAGCCACGAAGAGTGTGCACTTCCTTTGTGGCTTCGTGTCTTTGTGCGAGTCAAAAAATCCAGTGGCTGCGCCGCAGACCTAGCGCACCAGACTCGGGAACGCCGCGCGGAACGCCGCCACCTTGGGCTTGTCCCAGCGGACGATATAGCCGTGGTTCGGATTGCGGCGGGCAAAGTCCTGATGCTCCGGCTCGGCAAGGTAGAATGCGCCGCTCTCAATCTTCGTGACGATCGGCGCGCGATAGGCTCCGCTCGCGCCCAACTGATCGATATAGGCACGGGCCACGCGTGACTGCCCGGCATTCTGCGGAAAGATCGCAGAACGATAGCTCGGGCCGGTATCGGGCCCCTGTCGGTTGAGCTGGGTCGGATCGTGCGCGACCGAGAAATAGATGCGCAGCAGCGTCGCATAGCTCACCACGCGCGGGTCATAGACGATGCGGATCGCCTCGGCATGGCGGGTGCGCTCGGTCACCACCTGGGCATAGGTCGCGGTTTCGCGGGTGCCGCCGGCATAGCCGCTGACCACCGACTTGACGCCCTTCACCTGCTCGAACACCGCCTCCATGCCCCAGAAGCAGCCGCCGGCCAGCACTGCGACCTGATTGCCCGGTGCGGGTGCGACATCGGTCGTTGAAGCGGGAATGGCGACCGCTTTCTCTCCGCCACCCGCAAGCACCGGCGGCACCAGCCCCGCCAGATTGGCAAAGGCGATTGCACCAAGGCCCGCGAGGCCGAGGGCGACGGTACGCAGCATCAGAAGAGCGGAGCCGCCATCACCTGCTCGACATGAAGCGCGACCATCCCGATCGCGCCGAGCGAGAAGCCGGCGAGGAAGCGGCGGAGGAACGGCGATTTGAGAGCCGCGATCATGGTACATATCCTTTATGCTTGGCGCGGAGATGGGGGTGCCACCTCGAATTCCAAGCAAAGACTAACTTTGCCGCGCTGAACCTGCGCTGGTTGTCCCGTTCATATTCGGAAAAGCCGCGCAAAAGGTTTCAGCGCCCGGTTAAAAAAATCCCGTGCCACTCACCGCAGCGCGGCGCACGCCTCCTGGATCCGCGTGCACGCCTGCGTCAGCAGCGCTTCGCTGGTCGCATAGCTGATCCGCAGCGCCGGGGAGAGACCGAACGCCCCGCCATGCACCGCCGCCACGCCCGCATCGTCGAGCAGATAGCCGACCATGGCTTCGTCGCTGTCGATCACCAGCCCTTTGGGCGTCGTCTTGCCGATCAGCGCGCTGAATTCAGGATAGACGTAGAAAGCGCCTTCGGGGCGCGGACAGGTCATGCCGTTAATCTGGTTGAGCATCGACACGACCAGATCGCGGCGCGCCTGGAACGCGGCGTTACGCTCGGTCAGGAACGACTGGTCGCCGTTGAGCGCCGCAACCGATGCGGCCTGTGACACGCTGCACGGGTTGCTGGTCGATTGCGACTGGAGCTTGCCCATCGCCTGGATCAGCCATTGCGGGCCGCCGGCGTAGCCGATGCGCCAGCCGGTCATGGCATAAGCCTTCGACACGCCATTGGCGGTCAACGTGCGGTCGTAGAGCGTCGGGCAGACCTGTGCGATCGTGGCAAATTCAAACCCGTCATACAGGATATGCTCGTACATATCGTCGGCATAGATCAGGACATGCGGGTACCGCTCCAGCACCTCGCCCAGCGCGCGCAGTTCCGCCGCGCTGTATGCCGCACCGGTCGGGTTGGACGGCGAGTTGAGCACCACCCATTTGGTCTTGGGGGTGATCGCCGCATCAAGCTGCGCCGGCGTGATCTTGTAATTCTGGTCAGCACCGGCTGCGACGAACACCGGCTTGCCGCCCGCAAACTCGACCACATCGGGATAGCTGACCCAGTAGGGCGCGGGGATCACCACCTCGTCGCCCGCGTCGATGGTCGCGCAGAAGGCGTTGAACAGCGTGTGCTTGCCGCCCGAATTCACGCTGATCTGGTTCTCGGCATAGGTCAGGCCATTGTCGCGCGCATATTTGGCGACGATCGCGGCCTTCAGCTCGGGCGTGCCGTCGACATTGGTATATTTGGTCGCGCCGCGCCGGATCGCCTCGATCGCCGCTTCCTTGACGAAATCGGGCGTATCGAAATCGGGCTCGCCCGCGCCGAGGCCGATCACATCGACCCCTGCGCGCTTCAGCTCGAACACGCGGCTCGTCATCGCGAGCGTCGCGGATGGCTGGATGCGGTTGAGCGCGGCGGAGGTCTGCATGGAAAACGCCTCTCTGAATGGAAACCGCGCGCCCTATAGGTCGGCGGGTTCCTCTTCCGCAACCGTAACAGCCGAAACAAGTCCGCGCACCGCGTTGCCGAGATAGAATCCGCCGCGCAAATCCTGCGGACGCAGCTCCGCCTCGACTGCACGACCGCTTGCGATCAGCTCCGCGCGCAGTACGCCGGGCAGGATCGCGCGGGAGAGTGGCGGGGTCAGCAGCGTTCCGTCATCTCGGGATACGAAGATCGAGGTGAAACTGCCCTCGGTCAGGTAACCGTCCGCATCGGCATAGATGGTCTCCCACGCCCCGGCGATGCGCGGCCATGGGCGGCGGTCGCTGGTCTTGTGGACCAGGCGAAAGTCGCGCGGCGCGACTTTGCGGCGGGCAAGCGCCACCGTCACCGGATTGGCCGGAGCCTCCGGCATCGGCGCGGTGCCGATTGCGATACGTCCCTCGGGCGACAGCAACAGCCGCACCTTGGCGGGGTGCCGCAACCGGAAGGTCGCCGCCTGCAACTCGTTGCGCACGCCGTGCCGGTCGAACGGAATGCCGAACGCCTGAGCGCTCGCGCGCATCCGCGCCAGATGGCGTTCGAGCAGTGCAATTCCGCCCACCGGATCGAACGCCATCGTCTCGATCAGGTCGAAGCGCCGCTGGCCGCGCGTCAGGAACGCGCCCTTCGCGAGGCACTCGTCCCATTCCTCGCCCGCCCGCGAATCCGCCACCACGCCTGACCCCAGCCCGATCGTCGCATCATCCGCCCCGTCGCGCAGGTGCAAGGTCCGGATCGCGACGTTGAACGCGGCATCGCCATCGGGGTCGATCCGCCCGATCGACCCGGTATAGGCGCCGCGCGCATCGGGCTCGACCGCCGCGATCACCTCCATCGCCCGAATCTTGGGCGCGCCGGTCACCGATCCGCACGGGAAAATCGCCGCCAGCGCCTGACCCGGCCCGATATCAGGGGCGAGCTTCGCGGCGATGGTCGATACCATCGTGTGCAGCGTGGGATAGGTTTCGACCTTGAACAGCTCCGGCACCGACACGCTGCCCGGCGCGGCGATGCGGGTCAGGTCGTTGCGCATCAGATCGACGATCATCAGATTTTCGGCGCGCTGCTTCTCGTCCTGCGCCAGTTCGATGCGCGCTGCTTCATCCTCCTCCGGCGTCGCGCCGCGCGGGGTGGTCCCCTTCATCGGCCGCGCGATCAACTCGCCTTGGCGGAGCGCGAAGAACAGTTCGGGCGAGAAGGACAGCAGCCAGTCGCTGCCGGTCCACACGATCCCGCCATAGCCCGCCGCCGCGCGCGACCGGATTGCGGCATAGACGGCGAGCGGATCGCCCGCGACGCGCACCGCCGCGCGAAAGGTGAGGTTCGCCTGATAGATATCCCCGGCCTCGATCCACTCATGCACCCGCACGAACGCCGTGTCATAGTCGCTGCGGCTGATCCGCGGCGCAGGCCGCCCGACCCATGCACCCGCCGGATCGGGGAGCCGTGCGGCAATGGCGTCGGGCGCGAGGTGCTCGACCGTCTCGAACAGCCCGAACCACAAGAGCGGCGCATCGGCATCGGTCCGACCCAGTCCGGCGAGGCGCGGCTCCAGCGCATGTCCGGCTTCGTATGCGATATATCCGGCCACATGGAGCCCCTGCGCACGCGCCGCATCCAGCGCCGCAAGTGCAGGCACAACCTCATCCGGGCGATGCGCAGCGATCACCCGCACCGGCGCGGTGTAGAGGCGCGCATCCTCGCCACCGGGTCGGGCGTCGTCGAGAAGCACGAAAGGGGCGTCGGAGCGCATCACATTGGCCATGAAGCCCTATTCGCCCGCCCGCAAGCCTCTGTTGCCGCTCGCGCCCGCCCGGCCTATCTGCCGGACATGTCCACGCCCCCGCTGCGCGCCGCCATCGTGCCCGTCACCCCGCTTCAGCAGAATTCGACCCTGCTGTGGTGCACCCGCACCATGCGCGGTGCGTTCACCGATCCGGGCGGCGATCTCGACCGGCTCAAGGCGGCGGCGCAGCAGCATGGCGTCACCATCGAAAAATTGCTGATCACCCATGGCCATATCGACCATTGCGGACAGGCGGGGAAGCTCGCCGCCGAGCTGGACGTGCCGATCGAAGGGCCGCACGAGGCCGACCGCTTCTGGATCAGCCGGCTCGACGATGACGGTCGCAGCTACGGCATCGACGGCAAGCCGTTCGAGCCTGATCGCTGGCTGGTCGATGGCGACACGGTGACGGTCGGCGACCTGACGCTCGACGTCTATCACTGCCCCGGCCACACGCCGGGCCATGTCGTGTTCCACCACGCCCCGTCGAAGCTCGCCATCGTCGGCGACGTGATCTTTCAGGGATCGATCGGCCGCACCGATTTCCCGATGGGCAATCATCAGGATCTGCTCGACGCGATCACCACCAAGCTGTGGCCGCTGGGCAACGACACCGTGTTCGTCCCCGGCCATGGCCAGCCGAGCAGCTTCGGGCAGGAGCGCCAGACCAACCCGTTCGTATCGGATCGCGCGCTCGCGCAAAGCTAAACCGATCAGTTGACAGTTATCGGGCTGCTGGGTAATTCAACCAAATGGTTGAACGACTCGACATGACCTTCCACGCGCTCGCCGATCCCACCCGGCGCGGGATGCTCGCGACCCTCGCGCAGGGCGAGAAAAGCATCGGCGAGCTGGCCCAGCCCTATGCGATGACCCTCGCCGGCGCGTCGAAGCACGTTCAGGTGCTCGAACGCGCCGGCCTCGTCACCCGCCGCCGCGACGGGCGCACGCATCGCTGCGCGCTCAACCCCGCCCCGCTCGCCGAAGCGAACCAGTGGCTCCAGCAATGGGCAGCCTTCTGGAACACCCGCCTCGACGGGCTCGAAGCGCTGTTGCGTGATGCTTCCCAAGGAGACCCCAAGTGACCAAAGCCACCCCGTTCCTGATGTTCCAGCACGGCAAGGCACAGGCCGCGCTCGACTTCTATGTCGAGTACGTCCCCGACAGCCGCATCGACTCGGTCGAACGCTTCGGCCCCGACGGCCCCGGCCCCGAAGGCACGATCATTCGCGCCTATGCGACGATCGCCGGTCAGGGGGTGATGGTCCATGACAGCTTCATCACCCACGGCTTCGACTTCACGCCCTCCTGGTCCTTCTTCCTCGACTGCGACGATGCCGAAACGTTCGACCGGCTGTTCGCGACGCTGGCGGAGGGCGGTGGCGTCCTGATGCCGCCCGGAAATTACGGGTGGAGCCGCAGCTTCGCCTGGATCAACGACCGTTTCGGCGTGTCGTGGCAACTCAACCTCGCCTGACGGAGGCACCACATGACTGCACTCGACATCCTCGCCCCCGACACGCTGCGCATCGTCCGCATCCTTGACGCGCCGCCCGCGACCGTGTGGCGCCATCTGGTCGAGGCCGATCTGCGCCGGCAATGGTTCGCGGGCGGCACCGATGCGCAGCCTGGTGAACAGGTCGAGCTGGTGTTCGATCATGACAATCTGTCGGCAGACACCGTCGCCTATCCCGAGAAATATGCAAAGTGGCAGGGCGCGGTCGGGCGTGAGCGCGTGGTGGAATATGATCCGCCGCACGTTTTTGCGATCAGCTGGGACGAAGGCAAGGAGGGCACCGCCCGGTTCGAACTGTTCGCCGAGGGGACCGACAAGACCCGGCTCGTCCTGACACACAAAGGCATCACCGGCCCCGCGCCGATGGCCAATTTCGGGGGCGGCTGGCATTCGCACCTTGCCGTGCTGCAAGGGCTGCTCGCCGGCGACCCGGTGCGCGATTTCTGGGCGCTGCACGCGGAATCGGAGGCGAAGGTTGCCGCCACGCTCGCGCAGGCTTCGACAAGCGGCGGATGACTCCCTAGATCGGCGCGATGCTGATCCTCGGCCTCGAATCGAGTTGTGACGAAACCGCCGCCGCGCTGGTGACGGGCGACCGCCGCATCCTCTCCCACCGTCTGGCGCGACAGGACGCGGCGCATCGCCCGTTCGGTGGCGTCGTCCCCGAAATCGCCGCGCGCGCGCATGTCGAGGCGCTCGAACCGCTGATCGCCGCCGCGTTTGAAGAGGCGGGCGTCACCCTTGCCGATGTCGATGCGGTCGCCGCGACCGCCGGGCCGGGGCTGATCGGCGGGGTGATGGTCGGCCTCGTCACCGGCAAGGCGCTGGCGCACGCGGCGGGCAAGCCGCTGGTCGCGGTCAACCATCTGGAGGGACATGCGCTGTCCCCGCGCCTGTCCGATCCCGATCTGGCCTTCCCCTACCTCCTCCTGCTCGTCTCGGGCGGGCATTGCCAGCTGCTGCTGGTCGAGGGGGTCGGCGCCTATCGCCGCCTCGCCACCACGATCGACGATGCGGCGGGTGAGGCGTTCGACAAGACCGCCAAGCTGCTCGGCCTCGGCTTTCCCGGCGGCCCGGCGGTTGAAGAAGCAGCGAAACGCGGTGACCCGCGCGCGGTGCCGTTGCCGCGCCCGCTGGTCGGATCGGGCGAGCCGCATTTCTCCTTCGCCGGCCTCAAGAGCGACGTCGCGCGCAAGGTCGGCAAGTTCACGCCCGAGGATCTCGCCGCATCCTTCCAGCAGGCGGTGGTCGATTGCCTGGTCGATCGCACCCGCATCGCGCTGGGCAAGGCTCCGCAGGCCACCGCCCTCGTCGTCGCGGGGGGGGTCGCCGCCAACCTCGCCGTCCGCACCGCACTCACCACGCTCGCAGCAGACCATGGCCTGAGCTTCGTCGCACCGCCGCTCTGGCTCTGCACCGACAATGCCGCCATGATCGCCTGGGCCGGGGTCGAGCGGTTTGCGCTCGGCCTGACCGATCCGCTCGACATGCCCGCGCGCCCGCGCTGGCCGCTCGACCCGGATGCGGAAAAGGTGCGCGGCGCAGGAGTGAAGGCATGAAGATCGGCGTTCTCGGGGGTGGCGCATGGGGCACGGCGCTGGCGCAGGTCGCGGCGCGCGGCGGCGAGCCGGTCACCCTGTGGGCGCGCGAAGATGACGTCGTGACGTCAGTCAACGAGCGCCACGAGAATGCGCTGTTCCTGCCCGGCATCCCGCTCGCCCCGTCGATCCGGGCGACCAGCGACCTTGCAGCGCTGTCAGATTGCGCCGCGCTGTTGGTCGTGGTGCCCGCGCAATTCCTGCGTTCGGTCCTCTCGCAGCTTCCCGCCGGCAACCGCCCGTTGGTGCTGTGCGCCAAGGGGATCGAGGCGGGGACGCAAAAGCTGATCGCTGAAATCGCGCGCGAGCTTCACCCCGATGCGCCAGTTGCAGTCCTGTCCGGCCCGACCTTCGCGCATGAGGTAGCCAAGGGCCTGCCCACCGCCGTCACCCTCGCCTGTGAGGATGACACGTTGCGCGATGCACTGGCCGAGCGGCTCGGCGGATCGACCTTCCGCACCTATGGCTCGTCCGACGTCACCGGCGCGGAGATCGGCGGGGCGGTCAAGAACGTCCTCGCGATCGCGTGCGGCGTAGTCGAGGGCGCGGGGCTGGGCCTCAACGCCCGCGCGGCCCTGATCGCGCGCGGCTTTGCCGAGATGACCCGCTTTGGCGTCGCGCGCGGCGGGCGGCCGGAGACGCTGGCGGGGCTCTCGGGCCTCGGCGACCTCGTCCTCACCTGCTCCTCGACCAATTCGCGCAACTTCTCGCTCGGCGTGGGCCTGGGTCAGGGCAAGGCAGCAGCCGAACTGCTCGCTGACCGCCGCACCGTGGCCGAGGGGGCCGCCACCGCCCCGGTCCTGCGCGAAGCCGCGCGCGCCGCCGGGGTCGAGATGCCAGTGACCGACGCCGTCTGCGCGCTGCTCGAAGGAACGCCGGTCCGCACCGTGATCGACGCGCTCCTCGCCCGCCCGCCGCGCGGCGAAACCGCATGAGATGGGTGGTCGCGGGGTCTGACGGCTAGCGCAGCGCGGTCGCCGCCAGCGCGCTGCAATTGGCATCCTGCGCCAGCGGTGGGCGATCGCCGGCAATGGCATCGCCCAGCAGCTTCAGCACGCCGCCGACATTGGGCTTGGTACCTTCGGGCAGGCGCATCACCGGCGACTTGATCGTGCCCGACACCGGCACCGGCCTGGTCAGCCGCAACAGGCTTTCCTTCTTCGGCGATCCGGTCATCGCCAGCGACAGCGCCTCATTCGACAGGTCCACCGTCCCGGCGAAGCGCGACTGGCTGCGCGACGTGTCGATCAGGAACGGGCTCATCGTACCGGTCCCGCCCTTCACATTGAGCCGCAGGATCATGCAGCGCAACGCCGCCACCTTGTCGCCATCGACCAGCGCGCCGCGCCCGACATCCAGCCCCAGATACGACGCGATGTTCGCCGGAATCCGCCCCGCGCCACCGACCAGCGCGACGCTGCCGCTCGACCGACCGACGGCGGCGCGGATCGTTCGCCCCTCCCCGGTCAGACGGACATGCCCCTGCAGCGGCGCATCGAGCACGCCGTCCCCGGCCAGCGCCGCGATCCGACTGCCGCGCAGCGATAGATCAAGCGTCAGGGTCGGCGCGGGCTTTCCGCCACGCTGGTCGATCACCACACGCCCGCTCATCCGCCCGGGGGTCATGCCCATCGCGAACGGCGCGACGGTCAGCCGCGTATCGTCGAGCGTCAGCGTTGCCTCTGCGGCGCCGAAGCCCATCGTGCCAAGAATGCGGTCCACCCGCACGCGCAGCACACCATCGACATCGCTCACGCTTTTGAGGTCGATCTGCGTCGCCGGGACCAGTCGGTCGCCCAGCCGTGCGCGGCGCGCAGCAGCGATCGCCAGCCCGCGATCATTGGCGAGATCGTCAAAGGCGAGCGTGGCGAGCACGACATCGCCCTCGATCCGCGTCCGTCCGGGCTGGCTTTTGTCCACGGTCGCCGTTGCATTCGACAGGCGCGATTGACCGATCGTCCCGGTCAGCCGCTCGATCCGCCACTGGTCGCCCTTGCGCGAGACTTGTCCGGTCAGCGCCACCGGCTGGGTGCCGAACAATCCCGCCTCGATCACCCGGTCAATGTCGAGCAGGTCGTTGCCGCGCGCCTTGATCGCAAAGGCCATGTCGCGGGTGTTGAACGGAGCCGCCATCGCGCCATCGGCCTCGATCCGGGTGCGCGGTCCCGCCACGGTCGCGCGAAAGCCCCAGCGCTTGCGCCCCGCCACCGGGTCGCCAGCGATCTGGATGCGTACCGGTTCATCGCCCAGCGTGCCGTCACCACCTGCCCGAAAGCCCGATCCATCCGAATCGATCCTCAGCGTCGCGCGCCGGTCCTTCTTCGCATCGCGATAATCGAGAACCACGTTGCGCACCGCCAGCCGGTCGAGCCCGCTGCCACCGCCACTGCTGCGCTTCCGTTCACGCTCCCAGCTCTTGCGCCCGTCCTGCGCGCGAATCAGCACGATACGCCCATTCACTGCCTCGACCGGCTCGGGTGCGAACCGCCCGATCAGGATCGGCAGCACCGGCAGCCGCACGGTCACACGCTCGACCCGCACCATCTCGCCCGCGCCCGCCCAGTCAGGCTGAGCGACGCGCAGATCGCCAATGTCGAGCAGCGGCGAAAAGGAAAAGATCCCGCGCCGCTCGATCGCCCCGATCGTGACCGGCGCACCGATCTGCGCCGTCAGCGCCTGTTCCGCCCGCCCCTTGAACGCTCCCCAGGGCATCATTGCGAGCGCAAGCAGGAGCAGAAGCATCGCCGCAGCAATGCCGATGGCGATCCGGATCATCAGGGTGCGGGAACGCGCAGGCATCGCCGCATGACGCGCGGCCCGCCACCTTCGTTCCGCCCGCGTTTCAGAAATCGATCGCGATGCCCTTCAGCTCCCAGTCGCCATAGCGCGTGGGGTCGTTGCCGAGCGGGTCGCTCTCCGCCTTCTTGCCCACCTCCGGTTTAGGCAGCGGCGGGTTCTTCGACAGATAGGCGGGTGGCTTCACATGGTCGGGGCGCTTGCCCATGGTGGTTCCTCGATTGAAGCGGGACGTAACATTTCCCACATTGGGGTCGGAAAGGAACGAATCCAAGTGAACGGCTTCAAGACGACGATGTTGCTGGCGGCGCTGACCGCGCTGTTCATGGCTCTGGGCTTCACCATTGGCGGGCGCGGCGGCATGGTCATCGCGCTGCTGGCCGCGGTGGGGATGAACCTGTTCACCTACTGGAACGCCGACAAGATCGTGCTGAACATGCATGGCGCGCGCCAGGTCGATGCGGCGTCCGCACCCGAATTCTACAGCCTCGTCGCGGGCCTCGCCCAGCGCGCGCAACTGCCGATGCCCAAGGTCTATGTGATCGACTCGCCCCACCCCAACGCCTTCGCCACCGGCCGCAACCCCGAAAATGCCGCCGTCGCCGCGACCACCGGCCTGCTCAACATCCTCAACCGGGAGGAGGTTGCCGGCGTGATGGCGCATGAACTGGCGCATGTCCGCAACCGCGACACGCTGATCATGACGATGGTCGCGACGATCGCCGGCGCGATTTCGATGCTTGCCAATTTCGGCCTGTTCTTTCGCGGCGGTGGCGGAGACAATCGCGGGGCGATGCTGGCGACCATCCTCGCGGTGATCGTCGCGCCCTTTGCCGCGATGATCGTGCAGATGGCGATCAGCCGCACCCGCGAATATGGCGCGGACAAGGGCGGCGCGGAGATTTCGGGCAACCCGCGCGCGCTCGCCTCGGCCTTGGCCAAGCTTGCGCGCGGGGCTGCGGCCATCCCCAACCCGGTTGCCGAGCGCAACCCGGCGGCGGCGCAGCTCTATATCGTCCCCGGCCTGGCGCGCGGCGGCGACAGCCTGTTCTCGACCCATCCTGACACCGGCAACCGCATCGCGGCACTGGAGGAGATGGCGGTCGTAATGGGCCACAGCGCCCCGCTGGACGTGTTCGCCGCACCTGCGCCGACCGAGCGTCCGTCCGCGCTGGGCGTCCGCGCAACACCCCGCCGCAGCAGCGCGCTCGACCCCAACCGACGCGGATGACGCTTTGGGGGTGAACCCGCAGCCGTTTCGGACTAGGGGGCGGTGATGCCCCGCACTCCCGGTCATCGCCCATCGTCTCGCCCTGCCGATCCTCCCGGCGTTCCCGCGCGGCTTGCCGCCTTGCGCCTGCTCGACGCAGTCCTGCGCCGTGGCCTTGCCATCGAACAGGCGCTCGACGCGTCTACCCAAGGTCTTGCGCCGTCCGACCGAGGCCTCGCGCACGCCATCGCGGCCGAGACGCTGCGCCGCCTCGTCGACCTCGACGACCTGATCGACAGCGCGACGCGCAACCGCCTGCCCGATGACGCCAAGGCGCGCTTCGTGCTGCGCATCGCGCTGGTTCAGGCGTTGCGGCTCGGCACCCCGCCGCACGCCGCGATCTCGACCGCGCTGCCGCTTGTCGATGGCGGTCCGCGCAAGTTGGTCCATGGAGTGTTCGGCACGCTGATGCGTCAGAATGCCGTGCTGACCGATCCGCCCGCGCTCCCCGGCGACGTCTATGCCCGGATCGCTGGCAATTGGGGCGAGCGTGTCGCCGATGCCGCCTGCGCCGCGATCGCCGCTCCGCCCCCGCTCGACCTGACATTGCGCGGTGGAGCCACCGCAGAGGGCGAAAGCCTGCTTCCCGGCCACGTCCGGGTTGCGGCGGGCACCAGCATCCCGGAGCATGAGGGGTTTGCCGAGGGCGACTGGTGGGTGCAGGACATCGCCGCCTCGCTTCCCGCCCGCCTGATCGGCAGCGGAACCGGTCGCGCACTTGATCTCTGCGCTGCCCCCGGTGGAAAGACGCTCCAGCTCGCCGCTGCGGGATGGGACGTGACCGCGGTCGATGCCTCGCAAAGTCGTCTGGCGCGACTTCACGAGAATCTGGAACGTACCGGCCTGTCCGCCACCGTCGTCGCCGCCGACCTACTCAAATGGGAACCCGATTTCGAAGCCGACGCCGTGCTGCTCGACGCGCCGTGCAGCGCCACCGGCATCTTCCGCCGTCACCCAGATGTCCTTCACCGCGTCCGTCCGCGCCTGATCGCCGAGATGGCGGAGCTTCAAGCGCAGTTGCTCCCCCGCGCTGCGCGCTGGGTCCGCCCGGGCGGGCTGCTTGTTTATGCCACCTGCTCGCTCGAACCCGAAGAGGGCGAACAGCAGATCGAGCGTTTCCTGACCGATCACCCGGAATTTGCGATCGACCCGATCCTGCCCGACGAGCTACCCGAAGGGGTGGTCGCGCATCCGCGTGGCTGGCTGCGCACCCTGCCCGGGATGCTCGTGGAACAAGGCGGGCTCGACGGCTTTTTCATGGTGCGGCTGATGCGCGTTGCCGCCTGATCCTGAGGTGATAAAGGAAAGGCCATGAACCCGGTCCGTATCGCCCCGTCCATCCTGTCCGCCGATTTCGCCAAATTGGGCGAGGAAGTGCGCGCGATCGACGCGGCCGGGGCCGACTGGATCCATATCGACGTGATGGACGGGCATTTCGTCCCTAACATCACGATCGGCCCTGCGGTGATCAAGGCATTGCGCCCGCACAGCGCCAAGCCGTTCGACGTCCATCTGATGATCGCTCCGGTCGATCCGATGCTGGAGGCATTTGCGGAGGCCGGTGCCGACTGCCTGTCGGTCCATCCCGAGAGCGGCCCGCACCTTCACCGCACGCTTCAGACGATCAAAGCGCTGGGCAAGCGCGCTGGCGTCGTGCTCAATCCCGCGACCCCAGTCGATGTCGTCGATCACGTGATGGACCTGATTGACCTGATACTGGTGATGAGCGTCAACCCGGGCTTTGGCGGGCAGAAGTTCATTGAAAGCCAGCTCGCCAAGATTTCCGCATTGCGCGCCAAGATCGACACCAGCGGCCGGTCGATCGATCTGGAGGTCGATGGCGGGGTCGATCGCAGCAACGCCGCGCGGGTGATCGCTGCGGGCGCGGACGCGCTTGTCGCGGGCACTGCGGCGTTCAAGGGCGGCCCATCGGCCTATGCCGACAATATCGCCGCGTTGCGGGCGGGGTGAGCATTGGCGGGGATGAGCCCGCCGACGGGGCGGCCGATGACGGGATCGAGCGGGGCAAGCGGCTCATCCGGGTCGGGGGCGATCGTGGTCTATCCCTCGCCGACCGCATTTCCGAAAAGCTGTTCCGCTTGAGCTGGCGCACCCCGATCCATGCGCTGCGGCTGAAGGGTCGCCACCCGCTCAAGCTGATCGCGGTGACCGACGATCCGTTCATGGGCGATCCGGCGCGCGGCAACGCACTGCTCGACGGCAAGCTGATGTTTCGCGGCGAAAGCCATGACGTCACTACGCTGGACTTCGCCCGCCCCGGCTGGTCCACCGCCTTTGGCGAGCATCTGCACAGCTTCGCCTGGCTGCGCGACCTGTCCACCGTCGCCACAAGGCAACAGGCCGCGCCGATCGCCGAAGCGCTGATGCGCGGCTGGCTGGCGGCACATGCCGGCAAGGTCGCCGATCCCGCGTGGCGCGCCGATCTCTGGGGCCGCCGCCTGCAGTTCTGGACCGCGCACGCGCCGCTAATCCTGTCGAGCACCGACCTCGTCTATCGCTCGCAGGTGCTTCACGCACTTGCCCGGGGGGCGCGCCATCTCGACCGCGCCGCCGATCGCGCGCCGACCGGGGCGCCGCGCATCGCCGCCTGGTGCGGGGTGCTCACTGCAGGACTCATGATTCCCGGAGGCGACCCGCGCCGATCATTCGGCGAGGCGGGACTGTCCCGCGCCATCACCGGAGCAGTCAGCCGCGACGGCGGCATCACCGGCCGCTCACCCGCTGCCCTGCTCGATGCGATCCAGCTGCTCACGCTGCTGCGTGAAACCTATGCCGCGCGCCGGCTCGACGCCCCGGGATTCGTCACCAGCGCGATCGACCGCATGGTCTCCGCCCTGCTCGGCGTCAGCCACGGCGACGGCGGGCTCGCCAGCTGGCAGGGTGGGATTCCCGTTTCGGGCGACGTGATCGAACAGACGATTGCAGCAACCGGTGCGCGCGTCCGCCCGCTGCGTCAGGCGCATGAATGGGGCTATCAGCGGCTCGCCCAACAGGGGACGGTGCTGATCATGGACGCCGCCCCGCCGCCGATCGCGCGGGTGATGGCGGGCGGCTGCGCGTCGACCCTCGCCTTTGAATTCTCCGATGGTGCCGAGCGGATCGTGGTCAGCTGCGGCGGCGCACGCGGCGCCGATCTACGCCTGCCCGCAGCGCTGACCGAGGGGCTGCGTACCACCGCCGCCCACTCCACCCTGGTCGTGCGCGACAGCAACTCCACCGCGATCCACCCGGACGGGACGCTCGGTCGTGGCGTGGTCGAGATGGAGCTGAGCCGTAACGAGACCGATACCGCCAGCCGGATCGAGGCGAGCCATGACGGCTATGCCCGCCGCCACGGCGTGATCCACCGCCGCACCATCGCGCTCGGCACCGACGGCCGCGATGTGCGCGGCGAGGACAGTCTGCTTCCGGCGGCAAAACGCGGGGGCAAAAGCGGCGCGGTGCCCTTCACCGTTCGTTTCCACCTCCACCCCGCGGTCGAAGCGACCCCCACCGCCGACGGATCGGGCGCCTTGCTCCGCACCCGATCGGGATCGGTGTGGCAGTTCCGCACACGCGGTGCCGCGCTTGCGATCGAGGAAAGCGTGTGGATCGACGCCAAGGGCATTCCACGTGAAACGCAGCAGCTGGTGCTGACCGGCGAGGCACTGACCGGCGGCTCCAGCATCTCCTGGCTGTTCCACCGGGCGCGTTAGTTGTTGGTTTCAGCAGCGCTGAAACGTCGCGGCACCGGCCCGCTCCCCCACCCGGCCACCCATCGGCAGGATATTCTGGAATGGGTGGCCGGGTGGGAGAGCGGGCCGGTGCCGCAACTCGGGGCTTGCAGAGCAAGCACCGACAGGTAAAGCGCGCGGCCATGACCAGCATCCCCATCCGCCGCGCCCTCCTCTCGGTTTCCGACAAGACCGGGATCGTCGAACTCGGACAGGCGCTCGCCGCCAAGGGCGTTGAACTCGTCTCGACCGGCGGCACGGCAAAGGCGTTGCGTGACGCGGGGCTGGAGGTGCGCGACATCTCCGACCTGACCGGCTTCCCCGAGATGATGGACGGCCGCGTCAAGACGCTGCACCCGGTGGTGCATGGCGGGCTGCTCGCTGTGCGCGACGATGAAGGCCACATGGCCTCGGCCAGCGAACATGCGATCGGCATGATCGATCTTGTCGTGGTCAACCTCTACCCCTTCGCGCAGACGGTGGCGAAGGGCGCGAGCCGCGACGAGATCATCGAGAATATCGATATCGGCGGCCCCTCGATGGTCCGCTCCGCCGCCAAGAACCACGCCTATGTCGCGATCGTCACCGATCCCGCCGACTACGCCGTGGTCGCGAGTGGCGAAACCACGCTGGACGACCGCAAGCGCTTCGCTGCCAAGGCCTATGCCCTGACCGCTCAGTACGACTCAACCATCGCCAGCTGGTTCGCCTTCGCCGATCAGGGCGAGCGCTTCCCCGCAACGCTGCCGATGGTGTTCAAGCGCGGCGAGGAACTGCGCTATGGCGAAAACCCGCATCAGTCCGCCGCACTCTACCTGCCCGCCGGTCCCGCCACGCCGGGCATCGCCCAGGCCGAACAGCTGCAGGGCAAGGAGCTGAGCTACAATAATTACAACGACGCCGACGCCGCGCTCGAGCTGGTCAGCGAATTCCGCGACGGCCCGCCGACCGTGGTCATCGTCAAGCACGCCAACCCGTGCGGCGTCGCGACTGCCGAGACGCTGGTCGATGCGTACAAGGCCGCGCTCGCCTGCGACTCGGTCTCCGCATTCGGCGGGATCATCGCGCTCAACCGCCCGCTCGATGCGGAGACGGCGAAGGCAATCACCGACATCTTCACTGAGGTCGTCGTCGCCCCCGGCGCGAGCGACGAGGCCAAGGCGATCTTCGCCGCCAAAAAGAACCTGCGCCTGCTGATCTGCGGCGAACTGCCCAACCCCGCCCGCCCCGGCCTGATGCTCAAAACCATCGCCGGCGGCGCGCTGGTCCAGTCGCGCGACAATGGCCAGGTGACGCAGGACGCGCTCAAGGTCGTGACGCAGCGCGCGCCGACACAGCAGGAACTGGCCGACTGCCTGTTCGCCTGGACTGTCGCCAAGCACGTCAAATCTAACGCGATCGTCTATGCCAAGGGCGGCAGCACCGCCGGCATCGGCGCCGGCCAGATGAACCGGCTCGAATCCGCGCGCATCGCCGCGTGGAAGGCGAAGGATGCCGCCGACAAGGCCGGCTGGGCCGAGCCGCGCACGATCGGCAGCGCGGTTGCCTCCGACGCCTTCTTCCCCTTCGCCGACGGCCTGCTCGCGGCGGTCGAGGCGGGTGCGACCGCCGTGATCCAGCCGGGCGGCTCTATCCGCGACGACGAGGTGATCGCCGCCGCCGACGAAGCGGGCCTCGCCATGGTCTTCACCGGAATGCGTCACTTCCGGCATTGATGCCCCGCTCCCGGAACGGGAGGGGTTGGGGGAGGGGCGCGCGTTTGCGCGCTCCAAAGACTCAATCAGAGCGGCGCAGCGCCGCTCTCAAACCTTCTCGTCGGGCAGCGTCGGCTCGCTCTTGGGCATCTTCCTGAACAGCTGCCGATCCTCCGGCCCGAACGCCCATTTCGCGATCACGGCGAAATAGGCGATAACGATCGCGGGAATGCCGACCGACAGCTCCAGCCATTCGAGATGTGGCGGGAGCCGGGTGAACGCCCAGCCCACCGCGCCCGCGACGATGATCGCCGCGATAAAGCCGGGGCGCAGGCTGAACACCGACGCGCCGGTCAGCCGCGCCAGCATCCAGCATTTGATCGTCGATCCCAGCGCCAGTGTCAGCACCAGCGCCACCGCCGGACCGGCCGCCTGAACATGTACGTCGAGGCCCATTGCGCGCGCCTGAAAGACCAGAGCGAACGACAACGCCGCCTGAAATCCGAGCAACAGCATCGACACCACCAGATTGCGGTGCCGCGCCATATAGACCAGCCCTGCCTCCGCCACCGCGCCGGGCGTGGCGACGACCTCAGCGGCGAGCAGGAAGCCCAGCGCCACAGCGCCGGCCACGAATTGCGGGCCGACCACGCCCATCACCCCTTCCGCCGGGATACCCCCCATCAGCAGCAACACCGCCTGCAGCGCGATGATCCAGAAGCCGACCTGCCGCACCTGCGCCGCGATCGCTGCGCGGTTCCCCGCCGCGAGGTTGCGCGCGATCACCGGGCCGAGCACGGGATCGAAGCTGGTCTTGAGCTTTTGCGGGAGCGAGGACACCTGCTGCGCCATGTAATAGATGCCGACGATCGCCGGCGGGAACAGCAGGCCCAGAATGAACCGGTCAATATTGCGCGATCCCCATTCGATCGCATCCGCCCCCGCCAGCGGCATGTTGCGCCGGGCAAGCTGGAGCAGCGGGGTCACCCGCGGCGACCAGCCATGCGGCAGGCCATAGCTGCGGATAAACGGGATCAGGCTCGCCACCAAAGCCGCCGCCATCGACAGCACATAGGCGATGATAAGGCCATCGCGCGCCGAGACATAATAGAGCACCCACGCAGCGATGCTGATCGTCCACGGCTCGACGATCGCGCGCGCGGTCACGGTGGCCTTCACATTGTGCCGATAGGCAAGCGCGGCGAGGCTGACATCGGACCAGGCGATCGCGAACACGATCACCGCGAGATAACGGTCGAGCCCCGTCGTCCCGCTATTGGGGAACATCAGGTCGGGAAACACGAACAGCAACGCGCTCGCCAGCATCGAGACGACGAACGCGACCACCATCCCGTCCCACACCACGTGGCTGTGCGGGCGGTCTGTCGACGCCAGCGCCTGCGCCAGCCCGCGCTTGAGGCCCAGCGTCGCGAGCAGCGCCGCCAGCTCCACCACGACCACCGCGAGCGCAAAGCGCCCCACCGTCTCCGCACCATAGAGCCGCCCGGCAATGAACAGGAATGGCAGCCGCGCGAGCAGGCGCAGGAAGAAGCCGAAGATATTGGTCCGCCCGCCCTTGGCAAGCGCGGTGAGGTCGTCGGAAGGGCCGTTCTGCGCGGCGGCGGTGCTCAATGCGCCGCGCCCCAGCTCGGGCCGGTGCCGATCTCGACGCCCAATGGCACGGTGAGCCTGATCGCGGGTTCGGCGGCGTTCTCCATCACCCGGCGGATCACCGCCGACGCCGCCTCAACGTCGCTTTCGGGCAATTCGAACACAAGTTCGTCATGCACCTGCAGCAGCATCCGAACGTTCGGCAGCCCAGCTTCGACCAATGCCGGCCCCATCCGCGCCATGGCGCGCTTGATGATATCAGCGCTCGTCCCCTGAATCGGCGCGTTGATCGCCGCGCGCTCGCTGCCGGCGCGCTCATTCTGGTTGGGGGCGTTGATCCGGGTGAAATGCGTCTTCCGCCCGAACAGCGTCGTGGTGTAGCCCCGCGCCTTCGCCTCGTTCAGCGTATCGGCGATGTAGCGGCTGATGCCGGGAAAACTCTGGAAATAGCGGTCGATCATCCCCTGCGCTTCGTCCGGCGTGACGTCGAGCCGCCCGGCCAGCCCCCAGCGGCTGATGCCATAGAGGATCGCGAAGTTGATCGTCTTGGCCCGCCCGCGCGTATCGCGATTGACCTCGCCGAACAGCTCCATCGCGGTGCGGTTGTGGATGTCCTCGCCCTGTTCGAACGCCTCGCGCAATGCGGGGACATCGGCGATATGCGCGGCGAGGCGCAGCTCGATCTGCGAGTAATCCGCCGACAGAATAACATTGCCTGGCTCGGCAACGAAGGCATCGCGGATCTGGCGGCCGACTTCGGTGCGGATCGGGATATTCTGAAGGTTCGGGTCGGTCGATGACAGCCGCCCGGTCTGCGCGCCGGTCAGGCTGTAACTGGTGTGCACCCGCCCCGTTTCCGGATTGATCTGCGCCTGAAGCGCATCGGTATAGGTGGATTTGAGCTTCGACAGCTGGCGCCAGTCGAGCACCTTCAGCACCATCTCGCGTCCCGGCGAATCCTTGTCCGCCGCGATCCGCTCCAGTTCGTTGACGTCGGTCGAATAGACACCCGACTTGCCCTTGCGCCCGCCCTTGATCCCCATCTTGTCGAACAGCACGTCGCCGAGCTGCTTGGGGCTGCCGATGGTGAATTTGAACCCGGCAATGGCGTGGATCTCGCCCTCCAGGCTCCCAATCTGCTTGGAGAATTCGTCCGACAGCCGCGCCAGCACCGCCGCATCGACCTTGATCCCCGCGCGCTCCATATCGGCGATCACGCGGACGAGCGGCCGGTCTACCATCTCATAGACCCGCGTCGCGCCTTCATAGGCCAGCCGCGGCTTCAACCGCCGCCACAGCCGCAGCGTGACGTCAGCATCCTCGGCGGCGTAGCGGGTCGCGGCCTTGAGATCGACTTCGGCGAACCCGATCTGCTTCTTGCCCGTGCCGGTCACGTCCTTGTACGCGATGCAGCTGTGCGCGAGATGCGTCGCCGCCAGCTCGTCCATGCCATGCCCGTGCAACCCGGCATCGAGGTCGAAGCTCATCACGATCGTGTCGTCGAACGGCGCGACATCGATCCCCAGCCGGCCAAGGATAATCAGGTCATATTTGAGATTATGCCCGATCTTGAGCACCGCCGGGTCCTCGAGCAGCGGCTTGAGCTTCGCCAGCACCGTCGCGCGGTCGAGCTGCACCGGCTTCTCGGCAAACATGTCGGTCCCGCCATGTCCGATCGGGATATAGCAGGCGCGATTGGGGTGCAGCGCCAGGCTCACCCCGACCAGCTCGGCGCGGGTCGCATCGGTCCCCGTCGTCTCGGTATCGACCGCGACCCAGCCCTGACGCTGCGCGCCAATGATCCAGCGGTCGAGCGCCGCCTCGTCGGTCACCGTCTCATATCCATCGTAATCGACGGGAGGATCGGGTTCCAGCCCCGGCGCCTCGGCGCTCTCGACCGGCGCGTCCGCGACCGCCTCGTCGCCGCTGCCCAGTCGCGCGAGCAGCGTCTTGAATCCGTGATGCTCCAGAAACGCGCGCAGCGGCGCATCGGGAATCCCGTCGAGCACGAAATCGTCCAGCGGCTCGGGCAACGGCAAATCCTCGGCCAGCGCCACCAGCTTGCGCGACAGTCGCGCCATTTCGGCATGTTCGATCAGGTTATCGCGCAGCTTGCCCGGCTTCATCGTCGGCGCGGCGGCGAGCACCGCCTCGACATCGCCATGCTCCAGGATCAGCTTGGCCGCAGTCTTCGGCCCGACCCCCGGCACGCCCGGCACATTGTCGACGCTGTCGCCCATCAGCGCCAGCACTTCGCCCAATTTGTCCGGCCCGACGCCGAATTTCTCGACCACCGCCTCCGGCCCCATGCGCCGGTCCTTCATCGTGTCGAGCATGTCGATGCCCGGCTCGGTCAGCAGCTGCATTAGATCCTTGTCAGAGCTGACGATCGTCACCTGCCACCCCTGCGCGAGCGCTGCCCTGGCGTAGCTGGCGATCAGGTCATCCGCCTCCCAGCCCAATTCCTCGATGCACGGGAGGCTGAACGCGCGGGTCGCGTCACGGATCATCGGGAATTGCGGCTTGAGGTCTTCCGGCGCGGGCGGACGATGCGCCTTATACTGGTCATAGAGGTCGTTGCGGAACGTATGTTCGCTCTTGTCGAGGATTACCGCGAGATGCGTCGGCCCCTCCGCCTTGTGCAGCTCGCTCGCCAGTTTCCACAGCATCGACACATAGCCATAGACCGCGCCGGCCGGCTCACCATGCTTGTTGGTCAGCTTGGGCAGCACATGATAGGCGCGGAAGATAAAGCTCGAACCGTCGACAAGATAGAGATGAGGCATGGAGCGTGGCTTAGCAGCGCCGCGCGGCGTGGGCGAGAGCTAACCCTTAACGGTGGTTCGCCACCACGCTGGCCACCACCGCCTGCATCAGTGCCTGCCGCTCGCGTACCGGGCGCGGGGTGTCGCCGATCATCACCGCGATTGCATAAGACTTGCCATCGGGTGCCGTCAGAATGCCGATATCGTTGAAGCCTGCGGTGCGCGCGCCCAGGTCCTGGCCCGTCCCGGTCTTGTGCGCCAGCGCCCAGCCCACCGGCACCGCTGCGCGCAGCCGCGCCTTGCCCGTCCGCGTGCCCGACATGACGTTGGTCAGGAAACTGGTCGAGGATGCCGACAGCAGCTCGCCGGCCTTCAACCGCGCTAGCGCCAGCGCGATCGCCGAGGGCGCAGCGCCATCGACCGGATCGGCGACATACGAATCGAACGCCGCGCGCCGCACCGTCGGCGGCAGCGCCGCACGCGCGCGCTGAAACTCGCCCGCCATCGAATAACGCTGGTCCCAGCGCAGCCCCGCCGTGCCCGCCTGCAACAACCGTTCGCCCGGGCCGAAGCGGATCTCGCCCAGTCCGCGATCGGCAATGAATGCGCGCACCGCCTGCGGTCCGCCGACCAGGGTGAGCAGCCGGTCATTGGCCGTATTGTCGCTCGACTGCATCGCGCGCAGCAGCAACTCGCGCACCGTGGTGCGATAGACGCCGTCACGCACCACCAGCGACGCGATCGGCTGGTGGAACAGCGTCAGATGTTCGCGGGTCAGCTCGACCGGATCGTCGAGCGTCAGCCGCCCCTTGTCGCGCGCGTCGAGCACGGTCATCGCGACCCACAGCTTGCTCACGCTCTGCTGCGGCATCCGGCGATCGCCATTGGCATCGACCTGCCAGCCCCATTCGAGGCTGCGCACCGAAATGCCCACCACCCCACCGAAATCGCGCGCCAGCACATCGACCGTGGCGGTCAGCGCGGCGGGCGCGGGAAAGACGGGAAGCGGTTTGGGCGCGGCCGGAATCGGCATCGACACGCGATAGCTGGCCGGGGGAAGGTCGCGGGGCAGGTCGTCGCGATGCACGCCCGCGCCGATCAGCAGGACGGGCGCGAGGCCCGCCAAAGTCATTGCACGCTGAAGAATTGTAAACTCCTGCATCCCCAACACGATACCACGCCCCTTGCCCAAAGCGAACATGCGGCGTCGCGGCGCTCCGGCTCAAGAGTCGATTGCGGCTTCTGCGACGAACGCGGGGAATATGACGGCAAAGCGTGAAGATTCGGCCAAAATATCAGGGAACCAATACAGTATCGCGGGCGATTTCGTCGGTTTGCGGGTGATCCAGCGTATAATGCAGCCCGCGGCTTTCATGGCGATGCAGCGCCGATCGCACGATCAGCTCGGCCGATTGCAGCAGGTTGCGCAGCTCGATCAGGTCCGGCGTTACCCGGAAATGGCCGTAATAATCGGCGACCTCCTCGTTCAGCATCTTGATCCGGTGCGCCGCGCGTTCGAGCCTTTTGGTCGTGCGCACGATCCCGACATAGTTCCACATGAACCGCCGGATTTCGGTCCAGTTCTGCTTGATCACCACCTCTTCGTCCGAATCGGTGACGCGGCTCTCGTCCCATGGCCGGATCGGCGGCGGCGCGGGCAGGTCGTCCCAATTCGCCGCGATATGCCGCGCCGCCGCCTCGCCGAACACGAAACATTCGAGTAGCGAGTTGCTAGCGAGGCGGTTGGCGCCGTGCAGCCCGCTCTCGCTGCACTCGCCCGCGGCGTAGAGTCCGGGCAAATCGGTACGCCCGTCCAGATCGACGACGATCCCGCCGCACGTATAATGCTGTGCCGGCACTACCGGGATCGGGCCGGTGGTCATGTCGATGCCCAGGCCGATCAGCTTGTCATAGATGTTGGGGAAATGCCCCTGCACGAACTCCGGCGGCATATGGCTGATGTCGAGATGGACATAGTCGAGACCATAGCGCTTGATCTCCGCGTCGATCGCACGGGCGACCACGTCGCGCGGGGCCAGCTCCATCCGCTCCGCATCATAATAGCTCATGAAGCGCTTGCCGGTCTGCGGGTTGATCAGCCGCCCGCCCTCGCCGCGCACCGCCTCGGTGATCAGGAAATTCTTGACGTCGAGATTGTAGAGGCAGGTCGGGTGGAACTGCATCATCTCCATGTTCGAGATGCGGCACCCCGCGCGCCACGCCATCGCGATGCCGTCACCGGTCGCCCCTTTGGGCGCGGTGGAGAACAGGTAGGTGCGCCCCGCACCGCCGGTCGCCAGCACCGTCGCATTGGCGGTGAACAGCTCGACGCCCCCCGTGGCGCGGTTGACGGCATAGACGCCCCACACCTTGCCCGCGCCGGAGTAGCGCAGCTCATGGCGGCTGGTGGCGAGGTCAATCGCGACCATGTCGGGGACCAAATTGATGTTGGGATGTGCCTGCGCCGCGCGGATCAGCGCGACCTGCACCGCCCAGCCGGTGGCGTCATCGACATGGACGATCCGCCGCGCGCTATGCCCGCCCTCGCGCGTCAGATGCAGAGCGTTTCCGTCCATGTTGAACGGCACGCCCAGCTCGACCAGCCGCTGGATCGCGGCCGGGGCGTTCTCGACCACCATTTCCACCGTCGCACGGTCGTTCAGCCCCGCGCCGGCGACCATCGTATCTTCGATATGCGCCTCGAACGTGTCGCCCGGCTCCAGCACAGCGGCGATTCCGCCCTGCGCCCAGGCCGTCGACCCCTCGTCCAGCCCGCCCTTGGCCAGCACCGTCACCTTGAACCGTTCGGCCAAATTGAGCGCGGCGGTCAGCCCAGCGGCACCCGAGCCGATGATGAGGACGTCACACTGATGGGGGTCGTGGGCCAATCTCGTTCCTTCGCGCACCGATGGCGGGAGAGACGCTATGCGACAAAGCGCGGCGATTTCAAACACGCTGCGGTTGCCGCGCGATGACCCAGGCCATAGCGAGGGGTCTCCAAGGAGATTCCGATGCGCCTGATCCTCGCCGCCGCTGCCGCATGGCTTGCCACGCTGAGTCCCGCGCTCGCCGCCCCCGGCTGCCCGGTCACACCCGGCACTACGGCGCGGGTCACGGTCGGCGACACCGGGCGCTCCATGCTGCTCCGTGTCCCGGCGAATGCACAGACAGGCCGCCTCCCGCTCGTCTTCGCGCTGCACGGCAGCGGCGGCGATGGCGCCGCGATCCTTGCGCAGTCGAAGCTGGAGGCGAGCAGCGACCGCCACGGCTTTCTCGTCGCCGCGCCCGATGCGGGCATTCCGGTCGAGCGCGGCTTTGTCTGGAACATTCCCGGCGTTCCTACCGTCACCGGCAAGGTGCCGGGGCCGGGCGATGCCGATGACGCGGCGTTCCTGAAGGCCGCGATCGAGTGGCTCGCGGCCAGCGGCTGTGCGGACGCCAGGCGCGTTTATGCCACCGGCCTGTCGGGTGGCGGGCGGATGACGTCATGGCTCGGCTGTGTCGCCTCGGATCGCTTCGCCGCCATCGCTCCGGTCGTCGGCCTGCGCGCGGGTAACCCGCTGGCAAGCGACAAGACCCGCCCCGATCCCGCCACCTGCACGCCCAAGCACCCGATGCCGGTGATCGCCTTTGCCGGCGATGCCGATGGCACCAACCCGGTGCAGGGCGGTGGCGCAGGCTATTGGCAATATACGATGGAGGCGGCTGAAGCACGCTGGGCCGCGCTCAATGGCTGCACCGCCGGCCCGCTGCGCCGCGACCTTGCCGCCAATCTCTACGAACGGCTCCACACCCGATGTCGCGCCCAAGCCGAGGTGGCCGCCCATATCCTGCGTGGCGGCGGCCATGTCTGGACCGCCGACAATGACGCCATGTGGCGATTCTTCGCGCGGTATCGGCGTTAAGCCGCGCTAAGGCCGGGCGAGCGCCGCCCCATAGGCAGCTATGCTGTCCTCTTTGCCGTTTCGTAGCCGTTTCATCGCGCGTTGCACGGGCCAAACGACCGGGCCGCTTTTAAGCTTCAACGCAAGATTGATCTCAGCCTGCGGATCGCCATCGTCGCCCTCCCAATCGCCGCCCAATTGGCGGCGCAGAGTTTCCCCCACATAACTTCCAATCGCGAAAATCCGTGCGCCCAAATCCTCACTAAGAAGTCCGTCGGGGCGAACGGTCCCGCCCGGCGCGTGATCGTCGAAGAACCGATCCACTTCCCGCAGGCTTTCCATATAGAAATCCGCTTTGTAGCCGGATGACGTCAGCGCACGCGCGATCCAATCGGCGGAAGCGCGCGCGTCAGATACAATTTTTGCCTCGGTCATCATAGCCGTTCCTTTCGCAGGAAGCGCAATAATCGCGCCGATCAACCCGATCGGCCCAGCAAATTCTCTTCGTCGGAGCTTCACGCGTTCGCCGCCCGCGTCAGGCTCAGGAACACGTCCTCCAGATCCGCCTCGCGCGTGCTGACGTCAACGATGCCGAACCCGGCCGCCTGCACCGCGCCCAGCACCTCGCCGGCATTCGCGCGGTCCTTGCGATAGGTGATGACGAGCGTCCGCTCGCCCTTCGCCTCGATCTTCTGGAAACAGCCATTGACGGGCAGGTCGATGATGTCGCGATCGACCACCACCTCGACCGCCTTTTCCTGAGTCTTGCCGACCAGCTCGCGGGTGGGTTCGTTGGCGATCAGCTTGCCGTGGTTGATGATCGCGATGCGATCGCACAGCTGCTCGGCTTCCTCGAGATAATGGGTGGTCAGCACCACCGTCACGCCCTGCTCGTTGAGCGTGCGGACATAGGCCCAGAGCTGCTGGCGCAGTTCGATATCCACGCCCGCCGTGGGCTCGTCGAGCACCAGCACCGGCGGCGCATGCACCATCGCCTTCGCCACCATCAACCGCCGCTTCATGCCCCCCGACAGCGTCCGCGAATAGGCGCGCGCCTTGTCCTCCAGATGCACGGCGCGGAGCAACTCCATCGACCGGCGCTGCGCCTTGGGCACACCATACAGTCCGGCCTGGATCTCCAGCGTCTCGACCGGCGTGAAGAACGGGTCGAACATGATCTCCTGATTGACGATCCCGATCGCGCGCTTGGCGTTGCGCGGGCTGGCGTCGATGTCGAAGCCCCAGATGCTTGCGCGTCCGCCGGTCTTGTTGACGAGGCCCGCCAGGATGTTGATCAGCGTCGACTTGCCCGCGCCATTCGGCCCCAACAGCCCGAAAATCTGCCCGCGCGGCACGGTGAAGGTGACATTGTCGAGGGCCTGCTTGCCGCCCTGATAGACCTTGGAAAGGCCGTCGATCTCGATCGCCGCGTCGCTCATATGTGGGGAAGTGGGACGGTGCGGGGCGATTGGCAAGCGAAAGACGTTGCCAAGACCGGACGCACGGCACAGGCTGAACCGCCATCAGGGGAGGAACACCAATGCTCATCGCCCACGCACTCGCGCTTGCCATGGTTCAGGCCACCCCAACGCCCGCCGATCAGGCGGACGCGAAATGTGTGTTCGCAATGACGATGCTGGGCGAAAGCGCTTCCGCAACCGACAAGCCCGGGCTCGACATGACGATGAGTTTTTACCTCGGCAAGATCGTCGGGCGCAGCGGAGCCGCCATGCTCGGCCCGGCAATGGAGGCGGTAGCGGCGGCAATGCAGGCCGGCGGCATCGGCGGCGCGGCCAAACTCGCCGAAGGCTGCGCGAATGAGTTCGAGCGCTCGACTGCGGCGATGTGAGCCCATTGCACGCCGTGATTGCCCGGCCGCGCTCGCTTTGCTAGGCGGGCAAGCATGATCGCGCCGCCCGAAATCTCCCGCGTCACCATAGCCCGCGTTGCCTGTGACGGTGCCCATGCCGGTATTCCAGCCGCATTGGGCCATCCCCGCGTGTTTTTGCAGATCGACGAGCATGGCTATGTCGATTGCGGCTATTGCGACCGCCGCTTCGTGCTGATCGGCGGCCCCGCTGACGGCGCCGACCAGTCGCAATTGCCCGACCACCCGGCTGGCGCGAGCGTCTGATCCGCCTATATTGGCGGGATGTACAGCGATCCCCGAGGCTTCCTCTACCGCGACGGCTTTGACGCCGACGCCGCGCAGCGCCTGACCGCATCGATCCTCACCACGGCGGAGGATGGCGAGCTTTACCTGCAATATCGCAAGTCGGAGGCATTCGGCTTCGACGACGGGCGGCTCAAGACCGCATCCTACAACACCGATTCGGGCTTCGGCCTGCGCGCGGTGAGTGGCGAGACCACTGCCTTCGCCCATGCCAATGAGATCAGCGACGCCGCGATCCGCCGCGCGGGTGAAACGATGGCGCTGATCGACCCGGCGACCGGCCCCAAGGCCGCAGCGCCGGCGCGGACCAACCGCCATCTCTATACCGATGCCGACCCGCTCGACCTCGTCCCCTTCGCCGACAAGGTGAATCTGTGCCAGACGATCGACGCTGCCGCGCGCGCCCGCGATCCGCGCGTGGTGCAGGTATCGGTCAGCCTGCTCGGATCGTGGAGCGTGGTCGAGATCGTCCGCCCCGACGGCTTCATCGCCACCGATATCCGCCCGCTGGTCCGCCTCAACGTCAGCATCGTGGTCGAAGCCAACGGACGCCGCGAAACCGGCAGCTTCGGCACCGGCGGCCGTGCGCTCTATGACCGGCTGATGCAGCCCGAAACGTGGAACCGCGCGATCGACGAAGCGCTGGCGCAGGCGCTGGTCAATCTCGACGCGGTCGATGCCCCGGCGGGCGAGATGACCGTGCTGCTCGGACCCGGCTGGCCCGGCATCCTGTTGCACGAGGCGATCGGCCATGGGCTTGAGGGCGATTTCAACCGCAAGGGCACCAGCGCCTTTTCTGACCGAATCGGCGAGCGGGTCGCCGCGCCTGGCGTCACCGTGGTCGATGACGGGTCGATCACCGACCGCCGCGGGTCGCTGTCGATCGATGACGAGGGCACGCCGACGCGCGAGACGGTGTTGATCGAGGACGGGATCCTGCGCGGCTATATGCAGGATCGCATGAACGCCCGGCTGATGGGGGTCGAGCCAACCGGCAATGGCCGCCGCGAATCCTTCCAGCACGCCCCGATGCCGCGCATGACCAACACCTTCATGCGCGGGGGCAAGGACGATCCCGCCGAACTGCTGAGCCGGGTGAAGAAGGGCATCTTCGCCAAGAGCTTTGGCGGCGGTCAGGTCGACATCGTCTCGGGCAAGTTCGTCTTCTCTTGCACCGAAGCGTACAAGATTGAGAACGGCAAGCTCGGTACCCCGATCAAGGGCGCGACGCTAATCGGCGATGGGCCGACCAGCCTGACCCGGGTGATCGGGATCGGCAATGATTTCGCGCTCGACGAGGGGATCGGCATGTGTGGCAAGGGCGGGCAGTCGGTGCCGGCCGGCGTCGGCCAACCGACGTTGTTGCTGGACGGGCTAACCGTGGGCGGAACCGCCTAAGCGAGCAGCCGTGCGACCTCGGTAAAATCATGCGCGATATCGTGGACACCCAGCGCGCGCAGGCGGCTGGCGTGGTCCGGCCCGCAATGACTCCCCGCGCACAGGCCGATGACATGCGCGCCCGACGCCACCGCCCCGGTGGCGCCGACAGGTGAGTCCTCCAGGATCGCACAGCGCTCAATCGGCACGCCCAATTGTGCGGCTGCGTGAAGGTAGATGTCGGGCGCAGGCTTCCCCCGCGCCACATGCTCGCGCCCGCTGAAGATTCGCCCGTCAAACGCATCGCGGATGCCGAGATGGTCGAGATGCGTGCCGATCCAGTGGCTGTTGCTCGACGAGGCGATGGCGCGCGGCAAATCAGCGGGCAGCGCGCGGACGAACGCGATCGCCCCGGCGACCTCGGCTACGCCTTCGGTCAGCGCGCGGCGATTCTCGATCTCGCGCGCCGAATGGAAGTCTTCAGGCAGCGTCCGCCCGATCCAGGTCTCGATCGCGTCGAGAAACTCGCGTCCCGCCAGCCCCATGAAGTTCGCCATCGAATCTTCGGGGCTGGTCGGATGGCCGATCGCGGTCAGATACTCGGCAATATGCCGGTTGCCCTCGAACTCGCTCTCGAGCAGCACGCCGTCGAAATCGAAGATCAGCGCGTCGAAGCGCACCGCCAGGCTCATGTGCGCGCGCCGAACAATGCCGTGCCGACGCGGACATGCGTCGCGCCGATCGTCACAGCGACCTCGAAATCGTCCGACATGCCAATGCTGAGTCCGTCCAGCCCGGCTTCGCGCGCGAGCTTGGCCAGCAGCGCGAAATAGGGTGCCGAATCAACTCCGACCGGCGGCACCGCCATCAGCCCGGCAATGGGAAGGTTCGCCGCCTTAACCTCCGCAAGCAACCCCGGCAGGTCCGCGACCGCGACGCCGCCCTTTTGCGGCTCGTCGCCGATATTGACCTGAATGAAGCAATCGGGCCGCTTGCTGCTGTCATCCATCGCCTTGGCGAGTGCGGCGACGAGCGAGGGACGGTCGACCGAATGAATCGCGTCGAACAGCGCCACCGCGTCGGCAGCCTTGTTCGACTGAAGCTGGCCGACAAGGTGCAGCCTGATATCGGGATGTGCCGCGCGCAGTTCGGGCCATTTGGCCGCAGCCTCCTGCACCCGATTCTCGCCGAATTCGCGCTGGCCCGCGTCAATCAACGGCTGGATCGTGTCAGCGTCATGCGTTTTGGACACCGCGATCAGCGTGACCGCGTCGGGACGACGGTCAGCGAGTGCGGCGGCGCGGGCGATTCGCGACTGGATGTCGGCGAGGCGGGATGAAGCGGTTTCGGCGGACATGCGGCGCGCTATAGGTGGCGTGATGCCGCGCCGCCACCCCCGCCCCTCAACCTTGCCGCGTCGCTGGCTGATGACTGATGAGCGGCTGGGCGACGCGCTGTGGGGGGCGATTGACGCGCTGCCGCGCGGGTCGGGGATCATCTTCCGGCATTATGCGACCTCACCAACGACCCGACGCGTACTCTTCAAGCAGGTGCATCGGATGGCGCTACGCAAGGGGCTGCTGCTGGTGGTGGCGGGTCCACCCGTCGGACGGGCAGAATTGCGGCATGGCCGCGAGAGCGGTGCGCTGACCGCTCCGGTCCACTCCCGCCGCGAAGCGATCGCCGCGAATCGCGCGGGCGCCGCTTTGCTGTTCGTCTCCCCGGTTCATCCTACCCGTTCGCACCCGGGCGCCCCTGTGCTGGGGCGAGCGCGACTCGGGCTGATGATTCGCGGGCTGAAACTGCCAGTGATCGCGCTCGGCGGGATGAACGAACGGCGATGGCGCGCGCTCAAGCCGCTCGGCGTGTATGGCTGGGCCGGAATCGACGCCTGGGCCTGAGCGCCAGGTCAGCGATCAGAAGCGGATTGCGGTTCCGACATAGACCGCCTGGCTGTCACGGCGGTCGTCGTTAAGCTGCGGCAGGCGGTCCTTCTCACTCGAATAGCGCACACCTGCGGTCACATCGAGGTTGCGGGTAATCGAGTAAGCGCCACCGACATCAATCGAGTAATTCGGATCGACGGTCAGCAGGCGCGGACCGCGCTCGCTCGGCTTCTCGCTCGTCGCCTTGATCCGGCCCGATGCGCGCTTGCCCGTGTAGGACAGGCCGAGATCCATCTTCTCGCTGCTGCCCGGCTGACCCGCCAGATCCATCTTGGCGAGGTCGCCCGAGATGGCAAAGCGCTTCCAGCCCACCGAAACGCCCAGATTATAGGCGATCGGCTGAAGCGTCACGGAAGCCGGAGCTGCGGCACCACGATCCGCAACGGCAGCCGACGGACGTGCGGTGCGCGCACGAACCGCGACAGTCACGCTGCGATTGCTGGTCCCGCGTGTATCGGCAGGGGTGAAGCGAAAGCCGGTGCCCGACAGGCCGCTGCGTGCCAGTGCCGCAGCGAGTCGTGGATCCGCCGATGCCGGAGTGAAGGTGCCGATTCCGGCAATTGGGGCAGCGCGCGCCGAGGTGGCGCGCTGCGGCGTCCCGGTCTGTGCGAGCAGCGCCGGCGCGGCAACGAGCCCGGCAACGCCCAGCGCCCCCAGTCCCAAGCCAGCAATGATCCGACGAATACGCATTGAAACCCCTTGTTCGCTCAAGCGCTACCATGATTCGGCCGCAATGTTCCACTGGGCAGAATCCGATTTCGCCGCAGGTGTTGCACAAGACGCACAGCCCGCCGCGCCCTACCATCGTCTGGCGCGGCGGCTTGCGCTTGCGGCGCGCGCGCCAGCATCTATAGATGCACACCGAACAGATGAGACTTCCCATAGGATGATGCCGATGAACCGCCAGTTGCGCACCGCGATCCTGGGCAGCGTTGCCCTCACCCTCGCCGCGTGCGGCGGCGGCGGCGATCGCCCGCGCGCCGATCTTGCCGCATCGAAAGTAACGACAATCGGCGTCAACGCCTATCTGTGGCGCGCCGCGCTCGACACCGTGTCGTTCGCCCCGATCGCCCAGACCGATTCGAATGGCGGCGTGATCGTCACCGACTGGCATGTGAACCCGAACCTGACCACCGAGCGGGTGAAGATCACGGTTGCAATTCTGGATCAGGACCTGCGCGCCGATGCGCTGCGGGTCAGCGTCCAGCGTCAGCAGAATCGCGGCGGCCAGTGGGTCGATGCGCCGGTCGAGGCGGCAACGGTGCAAAAGCTTGAGGACATCATCCTCACCAAGGCCCGCGACCTGCGCCGCGCCGCGATCGCCGGGAATTGAGCGTCGTAGATTAGTTTAGCGGCACCGGCCTGCTCCTCCACCCGGCGACGGCCTTCGCGGACCCGGGTGCGGGGGCGAACCGGCGTCGAGCCTGAGGAAACACCATGTCGCGGTTCAACGCGCTGAACGCCGACTCCGCGTGGCAGAAGGTCTGGGAAGAACGCCAGACCTTCGCCGCGGACGATCATTCGCCCAAGCCCAAATCCTATGTGCTTGAGATGTTTCCCTATCCGTCGGGGCGCATCCATATGGGGCATGTCCGCAACTACACGATGGGCGACGTGCTGACGCGCTATCGGCGGATGAAGGGCATGGAAGTGCTCCACCCGATGGGGTGGGACGCGTTCGGGATGCCGGCCGAGAATGCCGCGATGGAGAAAAAGGTCCATCCCGGCGGGTGGACGCGCGACAATATCGCGACGATGCGCGCGCAGCTGAAGCGCCTTGGCCTCGCCATCGACTGGGGTCGCGAGCTGGCGACGTGCGAGCCGGATTATTACGGCCACGAACAGGCGCTGTTCCTCGATCTGTTCGCTAACGGATTGGTTTACCGCAAGGAATCGACGGTCAACTGGGACCCGGTCGACATGACCGTGCTCGCCAATGAGCAGGTGATCGACGGGCGCGGCTGGCGGTCGGGGGCGCTGGTCGAGAAGAAGAAGCTTAACCAGTGGTTCCTCAAGATCACCGACTTTGCCGACGAGCTGCTCGACGGGCTCGAAACCCTCGACAAATGGCCCGACAAGGTCCGGCTGATGCAGGAAAACTGGATCGGCAAGTCGCAGGGGATGCAGTTCCGCTTCAAGATTTCGTCGAGCGATTTCAATGAAGTAGAGGTGTTCACCACCCGGCCCGACACGATTTTCGGGTCGAGCTTCGTCGCGATCGCGGCGGATCATCCGATTGCGCAGGAGCTCGCGGCCAAGGACCCGGCGGCGGCGGACTTCATCGCGCAGTGCAAGCTGGGCGGGACCACGGCGGCGGAGATCGAGACGCAGGAGAAATTGGGCTTCGACACCGGTATCCGCGCGGCGCATCCCTTTGATTCCACTTGGGAATTGCCGGTCTATATCGCCAATTTCGTGCTGATGGACTATGGCACCGGCGCAGTGTTCGGGGTGCCGGCGCATGACCAGCGCGATTTCGAATTTGCGACCAAATATGGCCTGCCGATCCGCCGAGTCGTCTCGGATGGCGAAAAAACCCAAAGCGAATATGTCGAGGAAGAAAGCTACACCGGCCCCGGCACGCTTGTGAATTCTCACTTCCTGAATGGCATGGATGTCGCCGACGCGAAGCGTGAGGTGATCCGCCGCGCCGAATCCGAAGGATGGGGCAAGGGAACGACGGTCTGGCGGCTGCGCGACTGGGGCGTGTCGCGCCAGCGTTACTGGGGCACGCCGATTCCGATCGTCCATTGCGAGATCTGCGGCGCGGTGCCGGTGCCCAAGAAGCAGCTGCCGGTGGTGCTGCCCGAGGATGTCAGCTTCGACATCCCCGGAAACCCGCTCGACCGCCATCCGACCTGGAAGCATGTCGATTGCCCGCAATGCGGCAAACCGGCGCGGCGCGAGACCGATACGCTCGATACCTTCGTCGATTCGAGCTGGTATTTCATCCGCTTTGCCAGCCAGCCCGGCGACAAGCCGTTCGACCGCGCGGTGGCCGAGCAATGGCTGCCGGTGAATCAATATATCGGCGGGGTCGAACATGCGATCCTGCACCTGCTCTATGCCCGCTTCTGGACGCGCGCGCTCAAGCGGATCGGGATGATCGACATCGCCGAGCCGTTCGAGGGGCTGTTCACGCAGGGCATGGTGACGCACGAAACCTACAAATCCGCCGATGGCCGCTGGCTGTCGCCGGGTGAGGTGGTGCGGAGCAACGACGCGCTGGTCGAGGTCGAGGGCGGTGGCCCGGTCACCGTCGGCCGCATCGAGAAGATGTCCAAGTCCAAGAAGAACACGGTCGATCCCGAACCGATCGTCGACCAATATGGCGCGGACGCGGTGCGTTGGTTCGTGCTGTCGGATTCGCCGCCCGAGCGCGATCTGGAGTGGACCGAGAACGGAATCGAGGGTGCCTGGCGCTTCGTCCAGCGGCTGTGGCGGCTGTTCGACGGGCTGGAGGACTGGACCGGGGAGGACAAGAGCCTCGACCGCGTGCTGCACCAGACGATCGCCGGGGTCGCCGCGGATATCGAAGGGCTGCAGTTCAACAAGGCGGTGGCCAAGCTCTATGGGCTGGTCAATGCGCTCGAAAAGGCCGCGCCGAGTGCGTCGCGTGCCAATGCGATTCGCACCGCGATCCTGATTGCCGCGCCGATGGTGCCGCATCTGGCCGAGGAAGCCTGGGCCGCGATGGGCAATGACGGCCTGATTGCCGACGCCGCATGGCCTGCGGTCGACCCTGCCCTGCTGGTCGATGACGAGGTGACGATCGCGATCCAGGTCAATGGCAAGCTGCGCGACACGGTCACGGCGGCCAAGGGCGCGGACAAGGCCGATCTGGAAGCCATGGCCTTGGCAAACCCCAATGTGCAGCGCATTCTGGACGGCGCTACCCCGCGAAAGGTGATCGTCGTGCCCGACCGTCTGGTGAACATCGTCGCATGAAGCGCGCAGCACTCCTGATCGCGCTGCTCGCGGCGAGCGCCACGCTGTCGGGCTGCGGGCTGCGGCCGCTGTACGGCGGCGGCGTGGGTGGCCCGGTGCAGACGATGCTGTCGGGGGTCGAGGTTGCGCCGATTCCGGGCGAGAATGGCTGGCTGGTCGCCAATGCCGTGCGCGACCGGATCGAGGCGACGCGCAGCGGCACCCCGGCCTATCGGCTGGAGATCAAGCTGGACGACCGGATCGAGGGTCTGGGCGTGCGCAGCGATGACGTGGTGACGCGCGAGCGGCGGACGTTGCGGGCACGATACCAGCTGATCGACCTGGCGACCGGCCAGACCGTGCTCGACGCGACCGCCGGGTCGGATGCGGGCATCGACGTCGCGGGATCGGAATATGCGACGATTGCGGCCGAGCGGAGCGCGCTGGAGCGGCTGTCGGGCATCGTCGCCGACCAGATCGTCGCGCGACTCGCCCGTTACGCGCGCAGCTCCAAAACGAAGTGAAGGCGAGCGAAGCACAGATTCGCGCGCGGCTGGACAAGCCCGGCCCTGATGTTCGCCTGTTCCTGCTCTATGGCCCCGATGAGGCGGGTGCCAACGACCTGGCCGCACGGCTCGGCCGGGCGATGGGGCCGGATGCCGAGCGCATCGATATCGAGGGCAGCGCACTGAAGGATGATGCCGGGCTGCTCGCGGGCGAGGCGGCGTCGCTGTCGCTGTTCGGCGGCGCGCGCTACATCCGCGTGTCGGGCATCGACGATGGCGGCACCGACGCGGTGCGGATGCTGATCGAGACGGAGACGGCGGGGAATCCGGTGGTCGCGGTCGGAGGTGGGCTGAAAGGCACCGGACGGCTGCTCAAGCTCGCGCTCGCCGCGCCCAATGTGATGGTCCATGCCTGTTACGTGCCCGACGCGCGCACCGCCGGGCAGCTGGCGACCGGAATCGCGCGCGAACATGGGTTGCGGCTGGTCGGTGGGGCGGCGGATCGGCTGGCGGCGATGTCGGGCGGGGATCGCGCGGTGCTGGCGCGCGAGATCGAGAAATTGTCGCTGTTCCTCGACGCCGCGCCCGATCGCCCGCGTGAAGCGGGGATCGAGGCGCTCGACGCCATCGGCGCGGATCTGGGCGAGGCCGAGATGTCGGGCGCGATCGAGGCGGTGGTGGGCGGTCGCCCGGCGGAGATCGGCGTGGAACTGGCGCGGCTCGATGCGGCGGGGGTTTCGACCATTCCCCTGCTGCGCGGCCTGGTCCGCCGCCTGATGGCGCTGGCCGAGATGCGCGCCGATATCGACCATGGCATGAGCCCCGGCGAAGTGGTCAAGAAGCACCGCGTCTTCTTCAAGGAGGAAGCCGCGACGATCCGCGCGCTGCAGCGGTGGAACAGCCCGATGCTGGCGCGCGCCGTGGAACGCGCGCGCGAGGCCGAGCGCGCGATGACGCGCGGTGGGGGGAATGCCGGGCAGGTGTTGGCGGATCATGAGCTGGCGGTGCTGGCTCGCGGGGCGGCGCGCGGGTGAGAATGGTGCAATTCAAGCCAGCGTAAGTGAAGGGGGATAGCCACGCACTCGCTTCCCCAACTGATCGAATCTTCTCGGCAAATGACCGCTATGCAGCGTATGATATCGAGGAAGATCATGGGAGGTCGGTATGGTTTGGGCGGCGGCTCTAGCGCTGACGTTCCAGCAGGGCGAGAAGCCTGTCGTCGTAATTCCGCCAGCGCAGCCCATACCACGCGCTTGGACGCCGACTATTGCTAAGCAAGTGGACGCCCCAACGCCGCCAGACAACAAAGAGACCATGAGCTGGCGCAAGGTCGGGCGCTGGCACATTCGGATCGACCACAGCCTGTCGAACGGGTGCTTTGCGGCTATGATGTATAGTGATCGCACCATTTTTCGCATTGGCATCAACAATGATGCGGGCGGCGTCTACTTTCTGCTTGCGAGCCCCTACTGGAAATCGCTTGACGATCGAAAGACGGTCGCCGCCAAGGTCACGCTATACCCTGGGACCGTTTGGACGGCGACAGCCAATACCGGACGCATGGGTGCAGATCGTTCGCTCGCCATGTCAGTCACGGATAAAGCCCTATTGGACGAGCTGCTGCAGGCCAAAACGTTTTTCCTGAGCGCAGACGGGCAGGCGATAGGCTCCTACGACATTTCAGGTTTCGACCAAGCCTTGATCGAATTGAACCGCTGCCAAAAGAGTGTGGACGAGGCATTGGACCCGTTCGCACGCTGATCGCTCAAGATAGCAATCTTTCTTATAGTCACCGGTCGAGACAATAGGCTTCTCGTCACCCCGGACTTGTTCCGGGGTCCACGCACCCTCACGCGCACCGGATTAAAGCTGGAGCTTCGCGCTTGCCTGCCGGTGGACCCCGGCACAAGGCCGGGGTGACGAGGGGGAATGGGCCGCGTTGGTGGGCATCCCACTCAGGTTGGGCGAACGGGGGCAAAGAGTCGAATGCGGGAGGGCTGTTCTTAGCCCTCTCCCGCTTTCGCGGGAGAGGGTTGGGTGAGGGTCTTCTTCTTTTTGAGTGAAGGGCAGGCTGCGAGATCGAAGAAGATAGAAGAAGAAAAAGAAGACCCTCCCCAACCCCTCCCGCAAGCGGGAGGGGCTTAAGAGGCGCTCGCCGCGGATTAGCAGTAAAGCATTGATTTAACTAGATTTTCTCGCCCGTCAGACGCTGGCAGATCATGTCGAGCTGATCCAGCGTCGAATAGGCGAGCGTCAGCGCCCCGCCCTTTTCGCCAAAGCTGATCTTGACGTTGAGGCCCAGCACGTCCCCCAGCTGGCGTTCCAGCGCGACGATATCGGCGTTAGCGGTGCCGCCGCTGCGTTCTCCCCCCTTCCCCGCGGCGCGTGGCTTGGCGTCTCGGGCGAGCTTTTCGGTTTCGCGGACCGACAGGTCGCGTTCGACGACGATCTTGGCGAGCTTCTCCGGGTCGGGCGCACCGATCAGCGCGCGGGCATGGCCCATGGTCAGCCCGCCTTCGACCACGCGCTGGCGCACGCTTTGCGGCAGGTCGAGCAGGCGGATCAGGTTCGCGATATGGCTGCGCGATTTGTGGACAATCTTGGCCAGTGCCTCCTGGCTATGGCCGAAATCGCCGATCAGCTTGGCATAGGCCTCCGCCTCTTCGATCGCGTTCAAATCCTCGCGCTGGATATTCTCAACGATCGCGATTTCGAGCGTCTGTGCCTCGTCCAGGTCGCGGACGATCACCGGGACCTCGTGCAGCCGCGCCCGCTGCGCCGCGCGCCAACGGCGTTCGCCGGCGACGATCTGATAATCCTTGCCGTGCGGCCGCACCAGGATCGGCTGGATCAGCCCGCGCATCGCGATCGACTTGGCGAGCTCCTCCAGCGCATCCTCGTCGAAATGGCGGCGCGGCTGCTGTGGATGCGGGGCGAGCGAGCTGACCGGGAGCATCCGCACGCCCATTGACGGTTCGGTGCCGGGGCGAACGGGCTCTTCGCGCTCGGCATCGCCCAACAGCGCGCTGAGGCCACGTCCAAGGCCCGGGCGCGCCTTGCGGGTGCTGGCGGCGGGTGCGGCAGGTGTCGCAGTCTCTTGGGGCATCTCTTCGGTCATGCGGCCTTCTTCAGCTTGGGTAGGCGCTCGATCACTTCGCGCGCAAGGGCGATATAGGCTTCGGACCCGGCACAGCGATAATCATAGATCAGCGCGGGCAGACCGTGGCTCGGCGCTTCGGACAAGCGAACATTGCGGGGGATGACAGTGTTGAACACGACCTTGCCCAGCACCGCGCGGACATCGTCGGAGACCTGATCGGTCAGGCGGTTGCGGCGGTCGTACATGGTCAGCACCACGCCCAGGATCGACAGGCCGGGGTTGAAGCGACCGCGGATCCGCTCAACCGTGTTCAGCAGCTGGCTGAGCCCCTCCAGCGCGAAAAACTCGCATTGCAGCGGGACGAGCAGCGCGTCGGACGCGACCATCGCGTTGATGGTGAGCAGGCCCAGCGACGGCGGGCAATCCATCAGCACCACGTCCCAACGCTTGGCGCTGCGCTCGATCACCGTGGCCAGGCGATGGGTGCGCGCCTCGAACTCGATCAACTCGATCTCGGCGCCCGACAGATCGACCGTGGCAGGGACGATATCGAGGCCGGGGACACGGGTCGGGACCGACACATCCTCCAGATTGGTCTCGCCGATCAGCAGGTCATAAGTCGATCGCTCGCGATCGGCGCGCCCGATGCCGAGGCCGGTCGAGCAATTGCCCTGCGGATCGAGGTCGAGCAGCAGCACCCGCTTGCCGGTTGCGGCGAGCGCCGTGCCGACATTGATCGCGGTCGTGGTCTTTCCCACGCCGCCCTTCTGATTTGCAATCGCGATGCAGATCATTTGGGGCGCACCTCTTTGGCAACGATAATGAGCGAGTCCGGTGCGGTCACGCTCGGTTCCACGTGGAACGAACCTTGCCACCATAGCCGCGCATCTTCCACCTCCGATTGCGCGTTGCGGCCTTTGGGGAGCACCCAGATTGTGGAGCGATCGCTGCGATGGCGGGCGATGCGGAAGAGGGTGTCGAGCGTGCCGACTGCGCGGGCGGTCACGACTGCGGCACGGCCCTTGGTACGTTCGACCTTGGCGGTGTGGATCGTGACGTTGGTGAGGTCGAGGGTATCGACGCAATGCTGGAGGAAGGCGGTGCGGAGCTTGCGCGGCTCGACCAGCTCGACTGGACCGTCGCGCAGGATAGCGAGGACGATGCCCGGGAGGCCGGCCCCGCTGCCGATGTCGAGCCAGAGGCCTCCAGGATCACCATGGTCGAGCAGCTGTGCCGAGTCGACGATGTGTCGCGCCCAGATTTGTTCGAGTGACGCGGGAGACACGAGGTTCTGGCGCGTTGCTTCATCGCGCAATAGTTCAACAAACTGTGCCAGCTGTGTTTCACGTGAAACATCGGTGCGGGCACTGATCCAGCTACGGGCTTCCTCTTCGGTCATGCAGCGCGCTTCACATGGAGCAGGATCGCGGTCAACGCTGCAGGGGTGATCCCGCGCACGCGGGCTGCGTCGCCGATGGTGTCCGGGCGCGCGGCTCCGAGCCGCTCGACCATCTCGTTGGACAGACCAGGGACTGCAGCATAATCGAGCGATGTCGGGATCCGTGTGCCGTCGGCACGGGTCATCGCGGCGGTCTCCTGCGCCTGACGCTCCAGATAGGGCGCGTAGCGCGCATCTTCGATCAGTTCGGACAGGATGGCGGGGTCGGTGTCACGAGTGTCGATATCCAGATGGCCGAGCGTCACTGTCGGGAACCGCAGCCACTCAAATGCTGTCCGCCGCGCGCCATCCTGCGCAACCGGAGCGCCCGCTTGGCCGAGGGTGTGGGCGGTGAGGCTGTGGGCGAAAGCACGGTCGAGTTCGTGGCGGGCGGCGGTACGGGCAGCAACGAACGCGCGCCGCTCTGACCCCAGGCACTGTGCCACCGCGCCGAGCGGAGCGAGCCGCGTCTGCGCATTGTCGGCACGCAGGTAGAGGCGATGTTCGGCGCGCGCGGTGAGCATACGGTAAGGCTCGGTCACGCCCTGCAGCGTGAGGTCGTCGATCATCACGCCGATATAGCTGATCTCGCGCGGGAAGACGGTCGGGGCGCGGCCGAGCACTGCAGCGGCGGCGTTGATGCCGGCGACCAGCCCCTGTGCGGCGGCCTCCTCATAGCCGGTGGTACCGTTGATCTGGCCCGCGCAATAGAGGCCGGGCAGGTCGCGGCTCTCGAGCTGGTGCGACAGCGCGCGCGGATCGACATGATCATACTCGACGGCATAGCCGGGGGTGACGATCCGGGCGCGGTCGAGACCGGGGATCGAGGCGATCATTGCGGCCTGGACGTCGGTGGGCAGTGAGGTGGAGAGGCCGTTGGGATAGACGAGGTGCGTCGCCAGCCCTTCGGGTTCGAGGAAGACCTGATGCCCGTCGCGGTCGCCGAAGCGGAAGATCTTGTCCTCGATCGAGGGGCAGTAGCGCGGGCCGCCAGCTTCGATCGCGCCGCTGAACAGGGGCGAGCGGCCGAGGCCGCCGCGGATGATCTCGTGGGTTTCAAGCGTGGTGCGGGTGATCGCGCAGGCAAGCTGGGGCAGCCGTGGCCCCGTGGTCATCGGCGACATGCGCCAGTCGTCGGCGTCGCTGGGCTGCTCGTCGAGCGCGGCCCAGTCGATCGTCCGCCCGTCGAGCCGGGGTGGCGTGCCGGTTTTGAGGCGGGTGATTGGCAGGCCGCAGTCGCGGAGCTGGACGCCGAGTGCAGTCGCCGCGCGCTCCCCTACCCTGCCGCCGGTCTCGCGCTCTTCACCGCGGAAGATGCGGCCGCCGAGAAAGGTGCCGCTGGCGAGGATGACCGCGTGGGCGTGCAGCGCGGTTCCGGCCGCTAGCTGTATGCCCGCGATACGCCCGCCCTCTAGGAGGAGAGCAACCGCCTCCCCTTCGACGATCTCCAGTCCGGGCTGCGCCGCCAGCATCGTCTGGATCGCGGCAGCATAGCGCACGCGGTCGGCCTGGACGCGCGGCCCCTGCACCGCCGGCCCCTTGGAGCGGTTGAGCAGACGGTAATGGATCGCGGCTGCATCGGCAGCGCGCGCGATCAGGCCGTCAAGGGCGTCGACCTCGCGCACCAGATGTCCCTTGCCGAGCCCGCCGATCGCCGGATTGCACGACATCGCGCCGATCATAGCCGAATCGAAGGTAACCAGCGCCGTCCGCGCGCCACACCGCGCAGCCGCAGCTGCAGCCTCGGTCCCGGCATGGCCGCCGCCGATCACAATCACATCAAACCTGTGCATGGCCGTCGCATAGCCCCGCGCAGGGGTCAGGTCAAAAGCGTTCCACGTGGAACACTCACTTGCCGATACAGAACCGCCCGAACAAGGCGTCGAGCATCGCCTCGACATCTGCCGCGCCGGTAATGCGGTGGAACGCGCGGAGCGCGACGCGCAGCTCTTCCGCCGCTAACAACAGCGCGTCCTGTCCGGCCGCGCCACGCAATGCGGCGGCAGCCTGTTCGGCAAGCCCGCGCTGCCGGACGTTGAGCGCCACGCTGTCCGAAGGCGGCAGCAGCTCCGCAGCGATGGTCCCGATCGAATCCCACAACGCATCGACCCCATCCCCAGTCTCCACCGACACGGATAGTCGCCCTTCCACTCCCGCTTCCCGACCGGGCACATCTGCGCGCGGGTGGATGAGGAGGTGCGAAGCGTCCGCCAGCTCCGCAGGCAGTGGGGCATCGTCGAGCCACAAGAGTAGGTCAGCGGTTTCGATCGCGGACTTGGCACGCGCTATGCCGATCTCCTCAACGATATCGGCGGGTGCAGCGTGCAGCCCGGCAGTGTCGGTCAACAGATAGGCAATGCCGTCGCGCATTACCGGCACCTCGATCCGGTCGCGTGTCGTTCCGGCCAACGGTGAGACGATCGCAGCCTCGCGCCCGGCCAGGGCGTTGAGCAGGGTCGACTTGCCGGCGTTGGGCTGCCCCGCCAAGACGATGCGGATACCATCGCGGATGCGCTCAACCGGTGGCTGGGCAATGATCGCCTCGATCTCCGCCGCTAGCGCGTCGGAGTCGTGCCGCACGGTAGCGAGCACGTCGCGCTCCCCCGCCACATCATCCTCGTCGCCATGATCGAGCATCGCCTCAGCCAGCGCCGAGAGACGCAGGGCGCGCGTCGCCCAATCCTCGATCCGTGCGCGAACGCCGCCCTCTGCCGCGCGCAGTGCCGTGCGGCGCTGCATCTCGGTCTCAGCGGCAAGCAGGTCTCCCAGCCCCTCCGCTTCGGTCAGGTCAATCCGGCCGTTGGTGAGCGCGCGGCGGGTGAACTCGCCCGGCTCGGCTGCGCGCAGCCCCGGCATCACGGCGAGCGCGGCTTCAACTGCACGCACGACTGCGCGGCCACCGTGGAGGTGCAACTCCGCAAGATCCTCGCCGGTCGCGGTTGCGGGGCCGGGGAAGACGAGCACCAGCGCGCGGTCGAGCGCTTCGCCGTCACGGCGCAAGGTTCGCAGAGAAGCGCGACGTGGCTCCGGCAGCCTGCCGGCCAACGCCGTCACCGCCGCAAAGGCCTGAGGCCCGGAAATACGGATAACCGCAATGCCAGCGGGTAAGGCTCCGCTCGACAACGCGAAGATCGTGTCGGTCACTCGCCCCCGCTGCGCTTGCCCATGTCGAACATGCCGCGCCAGAAATTCATCCCGGCCTCACCCATCGGGGTCCAGCTCTTCATCATATTCTCGAGCATCTCGGGATTGACCCCGCCCTTGTCGATCGAATCGAGCATCATCTGGATGTAGCGGTCGTGGACCGGGGTGAAATCGGGCAGGCCCATCGCGCGGCGCGCCTCTTCGGGGGTGCAGTCGACTTCGACATTGATCTTCATCTATCTTCTCCGCTTGAGCCGACGGCATCCCCTGCCCTACGCTCGCCCCCATGTATGCGCGCGACCATGCCCTGATCGCAACGCCCATCGGCCCGATCCGGATCGAAGGGGATGAATGCGTGGTGCTGCGCGTGACGTTGGGCGGCGATGGGCCGCCAACTTCCGGAACAACCGGACCCGTTCGTGCCGCCAGCGAACAGCTTCACGCCTATTTCGCGGGCGATCTCAAGGCGTTCGACCTGCCACTCCCGACCATAGCTTCCCCGCGCGGTCGCGCGTTGCGCGCCGGGCTGGTTGCGCTCGGCTATGGCGAGACCGCGAGCTATGGCGAGCTGGCACGGATGCTGGGGTCCGGTGCGCGCGCGATCGGGCAGCTGTGCGCGCGCAATCCGCTTCCCGTCATCATTCCGTGCCACAGGGTAACCGCTGCGGGCGGCGCGCTGGGACGTTATTCCGCGGGCAATGGTCCCGCCACCAAGCAATGGCTGCTCGATCATGAGTAGCACCACCGCTGACCAAGGAGCGTTTCATGGCGACTATCGAAATCGACGCAATCGACGGGAGCGGCAGCTTCGCCGCCTATCGTGCAGATCCCGAGGACACGGCGCGCGGCGCGATCGTGGTGATCCAGGAGATCTTCGGCGTCAACGAGGGCATCCGGCGCAAATGCGATCATTTTGCCGCCCTCGGCTATGTCGCGCTGGCCCCGGACCTGTTCTGGCGGCTTGAGCCGGGCATCGATCTTGATCCCGATGTCGAGGCGGAGTTCAAGCAGGCGCTCGACTGGATGGGCAAGTTCGATCAGGACAAGGGCGTCGCCGATATCGAGGCGACGATCCGCGCGGCACGAGATGCGAGCGGCGGCAAGGTCGGTGTCACCGGCTATTGCCTCGGTGGCCGTCTCGCCTTCATGACCGCAGCGCGCACTGATGCCGATGCCAGTGTCGGCTATTATGCGGTCGGCATCGACGGATTGCTCGGTGAGAAACACGCGATTGCCAACCCGCTGATGCTGCACATCGCCGGCGACGATGGGTTCGTCCCCCCCACGACTCAGCAGGCGATGCATGAGGGGCTGGACGATCACCCCAAGGTGACGCTCCACGACTATCCGGGCGAGGACCATGGCTTTGCGACCGAGATGGGCAAGCGCCGCTCGGATGCCGCAGCGCAACTGGCCGACAGCCGCACCGAAGCGTTCTTCGCCGAGCATATCGGCTGACACGAAAAAGGGCGGCATCCTCGCGGACGCCGCCCTTTCCTGTTTTCAAATCAACGCCTTAGCGGAACAGCTGGAGCAGCCCCACATCCTGGTCGGTGATCCCGGTATAGATCATCGACCCGGCGACGTAGACGATCACGATCAAGCCGATCCACGCGATCCAGCGATAGCGCTCGATGTACTTCGCGATGATGTTCGCTGCGACGCCCATTAGCGCGACCGCGATGACCAGCCCGATCATCAGGATACCCGGATGATCGCGCGCAGCCCCGGCGACCGCCAGCACATTGTCGAGGCTCATCGACACGTCCGCCACTGCAACCGCCCAGGCTGCACCGGCAAAGCTCTTGGCCGGCTTCAGGCCCGAATGTTCGTCGCCTGCAATTTCAGGCGAACCGGCGCTTTCGCCCGCGCCATGGCCGATCTCGCGGTACATTTTCCACGCGACCCACAATAGCAGCACGCCGCCCGCGAAGATCAGGCCGACGATCGCCATCAGCTGTGTCACCACCAGCGCAAAGCCGATGCGAAGCACCAGCGCGGCGATGATGCCGATCAGGATCACCTTCTTGCGCTGATCCGCGGGCAGACCCGCAGCGAGCGCACCGATGACGATCGCATTGTCGCCCGCAAGGACGATATCGATCAAAATCACCTGGCCGAACGCCAGCCAGGCGGACGTGCTGCCCGCAAACAGGCCGCCAAAGTCGGCGACGATATGCCCCCAAATTTCGGTCATGTCCGTCTAAACCCCTGTTTTCGCTTACTGGTTCATGCTGTCGAAGAAGTTCTCGTTGGTCTTGGAATCCTTCATCTTGTCGAGCAGGAACTCCATCGCATCGGTGGTGCCCATCTGCATGAGGATGCGGCGCAGGACCCACATTTTCGACAGCGTCGGCTTGTCGAGCAGCAGCTCTTCCTTGCGGGTGCCGGACTTGCCGACGTCCAGCGCCGGGAAGATGCGCTTGTCCGCAACCTTGCGGTCGAGCACGATTTCGGAGTTGCCGGTACCCTTGAACTCTTCGAAGATCACTTCGTCCATGCGGCTGCCGGTGTCGATCAGCGCGGTGGCGATGATCGAGAGCGAACCGCCCTCCTCAATATTGCGCGCCGCGCCGAAGAAGCGCTTGGGACGCTGGAGCGCATTGGCGTCGACACCGCCGGTCAGCACCTTGCCCGAGCTGGGCACGACGGTGTTGTAGGCGCGGCCGAGGCGGGTGATCGAATCGAGCAGGATGACGACATCCTTCTTGTGCTCGACCAGGCGCTTGGCTTTTTCGATCACCATTTCAGCGACCTGGACGTGGCGCGTGGCGGGTTCGTCGAAGGTCGAGCTGACCACCTCACCCTTCACGCTGCGCTGCATGTCGGTGACTTCCTCGGGCCGCTCGTCGATCAGCAGGACGAGCAGGAACACCTCGGGATGGTTGTCGGTGATCGCCTTGGCGATGTTCTGCAGCATCACCGTCTTGCCGACGCGGGGCGGCGCGACGATCAGCGTACGCTGGCCCTTGCCCTGCGGCGAGACGATGTCGATGACGCGCGCCGACTTGTCCTTTTGTGTCGGATCGGCGGGGTCGAGCGTCAGCTTGCTGTCGGGATAGAGCGGGGTGAGGTTATCAAAATTGACGCGATGGCGGACCACGTCAGGGTCGTCGAAATTGACGCTGACCAGCTTGGTCAGGGCGAAATAGCGCTCGCCATCCTTGGGGGCGCGGATCTCGCCTTCGACCGTATCGCCGGTGCGCAGGCCGAATTTGCGGACCTGATTGGGCGAGACGTAGATGTCGTCGGGACCGGCCAGATAGTTGGACTGCGGGCTACGCAGAAAGCCGAATCCATCGGTGAGCACTTCGATCGTGCCCTCACCCATGATCAGCTCGCCATTCTCGGCCTGGGCCTTGAGGATCGCGAACATCAAATCCTGCTTGCGCAGCGTCGAAGCGCTCTCGACGCCAAGTTCCTCGGCCATCGTCACCAGTTCGGCGGGCGCGGTTTTCTTCAAATCTTTTAAGTGCATGGGGGAAGTCCGTCTGGCGATCGCTGAAGGTTTTCGGGCGTTTGGACGCGCGGTACGCGATGGCTTGAGGAAAAAAGGAGGGACGCCGGGCCGCCGCCAGGACGGCGACGCGACCCCAGCGGATTAGGTTTCGTCCCCCGCCAAGTCAAGCAGTCAGAAGGGGCGCACCACCGCGAGGATGACGATCAGCGCGACGAAGATCGCCGGGATCTCATTGGCGAGGCGCAGCTGCTTGCCGGTCAGCGACCCCTGCCCCGCCGATAACTTCTTCGAATAGCCGACCGCCCAGCCATGATAGCCCGAGAGAAGCAGGACGAGCAGAAGCTTGGCATGGAGCCAGCCGAGACCCGAGCCGCCTTCGAGCAGGCCGAGATTGACCGCGAGCGCTAACCCCAGGACCCAGACGATGACCAGCGAAGGGGTAAGGATGACGCCGCGCAATTTGGCTTCGCGTTCGGCCCAGGCCTTCGCCTGCACCGGATCGGCGAGCGCCTCCTGATGGTGGACGAGGTAGCGCGGCAGGATGAACAGGCCGGCCATCCAGAAGATCACGAAGATGACGTGCGCGGCCTTTATCCACAGCCAGGCATTGCCCAGAAATCCGCTCATGCTGCTGCCCCCCGGACGATGCCGATCAGCTGTTCGACATGGGCGATCGGCGTGTCCTGCTGGATGCCATGGCCCAGGTTGAAGATATGGGGGCGGTCGCGCAGGGCATCAATGACCCGGATCACCGCTGCCTTGAGCTCCTCGCCGCCCGCGATCAGCGCGAGCGGGTCGAGATTGCCCTGAACCGGCATGTCGGCGGGGAGTTCGCGATGCGCCCAGGCGGGATCGACGGTTTCATCAAGGCCGATCGCATCGACCCCGGTTTCACGCGCATAGGCGGCGAGCTTGCCGCCCGCGCCCTTGGGAAAACCGATGATCTTTGCCTGCGGGCAACGTTCGCGGAGGCCAGCGACGATCGCGGCGTTGGGGGCGATGACCCAACGTTCGAACTGCGCGGGGCTGAGCGATCCGGCCCAGCTGTCGAACAGCTGCACCGCCTCGACCCCCGCTTCGATCTGTTTGGCGAGATAGTCGATCGACATCGTCACGATCGCGTCGATGATCGCCTGAAACGCTTGCGGGTCGGCATAGGCCATGCGGCGCGTCTCGCTCTGGTCGCGGCTGCCCTGCCCGGCGACCATGTAGGTCGCGTTGGTCCAGGGACTTCCTGCAAAGCCCAGAAACGTCACCTCAGGCGGCAAAGCGGCAGCGACGCGGGCGACGGTGCCATAGACCGGGTCGAGCCGCTGTGGGGCCGCCACAAGGCTCTCCAGCGCATGATCGACCAGCTTGGGTGCCAGACGCGGCCCCTCACCCGCTTCGAACCACAGATCCTGACCGAGTGCGTGGGGTACGACAAGGATGTCGGAGAACAGGATCGCGCCGTCGAACCCGAAGCGGCGGATCGGCTGGAGCGTGACCTCGGCCGCGGCGTCGCTGTCGTTGACCAGCTCGAGAAAGCCGCCCTTCTCCGCCCGGAGTACACGATATTCGGGGAGATAGCGGCCTGCCTGACGCATGAGCCACATGGGGGGCGCATCGACGCGTTCCCCTGACAGCACTCGGAGTAATTTCTTGGGAGTCACCGGACCGCTCGTCTCTCAACAAAAGAAAGAAATAAGAATCTAATAGGCTGTAGATGTTAGTTGGCGCGTGGATGTCGGGGCTTAGGCGTTCATGCCCATTCTGCCAACAGATTGACGGCGGAGAGTCACGGCATTCCGCCGCGATTCGATTCCGTTGTCCCCATTATCCACAGGCTGTGCGCAGGATCGTGGTGCTGTGGAGGCGCGTGTGGACGGATGTCCCGGAGCGTGGACCGACTCCCCCGCTTGGCGGGTCGGGCGGGTTGCGCTAGCGATTCCCCCCATGTTGTCCACAGAACCGTCCAGACAGGCTATTTTCAGGTGAAACTGCACCTGCATCTGCTCTCCGATTCCACCGGCGAGACGCTGGAGAATATCGCAAAGGCGGCGCTGGCGCAGTTCGACGATGTCGAGGTGCTGCGCCATTTCTGGCCGATGGTGCGCAGCGAAACGCATCTCGAGCGGATCCTGGCGGAGATTGCGCAGAATCCGGGGCTGGTGATCTTCACATTGGTGAACCCGGAGATCCGCCGCCAGCTGGAGACGCGGTGCCGCGCGATCGGGCTGCCGGCGGTGGCACCGCTCGATCCGGTGAACCATGCGCTGTCCAACCTGCTAGGGCAGGAGATGAAGGCGCGGCCGGGGCGGCAGCATATGCTCGATGCCGCCTATTTCGCGCGCGTTGACGCGATCCAGTTCACCATTGCGCATGACGATGGCGTCAATTGGGAGAATTGGGAGGAGGCCGACATCGTTCTTGCCGGGGTGTCGCGCACCTCGAAGACGCCGACGTCGATCTACCTCGCCAATCGCGGGCTGAAGGTCGCCAACATCCCGATCGTGCCACAATCGCCTCCGCCCGACCTGCTCTACCGGCTCAAGAACCCGATGGTGGTCGGGCTGACGACCAGTCCCGAGCGGCTGATCCAGGTGCGGCGCAACCGCCTGCTCGCGCTCAACCAGCAGGACGAGACCAGCTATATCGAGCAGGAAGCGGTGCAGAAGGAGGTCGCCTATGCCCGGCGCATGTTCGCCGACAATGGCTGGCCGGTGATCGACGTGACGCGGCGGTCGATCGAGGAGACGGCGGCGGCGATCATCACCATGTCGAACGAGCGCGCGACTGCGGCGGCGCGCCAGCCGGATTCCATGGCATGATCGTGCTTGCCTCCACCAGCGCATCGCGGCGAGCGATGCTGAGCGCTGCGGGCGTGGCGCATGAGGCGCTCCCCGCGCATGTCGATGAGGATGCGGTCAAGGCGAGCCTTGGAGAAGTTGCGCCGCGCGACTTGGCCGATGCGCTGGCCGAGATGAAGGCATTGAAGGTCAGCCAGCGGGTTCCCGGGACGTTGGTGCTGGGCGGGGATTCGGTCGTCGCGATCGAGGATGGCACCCTGCTCGACAAGCCGGTCGATCGCGATGATGCCGAGCGGCATCTGCGAATGCTTTCGGGCAAGCGCCACTACCTCTACAGCGCGGCAGTGATCGCGGAGAATGGCCGCGCGGTGTGGCGGCATGTCGATCGCGCGCGGCTGTGGGTACGGCCTTTGTCGGACCAGTTCATTGCCGAGTATCTCGATGCCGAATGGCCCGCCATTTCGGGCTGTGTCGGCTGTTACCGGGTCGAGGGGCCGGGGGTGCAGCTCTTTTCTCGCGTCGAGGGCAGCCACTATACGATCCTGGGGATGCCGCTCCTCAACATCCTCGATTATCTGCGGACCAGAGGCCAAGTGACGTCATGACCATCCCCCATGCCGAGGTAATCGGCGATCCGATCGCACAGTCCAAATCGCCGCTGATCCATGGCTTCTGGATCGACAAGCTCGGCATCGATGCGCGCTATGAAAAGACATTGGTGACGCCCGAGGGGCTGGGCGATTTCTTTGCGGCGCGGCGCGACGATCCCGATTGGCGCGGGTGCAATATCACTGCGCCGCACAAGGTGGCGGCGCTCGACCATGTCCCCGATCCGGGCGGGGTGCGCGACAGTATCGGGGCGATCAACTCGGTGTTTCGCAGCGCAAGTGGCGCACTGATCGGCACCAACACCGACGCTGCCGGCTTTTATGCGCCGATTTCGGACTTCGATCTGGAGGGCGCACCGATCGCGGTGGTCGGTGCGGGTGGTGCGGCGCGGGCGGTGCTGTTTGCGCTGGCGCGGGCGGGGGTCAGCCATGTGACGATCCTCAACCGGTCGCCGTTGAAGGCGATGGGGCTGCTCGCGACGTTCGGGCTCAAGGGTGATGCCGTCCCGCTCGACGCGCCGCTGCCGCCGGTCGCGTTGCTGGTCAATGCCAGTTCGCTGGGGATGGTGGGGCATCCGCCGCTCGACCTCGACCTCTCCGGCCTGCCGGAAGATGCGTTGGTCTATGACGCGGTCTATGCGCCGTTGGAGACCGGGCTGCTCGCCGCGGCGCGGGCGCGGGGGCTGGAGACGGTCGACGGGCTGGAGATGCTGATCGGTCAGGCGGCGCTGGCGTTCGAGCTGTTCTTTGGCAAGCCCGCGCCGCGCGAACATGACGCAGAACTGCGGGCGCTGCTGCTGGCATGACCCTCGTCCTTGGCCTCACCGGTTCGATCGGCATGGGCAAGTCTACCGTCGCGGCGATGTTCGCCGATGCCGGGGTGCCGGTGTTTGATGCGGATGCGGAGGTACACCGGCTGCAGGGGCCGGGCGGCGCGCTGGTCGCGGCGATCGAGGCCGAGTTTCCCGACACGACGACCGAGCTGGGGGTCGATCGGACGCTGCTGGGTGAAGCGGTGTTCGGCAATCCGGAGGCCTTCAAGCGGCTGGAGGGGATTGTCCACCCCGCCGTGGCCCATGCCCGCAATGCGTTTCTGAAGGCCAATGAAGACAAGCCGCTGGTGCTGCTCGACGTGCCGTTGCTGTTCGAGGCGGGTGGCTGGCGGCAGGTGGACAAGATCGTCGTCGTGTCGGCTCCGCCCGAAGTTCAGCGCGAACGGGTGCTGGCGCGGCCGGGCATGACAGTCGAGCGATTCGAGTCGATCCTCGCCCGGCAGCTGCCCGATGCGGAGAAACGCGCCCGCGCCGATTTCGTGATCTCGACCGGCGGGTCCAAGGATGCGACGCGCGCCGAAGTTGCGGCGGTCATCGCTTGCCTCACGGGCCAAACGGGCGGATAAGCAGGCCATGCGCGAAATCGTGTTCGACACCGAAACCACCGGCCTGAGCTACAGCGCCGGGCACCGGCTGGTGGAGATCGGCTGTGTCGAGCTGATCAACCGGGTGCCAACCGGCCGGCATTTCCATCGCTATCTGAACCCCGACCGCGACATGCCGGTCGAGGCGTTCGCGGTGCACGGCCTGTCGGAGGCCTTTCTCGCCGACAAGCCGCGCTTTCACGAGATTTGCGACGAGCTGGTCGAGTTTCTGGGCGATTGCCCGCTGATCGCGCACAATGCGATGTTCGACCTTGGTTTCATGAACGGCGAGTTGAAGGCGTGCGGTCGCGCGCAGCTGCCGGTCGATCGCATCGTTGACACGCTGCAGATTGCCCGCGCCAAGCATCCCGGAGCCAAGCATACGCTTGATGCGCTGTGCGTGCGCTATGGCATCGACCTGTCGGCGCGCGAGCTGCACGGTGCATTGCTCGACGCGCAGCTGCTGGCGCAGGTCTTCATCGAATTGACCGGCGGGCGCCAGATTGCGCTGGGGCTCGCGGTGGAACAGACGGCCGGACCCGAGCGGATCGAGTTCGGCGCCGCGAAGACGCATGTGCGACCGGCACGCATTTTTGTGCCGAGCGATGCGGAACTGGCCCGCCATTCGGCGTTTATGGCCGGGTTCGAGGACCCTGTATGGGGAACGGAGGCGTCCGGTTGACGCTGTCGCCCCCCATTCCTAGGTGCTCCTCTTGTTAGGACGGAGGAAAATATGGATATCCGGGTTTCTGGTCATCAGGTGGACACGGGCACCGCGCTGAGGCAGCACGTGGACGACCGGCTCCAGGGTATCGCAGAGAAATATTTCGCCCGGGCGATTTCGGCCAACGTCACGTTCGGCAAGGGGCCGCACGACCATGGCTTTACCTGCGACATCGTCGCGCATGTGATGCAGGGACTGGTGCTCAAGGGCGCACATGCCGCGCAGGAGGCGCATCTCGCCTTTGACGGTGCCGCCGACAAGATCGAAAAGCAGTTGCGCCGCTACATGCGCCGCCTGAAGGACCGCAACAACGGCCAGCAGCAGGCGATGATGGAATCCGCTTATGACGCGGGCTACACCGTCTTTCAGGTCGAGGAGGCGGAAGAGGTTGCGGACGCACCCGCGATCATCGCCGAAACCCGCGTGGATGTGCCCGATGCCAGCGTGTCGGACGCGGTGATGATGCTGGATCTGCGCAACACCAATGCGCTGCTGTTCAAGAACACCGGCACTGGCACCTACAACATGGTCTATCGGCGCACCGATGGCACGATCGGCTGGGTCGAACCCAACCGGGCGGCCTGACGCAGCCGATGCATGATCTTCATGATCTGGTGACGCCCGAGGCGGTCGCTTCGGGCGTGACGGCTGGCAGCAAGAAGAAGCTCTTCGCGCTGCTCGCCGATCTGTCGGCGAGCAGCTACGGGCTTGATGCTGTGACCGTTGCCACGCAGCTCGCGGCGCGCGAGCGTCTGGGCACGACCGGTTTTGGTGGCGGGATTGCGATTCCCCATGCCCGGATCGAGGGGCTGGAAACCGTGCGCGGTGCGATGATCCGCCTCGACCGACCGATCGACTTCGGAGCGGTCGACGACAGTCCGGTCGATCTGGTGTTCATGCTGCTTTCGCCCGTGACTGCCGGGGCCGAGCATCTCAAGGCGCTGGCGCGCGTATCGCGCCGGTTGCGCGACCGCAGCTTCACCGCGAAGTTGCGCGGTGCCGGGTCGGCGGACGCGATCTACGCCCTGCTCGCCGGGACCGAAGCGCGTGACGCAGCAGCCTGAGGCCGTGCCGGCGGTCGGAGCGCAGGCGCATCATCGCGCGCTCGAATCGCTCTATGCTGCGGCTCCGATCAACCAGTTGTTTGAATCGCGGCTCGAGATTGCGCAGGCCGGCATTGCGCGAATCCACTTCACCATTGATGCCCGGCATTTCCATGCTGGCGGGGCAGCGCATGGGACGAGCTATTTCAAGATGCTCGATGATGCCGCTTTCTATGCGGCAAACAGCCTGGTGACGGACCGCTTCCTGCTGACGACCGCGTTCAATCTGCTCTTCACCAAGCCTTTGGGGCCGGGGCCGGTGACTGCCGAAGGGCGCTGGGTCAGTGGGCAGCGGCGCGTATTCGTCGCGGAGGCGCGGCTGATCGACGCGCGCGGCGAAGAGGCGGCGCGCGGCACTGGCACGTTCATGAAATCGCGGATCGCGCTGGCCGGGCTGCCCGGTTATCGCACTGCGTCGTGAGCGCGCGGCTTGCCAGCGGGCTGATCGTCAATGCGCTGATCCGCCGGGTCAATGCCGCGGGCGGGAGCGCGATGGTGCTGGCCAAGGGCGACGCCGAGGCAGGCGCGATCCTCATCTTGACGCTGGAGCGTGGCGAGAATCCACGCTTTTTCGAGCGCGGAATCGGGCCGGATGGCGAGCCTGCGCTGCTGCGAAGCGGCCCCCTGGAGTTTGACGATCCCGACGCAGTGAGTGATTACTGGCAACGACGGCGCAGCCGCGATCCGGACCTATGGGTCGTTGAACTGGATATCGCAGCGGCAGAACGGTTCGCCGCTGAAACGATTATCGGTGCTTGACGCACTGCAACATCGTCGGCAGAGGCGCGCGACAATTTAATAGCGTTGTGCCGTCGGGGTCAGAGGCCGGTGGTTACGCAGTCGGGGGGCAAGCCCGATCGGTCCGTGCAATTGCACCTTGAGAGATCCGGTCGCGCACCAACCGCATAGTATCGACGTTGAATGACTTTCTCGATCCGGGCTGCGATCATTGCGGCCACGACCCTCACCATTGCCGCCGGCATTGGTGCAACGGCCCCGGGTGTCGCCGGAGAAGCCGAAAAGACGCCGATTCAGGCGATTAACGAAGCCGCAGCCGAACAGGTTCCGACCATGGCCGAATCGCTCGCCGCGCTCGAAGCGGATGAAGCACAGGCCACCACCGCCGAACTGGCGGATGCCGACACCAGCCATGCGACGCTCGCCGCCGCTGTTGCCGCACAGGACGCGGTTGCGGTCGATGCCGAGCTCAACTGCCTCGCGATCGGTGTCTATTATGAATCCAAGGGTGAACCGCTTGAGGGCCAGCTTGCAGTCGCTGAAGTGATCCTCAACCGTGCTAAGTCCGGGCGCTTTCCCGCATCGGTGTGCGGCGTGCTGACCCAGCGCGGCCAATTCTCGTTCGTGCGCAATGGCCGCCTGCCACAGCCGCCGGCGAGCGCCCGCGCGTGGAAGACCGCGCTCGCTGTCGCGCAGGTCGCGCGCGACGACGCCTGGGACAGCCGTGTGTCGAACGCGCTGTTCTTCCACGCCCGCTATGTCTCGCCCGGGTGGCGCCTCGCGCGGGTGGGCAGCGTCGGAAACCACATCTTCTATCGGTGATAGCGCGGCGGACGGGCTTTCACTTGTTCGTCAAATGTTCTAAAAGCCGGGGATGGTTTCATCTCCTCCCCCGGCTTTTGCTATAGCCACTGAGCCAGATCCGGCGACCGCGCCGCTGATCGCTGCCGATGTCACACGCGGCGTGTGCCGCATGTTGTTGCGCCACGATTGCGTGGCGATGGCGGAGGTGCCGCTGGGCGATGGCCGCCGTGCCGACCTGATGGCGCTCAACCAGCGCGGCGAGATCGTGATCGTTGAGGTGAAGGTGTCGCGCGCCGACCTGATCGGCGACGGCAAATGGACCGATTATCTGGCGCATTGCGACCGCTATTTCTGGGCGGTGCCGACGGGGTTCGATCTGTCGCCCCTCGAACGGCCCGATTTCCTGCCGGAGCGTGCGGGGTTGATCGTCGCCGATCGCTATGATGCCGCGATTGTGCGGGAGGCGCGGACGGTGCCGCTGGCCAGCGCGACGCGGCGCAAATGCACGTTGGCGTTTGCCCGCCGGGCCGCGCGGCGGGTGATCACGCTGACCGATCCCGATGCCGAGGGGCTGGTCAGGGGATGGCCCGGCTGACCGATTTGCACGATCTGCCGGGCTTCGCCTCAGTGTTTACTTCGCGGCGCGGCCAAGATGACTCAAGCCGCGCTACCGCTTATTCCCACCAATAGGGGCGGCGCTTGGCGGTGCCGGTGTCGACCTCGTTCATCGTGCGCGGATCATAAATCCGTCCACCGAGCATGACGCGATGGATCTTGTCGCTGTTGCGGATGTCGGTTGTCGGATCGGCGTCGAGCACCAGCAGATCGGCAAGCTTGCCGGGTTCGAGCGAGCCGACATCCTTGGCATAACCCAGCGATTTGGCTGAATCGATCGTGCCCGCGCGCAGCGCCTCGACCGGGGTCATGCCGCCGCGCACGAACGACCACAGCTCCCAATGCGCGCCAATCCCGGCCTGTTGCCCGTGCGCGCCGATCGCGACCAGCTTGCCCGCCTGCATCACCTTCTTCGCCTCACGCGCGCTTTCGTCGTCGACGAAATTGCTTTCCGGTGCCTTGGTCACGCGCATCGTATCGGCGCGCAGCTGCGCCGGGGGCGTATGCACCATCAGCGGGTTTTCCCAGACATTGGTCGCCTGCCGCCAATAGGGATCGCCGGCGAGGCCGCCATAGGTGACGACGAGGGTCGGGGTGTAGTTCGTGTCGCTCTGACCGAAGAACTGCAAAACGTCCTTGTAGAAGATGTCCACCGGCACATTGTGCTCCAGCGTCGAATTGCCGTCGGCGATCAGGTTCATGTCCATGCCGAACAGCGACCCGCCCTCGGCGACGACCTGCATCCCCTCGGCGCGTGCGGCAGCGACGACCATCTGGCGCTGCTCGCGGCGCGGCTGGTTGTAGTTCTTTACCGACCGCGCGCCCTGCGCCTTCAGGCGGCGGACATGGTTGAGCGCGTCGTCATAGCTGTCGATCTGCGCATAGACGTTGGCGTTCTTCGCGCCATAGACGATCTCGCCGGTCGAAAAGAGGCGTGGGGCGAGGATCTTGCCCGCCTGCTGCATCTCCGCCGCAGCGAACACATGCGCCGCCTGGCTCGACGGATCGTGCAGCGTCGTGGTGCCGAGCGCTAGATTCTGAAGCAGCGACCAGTTCTGCTGCGGGATCAGCTCGTCGGTGCCATAGGGGCCGTGCGCGTGGGCATCGACCAGACCCGGGATGATCGTCTTGCCGGCGACATCGACAGTCCTGGTGCCGGCGGGGAGCTGGATCGCTGCAGTCGGCGCGACCGCGACGATGCGATCGCCCTCGATCAGGATCGTGCCATTCTCGATCACCCCGCCATCGGCACCGGCCATGGTGACGATCCGCGCGCCGGTGAGCGCGACGGTGCCGCTCGGCTTGGCGGCCTTGACCTCCATCGCCATCGAGCTGGTGCGCGGGGTCACGGTGACCTTCGCACCACCGGGTGCCGAGGCGAAGAATACGCTGCGATCGGCGGTGTAGAGCGTCGGGCCAAGGCTCCAGTGCAGCCGCGCACCATCGCCCGACCAGGTGATGTAATCGCCGCCATCGCTGCTCACGCGCACCACCGGGAGCGCATCGCCCTTGGGTGCGACCGCGACCTGCTGGCCACCGGGCATCAGCGGCATCGCGAACACCTGATAATTCTGGCGGAAGGCGACGCTCTTGCCGTCCGGTGCGACGACGAATTCGGTGGCGAGTTCCCCTGCGGCATGGACGCGCTTGCCCTCGCCATTCAGGTCGGTCGAGACCAGCTGAAGCTTCTCGCCGCCCTCGACCATGAAGATGCGGTCGTTCGATGCGCCATATTGCGGACGCGACAGGCTGCGCGTGACCATCACCGGCGTGCCGCCAGCGGTCGCCACGCGATAGACGCCGGGATTCTCACCCCATTTCGGCGCGGTCAGCCCGCCGCCATCGCCCTTTTCAAACACGATCGTCTTGCCGTCAGGCGAGAATTGCGGGCGCGCATAATGGCCCGGCTGCTGCGTCACGCTGCGCGCTGCGCCGCCAGAAGCGGAGACCACACGGATCGAGGCGAGGCTCTCGTCATTCCACTGGACGAACACGATCGACCGCCCGTCGCGCGACCAGGCCGGGAACAGCTCCATCCCCGCGCCATCGGCGAGGTTGGTCAGGCGCTTTGCGGTGCCGCCACTGACCGGCTTGATCCACAATTTGCCGAGGCTCTCGAACACCAGCTGGCTGCCATCGGGCGAGACCGTCGCGAAGCGCGGCATCTTGGTCGTGAAGCTCGCCGGGGCGACCGCGATCTGCGGGTGCGGGGCATCGGCGACCGCGCGGGTGTCGGCGACGCGGAACGGGATCACCGCGGCATTTGCGCCGTCCGCATCGACGCGGCGGATTTTGCCGCCCGCCCAGAACACGATCGACTTGCTGTCGGGCGTCCAGTCGATGTTGGGATAGACGCCAGTCACCGCCCAGGTTTCCTGCACATCCTGATCGAGCGCGTCATAGACGATGCGCTCAGCCCCGCTTGCCATGTCCTTGACCCACAGCTTGGACTTGCCGGCCTCGCGCCGCACGAATGCAATCGACTTGCCATCGGGCGAGGGGGCAGGGCGCACCGATCCGCCAAGGCCCGAGACGGCCGTCGTCGTCTCGCCAGTCTCAAGGTCATAGCGTTCGATGTTGAACAAATTGGTGTTCGAATCCTGCGCATATTCGAAGATCGGGCCGGACGTGATGTTGCGCGTGAAATACACGCCCTTGCCGTCCGCCGCGTAGATCGGCTCGCCCAGTTCCTTCTGGTGCCGCTCGCTCACCCGCTTGACCAGTTGCACCCCCGCGCCGCCCGAGACGTGGTAGAGCCACACCTCACCCGTGCCGAGCGAGCGGCCCGTGGTGAAATGCTTCTTCGCGACGATATATTGCCCGTCCGGCGACCAGCTCGGCTGGTTGAGCAGACGGAAATCCTCCTTGGTCAGCTGACGCTTGTCGCTGCCATCGGCATTCATGATCCAGATATTGTCGCCACCGCCGCGGTCGGAGGTAAAGGCGATGCGGCGGCCGTCGGGCGAGAAGCGCGGATGCACTTCCCACGCCATGCCTTCAGCGACCCGCGTCGGCGTGCCGCCTGCGATCGGCATCGTGTAGATGTCGCCGAGCAGTGCAAAGGCGACGCTCTTGCCATCGGGGCTGACATCGACGTCGATCCAGGTGCCTTCGTCGGTGTCGATCTTCGCCTGCTTCAGCGTCGCGCCCTGCGGGGCATTGACGTCCCATTTGGGCTTTTCGGCGGGCTTGTCCTGCGCGTTTGCCTGACCAATGACGAAGAGCGCGGCGAGAACGCCGGCAACCGACTGACGCATATGGGACTCCTGAACCTGTTTATGGTTCAGGTGGTAACGGACGAAACCGCCCGCGTCACGGCCCTAACGCCGCAGCAGGAACACCGCGTGCTCCGCGCGGAAATTGGCAGCGGCGGAGCTGGTCAGCTGGTCGCCCGACAGGAACCACGCCTCCTCGACCGTGATCCCGCGCTCACGCACATAGGCGCGGAAATCGTCGATCGTGACATGGTGGATATTCGGCGTCTCGTACCACGCCACCGGCAACAGCCGTGTCACCGGCATCCGCCCGCCCCACAACAACGACAATCGCACCCGCCAATGCGCGAAATTCGGAAAGGACACGACGGCGCGCTCGCCGATGCGCAGCAGGTGATCGAGCACGACATGCGGGCGCATCGTCGTCTGGAGCGTCTGGCTGAGGATCGCATAGTCGAAGCTGGCGTCGGGATAGTCGGCGAGGTCGGTATCGGCATCGCCCTGGATCACCGACAGCCCGCGCCCGACTGCAGAGGCGACGTTGTGCGCGTCAATCTCAAGCCCGCGCGCATCGCATCCCCGCCGGTCACGCAGTGCCGCCATCAGCGCCCCGTCGCCACACCCGACATCAAGCACCCGGCTGCCCGGCGCGACATTGGACGCGATGATTGCGAGATCGGGGCGCAATTCGCTCACTCGCCTGCCCTCAGAAACCCGTCGACCACGCGGTTCAACTCGGGGGCTTCCAGCAGAAAGGCGTCATGGCCGAACGGCGAGGACAGCTCGACAAAGCTGACCGGCGCGCCCGCCGCATTGAGCGCATGGACGATGCTGCGCGAATCGCGGGTGGGATAGAGCCAGTCGGTGTCGAAACTGACGAGGCAGAAGCGCGCCCTGGTCTCGCGGAACGCGTTCGCCAGCACCCCGTCATGCTCCTCGGCCAGATCGAAATAATCCATCGCGCGGGTGATGTAGAGATAGGCGTTGGCATCGAACCGGTCGACAAAGCTCAACCCCTGATGGCGCAGATAGGATTCGACCTGAAAGTCCGCATCGAAGCCGAAGGTCTTGGCCTCACGCGCCTGTAGCTTGCGGCCGAATTTCTCGGTCAGTCCGGCTTCGGACAGATAGGTGATGTGCGCCGCCATGCGCGCGACGGCCAGGCCCGATGCCGGCGGCTCGCCCTCATAATAAGCGCCGCCATTCCAGCGCGGGTCGGCCATCACCGCCTGCCGCCCGACTTCGTGGAACGCGATATTCTGCGCCGAATGGCGCGCGGTCGATGCGATGACCACTGCGGCCTCGACCCGGTCGGGGAAGGTGGCGGGCCAGCTCAGCGCCTGCATCCCGCCCATCGATCCGCCGACGACCGCCTTCAGCCGCTGGACGCCGAGATGGTCGAGCAGCATCGCCTGCGCGCGCACCATGTCGCGGATGGTGATGACGGGAAAGCTCATGCCCCAGGGCGCGCCGGTCGCGGGGTTGACCGTCGCGGGGCCGGACGATCCCATGCAGCTGCCCAACACATTGGCACAGACGATAAAGTGCCGCACCGGATCGATCGGCTTGCCCGGCCCGATCATGCGCGTCCACCAGCCGGGCTTGCCGGTGATCGGGTGGTTCGACGCAACATGCTGGTCGCCGGTCAGCGCGTGGCAGATCAGGATCGCATTGCTGCCATCCGCCGCCAGCTCGCCATAGGTCTCGTACGCGATCTCGACCGGCGACAGCAGTACGCCGCCGTCGAGGCGCAGCGGCCCCGGCAGCGTCACGCGGCGGTCGAGGCCAAAGCGGGGATCGTCCGACATTGCGCGCTGTTACGGTGGTGAGGTCAGCCGTTCAAGCCGCGCGTTTCCGGCCTCTGGCGGCGAGAATCGCCTCCGCTGCCAGTCGCCCGGTCTGCGCGCCGCCGTTCATAAAGCCGACCCAGGCGTCGGAAACATGCTCGCCCGCGAACACGATCCGCCCCGCCACCGCCGACTGGCGCTCCGCCGGGTCATCGGATTCGACCCAGAAAAGCGGGGCGAAGCGGGTCAGTTGCCCCGGCGCGCTGTTGGTATAGGCACCGAGCGTGAGGGCATCGCGGCACCAGTTGGTTCGCCGCACCACCCCGCCCGCGACCGCATTCGCGATCCCCGGCATCGCGCCCTCGGTCCGCGCGGCAAAGGCGGCGGCGAGCGCTTCAGGCGCGCCCTGTGCCGCCGCGACCTGTCCGCCGCCCAGATACCAGTTCCACACCGGCGCACTCGGGACGCCGCGCACCGTTCCGTCCCAGCCCAGCGCATAGGGCGAGGCGATATCCCACAGCTCGCCGCCCGCCCCCAGCACGTCCTGCCATGGTGTCGCGCGCGCGGTCACCTGAACCTTTTCGTTTGTGCCAAGGTCCGCCTCGGCGATAAACGCGCGCCAGCGGGCCGATAGCGGCACGGCGAAACCGATCTGGCGCAGGATCGGGGCGGGGACCGCGACCACCGCGATGTCCGCCTCGGCCACACTCCCGTCGTGGAAGGTTAGGCGTAGCGCACCGCCGGTCTCGCGGATCGACGCCAATCGGCGTCCGCTCTCGATCCGGTCGCGATGCGCGTCGCCGATGGCGTTGGCCAGCCGCCCGCTGCCCCCGGCGATGGCATAGCGCTCGTCGCTCCCGGCGAGCACTTCGACATGCTCGCCCTTCACGGTGGGCAGGTTGAAGATCAGCTGGAGCGCGGAAGAGTTGCCCGGTTCCGCGCCATATTCGGTGCGAATGCTCGCCTCGATCAGGCGGCGGATGCGCGGATCGGGGATCAGCCGCGCGTGGCGGTCGAGATATGCCGCGACCGACATCGAATCGATCGCAGCGGCGACGCGAGGATCGGCATCGACGGCTTCCGAATCACGCGCGATGCGTGCGGCAAGCGGGCCGAGCAGCCGGATCAGATCGCCCTGCGGCACCAGCGCGCCGCCGTCGAGCACCACCGACTGGTGCGGCCCATCCTTGCGGTCGACCAGCGGGATATCGAACGCCTTTGCGAGCGCGCGGATGTCGTCATGGTCGGAATTGACCAGCTGGCCGCCCGCCTCGAAAACCTGCCCGTCGCGCATGCGCTGGGTGTACATTCGTCCGCCCAGCCGGTTGCGCGCTTCGTAGAGGCGGCAATCCACTCCGGCGTTAGTCAGGCGGTGGAGCGCGGTCAGCCCGGCAATCCCGCCGCCGATGATCGCGACTCGCCCCGATCGGGGAAGTGCCGCTGCCGCAGGTCCGGCCAGCGCACCGGCCACGCCGCCTGCGGCGATGCCCTTCAGCAGCGCGCGCCGCCCGATGCCTTCATGACCAGGGCGCGGCATTACTCGCCCCTGCCTGCCCAAATTGTCGCGTCGCGCCAGTTCCAGCGCGCGCCACAGAATGTTGTTCCCCCGCATCCTCATCCCCCTGCGCGCATCCCATTAGCATAGCGGGATTGCGCAAACCTTGCGATTCTCACGCGCATCGGCCATCGCCCCCGACATGACAGGACCGACCCCCAAGCCGTGGATCATGGACATCGCCCCCTATGTGCCGGGCAAGTCAAAGACGGATGATGGCCGCAAGGCGATCAAACTATCGTCGAACGAAAATCCATTGGGCACCTCCCCAGCCGCGCGCGCCGCGTTCGCGACCGCCGCGAACAGCCTGGAACGCTATCCCGACGCCAGCGGCACCGAGCTGCGTGAGGCGCTGGCGGCGAAGCATGGACTCGATCCCGACCGGATCATCTATGGCAATGGGTCGGACGAGGTGCTGCACCTCGCCGCCGGGGCCTTCGCTGGGCCGGGCGACGAGATCATCTACGTCAACTACGGCTTCACCGTGTACCCGATCGCGACCAAGCGCGTCGGCGCAGTGCCGGTGGTCGCGCCGGACAAGGACTACGCGACCGATGTCGACGCGATCCTGTCCTGCGTGACTGACAAGACCCGGATCGTGTTCGTCGCGAACCCGAACAACCCCACCGGCACGCACGCCAGCCGGGCGGAGATCGCCCGGCTGCACGCGGGGCTGCGCGACGATATCCTGCTCGTCCTCGACCATGCCTATGCCGAGTATATCGAGGGTGACGTCGATGACGGGGGCATGGAGCTGGCCAAGACCGCGCCCAACGTGCTGGTCACGCGCACTTTCTCGAAAATGTACGGCCTTGCCGCCGAGCGGATCGGCTGGGGCTATGGCGCGCCTGCGATCATTGAGGCGATGCACCGCATCCGCCTGCCGTTCAGCATTACCATTGCGGGAACCGCAGCGGCGATCGCGGCGCTGCACGACGATGATTTCGTCGCACGCTGCAAGACGGAGAATGCCAAATGGCGCCGCTGGTTCAGCGACGAGATCGCCAAGCTCGGCAATGCCGGACTCCGCGCGGTGCCGAGCCAGGCGAATTTCGTGCTGGTGCTGTTCGAGGGCAAGCTGACCGGCGAGGCGGCCTATAAGGGCCTGATGGACGCGGGTTATATCGTCCGCTGGCTACCCGGTCAGGGCTTGCCCCACGGCCTGCGCATCACCATCGGCAATGAGGAAGAGACGCGCGCCGTCGCGGCGATCCTGCAGCAGCTGGTGGCCGCCGCCGACGCGCAATGAAGCGCTTCGGCATCATCGGCTTCGGCCGGTTCGGACAGCTCGCCGCGACGCATCTGCGCGATCATTTCGCAGTGGTCGTGTATGATTCGCGGGACATTGCCGAAGATGCTGCACGGATCGGCGTCGAGACCGGAACGCAGGAAGCCGTGGCCGGGGCCGACATCGTCATGCTCGCGGTGCCGGTCCAGGCGATCGAGCGGACCCTGGCGGCGGTCGCGCCGCATGTGCGCCCCGGCGCGCTGGTCGTGGACGTGGCGTCGGTCAAGATGCTCCCCGCCCGCTGGATGGTCGAGGCACTGCCCGACAGCGTCGATATCGTCGCCACCCACCCGTTGTTCGGCCCGCAGAGCGCGCGCCGCGGGCTGGCGGGGCAGCCTTTGGTGGTCTGCCCGGTGCGCGGCGAAGCGCATCACCGCGTCGCCGAGTTCGGGCGCAAGCTCGGCCTCAAGGTCTCGATCACCAGCGCCGAGGAACATGACCGTGAAATGGCCTATGTTCAGGCGCTGACGCACCTGATCGGCCGCACGCTGGTCAATGTCCGCATCCCGGATGAGGAGCTCAAGACCGACAGCTACCAGCATCTGCTGGAACTGTGCGCGCTGATCGGCGACGACAGCGAGGAGCTGTTCTTCGCGATCCAGAACCTGAACCCCTTTGCGGGTGAGATTACGCAACAGTTCATCGGCGAGGCGAACGGCCTGCTCGCCCGCGCACTGAAGGCCGGAAACCGCAGTGCTGTAGATTAAAGCTCGAACGCGTTGATCCCGCGATGCACCGCCGCCTCGATCTCTTCGCGCGGCAGGCCGGGGGGGAGCGGATCGCCATAGAGGAAGGTAACGAGGCCGGGGCGCTTTGGACCCTTGCGCGGCCACACTTTCCCCGTCTCGCACGCCACCGGAATCACCGGTAGCCGGATCGCGCGATAGAGCCCCGCAAAGCCCGAACGCAGCGGCGGCGTCTCACCAGGCGGGGTGCGGGTGCCTTCGGGAAAGATCACCACCGATCGCCCCTCGGCGACGGCCGCGCGCGCTTCCTTCATCATCGCGCGCAACGCCTTGGCCGATCCGGCGCGGTCGATGACGATCACGCCATATTGCCGCGCGACCCAGCCCCAGACCGGGATGCGCGCCAGCTCCTGCTTCATTACGATTGCCGGGCCATCGAGCATCGCGGCCATTGCCAGCGTCTCGTACATCGCCTGATGCTTGACCGCGTAGAGCGCGGGACCGTCGGCGCGCTGCCCGGCAACCGCGACGCGGATGCCGAGGATCTGGTGCGCTAGCGCAAGCCCCAGCCCTGCCCAGGCCATTGAATAACGGCGGATCGCCTGCGTCCCGAACAGGGCTGCGAGCGGCGCAGCGAGCACGATCGGCACCGAAAGGCCGTAAAAGATGATCGCGAAGATCAGCGTGCGGATGCGGTCAGCCATTGCCGATCCCGAACAGCAGCGCGAAGCGGCGCACCAGATATTTGTGATATTCGCGCAGCAGCATCGACCAGCTGGCGGTGGTGCGCACCCCATCGCCGCGAATCTCGACATCGGGGCCGAGCGCGTTGGCGAGTTCGAGCTTGGCGCGCGGCATATGCCAGTCGGCGGTGACAAGCCGGACGGACTTGTAGTTATTCTGTGCGACCCAAGCGGCGGTTTCGTCGGCGTTGGAGCGGGTATCGACCGCCTCATGCCCCAGGTCGATGCAGCAGCGGAACAGGCGCGGCGGTGTTTTATATTCAACCGCCAGCTCGATCGGGCGGACGGTGGGATCGGTGCCGGTAATGAGCATCCGCTTGGCGGATTTCGCCTGCAGCAGCGTGATCCCCCGGTCGATCCGTCCGGGTCCGCCGGTCGGCACGACGATCGCGTCGGTCTTGACCGCGATGTCGAGCGGCTTGCCGAGCGAGAGCATGAACAGGCCAAAGCCGATCGCCCAGGCCAGAACCAGCAAGAGCGGGATGCGCCAGATCATAATGTGCGCCCCAGGGTACGCAGTACCGCGACCCGCGCCGCGCCCATCGCGAGCAACGCGAACGCCAGCGGCACCAGCGCCAGCAGGATCCAGTCGGCATCGGCAAGCGCGATACTGCCGAGCAATTCAGAGCCGAGTCCCGCCGTCTGCCGCCCGAGCAGCCACACCGCACCCAGTGCCGCCATCGTTCCCAGCACCCCGCCGAGCAAGGTGTCGAGCGCGATCCTTCGCTGGAACAGGCGCGCCACCTGGGTATCGGTCGATCCCAGCATGTGCAGCACCGCGATGGTGTCGCGATGCGTATCGAGTCCGGCGCGCGCGGCCAGAAGCACCACCGCCGTCGTCGCGGTTGCCATCAACAGCACCAGCCCTGCCGCAGCCCAGGTCAGCGTTGCGATGAACCCGGCGACGGGAGAGAGCCATTGCGCGTGCTGGTCCACCCGCGCCGATGGCGACACCGCCAGCGCAGTCTGGCGCACGCGCGCGATCAGCGCCGGGTCGCCGCTGGCCAGATCAACATCGATCATCGCGGGCATCGGCAGCTCGGCATCAAGTCCGGTATCGCCCAGCCAGGGGCGCAGCAGCTCAGCAAGGCGCGCGCGATCGACCTCCACGACCTGCGTCACGCCGGGAATCGCGCGGATCCGCTCGACCAGCGCGCGCGTATTGGCATCGCGCCGTGCGGCATCGGCCTCGATCAGCTGTACGGTCAGCCGCCCGGCGAGCTGTCGCTCAAGCGAGCGTCCCGCTCCGGCCATGCCGAAGCCAAGCGCTCCGGCGAGTACGGTGAGGAACAGCATGATCGCCATGATCCACACCATCGCGCGCGTCCGCTGCACATCGTCAAGCCAGCGATGATGCGGCCGCGCCCGGCCGAAGCCCAGCATCAACGATCCCCCCGATCGGGCGGAAAGCGCAGCGCGCCGGTGGGGTCGAGCAGGCGGCCCTTTTCGATCCGCATCATCCGCGCATTGGGGATGCGGTTGAGCAGGTGAAAGTCGTGCGTCGCCACCACCACGGTCGTACCCAGCCGGTTGAGTGAATCGAACAGATGCAGCAGTCGTTCGGCCATGTCGGGATCAACGTTGCCGGTCGGCTCGTCCGCGACCAGCATTTCGGGCCGGGTGATGACCGCGCGGGCGATGGCGATGCGCTGCTGCTCGCCGCCTGACAGTGTCGGCGGTTTGGCCGTGCCGCGATCGGTGAGGCCGACCCAGGCGAGCATCTCGCGCACCGGAGCCTCAATCTCCCCCTCGGGCATCCCCGCGACGCGCAGCGGGAGCGCGATATTGTCATAGGCGGAGAGGTGCGGGAGCAGCCGGAAGTCCTGAAACACCACCCCGATGCGCCGGCGAAAGCCGGGCAGGCGCCGGCGCGGCAATGCGCCGGCATCCTCGCCGAACAGCCGCACCACGCCGCGCGTCGGCCGCTGGGCGAGGTAAAGCAGCTTGAGCAGCGAGGTCTTGCCTGCGCCCGACGCACCGGTCAGGAAATAGAATGACCCGGCGCTGAGCGTGAAACTGACGTCGCTCAGCGTTTCGGTCCCGGTGCCATAGCGCAGGCCGACATTCTCAAACTGAACGATATTGGCCATGTGCCGGCGTCGGCCGCTCCTGATCCTTCTGCCCCTCAGCCAGCCATCGCACAGCCATCGGGCGCGCTCAAGCCGGGCGAAGCGGCCCGACGACTCGGGCCTTGCCATTCGCGTGCGGCGGGTGTTTAGATTCGGGACCGGTGGCTTCCATATTGGGTTTGGCGAGCCGCCTAGCAACGCGTGCCGCCATGATCCTCGAATGCCCCGAATGCCGAACGCGCTACTTGGTTCCGGATACCGCCATCGGGGCGGACGGACGGACGGTGCGCTGTGCCAGCTGCAAGCATAGCTGGTTCCAGGCGCCGGCCGGAGGAACCGCGAGCGTCGCTAAGCCCGCCCCCGATGTGGTGCGCGCGGACGCCTATTCACAGCCAGCCCCGGTCGAGGACAAGCCGCGCGAATACGACCCGTTCGCGCATGAGCCGCCATTCAAGCCGCGCCGCAATCCGGAGAAGCGCTGGACCGCTGCCGCCGCCATTGCCGGCCTGTCGATGGCATTGGGGGCGGGCGCGATCATCTGGACCGGCGCGCCGGGCATCGCCGCTCAGCTCGGCTTGCCGATCGGTGCGGCGCAGACGCCGCTGATCTTCACCGCCCAGTCGGTCGAGCGCAAGCCGCGCCTGAATGGCGGCGAGCTGTTCGTGGTCAGCGGGCAGGTGATGAACCCGACCAAGGAGACGCAGCGCGTTCCCAACATCCTGGCCGAGCTGCGCGACGGCAACAACTCGATCGTCTATAGCTGGACGATCACGCCGGATCCGCGTTCATTGCCGCCGGGCGGCAGCCTCGACTTCAACAGCGGCAAGCTCGACGTGCCGCAGACCGGTAAGACGATCCAGTTCAGCTTTTCCGGCGAAGGCGGCGAATAGTCCACCACAGCCGCCCGCCGTTGAGCAACGCGGCGGCGACCATCCCGCTGCCCGACGCATAGACCAGCCCCATCGGCCCCCAGCCATGCTGGACGGTCCATAGCCCGATTGCGCCGGTGAGCAGGAAGAAGGCCAGGATACCGTTGAGGCCGGCCACGACCTGATCGCCGAGCGAGCGCAGCGCGTAGACGAACACGACCTGCAATCCGTCGAACAGGATGAACGGTGCCCACAGTGCCAGCATCAGCGCGGCGAGCGTGGCGACCTCCGCCGACGCCGGGAAGGCCGAGACGATCAGCATCGGCGTGAAGGTGAGCGGCAGCGCGAGCAGCCCGAGGATCAGCGCGGCGAGCAGCGCGGCGATGCCGGTGCGCGGTCCGGCCTGTGCCGCAACCCCCTCCCCCACCGCATTGCCCGCGCGAACGCCTGCGGCCGAGCCCAGGCCGAGCGCGAAGGCGAAGGTCACGTTGTGGACCGAAAAGACGATCTGGAATGCGTGCGTGACCGATTCGCCGAGCTGGGTCGACAGCGCGATCAGGATCGAGAAGCCGGCCAGCTCCAAGCCCGACGCGACCGCAGGCACCGCGCCGAACGCGAGCAGGCGGCCGACGCCGCGCCACATCGCGGGGGTGCCGAGGTCGCTCCAGTCGCGCACGCCGCGCTCCTTGGCGCGGGGCAGGGTGAGCGCGGCGATGGTCATGGCGACCGCGCCGACGATGGTGGCGATGACGGTCGCGCTGGCCGCGCCGACTGCGCCGAACTGCGGCAGGCCGAACTGGCCGGTAGCGAGGATCCAGGCGAGGACTGCGTTGAGCGGAAGGATCGAGAGGTTGACCGCCATCACCCGGCGCGGGCGACTGACTCCTTCGAGGAAGAAGCTGGCGGCGACGATGATCAGCTGAAAGGGGTAGGCGACCGCCATCACCTGAACCACCCGCGCCGCTTCGGGGGCGATGCCGGGATCAACGCCGACGCCGCGCAGCATCGGCAGGGCGAAGATGAACAGCAGTGCGCCGCTGATCAGGCCGAGAATGCTGCCCAGCACCAGCCCCTGCCGCAGCACCGCGCCGGTCGCAGGCAAGTCCTTTGCCCCGTCGGCGCGGGAGGAGAAAACGAGGACGCCGGTGAGCCAGCCCAGCGCGACGACGATGCCGATGAAGGTCAGCGTGCGGCTCGCGCCCAGCGCCGCGACCTCATGCGTGCTGACGAGGCCAACGACGATGACGTCGGTGACGTGGAGGATCGTCCAGTTGAGACCGGTCAGCACCACCGGCCAGGCCAGCGCGAGGATGCGGCGAATCTCCGCGCGGGTTTCGGGGGTCAGCGTCATGGGGCCGCCGCCTTAGCGGCAGAGCGGCGTGGACAAAAGGGAGGTTGCATGGCCCCCGGCCCTTTGCTAGGGGCCGCTGCCTTACCCGCCGCCGGTCTGATCCGGTGTGCGATATCCGTGCGGCCATGGCGGAATTGGTAGACGCGCAACGTTGAGGTCGTTGTGGGCGAAAGCCCGTGGAAGTTCGAGTCTTCTTGGCCGCACCATTTCATTAAAAATCTATGCAAACCAACCCCTTAAGGGGAATTGGCGCGCCGAGTGCCGCGCGCCAATCACTGGGGTCAGAACGGTACGTCGTCGTCGAGATCGTCGGGGAAGCCGCCGCCCGCTGCGCCGCCGCTGGCCGCACCACCGCGTGCCGCGCCGCCGCCGAAGCCACCGCCGCTGTTACCGCCGCCATAGCCTCCGCCGCGATTGCTCGACTGGCCCGCGAACGACTCATCGCCGCCGCCCCAGTCTTCCGCGCCGCGACCACCGCCGCTGCCAGCGCCACCGCCCTGACCGCCGCCGGGTCCGTCGAGCATCACCAGCTTGGCGTCGAAGCCCTGCAGCACGATTTCGGTCGAATAGCGGTCCTGGCCCTGCTGATCCTGCCATTTGCGGGTCTGGAGCTGGCCCTCAAGATAGACTTTCGAGCCCTTGCGCAGATAGCGTTCGGCGACGTTGGCGAGTCCCTCGGAGAACAGCTTGACCGTGTGCCATTCGGTGCGCTCCTTCTTCTCGCCGCTGTTGCGGTCCTTCCACGATTCGGAGGTGGCGACGCGCAGTTCGACCACCTTGCCGCCGTTGGAAAAGGACCGGCTTTCGGGATCGCGCCCGAGATTGCCGACCAGGATGACCTTATTGACGCTGCCCGCCATATTCACTCCGCTTGTAAATCGATATCGAGGGACGAATGGCCGATATCCTTAACCTGAACAAGGCGCGCAAGGCACGCGCGAAGGCACAGAGTGCCGCAAAGGCTGTGGAGAACCGCGCCAAATTCGGGCGCACCAAGGCGCAGAAAGCGGCGGACGACGCCGAGCGCGCCCGGATTTCCGAAAATCTGGACGGCGCGCGGCGGGAATGAGGTGTGACTTTGGCTTGGCCATGGTCAGGGTATAGCAGAATGAGAACATGTAGGAAACATGTTCGGTATTATCGCTTTGGATCAGTGATTTAATCGGCAGTCGTGAAAGACTGGGAGGGCCGAATCCGGCAGCTTCGGCGGCGCGACGGATTTGGCAAAGCGAACATGTCGCGGGTTTACGCGCCATTGGCCCAGTTTGCGGTGTCGCTTTTACCGAGGTGCAATTTCGCAAAATTGCTGCCCCCAAACCTTCTCCGGAGGGAGCTTGGATGAGGGGATGCGCGCTATTGATAGGGTGATCCCCTCACCCAGCTACGACTAGGGCCGCGCTGAAGAAGCGCGACCCAAGTCTGCGCAACCCTCTCCCGATGGGAGAGGGAACTTCGCCCCCTAAAGCCCCAGCGCCTTGGCACCCCAATAGGTCACCCCCGCCGCCGCATAAGCCGCCGCGAACAGATAGACGATCATCACGATCGGCCATTTCCAGCCATTGGTCTCACGCCGCGCCACCGCGATGGTCGACAGGCATTGCGGGGCGAAGACGAACCAGGCGAGGAAGGCGAGTGCGGTGGGGAGGGGCCAGCTTTCGGCCAGCCGGTCGCCGAGCGCGGCTGCGCCGGTTTCCTCGTCGGGGGCGTCGATCGCATAGACGGTCTGGAGCGCGGACACGGCGACTTCGCGCGCGGCCATGGCGGGGATCACCGCGAGGCTCATTTCATGGTTGAAGCCGATCGGGGCGAGGACGACTTCGAGGCCCGATGCGATGCGGCCGGCGACCGAATATTCGCTCTGCTTCACGCCCTCGGGTGCGACCGGATAGGAGGCGAGGAGCCATAGCGCGACAGTGACGCCCATGATGATCGTGCCCGCGCGGCGCAGGAAGACATAGGCGCGCTGCCACAAGCCGATCAGCAGATCGCGGAGCGAAGGGAGCTGATAGCGCGGCATTTCCATCATGAAGCCGCCGCTCTTGCCGCGCGTTGCGGTCATGCGCAGCACGAAGGCGGCGAGGATCGCGCCGACGATGCCGAAGACATAGAGGCCGAACAGCACCAGCCCCTGAAGCCCGATGCCCGGGGCCACGTCGCGCGCCGGGATGAACGCGCCGATGATCAGCATATAGACCGGCAGCCGCGCCGAGCAGGTCATCAGCGGGGCGATCAGGATCGTGGTCAGCCGCTCCTTCGGATCATCGATCGAGCGCGCGGCCATGATGCCGGGGATCGCGCAGGCGAAGGACGACAGCAAAGGGATGAAGGAACGGCCCGACAGGCCGACCAGCGACATCAGCCGATCCATCAGGAAGGCGGCGCGGACCATATAGCCGGTCGCTTCGAGCAGCAGGATGAAGAAGAACAGGATCAGGATCTGGGGCAGGAACACCACCACCGATCCGACGCCGGCGATAATCCCCTGAACCACCAGATCGGCGATGAAGCCGCTGGGCAGGCTGGCCTGGGCCTGCGCACCGAGCCATTCCTGCGCGCCCTCGATCCAGCCGATCGGGGCTTCGGACCAGCTGTACACCGCCTGGAACATGACGAAGAACAGGGTGAGCAGGATCGCCCAGCCCGCGACCGGATGGAGGACGACGTTGTCGACCGCGCGGGTGAAGGCGCGGCCGCGCGGTTGATCGGTGATCGCGCGCGCGGCGATGCGGCGGGCATCGCGCTGGAAGTGCGTAATGTCCGCGTCGGGCACCGCAGGCGCGGTCGCGTGGCTGCTCAGCAAGATTCCGCCCAGCGCCGCGCGCAGTTCGTCGAGGCCGCGCTTGCGCACCGCGACGGTGGTGACGACCGGCACGCCAAGCTCCGCCGACAGCGTATCGGCGTCGATCGTGATGCCGTCGCGCGTCGCCATGTCGATCATGTTGAGCGCGACCACCATCGGGCGGCCGAGCTGGCGCAGCTGAAGCACGAAGCGGAGGTGGTTTTCGAGGTTGGAGGCGTCGGCGACGACGATCAGCGCGTCGGGGAGGCGCTCGCCTTCCTGTTTGCCGAGCACGACGTCGCGGGTCACCGCTTCGTCGGGGCTGGACGGATCGAGACTGTAGGTGCCGGGCAGGTCGACCAGCTCGACCGGGCGGCCATCGTTGAGCGCGAGGCGGCCCGAATGGCGCTCGACCGTGACGCCGGGATAATTGCCCACCTTTTGCCGCGCGCCGGTGAGCGCGTTGAACAGGGCGGTCTTGCCGGCATTGGGGTTGCCGACCAGAGCGACGAGCGGCTGGGCGTTCATGCGGCGGGTGCCTTCAAGTGGATCGCCTGAACGATGTGGCGGCGCAGCGCGACGGTCATGCGCCCGATGCGCACCGCGGCGGGACCACCGAACCAGCCGACCGGGCGGATCAGTTCGACCTCGACCCCTTCGTCGAGACCGAATTCGCGCAGGCGGCGCACTTCGTGCGGGGCGAGCGTGGACCAGTCGATTGTGGCGACGGTGGCAGGAAGGTTGCGCGGCGCGCGCGCGAGGGAGTCGGTCATGTTGCGAGCGATTATCAAGAGCGGTGGGGAAATGCCAGCGGAATGCGGAATCAATCCTCCCCGGCCAGGGGGAGGTGGCACGCCCAGCGTGACGGAGGGGGAGGAAGCACGTTCATTGAGGCTTGGGGCAAGAAGCTCAAGGACACAGCCGCCCTCCCCCTACGTCGCCTTCGGCGCCACCTCCCCCTGGCGGGGGAGGATACGGTGGTTGCGGATCGTGTCGCCAGTTCCTCCCCCAGCTTGCTGGGGGAGGGGGACCACCGCGCAGCGGTGGTGGAGGGGCCGCCCCGGAGAGGGCGGAGCTTTGCCGCGCTGCTCACGGCTGTCTGCGCAGCCGCCCCTCCACCACCGCCTGCGGCGGCGGTCCCCCTCCCCTGCTGCGCAGGGGAGGAATTGGGTGGGTTGCAAATCGGCGCGCCATCGCGCACCCGCTGGGTTTCCCTCCAGACAGACTGACAGCCATGACCGACACCGCTCTCCGTGACGCCGCCCTCACCTCAAAGGCATGGCCTTATGAAGAGGCGCGCAAGCTGCTCAAGCGCTATCCCGACGGGAAGCCCGGCGGCGCGCCGGTGCTGTTCGAGACCGGCTATGGCCCGTCGGGGCTGCCGCATATCGGGACGTTCAACGAAGTGCTGCGCACGACGATGGTGCGGCGCGCGTTCGAGACGCTGTCGGATCAACCGACGCGGCTGATCGCGTTCAGCGACGATATGGATGGCCTGCGCAAGGTGCCGGACAATGTCCCGAACGGCGACATGCTGGCGCAATATATCGGCCATCCGCTGACCAAGGTGCCCGACCCGTTCGGCAAGTTCGAAAGCTTCGCGGCGCATAACAATGCGATGCTGCGCGATTTTCTCGACCGGTTCGGGTTCGACTATGAGTTTGCCTCGTCCACCGACTACTACGGGTCGGGCAAGTTCGACGACGCATTGCGGCAGGTGCTGCGCAACTATCAGGGCATCATGGACGTGATGCTGCCGACGTTGCGGGCCGAGCGGCAGGCGACCTATTCGCCGGTGCTGCCGATCAGTCCGAAGACGGGGATCGTGCTGCAGGTGCCGATCGAGGTGCTCGACCCCGAGAGCGGCATGATCGCGTTTACCGATAGCGATGGCGAGCGGATCGAGCAGAGCATCTTTGGCGGCAAGTCCAAGCTGCAGTGGAAGGCGGACTGGGCGATGCGCTGGGTCGCGCTGGGCGTCGATTACGAGATGGCGGGCAAGGACCTGATCGACTCGGTGACGCAATCGGGCAAGATCGCGCGCGTGCTGGGTGCGCGGCCGCCCGAGGGGTTCAATTACGAGCTGTTCCTCGATGCCAAGGGCGAGAAGATCAGCAAGACCAAGGGCAATGGCCTGTCGATCGAGCAGTGGCTGAGCTACGGCCCCGACGAGTCCCTCGCCTTCTACATTTATCGCGAGCCGAAAAAGGCCAAGGCGCTGCATCTGGGCCTGATCCCGCGCGCGGTGGACGATTATTGGCAGTTCCGCGCGGCCTATGCCGAGCAGCCGGTCGAGCAGCGGCTGGGCAACCCGGTGCATCATATCCATAACGGTCCGCCGCCGGAGGGGACGTTGCCGGTGACGTTCGGGCTGTTGCTCAATCTGGTCGGTGTGATGCGTGAGGCGACCAGGGAGCAGGTGTGGGGGTATCTCGCCAATTACCTGCCCGGTGCGAGCGCGGCGGAATGGCCGGAGCTGGACGCGCTGATCGGCTATGCGATTGCCTATGTCCGCGACGTGGCGGAGAAGCCGGTGCGGCGGGCGCCGGAGGGCGTCGAGGTCGCGGCGTTGCAGGATCTGGACCGCGAACTCGCCGCTGCGGGGGCGGATGCTTCGGCGGAGGATCTGCAGAACATCGTCTATGAGATCGGCAAGGCGCGGTTCGGCAAGGAGGCACTGCGCGACTGGTTCAAGGCGCTGTACGAGACGTTGCTGGGATCGTCGCAGGGGCCGCGGATGGGCAGCTTTATCGCGCTGTATGGCGTGGAGAATAGCCGGACGTTGATTGGCGAGGCACTGGCGAAGGTTTGATCTTAATCCTCCCCCGCCAGGGGGAGGTGTCGCCGCAGGCGACGGAGGGGGAGGACGGCTTCGTCCTCTCCGTTCTGGCCGACGTGCTTCCTCCCCCTCCGTCACGCTGCGCGTGCCACCTCCCCCTGGCGGGGGAGGATAGCTATTCCGCCTCCTCCGGCGCTAGCCAGCGCAGGCGGGCGGCGGTGTTGCCGTTACCGGTGACGCTGGCTTCGACGCCGGCTTCGGTGAGAGCATCGACCACCGTCTGCGCGCCGTTGCCCGACACGCCGATCGGCAGCTTGATCCGCTGTGCCGCCCAGATTGCGGTGGCGAGTGCGTCGGCGTCGGGCTTGTCGTCATCGACCGCAACGTCGGGGAGCGCGACGACCGGGGGGATCAGGGTGACGGTCCAGCCCTGCACACCAGCCGCGACGCGGGTTTCGAGCGCGCGATAGGCGGCGAGATTGGCACCGGGCAGCGGGGCGGCGTTAACCAGTGCGCGGCGATTGTCGCGGTCGAGCAGCACCGCGTCGGGCTTGACCCCGGCGATCAGTGCAAGCTGTTCCTGTGCGCGCGCGGCGAGGCGGTTGGCGGCGGTGGCGCGCGAGTCCTGTGCGGCGGCGACCTGTGCCGCTTCGGCCTGGGCACCGGTGCCGACGCGGATCTGTTCGAGCTCGACCGTGACGGGGCGGCCGACCAGCTGGGCGAGCACGCCCGCCGCGCGGCGCTCGACATCCTCGCGCACCTGCGGGGTCAACACGGTCGCGGTGACGCGGAGCGGCTGCGCCTCATAATCGATCTCGACCTGACTGAGCCGGGCCGCGCCCTCGAACTCGCCGCTGATGACTTCGCGGATCTGGCGCGAGGTGTTGGCTTCCCAGCCGAGCTGGACCAGCACCAGCCCGAGCGGAATCGCGAAGGCGGCGAGCGCGATCGTGACGACGATGGTCTGCAGCATCGTGTGTTGGGGCGAGAGGTGCGAGCCGAAGCCATAGAGGCGCGCGACCACGGCGGCGGCGACCGCGATGGTGATGAGGTTGGTGAGGAACAGCAGCAGCGAGCCCGCGAATACGGTCCAGTTCCAGGTGGCGAGGCCGAAGCCGACCACCGCGAGCGGCGGCATCAGCGCGGTGGCGATGGCGACGCCGACGACGGTGCCCGCCCTGCCCCGGATCATCGCATAGGCTCCGGCGAGCGCGGAGAAGAGTGCGATCATCAGGTCGAACAGATTGGGGCGGGTACGCGCGGCAATCTCGGTCGTCACATTTTGGATCGGCGAGACCAGCACGAGCAGGGCGGTGAACAGCACAGCGATGACGATGCCGAGCGCGAGCGCGATGGCGGCGGTACGGATCTCATTCCAGTCGAAGGTGGCGAGGCCGAAGCCGAGGCCGATGATCGGCCCCATCAGCGGCGAGATCAGCATCGCGCCGATCACCACCGCTGGCGAAGAGAGCAGCAGCCCGAGCACCGCGATGCCCGCCGACATCAGCGTCATGAAGGCATAGCGGCCGGTGAAGCCCGCGTCGTCGCGTACCTTTTCGATGACATCGACATGATCGACCGTAGCGATCACCCGCGTGCGCCACCAGGCGACGAGCGGATTGTCGGGCTTCAACAACGCGATGCTCATATCCGCAGCTCTAAGGGGTTTGCCCCGGCGGTTCCAGCGGTTAGGCAGGGGACGAACCGCAACCACAGGAGCAACGCGTGGCCGCACGGAACGACCAGGCAGGACGATCGGTGCTGCGCACCTTTCTGCAAAGCGAGGCCGCGGGCGGCATCATCCTGATGGCGGCAGCGGCGCTGGCGATGCTTGTCGCCAATCTGCCGGGAATCTCCGAAGCCTATTTCCACTTGCTGCACCTCGACACCGGGCCGGTGATCAGCCCGAAATATGGGTCGATGACGGTGCATCTGTGGATCAACGATGCGCTGATGGCGCTGTTCTTCCTGTTCGTCGGACTCGAGATCAAGCGCGAGTTTATCGATGGCCAGCTCGCGACGTGGGAGCATCGGCGGTTGCCGATCGTCGCCGCCGCTGCGGGCATGGTCGGCCCGGCGGTCGTCTATCTGTTCGTTACCGGGTGGAGCGGGCCGCTGGTCAATGGCTGGGCGATTCCCGCCGCGACCGACATCGCCTTTGCGATCGGGGTGCTCGCGCTGCTCGGCAGCCGCGCGCCGACGTCGCTCAAATTGTTCCTGACCACGGTGGCGATCGTCGATGACATGGGGGCGGTGGCGATCATCGCGATTGCCTATACCGCCGAGCTGTCGACGCTCTACATTGCGCTCGGCGCGCTGGTGATGGCGACGATGTATGTGCTCAATCGCAGCGGGGTGAAGCGGCTGTGGCCCTATCTGCTGCTGGGTGCGGCGCTCTGGTATTTCGTGTTCATGTCGGGGGTCCATGCGACGATCGCAGGCGTGCTGACCGCGATGATGGTGCCGATCACGACCAGCCCGGGTGCGTGCGACGATGCCGAATCGCCGCTGCACAAGCTCGAACACGCGCTTGCGCCATGGGTCGCCTATCTGATCGTGCCCGTGTTCGGCTTTGCCAATGCGGGCGTCAGCCTGACGGGCATGTCGCCCGCTATCCTGCTCGAACCGTTGCCGCTGGGCATCGCGGCGGGTCTGTTTCTCGGCAAGCAGTTCGGCATTTTCGGGAGCGTGTGGCTGGCAGCGAAGCTGCGCTTTGCCTCCCCGCCAAGCGGTGCGACCTGGCTTCAACTCTACGCGGTCGCGATGCTGTGCGGCATCGGCTTTACGATGAGCCTGTTCATCGGCGGGCTGGCCTTCCCCGGCAATGAATTGCTGGTGGATGAGGTGAAGATCGGCGTGCTGACCGGGTCGATCCTGTCGGCAATCATCGGCTATACCATCCTGCGTTTCGCGCCGCGCTGGCGCGAGGGCGGCAAGGGCGATGCGGATCGGGTCGGCTGATGCGCTGCTTCTACGACCCCGGCCAGCTTGCGCACGCCCCGGCGCGCGAGCTGCATAATGGGGAGTTCGTCCCCTACGCCGAGAAGCCCGAGCGGGCGGCGGCGATTGCCGCGACGCTGGGCGTGACCGAGTTGCCGGAGGATCGCGGCGAGGTGCCGATCCGTGCGGTGCATGATGCGGGCTATATCGACTTCCTCAAGACCGCGCCGGCGCGCTGGGCGGAGGCAGGGCGGCCGGGCGATGTCATGGGCTATATCTGGCCGACGGTGCGCAAACGCGCGCTGAAGCTGGAGCGGATCGACGCGCTGGCGGGGCAGTATAGCATCGACGCATCGACCCCGCTGACCGCCGACACCTGGGACGCGAGCTATCGCAGCGTGCAGAGCGCGCTGGCGGCGACCCATGCAGTGCTCGACGGCGAGCGCACTGCCTTCGCGCTGTCGCGGCCGCCGGGGCATCATGCGGGTGCGGATTATCTGGGCGGCTATTGCTACCTCAACCATGTCGCGGTCGCGGCGCAGGCGGCGCGCGATGCGGGGGTCGGGCGGGTCGCGATCCTCGACATCGACTATCATCACGGCAACGGGACGCAGGATATCTTCTGGGCGCGCGGCGATGTCGTGTTCGCCTCGATCCATGCCGATCCGGCGACCGACTTTCCGTTTTACTGGGGCCATGCCGACGAGGTGGGCGAAGGGGCCGGCGAAGGGGCGACGTTCAACCTGCCGCTGCCGCGCGGGACGAAGATCGACGCCTTTCGCCGCGCGCAGGAGCGGGCGCTGGCGATGATCGCCGCGTCCGGGGCTGAGCTGCTGCTGGTCAGTTTCGGAGCGGATACGTTCGTCGGCGATCCGATCTCGGCGTTTGCGCTGGAGACGGCGGATTATGCGGTGCTGGGGCGGGACATTGCGGCGGCGGGGTTGCCGACCGCGATCGTGATGGAGGGCGGCTATGCGATCGACGCGCTGGGGGCGAATGTCGCGAGCTTTTTGAGCGGGTTCTGAGGAGCCCGAATTTTTTCGCAGCGTGTGGAACCAAGCGCGATGCAGGGACGTTGCTATTCTGCTTGATCGCAAGAAAGAGCATTTAGACGAACCGAACCTTCGCAGGAACGGATCGTCCAGGGAGCCCCGCCGCTGAACAAGCGACGGGGCTTACCTGTTTCTGGGCTAGTCAGCTTGAGGTGCCGCTTCCGTGCTGATGCTCGAGAACGATACCGCACCACGGTGGCAGCCGAACTGAAGCCGCACGGGCTGTCCCTGAAAATCGGTTTTTGCGGTCACGCTGCGCGTTCCGACGCTTCCCTTCACCGCACCGGCGGCATCGACCTCCAGTGCAAAGCGGAGATTCGAGCCGTTCTTGAAGATACCAACCTCATACTCGCGGTGCCGCTTGCCGTCGCGGCGGATGACCAACTGGACCCGCACGACGTCGCTGAGGAAGTCCGAGCTGCCGCCAACAATAAGATAGACGCCCTGTTGCCCGTCGGCGGAAAAGAATCGGACATTGCCCGAAGCCATCCAGCGGTCGTCGTGATCCGCCTTGCGATCGAGCCGCAGCCGGCCCGATACGCGATAGTCGGGACCGCTCATCGGGAAACTGCGCCCACGCTCCGCGCTGTCGGGCGTCGTCCTGTCGCATACGAACGACGCGGGTACGCCTTCCGGTGCTGGTGCGGCGGCAGCCAAGGCTGCCGCCGCAACGAAGGTGAAGCTCACAGCTTCTCGGTCAGTTCGGGGACGACCTTGAACAGGTCGCCGACCAGGCCGATGTCCGCGACCTGGAAGATCGGGGCGTCTTCGTCCTTGTTGATCGCGATGATCGTCTTGCTGTCCTTCATGCCGGCGAGATGCTGGATCGCGCCCGAGATGCCGACCGCGACATAGACTTCGGGGGCGACGATCTTGCCGGTCTGGCCGACCTGATAGTCGTTGGGGGCGTAGCCCGCATCGACCGCAGCGCGGCTGGCGCCGACTGCCGCGCCGAGCTTGTCGGCGAGCGGGTCGATCAGCGCGTGGAACTGCTCGCCCGAGCCGAGCGCGCGGCCGCCCGAGACGATGATCTTGGCGCTGGTCAGCTCCGGACGCTCGCTCTTGGCGATTTCCGAACCAACGAAGCTCGACAGACCCTTGTCGCCTGCGCCCGAAACGGCTTCGACGCTGGCGCTGCCGCCTTCGGTTGCCGCCTTGTCGAAGGCGGTGCCGCGCACGGTCAGCACCTTCTTGGCGTCCGACGAGGTGACGGTGGCGATGGCGTTGCCGGCATAGATCGGGCGGGTGAACTGGTCGCCCTCGATCCCTACGACTTCGCTGATCTGCATCACGTCGAGCAGTGCAGCGACGCGCGGCGCGATATTCTTGCCGGTGGTGGTGGCGGGCGCGACGAAGGCGTCATAGCCGGCCATCAGATCGGCGATCAGCGGCGCGACGTTTTCGGCCAGCGCATTGGCATAGGCCGCGTCATCGGCGAGCAGCACTTTGCTGACGCCCGCGATCTTTGCGGCGGCATCGGCGGCACCCTGTGCGCCCGAGCCCGCGACCAAAGCGACGACATCGCCCAGCTTGCCCGCAGCGGTGACGGCGGCGAGCGTTGCGTCCTTCACCGACGCATTGTCATGTTCGACCCAGACCAGAACGCTCATGCCACAACTCCCAGTGCCTTGAGCTTGCCGACAAGCTCATCCACATCCGCAACCTTGACGCCCGCCGTGCGCTTGGCCGGTTCGACCACCTTCACCACCGTCAGGCGCGCCGTCACGTCGACGCCGTAATCGGCCGGGGTCTTCTGCGCGAGCGGCTTGCTCTTTGCCTTCATGATGTTGGGCAGCGAGGCGTAGCGCGGTTCGTTGAGGCGAAGATCGGTGGTGACGATCGCCGGGGTCTTGAGCTTGACGGTTTCGAGCCCGCCATCGACTTCGCGGGTCACGTCGACGCTGTCGCCCGACACTTCGACCTTGCTGGCGAAGGTGCCCTGGCCCCAGCCGAGCAGCGCGCCGAGCATCTGGCCGGTCTGGTTGTTGTCGTCGTCGATCGCCTGCTTGCCGAGGATGATCAGGCCGGGCTGTTCCTCTTCGGCGACCTTCGCCAGCAGCTTGGCGACGCCGAGCGGCTCGACCGGGCCTTCGGCGGTGATCAGGATCGCGCGGTCGGCACCCATGGCGAGTGCGGTGCGCAGCGTTTCCTGCGCCTTTTGCTCGCCGATCGAGACCACGACGATCTCGGTCGCCACGCCCTTTTCCTTCAGGCGGATGGCTTCTTCGACTGCGATCTCGTCGAACGGGTTCATGCTCATCTTGACGTTGGCAAGATCCACGCCCGTTCCGTCCGCCTTCACGCGGGGCTTTACGTTATAGTCAAGCACACGCTTGACCGGCACCAGCACTTTCATCGCGTCCTCCGCTCCAATCGCGTCATTTTAAGGCTTCGAGTCTGTTCGTCCCTAGAAGGCTTTTTGCCGTTTTCGCAAGTCCGGTATGGAATCATCCGATTGCCGTAGCGTCATTGCACAAACGAAAAAGGGGCCCGACGCGGATGATGCGCCAGACCCCCTTTCAATGGGTGTTCCGGGGGCCGCGATCAAGCAGCCGACTGGACCTCCGCCACAATCTTCTTCGCCGCGTCGCCCAGATCATTGGCCGGGACGATGGCGAGGCCCGAATTGGCGAGGATGGCCTTGCCCTGCTCGACATTGGTGCCTTCGAGGCGGACGACCAGCGGGACCGAGAGGTTCACTTCCTTCGCCGCGGCGACGATGCCCTCGGCGATGATGTCGCACTTCATGATGCCGCCAAAGATGTTGACGAGGATGCCCTTCACCGCGGGATCGGCGAGGATGATCTTGAACGCCGCCGTCACCTTTTCCTTGTTCGCGCCGCCGCCGACATCGAGGAAGTTGGCCGGGAACATGCCGTTCAGCTTGATGATGTCCATCGTCGCCATGGCAAGGCCCGCGCCGTTGACCATGCAGCCGATGTCGCCGTCGAGCTTGATGTAAGCGAGGTCGTACTTCGACGCCTCCAGCTCCATCGGGTCTTCCTCGGTGGTGTCGCGCAGTTCCATCAGGTCCTTGTGACGGAACATGGCGTTGCCGTCGAAGCCGACCTTGGCGTCGAGGACGAGGAGGTTGCCCTGCTCGGTCAGCGCGAGCGGGTTGATTTCGATCTGCTCGGCATCGGTGGCGAGGAAGGCGGCGTAGAGCGCCGACGCGACCTTGGCCGCCTGCTTCGCCTGGTCGCCGGTCAGGCCGAGCGTGGCGGCGACGGTGCGGCCGTGATGCGGCATGAAGCCGGTGGCGGGATCGACCGAGAAGCTCTGGATCTTCTCAGGGGTCGAGTGGGCGACTTCCTCGATGTCCATGCCGCCTTCGGTCGAGACGACGAACGCGACGCGGCTGGTGGCGCGATCGACGAGGAGCGCGAGGTAGAATTCCTTGGCGATGTCGGCGCCGTCGGTGACGTAGAGGCGGTTGACCTGCTTGCCCGCGTCGCCGGTCTGGATCGTCACCAGCGTGTTGCCGAGCATGTCCTTGGCGTGCGACTCGACTTCATCGAGGCTGAAGGCGAGGCGGACGCCGCCCTTTGCCTCGGGGGCCAGTTCCTTGAACTTGCCCTTGCCGCGGCCGCCGGCATGGATCTGCGACTTCACGACATAGAGCGGTCCGGGGAGCTTCTTGGCAGCCTCGACCGCCTCTTCGACGGTGAAGGCGGCATGGCCGGCCGCGATCGGCGCGCCATACTTCGCCAGCAGTTCCTTGGCCTGATATTCATGGATATTCATGGGATCGCCCTTTGCGTTGCAGCAAATTTCGCGCCGCTTAAGCACAGGGGCGCGGCGGAATCAAATGTCTTGACGTCGGCATTGCGACGCAATTGCAATAGGCGGCGCGTCACCCGCGAAACGAGTGGGTTAGCGCGCCTCTCTCGCGAGGCCGGTCGCGCATAATCCGCCCGAGCTGGTGGCGACGGCGAGGATTTCGGGATCGCCGAGCGCGCGGACGCGGCGCAGGAAGCGGTCGAGCGACTCGGCCTCGCGCGCCTTGGGCAGGTCGGCGATGCGCATCAGCTGGGCGAGGCTCAGGCGATCGACCATGCGTTCGGCCATGCACGCGGCGAGCGGCTTGGGCAGGCCGGCATTGGTGAGGCCGGTGCGCAGGCGTGCTTCTGGCACCGCGCAGGCAGAAACTGCGGTCAGGACCGCAATCAGGGGAAACACGCGTCTCGCATCGAACATGCAGGCTCGCTATATCGCCCGCATGAGTCCCGCAATCGGCATCGCGCTGTTCCTGCTCACCGTCGCCCTGATGGAAGGGTTTGCCTATGTCGCGCATCGCTGGCTGATGCATGGCCCGGGCTGGTTCCTGCACAAAAGTCACCATTCGCCGCGCACCGGCAATTGGGAGCTAAACGACCTTTACGCCGTGATCTTTGCGGTGCCGTCGTTCGTGCTGCTGCTCGGCGGCGTGCATCTGGGGTGGTGGCCGGGCTGGGCGTGGATCGGCGCGGGGATTGCGGCCTATGGCGCGATCTATTTCGGGTTCCACGACATCATCGTGCACAAGCGATTGAACACCCGCTACATTCCCAAGTCGGACTATATGAAGCGGATCATCCAGGCGCACCGGCTGCACCATGTGGTCGAGACCAAGCATGGCACGGTCAGCTTCGGATTTCTCTACGCCCCGCCGCCCGAGAAGCTGAAGGCGCAGCTCAAGGCGCGCGGCAATGCCGGGGTGCGTGAGCCGGTCGGCCGGTTCTGATTTCAGACCCGATCTTTTACGCGATCGCGGTTCCGGCGGTCGTCCTGCTAGGGCTGTCCAAGGGTGGGTTTGCCGGGGCGGGGGCGCTGTCGCTGCCGGTGATCGCATTCGCGACCGATCCGGTGCAGGCCGCCGCGATCCTGTTGCCGATCCTGATCGTGCAGGACGTTGTCGGCGTGTGGGCATTTCGGCGGAGCGTGGACTGGTTCGTGCTGGGATGGACGCTGGCGGGGGCGGTGGTCGGGATCGTGCTTGGGTATCTGTTCGCGGCGAGCGTGTCGGCGGATGCGGTGCTGGCGATGGTCGGGGTGATCTCGATCCTGTTCGGCGCGTATCGGTTGTGGAAGGACCGGATCGGCGCGGGGGCGGCATCGACCTCACCGGGATGGGTCGGGTCGCTGTTCGGAATCGCGTCGGGCTTCACCAGCCAGATCGCCCATGCCGGGCAGCCACCCTGGCAGCTATGGGTGCTGCCGCGCGGATTGTCGCGCGACATGCTGGTGGGGACGACGGCGGTCTATTTCGCGCTGGTGAACTGGATCAAGGTGCCGGCCTATCTGGCGCTCGGGCAGTTCACGCGAGAGAATTTGCTGACCGCTGCGGTGCTGATGCCGGTGGCGATTGTGTCCACCTTTGCGGGGGTGTGGCTGGTGCGGCGGGTGTCGCCGGAGCGGTTCTATACCGCGATCTACTGGCTGATGATCGGCGTCGGGGCGGTGTTGGTGGCCAAGGCGCTCACCTGATTCCCACCGTCATCCCGGCCTTGAGCCGGGACCCAGCTTTTCTTGCTTGGGAAAGGCAGCGGGGCCCCGGGTCAAGCCCGGGGTGACGAATAAAATCAGTCGAACAAGCTGGACACCGAGCTTTCATCCGCGATGCGGCGGATTGCTTCGGCGAGCAGGGGCGCGATGGTGAGGTGGCGGATGCGCTGCGCCTGTTCGACGACATTGTGGTTGCCGATCGTATCGGTGATGACCAGCTCGCGCAGCGCCGAACCGTCAACGCGCGCGACCGCGCCGCCCGACAGCACGCCATGGGTGCAATAAGCGACGACGTCCTCGGCCCCGGCTTCCTTGAGCGCGGCGGCGGCGTTGCAGAGCGTGCCAGCCGAATCGACGATGTCGTCGATCAGGATGCAGAAGCGTCCGGCGACCTCGCCAATGATGTTCATCACTTCGGATTCGCCGGCCTTTTCACGGCGCTTGTCGACGATCGCGAGCGGGGCGTTGTCGAGTCGCTTGGCCAGCGCGCGGGCGCGGACCACGCCGCCGACGTCGGGCGAGACGACCATCAGGTTCTTGTCGGAGAAGCGCGCCTTGATATCCTCGCTCATCACCGGTGCGGCGAAGAGATTGTCGGTCGGGATGTCGAAAAAACCCTGAATCTGCCCGGCGTGCAGATCGACCGAGAGGACGCGGTTGGCACCCGCGGTGGTGATCAGATTGGCGACCAGCTTGGCCGAGATCGGGGTACGGGGGCCGGGTTTGCGGTCCTGACGGGCATAGCCGAAATAGGGGAGCACCGCAGTGATGCGACGGGCCGACGCGCGGCGCAGCGCGTCGATCATGATCAGCATCTCCATCAGATTGTCGTTCGCCGGGTAGGCGGTCGACTGGAGCACGAACACATCCTCGCCCCGGACATTTTCGAGGATCTCGACGAAGATTTCCTCATCCGCGAAGCGGCGCACATTGGCCTGCGTCAGCGGGATTTCGAGGTAGGAGGCGATCGCCTGGGCGAGCGGCAGGTTCGAGTTGCCAGCCATCAGTTTCATAGTGCGCGTCGCTCCCCAGCGAGTGTCATTGAATTGTCTCCCCCTTAGGCACGCGGATCGCTCGCGAAAAGAGGGCGTTTGAGGTAGCGTATGCACGCGTCGGCGTCCCGCGCGGGCACAGGTGAGTCAGGACAGCAATGCTGACCCATCTCGACACGCGCGTTGAAACAATATAATCGGGCGCTGAAATAAATGTCCGCGCGCCGCAAGGCGACAAGGACGCCCTTTAGCTGCTGGAGAGTGCATTGGCGGACGTCCCGCGCAACCTGCCCCCGCTGAGCCTGCATGTGCCCGAACCCAAGTTCCGGCCCGGCGATGCGGTCGATTTCGCCGCGGTGGAGGTGCCGCCCGCCGGCGCCCAGCCCCGCCCCGATACCGCCGCCGATCCGGCAAGCTTCCACGACCTGTCCTATACGCTGATCCGCGTGCTCGACGATTCGGGGCAGGCGGTCGGCCCGTGGAACCCGCGACTCGATCCCGACACGCTGCGCACGATGCTGCGCGACATGGCGCTGGTCCGCGCGTTCGACGAGCGGATGTTCCGCGCGCAGCGGCAGGGCAAGACCAGTTTCTACATGAAGTGCACCGGCGAAGAGGCGGTGGCGATCGCCGCGACGCACGCGCTGAGCCGCGACGACATGTGCTTCCCCAGCTATCGCCAGCAGGGCATCCTGATCGCGCGCGGCTACAGCCTGGTTCAGATGATGAACCAGATCTATTCGAACAGCGGCGACGTGCTGCAGGGCAAGCAGCTGCCGATCATGTATTCGTCGCGCGACGACGGGTTCTTCTCGATCAGCGGCAACCTGACGACGCAATATCCGCAGGCGGTGGGCTGGGCGATGGCGAGCGCGGCGAAGGGCGACACGCGCATCGCAGCGACGTGGTGCGGCGAGGGATCGACGGCGGAGGGCGACTTCCACTCGGCGATGACCTTTGCGACGGTGTACAAGGCGCCGGTGATCTTCAACGTCGTCAACAACCAATGGGCGATTTCGAGCTTTTCGGGCTTTGCCGGGGCCGAGGCGACGACCTTTGCCGCGCGCGCGATCGGCTATGGCATGGCTGGCCTGCGCATCGACGGCAATGACGCGCTGGCGGTCTATGCCGCGACGCAGTGGGCGGCGGAGCGCGCGCGGACCAATCAGGGGCCGACCCTGATCGAGCATTTCACCTATCGCGCCGAGGGCCACTCGACCTCCGACGACCCGACCCAATATCGCAGCGCGGGCGAGCCGGGCGCATGGCCGCTGGGTGACCCGGTCGCGCGGCTGAAGGACCATCTGATCGCAATCGGCGAATGGGACGAGGAACGCCACGCCGCGCAGGACCGCGAGGTCGCCGAGCTGGTCAAGGCGTCGCAAAAGGAAGCCGAGAAAAACGGCATCCTGGGCCACGGCCTGCACCAGCCGCTCGATTCGCTGTTCGACGGGGTATTCGAGGAGATGCCGTGGCATCTGCGCGAGCAGCGCCAGCAGATGATCGACGAGGAAGAAGCGAGCGGACGGCCATGGGCGAGGAAGGCATGATCTCCCTCTCCCAGCGGGAGAGGGAAGGGGCCCGCGCGGCGCAGCCGCGTGGGAAGGGTGAGGGCGACCTCACCCCTGTCACCCTCACCCTTCCGGCGCTTCGCGCCTCCCTCCCTCTCCCGATGGGAGAGGGAAATTGAGCGAGACCATGACGACAGAAGCAAATCCTGGCGAAGCCGGCGACACCGTCCGCATGAACATGATCCAGTCGATCAACTCCGCGATGGCGGTGATGATGGAACGCGATCCGAACGTGATCGTGATGGGCGAGGATGTCGGCTATTTCGGCGGCGTGTTCCGCGCGACCGCGGGCCTGCAGGAAAAGTTCGGCAAGACCCGCGTGTTCGACACGCCGATCACCGAATGCGGCATTATCGGCGTGGCGATCGGCATGGGTGCCTATGGCCTGCGCCCGGTGCCGGAGATCCAGTTCGCCGATTATATCTATCCCGCGCTCGACCAGCTGGTGAGCGAGGCAGCGCGGCTGCGCTACCGCTCGGCGGGGCAGTTCACCGCGCCGCTGACGGTGCGTTCGCCATTCGGTGGCGGCATCTTTGGCGGCCAGACGCATAGCCAGTCGCCCGAGGGCATCTTTACCCATGTGTCGGGCGTGAAGACGGTGATCCCGTCGACGCCGTATGACGCCAAGGGGCTGTTGATCGCGTCGATCGAGGACAATGATCCGGTCATCTTCTTCGAGCCCAAGCGCATCTATAACGGCCCGTTCAACGGCCATTGGGATCGCCCAGCGGAAAACTGGTCGAAACATCCCGGCGGCGCGGTGCCCGAGGGCTATTACCGGATCGAGCTGGGCAAGGCGGCGATCGTGCGGCCGGGCAGCGCGCTGACGATCCTGGCCTATGGCACGATGGTGCATGTCGCCAAGGCGACGGTCGAGGAGCTGGGGATCGATGCCGAGATCATCGACCTGCGCACGCTGGTCCCGCTCGACATCGAGACAATCGAGGAATCGGTCAAGAAGACCGGCCGCTGCATGGTGGTGCATGAGGCGACGCGCACCGGCGGGTTCGGTGCGGAGCTGTCGGCGCTGGTGCAGGAGCGGTGCTTCTATCACCTCGAAGCACCGGTCGAGCGTGTCACCGGGTTCGACACGCCCTATCCCCATAGCCTCGAATGGGCTTATTTCCCCGGGCCGGTCCGTATCGGACAGGCGCTCAAGAAACTCCTGAAGGACTGATCGGCATGGCGCGCTTTACGTTTCGTCTTCCGGATATTGGCGAGGGCATCGCCGAGGCCGAGATCGTCGCCTGGCACGTCAAGGTCGGTGACCGGATCGAGGAGGATCAGCAGGTCGCCGACATGATGACCGACAAGGCGACCGTCGAGATGGAATCGCCGGTGTCTGGCGTGGTGGTCGAGCTGGCCGGCGAGGTCGGCGACCAGGTTGCGATCGGCGCGTCGCTGATGGTGGTGGAGACCGACGCGGCGGTGGCGGAGGAGGCTCCGGTTGCGGCGGCTCCGGTGGCCGAGGCGGTCGAGGAACAGGTCGAGGCGGAGACGCCGGGGGTGCCGGAGGTGGTTGCGGCCCCTGCGCCCCCGCCCGCCAGTGCTCCTGCGCAGGCAGGAGCCCAGAGTGACGAAGTCCAGCCGAGCAACCCTGGGCTCCTGCCTGCGCAGGAGCACAAGGCTTCGATCCTCGCCTCCCCTGCGGTGCGTGCGCGCGCCAAGGATCTGGGCGTCGACCTGGCCGAGGTGAAGCATGACGGGCAGCATATCCGCCACGCCGATCTCGACGCGTATCTGCGCTATGGCAGCGGGCAGGGCTATCACGCCCCGCACGCCAGCCGTGCGCGCGAGGATGAGGCGGTCAAGGTCATCGGGATGCGTCGCCGCATCGCCGAGAATATGGCAGCGGCGAAGCGCGCGATCCCGCACTTCACCTATGTCGACGAGATCGACATGACCGCGCTGGAGGCGATGCGCGCGGACCTCAACGCCAATCGGGGCACGCGGCCCAAGCTGACCATGCTGCCGTTCCTGATCGTCGCGATCTGTCGCACCCTGCCCGACTTCCCGATGCTCAATGCGCGCTATGACGATGAGGGCGGCGTGGTGACGCGGCATGGCCGCGTGCATATGGGCATGGCGACGCAGACCGATGCTGGCCTCACCGTCCCCGTCATCCGCGACGCGCAGGACATGAACGTCTGGCAGCTGGCGAGCGAGATCGGCCGCCTCGCCGAAGCGGCGCGCACCGGCAAGATCAAGTCGGATGAACTGCAGGGCGGGACGATCACGATCACCTCGCTTGGTCCCTTGGGCGGCATCGCGACCACGCCGGTCATCAACCGGCCCGAGGTCGCGATCATCGGACCCAACAAGATCGTCGAGCGGCCGGTGTTTGTCGGCGACGACATCGTGCGCGCCAAGCTGATGAACCTGTCGATCAGCTGTGACCATCGCGTCGTCGATGGCTGGGACGCGGCGAGCTATGTCCAGGCGCTGCGCAAGCTGCTTGAGACGCCGGTGTTGTTGTTTGCGGATTGATTGTCAGCTTCGCTGACGCGGCACCGGCCCGCTCCCCCACCCGGCCACCCATCGAATACACTGTCGTTGGGTGGCCGGGTGGGGGAGCGGGCCGGTGCCGCCGCCGTTTCAGCAGCGCTGAAACAACAAAAGCCCTTACTCGACCCAGTCCTTGCGCAGGGTGCGGACGGCGAAGAGCATCAGCACGGCGGCGATGACGTAGAAGGACAAAGCCGCGACCGCCGAGTAGCGCAGCGCTTCGTTGCCATAGCTTGCGGTCATCGCGTCCGACATCGCGCCCATCGCCCATGACCCCGCACCAAGGCCGATCAGATTGTTGATCAGCAGGAAGCTTGCGCTCGCCGTTGCGCGCATCTGCGGGGGCACGAGGTTCTGGATCGCGGTAGTCACCGGGCCGAGCCACAGGATGTTGAGGCCGTTCGGGATCAGGAACAGGAACCACGCCAGCGTCACATTATCGGTGAGGAATCCACCCGCGAACAACGGCACGCAGGCGAGCCAGGCGAAGGCGGGCAGTTTCGCATAGACGCCGCGGTCGCTCCCGCCGAGCCGGTCGGCGAGCACGCCGCCCATGAACACGCCGATCGTGCCGCCGACCAGCAGGATCGAGCCGAAGAAATAGCTGGTGGTGGAGAGATCGAAGCCGAAGCTGCGCACGAAGAAGGTCGGTGCCCAGAAGGCGAGGCCATAGCCGCACATCGAGCTGAACCCGGCGCCGATCGCCATCAGCCAGAAGCTGGGCTTTTTGGCGAGGATGGCGAACACCTGACCGACCGGAACGCGGGCGGCAGCAGCGGTGGTCGCGACCGGGCGTGGCGGTTCCTTGACGATCAGGCGGAAGAAGGGGGCGATGACCACGCCGGCCAGCCCGACGACGACGAATGCCCAGCGCCAGTCGACGGTCGCCGCGATCCACGCGCCGAGCAAGGTGCCCGAGGCAAGGCCGATCGGGATGCCGAGCGAATAGATGGCGAGCGCGCGGGCGCGCTGATGCTGGGGGAAATAGTCCGCGATGATTGCATAGGAGGGCGCAACGCCGCCTGCTTCGCCCACGCCGACGCCGAGGCGGTAGAGGAACAGGCTCCAGAACCCGTTGGCGAGGCCGCACAAAGCGGTGAAGCCGCTCCACACCGTGAGCGAGATGGTCACCACCCAAGTGCGGCTGGTGCGATCGGCGAGCAGCGCGAGCGGCACGCCGAGCGTCGAATAGAGAAAGGCGAAGGCGATGCCGCCTAGCGCGCCGAGCTGGGTATCGGTCAGCCCCAGATCCGCCTTGATCGGCACGGCGAGGATGCCGAGGATCTGCCGGTCGAGGAAGTTGAAGGTATAGACCAGCAGCAGCATCGCCAGCACGACCGCGCGATAGCCCGGCGTGCCATGGCCCTGCGTCGTCGGTGCCGCCCCGTTGGTGGCGCTCATACCCTCTCCCCTAAAAAAATGGGCCGGACGCCCCCTTTCGACGCCCGGCCCGATCAGTGTGGCAAACTCAGTTCACGAAAGCGATCAGAACTTGATCTCGAACGTGCCGGTCACGGTGCGCGGCGGGCCGTAATAGCCGATGATCGAATTGCCGGTCAGCGCGCCCGGGAAGTTGTAGCCGCCGACGCGATAGCGCGCGTCGGTCAGGTTGCGGCCGGCAATGCCGAAGCGATAGCGGCCATCGCCCGAGGTCCAGTTGAGCGAAGCTTCGACCAGCGCATAGCCGTCCTGATCCAGCGCCGGGGTTGCCAGCTCGAACATCTGGATGTCGCTGCGCAGCGACACGGCGGGGGTGAAGGCGAGCACGCCGCCCGCGACGTCGTTCGACCAGGTGAAGGACGCGTTGGCGGTCCATTCCGGCGTGTTCTGGAACGCGCGCTGGTTCGACACGTCAACCGGGGTGGTGCCACCGCCGATGAAGGTGAAGAACTCCTTGTAATCGGCATTGGTGTAGCCGACCACGACGCTCGCCTGGAAGTGGCGCGACGGGACCATGCGGGTTTCGAGCTCGAAGCCGTAAATCTCGCCCTTGCCGGCGTTATCGACGAAGCTGGCGATGCCGCTGGGCAGTGCGGGCACCTGAATGGTGACCTGCTGATCCTTGTAGTTCGAGAAGAAGCCGGCGAGGTTCACGAACAGAGTGCGGTCGAGGAACGCGCCCTTCATGCCGAGTTCGTAGCTGTCGATCGTCTCGGGATTATAGCCATTGGCGGTGGTCGGGGTCAGCACGACGTCGCCGCGCATGTCGAACCCGCCCGACTTATAGCCCTTGCCATAGCTGGCATAGATGTTGAGGTCGGCGGTCGGCTGATAGCTCAGGCTGATCCGCGGGGTCAGCTTTTCGAAGTCGCGGCTGTTGGTGTAGTCCGAGCGGATCAGACCGGGGATCGCGGCGGCATTGCCGAAGCGTGGGCTGCGGATGCCGGTATAGTTGCGGCGAAACACCGTGCCGGTCTTTTCGTCACGGGTGTAGCGCAGGCCGGCCGAAATCTTGAACTGATCGGTCAGGTCGAAGCTGAAATCGCCGAACGCGGCGTAGCTCTTGGTGAACACTTCGCCCGAGGTGAGCGTGGTGAGGTTGGCGAGGCCGATCACCGTGTCGAACGCACCGCTGGCGCGGCCATTGAGGTAATAAAGGCCGAACACGCCCTGCAGTCGCTCGCCTTCATAGAGCAGCTGAAGCTCCTGGGTGAACTGGCGGTCGGAATATTCCGCCGGGATGTCGAGCGTCGGCAGGATCGTGTTGTCGAAGTCAATGACCGTGTCGGTGCTGCCATCGCGCCAGGCAGTGATCGTCTTGAAGGTCAGCGCATCGGACAGGCCGATCTCGCCGGTCACCGACAGGCCGCGCGTTTCGACGCGGTTGTCATCGCCAATGCCGGCGCGCGTGTCATAGACGCTTGCCGTGGGCGCATAGATCGGGTCGGTGCCGTTGGGCAGCAGGCGGGTGCCGTGGCGCGGGTTCGAGCGGTCGAGCACGCGATCACCCGCGACGCGGACGAAGATGGTGTCGGTGGGCGTGAACTCGGCCGACAGGCGGGTTGCGAACACGTCCTTGTTGTAATGCTCCGCACCCGTGGTGAGGTTGGTGCCGTAGCCGTCGCGCCAGTATTGCGCGACCGCCGCGCCGAGCGACAGCGTGTCGCCGACCGGGATCACGACCTGACCGACCAGGTCGATCTGGTTGTACGAGCCGTACGAACCGCGGAACGACGCCTTATAGTCGTTGCCCAGACGGCGGGTGACGTACTTGACCGCGCCGCCGATGGTGTTGCGGCCATAGAGCGTACCCTGTGGCCCGCGCAGCACCTCGACCCGCTCGACATCGAAAATGTCGAGTACCGCGCCCTGCGGACGCGCGACATAGACATCGTCGATGTACAGCGCGACGCCGGGCTCGAAGCCCCACAGCGGATCCTGTTGGCCGACGCCGCGGCTGAATGCGATCAGGGTGGAGTTGGAGCCGCGCGCGATCTGCAGCGTCAGGTTCGGGGTCTTGTCCTGCAGCGCGGTGATGTCCGCCGCGCCGCTCTTGACCAGCGAATCGCCGGTGACGACCGACATCGAGATCGGCACGTCGATCAGGCTTTCCTCACGACGGCGCGCGGTGACGACGATTTCGCCGCTGTCCTGCGTTTCGGCAGCGGCCTCGGCCGGCGCGTCCTGCGCGATGGCAGGAACGGACGCGAGCGCGCTCAGCGCGGCGCTGGCGGTCAGAAAAGTGCGGACAGACGGATAGAGACGCTTCATGCTTTCCTCCCCAAAATCGGCCTGGTGACCCCCGGCCTTGTCAGTGGTTGAACATCGCTATAGTGAAACCTGAACCGGGTTTCAACTTCCGGATGAAGGAGGGGACGAAATGACGCAAGATCGTGGCAAGTCCGCCACACTGCCCCCCGCCTTGCATCTGGGCGACAGCGCGGCGAGCGAGGGCAAGGAACCCCGCACCGCGCGCGGTCGCCGCACGTTGCGCACGATCCTAGACGCTGCAGCAGCGGAGTTTGGCGAGAAGGGATTCCATGAGGGATCGGTAAGCGGCATCACCCGCCGCGCCGGCGTGGCGCTGGGCAGTTTCTACACCTATTTCGATTCGAAGGACGCAGTGTTCCGCGCGCTGGTGCGCGATATGAGCGATCAGGTGCGCGAACATGTCGCCCCCGCGATCCGCGCCGCGCCGGAGCAGATCGCCGCCGAGCGCGCGGGCCTGGAAACCTTCATCGGCTTTGTGCGCAAGCACAAGGAAATCTACCGCATCATCGACGAGGCCGAGTTCGTCGATCCCGAGAGCTTCCGGCTACACTATCAGACCACCGCCGAGCGTATCGAAAAGCGGCTGAAGGCCGCGGCGGAACGCGGCGAAGTGCGCGCCGACGTGTCCGAGGTCCACGCCTGGGCGATCATGGGGATGAACGTGTTCCTGGGCCTGCGCTATGGCGTGTGGAGCGAGGATGCCGAGCCGGGCGAGGTCGCCAATACGGTGGCGGAGATGCTGGCGCGGGGGTTGGGGGTTCGGTAGCCTCTCAATCTATCCTCCCCCGCCAGGGGGAGGTGGCGCGCGCAGCGCGACGGAGGGGGAGGACGGCGATGCGGCTAGAGGGATCAGAGCAAGCCCGCCGCAATGCTAAGCGCTTGCGCTGGACGATGACGCCGCCGGAAATCGCCCTCTGGCTTGCACTTCGGGCGAACGCCGCAGGCTTGCGGTTTCGAAAGCAGCATGGAGCCGGTCCATATGTCCTCGACTTCTATTGCGCGCCGGCCCGGTTGGCGATCGAAGTCGATGGTGAAGCCCATGAGCGGGGCGACCGACCTGAGCGCGACGCAGCGCGCGATGCCTGGCTGTTGGAGCAGGGCGTTCGGACGCTTCGCTATCCCGCAGCTGAGGTTCTAGGGAATCTCGATGGTGTCGTGCAGCAGATCATTGCGGTCGCCATCGACCGCAGTGCAAACAACAGAGTGCGTCGCCGTCCTCCCCCTCCGTCGCCTTCGGCGCCACCTCCCCCTGGCGGGGGAGGATAGTCAGAGCAGGATGCGCACTCGTTGCGTTTGCGAGCTCGCAAAGGCACATCTGGGTCATGAACTATTTTGAACTTGCCGCTGGGAACGAAGAATACGCCGTTCCGCAAGAATGCGACCTGAGATGGAGCTTCGGAGCGCCGCTCCCAACCCTAGTTCAATGGGAGTTTGGCACGCGCCTCTTCTTCTATCTGAGAGGGGATCGCGATGAGGTCGGCTCGATAGCTTTCGAACGATGTCTCGCCGTTAGATTCGAGACTCCCGGTGAAGTAGGGCATCGCTTAGAGGGCAGGGGTTGGGAACCCTACACCTTCCTTCGTGTGATCGAGTCCGAATGGCTAAGGCGACAAGTCGGCACAAATTCCGGCCTCACCCACTATGTTTTGCCATTCCACGACACGACGTTCGAATGCTTGGCAGCTTCGTTTCACACTGCCCGTTATGACGGCTCAATCAGCGATGCGGTTAGCATGATGATGGAGGAAGATTGGTAGTAGCGCTCCACATTCCGGCTTGAGCTAACCCGCCTCCGCGATCCACGCCGCAGCCGTCTCGCCGTCCCAGTCCATGTCGCCCGACACGCGCCACACTTCCTTGCCCTGTGCATCGTAGAGGATCGTCGTCGGCAGGTTGACGCCGTATCCGGTCGAGAACTTCACGTCGGGGTCGAGATAGGGCTGGAGCGCGGCGAACTTGGCCTTTTCGAAGAAGGGCGTGACCTTGGCCGCGCCGTCCAAATCCTGGCTGATCACCAGCACTTGCAGTCTGTCCTTTTCGCGCACCGCGAGCCGGTCGAGCGTCGGCATTTCGCGCACGCATGGCGCGCACCAGGTGGCCCAGAGGTTGACCAGCAGCGGCTTGCCGCGGAACGCCGCGAGCGTCACCGGCTTGCCTGCGGGGTCGAGGAATCCGTGGTCGGGTGCGGCCTGCCCCTTGTTGCTGCGGTCGACGGTGCCGACGCGTTCGGGTTCGTCGGACGCGTTGCCGGCCGCAGCCGGGCTTTCGGCGGCGACAGTTGCGGTTGCTTGCGGGTCGGGTTGCTTGCCACTATCGCAGCCGGCAATTCCAAGGCCCGTTATGAGGAGAAGCGCGATCGTCGAGCGCAAGGGAAGCTCCAATTCCATGTGGGGCGGGCGCTTTTCCGAAGGCCCGTCGTCGGTGATGCGTGAGATTAACGCATCCATCCCGTTCGACAAGCGAATGTGGGCGCAGGATATCGCCGGATCGAAAGCGCATGTCGCGATGCTGGGCAAGCAGGGGATCGTGTCGGCGGAGGATGCCGCGACGATCTCGGCCGGACTGGACGCGGTCGCCGCAAATTATGCGCGCGACGGAGTGCCGGAGGATCTGGCGCTCGAAGACATTCATATGCTGACCGAATCGCGGCTGGCCGAGAAGATCGGGCCTGTCGCCGGGCGGCTGCACACCGCGCGCAGCCGCAACGATCAGGTCGCGACCGATTTCCGCCTATGGGTGCGCGATGCGACCGATCAGGTGCTCGCCGCGCTCGACGCGCTGCAGGGGACGCTGCTGGCGCGGGCGGAGGAACATGCCGACAGCGTGATGCCGGGCTTTACCCATTTGCAGAGCGCGCAGCCGGTGACGCTGGGGCATCATCTGATGGCCTATTTCGAGATGGTTGCGCGCGATATCAGCCGGTTCAGCGATGCGCGGGCGCGGGGCAATCTTTGCCCGCTGGGGTCGGCGGCGCTGGCGGGGACGGGGTTTCCGCTGGATCGCGACATGACGGCGGCGGCGCTCGGCTTCGATGGCCCCACGCGCAATTCGCTCGATGCCGTCAGCGACCGCGACTTCGCGCTCGATTATCTGATGACGGCGGCGCAGTGTTCGCTGCACCTGTCGCGGCTTGCCGAAGAGTTCGTGATCTGGGCGAGCCAGCCGTTCGGCTTCGTCAAGCTCTCCGACCAATGGTCGACCGGCAGCTCGATCATGCCGCAGAAGCGCAATCCCGATGCGGCGGAGCTGGTGCGCGGGCATAGCGGACGGATCGTCGGGTGCCTGACGGCGCTGATGATCACGATGAAGGGCCTACCGCTCGCCTATTCAAAGGACATGCAGGACGACAAGCCGCCGGTGTTCGAGGCGCATGACCTGCTCGCGCTGTCGATCGCGGCGATGACCGGGATGGTCGAAAGCGCGGCGTTCCGCACCGACCGGATGCGCGCCCTCGCCGAAAGCGGCTTTGCCACCGCGACCGATCTTGCCGACTGGCTGGTGCGCGAAGGCGGCATCCCGTTTCGCGAGGCGCACCATATTACCGGCCGCGCGGTCGCGGCGGCGGAGGCGAAGGGGGTGCGGCTCGACCAGCTGGCGCTGGCGGAACTGCAGGCGATCGACGACCGTATCGACGCGCGCGTGTTTGACGTATTGACGGTCGATGCTTCGGTGGCGAGCCGGACGAGTTTTGGCGGCACGGCCCCGGCGCGGGTGCGTGAGGCGATTGCAGCTGCCCGGGCTGCAAGAGGAGAATGATGATGCGAACCCTGGTGGTCTTCACGGCGCTTCTGCTGGCCGGATGCGGCAATCGGGGTGACCTGAAACCGGCCGCCGGGGAGTCGCTGCCGCCCAAACCCTATGGGGCGGTGGCCACGCCGGCACCGGCAGACCTGACGAAGGCGCCGCCCCAGACGCGACCGACGCGCAGCGACGAAGTGCTGCGCAGCTCAGAAGAACGGCGCAGCGACGAGTTCGACCTGCCGCCGCAGTAAGAAGATCATTATGGACCATTTCAATCGCAAGAACGGCGTGCTGCACGCCGAGGACGTCGCCATTCCCGCCATCGCGGCGCAGGTCGGCACGCCCTTCTACGTCTATTCGACCGCGACGCTGGAGCGTCATGCGCAGGTGCTGAAGGCGGCGCTCGCCGATCTGCCGCGCGTGCATATCGCCTTTGCGATCAAGGCCAATCCGAACCTGGCCGTGCTCGGCGTGCTGGCGCGACAGGGCTATGGCGCGGACGTGGTGTCGGGCGGGGAATTGAAGCGCGCGCTCGCCGCCGGGATGAAGCCCGAGGACATCGTGTTTTCGGGCGTTGGCAAGACGCGGGGCGAGCTGCAGCTGGGGCTGGACGAGGGGATCGGCCAGTTCAATCTGGAGCTGGAGGAGGAGGGCGAGGTGCTCGCCGACCTCGCGCACGCACAGGGCAAGACCGCGCCGGCGGTGCTGCGCGTGAACCCCGATGTCGATGCGGGGACGCACGCCAAGATTTCGACCGGCAAGGCGGAGAACAAGTTCGGCGTGGCGATCGACCGCGCGCCCGCGATCTTCGACCGGCTGGCCAGGCGCCCGGGCATGAACCTGCGCGGCGTGGCGATCCATATCGGCAGCCAGCTCAAGACGCTCGCCCCGCTGGAAGCCGCCTACAAGCGCGTCGGCGAACTGGTAGCAGAGCTGCGCGCGGCCGGACATACCATCACCCATGTCGATCTCGGCGGCGGACTTGGCGTTCCCTATGAGCCCGAGGACAAGGTGTCGACCGCCGAGGAATTCGGCGCGATGGTCAAGCGCGTCACCGCTGATTGGGACGTGACCTTGATGTTCGAGCCGGGCCGCTTCATCTGCGGGAATGCCGGTGTCCTTGTGACCGAGGTCATCTGGGTCAAGCCGGCAGCCGGCAATCCCTATGTCATCGTCGACGCGGCGATGAACGACCTTGCCCGCCCGGCGCTGTACGACGCCTATCATGCGTTCGAGGCGGTCGAGCCGACGGGCGAGAAGTTTGTGGCGAACATCGCCGGGCCGGTGTGCGAGACTGGCGATACCTTTGCGATGGGACGCGAGATTGATCTGGTGAAGTCGGGCGACCTCGGCGTGTTCCGCACCGCCGGAGCCTATGGCGCGACGATGGCGTCGACGTACAACAGCCGCGCGCTGGTGCCCGAGGTGCTGGTGTCGGGCGACCGTTTCGCAGTGGTCGCGGATCGCATTCAGCCCGAGACGATTATGGGGGCCGAGCGCGTCCCCGAGTGGGTGCGGTGAAGCGCTCCGGCCTGCCCGTCTTTGTGCGGCTGGACGGGCGGCCGGCGATCTTGGTGGGCGACGGCGCGATGGCGGAGGCCAAGCGCCGCTTGCTCGAACGTGCAGGGGCGGTGATCGTCGGGGAAGATGCGCCCGCGCACATCGCTTTGGTCGCGTGCGAGGATCCTGAGCCGGTGGTCGCGCGGCTGAAAGCGCGCGGGCTGCTGGTCAATGTCGCCGACCGGCCCGATTTGTGCGATTTCACCTTGCCCGCGATCGTCGAGCGCGATCCGGTGACGATTGCGATCGGCACCGGCGGGGCGTCGGCGGGGCTGGCGGCGGCATTGCGCCAGCGGATCGAGCCGCTGGTTCCGGCTGGCCTTGGCGCGTTCGCCGATGCGCTGGCCGCGGCGCGGGGGGCGATGCGGGCGCGCTGGCCCGATGGCGGGGAGCGGCGGCGGGCGCTGGGCGCGGCGTTGAGCGGGCCGCTCGATCCGTTGCAGGCGCAGGATGAAGACGCAGTGGCGCGCTGGATCGCGGGTTCCGAGGCTCCGGGGGACCGGCTTGAGCGAATCGTGCTGACCTCTTGCGACCCCGATGACCTGACGCTGCGGCAGGCGCGCTGGCTGGCGCAGGCCGATCGCGTGACGCACCGCGCCGATGTGCCCGCCGCAATCCTCGACCGCGCGCGCGCCGATGCCGATCGCCTGCTCTGCGATGCGCCGCCGCAGGGCTTGCCCGGCCTCACTGTCGATGTTTCAACCGCACGATGAGTGGATTTGCCTATCGGGTCACGGCGCAGGCCGTGGAGGAGATCGCCCCGCGCGACGCGCTGGGAAGCGATGCGGCGTTTGTGTGGATCCACCTCACCTCGCGCGATGAGGAGGTGCAGGCGTGGCTGCGCGATCACGCGGCGCTCGACCATTTCACCATCGACGCGCTGACCGCGCTGGAGACCCGTCCGCGCTGTGAGCAGATCGACGGTGCAGCGCTGCTCAATTTGCGCGGCATGACCCATGCGGCGATGGCCAGCAGCGATCCACTTGCCTCGATCCGGCTGCGCGCCGATGGGAAGCAGGTGATCTCGGTCACGCGCCTGCCGCTCGACGCGCTGGACGCGGCGCGCAAGGCGATGGCGGCGGGGCAGGTCCGCGATGCCGGCGACCTGATCGCGACACTGGCGACCGCGATTACCGAGCAGCTCGATCCGCATGTCGCGCAACTGGGCGATTCGCTCGACGATTGCGAGGAGGCGCTCGATCCGCGCGCCGCATTCGAGCTGCGCCGCAGCGTGAGCGCGGCACGGCGCAAGGCGATCGGCTATCGCCGCTTCCTCCATCCGCAGCGCGCCGCACTGGAAAAGCTCGCCGGGCTGCCGGTGGCGTGGCTGAGCGACGAGGACCGGCTGCACATCAACGCCGCAGCCGATCGCGCGGCACGCATGGCCGAGGAGCTGGAGAGCATCCGCGAGCGCGCAGCGCTGATCCACGAAGCACTGACCGACCTGCGCGCCGAGGTGATCGACCAGCGCTCGCTGCTGATCGCAGTGGTGGCGATGATCTTCCTGCCACTCACCTTCATCACCGGGCTGTTCGGGATGAATGTCGACGGCATCCCCTATGCCCGGCATCCCGAGTCGTTCTGGGTGATTACGGGGTTCAGCGTTGCGATTGCGGCCGGGGTCGGCCTGTATTTCGTCAGGCGGCACTGGTTCCGCTGAGCGCTTCGACCCGGGCGCTGAGCGCGTCGATCGACCCCAGCAAGCGCGCCCGATCGGCGCGGGTGACGGCGAGTTCGCTGCGCGTTTCGCCCAGTTCAATCGCGCGCGCGGCGATGCGTGCGTCGAGCGCGGCGACGCTGCGCTTCAATTCCGCGATCCGGCCCGCGCGATCCAGCGTGCGTTCGATCCGCGCCTGAAGCATCTCGAAATCGAATGGCTTGGCGAGATGGTCATCGGCGCCGGCGGCCAGCGCCTCGACCGCACCGCGCGAATCGCTGAGCGCGGTGATCATGATGACCGGCAGATCGGCGGTGTCGGGGGCAGTGCGAATCTCGGTCAATGCATCGAGCCCGGACATGCCGGGCATCACCATGTCGAGCAGGACCAGGTCGAAGCCGCGCCCGGAAATCAGGTCGAGCGCCTCGCGCCCGCTCTGCGCGAGCACGACCATATAGCCCATCGCGCCAAGCCGCCCGCCGATGACGTGCAAATTGGTCCGGCTGTCGTCGACGACCAGGATCGTGCGCGTGTTGCGCCGGCGCGAATCGCCCGTCTGATTGGTGGTACTCACCATGCTGCGATCTTATGCCGGGAGCGTCACGATCCGGTTAACTGTGCGCTGGGGAGCGGGCCGGTGCCGTCTGACGGCAACTCAACTCAGCGATCCAGGAACCACAGGATCTGTTCGACCATCATGCGCAGCTGCGCATCTGCATCGCCGAGCGGATCGCCGGGGCTGCCCATGTTGATCGCGACGCCGAGCGGCGTGGGCCAGCCGCGCAGCGCATGGACGACGGTGCGCAATGCCGCCATGGTCGACACCGCCGCCTGCCATCCGCCTGCGGTCGCGACGATGCCGACCGGCATCCGGTCGAAATAGACGCGGTCGTCACCGCGCAGCAGCTCGACATGGTCGAGCGCGTTTTTGACCAGCCCTGACAGCGTGCCGTGATAACCGGGCGAGCCGACGATCACCGCGTCGGCGCTGCGCAGCACATCGACGAACTGCGCGATACTGCCCTCCGGCACCGGATCGCACAGCTCATAGGGGGGGAAGTTGATCGCCTCGCCGGTCAGCAATGTGGTGCGCGCGCCCGCTTCCTCAGCAATCGCCAGACACCGCGCCAGCGCGCGGCCGGTGGCGGATTCGGGGCGTGACGTTCCACCAAGGGCGACGATATGCGGCGTGCTCATGGCGCGGGGCTAGCCGAAACCGCGCCAATGGGCCACCCTGATCGGGCAGGTCGGCAAGGGAGGGCGTGAGTGCAGACCAGGGGACCGCTGGCAGGAGTACGTATTGTCGAGATCGACGCGATCGGGCCGGTTCCGTTCGCCGCGATGCTGCTTGCCGATCTGGGCGCGGATGTGGTCCGGGTGGTCCAGCCGGACGCGAGCGCGAGCCATGTCGTGCCCAGCCTGTATCGCGGGCGGCGCGAGCTGGAGCTGGATTTCCGCCATCCGGCGTCGATCAACGAGCTGCGCGACCTGATCGACCGCGCCGATGGGTTGATCGAGGGGATGCCACCACGCTCGATCGAGGCGCTGGGGATTGGTCCCGACGCCTGCCGGATGCGCAACCCGCGGCTGGTCTATGGCCGGGCGAGCATGTGGGGGCAGGACGGGCCGATGGCCGAACGACCGGGCAGCGACATCAATGTGCTGGCGCTGACCGGCGCGCTGCACGCGATCGGCACGCCCGATCAGCCGGTGGTGCCGCTGACCCTGCTGGGCGACCATGCCGGGTGCGGCATGTTCCTGGCGCTGGGGATGGTCAGCGCGATCCTGGGCGCGCAGGCAAGTGGCGAGGGGCGGATCGTCGATGCCGCCGCGTCCGATGGCGTCGGCACGCTGATGGCGCTGACCCAGAGCCTGGCGGGCAGCGGGCGCTGGCTCGACCGGCGCGAGGCCAATCTGGTCGATGGCGGTGCGCCCTTTTACCGCACCTATCGCTGCGCCGACGAACGCCATGTCGCGGTCGGCGCGATCGAGCCGTTGGCCTTTGCCGAGCTGTGCGCGGTGCTGGGGCTGGAAGCGTCGAAGATCCCGCAATTCGACCGCGCCGGATGGCCGCATATGACGCGCGAGTTCGCCCGGCGCTTTTCGAGTCGCACGCGCGACGAATGGATCGCCCGCTTTCCCGATGGCGCGGCGTGCGTCACCCCGGTGCTGAGCCTGACCGAAGCTGCGCGCCACCCGCACACGCTCGCGCGGCGGCCATTGGCCAGCGGCCCGGCGGGCGGGCCGACCGCGCCGCAATTCACCCCGCGCGCGGCCCCTGTGGGGCCGGCGGTGGTGACGAGCGTGGGGGAAATGCTGGGGCGGTGGGTGGATTGATTCGAAGTCTCTCCCCTCCCTTTCAGGGAGGGGGATAATGGGGGTTTAGGCCGCCCGCGCGGCGCTCCATGCGCCCGCGATTTCCTCAAGATCGTCCGCCACCGCGCGGAAGGGGGTCGGGTCGCTGCCGATGCTCGCGTGCACGATCTGTGTGCGCAGCCCGTGATAGAGCGTCGCCAGCGTCCGCGACACCTCTCCCCCGCGCTCGAAATCAAGGCCGCCCTCCAGCGCGAACAGGATCGCGGTGGCGCGGGCGATGCGCTCGCTCTTGACCGGATATTGGCCGTTTTCGGTGGCGAAGGCGGCGGAGCGCAGCGCGGCGATGCACTCCTTGTACATGAGTTCCACCAGTTGATGCGGATCGGCGGCGGCGGTGCGCCCGACCGCGTCGATGTTGCGATAGGTGGCGGCGGCGTTGGTGGTGAGGCGGATCGGGCGGGTCATCGCTGACTGTTCCACGCTTCGACCTGCGATTCGAGGAAGCTCATCGTCGACTTATAGACCGCGACCTTGGCATCCATGCTGGCGAACTGGCGGGTCATGCGGGTGCGGGTGTCCTCGACCTTGGCGAGCACATTGGCCTTGTCCTCGTCCAGGTCGGCCTTGGCACGGGTATAGCTCGCCTCGCTCGCGCCCAGCCCGCGTGTGGTGCTGGCGGCAGTGGCGGAGATGGCGTTGAGCGCGCCCGCGACGCCGTTGCCGGTGGCGTTGGTGCCGACGGGTTCGGCGAACAGCCGCTCGACCGCTTGGGGATAATCGACCAGCGCGCGGCTGAGCGCGGCGGTATCGACGCTCAGCGTGCCGTCGCGTTCGGTGCGAATGCCGATCTGCGCCAGCGTGGTCGGCTCGCCCGCCGCGCCGGTCGCGACCTGCGCAATCGTGATCTGCTGGAGCTGGCGCTTCACCGCCTTGGCCGCCGCATCGCCGCGCAGTGCGCCGTCGAGCGGGTCGAGGTCCTTGTTCAGCGCGCCGAACACCTCGTTATAGGTGGCGACGAAATCCTGCGCGGCCTGAAGCAGCGCGCTGGTGGGCGTCGTCCTGCCGATCGACACGATCGTACCCGGCTGGGCCGAGGACAGGTCGAGGCGGACGCCGGGGACGAGATCGGAGATACTGTTGCCGTCACGGCGCAGCGCGATGCCGTCGATTGCGACGATCGCGTCGGATGCCGCGCTGCCGATCGTGGTGCCGGTCGCGCCGATGCCGACATTGAGCGCGGCAAGGCCGGTATGGCCGGGGGTTTCGGTCGCGGTGAGCGTGAAGGCGCGCGCCTCCCCGCTCGCGCCCTTGACCACCAGCCGCGCGCCGCCGCTGTCGGTGACGACCGACGCGGTGATCCCCGCCTTGGCCGCGTTGATCGCGGCGGCGATGCCGTCGAGGCTGGAGTCATCTGGGCCGATGGTAATCGCGACGGGGGCGGCGCTTCCGGCGGTGAACCCGGTCATCGCGCCATCGGCGACCGTGGCGGTGCCGAAGGTGAGGGTGAGCGTGCCCTGTCCGATCGCCGCCGTGCGGTCGGTCACGGCGGCGCTGGCGGCACTTTGCGGCGCGGCGAGCTGGCGGACCTCGACCTTGGCGTTGAGCGTGGCGAGGTCCGCGCCGGCGAGGCGGGTGACGCCGAGGATGCTGGGATGCGAGCTGGTCGGTTGGGTCGCGAGCGTGCCGCCGCGTGTGAGGTTCGCCAGCGCGGTGGCGAAACCGGTGATATTGCTCTTGTGCGTCGCCGCCGCCGTGATCTGGGCGGTCAGCGTCTCTTCGCGTTTGGTGAGCGCGGCGTTCTTCAGCTCGAACTGCGCATCGACCAGGCTCTGGACGAGCGCGGTCGTGTCGATGCCCGACCCGGTGCCGATCGTTTTGGCAATCGATTCAATGGCCATGGCCGCAGTCCCCCATGCCTCGATAAACGGCCGTCATCATGCGGGCTTAAGGCCGGTTTGGCGGCCTTCCTCATCGAACAGCGCGGACGTCGGAACCTTGACCGTCGGCATCGCGCCGCCCGCGCGCTTGTCGAGTCCGAACACGAACGCCAGCACCGTCGCGACCGCGAGATAGAGGTCGTCGCGAATCTCCTGATTCTCGCGGCTGGTGAAATAGAGCGCGCGTGCCAGCGGCGGCAGTTCGATCCGGGGTACCGCGAATTCGTCGGCCAGCTCGCGGATCGCCAGCGCAATCTCGCCGCGCCCTTTGGCGACCACCACCGGCACCTGATCCTTGCCCTGGTCATAGCGCAGCGCGACCGAGAAATGCGTCGGGTTGGTGAGCACGACATGCGCGGTCGCGACGCTCTTGCGCAGGCCGCCCTTGGCAATTTCGCGCTGGCGCTGGCGGCGATGGCCCTTGGCTTCGGGCGAGCCTTCGGTTTCCTTATACTCGTCCTTCACTTCCTGAACGCTCATCTTGAGCCGCTGCATATGGCGGAAGATCTGGATCGGCAGGTCCACGCCCGCGATCAGCAGCAATCCGCCGGCCATGACGAGGACGAGCGTCGCGAAGGTATCGCCAAGCGACTTCACCGCCGTGCCGAGGTCGGACGAGACCAGGCCGAGCGTCATCCCCGCCGATCCCCAGAGCAGCCACGCGCCCATGCCGCCGAGCAGCACGACCTTGAGCAGCGACTTGCCGAGCTCGATCCAGCCGGTCGGGCCGAAGATGCGCTTGAGGCCGGAGCCGGGATTGATGCGGTTGCCCTTGGGCGCCATCAGCTTGCCGTTGAAGCGCAGCGAACCGAGCGCGGCCTGGCTCAGCACCGCACCGCCGAGCGCGATGGCGAGCAGGGCGCCCATCGACGGGGCGAGCTTCCACCCCGCCGTCGCAAGCGGCTTCCACGGCTGGAAGCTTTCGATATCGGCGCGGCCGAAGCTGAAGCTGGCCGTCATAACCTCGCGGATCGCGCCGAGCAGTTGCGGCCCCATCAGGATCATCCAGCCACACCCGAGCAGAATGATCAGCGCCGCGCCGAACTCGCGCGATTTGAGCAGGTCGCCATCGTCAAGCGCCTTTTGCTTGCGCTTTTGTGTTGGTGCCTGGGTCTTTTCGCCAGCCGTCTCTGCCATCAGCCGAGCCCTCCCAGCACGAGCGCCTGCGCGGCGTCGAGCGCCTCACGCACGATGACGAGCATATAGTCGCCCATTGCGGGCATCCCGGCGAGCAGCGCGAGGACGCCCATCGCCAGGCTGGCGGGAATGCCAATCGCGAACAGGTTGAGCGCCGGGGCGGAGCGCGAGAGCATTCCGACGATGATGTTGAGGCAGAGCAGCAGGAAGCCGACCGGCAGCGCGAGCAGCAGCCCGGCAAGGAAGGCATAGCCGCCGAACAGCACGATGTTCATCAGCTTGCCTGGGGCGAGCCAGGCGCCGCCGGGAGGGAGCAGCTCATAGGAGCGCACGACCAGCTCGACCAGCACGAGATGCCCGTCGACCGCGAGGAACAACAGGGTCAGCAGCACGGTCAGGAACTGGCCGAGCGCGGGGGTGGACTGGCCGGTCTGCGGATTGATCGCGGTGGCGAAGCTGAGGCCCATCGACACGCCGATCACCTCGCTCGCCACCAAGGGCGCGGCAAAGGCGATCTGGAGGATGAAGCCGAGCGCGAGGCCGACCAAAGCCTCGGCCATCACCATCAATATGGTGTTGAGCACGAACACCTCGCCCGGCACCGCGACCGGTGCGGCCTGCATCGACAGGATCGCGACGGCGGCGGTCAGCAGGATGCGCACGTTGAGCGGCACCGCGACCGCGCCGAACACCGGCGCGGCAAGGAACGCCGCACCGACGCGCACCATCGTGAACAGCAGCGCCCACAGCTGCGGCTCGATCGCGAGGCCGAAGCCGAGCATGTCAGTGGATGCTGACCGAAGTCGGTGCCCAGCGCGTGCGGCGCGCATCGCCACGCGGCGCTTGCGGCACGCGCACAAAGGGACGCGGCGGCTGCGGTGGGGCGGCGGGAACGGGGGCTAGGGTCACTTCACCAGATCCGGAATGCGTTCGAAGATCGTTGTGGTGAAATCGCCGAGCAGGGTCATGATCATGCCGCCAAAGATCACCAGGCTGATCCCGACGATCGCGAGCTTGGGCACGAAGGTCAGCGTCTGTTCCTGGATCGACGTCGCCGCCTGAATCATGCCGAGGATCAGGCCCGACAGGAGCGCCGGGATCAGGATCGGGGCCGAGGCGAGCGCGAGGATCCACATCGCTTCGCGCGCCACAGAGAGGAAATAGTCTGCGTCCATGGTCCGGCTACCCACTAAAACTTGAGGCTAGGCTGCCCATCGTCAGCGCCCAGCCATCGACCAGCACGAACAGCAGCAGTTTGAAGGGCATCGAGATGATCGTCGGCGACATCATCATCATGCCGAGACTCATCAGCACGGTGGCGACGATCAGGTCGATGACGATGAAGGGGAGGAAGATCAGGAAGCCGATCTGGAATGCGGTCTTGAGCTCGCTGGTGACGAAGGCGGGGAGCAGGATCGAGAAGGGCGTGTCCTGCGGATTGGCGATCGGCCCCGCCTTGGCGATCCCGGCGAACATCGTGATGTCCTTCACCCGCGTCTGCTTGAGCATGAAGGCGTGGAGCGGCTTGCCCGCTTCCTCGATCATCTGCGTCGCGCCGATGCGCCCTTCGGCATAGGGCTGGATCGCGGTGCGGTTCATTACCTCGATCGTCGGCGCCATGATGAAGAAGGACAGGAACAGCGACAGGCCGACCAGCACCTGATTGGGCGGGGTCTGTTGCAGCCCCAGCGCCTGACGCAGGATCGCCAGCACGATGATGATCCGGGTAAAGCTGGTCATCATCAGCAGGATGCCCGGCAGCACCGTGAGCAGGCCCATGATGATGAGCACTTGCAGCGACAGGCTGAGCGGCGCGTCGCCACCGCCAAGGTCGCCGAGCGCGCGGTCGATCGCGTCGCCCGCTCCGGGAGTGGGAGCTGCGGTGGGTGCGGCGACGGGCGCAGCGGCGGCGGCTTCCTGCGCGAACGCCGGGGCGACCGCGAACAGGGCCAGCGCAAGCGCGCCGAGCAGCAGCGCGAGGTGGCGCAGCATCGGGCTCATCCGTCGATCCGGTCGATCAGCGTCACGCCGTTGCGGCTGACCGAGACGAGCAGGCGCTTGCCCTCGACCTCCAGCACCGCGATGCGCGTGCCGGTCGAGACCATCATCGTTTCACGCACCTTGAGCATCCGGTCGCCCTGATTGCCGGGCAGCCGCGCCTCAAGCTTGCGCCAGAGATAGAGGCTCCCGATCAGCAGGCCGCAGACCAAAGGCAGCAGCACGACCAGCTTGAGGATATAGGACCACATCATGGTCGATCAGCTCCGCTTCTCGGGCGCGACCAGCTCGGTCATGCGCACGCCGAACTTGTCGCCCACCGTGACCACCTCGCCCCGCCCGATCAGCGTGCCGTTGACGAACACATCGAGCAGCTCGTCAGCCTCGCGATCCAGCTCGATCACGCTGGTTTCGGCGAGCGCGAGCAGTTCACGCAGCGTCAGCGTGGTCGATCCGATCTCGACGGTCAGCTTGACCCCGACATCCTGGAGCAGATGGAAATTGGCGGCCGCCGCGGTCTCGGCGGCGAAACTGCCGGTCATGTCGTTCATCGTGCGTCCTCAAGCTCGGGGGTGTCAAAACGGGTCAGGCGGATGGCGGCGCGGCCATTGGCGGTGCCGACGGTGCCGCATCCGATGCGGCGCGGGCCGACCATCACCGGCACATCGGGGCCGAAGCTGATCGGGATGACGTCGCCGGGCTTGAGCGCCATCAGCGTCGAAGCAGGGACGATCGGTTCGGCCAGCACCGAGCGGACCGGCAGGCGCACGCCGAGCGCGGCGCGGGTCAGTGCGTTGCGCCAGCGCGGCTCGACCTCGGGCTCGCCGCCGATCACCTTGGCGGTGAGCGCGGGGCTCCACGGTTTCAGCGCGCTGACGGGGTAGAGAATGTCGATCCAGTGCGGCTTGCCGCTGCCCTGCGCGACGCCGATCCGCGTGACGACCATTGCGTCGCCGCCTTCAATCTCCGGCGCGACCGACAAGGGCGTGGGCGCGGGGGCAAAAGTGAAGTCGATCTCGGCGAGCAATTCCCAGGCCGGACGCAGCTGCGTCGCGATGCTGCCCGCGATGCGGTGTAACAGGGTTTCAGCCGATCCGGTGAAGTCGGCGGGCATCGGGTGCGGTGCCTCGCCATCGCCGCCGAAGAAGCGGTCGAGCATTTCATAGGCGAGCTTGCCGTCGATCAGGATGAAGGCGCGACCCCGGCCCGGCGTCATCGCCAGCGGCAGCCATGCCGTCAGCCCATCGGGGCGCTCGGCGCGGTAATCGGCGTGGCGCTGCACTGCCAGCGGCTCGGCCCACAGGCGCAGCCCTTCGCCCAGCAGCGGCTCGAACACCGGCTTCAATGATTTGGCGAGGCGCGCGGTCAGATGCTGGACGCCGTGCAGGTCGCCGAACGGGTTGAGGTTCGCGGCCCCCAGGGCTGGTGCGTGCTCGGCGCCGGCGCGCGAACGTTCGCGCCGGTCGGGCGTCGTCCCCTGCGGGGTCAGTTCTGAAGGGCCGTTAACCATGCCCGTTCACTGAACGATGAAATTGGTAAAATAGACGTTAGCAATCCCGCCAAATCCCTCTTTTTCCTTCAACACCGCGTTGATTGCGGCGGCGAGGCGCTTTTGCAGCCGGGTTTTGCCGTCGGCAGTGAAGACATCCTCTTCCGCCGTTTCACCCAGCGCGAGCAGGATCGCCGAGCGGACGGCGAGCTCGTGCGTCTTGAGATTTTCGATGACGCGATTGTCATAGGGCGTGGAGATCGCGACCCCGACCTGCACGAAATGCACGCTGTCGCGCAGGTTCGAGGTGAATTCCTTTTCCATCTGATAGTAACTGGAGGCATATTTATCGCCGCCCTCGCCCTTCGGCGTCGGCTTGCCCTTGCCGTCAGCGGCTTCCTCGCCCTCCTTGGCGGCGGCGCGGACCTCCTCGCTCTTGGGGACAAGGCGCGGCGTGTCGGCATCGGCGGCTTCGCCCTGCGCGCCGCTGCCGCCCAGTAACCCGGAATTGGCGGCGTAAAGTCCGCCGCCGACACCGCCGCCGATCAGCACGACCAGGCCGGTGCCGATCATCAGCCATTTCATCATCCCGCCCTTTTTCTTCGCAGGCGCGGCGGTGGTTTCAGTGTCGCTCATCGGATTTCCCCCTCAGAATGGTTCAGGCGACCCGCGCATCGGACGCGGTGCCGGTGGCCGCGCGCGCCGATGCCTGGCGGGCGGGAGTGGATGGGTGATTCGGGTGCTGTGGCTGGCCGCGCTCGCCGCTGCCGCTGTCGACGCTCGACTGGCCCAGCTTCAGCCCGCGCGCTTCGGCGAGTTCGGCAAGGCGCGGCGCGGCGTCGGCGAGCAGCTGGCGGGTCGCGGGATTCTCGGCGGTGAAATGCACCTGGATCCGATCGCCATCGCGACGGATCGAGACGTCGATGGTGCCGAGATGTTCGGGCGCGAGGCGGATGCGCGTGTCGGCCGCCTCGACGCCATCACGCAGCGCGGCGATCCGCTCGATCATCTTGCCGGTCCAGTCGTCGCGGCTGAGGTCGAGCGGGGCCTGATCGGCCGGTGCGGTCGCCTGCACGGTGGTGCGCTGAACTTCGAGCGAGCGCAGCAGCTGGATTTCCGGGCTGGTCGGGTCGGCTGGCGTTGCGCGGTCGAGCGGCTCGACCAGCGGCGCGGCGAGCGCGGCGGCGAAGACCTGTGCGGCGGGGGCGGCCTGGGTGACCGGCGGCGGCGCGACGGTGGCCCGCGCGGCAAGCTCGGGTGCCGCAGCGGTGGCGCGGTCGACCCGCGCCTCCGCTGCGGCGACCCCGCCCCCGACGCCCGGCTCGGCCTGGGCCGGAACCGGATCGCGCCAGGTGCGAAGCGGGGTGGAAAGGGACGGTGTCACCGCCGCCGGGGTTGCCGGTGGCAGCGATGGCGCGGGTGCATCACCCTCGACGATATCGACAGCCGGTGCGGCGGCATCGGCCAGCTCGACCGGCAGCGGCGTGGCATCCACCGGATCGGCAATCGGCGCGTCGATATGCGCGCTGGGCGTGCCGACCGCGACGCGGGCGGGCAGCGGGGTGTCGAGCGGCAACACGACCATGCCCTCCGGCATCCACGCCAGCAGCGCCTCATCCTCGTCCGTGCCGCCTTCCGCAACGCCATTGCCGGGGACCGGCAAATCCTTGCCGCCTCCGGCAAGCGGCTTGCCGGTCATCGGCGCGATACCCGGCATCACGCGGTCAAGGGCGAGCTTCAGATCGAACCCTCCGGCCACAGCGGCAGGGGTGGCACGCGGCACGAATCCCGCAGGAGAATGCGACAGGGCAGTCGAGGCGAGCAGGTCGGTCACAGCGGGCGAAACTCCTTCGCCCGGAGATCAGCAAGGATCGTGCCGTTTTCTCGGGATCGCCGGCATATCCTCCAGCGCGCGCATCGCGCGGCGCGCGGCATTGGCCTCGGCGCGTTCGATCAGCTTCTCGATCGCGCTCTGGTCACGCTTGGCTTCCTGCGTCGCGCCGCGCGCATGGTCGAGCCCGCGCTGGGCTTCGACGACGCGGCGCTCGGCGGCGAAGGCGGACTGGTGGAGCCGCTCGCGATAATGCGCGGCGGCGATCAGGCTGGTGGCGCTCCCGGGCAGCGGCGCGGGTGCGGGCGCCACGCCCTGGGCCAGCGATTCGATGCGCGCGCGCAACGCCTGTTCGGCGGCGACCTTCTCACGCGCGGCGACCTCGCTCGCGCGCACCATGTCGAGCTGGAGCGTGCGGACGCGGTGCAGGCGGCCGAGCTTCTTCTGATGTTTATCAGCCATATCTGGATTCCGGCACCGGCCCGCTCCCCCACCCGGCCACCCAGACGGTACACTTAGTGGGTGGCCGGGTGGGGGAGCGGGCCGGTGCCGCCATCAAACTACCCATCCCCGAACACGCCGACCAGTTCGGTCACGGCTTCGTCGAGGCTGACCGTCTCGTCATAGGGCTGGCGGATATAGTCGAGCACGGTGTCGTGGCAGGCGATCGCCGCGTCGATCTGCGCGTCCGCACCCGCGCGATAGGCGCCCATCAGCACGAGATCGCGATTCTCCTCATAGGTGGCGAGGTGGCGGCGCAGCACCCGCGCGGCGGCGACATGCTCCCGCGTGGCGATGTCGGTCATCACGCGGCTGACCGATGGTCCCAGGTCGATCGCGGGATAGACGCCGCGTTCGGCGAGCGCGCGACTGAGCACGATATGGCCGTCGAGGATCGAGCGGGCGCTGTCCACGACCGGATCGTTGCCGTCGTCGCCATCGGCGAGCACGGTGTAGATTGCGGTGATCGACCCGCCGGTATGGACGTCAGTCCCGGCGCGCTCGATCAGGCTGGGCAGCATCGCGATGGCCGAGGGCGGATAGCCGCGCGCCGATGCCGGTTCGCCCAAGGCGAGGCCGATCTCGCGCCCCGCATGGGCGACGCGGGTGAGCGAATCCATGATGAGCAGCACCTTCTTGCCCTCGTTGCGAAAGGCTTCGGCGATGGCGGTGGCGCGCAATGCACCGCGGATGCGCAGGACCGGCGAGTGGTTGGCAGGGACAGCGACGACGACCGAGCGTGCACGCGCCGCGCCCGCGACCTTGGTCTCGAGAAAGTCGGACACTTCGCGTGAGCGTTCACCGATCAGGCCGATGACGATGACATCGGCCTTGGCCGCGCGGACCATCATGCCGAGCAGCACCGATTTGCCGACGCCCGATCCCGCCATGATCCCGACGCGCTGCCCCTGACCGATGGTCAGCAGGCCGTTGATCGCGCGCACCCCGACATCCATCGGCTGGAGCACGCGCCCACGGTCGAGCGGCGACTGGATCTTGCCGGCGAGCGGCCATTTGCCTGCGCCACGGATCGGGCCGAGCCCGTCGATCGGCTTGCCCGCGCCATCCACGACGCGGCCGAGCAGCGCCGCACCGACCTCCGCCTCGCCCGGCGGGCCGACCGGGCGGACGGGGGCGTTGGGGAGCAGGGCGGCGGGACCGCCCAGATTCATCAGCAGCGTTCTGCCGCCGCGAAATCCGATCACTTCGGCTTCGACCCGACTTTCGCCCGTGCCGATCGCACAGACCGTGCCCACGGGCAGCGAGAGGCCGACCGCCTCCATCAGCAATCCGTCATAGGAGGACAGGCGGCCCGACACTTTGGGCTGCGGCCGGAACCCGCCCCCGGCGAGGCCGTCGAGATAGCTGGCCGAGAAGTCGTTGAACATGATTCAGCCGGCTCGCAGAAAGGGGACAATGTGCTCCTGCGAAGGCAGGAGCCCAGGGTCACAAGCGCTGACCTGCCCGGCTCTGGACCCCTGCTTTCGCAGGGGAACGACGCCGGATGACGCATTGGTCAACATGCGGGAGGAATCGGTACGCGGTCGATCGCCTGCGCCAGCTGGTCGAGCCACAGGTCCGGGCCGTCCTCGACGATGGTCGAGGCGCTTTCGATGACGAAGGCACCGCGCTTGAGCTGGGCGTCGCCGACCGGGAAGACGGTCCTGGGCAGGTGATCCTGCACCAAAGCGACATCGTCGGGGTGGAGCCGCAGGATCGCCGATTCGGCGCTGTCGGCGAGCAGGTCGGTCGCTGCCTCGATCCGGGCGGCGAGGATGTCGGGGGCAACCCCCGCCTCGCCGATCATGCGGGTGACGAGGTGCAGCACGGTCTGGCGCAGATGCCCGGCCATGCGGGTGCGGTCAAAATGCGCCCCGCGGGCCAGCGCGTCGCTGACCTGGCTCAGCAGCGCCGTCTGCGCCGCTGTGGCTGCGTCGGCCTCGGCGCGGCCAGCAGCCAGCCCCTCGGCATAGCCGGTGGCACGCGCGGCGGCGACCGGATCGACGAATGGCGCGGGCTCGGTCGCCTTGTCGGCCTCGAACATGTCCCAGCCTTCGGTCGGCTTGTGGCCCGGAGCCTCCGGCGCGAAATGGCGCGGCGTTGCGGGCGGGCGCGGTGCGATGGCGCGCGCGGCAAAGGCATCGGGCGGGGCAAAGGCGCGCTTGAGTGCATCGGCGATCCCGTCGCTGCGCGCGGCAAGGCCGGGGACGAAATTAGACATAATCGTCGTCCCCGCCGCCGCCCGGCATCGTGATCGTGCCGTCCTTCACCAGCTGGCGCGCGATGGCGATCATCGCCTTCTGCGCGTCGAGCACCTCGGCCATCTTCATCGGGCCGCGTGCTTCCAGCTCGTCGCGGATCGTGTCGGCCGCGCGGCTCGACATGCACGACAGGAAGCGCGTGCGCGCCGCCTCGTCCACGCCCTTGAGGCTGCGGACCAGCACGTCGCTGTCGATGTTGCGCAGCAGCGTGCCCATATTCTTGTCGTCAAGCTCGAGCAGATTGTCGAAGACGAACATCGCCTCCTCGATCGCGCGGGCGATTTCGCGGTCGATCTTGGCGAGCTTGGGCATCACTTTCTGCTCGGTGATCTTGCGTGCCGAGGACATGATCTTCGCCGCCTCACGCGTGCCGCCCATCTGGACGCCGGCAACGCGCTTGGGTTGCCCCGCATGGCGTTCGAGCAGCTGGGTCAGCGTGGCGATTGCATCGGGCGTGACCGGGCCGAGCCGCGCCACGCGGCGCAGCACCTGCGGCTGGTTCGCCTCGGGCAGCATTTCCAGCACCTGCGCCGCGACGGCCGGGTCGAGATGCGCCAGCAGCACGGCGGCGATCTGCGGATGCTCGTCCTCCAGCATCCCGGCAATCTCGGTCGCGTCCATCCAGGCGAGCGCGGTGATCGATTCGGCGGGTTCGGGCGGCAGGATGCTGGCAAGCACCGCGCCCGCCCGCTCCGGCCCCAGTGCGCGGGTGACGACCGTCTCCAGCTTGGGGCGCGGATCGAACTGAATCGCACTGCGCTCCTGCGCGCGGCCGGTGAAATCGTCGAGAACCTGCGCCATTTCCCATTCGCTGACGTCGGCCACGGCCATCATCGCGCTGCCCAGCTGACGCACTTCATCGGGATCTAGTTTCTGCAGGATTGCGGCGGCCTCTTCGTCGCCGACGACCATCATCAGGACGGCGGCGCGTTCGACCCCGGTAAAGCGGCGCGGGGCGTTCATCTCACTGGCCCTCCGTGCGGATCATGTCGCGTACGGCGAGCGCGGCGCGCGCGGGATTGTCGCGGGTGAAATCGCGCACCAGCCCCACCCGATCGCCCAGCGACAGGCCCGATCCGGAGAGCATCTGCGGGCTGACCGGCGTCGGCAGCTGCACGCCATCGGCCCCGCCCATCGGCGCACCGGCAGAGCGCGTGTCGTCGCGGCGGCGCATCAGCGCGCGGGCCATGGGCCGCACGCCGAGCAGCAGGACGAGCAGCGCGATCACCAATGCGGTGACGTTGCGCGCGACCATCGCGAACCACGGCGTTTCGTAGAAGGGGATTCCCTCGGCCTCGGCGGCGGCGTTGGTGCTGAACTTGCGGCTCACCACGGTCACCTGATCGGCGCGTTCGGCCTTGAAGCCGACCGTCGCCTTGACCAGCTCGTCGATCTGGCGGATCTCGACCTGGCCACGCGGCTTGCCGGGCTCCTCGCGCAGCAGCACCGCGACCGACAGGCGCTTGATGCTGCCTGGCATGTTGCGGGTCACGGAGACCTCGCGCCCGTTGCTGTAGGTGCGGGTGAAGCTGTCGCTCTGCTTCATGCCGGGTGCGGCGACGGGAGTCGCGGGCTGGCCGGGCTGGGCCGGAGCAGCGGCGGTTGGTGCCACAGCGGTGCTCGGCGGTGGCGGAACGTTCGACAGCGCGCCGGGAATGCCGCCGGGCGCGGACGCACCGTCGCGTGGCGCTCCGGTCCAGTTGCCCTGTTCGGCGCGCACCACCGCGCCTTCCTTGTCATAGCTTTCGCGCGTTGCCTGGCTCTCGTCGAGATCGACCTCGGCCTGCACTTCGGCGCTGAAATTGCCCGCGCCGAGCAGCGGGGTGAGCAGCTGAACCAGCTGTTGCCGCACCTTGTCCTCGACCCGGTTCTGGAAGTCGATCCGCGCGTCGCCGGCGCTCGATTCTTGTCCCGATTTGCTGAGCAGCGCACCCATCTGGTCGACGATCGTGACCTTGTCGGGCTTCATCCCCGGGACCGACGAGGCGACGAGGTTGACGATCGAGCGGACCTGCGCGTCGGAGAGCGTGCGGCCCGGCTGCAGCTTGACGATCACCGATGCGCTGGGCTCGGCCTTGTCGCGGACGAACACGCTGGATTCGGGCGTGGCGAGATGCACCCGCGCCTCGGCCACCGTGTCGATCGCGCCGATCGAACGGGCGAGTTCGGTCTCGCGCGCCTGACGCAGCCGCTCGCCCTCGACCGCGCGGCTCGCGCCCATCGGCAGATTGTCGAGCAACGCATAGCCGCCGGGTGCCGCCTTGGGCAGATCCTGCCCGGCGAGCAGCATCCGCGCCTTGTGGTAATTATCTTCGGCGACGGTGATCGAACCCGATGCGTCGATACCGTTGGCGATGCTGGCGGCGTCGAGCGCCTGCGCCACGGCGGCCTTGTCGCTTTCGGGCAGATTGGCGAAGAGCACCCGCTGTGGCGGGGTCGACAGTGCCATCCAGGCGAGCGCGGCAGCGGCGATCAGACCGAGCATGAAGATCAGCGGCAAGCTGCGCTTCACCGCCGGCTGGGCGAGCAGGTCGCCCATCTGCTTGAGGGGATTGGCCATGCTGCTGCGGGTGGCAGCGGCGGGGGCGTCGGTGGTGGCGATGGCGTTGCTCATGGTCAGACCGGCATACTCATGATGTCACGATAGGCGGTCAGCAGCTTGTTCCTGACCTGCAGCGTCGCTTCGAACCCGACCGACGCCTCCTGGCGGGCGAGCATCACCTTGGCGATGTCGACCGTCTCGCCGCGTTCGTAGGCGGCGGACAATTCGCTGGCGCGGTGCTGCGCGCCGTTCACCTTGCCGACTGCCTGCTCCATCGTGTCGATGAAGCTGGACGGGCCAGCGGGCTGGCTGAGCGGAGCGGCACCCGATACGGATGCGCCGCTGGTCGCGCGCTGCAGCGCTTCGTTGCGTTCGAGGATCTGGGCGCGCAGCTGCATCACCCGGTCGATGCCGCCGGCACCGCCTACTCCGCCGATTCCGCTCATGCGCTAATCCTCCGGACAAGGTCTTCGCCCTGCTCGCGCGCCTTGGCGAGGCGGTAGCGCAGCGTGCGTTCGGAAATGCCGAGCCGCTTGGCGGTCTCGATCCGGCTGCCGCCACATGCCGCCAGCGTCTCGCGGATCGCCGCGAATTCGCTGAGCTGGACGATATTGCTAAGCTGGCCGGGTTCGGCCTGGACCGGTGCCACGAATGACGGGCGGTCGAAAATCAGATGATCGGGCGTGATCGCATCGCCCATGCACAGCAGCAGTGCGCGCTGGATCACATTCTCCAGCTCGCGGACATTGCCCGGCCAGTCATGCGCCTGAAGCACTGCCAGTGCCTCACGCGTGACCCAGGGCAGCTGCCCGCGCGGGCCGGCATGGCGCAACACCATCGCGGCGGCGAGCGCGGCAACGTCGCCGGGGCGCTCGGCGAGCGGCTTGGTCGAGAGCGGGAAGACCGACAGACGGTAGTAAAGGTCGGCGCGGAAGCGGCCCTCCATCACCTCGGCCTGGAGGTCGCGGTTGGCACAGGCGATGACGCGCACGTCGATCTTTTCGGCCGCCGTCGCACCGATCGGCACCACTTCGCGCTCCTGCAACGCGCGGAGCAATTTGGCCTGGAGCGCGAGCGGCATTTCAGCGACTTCGTCGAGCAGCAGCGTGCCGCCATTCGCAGCACGGAAAAAGCCTTCGCCCGCCGCATTCGCGCCGGTGAACGCGCCCTTCTGATGCCCGAACAGCAGGGCTTCCAGCATCGTTTCAGGCAGGGCCGCGCAATTGACCGCGATGAACGGGCCGTCGCGGCGGGTGGAGCCGTTGTGGATCGCCTTGGCCAGCACTTCCTTGCCGGTTCCGGTCGGGCCATTGATGAGGACGGTGATGTCGGCGGCGGCGACGCGCTCGGCCAGCGCGTAGAGCGCCAGGCTTTCGGGATCGGCGGCGACGGGGGCATGTGCGCCACGCAGCATCGCGCTGGCAAAGCCGGTCGCGACCGCGCAGTCGTCCGCGCCATAGGACAGGCGCGCGGGATTGCCGTCATGGAACGGGACCGCCGCGATCGGCCCATCGGCCAGCACCAGGGTGCGGGCAGATACCGGGGGCGCTTCCCCCTCGACGATCATGAACAGGTCGCCGGACATCGGCTTCACCTTGTCGGCCGCGCCGATCGTGAATCCTTGCGATCGCAGCGCCGAAACCAGTGCGTAATTCTGGCGAAGGACTGCTGCCGACGGAAAGATGGTCTGCATTCGAGAACCCCCTGTTGGAGGGTTGAATGCGGCATTGTTGGTAAACGAGCGGTAAACCAATGCAAAAAAACAGCGATTTTCCGCTCCAGATAGCCGCGCACGCTCCTACGCGCGCGCGAGGGCCACGAAAATCCGCGCAGAAAACTGCTTAATCCGCCGCCCACCCTGCCGTTCACCCCTGTGGCGGCTCGGGCTCCTTCGCATTCAGGGGGGAACGGGGAGACGCCGGATTGAACGGAGACAAGACATGACTGTTATCGGAACGAACATCGCGAGCCTTCGCGCCGCGAATGCTTCGAAGATGGCGTCGGCCTCGTTGCAGACCGCCATGGAGCGTCTGTCGACTGGCAAGCGCATCAACACTTCGAAGGACGACGCCGCCGGCCTGGCCATCGCATCGACGATGACCTCGTCGATCCGCGGCATGAGCCAGGCGATCCGCAACGCCAATGACGGCGTCAGCCTTGCCCAGACCGCCGAAGGCGCGCTGGGCGAAGTCACCAACATGCTGCAGCGCATCCGCGAGCTGTCGGTCCAGTCGGCTTCGGGCACCTATTCGGACAGCGACCGTACCAACCTTCAGTCCGAAGTGACCGCGCTGACCTCGCAAATCTCGTCGGCGCTGACGACCACGAAGTTCAACGGCGTTTCGCTGTTCACGACCAGCTCGGGCGGCACCGGTACGACGACGACGATCCAGACCGGATATAACTCGGGCGAGACCGTCGCGATCTCGATCGGCAATATCGACCTCAGCAGCATGTCGGCGGGCACCCGCGCGGCGACGCAGGCTGACGTCACCGCTGGCGTGACCCGCGAAGCGACCGCCGACGACGTGACGGCCGGTGCAACCCGCGCCGCGACCGCTGCGGACGTGACGGCCGGTGCAACCCGCGCCGCGACTGCCGACGACGTGACCGCAGGTGCGACCCGCGCCGCGACGCAGGACGATGTCGATGCCGGCACGACCCGCACCGCGACCGCTGCCGATGTGACGGCTGGCGTGACCCGTGCGGCAACCGCCGACGACGTCACTGCCGGTGCGACCCGCGTCGCTACCCAGGCGGATGTCGACGCCAGCCTGATGCGCCCGGCGACTCAGGAAGACATCGACGGCGGCTTCGGCGGCAATATCGGTGACGACATCGCGGTTGCGGTCGGCGATGAAGTCCTGGCCGAAGAAGGCGACGCCATTGTCGTAAGCGAAGGCGATGAGATCACCGTGTCGGTCGGCGACCCGGTTGCCGCGGAGGAAGGCGATCTGATCGCCGCCGCAGTGGGCGACCAGATTGCGGCCGCAGTGGGCGATGACATCGTGGTGTCGGTTGGCGACGATATCGAGACGACCGGCCTGTCGGTTGCGACCTCGGCTGCCGCCAACAGCTCGCTCGCCACGATCGACGCGCTGCTGACCACGGTCAACACGGTCCGCGCCGGCCTTGGCGCCAGCCAGAGCCGCCTGGAATCGGTCGTCAACAACCTGACCAGCAACGTCACCAACCTGACCGAAGCGCGCAGCCGCATCGAAGACGCCGACTTCTCGGCCGAAACGACCGCGCTCGCCAAGGCACAGATCCTGAGCCAGGCATCGACCGCGATGCTCGCCCAGGCCAACCAGTCGCAGCAGAACGTTCTGACGCTGCTTCGCTAAGCGTGTGCCCGGTCGGGGTGTCACCCCCCTGACAGGCGCCACGGCCGGTCACCCTTCCCTGTTGGAAGGGCATGCGAGGAAGCCCCGGTGGTCGCAAGACCGCCGGGGTTTTTCTTTGCTTTTGGGTCGCGGAGCGCGGCCCTCCATCTAATCCTCCCCCGCCAGGGGGAGGTGGCGCCGAAGGCGACGGAGGGGGAGGAAGCACTGGCCCAAGAGCCGTGAGGACACAGCCGTCCTCCCCCTCCGTCCGCTGCGCTGACACCTCCCCCTGGCGGGGGAGGATTATTGTGTAGCCCCCTACTCGCTCGGTTTCCCGCCCGGCGCCCAGTCAGGACGGAAGTCAGTGTCGGCGAGCCAGCGGGCGGGGCCGATCAGCGACTGAACCGCGCGCGCCATGAACGGGATGTCGAGATTGGCGACCGTATCCTGCGCCGAATGATAGGTCGGCGTCATCGCCCAGCCCGAGATGGTGTGCGCCACCACCCCGCGCCGCGCGAGGGCGAAATTGTCGGAGCGTTCGAAGAAGTTCTGCTCCGGATAGGGGTCCTTCGCAACCAGCGCGCCGCGTTCGGCCAGCGTCGGTCCCAGGTTCGACCGCTCGAACCCGGTCATCATCATCGTCCCCTTGGGCAGCTTGGGATCCTGCGCACCGATCATCTCGAACGCGAGATTGGCGACGATATCGGTCAGCGGCACCGGCGGATTGGCGGCAAAGGCACGCGATCCGAAGCCGCCCATCTCCTCCGCGCCGAACGCCGCGAACAAGATGCCGCGCTTGTGGCGCTTGCCGCTGCTCAGCGCATGGGCGAGTTCGAGCACGGCGGCGACGCCCGAGGCATCATCGTTCGCGCCATGCATCACGGTTCCGTCGGGCTGGACGCCGAGATGATCGACATGCGCGGCGAGCAGGATCACGCCCGCCTTGGGATCGGTGCCGGGCAGGTAGCCGACCGCGTTGGTCGTCTCGACCTTTTCGCGCACCAGATTGAGGTTCATCGCGACCGGCTTGCCCGCCGATTTGGCGGCTTTATCGAACGCATCGGCAGGGAGGACGATCACCGACAGCCCATCCTTCGGCGGCTGGCTGGCGAGATAGGAGGTCAGGCGCGGCTGCTTCCCGATCATGTCCCACAATTTCGCGGTCGCCTCGCTCGCGCGGAGCACCAGCAGCTTGGTCCCCTTGCCGCGCACTGCACGCATCGCGGCGGAGGGCGAGATCTTCGCGCTCGACACGAACACGATGTCGCCTGCCGGGATCGCTGCGGCATCGTCACCAGCATAGACCACCGCATCGCCCGCCGCGCGATCCGCGCCGCCGAGGATCAGCGTCGCGCCTTTCACCGCCTTGCCCGCGACGGTCACCGAAGGTTCGCCGTCGAGGCGCGGGCGGATGACCTTCACCTTCTGGAGATAGGAATCCGCACCCGGCGCGTGCTGAAGCCCATAGCCCTGAAAGCGCGCGGCGACATAGGCCGCGGCAATCGCCTCGTCGCGGGTCGCGCTGCCGCGCCCCTGAAGCTCCGGCCCGGCGAGGAAGCGGACATGCGCCGCAATCCATTCGGGCTTCACCGTCCAGTCGGTCGCTGGCGCAGCGGTCGTGACCGGCGCGGGCGCGGCGGTTTGCGCGATGGCGGGCGCGGTGCAGAGCAATGCGGCGGCGAAGATACGCTTCATGGGGACCCCTCGAATGAACCGCGCGACCCTAACGCGGTCGGGCGCGGGAGCAAGGCGTCAGGCTTCGGGCCGGGTCCACAGCCAGCCGCCGATGACCGCTGCCGCACCAATCGTGAAGAGCGGCCAGGGCATTGCGGTGAGCGCAAGGGTCAGCGCGATACTGACGGCAAAGGCGATGCTGGCAGCAATCTTGCCGCTGCGGCTGACCGCGCCCTTTTCACGCCATCGGACGATGTGCGGGCCAAAGCGGGGATGGTCGAGCAACCGCCGCTCAAGCGCGGGCGAACTGCGCGCGAAGCAATAGGCCGCCATGATGACGAACACCGTTGTCGGCATCACCGGAAGGATCGCGCCGATCACGGCGAGGCCGAGACAGATAAATCCGGCGATCAGATAGAGATGGCGCACCCGGACTGCGTAGCATGGCTATCGCGACTGTCTCGCAAAAAGCGCCGCGCGACCGGTGGTCAATCTAAGGGGAAGGATTAATCGACCTTTCGGCACCCAACATCACCGTCACCCCGGACTTGTTCCGGGGTCCACCGGGAGGCGGGCGCGCAGCTTCAGGCTCGATCGCAGGGCCAGAGGCTGAGTGGACCCCGGCACGAGGCCGGGGTGACAAGCATGGTCAGGCAACAGACTCACAAAAGCGGTCTGTCGGGAAACGACCCCATTGCGGACGTTGAGGCGGCATGGTGTTGGGCGTAGAGACATCTACGTCACCAACCTAGTGGAAGTTTCCAGCCATTATGCAGAATAGTTGTTTGATCAGTACTGACACGGCTACGATCTGCGTTTTTGATCTGCTCGCCATGCAACATCGCAAAGACGACGTCGGCGATTGGTGGTCGATACCGCGTGACCGAGAAGCAGAAATTGTGAAGCGCGCTGCCCTGTTTATCGATGTTGGGGACGACGGTAACTATCAAGTCGAAGTCGCGCAAAATCCCGCTGGAGCTAAGGTGGGGTTCTGCTTAGCCACCCCCTCTGGGAGAGTTTTTGTTGGTCCCGGTGAGGAGATGTCTGGCGCTGGCTTCGAGCCAACCGGTGAATGGGGTGGCATCTTTGTTACTGTCGATGGGCCTTACCAGCGAGTGAGCGTCGTTCGCCACCTAGACACGATTTACCTTAACATGCGACCCACCGAACCGTTTGAGAACGATGCGGTTGAAAGCATTCAACTTCGACAGGGGTAGGAAGTCTGTGATGTCGGCTTCCCACCCAGCTTAAGCCGTCCAGCCATCGCGCTGAAAACGGTCGTTTATAGGTTCGCCACCTCCCCCAACCGCCGCATCAGCCCCTTCTTGAGCCGATCATGCGCGCTCTTCTTGATCTGGCAGACGCGGGCGGCACCGACGCCGAGCACCTGACCGATCTCCTCGAGATTGAGCTCCTCGACATAATAGAGCTGCACCACCAGCTGCTCCTTTTCGGGCAGCTCGGAAATCGCTTCGATCAGCGCCTCGCGCTGGTCGGCGTCGGCGAGCTGGTCGAACGCGTCGGGCTCGTCGGACATGAACCACGGGCCTTCGTCCGAATAGACATCGTCGATCGAATCGAACCGCACCGCCTCTGCGCTCGCATAGTCGGTGCGCAATTTGTCGACCGTGACGCCCAGCTTGCTCGCGACCGCCGCCTCATCGGGGCGATTGCCGTCCGCAGCCAACGCGGTGACCGCATCCTGATAGGCACGGCGGCGCTTCATCGCGCCCCGCGTGATCGTCGCCTGACGCCGCAATTCGTCGATCATCGCGCCACGCACGCGGGTGTGGAGATACTGGTCGAAGCTGACGAGGCCGCGATCCTCGAAGCTGCCCGCCGCCTCGACCAACGCGACCAGCCCGATCTGGACCAGATCCTCGACATCGATCAGCGTGCTCATCGACCCATGGACATGCCAGGCGAGCCGGCGGACCAAAGGCATATGCTTGCGCACCAGCGCGTCCATGTCGCGCCGCGTGTCGCCACGGCGATCATAGGTGATGGCGAATTCGTTCGGGGCGGGCTGATAGGTCATGCGGCAAGTGCCTCCGGTGCGCCGATCACGGCGACGACCTCGACCGACTTGTCCTCGGGCACTTCAAAGAAGCTCATCACCGGGGTGTCGGGCAGGACGGTGCGGACGAGTTTGCGGATTGCGATGCGGATCGTCGGCTGGACGACCAGCGCGAACGGCTTGGCCTCCGCGACGAGCGGCTGGGCGGCGCGCTGGAGCGCATCGACAATGCGGCGGCCAAGATCGGGCTCGATCGTGTGGCGCTTGGCCGGGTCCGAACGGATCGCTTGTCCCAGCAGCGCCTCGAGCTGTCCCTCCAGCGTCATCACGCGCAGCGGTTCGCGCACCCCGCACAGCCGCTGAATGATCAGCGGGCCGAGTTCGGGGCGGATCAGCTCGACGATCTCGTCGGCATCGGCCGTCTTTTGCGCGGCGAGCGCGATCGCGGCGGCGATGCGGCGGAATTCCTTGAGCGGGATATTCTCCGCCAGCAGTCCGCGCAGCACCTGAGTCAGCGTCGTGATCGGCAGCGGGTTGGGCGAGAGCGAGGCGACCAGCTGCGCCGCACGCTCGCGCAGTCCGTCAAGCAGCGCCTGAACCTCATCCGGGCCGAGCAGGTCCGAGGCGTTCTGGATCAGCGCCTGATTGAGGTGCGTCGCCATCACCGTGCCGGGATCGACCACCAGCCAGCCCTGCCCCGTTGCCGCATCGGCGTCCGCCGGCGAAATCCACATCGCATCGAGGCCGAAGGTCGGATCCTTGGCGGGCTTGCCCGGCAGGCTGCCGACCGCCTGGCCGGTGTCGAGCGCCAGCATCTCGTCGGGCGAGACGCTGTCCTCACCGATCACCACGCCGCCGACGACGATGCGATAGGCATAGGGGGCCATGTTGATGTCGTCACGTACCCGCACCTGCGGCACGACGAAGCCGAGTTCCTTCGACAACTGGCGCCTGACACCAGTGATCCGGCCCATCAGCGCGCCGCCGCGCCGTTCGTCGACCAGCGGCACCAGGCCATAGCCGATGTCGATCATCACCTGCATATTGTCGGTGACCTCGTCCCAGCCGATCCGCGAGGGATCGACGGGCTCGGCGGCTTCGACGATGGCGGGCGGGGGCGGCAGCTTGCTCGCGCGCCACATCTTCCACGCCATATAGCCCGACCCGGCGGCAGCGGGCAGGATGATGAAAGCGGGCATACCGGGGAGGAAGGCGAGCAGCCCGGTGATCACCGCGACCGGGGTCCAGGTGCGATGGCTGGCGAACTGGCTGCCGATCTGACCGGTCAGATCCTGATCCTTGTTCGCGCTGACCCGCGTCACGATCGCGGCGGCGGCGATCGACAGCAGCAGCGCCGGGATCTGCGCGACCAGTGCGTCGCCGATCGCCAGCAGCACATAGGTCTGCGCCGCCTCGCCCAGCGACATGCCATGGCTGACCGGGCCCAGGATCAGGCCGCCGATGATGTTGATGAACAGAATCAGCAGGCCGGCGACCGCGTCGCCTTTCACGAACTTGGACGAACCGTCCATCGCGCCGTAGAAATCGGCCTCGGTCGAGACTTCGACGCGGCGCGCCTTGGCTTCGTCGGGCGTGATCAGGCCGGCGTTCAAATCGGCGTCGATCGCCATCTGCTTGCCCGGCAAGGCGTCGAGGGTGAAGCGCGCCGACACTTCGGACACCCGGCCCGCGCCCTTGGTCACCACGATCATGTTGATGATGATCAGGATCGCGAACACGAACAGACCGACGACATAATCGCCGCCAATCATGAAGTGGCCGAACGCCTCGATTACATGGCCGGCAGCCGCCTCGCCCTCATGACCATGGCCCAGCACGACGCGAGTCGAGGCAACGTTGAGGCCGAGCCGGAACAGCGTCGCGAACAGCAGCACGGTCGGAAAGGCGGAGAAGTCGAGCGGCTTTTGCGCGTTCAGCGCCACCATCAGCACCGCGAGGCTGATGATGATGTTCATGATGAAGAAGGCGTCGAGCAGGAAGGTCGGCACCGGCACGACCATCATGCCCACCAGCACCAGAATGGCGGCGGGCAAAGCGAAACTGCGAAGTGCGGGGACAATGCCCGCCTGAAGGGTCGCTGCGTTCATACCGGATCAGGCTCCCAGCCGGGCGAGCATCAGATAGGCGAGCTTGGCGGTCTCGGGCGTCGGGCGCAGCGGATTGACCGTCGGCATCGTCGATGCCTTGAGCCGTCCCGCCCCCTGCAGCCGGTCGAGCGTAGTCAGCCAGCCGCGATCCTGTCCGACCGCCTCATTGCCCAGCACCACCTCGACATCCTCGCCGAGCGATGCGACCAAAGTCTGGAACCGGGCGTCGAGGCTGCCCGATGCGGCGCCGGTCGCACCGACCGCAGCGGCGCCGCGATCGAGCTTGCCGGCGAAGCGCTCATAGATTTGCCCGAGCGAACGCTGCGACCCGTCCGATGCGTAGAAGATGTTGCGGTTGGCGCGCGCGGCGGCGGGGAACAGGTTCGCCGCGCCACGGGTCGGGTCGGCGTCCATCGCGCGCAGGAATTTGCGCGCGCCGCCGATGCCAAGGAAATGCGCCATATACAGGTCAGTCCCGGTCGCTTCACGACCGAGCGCGGCTTCGAGCGACGCCTTGTTATCGCTGGCATGTTCGGCGGCCATCAGCGATGCGGCCTGCGGATCGTTGCGCAGCGACAGGATCGCCTGGCGGGTCGCCGGATCGGACACGGTGAAGCGGCCATTGGCGGTCTGGCGGATGCTGTTCGCCGCCCAGCCAAGGCCGTGCTTCTCGCCATGATCCTTGACCACGCCGAGCCAGCTTTGTTCGATGAACTGATACAGGCCGGTGGCGCTGGAGGTGCGCGCACGCGCATCGGCGCGCATCCCGCTTTCGACCTGGGCCTGGCCGAGCAGATAGTTGAAGTCGATGCCGGTCTTCTGGCTCGCCGTCGCGATCGCCGTGGTGACGTTCGTTCTGGCTCCGATCGAAGGTACGGTCATAGGCCTTGCTTCTCATCCCCTTGGGTGAAGGGGGATCAGCAAGAGGCGTGCCAGTTATGCAAGAATGCCGTCACCCCAGCGAAAGCTGGGGTCTTTTGCCTCTGGAGACCCCAGCTTTCGCTGGGGTGATGGGCGGGCAGTCACCCGGCGGCAAATCCGGGCCGGTAGGACGGCAAATCATTGCCGGTCAGTGCCGTCAGCCGTCGCCGCACATTGGCGGCCATCAGGTTGACATAGATGCGGCAGCTCTCGTTGAGCCGGTGCGCTTCCTCGGCAAGCGCCTTGAGCTCACCCGACAGTGCGGGATCATCGTCATTGGCGGCCCCCACCGCCTCGATCCCGATCAATTTCTCGCGCGTCGCGCGTTCGAGCGCGGCGACGTCGTTCGCCTTCAGCGCGGCGATCTCGGCGTGCAGCGCCTCGATCACGCAGATCAGGGCGTCATGCCGCGTCATTCGGATTCCACTGCAGTTTGAGCGCGAGCAGCCGGTCGGCGATCGTCGACGGGACCAGCGGGAAATTGCCGTCGGCAATCGCCTTCTTGATCCGCGCGACGCGCTCGGCATCGACCGGGGCGCTGGCGGCCGCTGATTGGGTCAGCGACGCGGCGGCACTGGTCGTGACAGCTTGCGTTGCCCCTTCCACCGACCGCACGGGCGCGGCAGCGGCCACCGGCGTTAGCCGGGGGGCGAGTGATGCAGGCTTAAAGCCGACTGGATCCACCATGTCTGCAATCCTTTTTCTGCGGACATACGCGGAAACGACGCTTTGACGGGGAGCTTTAGGGAAAAATGCGCGGGCGGCGATTTTTTCTGTCGCCGCACTTCACAATCCTCCCCCGCATGGGGGAGGTGGCAGGCGCAGCCTGACGGAGGGGGAGGAAGCACGACGGCAAGAGGGGCAAGGACACAGCCGTCCTCCCCCTCCATCGCCTTCGGCGACACCTCCCCCTGGCGGGGGAGGATTGAATGAGATCAGTCGCCGAAACCGGGCAGTTTCGCTCGGCCGGGGCTGAGCGCGATGGCCGCCACAGGCGGGCGTTTGTCGTCGGTCTTGACCAGCACGCGGCCACCGACCGCAGCGTCGGCCATCGCCAGCCCCTCGCGCGTGATCGAGAAGCCGGGCGCGCCCGCTTCCAGCATCACCGGGTCGCCGCGGCGGATCACCAGTTCGGGCTTGGCGGCGACCGGCGCGGGGGCGGCGGCGACCGCAGTTGGCGCGGCCTTGGGCAGCGCGTTGACCGGCACGAACACGCGCCATTGCTGTGGTCCTTGGCAGCGGATCACGACTGCATCCTCCGCGGCCGAACGCCAGCTGAGCTGCGGCGTATCGCACGCCGCGAGCTTGAGGCGCTTGTCCACCGCAGCGCGCGCGCCGCCCTCGGCCCCGATCGGGGCGCCGGCGAAGCGTTCGACCAGCTGGTCGAGCGCCTCGGTCGATTGAAAGGCGGCGGTCGGGCCGGACAGGGCGATCAGGAGTGCGATCATTTCGGATCTCCAGCTTGAAGTTCGGGATCGCCGGCAAAGCCGACGGAGAGCGTCACAGCGCGGCGCTGGCCGGGTACGACGCGAAGGATGAGGCGATCTGGCGAGACTGCGCCCTGTGCGACCAGCGCGGCCGCGACGGCACGCGCGCGGTCGGCGGCGAGGATCGCGGCGCTGCCGGTGCGGGAATCGACATCGCCGGACGGCGCGGTCGATCCGGTGATGGTGATGACCGTCCGCTCGTCGCGCGCGGCGTCGCGCGCCCAGGCAATCGTGGCGGAGAGGTCGGCAGCAGTGCTGCCGGGGCTGTAGCCATCGACGCGCGCGCGGGCGACTGCCATCGGATCGACCGGCGCGGGGGCTTCGACCCCGAACCCGCTGCGCAGGCCGGCGAGCAATCGCGTGCGGTCCGCCTCGCGATGCGCCTGCAGCAGCACGAAAAATCCGATCAGCAACAACGCGAGGTCGGCGAGCGTGATCAGCCACACCGAGCGCGCCGGGGCGATGTCGTCCCAGCTTTCGGGGGCGAGCACCGCGCTCATGCCGCCAGCTCGCGTTTGCGCGCGCGTTCGAGCGTGGCGAGGCGCGCCAGCGGCGCTGCGAGCCGCAGCCGTTCTGCCGCTTCGACCCGCGCGAGGCGCTTCAAGCGCGCGACGATCGGCATCGCGACGAGATTAGCCAGTAGCGCGCCGTAGAGGGTGGCAAGCAACGCCACCGCCATCGCCGCGCCGATGCGGTCGGGGTTATCCATCGCCGCGAACATGCGGACCAGGCCCAGGATCGTGCCGATCAGCCCCATGGCGGGCGCAGCCTCGGCCACGCCGCTCCACAATTCGATCACCGCGCGATGCCGTTCGGCGCGCATTGCGGAACGGTCGCGGACGATCGCGTCGATCTCGGACGGGCTAGCGCCGTCGACTGCCGCCGCGACCGCTGCTGCCATGTCGGGATCGTCGATCACCGACCGGTCGAGCGCGATCAGCCCGTGGCGCTTGGCGATTCGCTCGAGCGCTTCGGCTTGCGCGATCAGCGGCGCGGCGTCGAACGGGCGGCGCAGCAATGTCTTGAGCGCGACCAGCCCGCGCCCGACATCCGCCAGCCGATGGCGCAGCAGCACGCTGGCCGCCGTGCCGCCGAACACGATGGCAAGCGCCAGCGGGTCGAGCAGCACGGATGCGTCGAGCGGAGCCAGCGCGGCGAGATCGGCGGATGCGGCACTATTCATGCGCGACCTCTTTGCAAGCGCCGGGCCAAATGGCGCGCCGTGAGGGGAAGCTCCGCGAGTGGACCGCCAACCGGCAAAAGCGGCAATTCCGCTGCCGCGCTCCGGCAAATCCTTGCCGTCCACACCGGCCAAAGCGGCAAATGCGGCGATTTCGGCCCACTCCCCGCAAACTGGCACGCCCATTGCTAGGAACCGTCCGAACATTGGCATGAGGACCGTTTTCATGGGTAGCAACAGTCTCTTCGGGGTGCACGGCGCTGCGCTCGAGGTGCGTTCGCAGCGCATGGGCGTGCTCGCGTCGAACATCGCGAACGCATCGACCCCGGGTTTCAAGGCGAAGGATATCGACTTTCGCGAAGCCCTGAACGCGATCGAAACGCCCGGCATGGCCGGCGCCGATCCGATCTCAGGCGCGACCAAATATCGCGTGCCGCTCCAGCCCAGCCTCGACGGCAACACCGTCGAGCTGGCCACCGAACAGACCGCCTTTGCCGAGAATGCCGTCGCCTATCAGACGACGCTCGCCTTCCTCAACGGCCGCATCGACACGCTCAAGCGCGCGCTGAAGGGAGAATAAGCCATGTCCGACCAGCCGCTTTCCATCTTCCAGGTCGCGGGGCGCGCCATGTCGGCGCAGCTCGTGCGGATGAACACCACCGCCTCGAACCTCGCCAATGTCGGCCAGGTCGCGTCCACTCCGGGCGAAGCCTATCGCACAATGAAACCGGTGTTCCGCACCCATTTCGATGCGGCGAGCGGCATGGCGACGGTCGATGTCGAAAGCGTCGTCGCGGCGGGCGAAGCGCCCACCAAGCGCTACGACCCCGGCAACCCGATGGCCGACAAGGACGGCAATGTCTGGGAAAGCGCGGTCGATGAGACGCGCGAACTGGTCGACATGATGGAGACCGCCCGCACCTATCAGAACAATGTCGAAGTGATGCAGACGGCAAAGACGCTGATCACCCAGACGCTCAACCTGGGACGCAGCTGATGACCGCTTTTGACACGACGCTGACCAATCTGGGCATCGGTCGCACCGGCACGACGACGCAGGCGGATACCAATTCGCTCGGTTCGTCGGCGATGGACCAGTCCGACTTCCTGACGCTGATGACCGCGCAGATGAAGAACCAGGATCCGTTCGAGCCGGTCGATAACACCCAGATGGTTGCGCAGATGGCGCAATTCTCGTCGCTCGCGGGCATCAGCGAGATGAACACGACGCTGCAGGCGATCGCCGCGAAGCTCAACGCCACCTCGACCACCGATCTGGTGTCCTGGGTCGGCCGCACTGTGCTGACTGCGGGCGATGTCGCCTATCCGCGCACCGACGGTTCGCTCGGCGGGATGATCGAGCTGGGTGCCGCTGCGGCCGAGGTTAATGTCGTGATCGAGGGGCCGAACGGCGAAATCCTCAAGAGCGTCGCGCTCGGCGCAGCGCCGGCGGGCCGCACCGAATTCGAATGGGATGGCACCACCGACACCGGCGAGCCGGCCGGCGATGGTCCCTTCACCATCCGCGTCGCCGCGCGCGACGCCAATGGCGCTGCCGTTACCGCCCAACCGCTCGTCTGGGCGCCCGTGACTGCGGTCGCGATGGGCAGCGACGGCAACCCGGTCCTTACCCTGCCTGGCATCGGCCAGGTGTCCACCACCGCGATCCGCCAGATCGGCTGAGTCCAAACAGGAGCCTATTTCGATGTCCTTCTACACCTCGCTCTCGGGTCTTCAGGCGGCGCAGACCGAAATGTCGACCATCTCGCACAATTTGTCGAACGTCTCGACCAACGGCTTCAAGAAGAGCCGCACCGAATTCGCCGACGTGATCGCTTCGAGCGTGTCATTGAACCCCAATCAGATGATCGGGTCGGGCACCGTGGTGAAGGCGATCCGCCAGCAGTTCGGCCAGGGCGGGATGCAGCAGTCGGCATCGAGCCTGGACATCGCGATCGCCGGCGACGGCTTTTTCGCGGTCAAGCCCAGCCTCGACGCGGCGAGCGTCAACTTCACCCGCAACGGCAGCTTCCTGGTCAACAGCGACCGCTATGTCACCGACTCGCAGGGCGGCTTTCTTCAGGTCTATCCGGTCGACGGATCGGGCGCGGTCGTCGCCACCGGCCTTGGCTCGACCGTGAACCTGCGCCTGCCGCAGACCAGCGGCGTGCCGGAGGCGACCGAGAATGTCGCGCTGTCGCTCAACCTGTCGGCCTATTCGGCGGTCCCGTCGGAAGCATCGCGATTCAGCGAGGACACGTCCTATGCGTTCGACCGCTTCGATCCGGGCACCTACAACAACTCGACCCAGACGACGATCTATGACGCCAGCGGCAACCCGCTGACCATGACCAGCTATTTCGTGCGCGAGACGACCGACGCGCCCAGCAGCTGGTCAGTTTACAGCTTTGTCGGCGACAAGCAGCTCGGCACCGATGCTGCGAACCCGCAGCCGGTGACGCTGACCTTTGATTCGAGCGGTGCGCTCACCAGCCCGACCGCGCCGACCCAGTTCGCGCCGTTCACGGTCGGATCGAGCACCTCCGAACAGTCGATCGCGCTCGATTTCGGCAGCGCGACGACCCAGCTCGGCGCACCGTTCAGCATCAACAGCCGCAGCCAGGACGGCAAGGCGGTCGGCCAGCTCGACGGTGTGACCGTAGGCGAGGACGGCATCGTCCGCGCCAGCTTCTCCAACGGCGACAGCCTGGCGCTGGGCAAGATGGCGCTGGCCAACTTCTCCAACCCGTCGGGGCTGCGCCAGCTTGGCAATTCGACCTGGGCCGCGACCGGCCTGTCGGGCGAACCGCGCCTCGGCGAACCCGGCGTCAACGGTTTTGGCGGGCTGATGTCGGGCGCGGTCGAGCGCTCGAACGTCGACATTACCGAGGAGCTCGTCGGGCTGATCGCGGCGCAGCGCAATTTCCAGGCGAACGCCAAGGCGCTCGATACCGCCAGCCAGATCTCGCAGACCATTTTTAACATCCGCAGCTGATTTCAGCGATTTAGGAGGCATTCGCGATGGATAGACTCGTCTACACCGCCCTGTCCGGCCTGAAGGGTCAGATGCAGGCGCAGGCGACGATCGCGAACAACATCGCGAACGCCTCCACCGTCGGCTACCGCGCCGACCGGGTCAATTTCGAACGCCTGCTGGTGCAGGGCGACGGCCATGACAGCCGCCAGCCCAGCGTCGAGACGGTGGTCGATATGGACCGGCGCGCGGGTGCGATCACCCAGACCGGCCGCGGGCTGGACGTGGCGATCACCGGCGAAGGCTGGCTCGCGGTTCAGGCCGCCGATGGCAGCGAAGCCTACACACGGCGCGGCGATTTGCGCGTTGCGCCGAGTGGCGTCTTGGAAACCGGCGACGGTTTCCCGGTGATGGGGTCGGGGGGCCCCATCACCGTGCCGCCGCACGACAAGATCATGATCGCGACCGACGGCACGCTGTCGATCATCCCGCCGGGGGCCGATCCGGCCCAGCCGCCGCAGATCATCGACCAGCTCAAGCTGGTCAGCGATGCCGGCAGCACCACCGTCAAGGGACTGGACAATCTGCTCCACGTCCGCGGCGGCGGCGCATTGCCGCAGGACATGGACGCGACGGTGATGTCCGGCGCGCTCGAAGGATCGAACGTGAATCTCACGCAAGCGCTGGTCGACATGATCGAAAACCAGCGCAGCTACGAGGTGCAGGCGAACCTGCTCCGCGAAGCCAAGTCGATGGACGAGAGCGCCGCATCGCTGATGCGCGTCAGCTAAGAATTTAGAGAAGGAACACCACCATGGGTTCAGCAGCAATGCACATCGCGCGCACCGGGCTTGATGCCCAGAATATGCGGATGCGGGTGATCTCGAACAACCTCGCCAACGTGAACACCACCGGGTTCAAGCGCGATCGGGCGAGCTTCGAGGCCTTGGCCTATCAGGTCGTCACCGCACCGGGTGCAGCAAGCACCGCCGAAACGCGCTACGCCACCGGCACCAACCTTGGCACCGGCGTGCGCATTCAGGGCACCGCTCGGATCGACACCCAGGGCGCGATGCAAACCACCGGCAACGCACTCGACATGGCGCTCGACGGCAATGGCTATTTCCAGGTGCAGATGCCCGGTGGCCAGCTCGGTTATACCCGCGCGGGCAATTTCGCGCGCTCGCCCGAAGGGATGCTGGTGACCAGCGAGGGCTATCAGGTGATGCCCGGCATAACGGTGCCGGACGGCGCAACCTCGATCACCGTCGGCAGCGACGGGACGGTCAGCGCGACCGTTTCGGGGCAGACTGAGGCGAGCCAGATCGGCCAGATCCAGATCGCGGCCTTCCCCAATAGTGCCGGGCTGCAGGCGGTCGGCGACAACTACCTCGTCGAGACCGCAGCCAGCGGCGCGGTCAATCTCGGCATCGCCGGGCAGGACGGGCGCGGCAACATCCGCCAGGGGATGCTCGAAGGATCGAACGTCAATGTCGTGGAAGAGCTGGTCGACATGATCGAGACCCAGCGCGCCTATGAGGTCAATTCCAAGATGATCTCGGCGAGCGACGAGATGCTCCAGTACATCAACCAGAATGTTTGAGGGCTACGCGATGCGCACCTTGTCCGCCCTCGCCGTCCTCACCGCCTGCGCGTTCGCCGCGCAGCCGGTCGATGCAAAGCTGTTCGGCAAGAAGCAGCCGGCGGAGGACTTCACCGTCACGCTGCCCGCGCCGGTCGCGCCGCCGCCCGCGGCCAATGGCTCGATCTTTCAGGCGAGCGAGGGCTATGCCGCGCTCCACGAAGGCACGCGCGCGCGCCGGGTCGGCGATCCGGTGACGATCGTGCTCGTCGAACGCACCAGCGCGTCCAAGTCTGCGGGTACCAATCTCGACAGCGGTGGTGGCTTTTCGCTGACGCCGCCGAGCACCGGCGCGCTGTCGCTGTTCAAGGAAAGCGACGCCAGCGTGAGCGGCAAGCGCGGGTTCAAGGGTACGGGTGCCGCCGACCAGTCGAACGCGCTGTCGGGCGAAATCAGCGTGACCGTCGCCGCCGTGCTGCCCAACGGTACCATGCTGGTGCAGGGGCAGAAGCGCGTCACGCTCAACCGCGGCGACGAGTTCATCCAGATCAAGGGTCTGATCCGCCCGACCGATATCGACGCGAACAACCGCATCGCGTCGACCCGCGTGGCCGATGCCCGCATCGCCTATACCGGCAAGGGCGATGTCGCCCGCGCCGCCCGGCAGGGGTGGTTCAGCCGCTTCTTCCAGGCCATCAGCCCGTTCTGAGGACCAGAGACATGCTGCGCTTCCTGCTCGCCCTCCTCGCCACGCTCGTGATCGCCCAGCCCGTTGCGGCGGAGCGGATCAAGGATCTCGGCAATTTCCAGGGCATCCGCACAAACCAGCTGACCGGGTACGGCATCGTCGTCGGCCTGCCGGGGACGGGCGACGACAATCTGGAATATACCGTCCAGTCGATGAAGGGCGTCACCGCCCGCTTCGGCCTGGCGCTGCCGCCCGGGGTCAATCCGGCGCTCAAGAACGCCGCCGTCGTGCTGGTGACTGCAGAGCTACCCGCCTTTGCCAAGCCGGGGCAGAAGCTCGACATCACCGTATCATCGATGGGCAAGGCCAAGTCGCTGCGCGGCGGCACATTGGTGCTGACCCCGTTGCTGGGTGCGGACGGACAGATTTATGCGATGGCGCAGGGCAATCTCGCCGTCGGCGGCCTCGGCGCGGAAGGTGCGGATGGATCGAAGATCGTCGTCAACATCCCCTCGTCGGGCCGTATCCCGGAGGGTGCGACGGTCGAGCGCGCGGTCGAGACCGGCTTCGCCACCGCCCCGACGCTGACCTACAACCTCGCGCGGGCGGATTTCACCACGGCGCAGCGCGTCGCCGATGCGATCAACGGTCGCTATGGCTTTGGCACCGCGCGCGCGATCGACGCGGTATCGGTCGCCGTCACCGCGCCGCAGGGTGCCGATGTCCGCGCGCAGATCATGAGCGAGATCGAGAATCTCAACGTCGAATCCGCCGAGGCTGCGGCCAAGGTAATCGTTAACGCGCGCACCGGCACCGTGGTCATCAACTCGGCCGTGCGGGTCAGTCCCGCCGCGGTAACCCATGGTAAACTTACCGTTCGTATTGATGAATCCCAGCGCGTCAGCCAGCCGCTGCCGTTCAGCCAGGGCGAGACCCGGGTCGAGCAGCAGAGCGGCGTCGGCGTCGAGGAGGAGAAGCGGCCGATGTTCCTGATGGATCCGGGTCCAAAGCTGGCCGATGTGGTCAAGGCAGTGAACGCGATCGGCGCGTCACCGGCCGATCTGGTCGCGATCCTCGAAGCCCTGAAACAGGCCGGCGCGCTCAAGGCGGAGCTGATCATCCTGTGACCGACCTTCGCGTTCCCGCGCCTGCGGCGCTCAAGCTGACCGGCAGTGTCTCTACGGACACGGCCCGGCTCGGCACGCGCGACAATCTGGACGCGGCGGGCGAGAAGTTCGAGGCGATCTTCACCAAGATGATGCTGGGCGCGATGCGCAAGGCGAAGCTGGCCGACGGCCTGTTCGAAAGCCAGGCGCTCGACCAGTTCCGTGACATGGCTGACCAGAAGCTCGCCGAAAATATGGCCGCGCACACGCCGATGGGCATCGGCAAGGCGATGACCGAGTTTCTGGCGAAAGCGGGCAGCGTCGATGCGAGCCCGGCCGCTCCCGAAAAGGGTAACACGCCATGACCGACATGCTCTCGATCGGCGCGAGCGGGGTGCGCGCCTACCAGACCGCGCTGACCACGACGTCAGAGAATATCGCGAACGCCGGCACCGCTGGCTATTCGCGTCGCATCGCGTCGACGCGCGAAGTCGCTGCGCCAAGCGATCCGTCGAACCGCGTGCTCAATGGCCTGGGCGTCACCGTCACCGGAATCACGCGTGCGGGCAGCGACCTGCGCAACGCCGAAGTGCGCGCTGCCGGGTCTGACCTTGCGCGCAGCGAGGCGGGGGTCGTGTGGCTCGACCGGATCGAGAGCGCGCTGACCGGCAACAAGCTCGACGAGCGGATGACCGCATTCTTCAACGCCGCCACCGCGCTCGCCGCCGATCCGTCGGCCAGCGCCCCGCGCGCGACCTTGCTTCAGGCGGCGGCGACGCTAGCGCACAGCTTCACCGCGACCGCCAGCGCGATCGACGGCGCGACCGCCGATCTCGACGGCACCGCCGATGCGGCGGTCAACGACCTCAACACGCTCAGCGCCGGCCTTGCCAAGGTCAATGGCGCGCTGGGCCGCACCGCGCAGGGCAGCAGCGCGCAAGCCGCGTTGCTCGACGAGCGCGACCGGCTGCTCGATGCGATGGCGGCGCTGACCGATGTGTCCGCCAGCTTCGACGCTGCCGGCCGCGCCACTGTGCGCGCCGGGGGCGGCGGGCCGCTGCTGGTGCAGGGCGATCAGGCGGCGATCGCCACCTATACGCGCAGCGAAGGCGCAGTGTCGTTCGCGGTCTATGGCATTGAGGGATCACAGGCGCTGACGCCCAGCGGCGGTGCGCTTGCGGGCCTGGCCGAGGGGGCCGGACGTCTGGCCGACGCCAAGGCCGCGCTCGACACGCTCGCGACCGATTTCGCCGATGGCGTGAACGGCGTGCAGGCGAGCGGCGATGACCTCAACGGCACGACCGGTTCGGCGATGTTCGCCGCGACCGGCGCGCGCGACTTCCAGCTGGTCCTGACCGATCCGCGCGGCATCGCTGCTGCGGCGACGGGCGGTGGCGAGCGCGACAACGGCAACCTGACCGCCCTTGCGACCTTGCGCCGCGATGAGGGCTTTGAAAGCCAGGTCACGACGCTAACCACCGGCAATGCAAGCGCGCTCGCGGGCCGCCGCGCGATTGCCGAGGTCCAGTCGACGATCCGCAGCAACGCGGTCGCCGCGCGCGATTCGGTGTCCGGCGTCAATGTGGACGAGGAAGCGGTCGACCTGATCCGTTTCCAGCAGGCCTATCAGGCGTCGAGCCGGGTGATCCAGGTCGCCCGCGAGACGCTCCAGACCCTCTTCGACATCCGGTGATCCCCATGCGCGTGACGACCAGCCAGAGCTTTGACCGTCCCTCGCTGTTGATGGCGAGCCTGACCGCCCAAGCCGACCGGCTGCAGACGCAGGTCGCGACGGGCAAGAAGATCCTCGCCCCGTCCGATGGCGCTTCGGGGTGGCAGCAGCTATCGGGCCTAAAGCGCGCCGGGGCGGACGACAGCGCGTATGGCGCCAATATCAAGTCGGCGCAGGCATTGCTCGGCGCGACCGACACCGCGCTCGATCAGGTCGAAACCCAGCTCCAGCGCGCCCGCACGCTCGCGGTACAGGCGGGCAGCGAGACGGTGAATGCCGGGGGGCGCGCGGCGATCAAGGTCGAGATCGAGGCGATTCTCAAAGACGTGATCGGCCTTGCCAACAGCAAGGATACGCGCGGCCAGCCTTTGTTCGGCGGCACGTCGGGCGACGCCGCCTTCACCGTGCAGGGCGACGGCAGCGTCGCGTGGACCGGGGGCGGCGAACCCGCCGCGATCCCGATCGGCGAGGGTGAGTCGATCGCCGCAACCACCAGCGGTGCGCGCGCGTTCGGCGGCATCACGGGGTCCAGCGGGACCACCGACATGTTCCAGATCCTTTCCGCCTTCGCCGCGGCTCTCGGGCCGGACGGAGCGGCGGGCGGCGTCGAGACCGCGATGCGCGACCTCGACGCCGCCCTCGATCAGCTTGGCACGACCCGCGCCTCGGTCGGCGCGCGCGCCTTTCGCCTCGATCTGGAGGCGGATCGGCTGGGCGAGGCGGAGATCACGCGCGAGGCGACGCGAAGCGGCATCGAGGATGCCGACACGGCGGACTCGATCGCGCAGCTGCAAAAGACGCTGACCATCCTTCAGGCGACGCAGGCGAGCTTCACCAAGCTCACCAGCCTGTCCTTGTTCGATTATCTGCGCTGAACGCCTCAAGTTCAGGGTGAATCGGTCGTTAGACATCATTGAATAGGCTGCCCGTTCCGGCGGTTCCGATGACTTCGGGGGAAGATCGCGCTCATGTTTCCAGCAATCGGCTTCGTCGTCCTGATCGCGATGGTGTTCGGCGGCTTCGCGCTGACCGGCGGCGCGCTCGGACCCGTGCTGCACGCGCTCCCGCACGAGATGCTGATCATCGGCGGTGCCGCGGTCGGCGCGCTGATCATCGGCAATTCGGGGCGCGAGCTGAAAGCGCTGGGCGGCGGCTTCATGAAGGTGATGAAGGGGCCGAAATACAAGAAACAGGATTATCTCGACGCGATCTTCCTCGTCAGCAAGCTGATGAAGCTGTTGCGGATCGACGGCCCGATCGCGCTGGAACCGCATGTCGAGGATCCCAAATCCTCCGCGATCTTCGCCGAATATCCCCGGCTGCTCGCCGATCATGCGCTGACCAACCTGATCGCCGACACGCTGCGCCTTGTCGTCGTCTCATCGGGCACGCTCGACGTGCACGCGGTTGAGGAGGTGATGGATAATGCGATCAAGACCCACCATCATGAGGTCGCCGAGCCGCAGCACGCGCTTCAGAACCTGGCCGACGCGCTGCCAGCGCTCGGCATCGTCGCGGCGGTGCTGGGCGTGGTCAAGACGATGGGGTCGATCGACAAACCGCCCAGCGTGCTGGGCGCGATGATCGGGTCGGCACTGGTCGGTACCTTCCTCGGCGTGTTGCTGGCCTATGGCCTGGTCGGTCCGCTCGCCGGGCGGCTGAAGCAGATCATCGACGCTGATGCGGCGATCTATCACACGGTCAAGCAGATCATCATCGCCTCGCTCCACGGCCACCCGCAGCCTTTGGTGATCGAAGCCGCGCGCAGTGGCATTGCCCACCACAACCAGCCGGGCTTCGCCGAGGTGTTCGACGGATTGCGCGGTAGGTAAGATGCGCTTGTTTGTGTCCGGCACCGGCCCGCTCCCCCACCCGGCCACCCAATCAGGTTACTCTCGTGGGTGGCCGGGTGGGGGAGCGGGCCGGTGCCGCTCGCGCCGTAAGGCGCGCAAACAATGACCGCCAGAGCTCCTCACGCGGCGAAGCAGCCGCCCAAGATCATCGTCAAGAAGATCTACGTCGAGGGCGGCGGGGGTCATCATGGCGGCGCGTGGAAGGTCGCCTATGCCGATTTTGTAACGGCAATGATGGCGTTCTTCCTGCTGATGTGGCTGCTCGGCGCGACCAATGAAAAGCAGCGCAAGGCGCTCGCCGATTATTTCGCGCCGACGCTGATCGAGTTCAAGCAGAACAGCGCCGGGTCCAACGGCCTGTTCGGTGGCGACGCGATCCAGGGTCGTGATAATTATCCGACCAACGCCAAACAGACCGGCACGCGGTCGATGACCATCCCTGCGGGCGCGGCGGGCGGCGACCGGGTCGGCACCGGCGAGAAGGGCAGCCTCAAGAACAAGGAGGCGATGGACGCCGCCGACCGCAAGGGTTTCGCCAAGATGAAAAGCGAGATCGAGCGCAAGATGAAGGCCAATGGTCTCACCCGGCTCGGCAAGCAGGTGCGCTTCGTCCCGACGCGCGAAGGGATGCGGATCGACCTGATGGACGACGCCGATTATTCGATGTTCGCGCTTGGCACGACCAGCTTCGTCCCCGACGCGGCGGCGCTGGTGAAGCTGGTCGCGCAATCAATCGCGGATTCGGAAAACCCGCTGATGATCCGCGGCCATACCGACAGCCTGCGCTATGGCGACCCGACCAATATGAACAACTGGATGCTGTCGAGCGCCCGATCCGAGGAGACACGCCGTCGCCTGGTCGCCGCCGGCGTGCCGGAAGCGCGGTTCGAGCGGATTGAGGGGGTCGCCGACCGCGAACCGATGATCGCGGACAACCCCGCCGACCCGCGCAACCGGCGCGTCGCGATCACATTGCTCTATCGCAAGAGCAGGCTGGATAAGTGATCCGGTTCAGCTGCGCTGAAGTGCGGCACCGGCCCGCTCCCCCACCCGGCCACCCATCTAGGATACTCTGCTTGGGTGGCCGGGCCGGTGCCGCGCGCGTCGCGTAAGCGACGCCAAAGACAGGTCAGAAAAACAGCTTCCGCACGCTGATCCGAACCGTGCGCCCAACCGGATCGAGCAACGCGGGCTGATAGCTGTAGGGCGTCCCGCCTGTCCCGTCGGTCACCTTGAGCCGGCTGTCGAACACGTTATCGACCGACAGTACGACGCGCGTCCCGGCCAGCCAGCGATTGTCGCGCACGAATTTGAACTGCGGTCCAAAGTTCGCGAACAGCCGCAACCCGACCGTGGTGAAATCATCGAAGCGCAGCTGGCCAGCGCCTGTCGTGCCGCCATCGACCCGTGTCGCGCTTTGCCAGTCGGCGTTGAGGCGCAGGCCGATGCCGTCGCGCACCACGCCTGCACGCACCTCGACCTGATGGCGCGGCGATCCGCCCCGGCTGCCGGTCGCTGATCCGTCGAGCAGATCGAGTTCAGGCAGGCCGTCGCGGATCGTGATCCGGTCGGTCAGTGCAACGGTGTGGAACACGCCGAATTGCAGTCGGCCACCACCACCCCCGCCGCCGGGGCCACCGCCGAAGCCGCCAAAGCCGCCGCCGCCCGGGCCGCGCCCGCCGCCACCGCCAAAGCGTGGGCCGCCACCCGGCCCCGCGCCCGGAGCGCCCTCGCCGCGCGGGGGACGTGCGCCGTCGGGCGGGGTCTGCGGCGCGGCTTCGCCGGACTGGCCCTGCTGCTGCTGGCGTTCGCGTGCGGCGATCATCGCCTCACGTCGCGCACGGAACTCCTCGGCGGCCTTGCGCGCCAGCGGCGAGGCGATCGGCGCGGAGAAATTGAGTCCCCAGCGCAGCTGCTCGCGTTCGCTGCGCGCGAAGTTGATCGGGCGGTTGTCGATGCGGCTCAGCTGGCCGCTGCCATCGCGCGTGAACCGGTCCGGGAAGGCCGCCTCGATCTCGGCCGTCGCGGTCGGGAAGGAGGCGATCGGGTTGCGGATTATGCTTTTGGTATAGTCGATATTCAGGCTCAGATCGAGCTTCTGGACGGGCTGATAGTTCAGCCCCAGCTTCATCACGCTGCGATTATCCGCGATCAGGTCGGGATTGCCGCCATCGGTGCGGGTGATGTCGACCGTCTCGCCGCGCACGAAATCGAACACGCGCACGTTCGGCGTCGCGACCACCGGATTGCCAAGCTGCTGCGCCGAGGGCGCGCCCTCTTCCTCCGTGAACGAGGCGAGCATCCGCAGCCCGTCAATCGGCGACCAGTTGGCACCATAGCCATAAGTGAACAGCGTGCCGAAGTCGGACAGCTGCTCCACCTCTGCATTGGCGTTGAGCGACAGATTGCCGAGCGGGGTCAGCACCGTCCTGTTCCTGCTGGCGATGGGCAGGTCGATATTGGCGCGCGCGCTGCCGCTCGTGCGGCCGATATCGGTCGCGACATATTGTCCGGCACGCCGCGATTGCGCGTCAAGGTCGCTGGTCCGCCCGGACAGGCGCAGGCTGGTGTTGATCGCGCCCGCTGGCAGATCGGCGATCGGCCCGTTGACCAGACCGTCGATCGACCCGACATGCGACACCGATTGCGCCCAATCGGTCAGGCCGGTGTCGCGATCCGTGAGTGTACGGCTTTCGATCCGATCCCAATTGCTGGTCAGCGACCAGCGCCATTTGGTTGAGAGGTCGCCGTTGAGCGACACACCGCCCTGCAGCGTGCTGGTCGTGCTGCTGCGTTCGAGCGGGTTGGTGCCGCCGCTCGGCAAGCCGAGCAGCGAATCGCTCATATTCTGCTCCATCCGCAGGTTCGCGGTGGCGACCGTCTTGCCGATATTGCGGCTGAGCACACCGTTGATCGTCAGATTCTGCGTTTCGGGACGCAGCGAGCGGAACTGGATATCCTGGCGCGGCGCGGCCGGATCCTGGACGATGTCGCGCTCGCTCTCCAGCAGGATCGAATCGCGCTCATATTCAACATCGAGGTTGAGCCGACCATTTGGGTTAAGGCGGAGCACGCTTAGCTCGACATCCTGCCCGGCGGTCCCGCCATCGGTCGCGGCGCTGCCATCCAGTTCGACGGTGAAGGAGCGGAAGCGGCGCCGCAGCACGATGTTCACGACACGCTGGTCGGCGCGATAGCCAAGCTTGAGCGCGGCCTCCTCGGGCAGGATGTCGATGCGCTCGATCGCTTCGGGCGGGATGTCGCGGATTTCGCCAAAGCCGGAAATGCGCCGCCCGCTGAGCAACAGCACCGGCGCGCCGCCGCCACGTCCGCGCCCGCTGCGCGTCTGCGGCTCCAGCTCGGTCAGCAGCTCGGCGAGCGATCCGACGCCATAGGCACGGATGTCGGCGGGGTTCAGCACCAGCTCGGGCTTGACGTCGCCGGGCACCGATCCGCGCGGCGCGGAACCGGTGATCACCACTTCTTCGACATCGTCACCCATCGCGCCGCCGCCGGGGGCACCCGGATCGGGATCCTGCTCGCCTTGTTGCGGCGCAGCGGAAGGGGCGGGCGAACCGGTTTGGCCGGTCGCCATCGCTGCGGGCGACGCCGTCGTCATCAACACCGCCATCATCCAGGCCGCTTGCCGCATCATTTTACTCCGAAAATCATGAACACGCCGGATATTTGGCCGGCACGCTGCGCACTAGCTGCGCTTTGTCGCAAAATTGTGCCGCTGCGAAGGCGAAGTTGGTATTGAACTCAGCTGCGCTGAATTGCGGGCCGGTGCTGTAACCAAACGCTAATCGAAGCGCGCCTTGGGGATGTGTGAGATGCGGCAGGCCAGATCGCCCTCACCGCTCGCGACAATGTATGCGTCGCCCGCATCGGCGATTCCGGTGGTGAACACGACCGGCGCTGGCAGATAACGGCGATCGGCGATCATGTCGGTCAGCGTTGGCCGTTCCTCCAGCAACGGTGTGCCATCCTCCTGACGCAGTACGACCGAGGGGTCGTCGCGGTCGAGCAGCGCCCAAAAGGTGCGGTACGCGCCCACCTGCTCGCGTTGCTCTACTCCGTGGTAGAGCATCAGCCAGCCCTGCGGCGTCAGCACCGGCGGGGTGCCGCCCCCCATCCGCGTGTTCGTGCTGGTACCCCGCCGCGCGCGCAATCCCGGCGCATCGAGCGGCTTCCAGTGCAGCGCGTCGGGCGACTGGGCGAGCTGGATCGCGGGGCCGCCAGCATAGGGGCTGTCGGGTGGCGGCGCGAACCACGCCTCGCCCAGCGGACGGGTCAGCGCCATGAACTTGCCGCCGACCTTGCCCTCGAACAGGCACATATCCTTGTTCTGATGGTCGAGGACGATCCCCTCGCAGCGATAGTCGAGCCCGTTTACCGAGCGGAAGAGGGCGGTGCACAGCCGTTCATCCGACACCGCACAGACGGTCATGTACCAGGCGCCGCCGATCAGGCTGATCCGCGCATCCTCGATCCCCAGCCCCATGAACGACGCCGAGGGTTCGATCGCCTTGTCGTAATGCACCTTCACCACGCTGCGCCCGTCGCCCGAAATCTCGACCGGCAACAGCCATGAGAGCGAGGTCAGGCCGGACAGGCGCGGGCCGGACCCGCGCAGGCGAAAAGTGCGCGGATCATCCATCTCGATCGCATCGAGCGGGTAGCGGTCAAGCACATAGCCGTTCGGTGTCCAGCGGATCGCACGGGCATGGCCGTCCCCCACCGGCTGCGTCAGCGCCTCGGCGACGCGCACCATCAGCAGCAGATTGCCACCGGGCAGCCGGGTCAGGCCGGGATTGAACGCACCAAGCACATAGGTGCCCGCGTCGAGCGACCGCCGCAGCGGCGAGCGCGACAGATCGACATCGTCAGGTGTGAAGATCAGCGTGTCGTCGATCACCGCTCTGCCCCCTTTGTTGTCACGCCCAGCGCCAAGCGCGCAGTCGCTCAATCGGTTCCCGGTGCGTCCTGCATTCCGGCATGGTGGCGGATGACCTCGTCGATGATGAAGCGAAGGAACTTCTCGGAAAATTCGGGGTCGAGATCGGCTTCAGCAGCGAGTTGGCGCAGCCGCGCGATCTGGCGCTCCTCGCGCGCCGGGTCGGCGGGGGGCAGGTTGGTCTCGGCCTTGAACCGGCCGACTGCCTGGGTGATCTGGAACCGTTCGGCGAGCAGGAACACCAAAGCCGCGTCGATCCGGTCGATGCTCTGGCGGTAGCGTTTCAGCGTATCTTCGCTCATGAGTCGCGTCCCTTGACCGCGGAACCTGCCGCACGGCGCCTTCTTGCCGCGCTTTCCGCCCCGCGCAACCCCCGGCTCGGCAGCTCTTGCCCTTGCCTTTAGCCGCGCTTGCCGCCATCGCGTGCGCCATGAGCGCGACCATTCATCGCATCGGCCGCAACGCCAAACCCTCGCTCGATCCGATGATCGCGCTGGTTGCGGGTGACATGAACCATGTCAACGCCGTGATCCTCGACCGGATGCAGTCGCAGATCCCGCTGATCCCCGAGCTTGCCGGGCATCTGATTGCCGGCGGGGGCAAGCGGATGCGCCCGATGCTGACGCTGGCGAGCGCGCGCCTGCTCGATTATCCGGGCAATCGTCACTACCGGCTCGCCGCTGCGGTCGAGTTTATTCACACCGCAACCCTGCTCCACGACGACGTCGTCGATGGCAGCGACATGCGGCGTGGCAAGCGCACCGCCAATCTGATCTGGGGCAACCCGGCGAGCGTGCTGGTCGGCGATTTCCTGTTCAGCCGCAGCTTCGAACTGATGGTCGAGGATGGCAGCCTCAAGGTGCTCAAGATCCTGTCCAACGCCAGCGCGGTGATCGCGGAGGGCGAGGTCAACCAGCTCACCGCCGCGCGCCGCATCGACCTCGACGAAGGGCGCTATCTCGACATTATCGGCGCCAAGACCGCCGCGCTGTTCGCCGCCGCCTGCCGCATCGCCGCCGTGGTGGCAGAACGCAGCGAGGCGGATGAGGCCGCGCTCGACGCCTATGGCCGCAATCTCGGCATCGCGTTCCAGCTGGTCGACGACGCGATCGACTACGTCTCCGACGCTGGCACGATGGGCAAGGACGCGGGCGACGATTTTCGCGAGGGCAAGATGACGCTGCCGGTCATCCTCGCTTATGCGCGGGGCAATGACGAAGAGCGGGCGTTCTGGCGTGAAGCGGTGCTGGGTCGCCGGAACGACGACGCGGACTTCGCCCATGCGATCGAACTGGTCCGTTCCAGCCGCGCGGTCGACGACACGCTCGCCCGCGCGCGCCATTATGGCCAGCGCGCGATTGACGCGATCGGCGGCTTTCCGGCCAGCGCGGCGAAGGATGCGATGATCGAAGCTGTCGAGTTTGCGGTGGCGCGGGCGTATTGATCTAACAACATGATCCTCCCCCGCCAGGGGGAGGTGTCGCCGAATGGCGACGGAGGGGGAGGACGGCTTCGTCCTTGAACTTCTTGCCGTCGTGCTTCCGCCCCCTGCGTCACGCTGCGCGTGCCACCTCCCCCTGGCGAGGGAGGATGATATGCTTACTCCTCGACCGGTTCGTCCGCATCGTCATCGACACCGAGCGCGTCTTCCTCGTCCGTGTCCAGCGCTTCGCCGATCGCGTCGGCGATCAGGTCGAGCTGTTCGAAGCTTGCGGTGAGCTCGATCGTCTCGCCATCCTCATCCTCGAAATTGAGCAGATAATCGCCCTTGCCGTCCGCCGCGACCGTGAAGCTTGAAACTGTCCGTGCCATGCTGTGTCTCCTTTTCCATCCGCCGCAACGCGCGCCGCGCGATCCGGTGCCATCGCGGCTTCAAGCATTGCATTCAATTGCGTAAGGCTGAGGTGTGAGCGCGCTGCCAATCCACGCCGTCCTGCCCGATTTGCTCGCCGCGTTGGGTGGAGGGAGCAACGCAGTGCTGGTCGCACCGCCGGGGGCCGGCAAGACTACGGCAGTGGCGCCCGCGCTGCTGACCGAGCCATGGTGCGACGGCGAAATCCTGCTGCTCTCCCCCCGCCGCCTTGCCGCGCGGGCGGCGGCCGAACGCATGGCGGCGCTCGCGGGGGAGAAGGTCGGCGCGACCTTTGGCTATGCCACGCGGATGGATACACGGCGCTCGGCGGCGACGCGGGTGACGGTCGTGACCGAGGGGATTTTCGTCAACCGCATCCAGGCCGATCCCGAACTGGCCGGGGTCAGCGCGGTACTGTTCGACGAGGTGCATGAGCGCAGCCTCGACAGCGATTTCGGGCTCGCTCTGGCACTGGATGCGCAGGAGGCATTGCGGCCCGACCTCAGGTTGGTCGCGATGTCGGCGACGCTGGACGGCGCGCGCTTTTCGACGCTGATGAACGGTGCGCCGGTGATCGAGAGCGAGGGGCGTAGCTATCCGCTCGACCTGCGCCATCTCGGCCGCCCGGCCGAGGCGCGGATCGACGAACCCGTCGCCGCCGCGATCCGGCTGGCGCTGCGCGAGGCGGAGGGCGGGATCCTCGCCTTCCTGCCTGGTGTGGCCGAGATCGAGCGCACCGCCGAGCGGCTGGGCGACATCCCCGGCGCGGTGGTCCACAAGCTGCACGGCAGCCTCGATCCCGCAGCCCAGCGCGCTGCCATCGCCCCCGATGCGCAGGGGCGGCGCAAGGTCGTGCTGGCGACCTCGATCGCCGAAACCTCGCTGACGCTCGACGGCATCTGGGTGGTGGTCGATAGCGGGCTGGCGCGCAGGCCCCGCTATGACCGCGCGGCGGGGATGACGCGGCTGGTGACCGAGCGGGCGAGCCAGGCGTCGGCGACCCAGCGCGCCGGCCGCGCCGCGCGGCAGGGGCCGGGGGTCGCCTATCGCCTGTGGGAAGCGGCGGCGACGGCGGGGCTGCCGCCCTATGATCCACCCGAAATCCTCGAAGCCGACCTGTCGGCGCTGACGCTCGATTGCGCGCTGTGGGGTGTCGCCGATCCGCGCGAGCTGCGCTGGCTCGACCCGCCGCCCGCTGCTGCGGTGGCCGAGGCGCGGGCCCGGTTGACCACGTTGGAGGCGCTCGACGCCGATGGCCGCCCGACCGCGCATGGCAAGGCGATTGCCGCGCTGCCTCTGCCCCCACGCCTCGGCCATATGCTGGTGCGCGCTGGCGAGTTGGGCATGGCGACGACTGCCGCGCAGGTCGCGGTGCTGCTTGGCGAGCGCGGGCTGGGCGGGACCGATGGCGATCTCGAATCGCGGATGCGCCGCTGGCGTGGCGAGCGCGGGCAGCGTGCCGATGCGGCGCGGAAGCTGGCCGAACGCTGGGCGAAACTCGCCCCCCTCCCGCTTGCGGGAGGGGCTGGGGGAGGGCCTGTCAAAGGCACGGCAACGGTTACAGGCCCTCCCCCGACCCCTCCCGCAAGCGGGAGGGGAGAAGAAGTGGGGTTCTGCATCGCGCTCGCCTTCCCAGACCGCATTGCCCGCCGCCGTGACGCGTCGGGCGAGACCTGGGCCTCGGCCGGCGGACGCGGGTTCAAGCTCGATCCGACCTCCTCACTCGCCCGCCACGAATGGCTGGCGGTCGCCGAGACACAGGGGATGGCGGCGGGCGCGCGCATCCTTTCTGCCGCCCCGCTCGATCCCGCACAGATCGAGACGCTGTTCGCCGATCGCATCGAGACCCGGCGCCACGTCCGCTTCGACCCCGCGACCGGCCGGGTCGAAGCGACGCGCGAGCGGCGGCTGGGCGCGATCCGCCTGTCCTCCGGCCCCGACAGCGCTGCGGACCCGGACGAGATCGCCGCCGCCTTGCTGGAAGGGGTACGCGCGCATGGCCTGGCGCTGTTGCCCTGGTCTGACACCGCACAGGCGTTGCGCACCCGCGCCGCTTATGCCGGACTGGACGCGCTGTCGGACGCCGCGTTGATCGCCGATCTCGACGACTGGCTGCCCCCGCTGCTTGCGGGCAAGCGCCGCCTCGACGCGATTTCGGGCGAGGGGCTGACGCAGGCGCTTCAGAACCGGATCGGCTGGGACGGGCAAAAGGCGCTCGATCGCCTCGCCCCGGCGCGGCTGGAGACGCCGGCCGGGTCGAGCCACGCGATCGACTATGCCGCCGAGGGTGGCCCGAGCGTCGAGGTGCGGGTTCAGGCGCTGTTCGGACTCGCCACCCATCCGCTGCTCGGCGACGGCACGCCGCTGGTCCTGTCGCTCACCTCCCCCGCCGGTCGCCCGATCCAGACCACCCGCGACCTGCCCGGTTTCTGGAAGGGCAGCTGGGCCGATGTCGCCAAGGAGATGCGCGGGCGCTATCCGCGCCACCCTTGGCCCGACGATCCCGCCGCCGCCAATGCGACATTGCGCACGAAAAATGCGGATGCGCGGCGCGGAAGATCGGGTTAAAGGGCAAGCATGTCGACCGCACGCATCTATCAGCGCCCGAAAAACGCCATGCAGTCGGGCCGCGCCCGCACCGATCGCTGGGTGCTCGAATTCGAATCGAATGAGAAGCAGCGCCCCGACCCGCTGACCGGCTGGGCCGGATCGGGCGACACGCGCGCGCAGCTGCGGCTCAACTTCCCGACGCTCGAAGCGGCGCAGGATTATGCGAAGCGCGAGGGGATCGACGCACATGTCGTTCCCGCGCCGGTGAAGACGCTGAAGCTGCAGGCCTACGCCGACAATTTTCGGTAACGGCTAACCGAGTAGGCTGCTTCCCAACGCCAGCAGCAATTTGACGTCGATCGCCATGCCGCGCGCGCGGCACTCGGCGACATAGGCTGGAACGTCCGCCAGCTTGACGCGGTGGACGGTGATATTCTCGCCCTCCACGCCACCACCTTCGCTTACGCGCGTCAGGCCATGCGCGCGCATGAGGGTGAAACTCTCGCTGACCATGCCGGGGGAGGAAAAGAACTCGCCAAGCGACTCAATCCGCGCGGCGCGATAGCCGGTCTCTTCCTCCAGCTCGCGCGCGGCGGCGGTCTCGTCCGCCTCGTCATCGCCACCATCGCCGATCAGTCCGGCGGGCAGCTCTAGGCAGCGGCGGCCCAGCGGCACGCGATATTGCTCGACCAGCAGCAAATGCCCGTCGTCATCCACCGCGACGATCACTGCCGCACGGATGCCGCGCGCACGCGACACAAATTCCCAGCGGCCCTGGCGCTTGGCGGTGATGAACTTGCCCTGCCAGACGGTCTCGACCGGCGCATCGCTGTCGGGAAAGCTCACAGTTCGATCAGGCGATCGGGCAGTTCGTTGGTATCCCCCGCCGTCTTGGGGAAGTGCGTCGTCAGCACCGCGCCAATCCGCGTGACCGCATCGGCCATGCCACCCGCCGGGTCGCCAGCGCGCACCTTGTCGACCAGCGCGACCATCGCCTCGCCCCACACGCCGTCCTCAACCTTCGCCAGAATCGCTTCATCGGCGACAATCTCGGCGCGATGTTCGGCAAGGCTGACATAGAGCAGCACGCCGACGCGCTCGGCGGTGCGCTTCTCGGCGCTTGCCTTGAAGAACTGCACCGCGCGCCGCCGCACCCGTCGCCCGCGCACTGCGCCGGGGATGAGCACGCCGCGCCCCGGCAGCGCCTCAAACCCGAAGCGCACGGCGAGGAAGATCACCGCCTGAATCACCACGAGCAACGCGAGCTGAAGATGCCGCTCCGCCTCGCCCCAGCCACCGGTAAACAGCGCCAGCTTGGCGTCGAGCAGGTCGGGAAAAAAGGCGAACATCCCCAGCGCCGCGAGCATCGCCGCTCCGGCATAATAGAGCGAGACGTCGTGATAATGATCGGACCAGTCGGTGACGATCGTCACGATCTCACCGTCCGTACCGCGCTCTGCCTCGGCCACCGCCGCAGTGACGCGAGCATGTTCTTCAGACGTGAACCGTCGTGCCATCACCATCCCCCCGATGCGCCGCCGCCACCGAACGACCCGCCGCCGGCGGAGAAGCCCCCGCCGCCGCCAAAGCCGCCGCCGCCCCCACCCCAGGAGGAGCCACCGCCCCCGCCCCAGGACGATCCGCCGCCGTCGCCCCAGCCAGGACCCCAGATCACCACCGGCGCAGGGCCACGGCGATACTTCTTGCCGCGCGCCGCACCGATCACGATCGGCAACACGACCATCAGCAGGATCACCACCCAGAAGATCAGCACGAAGACCCCTGCGCCGCCCTTCTTGCGCGATTTGCCGCTGTCGAGCAGCTGCTTGGCGCGCGCCTCGGCGGCTTCCAGCGGCAATTTGAGCTGTTCGTTGATTGCCCCCGCGCCCGCCATGATCCCGCCGGGCATGTCGCCATCCTTGAAGCGCGGGATGATCGTGTCGCGGATAATCATTCCCGACAGCGCGTCGGTCATGATCGGTTCAAGGCCATAGCCGACCTCGATCCGCACCTTGCGTTCATTGGGCGCGACCAGCAGGATGATGCCATTGTCGGCGTCTTTCTGCCCAATCTGCCACTCACGGCCGAGCTTGTAGCCGAAATCCTCGATCGGATAGCCCTGCAGGTCTGGCACCGTCGCGACAACCAACTGCCGCCCGGTCGCCTTCTCGGTCGCTTCCGACATCGCAGTCAGTTCGGCTTCCTGCGCGGGGCTGAGCAGGTCGGCGGTATCGACCACCCGCCCGGTCAACTTGGGAAAAGTCTGCGCCGACGCCGCCTGCCCGGCGAACGCGGCAAGCAGCAGCGCCAGAACCAGATGCACGAACCTCATGGTGTTGCTCCGACTGAATCGATCTCGCGGATGATCGCAGCGCTTCCGCGGAAAATGCCCACCGCCATCTGCCTCTTGCGGAAAGCGGGCAGAATACGCTGTTCGATCACCATGCGCGCCTCAATGTCCGTGAGCGTGGTCTCAAGGCCGCATCCCACCTCGATCCTGACCTTGCGCTCATTTGGCGCGACGATCAGCAGTACGCCGTCGTTATGCCCTTTGCGTCCGATTCCCCATCCATTCCCTAGCCTCAAACCAACCTCTTCGATCGCCCTGCCGTCGAGCGAGGGGAGGGTGACGACGACGAACTGATGCCCGGTCCGACGCTCCGTCTCTGCCAGGGCTCGGGCCAGCGACCGTTCCTGATCAGACGTCAACAGATCGGCATTGTCCACGACCCGCCCGGTCAATCGTGGCAGCACAAAGGGCTCGGCAGCGCCCGATTGGGTGGACCTTGCCGCAGGAGAGGGTTGGGTGGCAGGGTCGCACCCGCCACTCGCTAGCGCTGCTGCCAGTGCGAGCAGGTGCAGGCTCATTGCCGCGCCCCCTTAGGCCCGATCAGTTGCCGTTCCCGAAATCCACCTTGGGTGCGGTGTCGGCGCCCGGGGTGGTTGCCTGGAACGGGGCCATCGGCTTGGCGCCGTAGAAGATCTTGGCACCGATCGCGTCGGGGAAGGTGCGGATGGTGGTGTTATAGCTCTGCACCGCCTCGTTATAATCGCGCCGGGCGATGCCGATGCGGTTCTCCGTTCCCTCCAGCTGGGTCATCAGCGTGGCGTAATTGCCCTGACTCTTGAGCTCGGGATAGGCCTCCTGCAGCCGCTGCAGCGACAGGGTCACCCCGGCCTGCACGCGGTCATAGGCGGCAAGCTTGGCCGGATCGGTCAGGTCGGCGTCGCTGACGCGCACCTGAGTCGCGGCGGCACGCGCCTGCGTCACCTCGACCAGGATCGCCTTTTCCTGTGCGCCGGCAGCGCGGACGGTGGAAACGAGGTTGGGGATCAGGTCGGCGCGGCGCTGATACTGATTCTGCACCTCCGCCCATTTCGCCTTCGCATTCTCCTCGGCGGTCGGAACGCTGTTGAGCCCACAGGCCGACAGCATGGCCGCTGCAACCAGCGCGGCAACCAGACGAAGCTTCATCGCGGTGAATCCCTCATAGTGTGTCGCATCCATACGACACCGCGAATCTAGGGACGGCATCGGCACTGCGCAATGGAAACCGGAAATTTGCGCCGCACCTGCGCGTTGGGTAGCGTCGATTGGCAATCACAAGGGGGCGCTTATGCTCAAGGAATTCCGCACCTTCATCGCGCGCGGCAATGTTCTCGACCTCGCCGTCGGGGTCATCATCGGCGCGGCGTTCGGGACGATCACCAAATCGCTGACTGACGACATCATCATGCCGGTGGTCGGCTGGATTTTCGGCGGGTTCGATTTTTCGAGCTACTTCATCCGGCTGGGCGAAATTCCGGCGGGCTATACCGGGTCGGCGTCAGACTATGCCGCGTTGAAGGCCGCCGGCGTGCCGCTGTTCGGCTTTGGCCAGTTCATCACCGTGGCGATCAATTTCCTGATCCTCGCCTTCATCGTCTTCCTGCTGGTCCGCTCGGTCAACAAGCTGCTGGCGAAGGTCGAGAAGGAAAAGGCCGAGGGCACCGCCGAACCCGCCGCCGATCCGGCCGATGTCGTGCTGCTGCGCGAGATTCGCGATGAGCTGAAGAAGCGGAACGGAGCGGCGTGAGTGGTGCCGAACGCCGTCAGGCGCCTATCTAACTAAGCGGCGGCCAGATCCTCGGCGGTGGCGTCGGCCAGGCTGGTGCCGTCGAGGATCCGCGCGGTCTCATCCCGTACCCGCGCCATGGCATGGCGGATCGCGCAGCTCGCCTCGTCCTTGCAGTCGAGGCAGGGGCGGTAAGCGGTGCGGCTAACGCACGGCACCAGTGCTAGCGGGCCTTCGATGACGCGGATGATTTCGCCCAGCGAGATGAGGTGGTTGGCGCGGGCGAGGCGGTATCCGCCCATCTTGCCGCGCGTCGACAGGATGAACCCGGCCTCACGCAGATCTGCGAGGATCAGTTCGAGGAACTTGCGCGGCACATTGGCTTCGGCGGCAATCCGCGTCATCGGTGTCGGCGCGCCGTCCCGCGGTTGTTTCGCCAGAAACAACATGGCGCGCAGGGCGTAACGAGAGCGCTGGGTGAGCATGGCACGTTCTTTGCGCGCGGTTTATGGCCTTCACAAGGCCAAAACCCACTCTTTTCATTCGGATTTGGCGTCCCTATATCGGTCGGGCCGGGTTCGCCCGGCTATGACGATAAATTGTGGCGTGCAATAGACGCAGCGGACCCGGGGGCAGTACCCGGCGGCTCCACCAGAAATGGTGGTCATACTGGAGACCGTTTCTGACGGGGCCGAACCAGGATCGACGTGTGTTGAAAAGCGTTTCTTTCGTTCGGAATGGGACCACCGTGACGGCCCATACTCACAAGTGCCAACGATAACGAAGCACTCGCTATTGCGGCCTAACCCCAAGTCCTAACGGACTAAGGTTAGACTAAAATGCGCGGTTGGACCGCACCGGGCAACAGAAGCGGATTCCAGCGGTACGGGGGGCACCGGGCAACAGAAGCCCCCCACTATCTCCCCCGTGCCAGCCTTTCCTCCTCGACGCTGAACGCGGTGCGGCCCTTGCTCGCCGGCGGGGTCGCAGTGGCGAAGAAGGCGACACCCCTTCCCGCTGCGCGGTCGATCCAGAATCCCGAGCGCAGCCCATAGGCTTCCCCGGCATGGCCGATTCGGGTGCGCCCGTCGCCGAACAGATCGTCGTCGCACCCGGCCTGCGCGGTCGGCAGCGTGGTTATCGCCAGCCCATATTGGCAGTAAAAGGCTCCGATCGTGTCGCCGTTCGATCCGTCGAAGCGCCACACGACGCGTTCCAGCTCGGCGATCGATTCCGGCTTGAGAAAACTGCCGTCATTCTTCAGCAGCATCGCGCCGATTACCGCCAGGTCACGCATCGACGCGCGTAAGCCCCCCTGCGGCGAGAACAGCGCGCCATTGTCCCCCAGCCGGGATCCGGCAAGGTCACAGCCCGCTTTGGCGATCACCGGACAATCGGGGCGCCTGCCTTTAAGGTCGTCGAGTGCGACCTCGCCGCTCGCGCGGTACAATACGACATGCCGGGCGATCTTGGCGTCCGAACAGGTCGACCAGTTGAAACAGGCATCGAGCTTGAGCGGCGCAAACACATGGCGCTGCATCAGCATGTCGAACCGCTCCCCACCCGCTTTCTCCATCACGCTCGCGATCACCGGAAAGGCGACGTTGGAGTAGCGGAAATAGCTGCCCGGCCGGTGCTGTGCGTCCCACAGTGCGGGCCGCGCAACGACATCGGCGAGCCGGTCGCCGAGTGGCACGCGATATTCCTCAGGGTCGATCAGCCCGGATTGGTGCGAGAGCAAGTGGCGCAGTGTCACCGGCGCATCGGGAAATGCCGGGTTGCGCACGCGCCATCCCAGCACCTCCGACACATCGCGATCGAGGTCGAGCTGCCCCGCCTCCACCATTCGCATCACGCCGAGCGCGACCACCAGCTTCGAGATGCTGGCGATCCGCACCGGATCGTCGGCGGTGACGCGACGGCCGGTTGCGCGGTCGGCCACACCGGTCGCCCGCACCGCCGTCACCCCTTTGGTATCAAAGGTTGCGCGCACCTCTGCCGGGCCAGTCGTTGCGCAGCCCGCCAGCAATGCCGATGCAAGCAGCGCGAATGCCCGCCTGCTCACGCCTTTTTGCTCGCAATGTAGCGATCGACCTCTTCCTCCAGCACGTTGAGCGGTACCGCGCCGTTCCCCAGCACCACCTCATGGAAATCGCGGATGTCGAACCGCGCGCCCAGCGTCGTTTCCGCGCGCTTGCGCAATTCGGCGATCTTGAGCTGGCCGATCATATAGCTCGTCGCCTGCCCCGGATTGTTGATGTAGCGATTGACCTCACGCTCGGTATCCGCCGCAGAGATGGACGAGTTCGCCTGAAAATAGGCGATCGCCTGCTCGCGGCTCCATTTTTTGGCGTGCAGCCCGGTATCGGTCACCAGCCGGATCGCGCGCCACATCTGGAGCGAGAGCATCCCGAATTCCGAATAGGGGTCGGCATAGCCGCCCATCTCCTTGGCCAGCCGCTCGGTATAAAGACCCCAGCCCTCGCTATAGACGCTATAGCCACCGAAACGGCGGAATTTGGGCAGCCCCTCCAGCTCCATCGCGCGCGCGACCTGGAAATGATGCCCCGGCGCGCCTTCATGCACCGCGATCCCCTCCAGCTGGATCTTCTGCACCTGGTCCATATTGGCGAGGTTGGTGTAGTAGATTCCGGGCCGCGACCCGTCGGGCGCCGGACGGTTGTAAAAGGCGACCGACGCCGTCCCCTCGCGCCATTTCTCGACCGCGCGCACCTCAAGCTTGGCCTTGGGCAGGCGGTGGAACCAGCGCGGGGCGACGTCCATCATCCGGGCGACGACCGCGCGCGCCTCGGTCAGATAGGCTTCGCGGCCGGCGTCGGTGTTGGGATATTTGAACTTGTGGTCGGTGCGGATCGCATCGAAGAAGGATTCCAGAGTGCCGGTATAGCCCACGCGCGCTTTCACCGCCTCCATCTCGTTGCGGATCGCGGCGACCTGATCGAGGCCGATCTGGTGGATCTGGTCGGCGGTCAGGTCGGTCGTGGTATTCTGTGCCAGCCGGTTGGCATAAAAGGCCGCGCCATTGGGCAGACTCCACGCGCCGTCATTGCCCTTCGCTTTGGGTTCGATCTCGTCGAGCACCGCGAACAGCGTGTCGAAACCGCGCTTGAACGGCCCGGTCAGCGCCTTTTCCGCATCGGCGATCAGCGACGCCTTCTCGGCGTCGGCAATCGCCAGCGCCGTCACCTTTTTGCGAAAATCGGCGAGCAATGTGCTGTCGTCGCCCGGCCCGAACGGTGCGCCGGTGATAACCTTGCGCGCATCCTCACGCGCCGGCTTGAACACCATTTTCGGCGGGACGATGCCCTTCTTTGCCTGATCGCGCATCGTCGTGGCGACTTCGCGCATCACCCGCTCGGTCTCGCCGATGCGGGCGATATAGGCGCGTGCATCCGCGACATCCGCGATGCGGTGATTGTTGATCAGGAACACCGGGATCTGCCCCGCCGGGCTGCCATTGGTCGAGACCGGGAAGCCATAGTCGCGGAACTTATAGGCCGCGCGTGAGCGTTCGACCTGGGTTTCGAACAGGCGATAGCTCAGTCGCGCCTGTGGCCCCAGTTTCGCGGGATCGAACTGCGCGCGCATCTGCTTGAGCGTCGCCTCGGCCATCGCCATGCGCTTCTCGCCACTGGCGCGGCTATAATCGTCGAGCTTGTCGTAATTGGTCTTGAGGCCGAGCGCGGTCTGGCTCTCCGGACTCAGCGCGACATTGGCGTCGAACGCGGCGTCGAGAAAGGCGTTGAGCCGCGCATCCTCGGCCCGGGTATCGGCGGCGACCGGCGCGGACGGGGGCGCGGCGTTGGAAACGAGCGCGGGGGCGGCAACGCCAGCGAGCAGAAGGGGAAGGGCAAGACGCAGGGTCACGGGCAACATCCAGAGCGTGAGGAACGGGGTACCCGCACGCTATCGCCTGTTGCCGGGCCGGGCAAATCTTCCGCCGCCCGGCCCGTGCCATGGGGTCAGATCCGCATCTGGCTGCCAAGCTCGATGACACGGTTGGTCGGCAGCTTGAAGAACTCCATCGCGCTTTCCGAACTCTGCATCAACCAGGCGAACAGCTTCTCGCGCCACAGCGCCATGCCGGGCCGTTCCTGCGCGGGCAGCAGCTTCTGACGGCCAAGGAAAAAGCTGGTCCGCATCATGTCGAACTCTGCGCCACAGGTGCGGACCAGCGCCAGATCGCGCGGCACATCAACCTCCTCCATGAAGCCGTAATGGAGAATGACGCGATGGAAATTGGCGCCGACCGCTTCGGCCTCGACCCGTTCGCTGGGGGCGACATGTGGCACATCTTCAACCTGGACGGTCAGGATCAGCACGCGGTCATGGATCACCTGATTATGCTTGAGATTGTGCAGCAGAGCGGGCGGCACCACGTCGGGCGCGCTCGACAGGAACACTGCGGTCCCGCTGACGCGATGCACGCTTTCGACCGATTTGACGAAGACGCCAAGCGGCATCGCATCCTGCTCGACCTGTTGCCGCATCAGCACCCGGCCGCGCGCCCAGGTGGTGAGAATGACGAAGATCACGGCCGCCACCACGAGCGGGAACCAGCCGCCATCCAGCACCTTGGCCAGGTTGGACGCGAAGAAGATGCCGTCGACGATCAGGAACAGGCCGATCGTCAGCGTGGCAAGCAGGCGGTTCCACTTCCACACTTGGAACACCAGTACGGCGAGCATCAGCGTCGTGATGATCATCGTCCCGCTGACCGCAATGCCATAGGCCGAAGCAAGATTGGTCGATTCGCGAAAGCCAAGGACGAGCAGGATCACCATCAGCAGCAGACCCCAATTGACTGCGGGGATGTAGATTTGACCCGCCGCCCGCTCACTGGTGTGGGTAATGCGCAGCCGTGGCAGAAAGCCAAGCTGGACTGCCTGCTGCGTCACGGAGAAGGCACCCGAGATCACCGCCTGGCTGGCGATCACCGTGGCGGCGGTCGCGATCAGAACGAGCGGCAGCCGCGCCCATTCGGGGGCCATCAGGTAAAAGGGATTTTCGACCGCCGCCGGCGTGCCGAGCAGCAGCGCGCCCTGCCCGAAATAGTTGAGCATCAGGCACGGATAGGCGAGCAGCAGCCAGGAGAAGCCCACCGCCTTGCGCCCGAAATGGCCCATATCAGCGTACAGCGTCTCCGCACCGGTCACCGCGAGGAAGACTGAGCCCATGGCGAGGAAGGCAAGCGTCGGATCCTGAAGGAAAAACAGCACGGCCCAATGCGGGCTGAGCGCGCCCAGAATCTCGGGATGCTGCGCAATGTTCCAGATGCCCAGCGTCGCCAGCGTCGTCATATAGACGAGCACGACCGGCCCGAAGATCGCGCCGACCTTTGCGGTGCCACGCGCCTGGATCAGGAACAGGCCGATCAGGATGACGATCGCGATCGGCAGGACCAGCGGCGCGAGCCGCGCCTCGACCACCGTCAACCCCTCGACCGCCGACAGGACCGAAATCGCCGGGGTAATCATCGCGTCGCCATAGAACAGCGCCGTCGCAAGCACCGCGATCATCACCAGCCCGGTGGTCCAGCGGCGGTCGCCCAGATGGCGCGAGATCAGCGCGAACAGCGCGAACGACCCGCCCTCTCCGCCATTGTCCGCGCGCATCGCGACAAACACATATTTGAGTGTGACGACCAGCATCAGCGACCAGAAGATCAGGCTCAGCACCCCGAAAATATGCGGCTGCGACACCGCGATCGGATGCGGGCCGATAAATGTCTCCTTCAGCGCATAGAGCGGCGAGGTGCCGATATCGCCATAGACGACGCCGATTGCGCCCAGCATCAGTGCGGGGAGCGAATGGCGGGCGGGTGCGCCCGGCGTGGTGGCCGGGGCGGTGTGTGGACCATGTGTCATGGCCCGCCATGTGCGGCGTGGCGGCATGAAGATTCCATGTGGATTGGATGCGCGGGCCGTTAAGAAACGCCGCCGCCCCCTCGACGCCGCGCCGCGTCGGGCGCACCTAGCGCACATGACCGACATCCTGTCCTCCACTCCTTCGCCTGCCCGCGTCCTGCGCGGCTATGCCGAGGCCGCGCTGTTCGTTGCCGCCGCTACGCTGATCGGCCTGGCCATCGCGCCGCGCTGGGGCAATTCGGCGGTCGATCTGATCTATCTGCCCGCGGTGCTCGCCGCCGCAGTGCTGGCCGGGCGCGGGCCGGCGCTGTTGGCGGCGACCGGGGCGGCGCTCGCCTATAATTTCTATTTCACTGCGCCGCGGCTCAGCTTTCGCATCGACCATCCCAATGATGTGCTGACCGTGCTGGCGCTGTTTGCCATCGCCATCGTCACCAGCCAGCTCGCTGCATCGGTGCGCCATCAGGCACGGCTGGCGCGCGCCGAGGCGGCACGCAACGCGACGATCGCGGGGCTCGCGGGTGATCTGCTCGGCTGTGCCAGCGAGCGGGAAGTGGTGGAGGGCAGCACGCGGGCGCTGAGCGCGATCTTCGGCTGCAACGCGGTGCTGGCGCGCGGGCGTCCCGAACCGCTGTTGCTCGCCAGCGCACCGGGGTCGATTGTGCTCACCCCCGCCGATATCGCGGTTGCCGCACTCGTTCTTGAAAGCGGCGAAAGCGCCGGTCGCGGACTGGCGCGCAGCGTTCCAACCGAATGGCAATTCCACCCGGTCAAGTCCGGCGGCGTCCCCATCGCCGCATTCGGCTTTGCGCGCAACGATGGCCTCCCGGCGATCTCCCGCGTCCAAGTTCCGGTGCTCGACAGCCTGCTCGACCAGGTCGCGCTGGCACTGGAGCGTAGCCGCCTCGAAAGCGAGGCGCGTGAATTCGCATGGTTGCGCGAGCGTGATCAGGTGCGCGCGACGCTGCTCGGCTCGATCGGGCAGGATCTGGGTGTGCCGGTGCGCCAGATCGCGGAGGCAGTCGATGGCCTGCGTCGTCAGGGGACGGGAGACCGCGAACTGATCGGTCGCATCGGGGCCGAAGCGACGCGGATCGACCGCTATCTCGCCAATCTGGCCGAGCTGGAGCCGGAGAGCGGGCAGCAGCCCATCGCGATCGGCGGCATCGCGATCGACCTGTTCCGGCGCGAAGTGTTTCGCGACGGTAATCCGGTCCACCTGCCGCCCAAGGAATATGCCGTGCTTGCCGAACTCGCCCGGCACCCCGGCCGCGTGCTGACCCACGGCCATTTGCTCAGGACCGCCTGGGGGCCGGCGCAGGAGCAGCAGATCGACTATCTGCGCGTCGCGATCCGGGCGTTGCGCCGCAAGCTCGAACGCGATCCGGCGCATCCCGAGCTGATTCTCAACGAACCGGCCATCGGCTACCGGCTGCGCATCGACTGAGCCACAGGCAACAAAAAGGGCCCCGGTTTCCCGGAGCCCTTTTCATTCGTGTGATCGTGAGAGCGATCAGTCGTCGCTGCCGCCGGTCAGGAAGGCGGGGAGGCCGATCGTCTCGCCGCCCTCATCCTTCGATTCCGAACGCGCCGGACGGTCGTTGCGGTCGCCACGGTCGCGGCGCGGGCCACGATCGCGCTCGCCGCCACGGCCGCCTTCACGACGGCGATCACCACCGCGACCGCCTTCGCGCTCGCCGCGTTCGCCACCACGGCCACCTTCACGCGGCTCGCGCGCCGGGCGGCTGTCTTCCAGCTCTTCGCCGGTTTCCTGATCGACGACGCGCATCGACAGGCGAACCTTGCCGCGCTGGTCGATCTCGAGCACCTTGACCTTGACTTCCTGGCCTTCGCTCAGGACGTCGCTGACCTTCTCGACGCGCTCGTTCTTGATCTCGGACACGTGGACGAGACCGTCCTTGCCGCCCATGAAGTTCACGAACGCACCGAAATCGACGAGGTTGACGACCTTGCCATTGTAGATCTTGCCGACCTCGGCCTCTTCGACGATGCCCTTGATCCAGTTCATCGCGGCTTCGATCTGGCTGACGTCGGACGAGCTGACCTTGATGATCCCCTCATCGTCGATGTCGACCTTGGCGCCGGTGGTGGCGACGATCTCGCGGATCACCTTGCCGCCGGTGCCGATGACGTCGCGGATCTTCGACTTGTCGATCTGCATCGTCTCGATGCGCGGGGCGTGCGCCGACAGCTCGGTGCGGGTTTCGCCCAGCGCCTTGGCCATTTCGCCCAGGATATGCGCGCGACCTTCCTTGGCCTGTGCCAGCGCGACGCGCATGATCTCGTCGGTGATGCCGGCGACCTTGATGTCCATCTGCATCGTGGTGATGCCTTCGGACGTGCCGGCGACCTTGAAGTCCATGTCGCCGAGGTGATCCTCGTCACCCAGAATGTCCGACAGGATCGCGAAATCCTTGCCTTCCAGGATCAGGCCCATGGCGATGCCCGACACCGGACGCTTGAGCGGAACGCCCGCGTCCATCATCGACAGCGAACCGCCGCACACCGTCGCCATCGACGACGAGCCGTTCGACTCGGTGATATCCGACAAGACGCGGATCGTGTAGGGGAACTCGTCCTTGCTCGGCAGCACCGGGTGCAGCGCGCGCCATGCCAGCTTGCCATGACCGACTTCACGACGGCCCGGCGCGCCGAAGCGGCCGACTTCACCGACCGAATAGGGCGGGAAGTTATAGTGGAGCATGAAGTTCGAGTAGGACAGGCCGTCGAGCCCGTCGATCATCTGCTCGGCGTCCTTGGTGCCCAGCGTGGTGGTGCAGATCGACTGCGTCTCGCCGCGCGTGAACAGCGCCGAACCATGCGCGCGGGGCAGAAAATGCACCATCGCCTCGATCGGACGGATCTGGGTGGTCGAACGACCGTCGATGCGGGTGCCGTCCTTGAGGATGGCGCCGCGGACGATCTCCGCCTCCAGCTTCTTGACCAGCTTCATCGCGGCCATCTGGTCCTGCGGGGTGGCGTCGGAGAATGCTTCCTTCGCCTTGGCGCGGGCGGCGTTCAGCAGGTCCGAACGCTTGGACTTGTCGGTCACCTTATAGGCGGCGGCGATGTCCTTGCCGATCAGCTTCTTGAGCTTGTCCTTGGCAGCCGAGAGATCAGCCTGCTCGGCCATTTCCCACGGATCCTTGGCGGCCTGCTCGGCCAGGTCGATGATCGCGTTGACGACCTGCTTGCACGCCTTGTGCGCGAACTGGACGGCACCCAGCATGACCTCTTCCGACAGCTCCTTGGCTTCGGATTCGACCATCATCACCGCATTGCCAGTGGCGGCGACGACCAGGTCGAGGTCACCCTCGGCAACCTGCTCGTTGGTCGGATTGAGGACGTATTCGCCATCGACATAGCCGACGCGCGCGGCGCCGATCGGGCCCATGAACGGCACGCCCGAAATGGTGAGGGCTGCCGAAGCGGCGACCATCGCCAGGATATCCGGTTCATTCTCGCCATCGTACGACAGCACCTGACAGATCACGTTGATTTCGTTGTAGAACCCCTCGGGGAACAACGGGCGGATCGGGCGGTCGATCAGGCGGCTGGTCAGCGTCTCCTTTTCGGTCGCGCCGCGCTCACGCTTGAAAAAGCCGCCCGGGATGCGGCCGGCGGCCGAGAATTTTTCCTGATAGTGCACGGTGAGCGGGAAGAAATCCTGCCCTTCCTTCACCGACTTGGCGGCGGTGACGGCGCACAGCACCACGGTTTCGCCGAGCGTCGCCATCACGGCGCCATCGGCCTGACGGGCAACCTGCCCGGTTTCGAGTGTCAGGGTTTGTCCGCCCCACTCGATCGATACGGTCTTCTTGTCGAACATCTGATTTCCTTTGGACCGAACGCCCAATGCGCCCGGGGCCTGTGTGCAAGCTGTCCGGCTTGCGCGGTGCGGGGTGACGTCACCCCTGATGCGGGTCGCTGGCCGAATTGCCGGTGACCCAGGATCCGGGCACATGCCCGGAATGGCAAAAAGGCGGCCCGAAGGCCGCCTTTCCGGTTACTTGCGAAGCCCGAGCTTCGCGATGAGGGCGGTGTAGCGATCCCCGTCCGTCTTGCGGAGGTAGTCGAGGAGGCTGCGGCGCTTGTTGACCATCATCAGCAGGCCGCGACGCGAATGATTGTCCTTCGCATGGCCCTTGAAATGTGCGGTCAGGTTGACGATGCGCTCGGTCAGGATCGCAATCTGGACTTCGGGGCTGCCCGTGTCACCTTCGTTGCGGCCATGTTCCTTGGTCAGTTCTGCCTTGCGCTCGGTCGTGATCGTCATGTGTTTTCCTTCGACATCATTCTACAGGTTGAAGCCGCGCACGACACGGACGTTTCCGTCCGAAACCGCGACCAGCGCGACCGGCGTTTCGCCGTCCAGCGCAAAGTGTTGGCCATCATTCGCGGCGATCCCGGTCAGTACTTTCCCCTGGCGGAGAGCCCCTGCCTGACCGGGTTCGAGGAGTAGAGCCGGGATGTCGTCCAGCCCCGCCCTCAGCGGCAGGAGGCAGTGTTCAAGGTCGCGCGCCATACCGGATTCGGCCAGTTTGTCCAGCGATATCGCGGATTCGAGGGTGAATGGCCCCGCCTTCACCCGCCGCAACATGGTAACATGCCCGACGCTGTCGAGCGCTAGCGCGATATCGCGCGCCAGGCTGCGGATATAGGTGCCCTTCGACACATGGGCGGTAAGAGTGGCCGATTCGCCATCGGTTTCGCCCAGCGTCAGCGCATGGATCGTCACCGCGCGCGTCGCCAGCGTCACGACCTCCCCCTTGCGCGCCAGATCATAGGCGCGCGCGCCATCGACCTTGAGCGCCGAGTAAGCAGGTGGCATCTGCTCGATCGCGCCGGTGAAGCGCGGCAAGATCGCCGCAATCTGATCGCGCGTCGGCCGCACATCGGAGTCGGCGACCGGCTTGCCCTCCAGATCGAGCGTATCGGTCTCGATCCCGAAGCGGATCGTGAAGTCATAGACCTTGTCGCTATCGAGCATCCGCCCGGCAAGCTTGGTCGCCTCCCCCACCGCGATCGGCAACACCCCGGTCGCCAACGGGTCGAGCGTGCCGCCATGCCCGACCTTGGGCAGGTCGCGCAGCTTTGGCCCATAGCCGCTGTCACGCAACGCGCGCTTGACCGCGCTCACCCCCTGGGTCGAGCCGAGCCCGAGCGGCTTGTCGAGGATGATCCAGCCATGCATCGGGATCGCGCCTAGACGGTGAGGTTGACGAGTCCCAGCACAAACCGCGTGATCGCATTGATCATCGGCGCAGCGATCCATTCGCCGATGCGGGCGTGCGGATCGAGCAGCGGGATCGCCACCACCGTTGCGATCACCGCGAGCACGACCAGCCGTCCGGCGCTGCGCAGCCGCTGGCGCAGCGGTACGGGCAACAGCGCACTCAGCGCCCGCCCCATATCGAATGGCGGGACGGGGAGCAGGTGAAAACTCGTCATGCACGCATTGGCGAGGATGAAGTTGAACAGGTTGGATGTGACCAGCCACGCCAAGCCATGTTCCGGCATCGCGCCACCCGACGCCGCGACCAGCGCGCCCAGCGCCATCGCTGCAACCAGCGCAGCGGCAAAGCTCGCCACCGGCCCGGCCAGCGCGCTTACCAGCCGCCGCCGCCGCGCCAGCGCGTCCTCGCCCAGCGCAAAGGGGCGGTGGCGCGGCCAGCCGAACACGGGCGCACCGCTTAGCGCCAGCGCGATCGGCACGATCACCGTTCCGACCGGGTCGATCGCGCGAAGAAAGCGGGGCAGGCGATGCGGCGGGGGTTCGGGCGCATCCGGCTCAGCCGGGAGCCAGCTCGCCACCAGCCGTTGTGCGGCATCATGGAGCAACACCGCCGCAATCGCGGGTATCGCCCACACGGCCAGCGATTCGATGATCGGCTGCATTCATCCCCCCGGCGGCTACCGTGGCGGAAGCCATCGCCCGGCTCCACCCGATTCGTTCTAGGCTGCCGTTACGGAACGGGACGGATCAGTCGGCTGCCGCCAGTGCCTCGGTGAAATGGCGGCGACACAGCGCGACATAGCGGTCGTTCCCGCCAATCTCGGTCTGTGCGCCATCGGCGACCGCGCGCCCTTCGCCATCGACGCGCAGGTTCATCGTCGCCTTGCGCCCGCAGCGGCATACCGACTTGATCTCCACCAGCGCGTCGGCCAGCGCCAGCAGCCGCGCCGATCCGGGGAACAGGCTCCCCCGAAAATCGGTGCGCAAGCCGTAGGCCAGCACTGGAACACCCAGGACATCGGCGACCGCCGCAAGCTGATCGACCTGCACCGCGCTCAGAAACTGCGCCTCATCGACCAGCACGCAATGCACCGGGCCGTGATCCATCTCACGTTCGACATGCAGGCGCAGATCGGTCTCGGCGGCAAACCCGACTGCGGCAGTATCCAGCCCGATCCGCGACGCAATCCGCCCCGCGCCCGACCGGTCGTCGAGCGCCGCGGTGAACAGCAATGTCCGCATCCCCCGCTCGCGATAGTTGAAATCGGCCTGCAACAACGTGGTCGATTTCCCCGCGTTCATCGAGGCGTAGTAGAAATAGAGCTTGGCCATTGCGCGACCCTAGCGCGGTCGCCGCGAAACGCGATCAGCTTTGCGCGCTACCCTCATCGCCCAGATCCCGCGCCACCTTGGGGTCACGCAGCAGTTGTTCGATATGGCTGCCCTCGTCGAAGCTCTCGTCCGCCAGGAATTTGAGTTTGGCGGCATATTTGAGCTTCACGCGCGCCGCGACCTCGCGCTGGAGATAGGCGGTGTTGGTGCGCAGCGCCTTGAGCACCGCCTCCTCGTCCTTGCCCAGCAGCGGCTTCACGAAAACGGTGGCGTGGCGCAGGTCGGGCGACATGCGCACTTCGGTGACGCTGACCATGTGCTTGGCCAACAAATCGTCATGCACCTCGCCGCGCGCGAGGATGTCGGACAGGATATGGCGCACCTGTTCCCCCACGCGCAGCAGGCGGACGGAGCGGGTTTCGGGGGTGTCGTTGTGTTTCATAAATCTCCCTCTCCCCGCCGGCGGGGAGAGGGCCGGGGAGAGGGGCAGTTCGAGACTGCCACCGTCCGGCTGAGGGACAGGGCCCCCCCCCCACCCCCCACCC